>JACCDW011514975.1_pt1 | contig 415546 bp, 338 predicted proteins | sample 7449781 | NCBI WGS metagenome assembly JACCDW01 (sample SAMN15323449, study PRJNA562643) | freshwater metagenome | isolation source: river surface water | place: USA:Blue River Watershed | collected 2017-08-18 | reverse complement strand
TTACCTCTTCGATCATTTCCACCGAAACCACCACGATTTTCTCTGCGTTCACCTCCGAATCCTTCTTTCTTTTCACCGCGATTGAATCCACCTTCTCTGCGTTCTCTATCGCCTCCAAAGCCACCCGATTTACGGTCTCTATCTCCGCCAAATCCTCCAGATTTACGATCTCTGTCACCACTGAATCCACCACCTGATCTGCGATCTCTATCTCCTGAATTACCTCTTCGATCATTTCCTCCGAAACCACCACGATTTTCTCTGCGTTCACCTCCGAATCCTTCTTTCTTTTCACCGCGATTGAATCCACCTTCTCTTCGATCTCTGTCGCCTCCAAAGCCTCCCGATTTACGGTCTCTATCTCCGCCAAATCCTCCAGGTTTACGATCTCTGTCACCACTGAATCCACCACCTGATCTGCGATCTCTATCCCCTGAATTACCTCTTCGATCATTTCCTCCGAAACCATCACGTTTAAATCCTCGATTCTCACTTTGTTCTCCACCGCGAGAGAAACCAGAATCCCGTCCACCAGAATCATCACGGCGACGGTTGTCTGACCCGCGAGATTCAGAATTTTTATCAGAGGAATTTCTTTCTCTGTCTTTACTTACGGGTTTACGTTCATTTAAATTAAATTTGTTTCCCTCTTCTTGGTTTTTACTCATGGTGAAAATTAAAACTACAAAATTACACAAAATATACGGAGTCCCCATCAAATGGCATCCTTCTAATTAGCACAATTGCATTATTTTCAGTAAATCTGTAGCCATATTCATAGCAAAATGTAAATTCTTTTGCATCCACCCAGTCTTTATGGGTATAATAATCAAAAGCAAATCCCAGAGTTTTAACATTCTTTTTATCGAAATTAGGGTCTGTACGTTCCAAAATTCCTGGGTTCGATTCAGTGGATTCGAGAATTTTGTAACACTTTTCAAGAATTTTTCGATTTCGCTTTAATCGGTGATCAATTAAACGATAGGTAGCAGGCAATTGAAATTTATCGCGATTATGAAATGCAGATCTACAAGAATCTGAACAAAATCGTTTATCAATTCTACCACGAATAACTTCGTCGCATTCAATACAGGTTTTAAGTAATTTTTGATCCATAACTTTAAAAATTCTATTTTCATAGTTTTCCCCTAAAACGCATTGAACTATTCTTATTTTAAAATTTGCATTAAATGCAAAATGGCCAGTTCTGTTAAGGAACTAGCCATTAAAACCCTAATAATTCATTTACAAAGAAAATCTGGTAGTTTGAATTAGAACGGAATTTCTACATTTTCCAATTCCTCTTCAACATCAGATTCCGAATCTGAAAAAGTCTTTTTGCCACCTGATTTTTCTACGAGTAGAACATCTTTTACAATTATTTCAGCTACCTCCTTTTCTTCGCCGTCTTTATTTACAAAACGACGATAATGTAACTTACCTTCAATCGACAAGCGTGTACCCTTGGTTACGTACTTCTCCACAACGGTGGCCACATTTCCCCATGCCACAACATTGTGCCATTGAACATCATCTACGGTTTCACCTTTAGAATTCTTGATTTTCTCGTTTGTGGCCATACTCCATTTTGCCACTTTGTTACCATTTTCAAATTGAGTAATAATGGGATCCTTACCCACATTCCCAAACAATCTTACTGAGTTTAATAAATTTTTCATTTTTGTTTGTTTTTAAATCGATTCGCGCGTTTCGATTAGTTTCTTAAACAAAGATGAAAGACAGTTAAACTATTAATCGTAAATTACACAGATATAAACGTTTGTAAACGCATATTACTCACTCTAATTGTTATAATTTGCAATGGCACAAGTTGAAACCACCGCTGTTTCTGAACGAAGAATTCGTTTTCCTAAATCCAATAATCGAAAGCCGTTTGATAAAGCCAATTTAACTTCCTCTGGACTAAAATCGCCTTCTGGTCCTATTGTGATTAAATCATCATTTCTCAATTCTTTCGTTGTTGAAATCAAATTTTTAATCGGAATAACTTGATTGTTTATAACAAAATCATCACCCAACGAGTCAATATCACAGAAAGCAATATATTTATTTAAATGTTGGAACTCATCCTGTGAAACCTGAATGACAAATTCCTTAAAATTCAAATCAGATATCCTTGGTAAATACGATGTGTGTGATTGTTTTATGGCACTTATCGCTGTTTTATTTAGTCTTTCGACATTAATTTTACTTCTTTCTGAATTCTTAGTATGTAGAAAAAACAAAACCGATGCACCAAGTTCAGTACATTTTTCAACGGCCCATTCCATTCGATCGGAATTCTTCAGAATCCCCATAGCTATTATCAATTTGGGTGGTTCTTGTACAATGGTTTCGAAAATTTCAACGTAACAATTCCGTTTGTTTATTTGAATCAATTTACCTGTATAGAGTTGCCCTTTGCCGTCTGTAAACTCAATTAAATCGCCCAAACTGTATCGGGTTACTTTAACAATGTGATTAAATTCGCCTTCAGAAAATTCAGCAACATTTTGATGTATTGACTCCGAAAAAAAAGTGAAACGACCTGGCATAAAATTAGGCTTTCTTCCAAGTAGTACCTTCTTTGGAATCCATTAGTTCAATTCCTGATTCTTTCAATTTATTCCGAATCTGGTCACTGAGTGCATAGTTCTTATTGATTTTTGCTTCAGAACGCAATTCTATTAATAATTTCAGCACAGAATCCAATGTTCCATCATCGACTGAATCTTGGTTAGAAGGTATTCCTAGTACTCCGCGGAAATATTCTTGAAACAATTTTTGCGCTAATTCCTTGTTTTTTAAATCCAGTGTTTCTTTTCCATCGTTTACCAAATTCACTCTTCTCGCTGCCTCAAATAATTGCGCAATAACAATTGGAGTATTTAAATCATCATTTAAGGCTTCTTTAATGGCCATTTCTAAATCGCTAAAATCGACTGTAGAAACATCTGATACCTTTAAATTATTGATTAATTGTTCTGCCGAAATCAATCGAGCTAATCCTTTATCAGAAGCTAATAATGCTTCTTCACTAAAATCTAAAGTGCCTCTATAATGCGCTTGTAACACAAAAAATCGCAAAGTTGCAGGTCCAAACCCACGACTTAACAATTCGTGTTTTCCCGAAAACAATTCTTCCACTTTGATTCCATTATTCAAACTTTTAGCCATTTTCTGACCATTAATGGTAATCATATTATGGTGAATCCAATACTTTGCAGGGGTATGTTTATGTGCTGCTTTACTTTGTGCAATTTCACATTCGTGATGCGGAAATAGTAGATCCATACCACCACCATGAATATCAAAATGCTCACCCAAATATTTAGCCGACATTGCGCTACATTCAATATGCCATCCCGGGTATCCTTTGCCCCAAGGTGACGACCATTGCATGATATGTTCAGGACTTGCCTTTTTCCATAAAGCAAAATCATTGGGATTTTTCTTCTCGGATTGACCTTCCAAATCCCTACTCTGACTTCCTGCCCCAGCAACTAAGTCTTCCACAACACGACCGCTTAATTCACCATAATTAAGTGAAGCATTTCTGTATGCTTCAACATCAAAATAAACAGAACCATCTACTTCATATGCCATACCTTCACGTTGAATGGCTTGAATCATCTCAATTTGTTCTATGATATGTCCACTAGCTTTAGGCTCAATACTGGGTCGTATTACATTCAAACGATCCATCACCGAATTATACATATCGGTATAGGTTTGAGCCACTTCCATAGGTTCTAATTGCTCCAGTCTTGCTTGTTTTTGCAGCTTATCTTCACCTTCATCTGCATCGCCAACTAAATGGCCAACATCTGTAATATTTCGGACAAAACGGACTTGATAATCCTGTTGTATTAAATAACGTCGTAATACATCGAATACGATAGGACCTCTTATATGACCCAAGTGAGGAGCTCCGTAAACGGTTGGTCCACATACATAAATTCCCACTTTTTGGGGGATGATAGACGTAAATTCCTCTGTTGTTCTGCTAAGTGTATTATAAAGTTTCACGATTCTCGTACATTTTTTCATAATATGACTGATAGTTTCCACTAGTCACATTATTTAACCATTCTTCATTTTCTAAGTACCAATCAATTGTTTTTTCAAACCCTTGATCAAAATTCACACTGGGAGACCATCCTAATTCTGTTTCCAATTTGGAAGCATCAATTGCATATCTAAAATCATGTCCGGCACGATCAGTTACATAGGTAATCAATTTTTCAGATTCACCCGCAATTCTGCCCAATTTTCTATCCATGATTTCACATAATTTCTTAACTAAATCAATATTTTTCCACTCATTATTTCCACCAATATTGTAAGTTTCACCCAATCTTCCCTGGTGAAAAATTGCATCTATAGCAGCCGCATGATCATTTACCCACAACCAATCACGAACATTTTCACCCTTCCCATAAACGGGTAATGGTTTGCTGTTTTTAATATTGTGTATCATCAATGGTATAAGTTTTTCTGGAAACTGATGACTACCGTAATTGTTTGAACAGTTACTAATAACAAATGGCATGTGATAAGTTTCACCGTAGGCTCTAACAAAATGATCCGAACTAGCTTTGCTCGCTGAATAGGGAGAATTGGGTGAATATGGAGTTGTTTCAGTAAACTTTCCTTCATCCCCCAAAGTTCCATATACCTCATCGGTACTTACATGATAAAATCTACCTGATTCTACATTTCCAAAAGCTTTAAAAGCATTTAACAAAATTACGGTACCTACCACATTGGTCATCACAAAATCCAACGGATTGGTGATACTCCTATCCACGTGACTTTCTGCAGCTAAGTGAATGACAGAATCAATTTTTTGGGACTGAAATAAGTTCTCGACTTCCTTTGCATTGATGATATCAACTTTTTGAAACTCGTAGTTACTACATCCTTCTAAATCCCTCAAGTTTTCTAAATTTCCTGCATAGGTAAGTGCATCAAGATTGATAATGTGATATTCAGGGTATTTATTTACAAAACGTCTTACTACATGAGAACCAATAAAACCTGCTCCACCGGTGATTAATATATTTTTTTTCATTTTTTATAGGGTAAATTATTTAACAAATGATTATTCTCTAAATCTACAGAAAATACTAATTGATTCAGATTGATTGTGTTTGCAAATTTCGGTGTGTTGAATAAGATTTCAAGTTACTATTTGGTAAACAATACAAAATCATCTTTGAACGGGTTTTACTCCGTAAATTTTCACATACAATGGTGCATAAGCAGGAACTCCAATTCGACCAGCTGCACCAAAGCCGAATTTCGATGGGATTACAAATTCCATGGTGGTATTTGACGCAACCCAAAATGGAAATTCATTCATAGCAACCACTGGATTAATTTGCTGATCCCATTGAGTGAAGTACTTTTTTCCCTCAAGCTTGGAATCGTAAATTAAATCTCCATTTAATCGTTTCATTACTAGTTCATATTCTAAACTATAGGCCCCCTTGTGAAAAGGTGCATTCTTAAACAAATTTTGCAAACCCGTTTGGTCAAACCTATCTTTAACTGACGTGGAGGAATTCTTACTTATTATATCTAAATCGGTAACAGATGCTATTTTCCTATATCTGATTCCTGTTGATGTGTCCAAAAACCACCCCTTTCCACAGTACTGTTCAATTAATTTTTGTTCTGCCACTGATCTTTGGTATGCTTTTTCCGAAATGAAATTGAAATAATCCTGACTCGACATTATTTTGTTAACTTCAAAAACCACACGAGCCTCTTGATTATCCGGTAATAACTGAACTTTATAATGACTTGAGACCTTCTTTTTCAAGCTATCTGTTGGAATAATTACTTCAAGTTTACTACCTGCAGAAGCCATTTGTAAAGCTTCAGTTAGTTCATTATTGGCTTCGGATGGATACGGTACCTCTACTAAAGTATCGGCTTTGTAAGAATTAAAAATAGTATCGTTTCCAGGACCAATAATCATGTAGTTCAACAAACAATAATTATCTGAAGAAAGAACTGTTTGTAACGGCTTTCCTTTTAAAAATCGATATTTCAAGCCATTTTCTGTTGTTTGATATCCAAAAAAATAGCGATAAATAAAAAATCCTAAAGACACTGTCGCTAACAACACCAGTGATCGAATCAACCATTTAGAGTTCATTTGCAATTTGTTTTAATTGTTCTTTATACTTAACCAATTCCGTTCTAAATTTCTGTACAACTGTTTCAAGAGCTTCTTCACTTTGTCCGCCGGCAGCATTGAAATGTCCACCACCGCTAAAATACTTGCCAGCAAATTCATTCGCTGCAAACTTTCCCTTGCTTCTGAAACTCATTTTAACCCGTTCGGTTCTATCTATTATTAGAACGCTAAATACGATTCCTTTTAGGCCTAAACCAAAATTAACTAACCCTTCCGTATCGCCTGTAACTACTTGAAATTGTTCTAATTCCTCCTTATTAAGGTAAATCAATGCTGTATGACAATCTTCAATTATTTCTAATTTTTGATACATGCAATATCCAAACAAACGGGTTCTATTCAACGTAAAAACATCATAAATTCTTTGATGAATTTGAATATGATCCGCACCCAGCTCCATCATTTCAGCTGCAATTCGATGGGTATGTGGCTTCGTGTTGTTATGCTGAAAATTCCCGGTATCAGTCATTAATCCTGTATACAAGCAGTTTACCGCATCTCTAGAAATAGAATGGGTTCCAAAATATTCTTTGGCCCATTCAAATACCAACTCGCAGGTACTACTTGCAGATGTATCATAATAGCAGTAATCGTAAAACTCTTCTGCCTCTAAATGATGATCTATCATAACTAATTGAGTACCTTGTTCCTTTTGTTTTCTGATTATTTCACCTAGGTAATTAATTCGAGAAAGTCGGTTAAAATCCAAGCAAAATACCAAATCTGCACTCATTACATAGGCCATAGCTTCATCCATTCTTTCTTCAAAGTTGATCACGGTATTATTGCCGGGCAACCAATTTAAAAAATCTGCATAATCCGTTGGTGTTATTACTTGTACATCCTGTCCTAAGCTCTTCAAAATATGCCACAAACCCAGGGTAGAACCCATTGCGTCGCCATCAGGTTTATGGTGGGTAGTGATGGCAATTTTTTCAAATTGACCTCTTTTAATTTGCTCGATTAACTCTGCTGTGGTGTTTATTCTCATTTTCACAACAAAAATACGGATTACCTAAAGTAAATTTGCAATAAATGAGCAGTTCAGATTATCGGTTGCATACCTTGTCTAATGGACTACGAGTGGCCTACCTAAAAACTCCCTCAGCACTTCTCGCGCATTGTGGTTTTGTTATCCATGCAGGAAGCAGAAACGATGGCAAGCATCCTGGTATTGCCCACTGTCTCGAACACATGCTCTTTAAAGGTACCAATACTCGAAAAACAATTCATGTTTTAAATCACCTTGAGGTTGTGGGTGGGGAGTTAAACGCATTTACAACAAAAGAAATTACCTCCATTTACGCCACTGTTCAAAAAAAACACTTTAAACGCGCCGCTGATATATTATTTGACATCACTTTTAATTCGAATTTTCCTGAAAATGAATTGAATAAGGAAAAAAAGGTAATTAAAGACGAAATCAATATGTATTTAGACACACCAGAGGAGAATATTTATGACGAATTTCAAGAGAAAATATACAACTCACACCCGCTCGCTCATAATATTTTAGGCACTTCCGAATCAGTCGAAAACATAAACCGTCAGGATATAATTGAATTTGTTAACACACATTATCAATATAACAATCTCGTATTTGTTGTGGTGGGAAATTTGGCTTTTGACAAGGTTATCCAAATAGCTGAAAATGTATCAAATAAACACCCAAATCAAAATACATTTGACACTCATATTCAACCCAACCATTCAAATCAAACCTTTGATTATTTTCCATTCCGCGATGTGAAGAAAAGCGATTTCGGTCAAGCATACGGAATTATTGGTTTACCCACATTTAACGAGTCTGATAACCACAAATATTCCTTATTACTTCTGAACAATCTATTGGGTGGACCAGGAATGAATTCTCGATTGAGTTTAGCAATACGTGAAAAATATGGTTACACCTATCATATTGAAAGTGGATACCAAGCATTTCGTGACTCGGGTTTATTCCACTGTTATTTGAGTTGCGAAGAAAAATACCTAAAAAGATCTATAGAACTCATCGAAAAAGAACTTATAAAGCTTAAAAACACCAAGCTTGGTAAAGTCCAACTGTCCCAAGCAAAAAATCAATTTATTGGCCAGCTTACTATTGCAAATGAGTCCAAAAGTGGACTAATGCTGCATATTGGAAAGGGTATTGTAAAAACAGGTAGAGCTAATTCTATCAAAGAAACCATTGACCATATAAGTAAAATTACCGCTGAAAATTTACTCGAAACAGCAAATCTTGTTTTCGATCTTGAATCATTTAGCCATCTATATTATGTCCCCGACAAATAGAGAGCATCCTATAAAATCACTTATCTCAAAAGGGGAAGGAGTTGATTTAGACTTCAAACAGGAAATTCAAAATCCGCGAAAAATTGCAAAATCCATGGTCAGTTTTGCGAATACACAGGGTGGAATATTATTAATAGGCGTTCGTGATAATGGAAGTATTGCGGGTATTAAAAGTGAAGATGAAGTTCATATGTTAGGACTCGCTGCTTCATTTTACTCCAAACCAGAGATTCAGTTTACCATACAAGAATACATCTTAGAAGGAAAGACCGTTTTAAAAGTTCATATCCCCCGAGGAGAAAACCAACCCTACTATGCAAAATCTGATGATGATAAATGGTGGGTTTATGTTCGTGTCAATGACAAATGCATTTTAGCATCTAAAACTACCGTTGACTTTATGCATAACCGTTCGAAACCCGTAAAAATGACGCTGGGAAAATTAGAACAGTCAATTCTTCTTTTTATTGGTGGAAGAGAAAAAACCACCTTGGATGATATTTGTAATAAATTTAATTTAGGGAAGCGCAGAACCTCTAGAATCTTAGTTGATTTAATGCGATTACAAGCAATTCGCAGTCATACTACTGAAAAAACAGAGTTCTACACTTCCTCTAATTTATAAAGCATTCTTTGAGCAATTATAAAATTGCTTTCTCGAACATTTCGGAAACCGCATTCCAATTCACAACATTCCAAAATGCACCAATGTAATCAGGTCTACGATTTTGATAATGCAAATAATAAGCATGTTCCCATACATCCAATCCCAAAATTGGGGTTCCTTTTACATCAGCAACATCCATTAGTGGATTATCCTGATTGGGAGTAGAGCACACAACTAATTTCTTATCCTGTACTACTAACCAAGCCCAACCACTTCCAAAACGAGTTGCGCCAGCTTTAGCAAATTCTTCTTTGAAAGCAGCAAAACTGCCGAAAGTAGTGTCAATAGCCGCCTTCAGGTTTCCAGTTGGCTCACCTCCGCCGTTAGGACCCATGATATTCCAGAACAAAGTGTGGTTAAAATGTCCACCCCCATTATTTCTAACGGCTGGAGAATATTTGCTAATAGATGACAATAATTCCAAGATGTTTTTTCCTTCAGCATCTGTACCTTGAATCGCTGCATTCAAGTTAGTTACGTATGCCTGATGGTGTTTTCCATGGTGAATTTCCATAGTTCTCGCATCAATGTGTGGCTCCAACGCGTTGAAGTCATAAGGTAGTTTTGGTAATTCGAACATAATATTTGATTTTGTTAGTTAAACAAAGTTACATCACGAATTGTTCGGTAACAAACCAACTCTGAAATTATCGTTAAGTTTGCATTTTTAACCCATGCACGATTTTGTTTTCAAGGCCATAGAATCCGTTGCCGCTATTTTCTCTTTGTGGTGCGTTTATCTCGCTGCTAAAAACAACATTCTAAACTGGCCAATTAGCATGATTGCTTCCGTTCTTTATTTTGGAGTTTTCTTTCAAAATCGCTTTTATTCAGATGCCTATCTACAGATTGTATTTCTACTTTTTCAAATCTTCGGTTGGTATGTTTGGTCCAAACAAATGAAAGCCCAAAAGATGGATCCTGCTTCCCTAATCAACCATAAAAAAACCACTCAAGCTGCTACTCAAACCAATCCTATTCGTTCACTGAGTCTCTGTGAAACATTCCGATATTTCCTAATTTTTTTATTTTTCTGGGGATGCTATTACGTGATCTATCTTTATTTATTCGATAATCCCCGAGCACCTCTTTTAGATACTTTTTTAACTTCTGTTTCCTTACTTGCACTATACTTACAAGCAAAACGAATTATCAATCACTGGTATTTGTGGATTTTTGCCGATATCCTTTATGTGCCTTTATACTTTTGGGGGAATCAATACATTACTTCTGCATTATATGCAATTTTTATCGGCTTGGCTGTCTGGGGATTAAAAAGTTGGCAAAAAGAAAAGGCTGCTCAATTGAACAGCCTTCCCATATAATTGATAATTTACTAATTATTTTTTACTTGCTTCAGCAGCTGCCTGCATCAACGCACGAGTTGTTTTCACGGTTACGATTGCGTTTTCTGGAGCATCTAAAATTTCCAAGTTCTCCAAAGACAAGTTACGAACTTTTGCGCTTTGACCGATTTCTAAAGTGTCGATAGATACATCAACGTAGTCAGGCATTTCAGATAATAAACCTCTCAAACGAAGACGGTTGATTTTTCTTACCAACTTACCACCCGCTCTAACCCCAGGAGAGTTACCTACAACGCGAATTGGTACTTCCATAACTACCTTTTTACCTTCAGCTACACTCATAAAATCAGCGTGCAAAATAGCTTCTGATACTGGGTGGAACTGCAAATCTTGTAAAATAGCCGTATAGGAATTTCCATCGATATCCAATTTTACTTTGTAAGCATTATGCGTATAAACCAAGTTTTTAAAATCTGCCTGATAAATTGCAAAGTGCATCGCTTCTTTACCTTCGCTGTACATTACACAAGGAACCATTCCTTTGTTTCTCAATTCTTTTGCGGTACGACTGCCCACTTCGGAGCGAGTTTCACCTTTCAATAAGATGGTTTTCATATTTTACTGTTACGTTTTTAACTTTTTTGATTTAAATCCAAGCTGGTTTGAGAATTAAAAACCTGCTTAAACAATGAACTAATGCTTCCATTCTCATGAACATTACGTATGGCTCTTGCGAACAATGGAGCTACTGAAAGCACTTTTATTTTGGAGGAATGCTGCTTCAATGGAATAGTATCTGTTACAACCAACTCCGTTAAAACTGAGTTCTCAATATTTTCGTATGCCTTTCCACTTAACACTGGATGACAGCAAAGGGCTCTTACACTTTTCGCTCCTTTTTCCATCAACATAGCGGAAGACTTACACAAAGTCCCACCCGTGTCAATAATATCATCGATTAGAACCACGTCTTTTCCTTCAACATCACCGATTACAGTCATATTTGCGATTTCGTTTGCTTTACGACGTTCTTTATCACAAATAATCATGGGAAGGTTTAACACTTTGGCTACTTCTCGGATACGATTACTCGCTCCAACATCTGGAGCTGCGATAACCAAATTTTCTGAATCAATGGTTCGAATGTACGGCACAAACACAATAGAACTCTCCAAATGATCTACTGGAACATTAAAGAAGCCTTGAATCTGTGGAGCGTGTAGTTCCATGGTCATCACACGATTAGCCCCAGCAGTTGACAACAAGTCTGCCACTAACTTAGAGGCAATGGAAACACGCGGTTTGTCTTTTCTGTCTTGTCGAGCAAATCCATAATAAGGGATAACTGCTGTAATGTAGTTAGCACTCGCACGCTTTGCAGCATCGATAGCCATCAACAACTCCATTAAGTTATCACTATTGGGATAAGTGCTTTGAACGATGAACACATCACATCCCCGAACGCTTTCTTGAAAGTTAGGTTGAAATTCACCGTCGCTGAATCTACTTACAGCCAGATCGCCGGGCGTAGAACCATAAAACTCGCAAATGGATTGTGTGAGTGACTGGGAGGCAGATCCTCCAAAAATTTTTACAGGATGTATTAACGATGTCATAATGGGATTTTACTTTCTCACAGGATTCCTCCAGGATATCATCAAACCTTTTAGTTGTCCGACTAGGGCTCGAACCTAGACTCTTCTGAACCAAAATCAGACGTGTTGCCAGTTACACCATCGGACAATTTTCGGAGTGCAAAGATACATAAGTTTTTTATTTTGCAAAAATTGAGTTGGTTTTTTTTTGAATACTCTATCGCAATTAACTCTTTAACATTCCCAAAGCAACAAATAATTCACTGTATTTATTTGAATTTCAATATATTGAGTTTTTGTTTATTTTTAAGTCAAATTTATTCAACAAGACACTATAAGCCAATCACGTAGCTAAAGCATTTACATTTTTTGAACAAACTGAGTGGTTGATTTTACTTTACTCCTTAATTGAACTATATAATTCCCTGGTTTTAACCCTCTCAAATCCACTTGTTGTTGATATTCTCCAACCGGAAATGTTTTTTGGAAAACCGATTGAACTAAATTCCCTAAAGGATCATACACATTTAATGCTAATTCTCCTCCTCCATCAGTTTCAAAATCTACGACAATGTATTCCTTTGCTGGATTCGGATAAATGGGTTTCATTCGAATCTGGGTCATATAATCAGCAAATTCTTCTAAAGTGGAAAGACTGCTCTTAAAAATTGGAAGTGTATTGTAATCTTTACCACCCAATATAGAGCTCACCTCCGTTTCTGATAATTCAAACCAATCTTTCAAAACACTTGCATAAACTTGTCTGAAATCAAATTGCATAGGTACATTATCTTCAACTGTAGTTGTAGAAGGAATTGATGGATTATTCCCAATAATACCGGATTGCACAGCATCACCAAACACAATTAATGGTGCAGCAGCACCATGATCTGTACCCCCTGACGCATTGCTTTGCACCCTACGTCCAAACTCGCTAAATGTCATACCAACCACTCGATCACTTATCCCCAATAATTTTAAATCATCTTGAAACGCATCAATTGCCGTACTTAGATTTTCTAAAAGTGTAGCATGAGAACCATCCTTATGCGAACTACTATCGACCTGTTCAGCATGTGTATCAAACCCACCCAAACTCACCATATAAACAGGGGTTTTTAAGCCACCAGAAATCAATTTAGCTACAATCTTTAATTGTTCAGCCAGTCCATTTCCTCGTCCTCCAGAAGTTGGATATTTCGTGGATTTATTTGAACCTAGACCTGCTGCTTTTTTAATAACGTCTGCATATTTATTGGTTTGTTGGGCAAGTAATCGGATGTAACTCAATTCATCACCATATGGAGTAGCGGGAGCAGAACCAGTAGAATTATCAACGATATTGTAAAACGTAGTTGGGTCTGTAATAGCCATTCCCATACTTGTACTAGGACCCATAAATGCCAACGAAACCATAGCACCTATTTGGATTGCAAGTGGATCGGGCATGGAAGAACTTGGATAATCTTTGGGAAAATTCTCAAAACGATCATCTAAATATCTCCCCATCCATCCCGTGGTTTCAATGGTGTTACTATCGCTAGCACTCATCCAAATATCCGTAGATCTGAAATGCGAAAAATTAGGATCTGGATATCCTACAGACTGAACAATATTGACTTTCCCATTATTAAACATGGATTGCAAACCCGTCATTTTTGGATGAAGTGTAGTTTTAGAATAACCATTTAATTTCAACAAATCCGATTCATTGATAATCACATTACTTCGAGCCTTGGTTAAATTGGCATACTGATCAACAGGAATAACGGTATTTAGACCGTCGTTACCTCCATTTAATTGTATTAAAACCAAAACTTTACCTTCCGACGCACGCTTTCCAATATTTCCCAATACAGACTCAATACCCATAGCGTTTAGATTCATGCCATTCAGCGAAACTGGCACCACTGACGCTGCGGCTGCAGCTTTAAAAAAGTTTCTCCTTTTCATTTTTTGATATTTAAGAAAGCTGATATTCGGATAGATTCATTATAGATTTATACAAACTCTTTAGTTTCAGAGTGGCAGTTGATAACGCAGTAGCATGATTAGGATAACTGGTATTCGTAGCAGCATCGTATTCGTCAGACCAATTATAATCAGGAATTCCACCTGGCAATAAAATAGTCTTTAAAGTTGCAATTTGATTGGTATCTAACGGTTGAGGAAGTAAAAACTCAACAACTTCACTGATCAATTTATTTGCATTCCTCGGATCGCTAAACTGTTTCGTCAAAATCCAAGGATCCACCATCAATTTATAACCTTCAACCGTATGTCCTATCCACATCAGGTAATCTTGAAATTCATTTCTCTTGGGCAAAGAATCTGAAGTAATCCAAGTTCGGTGAAATAATGGAACTTGATACCATGCTTCCCACCCTGAAACACTAGGTGGATCACCTAAATTCATTTGCAGGATAGCTGAATATGCACTCCCAAAAGCATAAAACTTATAACTTTTTTGATAATCTGTAACGTTGGGGAATTTCACTTCCCATTGCCTCAAATAACCAACTGTATGTGAAAGTGGGTCCTTTATCATCGCTCCACGATTCCAAGCATCATAGAAATGTTCACTTTCAAACAACGTTTTTAAAACTGGTTTAATTTCGTAACCGTTATCTCTAAATACTTTTGCCAATGGTTCAATCACATTGGTTTCGATAGTACTGTCGAGTTCATAATAAACGAAAAACTTATATAAACGTCTGCAAATGAACTTACTTACTTCCTCAACGCTAAAAATCATATCCAAAAGATCCTTGAGTTCATCCATTCCAGCATTGATTCCAGTTCTACCTTTAATAACCGTATTTCCATAAAAACTCGAAAATGTTTTATCGCCGGTATCGTGATTGGCAGAAACAAATGAAGTTGAAAACGGTGAGGTAGTAGGATTAATTGTAAACCCGGTCAAAACGCGGGCAGCTTGCTTTACATCATCTTCTGTGTATTTACTACCCGATCCTTTACCCAACGTAAAGAGTTCTTGAAGTTCGCGAGCGTAATTCTCATCTGGCGCCCTTTTTGTATTTAAACGTCCATTTAAATAATAAAGCATCGCAGGATCCAAGGTTATTTGTTGAATAAGCGTCTTAAAATTACCCAATGCGTAATCATTCAAAACCTTAACATAGGTATAGCAAGAAGCTGAAACTGGAATATCTAACATTTGAACAGGCAAATGATTGTGCCAAAAAACAATCATTTTTTCCATCAAAGTATTTGATTGAGTTAATGGCAATGACCAAAACCATGCCTTTACACTGTTTTTACGACTCGGCTCTAAGTTAAAATCCAATGGCGCATTCACCCAGGTTTTACCATAGGAAGAATTTGCATCTGGATTTGTATTTTGGTAATTATTTAACGGAGGATTAAACGTGTAATTCGTTGTATCCAACAATTTTGCTACAGCCTCTGATAAGGTTAACTTTTCAAAATCTTTAACATCAATTAGCTTGGGCCCATAGGTGGTTCTACGCAATAAATGTAAAACTTCCGATCTACCCCAATTACCTGTGTATTTGGTCAAACCAGAGGTAATTCCTCTTTTAGAAATAGATTTCGAAGTAGTTTTTGTCTCGTCCATACTCAATCGTGAATATTAATGTTGGGTTAAAATTAATCTATATCAGCACTTAACAAATTCAATGCCAACTTTCAATGATACGAATTTGACTTATTTAGTCATAGTTAAGTTTAATTTGTCTACTCAACCATTTCAATTTGTGACAATTACCCGACAAATGAGCCATTCCAAAACAATTAATTATCATAATGAATCCGAATTTGACCATGATGACATGCAAAGTGTTTACCATTAGATTCAAATTGAAGTCGTCCTAGAGGGTCAACACCAATAATTTTAACCTGTATTCTGGGCAATTCACTTTGGTTAGAATCGGAATAACCATCCCCCGAAACCAAATTGAAAACATCGTTTCTTATCGATTCATCTTCGATATTTATATAAATCTCACACCCTATTCCCCACAATTTCGAATTGAAATTCTCGGCAATTTCACTATTTGAATTCATCAACAGTGTTTTCAAACTCTGTATTCCAGATGAAACAGTGAAGTGAATGTATTTAGTTAAACTGGTTAAATCTATGCTTTTATGAACAATATCTTTTAAGCTGATTGCATGAGGAAGATAATTTTGGATATTGTCTTGGTTGGCATTTACACCTATCCCTAATATAATAAATCGATTTCCCCATTTATTGGATACAATTTGCATCAACAAACCCGATAATTTTTTATTCAAGCAAATTAAATCGTTCGGCCATTTTATAAATATATTTTCAGTGGAATAGGTCTGTAATGCAGATAAAACTTTAAGAGTCAGATACTTATTCAACAAAACTAAGTCGAGTGAATCCAACAATGGTATTGCAATACTATACGCTACGCTTTGATTAGGAACATCGTTCCATTTATTTTTGCCTTGTCCTCTCCCGTTCACCTGATTAAATGTAAAACAAGCTACAGTATTTGAAAATGTTGGATCCAGATTAATTAGATCTTGAATCAAATCCTGGGTAGAATCGCAAGATTCTACAAAATAAAGGGAAGGGATTTCTACCTCACCCGGACCCGAAATGAATGGAATCTGTTTCAAAATGCCGTAATTTGCACAAAATAACCGAATAAATGGCCGAAAAAAAAGGAAGTGAATCTGAAGCAATTGCAGCAATAGCGGTTCATGGATTGCAAGAGAAAAAAGGAATTGACATTGTAAGTATAGATTTAAGAGGAGTACCTGGAGCGTTTACAGATTTCTTTGTAATTTGTCATGGATCAAGTAATCGTCAGATTGATGCATTGGCAGACAGTGTAGAAGACGAATTGCGTAAAGCAATGAATGAACGACCACGTCACCGAGAAGGTAATGACGTTGCTGAATGGGTATTGTTAGACTACTACAATGTGGTTGTTCATATTTTTTCACAAGATAAGCGTGAATTTTATGGACTTGAGGAATTGTGGGGAGACGGAAAAATAGAGAAATTTGAAAATTTTTCATAAATAATTTGGAAATGCATAATTAATTCGTAATTTTGCACCCCCAAGAAACAAACACTTGGCCCGTTCGTCTATCGGCTAGGACACGTCCCTTTCACGGATGAAAGAGGGGTTCGATTCCCCTACGGGCTACAAACCAAAAGTAACATTCCGAAAGGTTTGTGGTAAAGGTAAATCGCGGGATGGAGCAGTGGTAGCTCGTCGGGCTCATAACCCGAAGGTCACAGGTTCGAGTCCTGTTCCCGCTACTAAGAAAGAAAAGTCGTCAGCAATGGCGACTTTTTTTGTTTTCTCTATAAATTACTCTTCCCTATTTTCTGAGGCTAAAAATTGATAAACATAGTTCTCCAAAGAATTTCTTCGATTAATACTTTAATCGATTTTTCACTCCAATTTGCCCTAAAATTGAAAATATCAAATCTAACTTGTAACTTTACGTTGCATGCATATTAGTTTTTTATTCGTATTTACAGGACTTATACTCATTGGCTATCTATTTGAAATTCTATCTCCAAAAACCAGAATCCCAAATATTCTAATACTTTTAGGCTTAGGAATGGTGGCTCAAAAATTGGTAGACACTTTTCATTGGCATAAACCCGATTTTACTTCTGTTTTGCCCGAATTAGGAACTGTTGGTTTGATCCTTATTGTACTCGAAGGCACATTGGAATTGCACTTAACTAAAAGCAAAATGCCCCTAATCAAGAAAACGGTCAACCTTGCTTTTTTTTCCATTCTATCATTAGGCAGTGCCATTAGTATTTGGCTTGTTTTTCAAGGATTCTCAATCAACGATAGCATACTCAATTCAATTCCATTAACCATTATTTCAAGCGCAATTGCCATTCCAACCGCAAAAATGCTTAGCCGAAAGGATAAAGAATTTATCATCTTTGAAAGCAGTCTTTCCGATATACTGGGAGTAACCATTTTTAACTTCTTTTTGGTAAACCAAGTTATCAATGCCAAATCTATTCTTGTATTTTCAGGGGAAATTCTTATCAGCTTGCTCTTTTCAATAATTGCGGCTATAGTTTTAACATTCGTACTGAGTCGACTAAAACATAAAGTAAAATTTGTGCCTATCATAGCACTCATTTTATTCTTATATGCATTAGCAAAAGGATTCCATTTGCCCGCACTCATTTTAATCTTGACCTTTGGCTTAGTGCTAGCAAATATTCAAAAAATTAACTTATTACCTTGGTTTAAAGACTTCGACACTTCACATTTGCGCCGTGAAATTCATCGATTCGAAGAGATTACTATTGAACTTACATTTATTGTCCGAGTGGCTTTTTTCCTGATTTTTGGCTTTACTATTGATATACCATCACTTCTAGAACCCAATAATTTGGTTTTTGCTGTTTTAATTTTTGGGATGATCGTTCTGCTCAGGATTCTTCAATTACTTATCATGCGACTACCTGTGTTTCCTCTTGCATTTGTATCCCCCAGAGGATTGATCACTATTTTGCTTTTTGTAAGCATACCAACTGCACAATCCTTACCATTAATCAATCAAACTATGATTACTCAAGTCATAATATTAACTTCTGTTTTTATGATGACCGCCACTATTTTAAGCCGTCCCGAAAAAAGCTTACCCCCAACAAATGGAATAAAACCAGATGAAATTGAAGAAGATAAATTAGATATTTTGCATAATCCAGATTCAATGTAGAAATTTACCATCCATATAAATTTCTGTTCTGAAATTAAAAATCACCCATCGTGCTATTGATCGCAAAATGCAATCCTGAAATGCTTTTGTCTTTTAAATTTGGCTGTTACAATTACCTTGATTGAAACAATTCTGTCCAAGCCATCAATGATGCTTTTTCCCAAAAGGCATAGTCATGAAAACCATTAATATCAAACCAAGCATTAATTCGCATTTTAACTACTGCAGATTGCTGAGTTTGGATATTAAATGAATTTCGCATTGTAATCTGAGTTGGATTATTGTAAAAACTAAAATTCTCATTCGTGCTGTCTATGCAGTTTTTCGTTGTACTTTCAAACAACTGAATTGAATGTTTCGCAGAAACTATAGGATCTTTCAATCCATGGGAAACAAATATATTTACTACACGAGAAATAGTGCTTAACGTATCATTTGAAGCAACTTTTAACTTAACATCATACATTGAGTCTGCATTTCTACTTTTACATAATTGCAAAAATCGAAACTGAATATTATTACTTCCTTTTTCCCATCGTTTTCGATATAGATTATAGGCACCCATTGAATTGGTCAATAATGCATCTTTTTTATCCAACAATGGATCAAAATCCCCACTAAGCAATACAACATTAGAAAAGGCGGTAGGATGATCTAAAAACAACAATGCTGCACCACGAGCACCTGTCGACAAACCAAATACGTGGGTTTTTGGCTTCGAAGTATTTGGAAAATCCACAAACCAACCTCTTGATTTATACTCCGCTAATATGGAATTCCATAACCAATTACGAGTAGGAAAATTCTTATAATCCATCCTTGCTTGTGGGTAGATGCTGTCCATATATACACTTTTCCCCATATCTACCAGCAATACGGAAAACCCCGTCTTTAAGGCCGAATCCACAACAGAGGTCTTTGTTCGCCAATCAGTAGCTGGATAATTCCAACCAGGTAGAAATAAGATTACTTCATTATTCGAAGTTTTTGGCTCTAAAAATTCAATTCTAACAGAACTAGACTGAAACTTTTTAAAATAAACTTTCGATGTTTTTAAAACAACTTGTTGGGCTACTAGGTGATTCACAAGTCCCCCAAAAAACACGAAAAAAACAATCCGAAAAAGCATAATTATATGCGATTAATAGAATTAATCCGGTTCATAACCGAATTGACGCAACATATTCTTGTTGTTTCTCCAGTCTTCCCGAACTTTAACAAACAATTCAATATACACTTGTTTACCAAAAAACGACTCTAACTCCTTACGTGCGTCTGTACCTAGGGCCTTAATTTTGGAACCATTTTTACCAATAATTATAGGCTTTTGAGAATCACGTTCCACAATAATTTCACAACTCATTCGAATAATTTTGGAATTCTCCTTGAAAGCAAGTGTAACCACTTCGCTGGCATAAGGTATTTCCTCATCGTACAATTTAAGCATATTATTACGAATGATTTCATTAACAAAGAATCGTTCAGAACGATCTGTTAATTGATCAGCTGGATAATATGGAGGATGATTTGGAAGCATTTTTACAATATAGTCTTCCAATATTTCCGTTTGAAATCCGTGTTCCGCAGAAATGGGTAAATAAATATCGGCAGAGAATCTTTCTTTCATTTGACTCAAAACCGTTTCTAGTTTTTCCTGATTACTGAGATCTACTTTATTCAAAGCCAAGATCTTCTTTGCTTTGGCTCTGTTAAATTTATCCGTAATTTCTTCACTAAACTTATCTGAAGTTATGTCTATCAGTAGAATTAACACATCTGAATCATGCACTGATTCGTTTACGAAATGCATCATTTGTTCATGCATTTTGTAACTTGTTTTCACTAACACCCCAGGAGTATCTGAATATACAATTTGATGACCATCTCCATTTTTTACTCCCAAAATTCGGTGTCTCGTAGTTTGTGCCTTGGGGTTTACGATGGCAAGAGCTTCTCCCAAAAGACGATTATAAAGTGTACTTTTACCCGCATTGGGCATTCCTATAATACTAACAAAACCGCATTTAAATTCTGAATCCATTGATTCAAAATTACAATTTTAAAATGGTAAAGATATCAAAGCGGAATAAGTTTAAAATTATGTTGGGTTCTTGATACTTAAATTAATTTCACCCCAATTGTCTTGTAAGTCTAGTTTTTTGCGTATTCGAGTTCGAGAATTATTTACATATTGAGCTGTCAAGCCAAGTATACTTGCAATTTCTTTACTTTGGTATCCATTTAAGCTTAAAACAAAAATCCTTTTCTCGGTTAAATTGAGATCTGCTGCCAGTGGGAATCTCTTCTCAATATCTTGGTAATCCTCTAACAATTTGTCTGCAAGCTGAGGTTTGGCATCTGTAAATGCACTTTGAATACTTAGAGCTTCGATTCGAATTTCCTTAAGTTGATCCTTATAATTCTTATCACTCACTTGCATCAATAATTTATTTATTTTCTCCGCCTTTGAAACCATAAATTTGGAGAGTGTTAATATTCTTGCATTCATTTCATTTTCGATCTGCAAATTTTCTGCAGACTTCTTTTCAATGTCGAGTTGCTTTTGCATGATATTGCGTTGCAATCGATAGCTTTTACGTTCTCTAAAAATCAACAACGTAATTAAAAATGCTACAATCAACAGGGCTATTGAAATAATTTGATACTGAAGTGCCTCAGCCTTTTTTTCGTTTAATAATCGAGTATTGGCCTTTACTGCAGCGTTCAAATTACTCAGTCTCATTTTTTCACTTAAATCTGAAGCTGATACATCGAGCCTTTTATTTTCATATTGCTGAAAATACCTATCTGAATTCACAAAGCAATCTATTGCCATTTTCTCATTTCTGTCTGCTCGATACTTTAAACCTTTTAGATATTCAATTACACCCAAAGAGTTTAAATAAGAATAAGACTGAGTATCCAGATTGATTTTCATTGCATTCAAATCATCCAGAGTAAACAAATTTGGATTTTTGGTTAATTCTTCTTTTAAATTTGACCCAATCCGATTGCAAAAGAATGCCGAATTATCTATTATTTCGTCTTTATGTTCTTTTAAAAAATCCGAATTACCAGAACCTTCTAGTCCTTTTTGTTTTATTTGAACATAATAATTCTGTAATTGTAAGTTTGCAACTGGTAGAGGTTGTTTAATTTTATTCAACCAGATTCTTGCGCTATCAATATTTTTATCTCTTTGATAAATTAGAACTCGTTGTAATATAAATATTTGATCCTGATATTGGGTAGGATCAAATTGGTAATCCTTGAATGCAGAAATCCAAAAAGTTTTAGCTTGATAAATATCCCCTTCATCAATCAGCAAACTAACCAAATTATTTAAAATCATCTTTGAAGGTATGTTCTGAACAATGGAAGCCTGATAAGATTGTTCAAAATACGCTTGTGCTGCTTTAGGCATACCTAACTGATTGTATACATATCCCAGATTATTTCCTAAATTCTGAATAAAAATATTGTCGTGACTGTAATTTGCAAGATCGAAACCTCTTTTCGTAAACACTAAACCGCTGTCCATTCTACCGTTATACAAATACAAAACACTTAAATCATTCAAAGCAAAAAGCATTAATGTGGTGTCATTTTGTTCAACGCCCTGTTTCAATGATTCGGACAGAAGATTTAATTTCCGATTAAAATTTTCTGCATTATCCGAAATATCTTTCCCAAGGTAAACATTCCAGAAACCTTTAGCATAGGGTATAGTACTTAATCTAGAAAAATCGTCAACTAACTTTTTGTAGTCATCGCTGCTGTCCTTTCGGACTTTGCAAATCACGAGCGTCTTTCCCGCATCATGAATATAATTGCGGCTTTTTTTAAAAATAGCCTCTGTGGCATCTTTAGGTTGAAGATAGGATTTAGGCTTTTCTTCTATCGATGGTTTGTTTTCAGTACACGCAAACAAACCCATTAGAAATATTATGGAAATAATGCTTCTACTCCAACGCCATGAATCCACCAAATTTGTTATACATTTACTAACAATTTCAGATGTAGATACCTCTTTCATATTAACTAACAAATGTACAGCCTACCCATTAAATGAATCGTGTATATGTTAGAAATCCCAATAACTAATTATAACATTTTCACTAAATTGTTATAATTCCGCATGCCCAAGAATTAAATAGTTCCTGCTAAGCAGATTTTTATACCTTGTTCCAAACTGTGTGGTTGATATCCTAGAATTCGAGTAGCTTTATCAATATTTAATCCTGTAATTGGGGGTCTTTTTGCTGGTTGATTTAACGTAGAACTATTCACTCTTTCAATTTTTTCCATACTGAAGTCATACATTCCGGCAACTTTTTCAACTAATTCATAAATGCTTAAGAAATCCTTCCCTGCAATATTAAAAATACCGTTCTCTGAACTCATGGCAGCCAAGAAACACCCTTCCGCTAAATCTTCTGCCAATGTTGGAGTTCTAAATTGATCGTCAACTACTTTCGCTGGTTTTTGATCTTTTAAAACATTGTAAGCCCATAAAATAATATTACTCCTACTCATATCCGCTACTTTCCCATAAACGAGAACAGTTCTCAATATGGCATAGTTCTGTCCGAATTCCAATATTCTATTCTCTGCTTCTTGTTTGCTCCAACCATAAAAACTCAAAGGTCGAGGTGGCTCTTCTTCCGTCAACATGGGTTTAGTACCATCGAAGATAAAATCTGTACTCAGATGAACTAATCTAAAATTAAATTCAACACTTAGTTCAAGTAAATGCTCTACTGTATTAATATTTAATCGAATACATTCCATTTGTTTTGTTTCACAATCATCCACTTGAGTCATTGCTGCCGCATGAATCACGCAATTAGGCCGATGTTTTTCAATCACTAAACGGGTTGCATCCTCATCGAGAATATCTAATTCTTCGTAGATATATCCCGATTTATTAGGATTTCTATTTTCGCCTCGAGCTGTGGCTATCAGTTGGATATTTGCCTTGTTTATCAACAAATCTGTGAGTTTTTGTCCCAATAAACCGTTACTCCCAGTAACTAAAATTTTAAAAATTGACATGTGCTATATTGAATATTCAAATTTCCATTCAAAGAAGCATCAAAACAAATATTTTGATTCACTATTTTTGTAGTATCATGAAATTAGTTACTTATATCCACCAAGGAACACCCACAACCGGAATCTTGGTTAATGATTCAATCTATCCATTGAATAAGATTAATCCTCAAATTCCTGGAGATATGCGCAGCATGTTACAATCATGGGAAATTAGTAAAGCTTTGGCTAAGGATGTAGAAACGGCCATAATTAATGGCGAATTTCAAGATTTAGCAACCTCATTGACAGAAACACAACTGCTTGCACCAGTTCCTGAACCTACCTCGTGCAGAGACGGTTATGCCTTTCGTCAGCATGTAGCCGCTGCACGTAGAAACAGGAAAGTACCTATGATTGAAGAATTTGATCAATATCCTATTTTCTATTTTACCAACCACAATGCTATTCAAGGTCCAGGTGAAATTCGTTGTATGCCCGATCATTTTCAAAAACTAGATTTTGAATTGGAAGCAGCAATCGTTATTGGTAAAAAAGGGAGAAATATTACTGCGGCTCAGGCAGATGAATATATTGCAGGCTACATGATTATGAACGACATGAGTGCTCGAACCCTTCAAATGGAAGAGATGTTACTCAATTTAGGTCCTGCAAAAGGAAAAGATTTCAGCACGGTTATTGGTCCTTGGTTGGTTACCCCAGATGAACTTGAACCATTCAAAATACCTGCAAAACCTGGACATGTTGGCAATAATTACAATTTATCCATGAAATGTTGGGTAAATGGCATACAAGTCAGTGAAGGAAACATGGGAGATATGGATTGGACCTTTGCAGAAATTGTTGAACGTTGTGCTTACGGGGTAGATATATTACCAGGCGATGTTATTGGTTCTGGTACAGTGGGAACTGGTTGTTTCTTGGAATTAAATGGCACAGGTTTATTGAATGACCCTAATTTTAAACCCCAATGGTTGCAAGATGGTGACGTTGTCGATATGGAGATTGCAGGATTAGGATTTTTATCAAATACAATAGTGGCTGAACCTACTGACTTTTCAATTTTAGCTTTAAAAAAACATACCCATGATCAATAATCACGAAATCGACTATTATTTGCACGGTGAGGAAATGCAGTGCGTTCAAATTGAACTAGATCCTCAAGAAACAGTAATTGCTGAATCCGGATCGTTCATGTACATGGATAACGGCATTGAAATGGAAACTATTTTTGGGGATGGCAGTCAGCAATCTGGTGGACTTTTGGGCAAATTAATGGGCGCAGGAAAGCGTTTGTTAGTTGGTGAAAGTTTATTCATGACTGCATTTACCAATCACGGTTATAACAAAAGTAGTGTAACCTTTGCAGCTCCTTATGCCGGAAAAATTGTACCCTTGAATTTAAATCAGTTGGGCAACAAAGTTATATGCCAAAAAGATGCATTTTTATGCGCCGCTAAGGGTGTTTCAGTTGGCATTGAGTTTCAACGAAGATTGGGAACCGGTTTATTTGGCGGGGAAGGATTTATTATGGAAAAACTCGAAGGCGACGGAATGGCGTTTGTTCATGCAGGGGGTTATATCATTGAAAGAGACCTACAACCAGGTGAATCTCTTCGAGTTGATACAGGTTGCATTGTAGCATTTACCGGTGGTGTAGATTACGATATCCAATTTGTAAAGGGAATTAAAAATGCCGTTTTTGGCGGGGAAGGTTTGTTTTTTGCCGTATTAAGGGGTCCAGGTAAAGTTTGGCTTCAAAGTTTACCTGTTAGTCGCTTAGCAGGGCGAATTCTGAGCTATGGACAACCTGGCGGTCGTAGAGAAGAAGGAAGTATTTTAGGTGGTATAGGAAATCTTTTTGATGGGGATGGGTTTAGATAAATTCTAAACCTTTAATTCCCTCACAGAGTAAAATGCGTACTTATTTTATTGAAGTAACGTTTAATATCTACTATCAATTCAAACGGAGTAGTGAACTAAAAATTAAAACCAAAAGTTTAATTTTACAGCCAAACTTCTTCCGCCTAACATCCAATTTTCAAATTGATTATTTCGATTAGGCAAAATCACAGTCTGATCCCAATTTTGTGAGAATACGACAAATAAATCGCTCATAGGTCTGTATCTCCACTGATATCTTAAGTTCATATTCATGAGCTTATTTTGCGCATTTAACTGCCAATATCCGGTAATGTAACTTGTGGTTGATAGAGTATATTCTGTTTTCAAACCGATCAAGTCGATACGATATCTTCCACTGTCGGCTAAATAGAAGTCGATATGTCGAAAATTCGCAGCAATAAAAATTCTGGGGACGCGTTTTCTTCCCATTCCTTTCACACGCCAATTCAACGTTCCAGAATACTCGGCCTTTTGACCGATAAAATATCCCCCAAAATCCACCTCACCAAGAAGGCTCAAACGTTTTCTATTGTTGGTTTCAAAAGACAAATTCCCAGCTAGCCATCGGTGCTTTCCATCAAAAAACCCACCATTTTTCAGTGCCACTGGAGGTCGGAATGGCAAAAACAAATCAAAATAATCCTGATGCACAAAACCCCGGATAAATGACCCATTTTGAAAGTACACTTCACTTGCAAATTGTGTGATAGATTCCGTCAATTTGAATGAACTATCATAATAACTACTGTTGTATACAAAAAATGAGTAATTATTGATCTTTCCTTTTCCTGTGGGGTAAAAAGTACGCTTTATTTCGGGTTCTAATCTCCAATAATCCATTTTTACGATCTTCTTGGAAACAGGATCATAATTATCGATTCGAGGCACAAAACCAGTGCGGGCAGAATACCATTTACTTACATATTCATGATTCCACATAAACATCCAGTCTAATGTTTTATATAAAAACCAAGTTGCATGGGCAAAACCTCGATCTGAATTTAGGCCAGGATAAATGGATTTTTGAATAAACGCCTTACCAGCATAGCGATTATTAGAGGTTAACAGATTAAACTCTGTTCCAATTACAGAATTATAATTAGTGTTGGGTGTTCCTATAATTTGGTCATGAACCCAAATAAATCCGATATTAGAAGCCTTCAACACTTTACGCTGAAGAGCCAAAATTGAGTAATTTATTGGATACAATGCGTTGACTCCATCTGTTGCAGTAGTTACATTCATTAAACCTAGTCGTAGCCTATTACCGTATTTACCTGAAACACGTAAGCCATAACTTATAGGAATGTTTGTACCGGTGGAGGTCAGTCCAATTTTTCTTGAAAAAAACGGGCGAATTTGCCTAAATCCAAAGTTCGCGAACAAATCACTATTCTCAATAAAAAATTGTCTCCTTTCTGGGAAAAACAAGCTATATCGGGTCAAATTGATTTGTTGAGCATCAACGTCTACATTAGCAAAATCCGGATTAACTGTAACATCTAAGTTCAAACTCTGTGTCAATCCAATTTTTGCATCAAAGCCTATTCTAGGTTGATGCAACATGGTAGAATTCGACTTAGTTTGAGATGTTACATTGGAAATATAAGGAATAATTGCTCCATTAAACCGTTTTGCCGGCAAATCTGCTATTCTCACGGTATCAACGAAAACAAGACCACTAATATTAAAGTTCCGAGGTACCTTCTTAAAGGTACTTATCTCATTTGATTTAAAATCTAGACGAGCTACATTCACTCCCCAATTTTCTGAATTCCGATTGAATCGAATGGAAGAGAGAGGAATGGCCATTTCTGCGGTCCAATAATTCTCATAAATGTGAGTTCCACTATACCATACCTGATCCCAAGCCGTTGTAACTCCAAAAGTACCCCCATTTTCAACTGCGCCTTCTCTTTGAGCATTATAGGGTGTAACACCAAATGAAAATCCATTTTGTCCATCTAAAAAAGGCGAAAGTGTTAATACTACAGCATCATTAGTTAGTACCGAGAAATCGCGCTTCAGATTATTTACTACAAAAGGTTTAGTGGGATTGTCGTTCTGGCATACGAATGCAGCATACAAATATTTATCATTATAACATAGCGCAAACTTGGTTTGAACTTTGGCCTTTGACGTATCGTACGGAAAATGCTGCCAAAAATCAGAAGCGAAGTCCATATTGTGCCAAACGGTATCTGACAATTCGCCATCAATTTTTATTGGAATATTAACTCTTTTAATATCATTACTTTTATTGATATTATTTAAATCAAATATTGAATTAAAATTTGAATTACCTTCAGGATGAATAGATTGAGAAATTAATTGATTACTTACAACTAAAGAAAATACAATTAACACCCAATCCAATCGATTCATGGTTCTTTTAAATGAATTAAAAATATACAAAACGAAAAAGTAAATATCCATAACCCTTGAATTAATCATTCAAAGCTAGGTTTCTTTTTTGTTGAATAGTCATGGAGTTAATCTTTTGATAATAGGCTTTCTTAGAAGTTGGTACTTGTATCTTTAATTTCTTACCGGCCATTAAAAAATTATTCTTTCTAATACCGTTCCATGATTTTATTTCTTGCGTTGTACAATCAAATACATCTGTAATCGTGTATAATGCATCCCCTTTCTTAATCGTATAATAGATCCAAACCTTAGTATCGTTATTATCGGAAGTAGTTGTAACATTTGAATTCGATTTAACAGGATTTGAAGATACGACTGATGTTGAAGATTGATTAACTGTTTTCCTATTGGGGGCTTTTTCGTTAACTTCTTGCGAAGCTTCAATGATTCTTAATGTATCGCCATCTACAACTTCAATGATGGTGTCGTAACTTAAAATAGCATTTTCCTGCATAGGATTTTCACCCAAGGTAATTTTTGGCTCTTCTTTACCCAAATACTTACGAACCCAAATAGCCAATGAATCCTTTTTTTCTTCGAATAATATAGCAGTTTCCTTAGGAAGTACAATAGAAAAAGCATTTCCACCCATGTAAGGCACATAATCTGCCTTGTATGAAGGATTTAACTCTCTTAATTGCTCTAATTCAATGGGCAAATTATCTGAAATAGCCTGAAATGGAACATTCTGTTCAATTGAAACTACCGATTTTATGGGGGGTACCAAATACGGGTATTTGTCTAACTCGCCTCTTTTTTCTAACACTTGCATACAGACTAATGCTGCATAGAATTGCATAATTGGTTGACGTTCTTCAGGTTCTAAAACCTGATAAATTACATCAAAATCCAAGGAACCAGTTGCATGTATTAATTGATTTAATCTAGCAGGACCAATTGAAAAAGCAGTTATGGTTTTATTCCAATCTCTGTAGATATTTTGTAACTCATAAATGTATTTTATAGCGGCTTGAGAAGAAACAACCGGATCTCTTCTTTGATCAAATAATGCAGCCTGAGTTAAGCCATATTTCTTTCCTATTCGAAAGGGAAGAGGCCACATACCTGATGCACCATCTTCCGCTTTAAAACGAGGTTCAAATCCTGTGTTTGCAGCAGGTAATACATACAAAAACCACGGTATTAAATCACCATTCCAAGGATTGCGTATTTTCATTCCTTCTGCACTTATGATATTTCTAAAATAGAAATATCGGCCTGCAACAATACGGGTTGAATTATTTTCATTTTCCAACCACTCCTTGATATTTTCTATAACACCAGCCCCTCTGTAAATGGTAAGTCCCTGTCCTCTTTTTTCAATTTCCTTTAACTCCGACTCAATATCTACTCCTTTTATCGCTTGCCCACTAACATGGGAGGCATTCATCACTAAAACAATAAATAAAAAAACAAATACTCTTCTCATTTTACGAATTCAAGTTCTCTATTAAACGAGACAAATCAAACAATCTTTCTTCCTCTCCAAATTTTGTCATTAATTGCACGCCTATCGGCAAAGAATCAGAATTCTTCAATAAAGGAAGAGAAATTGCTGGATTTCCGGCCAAATTTGCTTGAACTGTAAACAAATCTGCTAGATACATTGCAACTGGATCCTTACTTTTTTCACCTAATTTAAATGCTGGTGTGCTGGTGGTAGGAATCAATATGGCATCAGCAGACTCCAAAACGTGTATTGTTTCATTTTGAATGACTCTTCGAACTTTCTGCGCTTTTTCGTAATACTCCTCGTATTGTTCACTAGAAAGAACAAAGGTTCCCAGCATGATTCTACGTTTAACCTCTGCACCAAAACCTTCGCTACGAGATTTTACATAGGTGGATTCCAAGTCGGTTGCATTTGAGCTCCTGTAACCATAAAGCATTCCTGAATATCTCGATAAATTACTACTAGCCTCGGCCGTGGTTAATACATAATAAGTAGGTACCATTTGATCCAATAACGGAAAATCAAAATAGGTTATCTCGTGTCCAGCAGCAGTAATTTTATTCAACAATTCTTCAAATTGTGTTTTTACTTCAGGGTCTAAACCTGGATTTTCTATGGCCTGCTTCATCACCGCAAAACGTGCTTTAGATATAGGCTTGTAATTCCAATTTGGCAAAGGATCTTGTTGCATCATACTCGCATCATGATCATCTTTACCCGACATTATTTCAGTTACCAGAGCAACATCTTCCAGAGAATGAGCTAAGGGTCCAATCTGGTCGAAACTAGAAGCATAAGCTAATAATCCCCAACGAGAAATACGTCCATAAGTAGGTTTCAATCCAAAAATTCCATTAAAGGCTGCAGGCTGGCGGATGGATCCTCCTGTGTCTGAACCCAATGCAACGTGGCACATTCCAGCAGCTACAGCCACCGCGCTTCCACCGCTAGAACCACCTGGAACTCGTGTGGGATCGATAGCATTTTTTACGGGACCATATGCACTATTTTCATTGGATGCACCCATGGCAAACTCATCGCAATTAGTACGACCAATAAGAATGGCATCTTCATCGATTAATCGTTGAACTGCCGTTGCTGTGTAAAGTGATTCAAATCCTTCCAGAATCTTAGAAGAATTACTAACTTTATGATTCTTGTAGGCTAAATTGTCTTTCAGTGCAATAACTACGCCTGCCAATTTACCGGCATTACCTGACTTAATTTTTTGATCAATTTCAGCAGCACGAGTTTTTGCTTCGTCTGCCCAAACTTCCAAAAATGCATTGAGATCTTCATTCTGGCGAATATTTTCTAGGTAATATTCTACTAATCGGGCACAAGAAATTGCTCCCGCTTCAAGATCTGACCGGATTTCTGAAATTCGACTATACGATTTCAAGGTTAATTTTCGCTAGGTTTGTTTTCTTCGTTCATTCCTTTTTGGATCTCAGAACGAATTCCGTCTTTAGCATCCTTAAATTCCTTAACTCCACGACCCAATCCACGCATCAATTCAGGAATTTTTTTTCCTCCGAAAAGCAATAAAACGATAAGGGCAACAATAATAATTTCTTGACCGCCCATACCTAAAAATAACATCGTATTCATGTGTTTAATGTTTAATTAAGCAAAGATACGGAATAATTCCCTCAACCTTTACAAATCTGTAGCCCAATTGGCTTTATCATTAGGATTGAATTGCCAAGGCGCACCATTATTTTCCAAGTTAGTAAACATTCCATTCAACTCCGAAGGTGCAGCACTTTGCTCCATAACAAGATATTGACGCATTTGATAGATAATATCTACTGGATTAATATTTACTGGACAGGCATCAGCACAAGCATTACACGTAGTACATGCCCAAAGTTCTTCAGGGGAAATGTACGAATGTAAATCCTTTCCATCCTCCACTTTTACATCAGACTTTTGCGCATCCATATTCTTACCCACTTCTTCTAATCGATCGCGGGTGGCCATCATAATTTGACGGGGACTAAGTAACTTACCTGTGATATTTGCAGGACACACACTGCTACAACGGCCGCATTCAGTGCATGTATAGGCATCCATTAGATTTTTCCAAGTTAGATCATTTACATCCTTTACTCCAAAGCCCGTTGGTGGTTCATAACCATCGGGTGGCTGAGCTGAAGGATCCATCATCAATTTCACCTCAGTAGTAACTGATTGCATATTTGAAAATTGACCTTTAGGGTTCAAAGCTGAATAATACACATTTGGAAAACTCATGATGATATGCCAATGTTTTGAAAATGGCACGTAATTCAAAAACAACAAAATCCCTATAAAGTGGAACCACCAAAATGCACGTTCCATAATATGCAAGGTATGACTTGAATAGCCTTCAAAAAAACCAACCAAATACTGACTAATAGGAAAACTCCCATGCTGTGGTAATTCTCCTCTCATTTGCAAAACTTGTTCTGCGGCATTCATTTTTAACAATGCGCCCATCAAAACAATTTCCACAATTAAAATAATTGTGGCATCTTTTGTTGGCCATCCTTTGAGTTCACGCATTGTAAAGCGTGGAATTTTCATTACAAATCGACGAAACAAGAAAACCACACAAGCCAACAAAACCCCCAACGCCAAAATTTCAAAAAATCCGATGGCAGTATCGTACAATCCACCTAAAAAAGCAGCAAAAATCCTATGGGTACCAAGTAATCCATCTAAAATAATTTCAGCAACTTCAATGTTGATTAATACAAATCCGGCATAAATGAGTATGTGAAAAAATCCAGCAACAGGCCTACGAACCATTTTGCTTTGACCCATAGCTACAAGTAGCATGTTTTTCCATCTTTCTTTGGGATGATCGGACAAATCAACGTCTTTTCCCAGTAAAATATTGCGTTTTATTTTTGAAACGCTTTTCCAAAAAAAGTAGATTCCCACTCCTAAACAAAGAGCAAAAATCAATTGTGAAATACCCAAGCCGATTTGCATTTGGGCGAATTTAATTCAGAGTTAGGGCATTACCAAGCGAACGGCTTCGAAAACTTCTGCGTACCGTTGAGCTACTTGTACTCCACGCATACGTAATTGGGATCTCAGAAACTCTTCATTCGCATAAGGACGATGTGCTTGGCTCTCATATTTACTCAAAGCAGCGATTTTTTTTAATACATCTATTTCTTCTACTATTTCAAAGGCACAGGTATTAAAATTTAAATTATTCCAAGGCAATTCGTATGAAAAAATATTAATAAACTTAAACGCTCGCAATGCCTCTTCTGCAATGGTTTTGTGATCTTGATGAATATCGTTTAAGCTGGGAATTAATACGGTATCGGGTTTGATTTTATCTCGAAGTTGAATCAAAACATCCAAGATTTCTTGCCTATGATAATTAAAAGTTCTTACTTCAAAACGATGTAATTCTAAATCAGCTGGTGGAATTCCTAGGCTCGAAGTAGCGTTTTTAACCTCACTGATTAGAATATCTTTGGGAAACTGAGGCAAAACACTTTGTTCACAAGCACTAAAGGCCACATAATATACCCTTTTACCTTGCCGAATTAACTTAGCAACGGTTGCACCACAACCCAGTTCTCCATCATCCGTATGCGGAGAAAGTAATAAGATAGTATTGCCAATCATATGTTTACATCTTTTCTGATTTTACCACAACGGTTTTAAATCGGAATGATCATTTCTTCTTTGTACAATTTTAAGTATTTCTTTTGGCAATTTTACTTTAACACTTTGGTTAACTGCTTCAATAGAAACCAGTAGATAATGTTCGTCTCCCATTTTCAAGACTTCTGCTTCTTTGCCTTTTAAAGGACCATCCAATACTTCCGCAATATCCCCTATTTCAAACACTTCATCTTCGCGGAACTCTGAAATATTATATCCCAAGGAAACAAATTCACGTATTAACTCGATTTGTCCAGCTGGTATTGTAGCGTCTTTTGAATTATGACGAATAAATCGAACAACACCAGGAATTGTTAAAATTTGATCTCGTTGATTTTCAGTAGGTAGAACAAAAATATACCCATTAAACAAAGGCATTTCAACCCATTTTTTTCGGTCCTTCCAAAACCTCAAACTTCTATAAAGAGGCAGATAATGTTCTATGCCCATTTTCTGTAAAAATGCGGAAACTTTTTTTTCTTGCCGGCTTGAAGTATAAATCACCTTCCAAACCAATGAATTTTGTATCGGAGGGGTCATTAGAATTCTAATTTCTTATTCAAGGATGAAACCGTTTCTTTAAACTCGATTACCATTTCTTCCACTACTTCTTTTGCCGATTTTATTGAGCGAATCGTAGAACTAACTTGACCAATTTCCAATTCACCTTCTTTTAAATCACCTAAGAACATACCTTTTTTAGCCCGACCTCTTCCTAGTAATTCATTGAGTTTTTCTGGGGATGCTCCTTCGGCATATGCGTTCTGCACTTGCTGATAAAAATCATTCTTAATCAATCTTACCGGAGTTATTTCCTTAAGCGTTAACTGAGTATCGCCATCTCCAGCTGCAACAATAGCACTTTTGAAATTTTCATGGGCTGAACTTTCGAGAGTTGCGGCAAATCGACTACCGACTTGCACACCATCTGCACCTAAACACATTGCCGCTGCCATGGCTTTACCTGAGCCAATTCCTCCTGCAGCAATCACTGGCAAATCAACATATTGCTTTATTAAAGGAACCAAAACCAATGTGGTTGTCTCTTCTCTACCGTTATGACCGCCTGCCTCAAAGCCTTCAGCAACTATGGCATCTACCCCTGCTTCCTCTGCCTTTTTAGCAAATTTTACATTCGCAATTACATGGACTACGGTGATTCCGTTTTCTTTCAAAAACGGTGTGTATTTGGAAGGGTTTCCCGCGGATGTGAAAACAATTTTAACCCCTTCCTCTAAAATAATATTGATGTGTTTATCAATATCTGGATATAAAAGAGGAAGATTAACTCCAAAGGGTTTATTGGTTTCTTTCTTGCATTTTTGTATGTGTTCTCGCAAAATCTCTGGATACATACTTCCAGCTCCAATTATACCAAGTCCACCAGCATTACTAACTGCTGCTGCAAGTTCCCAACCAGAGCACCAAATCATACCACCTTGAATTATTGGATATTGAATTCCAAATAAATGGCAGATAGGATTGGATTTCATGAATGAATTAATTACACATTTAAACGAATTTGAAATAAGAAAATTATTTCACAGAGCACCAACTAGGATTCAACAACTACGCCCATATTAGAGAATTTCTCAATTCGCTGAGCTACCATAGTATCTTTATCTAAAGTAAGCAATGCCTTCAATTCTTTTTTAATTGCAGCTTTCAAAGAATCGTAGGCTTCTTGAGGGTTATGATGAGCTCCACCGATGGGTTCTTTTATTACCCCATCAACCAAACCCATTTTAAACATATCATCGGAAGACAATTTCAAAGCGTCTGCGGCCAGTTCTTTTTTGTCCCAAGTTCTCCAAAGTATGCTCGAACAACTTTCGGGGCTTATTACACTGTACCAAGTATATTCCATCATCAAAACCTTATCTCCAACACCAATTCCTAAAGCACCACCCGATGCACCTTCTCCGATTACTATGCAAACTATAGGCACATTCAGTGTAGACATTTCAAACAGATTCTTCGCTATCGCCTCACCTTGTCCACGCTCTTCCGCTTCTAAACCAGGACTTGCGCCAGGAGTATCAATTAAAGTAACAACAGGCACGTTAAACTTTTCAGCCAATTTCATCAAACGCAATGCCTTTCTGTATCCTTCTGGATTAGGCATACCGAAATTGCGTAATTGACGTTGTTTCGTATTACGTCCTTTTTGTTGACCAATTATCATCACAGGTTTACCGTCGATTTTGGCAAATCCACCAACAATTGCTTTATCGTCTTTAATTTGGCGATCACCAAATAGTTCAATAAAATCGGTACAAATATTTTCGATATAATCTAAAGTATATGGACGATCTGGATGACGTGAAATTTGAACTTTTTGCCATCCTGTTAAATTAGCATAAATGGTTTTTTGTGCTTCACGAATCTTTTTCTCGATCGTTTTGATCATGTCCGACATATCAATCTTACCCTGTTCATGGGTAGACAGAGTTTTGTCGAGTTGAGCGTAAAGCTCCTGAATTTCTTTTTCGAAATCGAACCAAACTTTTGTTGTCATGAGTGTAGAATTTTAGGCGCACTTCTGCGCAACATTCAATGAGGAAATATTTTTGGTGGAGTTATACCCAATCCATGGCCATGGCCAAGCCGCCAAAGAAAGTGGGAAGACCAAGCCAGAACGCTTCAGGAAGCCAGATGGTAAAATAAGTAAGGGCAATACCGCTGATGATGCACATAGCCCAATACAGTTTCGTGTTGCGTTTTTCGTTACTCATAGGACTGCGAAGATAATAACAAAATCAATAGGGTGTTGTATAATTAATTAATTTATCAGATTTATATCTGCCCAATACCGAGTAAAATACGTTTCCCAGATCACTTTAGAATCTGGTTGATATGCACTAGACATGGCACTTATAATGGATTCTAAAGGAATATTAACTCCGGCTAACAAACACGCTGATGTGGTTCCTTGTAACCTTGGATTAATTTCTAAAAGTCGAGGTATTCCTTCTAAATCGTATTTCCATTGTACTCCTATAGGACCAGTTAAATCGAGAGAAAGCACTAATTTGTTGGTCAATTCTATTATCTCCAAATTATTTTCAATTAACCCAGAAACGCTAATTCCTCCAATCATCTTATCCCGTCTTCTCGGGATACAATAAACAACCACTCGATTATGAACCAACACATCCACACTGTATTCAACTCCTTCCAAATAATCCGACACTAAAAATGGGATATCAAACTTCTGTTCTTCCATCCTTTTACCCCATTCTTCAATGGTTAAAGGCATCCAACCTGACTTTTGGTTTAAAAAATTGGAGTTTATTTCACGACTCACTATTCCAAATCCTCTTGAACCATTCCCCAAAACGGGTTTAAAACACTGATGCGACTTTCCTCCAAGAAATTGCTGCTCACAATATGCTTTCAATTGCTCAAAATTCGAAACTAGTGTAAATTGAGGAACAGGGATTCCCAATTTTTCAGCATGTTCTAAAACCCAATACTTGTGGTTAGCGATTGTCAACCCTTCCAAATTTGAAACTAAAACTTGTGTGCCTATTTCCTGAAACGAAGTTTTGTTTTTTGCTAATGGTTCCAATTCTCGTGTAGTTATTGGCAGTATAACATGAATACTATGTTTTTTGCAATAATCTTTCACAAAAGGAATAAAAGAAGTGTGATTCGATGGAGGTACCTGAACTGAATAATCAGCCAATCCAAAACCATAAGAACTTGCGTTCTGATCTCCGGCATGAACTACCACAGCAGAATCTTGTTTTAAGCAGTGAAAAATTCCCCCGAAACCAGGTGCACCTGCACCAGATGGAACAAATACGGATATCTGTTTGGTTGACATTAGGCAAAAGTACGAATATACTCGATTGATATTGTTTTAACCTTCAATATTTACGCACTCAAAATTGTATCTTTGCAGTAAATTTTTTATGAGCTCCCATACCTACATTCACGATTTAAAACAGCACGTGGGCCAAACGGTTACACTTAAAGGCTGGGTATCGAACAAAAGAGAAGGAAAAGGAATTGTATTCATTGTACTTCGCGACGGAACCGGTTATTGCCAATGCGTTATAACCCAAGATAATTCGGGCGAGAATAATTTGAATATCGCTCAAAGTACATCACTTGAAACTAGTGTAATAATTCAAGGTTCTGTTCATGCTGATGAAAAGCAAATTGGAGGAATTGAAGTTCAGGTTAGTCAAATTGAAGTTGTAGGCGAAAGCATCGATTATCCCATAGCAAAAAAAGAACACGGTATTGAATTCTTAATGGATCAACGCCATTTATGGTTAAGAAGTACTCGCCAGTGGGCTATCATGAAAATAAGAAATACCATTATTTTCTCCATTCACAAGTACTTTCAATCTCAAGGATTCGTGCAAATGGATGCACCTATTTTCACTGGAAATGCTTGTGAAGGAACCAGTACATTGTTTGAAACCGATTTCTATGGCGAACCCGCTTATTTGAGTCAAAGTGGACAACTTTACGGCGAGGCTATGGCCATGGCTATGGGCAAAATCTACACTTTTGGCCCTACCTTCAGAGCTGAAAAATCTAAAACTCGCAGACATTTATCGGAGTTTTGGATGATAGAACCTGAAATGGCATTTTATGATATTTTCCAAAATATGGATACCATTGAGGGAATGCTCCAAGCAGTAATTAAAGATGTATTGGCTGAGTGTGCTGAAGAATTAAAAACCATAGGTCGTGATACTTCCGTATTAGAATCTTCATTAAAGTCATTCCCGAGAATGACTTATGATGAAGCGGTAAGCATTATCAAAGGGGAAAAAGCAGTAAATGGTATTTACAGCATTGCAATGCTCGAAACCGAATTAGCTCAGACTGAAGAGAAATTAAAAGCTATAGAAGCGGAAATAGCTGAGAAAGAAGCAAAATTGTCTACTCCTGGAATGAAAAAAGGAGAAATCAACTTTGTTACTGCGAAGATCATTCAGTTAAAACAAGAGAAATCGGATGTTGAAGAAGATTTAAGAAATATTCCTCAATGGCTAAATAGTGCTCGTAACTTTGAATATGGAAACGATTTCGGGGGAAGCGATGAAACGGTTTTAACCAAATTATTTGATTCACCCGTTATGGTATACGATTGGCCTCACGAGGTTAAGGCTTTCTATTTAAAGCGCAATCCCGAAGATACTCGATTCGCACGTGGCGTGGACGTTTTAGCTCCTGAAGGTTACGGAGAAATTGTAGGCGGTGGCGAACGTGAAACCAATGTAGAAAATTTGGTTGAAAAAATTCATGAACATGAATTGCCAATGGAAGCATTTGAATGGTATTTGGATTTACGCCGTTACGGGTCGGTTCCACATTCTGGTTTTGGACTAGGATTAGAACGATTGGTAACTTGGATTTGTAAATTGAAACATGTAAGAGAATCCATTCCTTTCCCAAGAATGTATGGTAGATTGAAGCCTTAATAACTCCTAAAAAAAACTTAATAGTTTTAATATATAAGGTTTCAAATAAATCGTACTTAAGCCCAATTAAGAGGGTAAAATGAAAGTTTATAGATAGACTCAAAGCATACAAAAAAGGAAAGGGCCTCCGTTGGAGGCCCTTTCCTTTTTCATTTCTGCATGGTGAGCACTAATGAATGCTCACAATCATTTTATTTGAAATAATCTAAATCCAAAAACAAATCTAATTGATCGGTAGGAACATTATCTCTGTTCGTAGTAAGTTCTGATTGAGGATACAAGAACCTTGCTGGTAATTTTGACCCAGTGTTCACAGGGATACCCAATGCATTTTTAGTACGACGAATATCGGAGAAGGTTTCAATTTGACCGAACAATGAAACATATTTTTCTTCTAAAATTTCCATCAACAACGCTTCGCTAACGCTCGTTCCGCTTACCATTTTACCTGGTCCGAAATCAGCGATATCATAAGCTTTGAATGAACCATAAGTTGCATCGTGCTCCGCTCTCACATTATTTAAGTGATCCAATGCTTTATCGTTGTCGCTCTGACGTGCATAACACTCTGCAATGATCAATTCATTTTCAACATAAGTCACTAAATCGTAGGGAGTTGTCGCGTAGTAAATACCGTAAAAATTAGGATCTAATGGGCTGTAAGCTTCTGAAGGATCACTCAAGAAATACCATTCAAAGCGAGGCATTTCATCAGTTTTAGCATTATTTCTGTTAATAGAACTAGCAGTATCCATTAATTTAGAAACATGTGACCCATCGCAAGACATATAGCCTCCACGATTCCAATAGCAGAAATCATAATACAAGTTCCACGCTCCAGGAGTTTCTTGATCGTGCTTAGCTCTTAGGTCTTTACCTTGAGAAACACCGTTCAAAGCAGCAGCTAATGCACCTGCATAATCTTTTTTACGCATTAATGCACGAGCTTTCAATGTATTTGCTACTTCCGCCCAATCAAATCCTGCAACATATGCATTACCATATGCGCCAGAACCACCTACATTAGGTATTGCATCATCCAAAAGTTGAATGCAATAAGCATGAACATCTTCCATTTTATCATACTTAGGCTTTGCAATGTCATCACGACAAGCTTCAGTATTCGGAATATCGCCCCACAAACTGCTCGCTGTCAATAACAAATGTGCTTCCGTAATTGATGCTACAGCAGAAAGAGTTTTATTGTTCACGGCATCTGCCTTAGTGCGGATCAAACGACATTGCGCAACGCCTTCAGAATACAATGTAGCCCAAGAATTATCAAAATCTCCTGAGGTCATATTATAATCTTGATACGAAACATATTGACGATCGTAACCCACGAAATATCCGTTGAATATTCCGGCTAAACGAGCAGCTTCTCCTTCGTTAAACAATACGTTTGCCATTTGTGCTCCAGTAATCATCAATGTAGGGTCGGAATCGCTAAATTGGTTGGGATTCTCCTTATTGATGTTTTTTATATCTTTTTGACAAGAGTTAAAGGACAAAGCCAATACACCTGCCATAAGAGGTACTAAGAATTTCTTTTTCATTTTTTTAATACAATTAAAGTTTGATACTTAAGCTGAAAATATAAGATTTGGTTCCAGGATTATTAAAGTAATCCAAACCACGTCCGTTAGAAACACCTGTCAAGTTAGTTTCAGGATCCAATCCTGCCAAACCACCGTTTTCAGGTGACTTAGTCCACAACATCAAATTACGGCCAGTAAAGCCTAAAGAAGCACCTGGGATGTGTAATTTTCTGCACAAACTAGCTGGTAATTCGTAGCTCAGACTCAATTCTCTCAAACGAATCCAAGATGCGTCATAAATGAATTGTTCTGAAACCGGACCAAAACCACCGCCTAAGCCGGTATACCAACCCTGTTCTAACCAAACATCTCCGCCACCAAAGTTCTGTATGTTACCGCGAACAGTATATTGTCCGTTAGCATCAGCAGTTGCTACATCAGCAATAGACTCCCCGTAAACGTTTTTCAAACTAGCCGCTTTAGTAGCATCAACTGTAATTTCATTACCTGTATGTTCAGCAGTACCAAAATAGTTCAATACACCCATTGTACCGCCCCACATTTGATTACCTTGACATGCTTCAAACAACAAGTTCATAGTAATTCCTTTGAAAGTTAAATTAGTTCCAAATCCACCTCTCCAAGTTGGGTTAGGATCTCCAATTACACCTTCTTCAGCAGCTTGTTGAGGGAATCCATTTGCATCTAATTTTAGGCTTCCATCTTCATTTCTTTCCCATTTTCCGCCCCAAAGAGCACCCATTTGATGACCTTCAACTGCACGAGAGGAAGAACCTGTAAATCCAGCTAAGAATACGTTACCTACACCACTCAAACTTTCAACTAAATTTTTATTAGAACCTACGTTTCCATAGATATTCCATGTTAATTTATCGTTTTTAACAACAGCAACATTGAAGTCAAGTTCATAACCTTTATTAGATAGAACAGCTGCGTTCGCCCATTGATTAGTGTAACCAGTAGAAGCTGGAACAGCAACCGCCAAAATTGCACCATCAATTTTATTCTGATAGTATGTAGCTCCCAATGAAATTCTACCATCTAAGAATTTCAAGTCAGCACCTAACTCCATTTCACGTTTGATTTCAGGACGAATATCTGGATTGCCTCGAGCAGTACTTCTGTAAATAGATCCTCCGAAATATGAAGCATCCATAACTTCACCCCAGCCGGATGCAGAACTTGCACTTACATAGTTTGTTCCCCAGATATATGCTGGTGGAGCAACCCCAACTTGACCCCATGAAGCTCTTAACTTACCATAGGATAATGTTGGAATTTTAACGTCTTTAGTAAATTCATAACTTAAACTTGCGCTTGGAGAATAAAAACGATCTGCGAACGTACTTGATTGCTCTGCGGCTGTTCCTAAATTCAAGAACACTTTATCTTGGAACGCGAAGTCAAATGTTCCATAAAAACGGTTGTTCAACACTCTGCTAACTGAATTGAATGGCGTCATATTTTCAGATGTTGAGTTGAAGAATCCATAACGATCTTGATCGCGAATGATAAAGTTAAGTGCTGACCCGCCTATAGAATAGAAATTTCTATCAGTTGCTAAATACCCTAAAGTAGCATTCAAGTTCAAATCTTTAGTTAATTTGTGATTGGACTGATTTATTAAATGTAAACTCAATTCAGATTCACGAATTAAATTATCTGAAAATGCACCATTTGAATTACTTGAAGCTGATCTCCATGGGAAATAAGTAATACGACGATCAGAAGACTCATCATATCCTACACGCGCAATAAAGTTTGAATTCTTAGCCCATTTGTACAAAACTTCTGGAGCCAATATAAAACGAGTAACATCCGATGAATTAACTTGTTCATTTAATGTCCAACCTGGATTATTGTATGCAGGCACGGCATCACCCAAATACCTTCTGTAACCTCTATGTGAACCAGGAGTACCGATTCCGGCATCATTGTAATACGTTCCAATCCAATCAGAATTATCAAAATCTGCAGGTGTTCTCAAATAACCCAAGTACAATCCATTAAGATTTGAACCCATTTGTATACGATTAGAGGACACTTTTGCTAAAGTGCTCTTCAAACTGAAAATTACTTTTTCAGTTGCATTATAATCTAGATTCAAACGACCAGTTGTTCTACGATAATCAGAATTTCCATTTAAAATACCCTTTTGATTCCAATCGGATAAACTGAAGAAAACGGATCCCTTATCGCTTCCACTTGAAATAGATACGTTATTATTCCAAGTAGTACCTGTTCTGAACACTTGCTCACGATTAGCGTCGTTATAGACTTGCTTAGAACCTTTTTTCACGATAGGATAATATTTATCACCATCTGCAGCTTCAAAGTATCTACCGGTAGTGTTAAACTCATCCGTACCAGATCGATCTGCAATTCTATCACCCCAACTCAAAGCATTATTTGCTACCCAATTTCCATTCACTCCTTGACCATATTTGCTTTGCTTAGCAAATTCACGGTTGATTTCATCCATCATGTAAGTAGAACTAACTTCAACTTTTAAGCCTTTTTTACCTTTTTTGGTTGTAATCATAATTACCCCATTTGCAGCTCTAGTTCCCCAGATTGCAGCAGCAGCAGCACCTTTTAAAATTTCAATGTTCTCAATATCAGCAGGATTAATATCATTCAAACGAGATTGTTGAACAACACCATCGATTCCCCCACCAATACTAGAGTTGCTCACAGGAATACCATCAACAACGATTAAAGGTTGATTTGAACCTGTAACAGTGTTCTGACCGCGAATTTGAATGTAAGCACCAGCACCTGGATCACCTGTTGAACGAGTAATTTGTACATTCGATGCTTTACCTGACAAAGCTTGTATCAACCCGCTTTCGCCAGAAGAAACAACACTTTTACCTTTAACTTGAGAAACCCCATAACCCGTTTTACGAGAACTTGTTGTCAAACCGGTGGCGGTAATCGTTACCTCACCGATGTTTACTGTGTCGCCTTGAGGTTCGGAATTTTTGCCCATCGAGGATGCAACCTGTGCATTCACCGAACTTGTAGCAAAAATTCCTGCACCAAATAAGGCCAGTACCGGAATTTTACTTAATGTAACTTTCATGATAATATGATTTTATTATAACAGCGTAATTCGCAATTAGGAGTATTTCGTCGAATATTCAAAGCATTTCATCCTAAAATTTTGGTATTTTTTTTTAAACAAAACAAAAAACTTAACGTCAAATCGACAATTACCAAGGATTACAGCTAAAATTCAGCATGTAAACAGTATAGAATTATGATATCTACTTTTCAACTACTTTTAAGTAGTATTTGCCTAAAATTAATGCGATGGTGATTCTTTTGTGTCGATATTTGTGGCATGTTGGATTTTCACAATCATGTTTTACCCGGAATCGATGATGGTTCACCAGATATTAAAACATCGAATGACTTGTTAATTGGGCTAATGGAGTTGGGTTTTGATCAAGTGAAACCCAGTCCACACATCATTGCAGATACTCATCCAAACACACCTGATACCATTGAAAATGCTTTTAATCAATTGGTTAATCACTCGGATTTACATTCCAATCAAAAGAATCAGCTGCTTGGATATTCTGCAGAACATATGTTAGATGACATATTCATGCAAAAACTAGAGCGCAAAGAAAATTTACTCTGCATCAAGGATAAATACATTTTGGTTGAGTTCTCATACGCACACAAACCTGAACGCATTGAAAATTATAGTTTTCAATTGCAAATTATGGGTTACATTCCTATTTTAGCGCATCCCGAACGATACGGTTACTTTTTTAAAGACTACAAAACGAATTTTACTTATTTGAAAGATTTGGGATTTGACTTTCAATTGAACCTATTATCTCTTACACCGTATTACGGAAAAGAAGTTCAAGCCATTTCAAACAAACTACTTCAAGAGGGTTTCTATGATTACGCCTGCACCGATTTGCATCATTACAGACACCTTGATGCATTAAAAACCTTCTTTACAAAAGAAAGTTTACAGCAGTTATACGAAAAAAACCAGTTGAAAAACCACATTTTGGTTTAATCAACTGGTTTTTTAAACCGATAACCGGCAAATTAACGGCAGTTTGCCATCAATAACCAAAAATGTCTTCCAAGGTCAACACCTTTACCTTTCCGTACTTTTTCAAATCTTTCTCCAAGTCCAATCGTTCCTTACTAGCAACTACCGAAAGACAATTCACTTTTCCAGCTACATGCTTTTTGTGAAAATCAGCGATATCATTAAACGTTAATTTTTGGATATCGTTATAAGTTTGAATTTTGGGATCTCTTGTTTGTTCCATTCGCTCCATAGCTAAAAGCATGGCAATGTAGGAATCCTCAGTTACACGTTCTGTTTCAATTGAACTTATTACACTTGATTTTGCCAATTCAAAAACCTGTTCATTTTTAGGTAAGTTTTCAATTAACTCATTCATAGAGGAAATTGCATCGTGGAATTTATCTGATTGAGTTCCAACAAACGCCGTAAATAAGTAAGGTTTTATTGGCTTGTCTGGAGAAATAAACAAAGCAGAAGTGCTATATGCCAACGCTTTTGACTCTCTAATGGTTTGAAAAACCACGCTGCTCATATCACCTCCAAAATATTGATTAAACGCAGTAATTGTTGCCCTGTAATTCGGATTATATACTTCATCCACAGAATACCATCTTACACTCGCTTGAACTTGTGGGTAATCTACAAAGAAAACAGTGGGTTCAAGATATACTTGTTCTTTTATTTTAGGAGTGATTTCATCTTTAAATGATTTGGTCTTTTTAGCAAAAAAGACAGTCTGTTTTAAGGATTGAGTAACTTCGGCCGCTTCTAAAGTACCATAATACAAGAATTTTCTTGGACTCAACAGCAGTTGTTTATGAGTTTTATTTAAATCAGCTACTGTCAAACTTTTTAATGTGTTATTATCTAATATCACCGTGTTAGGATTTGTTTTACCATAGCGCATATACATATTTAGAGCACTATTAATTGCCTGAGCACTGGTTTTTGCATTCTCTCGATTTTTTAACGTAGTTAATTTCAATTCATCAAGAACCGACTTTTCAAAAACCGGATTAGATAGCACTTCGTTAATTAGGCTCATTGCCTCGTTATACGATTCTTTTGGACCCTGTAAAACTACAGAAGTATACTCCGGAGTAGTAAAAGTTGAAAAATTACATCCCAAAGAGAATAGCTTTTTAGATATATCCTCTTGAGATTTGGTTTTAGTACCTGACAAATATAAAATGTCTGTTAAAATATCCGTTTTTAAATCATGGCGCGTACCATAGTCAAAACGAATTTCCATTTTAAACAATCGATTTTCTGTATTTCTTACATAATACAAAGGTGAACTACCCACTTTTTGTTTCAATACAGATTCGGCTTTAAAATACACAGGAGCCATTTTTTGAGCTGGTTTCGACAACCAACTTTTTACGAATTCACTCTGTTTGTCTCGGTTCAATTCAACCGGATGAATTAGTGGTTTCTCAATTTTTTCTCTTTGGGGAGTTTCGCCTTTGCGTTTGTACACTACAACTCTGTTCTTTGCCAAATACTCATTGACAAAGTCCATAATTTCTTCTTTGGTAATTTTTGACATTTCATAAAGCTCATTTGCGCTTTGCTGATAATCTATTTCATTCACAAATGATTCCATCAGAAAATAACATCTTGCAGCATTTTCCTTGTACTCTTCTATTTTGGAAATATCTTGATTCAAAATGATCGCTTTTAACATGGACTCATCGAACTCACCCTTGCCAATTTTTGCAATTTCATCTAATAACAATTGTTTCATCGAATCCAATTGTTGTCCCTCTTTGGGTGAACCAATTACCAAAAACAATGAATAATCTTTCATGGTTTCCAAACTAGTTCCAGCATTCAACACTTTTTGTTGTTTTACTAGATTTAAGTCCATCAAACCAGCTTGTGAATTATTCAACAATAAATTTACAATTTTGCCAATTCTCACTTGTTTGGAAGATGCACCCGGCAATGGATATCCAACAACCATCATTTCAGAACTTGGTCCAAATACATCAATGCTACGCTCCGCATTTCTCAAATCTTCTTCTTCAAATTTATATTGGGGCACCGGTTTAGACTTCATATATTTGAAGCTCTCATAAACTTGTTTCGCTACTGAATCAGGATTAAAATCCCCCGACATTATCACGGCCATATTATTAGGAACATAATACGTGTTATAGTATTCTCGAATGGCTTTTAAAGATGGGTTTTTCAAATGCTCAATAGTACCAATGGTGGTCTGCTTCCCATAATTATGCTTTTTAAACATTTCAGCAAACAATTGTTCCCAAACTTGGCTCATATCTCTATCAATAGAAATGTTCTTTTCTTCATAAACTGCTTCTAATTCTGTGTGAAATAATCTAAACACAGGATTCCGATATCTCTCGGATTCAAAAGCCAGCCATTGTGAAATACCATTACTAGGAATATCATTGATATATACGGTCATGTCGTTTGACGTAAATGCGTTAGTTCCTTTTGCTCCCATAGCTTGACACATTTTATCAAATTCGTTGGCAATTGAATACTTAGCTGCCAATTGACTTACACTATCAATCTGACGATAAATTTCTTTCCTAACTTCTTCTTGGGATGTTGAATTATACTTTTCGTAGAGGTTATCGATTTGCTTCAATAAAGGTTCTTCTTTCTCCCAATCAGAGGTACCATATTTATCGGTTCCCTTAAATAACATATGCTCCAAATAGTGAGCAAGACCTGTATTGGTGCTTGGGTCATTTTTTGAACCCGTTTTTACAGCAACCATGGTATATACTCGAGAAGTAGCTGAATTCGTGGAAGTTATTAAAGTTAACCCATTGTCAAATGTATAATAACGAGTATTCAAAGGATCGTTAATGTATTTTCTAACTGTCCAATGTTCTGACTTCGTATCAGAAAATCCACTTACTCGATTCTGGGCTTGGGTATTCCAAAACAGAAGACCCACTAATAAAAAAGCTAATATTTTTTTCATATTTTTAATCAAAAACGATAATCTATAAAATTATTGGTTCATAATTTCAATAGAAACATAGGTTGCAAATGTAATTGAAAGAATTAAAAGTATCTTCGCAATCCAATGTCCAGCAGACGTGTTTTTCCGAAGTTCCATCGAGTATATTTATCGACTGGGAGCAACCAAGGCAAATCAATTTCCAATTTAAGCAAAGCAATTCATCTAATTGAAAAGGAAATTGGAAGAGTAGTAAGGACTTCTTCCATTTACAGAACTGCAGCATGGGGTAAAACTGACCAGCCTGATTTTGTTAATCAATGTTTATTGGTACACTCTGTTTTCAGTCCAATAATGATTCTCAAAAAACTTAACCACATTGAAAAACAAATTGGCCGAGTGCGCATCGAAAAATGGGGCCCAAGAATTATTGACATCGATATATTGTTTTATGACCAAAAGGTTTTTCAAACAGAATCATTACAAATTCCTCATCCTGAAATTCACAATCGAATGTTTGTACTAAAACCGCTGAATGAGATCGCAGCCAATTTTAAACATCCCTTGATAAACAAAACAATAAAAAATCTCGAGAAAAATACAAACGATTCCTTAGAGGTACTGCGAATATGAAAAATATAGACGTAACCGAACCCCATAACACCAATTCTAATCGTGTTTTAATAGAAACTATTTACGATGGATTTTCAGTAATTCCTGAAGTTAAATGGATGATTCTTTTCATAAGTTCCTTTAAAAATTACAACCCTTCAGATAACACAGTTTTTGACCTTTCAAATTACTTTTCCAACCTCTTTACTTCTTCCCAATTTAAAAATTCCAATCAATATAAAATTGCAACCGCTAACTCCATCCAATCGTTAATTATTCCTTTGGTGAAAGGAAGTAAAGATGATATTTGGAAACAAAAACGCATCAGTTACGATCATAATTGGATTAAAGAACACAAAAACGCACTCCAAACTGCTTATGGTAAATCGCCATTTTTTGAATATTACGATTACAAGTTATTTGGCATACTGGATTCTAGACCAGAATATTTGTGGGAATTAAACCAGAAAATCATGAATATGATTTCCCCCTATTTGGGTTTAACTATTACCTTTTTTACCCATTCGAACAGCCTTTCCAATGATATCAACTCCTTTGAAGGATCAAAGAGTCCATCCGATTTAGAAATATCCGCTTCTTTAAATCCTATAAATGAACCAACAATCATACCCTTTCCACATTTACCAATATCTTTGGAAATACCAGAATACACTCAAGTTTTTGATGTGAAATTCGGTTTTCAACCCGAAGTCAGTATATTGGATTTACTATTCAACCTTGGACCACTTTCTACTGAGTATTTTAAAAATCTGTAATTTTGTTCACTAATAAATAATTAAATATGTCAATCATAAAAAAACTAGCTGGACAAACAGCCATATATGGTTTAAGCACAATGGTTGGCAGATTTATTAATTATTTGTTGGTACCCTTGTACACGGCAAAACTGGATCATGTTTCTGACTACGGAGTGGTAGGGGTCATGTTTAGTTATGCCAGTTTCTTTGCCATTATTTTCGCATTAGGATTCGAAACTGCCTTTTTTCATTTTGCACAAAAGGATCAATTTCAAAAGGAAAAAGTGTTTTCAACAGCTAGTATAGGATTGCTTTTTAGTGGTTTGCTTTTCTCTTTGGTTGCTTATTTATTTGCATCACCCATAATGAATTGGGTTGGATACCCAAATCATCCCGAATATGCCATTTATTTTACGCTAATTTTGGCATCCGATGCAGTAACTGCTATTGGATTTGCTTGGTTGAGAAATGCACAGAAACCTTGGAATTTTGCTGCCGTAAGACTTGCTAACATCTTTATAAATGTAGGAGCAAATTTATTCTTTTTGGTAGTTTGTCCGTGGTTATACTCACTAGGATATTCCCATTCCTTTCTAGATTCTATCATGAGTACCAATCAGGTTACTTGGATCTTTGTTTCCAATTTAATCGCCTCGTTAACTACATTTCCTTTTCTACTAAATACTTGGAGAAACTTAAAATTTGGCTTTGATTTTTCCTTATTTAAACGAATGATTCAATACTCATATCCATTAATTTTCATAGGATTAGCGGGAATGATAAATGAAACTTTCGATCGAATTCTTATCAAAAAATTAATGCCCTCAAATACTGCAGATTATCATGCGAGTATCTACAATGCATTTTATAAGTTGAGTTTAATATTAACTCTATTTGTGCAGGCATTTAGATTTGCTGTTGAACCGTACTTCTTTCAACAAAGTAAATCTATGGACGCAAAACATCAACATGCCTACATCATGAAATGGTTTGTTTATGCAGTTACTACGATTTTTTTAGCGACATTGTTAATATTACCTTGGATTGCACCACTTTTGATTCGAAATCCCGATTATTTCAAACATCCTTATGGAATGAAAATTGTGCCTATCCTTCTCGTGGCAAATATGATGTTAGGTATATATTACACACTTTCAGTTTGGTATAAAGTCTCAGGACAAACTAAAATTGGAGCTTTGCCTGCTTTTGCGGGAGCCATAATTACCGTAACTCTTAACTTAATATTTATTCCAAAATTCGGAATTTTAGCTTCGGCATATACCACTATGATCGCGTACGGAAGTATGGTCATTTTCGGCTATTTATTATCCAAAAAGTATTATCCTATACCATTTGAATATTCAAGAATTTTGGGCGCCCTTTTTGTCTCTTTATTGATTTCTTGGGGGATGTTAAACTTACCGGAATCTAGTATTGGCTTTTTAGTAAAATTGAGTTTATTCGTATTATTTGTAGCTGGTATATTTTGGATTGAACATAAAACACAACATCATGCTGAACATAAAAATAATTAATAAATCTACAAACCCTCTTCCTCAATATCAAACCGAAGAAAGTGCTGGAATGGATTTGCATGCCAATTTGAATGAAATTGTAGTTTTAAATCCAGGCGAACGCAAACTGATACCAACTGGATTATTCATAGAACTTCCAAAGGGATATGAGGCACAAGTTCGACCCAGAAGTGGATTAGCACTTAAACATGGAATAACCGTTTTAAATTCACCTGGAACTATCGATTCGGATTACAGAGGCGAAATTCAAGTACTTCTCATTAATCAAGGACAACTTCCCTTCGAGATTCAACACGGCGAACGCATTGCCCAAATGGTCATAGCGCAGCACGAGCGAGTTTCATGGATTCCTTCTCATGCTTTGAACGACACCCAACGCGGTGAGGGTGGATATGGTAGCAGTGGCAAATAAAAACTACCACTCACAAAGGGCTTAACATTGGCATCATGTTTTTTTCATAAACAATGCCGTTATTTGCATTTTTTAAAAATCACCGATTATGAATCTAATTATCCCGATGGCAGGAATGGGCAAAAGAATGCGCCCTCATACATTAACCACTCCAAAACCTTTAATTAAAGTAGCAGGTAAATCAATTGTACATTGGTTAATTGAAGATATTGCTGCTGTTTGTGGTGAAACCATTGAAGAGATAGGTTTTGTAATTGGCCGTTTTGGCGAAGAAACGGAAAAAGAATTAATCGAAATTGCAGCAAGTGTTGGTGCAACCGGAAGAATTTTTTATCAAGACGTGGCTGAGGGAACAGGGCACGCTATACTATGCGCTAAAGAGTGCTTAAAAGGAGAGGTAATTGTGGCTTTTGCCGATACTTTATTCCGTACCGATTTCAACTTAGACAAATCCAAAGACGGAGTAATTTGGGTTCATAAGGTTGCTAATCCTAGTTCGTTCGGTGTTGTTAAATACGACGAAAATAATATTATCACTGATTTTGTAGAAAAACCTCAAGAATTTGTTTCTGATTTAGCCATAATCGGAATTTACTATTTCAAGAGTGGGGAAACTCTCCATTCTGAATTACAATACTTAATCGATAATGATTTAAGAGAAAAAGGAGAATACCAATTAACCAACGCCATGGAAAACATGAAAAACAAAGGTATGACTTTTGTTCCTGGTGCAGTACAAGAATGGTTAGATTGTGGTAACTACAGTGCTACCGTTTATACCAATCAGCGTGTTTTGGCAAACAAAGCCCCTTTGTTTAAAATTGAATCGAATCGATTCGACTCAAGTGTTAAAATTCATGAACCTTGTTTTATTGCTGAAGGCGTTCAACTAAAAAATTGCGAAATTGGTCCTTTTGTGAGCATTGGAACTAGTTCTAAAGCAGAAAATTGCGTAATTCGCAATACCATCATTGGTGAACAGTGTAAATTAATTGATTTTACCTGTGAAAATTCCATGATTGGTAACTTCGTATGCATGAACGGAAATCCAAAAGAATACAGCATCGGCGATTACAGCGTAATCGATTAATCCGATTATTCTGTATAAGCAGTTTCCTATCCTGCTCACTATTTCTTTGTGCACAAGCACAAAACACTGCAAATTTTCCAACCATTAAAGAATCGCCTACAGAGAGAATTCATTCACTTGAAGTTTCACAAGTAAATGGATTGTCTGAAAAGTCTATTCCTGAATACATTGAACTTCTGGCATTTTCTGAAACCCAAGAATTGGCAAATTTTCGTCTTGCCAATTTATATGCAAATTTAGATAATTGGCCAAAAGCTGAAATATATGCCAAAGCAGCATGTGAACTAAACCCTAACAATTCTGACTACGACTTTTTATACCTTCGAATTCTTGAAAAACAATTTCAATACGACCGAGCTTGGAAGATTCATCAAAAGTTAATTGCGAAACAGCCTCGATACATTTCTAGGTATTATGATGCCATTTCAAATTGTATTAAACGAGAACAATATTTGGATGCGCTACAATTAATAACTCAATACCAATTTCATTTTGGATTAAATGAATATGCACACCGAATTCGAACACAATGTTATTTGTTTCTTGATCCACATTATCCCCAACAGCATTATTTGGATTCTCTATTAATCCAAAATGAACAATATCTGCTTACAAAACCGAAAGAATTCACTCCTTGGGTTGCATTTCAAATTAATCAGCTGCAAAAGAAAGCGGGAGAATCAGAATCAAAAAGTTTGATAGTAGCGTTTTATAACAAAATGTATGTACTACAGCAGTACGATTCTGGAATTTTGCAGGAACTAGATAAACTCACCTACGAATTTCCTGTTCTTAGATCCACAAACGTAAAAATGAACGTCGTTGAGTCGCTTTTTCAATTAAGTCAATTGAACAAAGAACTTCAAACACCTACTATTTTTAAAGATTTTGAAGATCAAATTGCGGATACAAGCCACTCATTGACTGACTTAGATAGTTTGTACACCGTGCTATTTAAAAAATTAGATTTCGGTTATAAATCTGAAGCAATGGTATTATTGGGGAACCAATATTTTATCCGTGGGCAATTTGATAAAGCGCTTAAGTGTTTTAACTATTGGCGTGAGAATGAGCCGAAACAATCTCCATTTTTTTCCGAACAAACATCCCCAGAAACCCTAAATACAAATGCAATTATTCCAGGTAATAAAGAGTCCAAAGAATCTTTAAGTCGTATCGATAAAATAAAAAACGACCTTTTATCCATTCAAAATAGATATGTCATTAGCCTCTACAAAATGGGAAAAATCTCTGAATTACGGGCATCAATAGAATGGTACGAGGAGAACTTTCCTTTTGTAATTGACGATGCAACCATTTTAATCAAAATTTTAGATAATCAATTAAATAAAAACTGGGTTGATCCCGTTACATTATGGGGCCAGATTAAAATGGGATCACCAATTTTGGACGAAACCTATTTTGCACAAATTGATTTAGAATTACATACACCCAATCAAATTGAAACATTTAAGAAAACTCCATTGCAAAATAGTGTAATTCAATGGCAGAATCAAGGTAAAATCCATCCAACACTGGCACGAGATTTGATAATTCAGATATATCAATCCCGCCAAATAAATAATAAATAAATCTATGAAAACTCAATTTACAATAGCTCTATTATACACTCTTTTAATTCACGGAACTTTAATTGCTCAAGATTCAGATGTCAATGTCAAATCTAATCAAATCACTGTCTGGGATGATCCTGTGGTAGAACCGCTTAATTGGGAGTACTATACAGCTAAATATGACTTTAATGCCGAATTAGGAAATCCAATGGAAAAAGGTGCTGAGGAAGTTGCAGGTACATTATCCATACGATTGAGAAAAGATAGTCTCATGTGGTTTACGGTATCAGCCAGCATTGGAATTCAGGTAATGAAAGGTATTATCCGGAAGGATAGCGCTTTTATTCTAGATAATTTCAACAAGAAGGCATACATACTCGCAATTGAGGACCTAAGTCAAATCAACGATCTTCCTGCAAATCTTACTACCATTCAGCGGATATTTACTGGAGAGCTTTTAACCAATAAGCTACAAAGAGATCAAAACAGTGACTATGCGAAATCCAATTTAGAAAGTGAATGCTTTACAGGTGCAGAAAGTACATTTAAAAACTACATTGTGGCTTTAAAAGAGCAACAAGTATCAAAGTTTCAATTTAGAGAACCTACCCGTAATGCTACTTTGGATGTGTATTTTCCTGTTAGAACTACTTCAGATTCAGGTAAACACCCAGAAGAAATTTCCATTGAAGCAAAAAGTGACCTCTCTAAAGTACGCTTGAATTTATCGTTAAAAACAGCTCGATTTGATTTTATACCTTCGTATCCATTTTTCATTCCAAAAGATTACGAGCGTGTTGATTTCAAAAAGCCATAATTATTCATTATCTGTCTTCTTGTTTTTGGGGATGGCTGTACTGCCGTTGTCTCTAAATTCTCAGAACTCTAGAAAGGCTTTAGAGCAAAAACGTCTACGCGTACAAAGAGAAATTGCAGAAAGTCAAAAAATCCTGCAAAATACCCAAAAGGAAAAGAGTGAAACCTTAAGTCAATTAAGTACATTAAAACGAATTATTGAACAGCGTGCAGAGTTAATCGACAATCTGCAACAAGATTTGCTTCAAACTGACAATGAGATACAGCGTCAGACCATACAATTACAAATTTTACAACAACAATTTGAAGCTGAAAAACTACAACTTCATCAAACGGTAAAGAAAGCCTATAAAACTAGGAAATCAGGCCAGGAACTTGCTTTTGTGTTTTCATCAAACAACATGAAACAGGCATTCCGGAGATGGAAATACTTAAAAAAAGTATCTGAACACCGCAATAATCAAGTTGAGAATTTGAAAGCTCAGGCCTTTGCTGTAGAGCTTGCATTAAAGAATTTGGGCGTAGTTAAGTTCAGAAAAAAAATCCTTATATCTACGAAAGAGTCTGAAAAGAAACAACTCGAAGTTGATAAAAACACCAAGCAGGTATTGGTAAATAATTTGTCGAAAAAAGAAAAAGAATTGGCTGAAAAAATACGACAAAAAGAACGTCAAATGGCTAAGTTGAATGCAGCAATTTCTAGAGCCATTGCACGTGAAATTGAAGCTGAACGAAAAAGAAAAGAACGTTTGGAGGCTCGACAAGCAAGAAATAATTCTAAAAAATCCAGTGGAAAATCTTCTACAACTACAGCAAAAAGTTCTGAAGAGAGGTCCAATTCCATGACACCAGAATCAAGAGCCTTGAGTGAATCTTTTTCATCCAACCGAGGAATCCTACCTTGGCCAGTAGAACGAGGATATATTACACAAACATTTGGTGTACATCCACATCCAGAATTTAAAAATATTACACTACAAAATAACGGCATCGATATTGCCACATCCAAAGGATCAAGTGCAAAAAGTGTATTTAAAGGAACAGTAAGTGCTATTCTATCCATACCAGGAGAAGGCCAAGCCGTTTTAGTAAATCATGGTGAGTACTTCACTGTTTACAGTCGACTTGAAGAAGTTTACGTTCAAAAAGGAGAACAAATTTCTACCGGTACTTCCTTGGGTAAAGTGATGCAAGATGAAGAGGGAAAGTACACGCTTCAATTCCAATTATGGGAAGGTCAAGAGAAACAAAACCCACAATCCTGGTTGAAGAGAAGATAATTTAGTAGTAATATTGTTGTTTATTTAAACAAATTAGTTTTTAATAGACATGAAGATTGCGGTAATTGGTTCTGGTGTAATGGGTTCAGGTATTGCTATTAGCAGTATTTTAAAAGGATATTCAACATTGGTTTACGACATTCATGAAAACCAACTAGAAAAATCCAAGAATTACATTCAAAAACAATTAGATCAAAGCACTGAAAAAGGCCGCATAACTAATGAACAGAAAATTGAAGCCCTATCGAAACTTGAATTTAGCTCAGATTTTGATGCTTTAAGGGCTGACTTTATTATTGAAGCCATACTTGAACAACTACCCTTAAAAAGGGAATTGTTTCAAAAGCTAGAATCCATTAATTCGAGCGAATGTATTTTCGCGACAAATACGTCTTCCATTCCAATTACACAAATTGCCTCTGGATTATTACATCCTGAAAGAGTTGTAGGTGTACATTTTTTCAATCCCGCCCACATCATGAAGCTAGTTGAAATTATTTCTGGTGCAGCAACCAGCAATGAAATCGCTGAGAAAGCATATAAATGGGCAGAATCCTTAGGAAAAACTGTAGTATATGCAAAAGATGCTCCCGGTTTTATCGTTAATAGAGTAGCTCGTCATTATTATGTTGAAAGTTTAAAAATGATGGAAGAAGGAGTAGCCGATTTTCAGCAAATAGATCAATTGCTTGAATCTACAGGGTTTAAAATGGGTCCCTTTAAACTAATGGATTTAATTGGTGTTGACACCAATTATTCGGTAACTAAATCTATGTTTGAACAATTTAGTTTTGATTCAAAATTCCGACCATCTCGAATCCAAAAGCAAAAAGTAGACGCTGGGTTTCATGGACAAAAAACAGGGAAAGGTTTTTACACGTATGAAAAAAAGTAAGGAAACGATTGTGGTCCTCCAAAAGGTTAAATGGTTAATTGTAATTGCCATTGTTTTTTCTGGATTCCAGTTTTCTTCGTGTAAAGATTCCAATACGGTTACTGAGAACATCCCCAAAGGTCTAGTAAATCTCACTTTGGATTTGAACTTACCATCATACCAACATTTACAACAAGTTGGTACTCATGCATACGTAACGGGTGGAGTTAAAGGTGTACTCATTATTCATGATTACGACGATACTTGGTACGCTTTTGAACGTGCCTGTGCTTTTGAACCTACAAAAACTTGTTCTAATATCTGGGTAGATTCTATTAATATTCAACTCATGTGCGGAACTTATTCTGGAACTACATTCCAATCCTGTTGTGAAAGTAAATATATGTATTCTGGGTTTCCATTGAAAGGACCAGCTGCCGGACGTTTAGCTCAATATTACATCTCTCGTAATAACAATATTCTTCAGGTCTATAATTAATTTTTTTAACTTTATAGTTTCGAGCGTCTGATCTCGGAATTATGAGTAACAAGAATTTGTATTTTCCAAGTGTAAAATTTTCTAAAAAACTTTTTTTTCAGGATGAGTTTGTTATATTTGTCGTTCACTAATTCTACCAACTATCATAAAATTCGGACAAAATATGATGAAAAACTACATTAAAGCTTCATTAATAGCAACCGCCTCAATCCTTTCTTTCGGGGATGGAATGGCTCAATCTCCAGGTACCCATGGCATAGAGGTTCACGGTGGTATCCGCGAATACATCGGAGATATGGGTTCCAGTTTGATGTTCGCTCGTGCACCTAAATATCAGGGTGGAGGATTGGCATTCACTTATTACATCAGTCCTAGCATTGACGCTGTTGCCAATATCTCATTTGGAGAAGTAGGTTTCAGCCAAAATATAGACAGTTTTGTTAAAGAACGTGATATCGTTTGGAGAAGTTTCAGAGCTCAAACTGGTGATTTCACCCTAGGTGCTCGTTACAAATTAAACAACAACGTAATCCTATCTGAAGATTCTAAATTTGCTCCATACCTTTATGGTGGTTTAACTGGATACTATGTTCATTCTACCATTAAATGGGGGCCTCACCCTTATACAGCTGCTAATCGTCCTGATCAATGGGGCAACGAACACTTAGTTCAAAATAGCATTACCGATATGGGTGCTGCTGTTCAAGGTGGATTAGGTTTTAAATTATATCTTACAGACGCACTCGCTCTTAACTGGTCTTACACCTTAACTTATACATTCAACGACCGTTGGGATGGCGCTAATGAAGCTGATCCAAATCCAGATAAACCTCTAGTACATAAATTATATCGTTCAAATGACGCTTGGGGTTTCCATGCAATCGGTTTGTCTTATGCATTAGGCGAAGGTATGGGAAGCGGTCCTAAGAAAATGAAAGATTCTGATGAAGATGGTGTTCCTAACAAATACGATAAATGTAAAGATACCGATCCTAAGTACAGAAAATTTGTTGACAACGTAGGTTGCCCTGCTGATTCTGATGGTGATGGTGTATTAGATGCAGACGACGAATGTCCAGATGTCAAAGGTACACTAGAAATGAATGGATGTCCTGATTCTGATGGTGATGGTGTTGCTGACAAAAACGATGCTTGTCCTAAAGAAAAAGGTTTACCTAATTTGAAAGGTTGTCCTGATTCAGATAATGATGGTATTTCAGATAAAGAAGACCGTTGTCCAAATAACGCTGGTACCGCTGCGCTAAAAGGTTGTCCTGATGGTGATTCTGATGGAGTTGCTGATATCGATGATAAATGCCCAACTAAACCAGGTAGCAAAGATTTTGAAGGTTGCCCTGATTCTGATGGTGATGGTGTTTTCGACAATACAGATAAATGTCCAGATAAAGCAGGAACTGCACAATCTAAAGGCTGTCCTGTAATTGCCCCTGCTGTTGTTCAAAAGGCTAAATTGGCTGCGAACGGAATCAACTTTGAAACTGGAAACGCTAAAATATTGGCTGCTTCGAATAAAAACTTAGATCAGTTAGTGGATATCATGAATGAGTTCCCCGAAGTTGTAGCTGAAATAGAAGGTCATACTGATAATCAAGGTGATGCTTCTGCAAACAAAAAGCTAAGTCAAGATCGCGCTGATGCTGTGAAAGCTTACTTAGTAGGTAAAGGCATTAAAGCAGATCGTTTGAAATCTATTGGATATGGTCAAGAAATTCCAGTAGCTGATAACAAAACTGATGCTGGACGTAAGAAAAACCGTCGCGTAGAATTCAAATTGAATTACTAAAACAACAACATACAACAACTAAACCAAACAATAAAGGGAGGGAGTTTTATCAACTCCCTCTTTTTTTTTGTGTGCGATTGTAACTACAACTTCATGTAACTTCTATTTTTTGTACCTTTGGATCCATGGAAAATGCTCCTTTTATTCATCCAACAGCTGTTATCGACCTTGGTTGTAAAATAGGAAATGGCACCAAAATTTGGCATTTTTCGCATGTTATGTCAAAAGCAGAAATTGGCCAAAATTGCAATATTGGTCAAAACGTTTACGTTGATAACCATTCTCGAATTGGAAATAATGTAAAAATCCAAAACAATGTTAGTGTTTATTCCCATGTTCATATCGATGATGACTGCTTTTTGGGTCCAAGTATGGTTTTTACCAATGTGGTTAATCCCCGGGCATTTATTGAGCGAAAACATGAATTTCGCAACACAGTGATTCAAAGAGGAGCCACCATTGGAGCGAATGCAACTATTTTATGTGGGATTACATTGGGTTCATATTGCATGATTGGTGCAGGTGCTGTAGTTACAAAAAATATACCGGATTTTGCATTGGTAATAGGAAATCCTTCTCGACAATTAGGATGGGTCAGCCGTAATGGTCATAGGCTGAATTTTCAAGATATTCCCAAATCTGATTTATTGCAGGAACCGTATCCAAATGCTCAAATTGCTTATTGCCCAGAAACTCTGGAGAAATATATTTTATCTAACAACACCGTGATATTAGAATCTAACCCAACCTAAAATTTGGAATTAATAACCATAAACTATACTTCAATTAGATTCTATGCACCTTCAATATCTGATAAAATTAAAATTGAATATAATCTCTGCATTCAATAACAATTTACCAATTATAATGAAACAAGCACATTACAAATAAAAAGACAAGTATTAATACCCATTATACAAATATTAAGCAATATCAAAACAACTCAAATTACCCAAAAACATCCCAAATAAAATGAAAAATCAAATTATAGTAACTGGTGGATTAGGATTTATTGGATCTCATACTGCTGTTTGTCTTCATGAAGCTGGATTTGAACCCATCATTATTGACAATCTTAGTAATAGCAAAATTGATGCTTTAAAAGGAATTTCTGACTTGATCGGATATACACCCATATTCATTGAAGGAGATGTAAATCATACGGAATTATTAACTCAAATTATTCAGCAATACCAACCGTCTGCAATTATTCATTTTGCAGCATTTAAAGCCGTAGGAGAAAGTGTTGAAAAGCCTTTGATGTACTATCAAAATAACGTTGGTGGTTTGATGTCGTTATTAGCAGCAATGAAAGAAACGGGTCTCAACAATGTCGTTTTCAGTAGTAGTTGCACTGTGTATGGAGAACCAGCAGAAATTCCAGTAAAAGAAACCACCATCACTAAGCCTGCCGAATCACCCTATGGTGCAACTAAACAAATGGGTGAAATTATTTTGCGAGACAATTCAAATTGGTTAAATACCCAATGTTTAAGATACTTCAATCCCATTGGCGCTCATCCATCGGGCTTAATCGGTGAATTACCTTTAGGAGTACCGAATAATTTGATACCTTATTTAACACAAACTGTTGCAGGTATACGAAATTCACTAACGGTATATGGAAGTGATTATTCAACTCCCGACGGAACATGTATTCGCGATTATATCCATGTAATGGATTTAGCTGAAGCTCATGTTTGTGCGGTTAAGCGATTAATCGAAAATAAGCAAAATGAAGCTTTTGAAGTATTTAATATTGGCACAGGAACCGGAAGTAGTGTACTCGAAGTAATTCAAACTTTCGAGCGTGTAAACCAAGTTGCGGTACCACATACAATTGGGCCACGCAGAGCAGGTGATGTTGTTCAAGTATGGGCAGAAACTACCAAAGTAGAAAGCATTTTAGGTTGGAAAGCAAAAAGAGATTTAGCTGAAATGCTTAAAGATGCATGGAACTGGCAAAAAAAACTTAGCTAATTGGCTTTTTTACGCTTTCTCTCTTTTCGAATTGATTTTTAAACCAATTTAAAAACAGAATAAATAGCGTTAAAATGCCGATTACACCTTCATCACCAAGGTAGTAATACACTGTTTTGGTTTCATTAGCATATATCGTTTGTTGGAGACAAACTTTTTCATACCAAGACGAAGATTGAACGGTGGTTCCTAATGGATTGATAAATCCACTTGTACCAGTATTTGCTGATCGTGCAACCCATTTTCTGTATTCAATAGCTCTCAATTTGGCATAGGAGAAATGCTGTTGATAACCTGCCGTTTGATTCCACCAGGCATCATTTGTAACAATAGATAGCCATTGAGCTCCATTTCGAATGTACTCACCTACATATTCGCCGTAAATACTTTCATAACAAATAATAGGGGCTGTTTTTGTTTGAAATTTACCTCCTAATGCAAATGCCGACTCGGAAACTCCCAAACTACCAGTAGAGCTATTCTCATCTAAAGAAATAGCCAAATTTTCAAGAAACGGAATCGTTTGAATAAAGGGCATTTGTTCTGTTCCTGGTACCAACTTACTCTTATGATATATCTGAATTGGTTGATCTTTTGACAGGTATAATGCTGAATTATACAGATTATACCATAGATTCTCATCATATTGGCTTTTGCGAGCCGAACGATTGGGTTTCGTGTTGCTTTGATAATATTCAATCCCGTTAACCCCAGTAAGTAAATTCAGATTCGGATAAGCTCGAAATAAATCATTTTTAATGACTTGAATTTGAGGATCAGCATCTGGATTTTTCATGTCAATATTTGAAACTAAAGATGTTTCCGGCCAAATTAACCAATCAGTAGATGTATCTACAACTTGACTGGAAATTTGCAACATTTCTCGTTCCAAATCCAATGGGTTTCTAACAAATTTCTCTGTCCATGGATCAAAAGATGGCTGCAATACTGCAACTTGTATTGAATTCCCTTGTTGAATTTGATTACTTCGTACCCATTTGATCATTAATGAAGCCAAAACCGGTAAAATCAACGCCACAATTAATGATACATTCATCCAATTCAATTTGTGTTTCTGTTCTGTTTCCGGGGACGTAAATACGTTAAAATAAACCAACAGATTCACAACCAATATCCAAAAAGTTCCTCCTAAAGTTCCAGTAAACTCATACCACTGTACCAAGTCTACCATCCCCGAAAAACCATTCCCTAAACAAAGCCAAGGCCAAGATAAATCCCATCGATGATGACCGTATTCATAGGCCATCCAAACCACCATAAATACCGACCAACTAAATGAATTGGAGTTTTTTCTACGTTTCAACCACTTTACTACACCAAATGGAATTAACATGAATAATGAATTCAGAATCAACATTGCAACAGCTCCTGGTGCACTCGCATAATAAACCCACCAGGTAGTTGTTATATTCCATCCCAAAATCGAAGCAAATAATACTCCATGGTACTTATACCACTTTTCGGCCATAAATCGATTAGATAACACCAAAAGGGGCAAAAACGACACGAACAATAAAGGCGTCAATGCCACAGGATGCCAAGCGAGAAAAAACAAAGCACTTGGAAATAGTATCCAAACCCAAGTAGGTACTTTATTTATTTTGTTATACAACGATTGATTCTGATTCATATATGAGCAACAATTAACGAATAATCAACTCAAATCCATTAGATGGTTCTGGTTATATATTGAAACTTGAAAAAACCTGCTTAGTTAATCTTCTTCCGAAATTGAATCAAAATCATGACTACTGGGAGATTTCAAATCACCCTCCAAAACTACGACAAATTCTCCTTTAGGCGCATGTTGTGTAAAATGCTCAATTACCTGATTTAAAGTTCCGTTAACGGTTTCTTCAAACTTCTTGGTTAGTTCTCTAGAAACACTGACTCTTCTATTCGGTAAGCAAAATTCACTCAGAGCAAGCAGTGTTTTTAATAGCTTGTGGGGACTTTCATAAAACACAATGGTGTCAGATGACATAGCCCACTCTTTCAATTTCGTTTGACGTCCTTTTTTCTGAGGAAGAAATCCCTCATAAACGAACTTATGCAAAGGAAATCCCGATTTTATCAAAGCAGGAACAAAAGCAGTTGCACCGGGAAGCACCTCTAAAGGGATTTCATTACGTAATGCTTCTCTAACTAACAAGAAACCGGGATCCGAAATGGCAGGTGTGCCAGCATCCGAAATTTGAGCAATATTTAAACCTTCTTTGAGCTGACTAATATAATAATTCAATTTATGATGCTCATTGTGCAAATGAAAACTCTCCAAGGGCGTAGAAATTTCATAGAAATTTAATAATACCTTGCTGGTTCGGGTATCTTCGGCAAGAATCTTATCTACGCTTTTCAATACCTCGACTCCCCTAAATGTCATGTCACCAAGATTACCAATTGGCGTTGGAACAATGTATAGTTTACCTGTCAATTTATTATGTTTTAAAGTGGCTATCAAACAAAATCCCTATAACTTGTGATTATAGGGATTTGCATTTTTTTATTTTGTTGGGCAGCAATTCTTATTTCGCTACACCTACCGCTCTTTTTTCGCGGATCACTGTAATTTTGACTTGTCCGGGGTAACGCATTTCAGTCATAATTCGATTGGATAATTCGAAAGCTAAAACATCGGCTTGTTCATCATTGGTTTTTTCAGCACCCATAATAATACGAAGTTCTCTACCTGCTTGGATAGCGTAAGCCTTTTCAACTCCAGGATAACTTAATGCCATGTTTTCCATTTCTTTAATACGTTCTACATACTGTTCATCACCTCTACGAGCACCAGGTCTTGAACCACTAATCGCATCACATGCTTGTATAATAGGACTCAACAAAGATGTCATTTCAATTTCATCGTGGTGGGCTCCTACAGCGTTGCAAACTTCAGGGTGTTCTCCAAACTTTTCACACAACTTCATTCCCAACAATGCGTGAGGTGTTTCTTCATCATTATCCGGACATTTTCCGATATCATGAAGTAAACCAGCACGTTTGGCTAATTTTACGTTTAATCCCATTTCAGCAGCCATGGTTGCACACAAACGAGCAACTTCACGAGAGTGTTTTAGAAGGTTTTGTCCGTAAGAACTTCTAAAACGCATACGACCTACGTAACGAATCAATTCAGGATGTAACCCAGTTATTCCTAAATCTACCACCGTTCTTTCACCCCATTCGATGACTTCTTCTTCGATTTGTTTGCGCGTTTTTTCAACAACTTCTTCGATACGAGCTGGGTGAATTCTACCATCGCGAATTAAACGCTCCAATGAAACACGAGCAACCTCTCTTCTTATCGGGTCGTAACAACTTAGAACAATAGTTTCTGGAGTATCATCAATTAAAATTTCAACACCTGTAGCTGCTTCAAATGCTTTAATATTTCTACCTTCACGACCGATAATTCTACCTTTCACATCATCCGATTCTAATGGGAAAGCTGTAACGGTATTATCGATAGCCAATTCTGCAGCTGTACGTTGAATGGTTTGAAGTACAATTCTTTTTGCTTCGCGAGTAGCACCTAATTTGGCTTCCTCGATTATAGTTTTAGCCATAGTTAATCCTTCTGTATGGGATTTCGCTTTAATGGCTTCAAGCATTTGTTCTTTAGCGTCTTGTTGAGTCAAACCTGCAATTGCTTCTAGTTTTGACAATTGCTGATCTCTAAGTGAATTTAACTCCTTTTCTTTGTTTTTATAAGACTCCATTTGGGCATCCAAACGCTGTTGTTTTGAAGCAAGTTCATCTTCTTTCTGTTTGAAATTCTTCAATTTATCATCTAAAGATTGTTCTTTTTGACGAATGCGATTTTCAGAATTAGAAATTTCTTGATTTCGTTTGTTTACTTCTTTTTCATACTCAGAGCGCAATTGCATATATTTTTCTTTTGCCTCTAGAATACGATCTTTTTTCAGGTTTTCACCTTGAGATTTGGCTTCTTCCAAAATTCGTGCTTTCTCTGAATCGAGTTGATTTTTTCTTGCGGTTACAAACACGACGTAACCCAGGCCTAAACCTGCAATTAATCCGGCAAGGATGAATACAATAATGTCCATTTTTTTACTCCATTTTATGTTTAATTGGAGCAGAGATATATCAAAATCTAAATACTAATTTTAGAAATCAGCCAAAAGCTGATCCAACTCTTGAATCAGTCTTTCTGTTTCTTCAGAATTATCTATAGCGGCCGTGGTATTGGTCTGTTTGGGATTTCTAACGATTTCACCAGCAAGATCCAACGCTGCCCACGATAAACGATCCACTGGATCGGTAGAACCAAAGCGTTTGAAGCCGTCGATTCTTTTATTCAATAACTCCGAGGCCAATAATACTTGCTTTTCATCCTTTTTGGCAACACGCAAACGCATGGTCCGCCCGTCGATATTTACAGATAAAAGAACAGTTTCATTATTGTCCATAGTATTTAATCATTTAATAAATCAATGCACCTGTCAATGTCTCTAACCAATTCGTTAATCTTGATTTTCAATTCATGATTATCGTTTTTGTCGGGCGACATTTCTTTTGCAAGTTTAATCAATTTATTCTGTTCCTTTAAATCATTCAGCGTATTTTTTTGTATTTCTATGGTGTTTTCCTTTAGAGCAATTTCTTCTTCTAAATCACTTATTTTGATTTTTAACTGTCTTTTCTCTGACTCTAATTGAAGGATAAATGCATCTTTTCGGGAAAGGTTCATTCTTAAAATATCATTATCTCCTTTCAATCCCGATATCTTATTTTCCAAAGACTCAATTTGCTCCAATAAATCATAACTACTTTGAGCCGTCTCGGAATTTTGAGTGCTAAACAGATCTAATTCGGACTGTTGTACACCTTCAATACCTTTAGAAATACTATATTCCGAACGCAATTGTTGAAGCTGATTCTGCAGTTCAAGATTATCAGTTGAAAGCTCATTCAAACGAACATTGAGTTCATTAACATTCTCTTTAAGTTCTCTATTTTGATCTAAAACTTGATGATTTTGCAATTTGAACTCTTCATATTGCGTTTTTATTGCTTGATTCTGAAGCAACAGCGAATTATGATCCTGTAACAAATCCGTGTACTTTGTTAGTACACGTTCAATTTTATCTTTTATTTCTTTTAATCTATTTTCCATATTCAATTTTTCGCTGAATATTATCGATTACAACGATTGAATCCTAATTATTTTTTCCAAATACAAACCGTATCCACTTTTCTTAAGAGGTTGTGCAATTTCTAATAACTGATCTGAATTAATAAATCCTTGCCTCCAAGCTACTTCTTCAATACATCCCACTTTCAATCCTTGTCGTTCTTCTAAAACTTGTACGAATTGACCTGCTTGCATCAAAGATGCAAATGTTCCAGTATCTAACCAAGCGGTACCCCGACTCATAATACGCACTTGCAACTGGTTTTTTTCCAAATAAATACGATTTACATCGGTAATTTCCAATTCACCTCGAGCTGAAGGTTTCAAGTTTCTTGCAATTTCAACCACAGAATTATCATAAAAATACAATCCGGGAACTGCAAAATTTGATTTCGGGTGCAACGGTTTCTCTTCGATACTTAAAGCGTTTAGTTCTTTATCGAACTCAACAACACCGTATCGCTCGGGATCAGAAACGTGATAAGCAAAAACTATTCCTCCATGGGGATTTGAGCAACTTTTTAATGTATCAATTAAATTTGATCCATAAAAAATGTTATCTCCCAAAATCAATGCAACAGAATCGTTGCCAATAAATTCAGCTCCCAAAACAAATGCTTGAGCCAAACCATCTGGAGAAGGCTGTTCCACATATTCGAATCTGCATCCAATTCGAGATCCATCACCTAGCAAACGTTGAAAATGGGGAAGATCATGTGGAGTAGAAATAATCAAGATTTCATTAATCCCAGCCATCATTAAGACAGATAACGGATAATAAATCATTGGTTTATCGTAAACAGGCATCAATTGCTTACTGATAGCCAGTGTTAACGGGTGTAAACGAGTTCCTGATCCGCCTGCTAAGATTATACCTTTCATTGATTTTGATTATTAATAAACTTATATTTTTGTGTAGTTTGTAAAAGATTCAAAGAAAAATTAATTTTATGGATTGGTGTTTAAAGTAACATTACCTCTTTGAAACTAAAAACTACGTTATAAGCTTTACTCTTAAATAAGCTCCACTACAAAATAATTCTTTTTTCCTTTTTGAACAATTATATACTTGTTGTGCAAAACATACTTTTGATCGATTACTTCATCTGCATTCGACAATTTCGACTTGTTAATAGAAAATCCATTTGCTAAAATCATCTTTTTTGCTTCACCTTTTGATGGAAAAATTTGCGTTTCAATGGCAAGTAAATCCAAAACTGCTAAACCAGAATCAATCTTACTTTTCTCAATTTGAAACTTCTCCATACCTTCCAAAGAGGCAGTCAAAGTTTGTATATCCAAAGAAATTAAATCTTCAAAGGTTCCATTTCCAAAAAACACCTGGGTCGCTTTTACAGCCAAATTTAAATCCTCTTCTGAATGAACCCGAATAGTCAATTCTTCCGCTAAAAACTTTTGTAAACCGCGTAAAAACTCATTTCCTTTATGAGAATCTATGGCATTTTGAATTTCTTCTCTTGATCTCAAAGAATAGATTTTCACAAATTTTTCAGCATCTTCATCTGAAATATTCAACCAAAATTGATAAAACGCAAACGGACTGGTTTTTTGAGGATCTAACCAAACATTTCCTCCTTCACTCTTTCCAAATTTGGAACCATCAGATTTCGTAACCAAAGGCGCAGTTATCGCATAAGCTTCACCTTGAGCCATTCTACGTATCAACTCAGTTCCTGTGGTAATATTCCCCCATTGGTCACTACCTCCCATTTGTATTTTGCAGTTATGTTCTTTGTATAAATGCAAAAAATCATATCCTTGAACCAATTGATAACTAAACTCCGTAAACGACAATCCTCCAGCTTCTAATCGATTTTTCACGCTGTCTTTGCTCATCATATAACTTACTGTTATATGTTTACCTACCTCACGAATAAAATCTAAAAAACCCCAATTTTTAAACCAATCGTAATTATTAACCACAACTGCTCCGTTGGGCGAATCTGAAAAGTCTAAAAACTTCATCAATTGGCGCTTTTGTCCTTCCAAATTATGATTCAAAGCATCTAGATCCAATAGTTTTCTTTCTGAGCTTTTTCCGCTTGGATCGCCCACCATACCTGTTGCCCCACCAACTAAAACAACGGGCTTATGTCCTGCTTTTTGAAATAAAGTGAGCAACATAATTGGCACCATATTCCCAATATGCAGTGAATCGGCTGTAGGATCAAATCCAATATATGCAGTAACTTGTTCTTTATTCAGCAACTCTTCAACTCCAGGAATGGTATCGTGCAATAAACCACGCCATTTCAGTTCTTCAATAAAATCAAAATTCGGTTTAAACATGGGTATTTTTTTGTGCATTAATTTCAACCATATCACTAATGGCTTTTTTCAATTCTTCGGCTTTTTCATCAGTCAAACCACTAGTACCAAAAGAAACCACTTGGGCAGTTTCTTTCAACATGAAGTTTATTTCATACACCAAATAATCAATTCGTTGTAGGTAATTCCAAGGAATAAAAATATAATTCGAGAAGAAATTTTCTCTCCAAGAAACACCATTCTCATCTACCTGAACAAAATAGTTTCCCCTTCTTTTTTTGTAGATCCACAATAAAATAGGAGTAGAAAAACCCAACCAAATAAAACCACCTGTCCATGAAAACATCCCAAAGTGGAATGCCCATCCAATAAAATCGATCACTAACAGTATAATTAATGCCGGTACTTCTGCTTTCGCTTTCGGGATGGTATATTGAAACTTAACCTCTGCCACAATAATCTAATAGTGTAAATTGAAGAATATTAAAAGAGTACAATACACAGTATTACTCAACGAATAACTTTACGGCACCTTGACGGTTGCGAATGAAATAAACACCTGATTTCAGGGTGCTCACGTTCAATTCAAAACCCAATTCTTCTTGCTTTATTTCAGCATATACTCTTTCTCCTAATACGTTAAACAACAACGGCTTCTCTACACTTACAATATGAACTGAGGTCTTCGCTGGATTAGGATAAACGCTCAAACCCAATTTATGTACATCCGCAATTGAAGCGGAGTTTCCATTTATTAACAATACAAAATTTCTTAAAGTATCTGGACGAGTCAATGGAACTACACCAAAAACTTTTGCATAAATCATTATGGGTAATCTTAAAGGAAAGATACCTGACTGTGAAGGTGTACCATCAATTTTCACACAACTCAACTTTGATGGAGTAAACTTACAAGTGTTTAAACACTCATATTTCAATCCGTTCGGCATACCAATAACGCCGGTCAAAACCATGGAGTCAACTGTTGCTGAAACCGTTTGTCCTCCTTGCGAAACTTGAGTATCTTTAAACACTTTAACTGTAATACCTACAGAATAGGATTGATTTACATCACCATCGGGTAAAATTGCTGGTTTGAAACCTGGAATTTTAAGCCCCGTGTCGGGTGTACAAATTTGTCCGAATGTTGATTCGGGGATAAATGCCAATACCGCAATAACAATTATCCATCTTAAGTTACGTATCATTGTATTAAATAGAATTATTGTACGAATTTACATGGAAATTACGAAACACTTTACAACTTTTATTATCTATTGTTTAATATCCACAACGACTGCCCTTTTTTCTCAGGTAGAACCTCAAAATATAATCATTCGAAAAGACTCAAATTCCGCCCGTTTTGATACATTAAAACCTTTAAAACCGGGCCTTAATAATTCTCAATTGCCGAATTCAGGATACACCGATTTTGAATTTCTTAATCAGGTAGTTGTTATTGTTAACAAACAAAATGCAACTTTAAAAGAGAGCACAGTAGGTGTAAGTATTTTAAAACCGTATCTCATTGAAAATAAAATAACTACCAATTTGGGTACGGCATTAGAACAAGTTCCCGGTGTAACCATCAACGATGATCAAATAAATATCCGAAGTGGTAGTGGCTGGAGTTATGGTGCTGGAAGCAGAGTTATGGTTACGATCGATGAAATGCCAATGATTACGGGGGATGCCGGTTCGGTTCCGTTCAGTTTTCTTCCCATTGAAGGAATATCGAGTGTGGAAGTTGTAAAATCTGCAGGTTCGGTTCTCTATGGTTCTTCAGCTTTGAATGGCGTTATAAATCTAAAATCATCGCCCATTTATGCTAAACCTTCTGCCAATATCTCATTATTTTACGGTTTATATGATATCCCTAATTCACTAAAAACATCCCCAAAATCCAAATCCATATACGGATTCAACGGAATTTATTCAGAACGCATAAAACAACATTCTTTTGCGATTAGCTGGAATCAACTAAATGATGATGGGTATCGAATGAGTTCACAAGATTACCGTGTTAGAATGAATTGGAGATACTTTTACCAAACCAAAAAATTACCCAATCTGAAATTGGGATTGAATGGGAGTGTTCAAAAAGGCGAAAGTGGTTCCTTCCTTATTTGGGAAAGCGATAAATTGGGTTATACTACTCAAGATAGTGCGCTTTCTAAAACATTGGGACAACGACTGTTTATTGACCCCTATATAGAATATACTGGAGCCAAATGGAAACATAAATTGCAAAATCGAATTTTTACAGTGAAAAACGATATTGACAATGGCAATCCCAACAACAATCAAGATAACCAAAGTCAATACTATTACTCCGAATGGAAATCCAATAGATCAATATCGTGGGGTAAATTATCAAACATTTCAACCGAATCTAAGGACCATTCGGTAGAACAAATCACTAATACCTCAGAAAAATCAATTCCCAGAAAACAACAATTGAACCTTTCTTTAGGGATTGTAAATTCATTAACAAACAGTCAATCTGCTTTATACGAAGGGAATCATCAAGCCAGGAATCATGCGGGATATGTTCAACTTTCCTTCAAAACTAAAAAATTGAATTTAGAAGCAGGCAGTCGTTATGAATACTTCAATCTAGACGGAAAAGTTCGATCAAAACCTGTTTACAGGGCAGGTTTGAACTATCAATTGAGTCGTTCTAACTCACTTAGATTTTCGTATGGGGAGGGATTTCGATTTCCATCAATGGCTGAACTTTTTACGCGTACGAGCTCTGGTAATATCAGCGTACTACCTAACCCCAATTTGGAGCCAGAATCTTCAAAGAGTATGGAATTGGGATTCAAACAAGGATTTCAATTGAAAAAGGGAGGAAAAAATATTTCGGGATTGTTAGATTTATCTATTTTCAATATGGATATCAATAATTTAATGGAGTATACTTTTAATAGTTGGAAAAATAATACTGGAGGAATCATACCCTTTGATTTGGGATTTAAGAGTATTAACATTGGACAGGTCAACATTCGCGGAATTGAAATCGAGAGTTTGGGAAAATGGGAGGCAACTAAATCAGCAAGAAAAATTGAATGGTTAGTTGGTTATACGTATGCGCTTCCCACCACTTCAAACCCATTGGATACCATAGGCTACGGGTTCGATGGAGTAAGAAATACTCCGATTGTATATAAGTATACGCTCAGCGATACATCTTCAAATTTCCTTAAATACCGCAATCGACATACGTTTCGAGCTGATGTTCAATGGAGTAACCAAAAATTTCAATTGGGATTGAGTTACCGTTATGAAACCGGTTTTGAGAATATTGACCAGATATTCTTGGAGGATATTGTAGTAAATGGTGCAAAAAAACAGTTCGAACAAGGTGCCATAAGTGGGCATATATTTGATGTTCGAATGGGATATCAATTAAGTCCCAGTTTTCGAATTAACTATTTAATCAGAAACACAACTCAACAAATATTTATGGGAAGACCCGCAGATATGAGTGCTCCGCGCATGCACCAAATACAGTTAAATTACCGATTTTAATTTTTCAATAGTTGTTTTGAGGGATATTAATTCGATACCAGCGATTTAGATCCGGTTAACAAGGTTAGTTTCCGAATAAGCCATGCATTGAAAACAAAGAAATAAATCAGGCCTCCTAAACCTTGAATTCGAGAACCTATAATCCAATAACGAGTTTCAAGAGAAAACAATTCAAAAAACACAACGCAACCCATCATGGTAAGCGGAACTAAAAATAAGGCTAAAAACAACTTGGATTGTTCTTGAGGAAACTGTATCCAATTATATATTACAAAGACCAAAGAAGGCAGAGCAAGTGTTAAAGAGTAATCTCGTTGATGCGGAAAAATCAAGGGGATAATTAATGTAAACAATGAAACTTTAACGAATTCTACATGGGTTTCATTGGATTGCGGATTGGATATCAAAGAAGTTCTTCTGGAACTCCAAGTATACCATTGCCAAGCAGTTATAGCCACTACCAATAAGCGTAAAAACTGAGTTATCCAAAAAATTGCATCATGCGATAACACTTTAATACATGCCATGGGTTCAGTGGGAATTTTGTATTTGGTAAAGAATTTAACTACCATAGCACCAATGTCAATAAAACCGCCTTCTCCTACTGTTATAACGTGATTTTTCTTCAGAGGATTAATAGCAGAGAACCATTTTATGGTTTGATCGGAAATGTAATCCCAAGGGTAAAATATAAATGGAACTAAAACCAATATTCCAAACCACAACATAACTTGTATAATAGCTTTTACATTTTTTTCCAGCGTCCATTTCCCCAAAAACACCAAAGGAAGAATTTTAATATTTATGCCTAAAGCTATTGGAAACCATTTAAATACGCCCTTAAAAATAGATCCGAAATGCGATTCTAAAATACCCCATAAAATAAATATAGTCAATTGCCCGTACCACAAATTCATGAAAAACCAACGGTAACATAAAATCATAGAAATGAGCCAAAAAAGAAACTCGTTTCTCGTGCTTTGAAATTTAAATACAGAAGCAACAATTCGGATAATTCGCCAAGTTAAAAACATCCCCAATACAGACCAAAACACTTTAACGAGAGCCAGTGCGTAGGTGATACCTTTAAATTGACCTTGGTCAGAAATTACATATTCTTTTAATGGAGTAAAGGGTTGCAAGAACCAAGTAAAAATGGGTGAATAATAATAGTATAAACCATTAACGAATGGTTGAGTATACAATTCTTTTCCCTCATTCAAATGATAAGCTGCACGTATAAAAATGTCGAAATCGTTTCCACTTGTAATGCTATGAAAAGCAGGCCAGAATATTAAGAGTGCGAATATTCCTATCAAATATTTAATTTTTTTCGAACGGTTTTTCATTTTAATATGACGCAAAAATATTGGGTAATCGCGTTTTTTGTGGTATTTTGCTGATTATTTGTCGATTTTGTATAAAATGAGAAAAAATCTTTCGTGGTTGTTAATGGCATTTTTAGTAGGTGTTTCATCTATGTCATTTGCACAAAACTCCATCATACACCCCGTATTAAAAACTCCGCAGTTTATTGAATTTGCTGAACCCATCAAATCCAAGGAGCATACAAAAATACTGAATAAAGTAGCGAATTATTCCTCCAATATTAGTTGGGTTAAAGTTAATTCACTCACTACCGAATCCGAATGGCATACGCGGTATCAAATGCATTACAAGCACATTCCAGTAAAATTGGGAATCGGAATAATACACGAAATTTCTCCCAACGAACGCACGAATCAATCCGGAATTTTTAGAATCAATGGCGATTTCATTCCCGAAAATAAATTTGAAGGACAACTTCGCATCACTTCCTCTGAAGCCCTAAATACTGCACTTAAATCCCATCCATCTGAGCAGTATTATTGGCAGGATCAACACATGAACGATTTTCTTAAACAAGCAACTGGAGTGCAAGACACCAGTTACTTCCCAAAGGGAAAAACCATGTATTGCAGTCGTAATTTTGACCTGAATTTGCCTCAACGTTTATGTCACGTCTTTCAAATTTATTCTCAAGAGCCTCTATTTGGAGTTGAAGTGTTTGTTGATGCAGAAAGTGGAGAAATCATCGCTGAACAAAACTTGATTTTACATGCCAATAAACCCGGAACGGCGGTAACAAAGTATTCCGGTGTTAGAACCATTATTACCGATAGCATATCTCCTACTGAATATCGATTGATTGAATCTCTCAATGGACGAAAAATTGAAACCTATAACATGCAAAAAGGAACCAATTATGGTGCTGCTGTGCATTTTAAAGATGCTGATAATGTTTGGAATAATGTAAATGCAAATAAAGATGAAGTAGCAACCGATGCACATTGGGGAGCCGAAGCAACTTACGATTATTTCTTGCAAAAACACGGTAGAAATTCCTACGATAACAACGGCGCTAAAATCTATTCCTTTGTTCACTTTAACAATAACTATCCCAATGCCTTTTGGAATGGAACCGGTATGACATACGGGGACGGAGATGGTGTCAATTTTACGAGTCCGTTAACCACCATTGATGTTTGTGGACATGAAATTGCACATGCTGTAACCACCAACTCTGCTAACTTAACGTACCAAGACGAAAGCGGAGCATTAAATGAAAGTTTCAGTGATATTTTTGGACAAAGTATTGAAACATGGATTCGACCCGCAAGATGGAGCTGGTTAATTGGTGAAGACTGCACTCCTGCGGCTGCAGGTATACGTTCCATGTCAAACCCCAATTCGTTTGGTCATCCCAAATACTACAAAGGAAACAATTGGTACAGTGGAACAATGGATAACGGAGGAGTTCATACGAATAGTGGAGTTCAAAACTATTGGTATTATCTGATTGCCAACGGTGCTTCGGGCACAAATGAGGTAGGAAATGCCTTCAATATCGCTTCAATTGGATTCGATAAAGCAGCAAAAATTGCATATCGAAATTTAACCGTCTACCTAACGCCTTCTTCCACGTATGCCGATGCTAGAACATATAGCATCATCAGCGCAATTGACCTTTTTGGCAACTGTTCTAATGAAGTTATAGCCACTACCAATGCTTGGTGGGTTTGCGGCGTGGGTGCAAAATATGACTCCAATTATGTTAAAGCCAACTTCAAAGCAGATACATTAGCATGCAACAAGAATACGGCTATTCAATTCACCAATCTTTCTGAAAATTATTCTAAAACTACTTGGTTTTTTGGGGATGGTAATTCTACTCAAACTACCTCACCTTCACACGTGTACAACAGTTACGGACATTATAACATTAAGTTAGTAGCTGAAAGTTGCTTTAATGGTAAAAAAGATTCGTTAATCATTAACAATTATGTCAAAATAGATTCCACATACGATATCTGTAATGCCGTATTACTTCCCCTTAAAGGTGCTGCAACTACTCAAGTTTGTCATGGTTTTATTTATGACGACGGAGGTGAAGATAATTATGGACCATTAAAAACAGTCCGTTTGGATCTGGACATTGCCAATGCCGACTCCATTCTCTTCCGATTCAAATATGTTGACTATGAAAATGGTTTTGACTCTTTGGTACTTTTTCACACGGATACCACTCAAGCCAACAAAATTGCTTCATTTACGGGATCATCCGTTCCTTTTGGTGGAACTTGGTTCAAACTGCTGAAGAATAAAATTATATTTAAGCAATACTCAGATCCCATGGTCGAAGGCAAAGGATTCAAGTTTGAATATGTAGGTTACCGCAAAACAATTTCTGTAGACCTGGGCCCCGACACCGCTGTTATTTGCTATGGTGATAGTTATACATTCAATCCCACATTTAAAAATGTAGTTCTTGCGAATGCTAAATTCTATCCTCCGTCTCAAATGAATCCCTCAACGGGCAAAATTGGTCCAAAAACTACTCAAAAATACCATTTCAGCGTATTTGATGAATGTACGGGTTTTGGAACTACCGATTCTATCGTTGTCGTAGTCAGAGATCCACTTAAAGTGAAGATTACTCCTGCAGCTGAGGATGTTTGTCCCGGCTCAAACTTCGACCTAATTGCAGTAGCCACCGGTGGTGATAAAACTAATTATAACTATCTATGGGACAATGGCTTATCCAACAAATCTACCCACAAAGTCGTGGTAACAGATACCGTTGTCTACAAACTCATTGTAAGCGATGGATGTAGCGACACGCTTGCTTTCGACTCCATTCAATTAAACATTCCTGCTCCTCTCGATTTAACATCAAATATCCAAGATACGTTATTGTGTTTCGGGGGAAGTTTAGACGTAGAATTAATAAGTTTAGGGGGTAAACCCAATCAACATACAATTACGTGGAATTCAGGTTCATTAATTGGCGACACATTCAATTTCGTGCCTCCTGTTGGTATAAGTAATTACCAAGCAATACTTTCTGATGCGTGTATGCCTTTGAATGATACCATTGAATTCAATGTCAAAAAACTTCCTACAATTACAGGTAATATGCTGATCAATCCTACTACATTGTGTTTAGGAGACAGCATAGACATGTCGTTTACAGTTGCAGGTGGCGATAGTACCAAGTACACATTTATTTGGAACTATACGGACACTTTGGTGGATAAATCACTTCGAGAAAGTCAATCCATGAGTAAGAATTTAATTTTGACCATTTTGGATGGATGTGGTGATTCGTTAGTCTTAAGTCAACCCATTGCAGTTAGTCCGAGCAAATTGGAAATAAACACCACACGATTTGACTCCATAATGTGTTGGTACAATCAATCAGGTAGAATTGACTTTAACTATAACGCAGCCAACAATCCGGTTACCATTGAATGGTCACCCAATATTTCAGCTACAGGAAAATCGGCAATTGATTTGGATGCAGGCAGTTATTGGCTGAGCATTCGTGATACATTTGGTTGTATTGATACCAATTTTTATACCATTAAAAAGTTCCCAAGAGTTTATAAAGCTGGAAATGACACCACAGTCCACCGAGGAACTTTTGCGCAACTAATTGTATTCAATTCATCTGCTCGTAGTTGGTCAGGCAGAAGAATTTATGGTATTCCAACAAAAGAAATCGTTCGTGCAATGCCGTTAAGAGATACAGTTTATTGGGTAGACGGTACAGATATCTATGGTTGTACTGCTGTAGACACCGTGAAAGTGCATGTAATTGATCCACCAGATTACAAATTACCCAATATCTTTTCGCCAAATGGTGACAGACAAAATGAAACTTGGAATCTTATTGCATTAGAGGATTACGAAAAATATGATGTCATAATTTTGGATCGACAAGGCAAAATAGTTTACGAAAAAGTGGGTTACGATAATTCTTGGCGCGCAACAGACAAGGATGGTAATGAACTTCCAAATGGTGTTTACTATTATCAGTTGAAAAATCGCGAATCGGGTTTAACTCAAAAAGGTTACATTCAAGTAGTTCGCTAATTTGAATTCGCTAATTTGAATTCGCTAATTTGAAATAATTGAAAAAGCACATATTCTGATTATTATAAATTAACCCCGTACATATTCTCATAGAGTGAGTGACGGATTCTTTTATTAAGTTCGAATTCTTTTATTTAGTTTAATTCATTATGATTAAAGCCAACACGGTTGAAGAGTATTTTGCTCAACTTGATGCCCGTTCATTTGAATCTCTCAGTGAACTAAGAAAAATAATAAAATCGGTAGCTTCAGAAGCTGAAGAAACGATTAGTTATGGCATGCCCTGCTACAAGGAAAACGGTATTTTGGTGTATTACGCTGCTTTTAAAAACCATTTCAGTTTATTTCCTACAGGTTCAGCCATCAAAGCATTCCAGACTCGCCTAGAAGGGTTTAAAACAAGCAAAGGAACGATTCAATTTAACTTTGATGATCCCTTGCCCATAGATTTAATTACAGATATTGTAAAATTCAGAATCGAAGAAAACAAATTGAAGAAATCAGTTAACAAACCAAAGAAAAAGCCAGCTTGAAATCAAGCTGGCTTTTTCAAAACTATCTATGTTAGATAAAAATCGAGTTAATTCTAATCTTGAATTGTAAGGTTTGCTTAATCTTTTAATTAAACAAACCTTGCAATTAATCGGATTAACGATTGATATTGATTTTCAATGTAGAAACTCCGGCATTGCTTTCTACTTTCACGAAGTAATATCCGTTAGCAATTTGAGCATCAACTTGAATTTGACGATTCTTAACGTTTACTGATTTTTGAACCAAACGACCATCCATAGCGAAGATTTGTACTGATTTGATTGCATCGTTTTCTTTGGATGCAATATTCAATACATTTTCATTCAAAGGATTCGGATAAACTACAAATTGTGTAGCATTCACTTTCTCAGTTGATGAAGCCACTTTTTCAATCATAAGTTCAAAACGATCGTTTGTATACTGATCACCAGCAGCTGTGTTAAACACATAATTCAAATCACCACCGTCTACAGTAACCAATTTGTTCAATTGTTTGTCGACCAATGTAATGGTATATTGTTTGTTTTCAGGGCACGATTTGAAATCCAACTGGTAAGCCGTTTTTTGAATGGTTCTGATTTCCAAAGGAATGGTTTGAGAAGTTTCAGCGCTTTCTGGTCTGAAATCCATAGTTAACCAATTATTGTCTTCGGTTTTAGTACCTAATGCTAAATAACCTCCCCAGAATTTGTTTACATCATATTGATCTACATTTTTATTTACATCAGCATATTTTGCATCCCACTCTAAGAACAAATCATCGCTGAATTCAATGGTATCTGTCACATAAGAAATTTGACCGTTCAATTGATTGCATAACAAGCCGGAGTCAGCAATTCCAAAAGCAGTAGCTGCAGGAGCCGTAGTTGTTTTGTCGTCTTCATTGAAGGTTAAAGTAGCACCATTTGTATTTGCCATTGCAAAGAAAGATGCACCAATTTCGATAATATTCGCATTTGCATCGTTCTTGAACGTATTTGTTCCCGATTTAACTACCGTTCCAGTAGTGTTGTTCCAAACATTATAACTCTTTGTGGTTGGATCGTAGATTTGGAATTTATCTTGTACGTTACTGCGTGTAAGCTTAGTAAAATCGATATGACAAGGATATGGGTTAGCTACTAAATTGTAACCCGAGAAAGAACCTGAACCATTCTTTACCAAGGTAACGGTTTTGGAACCGGTAAATAATTCACCTTTGTAATCAATGTTACCCGCGTTTGCTGAAGCATTAGGATTACCTAATCCGTTTCCAGCCAAACCACGGAAGAACAATAAAATTCCTTTACCTGATTCAATTTTATTGGGTGTATTGCTTGAATTCAAACTATCCCATCTGCTAGCAGTTTCATTCCATACATAGGCAGAAGCTTTGCAATATCCGCAACTGCGATCCATAGAATCCTGGTTAGAACCTGTGTAAACTCCAGAAATAATCAAATCGTCGGTGATTTGAGACAAGCTCAAACTATTTTTCATTGGGAATGCAATGGTTCTGTAGGTACGGATACCATTAGAATAGTGTTCAAAATAACATCCACCGGTTAAAGAAGCGTTGGTGCCTAAAGCTGCAACGCGACCGCGGTATGTACCGTTATTTCTAATTTGCAAACTCGGAACCCAAGCATTCCAACCTGCCACACCTGCTGCAGGAGTACCTGTCGAATTGATATTGGCATAATCCAACAAAGTCAATACTCCCAACATGGGTAATACGCGCTCTAATGAAAGAGAAGAACCTGCAACTAAACCTGTTCCAACAGTTACATTAGTTAATCCGTTCAAGTATAAATCACCAGCACCTTTTAATGCTTGTGATGGGCCATCAAAGAAAACTGTATTGATGGAGTTCGGCATAATGTGTAAGCTGTTGTATTTTTGAATTTCAACATCCCCACCGAAATACATGGTACCACCTCCGGTGAAAACCATTCTAGGAGCATAAGAACTTCCCGCACTAGAATCCAAAATCAAATCGCCATTAATATCAGCATTGGTACCGTTGGTTAGATTGAATCTCAATGTATCACGACCGGTGAATTTCAATGTAGATGTTTCATGTGTAAAGAACTCACCATTCGAAACGGTTATTACACCTGTTGATTGATATTTTTCGAAACGCACGTCGGAGTATGGCATCAAAATAATGCGCTCAACAGTTTGCGCTGTTGTGTTCACACTAATTTTTAATGGAGATGAACCTTTATCAAACACCAATATATCACTGGATGAAGGTGATACTCGTTCAGGCTGCCAAGCATTGGATGAACCCCAAGTACCTAAAGTTGCACTACTCACGTAGTTATAAACGTAATCATCAACAACTACGGTAGTATTCAACGTTAAAATTTTACCTGCTCCAGATTGTGGATCACAATTCGCATCAGAAACTTTTACATAAATTGTATTGGTATACGTTCCATCAGCACAAGGTGAAGTTCCTAAACGTTCAAAAGTAAGAACGAAGGTTCCAGAAGAGCCATTAGGCACCATACAAAAGTTTCTGGAGTTTGCTGTACTCGTTGCATTGTTGTAAGCATAACGAGTTACGTCTTTCGAGCTGGTGTATCCAGTTACGTTAGAATACACATTTAAACAGGCAGTATCCGTAGAAGAACCCAAAACCGTAATACGCTCATTTCCAGTAAATCCAGAATAAGCCACCGTTACAGTTTTTTTGTACGGATCGAATGTGTTCGAATACCACTTAAGGTTGTAAACTCCAGCTGATTCGGTTAATAAACCATCAGCGGTTAAGGATGTGAGCGTCTGTGCTTCCGCTTTTTTAGATGAGAACTGAATCCCGAAAAGAGCTGCTAACGCAAAGTATTTAAGTTTTTTCATAAATAGTTTAAAAGTTGTTAAGATGTGAGTTATTCACAATTTATCAAAACAAATATCGTATTTAAAATCATTTCCTACCAAATACTAAGTAGTAATTTTATTATTTCATGGCTTCTTATTACAAAATGTTACATTTATAACCCCTGAAAACATTGAAAATTACACGCATCGCAAGAAATCCATTCAACACAAATTTATTTTCATTCAAATTAAAAAATAATCACGGCAACACCCTCATCAAAAACTATACCAATTTTAAAATCATCTTTAACCTACCCGATTCATTTATATTTGCCTCTATGAGCAAATTCTTCAAGTTTATCTGTATTATCACCCTGTTTTTTATTCCTTCACAACATTTATATTCTCAACAACATACCGAAACCATTTACCTTAAAAATGGCTCAGTAATCAAAGGCAATATTGTGGAATTTGTACCCAATGCCACCTACACAATTGTAACCCCAGATGGTAACAAGTTTGTATTTAACATTGCCGACATTGAAAAAATCGCCTATTCCATCCCCAATAACAACCCATCCAACCATCAAAGTAATTCCCCAAATACGGCAAAGAATAAAATGTATTTCACCCAAATTCAAGCCGGATATGGCGCTAGTTCCGGGAGTTTGGGATTGAACTCATTCAATCTAACCGTTACCGAAACCGGCAAATGGGCCGAAATCATTGAAGTAGGCGGAGGTATCGGTTTTAGTCGGTATTTCGACGTCGACGTTAACATGCTACCCATCTTTGCCAGCGCGAAAATCAATTTTGGCAAGTCCGAAATGGTTCGTCCTTATGTTGCTTTCGACGGGGGATATTCGCTCAATCTATCCGACGGTATTGAGAATTCAGGAATTTACATCCATCCAACATTGGGCATTCAAATGCCCGCTGGCAACAACCAAATTCGGATTTCGTTTGGATATCAAATGCAACAAATGCCATTTTATACCATAGAGGGTTGGTGGGTGAAAAAGCAGTTTCTTTTCTCAGAAGCTATAAAAATAAATGTAGCCTATACATTTTAAACTTTTCGGAGTTCGCTTCGTCTATGGATTGTGTCGACCCAAAATCGGACGGCCCAATAACCTGATTTTTAAGCATTAACATCAAATATCAGGTGAAAGAATTGAACCCATTCGTTCGTTTAACCATAAGCTACCTCGAAAATCTATGAAAATCGTATTCAAGCAACGCCCCATTCTGCAAACAGCCGCAATCGGTGCATCTGTTATTTTGGGATTGTATTCCTGCAAACCAGAAAATCAAACCGATTCTGACTATTCTTCGGAAGCCATACAACGGGTTTTTGGATCCAACATCAATATCCAACAACCCGAAAATTATGCCAATCAATCTCGACCCAATTATATCCTTCTCGATAACAGCGGCAACAATCCCATAGAAGATAAAAAAGCTACCCTCGGACGGGTATTGTTCTACGATAAAAAGCTGAGCTACAACGAAACCGTTTCCTGCGCTTCTTGTCACAAACAAGAATATGCATTTTCGGATATAGACATTCAAAGCAAGGGAGTTAATGGCAATACAAATCGACATGCGATGCGATTGATTAACACCCGATTTTCGCGCGAAACCCGCTTTTTTTGGGATGAACGAGCAGCAACATTGGAAATTCAGACCACCATGCCCATTCAAGATCATGCTGAAATGGGGTATTCGGGACAAAACGGCGATCTTGGAATCAATGATTTGATCACCAAATTAAACAACACCGATTACTACAAGGAGCTGATTGCTTGGGCTTACAATGATAAATCAGGAAAAACACAATTAACCGAAGCCAAAATGCAAGAGTGTTTATCGCAATTTATTCGAAGCATTCAATCGTTCGACTCCAAATACGATCAAGGCAGAAGTCAACTTCCCATCAACGCGAACAACAATGATTTGCCGAATTTCACATCCCAAGAAAACAACGGAAGAAGACTATTCACCAATCCGCCGGTTTTTGGGGATTCCGGTAAACGTGTAGCGGGGGGATTGGGTTGCGCCGGTTGTCACAGACCGCCCGAATTTGACATTGATCCGAATTCATTGAATAACGGAATTGTAGGTAATTTAACTTCCCCTGGCACGTTGGACTTAACCAATACCCGAAGTCCATCGCTTCGCGATTTAGTGAATCCATTGGGCGAACCCAATGGTCCGATGATGCATACGGGGAGTGCCGAAACGTTGGAAAACGTACTGGGACATTATAACAACATCAATGTTCGCGCGGGCAACACGGCTATTGATCCGAGATTAACGCCGGGTGGATTTCCCCAGAGACTAAATTTAACGGCTCAAGAGCGAAACGACGTGGTAGCATTTCTTAAAACGCTTTCTGGAACCGCGGTATATTCCGATAAAAAATGGAGCAATCCGTTTCAGTAGTACGCAAAAGGAAGTAACTTTGCATGAATGATTGCGGCTGGCCCCGTAGTTCAATGGATAGAATAGATGTTTCCTAAACATTTGATACAGGTTCGATTCCTGTCGGGGCTACTAGAACATTAATTTGTTCGAATAAATAACACCTGCCAATTTCTCGGCATATTCTTAGTAGTAAAAATTTACATTTTTGACTCGGTTATTAGGGGATTCAAACTTCTTTCTTAGAGTGATTTTATTATACTTTACGAAGGTGGTGTGCGTTTGCTAATACGCATTTTGCAATTATCGCAAATACAATAAAATCCATTGCTTTCAAGTGATTTGTAAATCATAGTTGATTTTCTTAGATTCGTATTCAATCAAATTAGCATCAAGAATTAAAAACAAAATATGAGAGAAATATTTTACAATTCTGTGATTTCAGATAAAACTATTGATGAAATTAAATTACTAACATTATATTATGACAAAGTTAATGTTGTAAATGATAGTATATATACAATTGGTTTTGACAAAGTTTCAGGAGAGCCCATCGTAATTGACTTACCTTTTTTGCCTGAAAATTTTAATATTGAATACGGTTTGCTAATCGATGAGGGAATTTTGTCCACAACTAAAAGAGATGAAACAATAAAAAATGACATCTTTGCACAAGATATAAGCAAACTAGTAAATTCCAAAGAAGATTATATTTTTCCATTCATAAATTCAAATAAAGATACAAGAGAAATAACTTCTGAAGTTTTTACAATCTTAAAATCACTTTTAAAATATAAACCAGGTGAAAAAATTAATAAGGAATTTATTTGGTGGTATTATGCTTTCAAATTAAATTGGTCAATTAAACTTCTTCTTGAAGGGAAGAATTGTATTAATGGAAATAATAATTTAAATTATTTATTTGAGCATTTGCGAAATGATATATTTATAAAAAATATTAGTATTGGAAAACAAAGCTATACAAAATCTTTTGCTATCGATGCCATAAAACTAAAACTGCCAAACCCTTCATTAATGAGTTTTGAAGACATCCTAGAATTAAAATTAAAACTCAAGGATCAACTTGAAGAATTTTCATTTACTATAAACACCATTGAATTAAAATGCAAAACATTGTTTGGAAGCGACTATATAACAGAATTAGAGTACAAAAATATCTTTTATAACGAAATAAAAAAACCTATAAATGAATTAGAATTAAAAATTAAAAACTTGAAAAGCAAAACTTTTAGAGAATTTGTTTCAAATTTAAAAAATCCTAAATCTTATTCACCACTTATTGGTACAGTATATGCGAGTTTACCACTTAAATATACACTGCTAACTTCGTTTGGTTTGATTGCCTTACAAACATACCAACAATATAGAGAAGAGCATAGAGAAATCGAAAATAATGGATTGTATTTTCTTTTACAACTATAACACCAGCTGCTAACCGTTGTTAACCGCAATAGCTTCGCTAATTCGGCTAGCAGCCAACCGCTACCTGCAACGCTCCAACGCTTCAAACTATATTTGACACTAGACAAATGAATAAATCTGTATTACAACTTGCAAGGCTATTAATTGGTATTGGATTAATCATCTCAATTTATTTCACATACAGCACGTATTCTGACGGATTTACTTTTAATGGTGATACAAAAATAGACTTTCCGACAACTGGACAATTCGGAGATTTTATGGGTGGTGTTGTAGGAACAGTTTTTGCCTTAGTAGGAACCTTGCTCATCTACTTATCTTTTAAAGAACAAACGTCACAAAACGCAAAAGAAGGTTTTGAGAATACTTTTTTTGAGCTGGTTAGTATTCATAGAGATAATGTAAATCAATTAAGTTATACCAAGTATGACAACGGAATGTTAAGAGTAGCTGAGACTAGAAAAGTCTTTCAGTTAATTCTTTCCGAATTCCTTGAATGTTATAGAGAGGTAAAAAAATTCTCTAACTCCAAAAAACCAGACGACTACATCCTTCCAAAATACAAAATTAAACTTCAGGAAATAATTGATAATAACAACCTTAAAGTAAATATTATCGAACTTGCACTAATAGACATTGCATATAGTATCATCTTCTTTGGTGTTGGTGAAGAAGGTGAAATTATACTTAGAGATAAATTCAAAAGAAAATATAATCATGAATTCTTTTATCATTTATTGCGATTTATCAAACTAAAGCCAAAACGAGAAAATAGGGATAGGTGGGTCAAATGGAAAACGCTTTTGCGTTATGATTATAAAAAGTTCAAAACCGTAAATTTCGAATTTTACCATTACAGGCCGCACCACTCAGAAGCATCACTATCTGACGAAGTAAAAGGATTAATTTTTAAAAATGAGTTTAATAAATATTATGCGGGACATCAGCATAGACTCGGACATTATTTTAGACACCTTTTTCAAAGCTTCAAGTTTGTAAATTATAACGAACATCTTACGGAAAAAGAGAAATACTTTTATTCAAAAACCTTACGTGCTCAACTCTCAACATACGAACAAGCCATATTATTTATTAACAGCATTTCGGCATTCGGAATGAAATGGGAATACATACCAGAAAATCATTTACTTAAAAAAAATGAAGACATAAATAACAGCAAACTAATTTCAAGGTATAACTTAATAAAAAATTTACCAGGTTATCATATGTTTGGAATACGTTACAAATCATTTTACCCAAATATCAAATTTGAAACGGAGGAACTATAGCAAAGTAGGTAACATGCATTTGGAGTCATGCTGGGTGAAGTGGTTAAATTCAAGTTCCGTTTTTCAATTGGAATTTTGTGCTGGGTTGACACTTTTATACTACAAAATCCCACACTACCGACAAGCCCAAAACCATTACCAGTAAGTTTAAAAATAACACCAATGAAAATATCAAATATAAGAATTGAAAATTTTCGTTCAATCGAGAGTACAAATTTCGACCCGACAGATTTCAACATTTACGTCGGACAAAATAATTGCGGTAAAACAAATTTCTTTGAAGCAATTGAGTTCTTTTTCAACGGAATTAGTAGGGGTGGTAACATAAATGACTTGAGGTTTAAAAGAGATAACGGAAGAGAAATACTTGTTGAAATAACATTCTCAGGTGCATTACACGGAGCTGCTCAAATGCAAAATGCTACAAATAGAACAAAAATTGAAAATGCTTTAGATGGAAATGATTTTGTAACTGTTAGACGCACTAGTTCAAATGTTGCAAAACGAAAGGTTTTTGTAAACGGACAAGAAGTAAATCCAGGAACTGGGTTTGACGCTGCATTAAATGACTTTTTGCCAAAATTTGAGTATGTAAACACTAAACAATACTATGATAGTGTCGCCAAATATGGAAAATCAACTCCTATTGGTATAATGCTATCAGGTGTATTAACAGCCATACTTAAGGAGAATAAACAATATCAACAATTTCAGGAAAAATTCAGAGAACTTTTTGAAAATGATGAATCTCAAATTAAAGCAGAATTTGAAAATACAGGAAATCGAGTAAAAATACATTTAGAGAAACAATTTCCTGACTGCACAAAAGTAAAATTTGAAGTAACAGCACCAGTTTTTGAAGACCTGTTAAAAAACTTTGATACCACAGTAGATGATGGCATTGAAACTTCAGCAGAAGAAAAAGGTGATGGAATGCAAAGAGCATTAATGCTTGCAATTATACAGGCTTATGCAGACTTTAGAAAAGAGAATGAAGATTTAGGCAAGTCATTCATTTTTTTCATCGACGAAGCAGAATTGCATTTGCATCCGACAGCCCAAAGGAATTTAAAGAATGTGCTACATCAACTTTCAACACATACGGATCAAGTTTTCATAAATACTCACTCTTCAGTTTTTGTAGCGGACAACTACGCTAATCAGACAATTTTCAAAGTAGAAAAAAATATTGGAGTAACTTCAATAACAAAGGTTTCTGATTTCGAAAAACCTTATGTTGTTTTTGAATTGCTTGGTGGTAGTCCTGCAGATTTGTTATTTCCTCGTAACTTCTTAATCGTAGAAGGACAAAGTGAATTTGAACTTTTAACGCGAATAATAAGAAGATTTTATTCCGACTTTCCAACAATTCAAATAATAAAAGCAAATGGAGACATTGAACAAGCTGTAAGAACAATAAACGCAATAGAGAAAGCATTCATACCATTGGGCGCAAGTATTTACAGAGATAGAACTATTATTCTTATTGACCAACCAAGCCAGCAGACACAAGGAGGTGTAAACCAATTTTTACAGACATATAAACACCTAAAACAAAACAATCAATTCTTTCAGCTAGGTGCAAGAGACATAGAACAATGTTATCCAAACCAACATGACCAAACCTATGGAAATTGGAGAAAAACCCAAGATCAACTTGACGCAGTAAATCCAAATGGCTCTAAGGTAATTGACGGCCAAAAGAAAAAACAACTTGCCAAACACGTTGGAGATAATATAACTCAAGATCAGTTTGAAAATGATTTGATAATTTGTTTTAATGCATTACAAAGATGTTGGGAACTATCTTATTGATGAACATAAAAATAGGAAAACCCAGCAGCAAATTGGATTATTTGGTTTTACCCGTAACACGAGCCTAAGCACTGACACCGTTTCCAGAAAAACTTATCTTTAACGACTGAAAAAAGAATTTAAAAATACAAATGGAATTAAAAGAATTGAAACCGAGAAAGGCACTCAATAAAGCCTTTTTGAAAGTAAAACCGAATAGGACAGAAATTGAAGGTTTCAAGACCAATCTCATCACTTTACTTGACAGGACAAATGACACCGAAAGCGAAGAGTTTCATAAAAATCTTGTCATTGACTTTTTAAAAAAAACGTATTACGACCCAAATCATTTTATAAATACCAAAGGTCGAAACGACCTTGTTATTCATAATGGTAACAGCGCTAAAAGTTCCGTTGGGGTAATAATTGAAGCTAAAAAGCCGACAAATAGAACGGAAATGATTACCACCAAAAAACTGAATGTAAAAGCGTTTCAGGAATTGGTACTTTACTATTTGCGAGAAAGAATTACTCACAAAAATCTTGATGTTAAACATTTGGTGGCAACCAACATAAACGAGTGGTTCATCTTTGATGAGCATTTATTTGAAAGACTTTTTGCTCAAAACAAATCGCTTGTTAAACAGTTTGAGAACTTTGAATCAAGCAAGAAAACTACAGACGTATTTTACAAAGAGATTGCCGAGCCATTTATTGCCAACATCACTTCTGAAATTGAATTTACATACTTCAATATTCAAGACTTTCAAAAACCATTACGAAATTCCAACAAAGAAGATGACAATTCACTAATTGCTTTGTTCAAATTGCTGTCTCCAGAACATCTTTTAAAATTACCGTTTGTAAATGATAGTAATAGTCTTGATAAGGGTTTTTACAGCGAGTTATTACATATAATTGGATTAACAGAAACTAAAGTAGGAAGTAAAAAACTGATTGAGCGAAATAAGGAAGGAGAACGATTCACCGGAGCTATTCTTGAGGATACGATTATACAACTTGACAGTTTGGATAAATTAAGCCGACTTGAAAATCCAAACCAATTCGGCAATAATCAACAAGAGCGACTTTTCAATATTGCACTTGAATTATCAATAACTTGGATCAATCGTATTTTATTTTTAAAATTACTTGAGGGACAGTTAATTAACTACCACAAAGGTGATAAAAGCTATGCTTTTTTCAATATTGAAAACCTTAAAGAATATGATGATTTAAACAGTTTGTTTTTTCAGGTTTTAGCGAAAAAAGCGAATGATAGAAATGAAGATGTCATCAAGAATTTTGCAAAAGTTCCATATTTGAATTCTTCATTATTCGAACCTACCGAATTAGAGCACAATACAATTTTTATTAGCAACTTAAAAGATGATAAAACGATTCCTGTCTTTTCGCATACCGTATTAAAAGATCAACAAGGTAAAAAAAGATCCGGCAATATTAAGACACTTCAATATTTACTTGAGTTTTTAGATGCTTACCAATTTGGAGCTGATGCCGGTGAAGAAATTCAGGAAAACAACAAAACGTTGATTAACGCTTCAGTTCTTGGATTGATTTTCGAGAAAATAAACGGCTACAAAGACGGTTCTTTTTTCACTCCGGGTTTCATCACTATGTATATGTGTCGTGAAACCATTCGTAAAGCCGTTGTGCAGAAATTCAACGAAACAAAATATTGGCATTGCAAAAATTGGGAAGATCTATATGAACGAATTGAATTTAACACTTTTGAAGGGCGTAAGGAAGCTAACGAGATTATAAACAGCATCAAAATTTGCGACCCTGCCGTTGGTTCAGGACACTTCTTGGTTTCTGTGCTCAATGAAATAATTGCCGTTAAAAACGACCTAAAAATTTTGCAAGACCGTGACAACAAACGTTTGAAAGAATATCAGGTAGAAGTGGTAAATGATGAACTGATTGTAACAGACGAAGACGGCGAACTTTTTGAATACAACCCAAGCAATAAAGAAAGCCAACGCATACAAGAAACGCTTTTCCACCAAAAGCAAACCATTATTGAAAATTGCCTGTTTGGTGTAGATATCAATCCTAATTCCGTTAAAATTTGCCGTTTGCGCTTGTGGATTGAACTTCTGAAAAACGCTTACTACAAAAACAGCACCGAACTTGAAACACTTCCAAATATTGACATCAACATAAAATGCGGAAACTCTTTAGTGAGCCGATTTGCCATTGATGCAGACCTGAAACAAGCCTTGAAAAAAAGCAAGTGGACAATTGACAGTTACCGAATAGCCGTTGATACTTACCGCAACGCTCAAAGTAAGGAACAGAAGAGAGAAATGGAACGACTTATTACAGACATAAAATCAGACTTTAGAAGTGAAATTTCATCGAACGACGCGAAAGTAAAAAAGCTACGCAAACTTTCAGGCGACTTGTTTCAAATGACCAAACAATGGCAACTTTTTGATATGAGTAAAAAGGAAAAAGCCGATTGGAACAAAAAATTAACTCAACTAACCGAAGAAATTAAAATACTTGAAACAGAAATAGAAGAAATAAAAGCCAATAAGATTTTTGAAAACGCTTTTGAATGGCGTTTTGAGTTTCCTGAAGTGCTAAATGATCATGGAGATTTTGTGGGCTTTGATGTGGTTATTGGAAATCCGCCTTATTTCATAATGACTAAAAACAATATGGAAAAGCTTGAGCTAAGTCATTACATCAATAATTATCACTCAGTAAAAAATGCAAGTTCAAAAAACATATTCAATCTATTCATAGAATTAGGCATAATCATAAGCAATAGCCATTCATTCCACTCAATGATAGTTCCAGAAGGTTTATTTGAAACAAGAAGCTACTCCGACACAATTGATTTACTAAATAATGCGGGTTCTGTTTTGAACATAACAAGAATAGAAGGAATGGTGTTCGATGAAGCGAATACTGGGAATATAATTTACATTTTTGGCAAGAGTAAACAAGGAGAAGCAACAGAACAAAGAATATTTAAGAAAGATCAAGATTTAGTTAATTACAACAAAAATGAAGATCCATTAATTTTAAAAATAGCCAATCCCAATAACCTTAAACTCTCAGATTTTTGTCAACTATTTAAAGGCATGGTTGTAGCAGACAGAAAGACAAAAATATTTGAAAACAAAACGGAATATTTACCAAACAAATTTTTATTAGGTAATTGTATTTCCAAATGGAACATTGATAAGTACTTTTACACAGATTATGAATCCTTGTCTATAATCGGCGGAACTAAGGCTAAAGACAAATACGCAGTTTTTCCAAGAATTTTGATTAGAAGAACCGGAGATTATTTGTGTTGTGCATATCTGGCAGAACCTGCATTGACAGAATCAACACTTTATTCTTGTTGGTCATTAAAAGATGAAATACACAATCTTTTTATTCTTGGTGTTTTACACTCAAAAGTTGCAGATTATTTTATTAAAAACAAATTGGTAACAAATCCACAAGCATTTCCTCAAATTTTAATGACCGATTTACAATCATTACCTATACCAAACCCATCAATTGAAATTCATAATTCAATTAAATTATTGACGGAAGAAAGGTTGGAAAACAATGGAAACAATAAAGAAACAGAAAGGAAAATAGATCAATTGGTTTATCAACTCTACAACTTAACAGAAGAAGAAATTAAAATAATTGAAAATGCATAAATTATGGCATTCATTAGCGGCATAAAATTATTTGAAAACAAAAAGGTTCGCAGTAAATACGATCCCGATAAAGAAACTTGGTATTTCAGCATAGTAGTTATTGTTGAAGTTTTTAACTGACCAGCCAAATTTGGACAGAGCCAAAAACTATTGATAGGTGTTGAAAAACAGACTAAAAAGAGAATGGATGTGAGTCGGTTACAAACTTCAACCAACTGAAACTTCAATCTTATGCTAGGAAATTTTACAAAACAGATGTAGGCAATATAGAAGATATTTTTCGGCTAAACCAATCCGTTTTATAAACCAAGGTAAACCCTTTTAATCAATTGCTCACAAAATTACGCTACGAGCGCATTCAGTAAAAAAACAACCTGAGCCAAAACAACGTAAGTGGGACTAATTTTACAACTCAAGATTGTCTGTAAGTCTAATTTTATTAAGAATGAATTGAAGATTTATTCTATTATATGAAACCAATATACTTTCAATTTCGGTTTCTATATTGTATTTAAATAACTTACTTGATTTTGATTCAACAGCACATATTATTTTATTATCGTCAGTTACGGAAGTAAGGGAAATAGAATTTGTTTCATCATAATTATTATAAGCTACAAGTAACATCGCTTCAGTTCTCGCAATTAGATTATTGTTTTCTACGATTTTAATGTTTTCTATAATTGAAAAGAAAACATCAGAAAGTTCTTGTCGCGTGTAGTTCATTTTTTCGATTCTTGAAAAAATTTCAGATTTAAAAGTCTTGAGGTAAACCAAAAAACTAAATAAATGTGGGAATATATAGTTTTTCTCACTGAATGAATACAAGGATATCCTAGCGCTAATAAAAAATTTTTCAATTTGCCTTAAAGTACAATTTTCAAGAAAAATTTTTGAAGCTTTTTTAAATATTTCATTATCATATTTGGTAGAATGATATTGAGTTCTTGTTTTATGTTCCAGAATATCGCCTAATTTATAGTAATCATACAAATGGTCAATGTAGTTTTTAATGTTTGGAGAAGGAAGGGAAAATTCTAAATCAATAAAGCGTCTTAGATAGTCTTCACTATCAATCCTATCGCTTCCAAAATAACCTTTAACTGAATTAGAAAGTTGATTTTTATCTATAGAAAGTACGAAAGTAATTTCATCAACTGAAAATAAGTGTTTTATATTTTCAAGTAGTTCTACCGCATATGTTGGTTTACATCTGTCAAGTTCATCTATTATAAAAACAATTGGTTGATTATTAATACTATTTTCTAATATTCTAGCTGTCAATTCTTCTTTAAATTTAATAATATTTTGTTTTTTATTTCTGTATAATTCAATCTCTTTTTTAAATATTTCTGCGCCTGATTCAGATAATTTTTCAATTATTTCATTTGTATTTATACCAACATAAGTGCTTGTTAGTTGTTTTATCAATTCTGGCAATATGTTTTTAGCAATTGATGAGCCATATTCCAATATTTTATTTGTGGTTGAACTCGTTGTCAATTTGAACTCTTCATTTAATTCTGAAAGTATTGAAACCAATGGTGATGATTCATAATCATTTTCCCATGCATTAAAATAAATTGCTTTAATTTCTTCTTTTTTTAGATATTCAAACCACATTTTAATAAATGTAGTTTTACCCATACCCCATTCATTATTTATGGACATTACAAATCCCGATGGATACGCCTGAATGATTTTAGTCAATGACTCTGCATATTTTCTTCTTTCAAATTTACAACTTGCGAAAGGGTCGTTACTGTCAATTTTAGTATCAATTTTCTTTAATTTTCTAGTATTCATAACATTAGTATTGTTCTTTTGTTGTATGTAAAAAATTCATTCAATTTATACTATTTTTTTTAAGCGCTCTAAAAGACTGATCGTAAAATCCAGTAAAAGTAGAGCCCTTACTGCATTAATTTTATTGCCATATTCAAAAGAATGACCATGAATTACTAAATGTCTATTGTAACTATTTTGTGGAATAACATCTTTACTTAATTTATAGTGTCTTGTGAGTTCGTTTCTTTTTTTCAAAAATTGACTAGAAATACTATTCAACAATCCTTGTTGCTCATCAATACTTCCTTTGATTTTGAGATTGAATTCACCCTGAAACTTATTCTTCTTGTCAGGATCAAAAAAACCAAATCCCAAAATTTCATTGGTTATTCCATCAGTAACAGAATAAGAAAGTATTATCACAGATGAATAAAGTTGATGTTTAAACCCCTTTTCAAGTTCATAAAATTGAGCCCTTCTGTTCGGGTACTGATTTACAAAATAGGAAAAGACAGACTTCTTATTGCTATCAAACCAATTCAAAAAGAACTCATCTACTTTTTGACTGTCACCTGTTTTTATCAAATCAAACAAATCAACTATTCTCAACTCGTCAAATACATTAAATCCAATAAACCACCCGTATTCTGAAAAATAAGACAACTCATGTACACGTTCATTGAATTCAGCAGCTGCCCTTAGAGCTGGCTCCATGGACAATCTAAAATTTTCGGTGATTTCTTTAATTACTTCAAAGGATTGACTCATTTTGACTAAATGCTCAGTCATACTCTTTTCTATCTCCTTGATTTTTTTAACCTCTTCTTCTTCGTATCCGTGTGAATCAGGGTATTCTTTAATTTTTTGACTTGCTTTTATTATTTCATTTATATTCATTTTATTTTAATACCTTAATCTTAAACGAATCATTTTCTCAATACTATATTTGACCCAACAAATCTAGGTCTTGGAAAACCTAGAAATATAGTGACATGTCATTATACAGACTGAAAATTAGTCAAATGATTGTCATTTAATTACTTAAAAAATGGAAAACAACTACGGCCTATTCATAGCATTGGCGTTTATCTCTGAGGTGCTGGGCACGGTTTCGGGATTTGGTTCTTCCATTTTGTTTGTGCCGGTAGCGTCGTTGTTTTTTGATTTTAAGACGGTTTTGGGCATTACCGCCGTGTTTCACGTGTTTAGCAATCTTTCAAAAATTGCACTTTTTCGCAAAGGAATTAACAAAGAACTTACCATTAAATTGGGAATTCCAGCGGTAATTTTTGTTACCATTGGCGCCATTGCTACGGCTTACATTCCTACAAAACACATCGAATTGGCCATGAACATTGTGTTGGTGGGTTTGGCCATTTACTTGATGGTGAATTTCAATAAAACGCTAAAACAAACCAATACCAACCTATATTTCGGTGGAATTGCGTCGGGTTTCATTGCTGGAATCGCCGGGACAGGCGGCGCCATTCGAGGCATCACACTATCGGCATTTCAACTTTCAAAAGATGTTTTCATCGCCACGTCGGCTGTCATTGACCTCGGCGTGGATACCAGTCGCGCGGTGGTTTACGTGTACAACGGGTACTTCGAATACGAGAATCTGTACCTTCTTCCTTTCCTCATCGCTATTGGTATCGGGGGAAGTTTTGTCGGTAAGAAAATCCTTCAAAAAACCTCTGAAACCGCGTTCAGATACATCGTTTTATCCGTAATTGTAGGTACCGCCACTTTTCAAATCATTCAGTTTTTCAATTAAGCCAAACTGTTTTGTTTTTTTCTCCCGTCTAAAAGGAGACTGATAAAATCATAAAACGACCTACAAACAGCCAAAACAGCCAATCATAAACTAAATACTGCAAATAATTTGCAATTTTCTCGTTTTGATATATCTTTGCAAGAGAACTACAAATAGACTACAAAGGACATGTTAATAGAATTCAGCATAGAAAATTTCCTTTCATTTAAAGACTTAACAACACTTTCAATGGTGGCTGCCAAGTCTTTTAAGGAACACCAGGACACGCATATTATTAACACAGGAAGTAGTTTTAATCTGTTAAAATCGGCTGTAGTTTACGGTAACAATGCGAGTGGAAAAAGTAACTTTCTTGAGGCTATGGGTTTCATGAAGCAAACTGTTTTGAACTCTTTCAGAGATGCTTTAATGGAAAATAGTGAAAGAAAATTCCCATTGGAAAAATTTGCACTTAATACAAAGTCAGAAAAAGAGACCAGCTTTTTTGAAATTTCTTTCATTCAAAAAGAAACTAAATATCGATATGGATTTGAAATTGACTACGACAAAATAGTAGCCGAATGGCTTTTTCATACAACCAGCAAAGAAGTTTATCTATTCAAAAGAGACCAACAGAATATTGAGGTAAATAAATCCGCCTTTAAAGAAGCACTAGGCAAAGAAGAAGATGTAAAAGAGAATGTTTTATTTCTGTCCCTTTTAGCCACACTAGGCAAAGAGACTTCTACGAATATCGTAAACTGGTTTAAAAAATTCAATTTTGTGAATGGAATTCATGATCGTGGACACAAACGATACACCATTGACAAATTAAAATCAGATAAACAGTTTTTTAATTGGGTGCTACATTTTGTAAAATTCCTTGAGATAGCAAATCTTTCAACAACGGAAGAAGATTTTAATGAAATAGACCTTGAAACTTTAAGAGATAAAGAGAAAGACGAAGAAATAATCAATCTACTTACCAGTATTCAAAAAATACAATCAAAGCAATCTAAAAGAGACCAACTCATCACTTTTCATAGAAAATACGATGAGAACAATATTTTAGTAGATACTGTCCCATTTAATTTTGATAAGCAGGAATCCGAAGGGACTAAGAAACTTCTATACTTGCTAGGTCCTTGGTATGATACTCTTCAAAACGGAAAAGTATTAATCATAGACGAACTTGACTCAAGACTACACAGCCGTTTGACGTTGAAACTTGTTGATTTCTTTCACAAGTTTAACAAAAATAACGCTCAACTAATTTGTGCTGTTCATGACATCTCGTTACTTAACAAAGATACATTCAGAAGAGACCAAATTTGGTTTATTGAGAAGAATCAATTTGGTGCTTCCGAATTGTTTTCACTAGCCGACTTTAAAACAGACAAAGTCAGAAATAAATCGGCATTTGACAAAAATTACTTTGAAGGTAAATATGGAGCAATACCATACTTTGACATTGATGAAAAACTAAACGATCTACTTTATGGCAAAAGGGAAGCAGAACAAGTTTAATGAAAGGAATCCTGCTTCCTACAAAAGAAAAGTCAAAAAAATTGACATACGATCAGGTCAGAGAGAAAGATTTATAGTCATAAGTTTCAAAGACTTTGACGGTAATCAAGGTCAATCGTTCGATCATTGGGAAGGAGAACAATTACTTGCGTTAGCAGTTAAAAAACTACAGGGTGTTTGTGGATTAACCAGAATTGAAGCTACCCAACAACAAATTATCAAAGAATACCCTAAAGGAACATTTCCTGACAAGTCAGATTTTTATCACCCGAAACATATTCCAGAAGACATTGCTTGGTGTTCCATGCATATTCAGGGAAAAGAGTGTGTAATAGGTTATTTCGAAGACAATGTATTCTACGTAGTTTTCCTTGACCAAGACCATAGATTTTGGATAACTGAAAAGAAAAATACTTGAAAATAAAATGAAATAAGTTAAGGGGTCTGGATCACTTGCATTTGCTGTATTTGCTACCTTCCAAATAATTAAGTTTTTCAACACCTAATTGAATTGTTGAAAGACTTCATCCATGATATTAGCCAATCGACGATCCAATTCGGTTACTGTATTTCCAGCATCATGGGTGGTTAGCACCACTTCCAATCGGTTGTAAACATTTGTCCATTCTGGATGATGATTGATTGCACTGATTTCATTTGAAACCATTTGCATAAATGCCATGGCATCTTCAAATGATTTGAACATAAAAGTTTTGCAAAGTTTGTTTTCTGATTCCGTCCACATGTTATAAATTTACATACAAACTATTGAAATAGTTTTGCAATTGGTACCATTGCCTTTAAAAAAGTACGAATTGCATCAACCGCGATTTACATCCCCCGAAAAAGAAAAAAACAGTTTATGAACGAAATTATTTGTCCGCATTGTAAGAAAGCATTTAAAGTTGACGAAGCTGGCTATGCCGCTATTTTAAAGCAAGTTCGCGACCATCAATTTGAGGAAGAATTGAAAGCCAGAACGGAATTGTGGCAGAAAGATAAGGAGAGTACCGTTGAATTGGTTAAAGCTCAAATTCAAGAAAAAGCCAAGGATTTATTGGCTAAAAAAGAAGCTGAAATTCAGGCGTTGAAAAACCAAAAAGATCGCGAAGTATCAGAAACTCTGAACGCCAAACAATTGGAAATTGCCCAATTGAAAGCAGCGAAAGAACTGGAATTGGCCGAAAGTTTACGAAAAAAAGAGGAAGAATTGAGCCGAATCAAAGCCGACTTACAAAAAGCAGAATTAGACAAACAATTGGCTGTAAATCAAGCGCTTCAAAAAATACAGGAAGAAAAAATTGCACTGGAAAATTCGCTTGCCAAAAAAGACTTGGAACTTCAATTGAGAGAAACTTCGCTTAAAGAGCAATTTGCTACTGAACTCAAAATGAAAGAGGATATCATCAAGATGAAGGATGTTGATATTGCCTATCATAAGGACATGAAGGCCAAGCTTTCTACAAAAATGGTGGGTGAAACCTTGGAACAACACTGCGAAATTGAATTCAACAAGCTTCGTGCAACTGCTTTTCCAAGGGCTCATTTTGAAAAAGACAACGATGCGCGTTCCGGTAGTAAAGGCGATTTCATTTTCAAGGAGTTTGATGAAAACGGCCATGAAATCATTTCCATCATGTTTGAAATGAAGAACGAAATCGACACTACAGCCACCAAAAAGAAAAATGAGGACTTTTTCAAGGAATTGGACAAGGATCGCAACGAGAAGAAGTGCGAATACGCTGTTTTGGTGTCCATGCTTGAATCGGAAAATGAGCTGTACAACACCGGTATTGTGGATGTTTCTTATCGTTTTCCCAAGATGTACGTGGTTCGTCCGCAGTTCTTCATACCCATCATTACGCTATTGAGAAACGCGGCCATGAATTCCATGAAATACAAGGCGGAATTGGCCCAGATGCGCAATCAGAACATCGATATCACGCATTTCGAGGAAAACATCAATGCGTTTAAAGAAGGATTCGCTCGAAACTATGAACTAGCCAGTCGCAAATTCAAAACGGCAATCGAGGAAATCGACAAAACCATTGATCATCTTCAAAAAACCAAAGAGGCGTTATTGTCGTCTGAGAACAACTTGAGGTTGGCAAACAACAAAGCGGAGGATTTAACAATTAAGAAGTTAACCCGTAACAACCCAACGATGACGGCGAAGTTTGAGGAGTTGAATCAAAAAAATGATGTGCGTAATCTATCTGATGGTAGTTCAGATTAGGATAAAACACTTCGTTTTCAAGTATGAATGCATCCTGAATGAATGTGGTTGATTTTAAAGCAATTGTGCTACTCTAAACATTCTCGCCCCAATTTGCAAGCTCTTCTTCTGACCACAACTCGGGGAAGAAAATACGGCGTTGGTATTTGGGTAGCATGTATTTCTGCCAGTTACTTCCGCCTGTAGCAGCTGCATTACCTAAGTATTTTGCTGCGGCGTTGTAGTGAGCCATAACCCAAGTTACGTTCACGGTATAGTCGTAATGGCGCATAGCCGCAACCAATTCTGGATTGGATTTAACCGATTCGGGTAGTTGCTTGAACTTTGACCACAAGTTGCGGGTGTTGTAATGTTCCATTTTACGCAAGAACTCGGGTTTGTAGCGACGTTCGAAATTGGTCAACAAGGTGTTTTTCTTGCCTGTTTGATGGTCTTTTCCGGCTGCTTGCCAATACAAATGCTCATAAGCGTGCTCGTAGGGCGTATTTCGATCAATGGTTGCTCTGAATCGAATATCTATTAGATTGATCAACTCAGTTGAAGCAAACTCGATTTCGCGGTATTGTGCGCTTTGGAAACCACTTGCTGGTGTCAACGTATTTCTGAACTTCATGTATTGCTCCTTCTCCATTCCATCTCCCATGATGGTAAACGAGGAAGACAACATATCGAAGTAACGAGAAACACGACTCAATTTTTCGGTGAAAAACTCCGGTGAAACTTCATCCTTTTCGCTCACTTGATTGATTTCCCATAAAATCATTTTGAACAACAACTCATTGATTTGATGGTACATAATAAACACCATCTCATCGGGTTGATTGGTGCGCTGCACCTGCAAACTCAACAATGCATCGGGAAGAATATAATCCCAATATGTGATTGGATTTGCATACACCAAACCCTCTAAATGAGTGTCGGGATTTTGATCAATGGCTTTATACTTCTCATCAATTTGCGATAAAAGAGTATCCCTCAACGTGTTTTCCATAGCTGCACAAATTTAACAGATTCTAGATACAAAAAGTAAATTACAACGTACCTCTTCGGGCTTGCTCCGCTTCAATCGATTCGAACAATGCTTGGAAGTTCCCTTTACCGAATGATTTAGCCCCCTTACGTTGAATGATTTCAAAAAACAAGGTTGGACGATCTTCTACGGGTTTGGTGAAAATCTGAAGCAAATATCCGTCCTCATCTCGATCCACCATGATTCCCCATTTCTTTAATTCTTCCAAATCTTCTTCGATAATTCCTACCCGTTCTTTGACTGTGTCATAATAGGTTCCAGGCACATACAAAAACTCAACTCCCCTTTTTCGCATTTCTGAAATGGTAAATACAATATCATCTGTTGCTACGGCAATGTGTTGACAGCCGGGACCGTTATAAAAGTCCAAATACTCTTCTACTTGTGATTTCTTTTTACCTAAAGCAGGTTCGTTGATGGGGAATTTAATGCGTCCGTTTCCGTTCGACATTACCTTACTCATCAAAGCCGTGTACTCAGTAGAAATATCCTTATCATCGAAGGTAATCAAGTTAGCAAATCCCATCACTTGGGCATAGAAAGTCGCCCATTGATTCATGGCTCCCAATTCCACATTTCCCACCATGTGATCGATGTATTTCAAGCCCACGGGTTCTGGTTGGTATTCAGTTTGCCATTGTTCAAATCCGGGCAAGAAAACTCCTTGATAATTCTTGCGTTCCACAAAAATGTGAACGGTATCACCATAGGTATGAATTCCCGAACGCACCACTTCACCGAAAGCATCCTTTTCTACTCTGGGTTCCATGTAAGATTTAGCACCACGCTTTGTAGTTTCTTCGTAAGCACTGCGAGCGTCATCTACCCAAAGTGCAATCACTTTCACCCCATCTCCATGCTTACGGATGTGTTCGGATATTTCACTATTGGCATCAAATGGCGTTGTTAAAACCAATCGAATTTTATCTTGAACTAAAACATACGAAACTCTGTCGCGCACACCTGTTTCCAATCCGCAATATGCCAATTCTTGGAATCCAAAGGCGGTTTTATAAAAGTGAGCAGCTTGTTTGGCATTTCCTACATAGAGTTCTACGTAGTCCGTTCCGTTAATTGGAAGAAAATCTTCGGCCTTATCAAACAATTTTTCACCGCTATAATCAAAGTTTTTTACATTTGTTAAATCATTATTTATCATATCTTTATTTATTATTATTTATATATTTTGTTTAATATTTTAATTTTCACTTGGTGTGATGATTTGGCTGTTTCATGTATTTCAAAATCGAAATTGAATTAACACCCGATGAACCATGAAACTCACCCCTTCATCCAAGATTGGAAATAATCTTTCACTTCGTATTTCAAGGCTTCTTTGGTAATTTTCAACGGATTGAACGGATCGATCATAACCGCCAATTCGCCCGTTTCCTTTTTACCAATGCTGCGCTCAATAGCTCCAGGATGTGGTCCGTGTGGAATTCCCCCAGGATGAAGCGTAAACTGTCCCTTTTGAATATTGTTCCGGCTCATGAAATCACCATCCACGTAATACAAAATTTCATCTGCATCGATGTTGCTGTGGTGATACGGTGCCGGAATAGCGTCGGGATGGTAATCATACATACGCGGCACGAAAGAACACACTACAAAGTTGTGGCCTTCAAACTGTTGATGAATGGGCGGAGGCATGTGAATTCTACCTGTTATGGGTTCAAAATTGAAAATCGAAAACGCATACGGATAGTTGTAACCATCCCAACCCACCAAATCAAAGGGATGCGTTTCATACACATACGGATAAATCAATCCGCGCTTCTGAATGCGAATCTCGAAATCGCCCTTTTCATCATGCGTTTCTAAACCATAAGGCAGTTTGAAATCACGCTCGCAGAAAGGCGAATGTTCCAAGTATTGTCCAAATTCATTTCTATACCGCTTGGGTGAACGGATCGGACTGTGCGATTCAATGAATAAAATTTTATTTTCAGCACTATCAAACTCCAATTGATACACGGTTCCACGAGGAATAATTACGTAATCACCGTACTCAAAATCCACGGTTCCGTAGGCAGATTTCATTCTTCCTGAACCTTTATGTATGAATAACATTTCATCGGAATCGGAATTTTTAAAGAAATAATCCGTCATGGATTTCGTGGGACAAGCGATTCCAATTTGCATATCGTCGTTTACAAAAAACACCTTGCGGCTCTCGATGTAATCGTCGTTGGGTTCGACATCGTATCCCAAAAAACTCAAGCATTGCAGATTGTCTTCGATGGCAACTTCGGGACGTTTATTGATGGGTTCACCCACTTTTTTCACCATGGTTGGGGGATACAAATGATACAGCAGCGATGATGTACTTGAAAATCCCTCAGTACCAAAAAGTTCTTCGTGATACAGGTTTCCGTTGGGTTGACGGAATACGATGTGTCGTTTATGGGGGATGTTACCGGCTCTTAGATAAATACTCATGCCGGCAAAATTATTGGGGGTGAATAAATTAAAATGTGATGTGCATCACGGTGTATCCCCGTGTGCAATTTTCTCCAAGCTTTTTTGATCTTGAATACGAATTTTTTTACCCACCAATTCAATGATACCCTTATTTTTAAAATCGTACAAAATTCGGGTGGCTGTTTCGCGGGAAGTTCCTGCAATATTGGCCAATTCTTCCCGAGTAAGTGAAATATTCAAGCATTTCGAATCCGGATCCATTCCATATTCCTCCAGCAATTGAAGCAAGCTTAAAGCTACGCGATCCTTCACTTTGTTATGAACCGAATGCGTTACTTTTAGTTCCAATTCCTTCAATTCATCCGACAACAAATGCGCCACTTTCAAGGTAAGCTTCGCATTAGTTTCCAACATGTTATAGAAAGCATCTTTAGGAACAAAACAAATATGCGAGTCTTCTACGGCCACTGCCGAACAGGAATAAGCATCGTTTCCGAGGATGGCTCGATGGCCCATTATATCACCATCATTAATCAAATGCACAATCTGCTCTTTGCCATCATCGCCCAATTGAGCCACCTTTATTTTCCCCGAAAACACACAGAACAAGCCTTTGGGCAAGCTCCCTTCCTGAAAAATTAAATCGCCTTTTTTATAGGCGCGACAATGCTTGCTTTGATTCAGATTTTGGATTTCATCCTCAGTTAAATTGGCAAAACTGGATTCCAAGCGTGAGCGACAAGTGCTGCAGTTAAACGCTTCTTGATCCAATGATTCCATTACGTGAAGATAAAGCAAATTTGTATTTTTCCAACCTCAGATCTTCTAAACAAACGGCTTCAGATTATGAAAATAATGCCATTTCTAATAACATCCAGTCTTCCTAAGTTTAACAACCCTCTGAATGCAATTCTTCGCCTCTCAAATTTCCCCATGTCTGTTTTGATATGGGTTTGGGTTGGCCTTTTCCAGACGCTTTGGTAGAAAACAACACCCCCGAAAGATCCACATTGGTGTATTTATAATTGTTATCGATGATCCAATCGGGCAGTTTATCGCCGTCCAAATCACCCACGAACAAAAGGCGCACTTGTCCATCGTCAAAGTAGGGAATATAAGACAGTTCCGTTTTGAAAATATCGCGAACACCTTCAATTTTCACATCCAATTCCAGAATATAGTCAAACTCAACAGGTCGGTCATTCTCCTTACCTTTTCGGGCATACGCATTCAAACGATAAAATTGTTCCCCGATATAAAATCCCGTGCTTTTTCCCGATTCCAAATTGAATCCATAGTCGAACTCATTTTTAATGTTTTTCACTTCCTTTTGCATGTATGAATTGCTGATAAGGAACATCACTTTTTTATGCGGTATCTTTTTGATATTGAATTCATAGCCCACTTGACCATCTTCTGTAACCATCAATGTATTAATGGCTTTGGGGTGCAAATTTTCATGGTTTTCGGGGGATGTAAATTCGGGTAGATTATCCAGTTTTAACAACGAGTAATCGTTGCGGGTGGAATCAAATACCAAGGCCATAAACTTCTTGTCTTTCCATTCTTTCATCTGACTTTCCGTAAAAAGATCATCGAGCGAAATAAGCAAATTGGATTCGGGTAATGAATTGGGACGGATTTGAGCATTGGGATCTGCACCTACAAGCGTATCAGTTGCTAATACAGAATCTTGATCATTGTCTTCTTGGTTTGACGGAGTTTGACATGCGGCAAAGCAAATAGTTAATAAGCCAAATAACACAACTTGGGTGTTACAGTTTTGAAACATTTTCATGGGTATTTAAGGCAGAGTTTTAAAGTGTTTGAAAGAGTCTTTTGTGGCCAAATAATTGATTTTCATAGAATATTCTTGAACCTTACGATTTAAATAACGAAATTTGCATTATTTTAATTTGTCATTTTCTTATGTTACAATCAATTTTTCACAAGTATACATTTAAACCTTTGGTATTCATCACGCTGTTGGTGGCTTTTTTAGAAATTCCTTTTCAGCCAGCTTTTTCATCCCCCAAAAACAGTGTGAAACCCCGGTTCACACCCAAACAATACATAGAAACTTTTAAACCCATTTGCGATTCATTGTCTGTGGCTTACTCCATTCCGTCGGAAGTCATTTTGGGAATTGCCATGCACGAATCTGCTTATGGAAACAGCAAGGTGTGTCGGTTGCTGAACAACCATCACGGCATAGCTGGAAGAAACAATTTACAACAAACACACGGTATTAAGTCGCGTTATCGATATTTTGAAACGGATACCGCTTCGTTTGTTGCATTTTGTGAATTGGTAAAAAAGAGAAAATACTATCCCGGGATGATTGCAGAAAAGAAGACCACCACGCAGTGGCTATTAACCATAGGTAGAGCGGGCTATTGCAGAAATCCAACGGCTTGGACGAAAGAGATAAAAATGATGCTAAGACGTAATCATTTAATTTAATTGATAGTTTGCCTATTTACACAGTTTGAAAATACATATACTGAAGAATTTTCTGCGTGAAAAGTATGGATTGACTATTTTCTCAATTTTTTCAAATCCAGACCCAATTTCACAAATCGAGGATAATCAACAATCAAGGTTTGGAGAACATGATCTCGCTTTTTAATAAGATTTTTTCTAAAACTTTGGGGAGTAAACCTCAGCGTAATTGTGCTTTTAGGAAGATTCAAATAGTTATCATTCAAAAATATAGAGTAACCATAGGTTAAATTCCAAGTACCTAATATTGACACCCCTATTTCTGGTCGAATCGAATAATTCACAGTGCCATTAAAACTGGTAATGGCTTGGGCATCGATGGAATAACAATACAAACCTTTAGATTTTCCATAGCCCACATTCAAGCCAAACGTATAATCGGTGGGTTCTTTTATTGCTCTGGAATCCGGAACCAAAAGATACGCCGCTGAAGCATGCCAATTGGAAAATGTAAGGGGTTTAAATAGGTCGCGTTTGCCTTTAACAATGCCTACTTCAAACGCTGTTGCGCTTAAACCATGAAATCGGACAGCGTATGAAGGGTAGTATCCTTTAATTACAAATAAATTGGGATAGGCATTATACACTTTCTTGGCTAAATCGCGGTTTCTCCACAACAACAACCCTACTTCTCGCAATACATCGAAATTGTTCACAAACTTCTCCAATGCTTCAAGTGAATCCGCACGCATTTGAGTTGAATCCTGTGAAATTGATTGGATTGAATCTACTTGTAATGAATCAAGAACCGCAGCAGTTGCCACATTGGAGGCAGAATCTTTTCTGTCGTTTTGAGCAGAAATATTCTGAATGGAGAACACTATCCCCAGAATTAAAAAGAGAAATTTAGGAAAAAAATCGTTTTGCATCAGAATTTGCTCTTCAGTATTTCGGGAATGCAGCTTTGGCATTGTACAAATATAGAAGAATAAGCCTTTATTTGTGAACGCACAAAATACCATATTGATAAATGTTCGATTTTAAAGTTATAAAGCACCAATTAAATTTATTGTCGATTAGAAATAAGATGTTATTGGGAAATAAATCTTCCTATTTTCAGGGGATGTTTTTGGGGATGTTTTTGGGGATATTCGTTTCAATCTCAATCCCTGTTTTGGGACAACCCGTCACAATCTCTAGTCAATTTTCATTCGCTCCTGATCCCAATTTCAATTCGGTAATTCAAACTACTCTACCATCAACTTCACAAAACAATTTAGCGGTTAGAACTATCTCTACCCCAGATAACTATGATTCTTCGCAACCAAACTACAAACATCTTACAACTTCCGATTCTATTTCGAAGTACTTTGAAAAAATACACCAAGAAGCCCTATTGAGAGGACATTCTTATTCGAGATTGGGTGAACTATGCAAGAAATACGGGGCTCGTTTGAGCGGAAGCGATCAAACAGAAAGAGCGATTGAGTGGGCGGTTCAGATGTTAAAATCGTATGAATTTGATTCGGTTTATCAACAACCCGTGATGGTTCCTCGTTGGGAGCGCGGTGAAAATTCTAATTTATCCATTCATTCGCCTTTAATGGGTTTAATTTTTAAAGAATCCAAGGTCATTTCCTTTGGAAGCAAGCAGTTTGGCATTGTGGATTGCATTGATGCTCAAAAACTCCAAAAAATGATTAATTCCAATCGATTTCAACATTCTCCAGCATCCGAATACGAGTGCAATGGATACATTCAATGGCTATTAACCGAACAATTCAAAAACGAAAAAGACCTTAAAAATGCCATTAAACAGAACACATTTCCCGGTGAAATAAGTGCATTAGGGGGCAGTGTTTCCGGTAATATTGAAGGAAAAATAGTTTGTATAAATTCGAAAAATCAACTGGATTCATTGGGTAAATTGGGCGTTCTCAAGAATAAAATTGTTGTGTTAAATCGTCCGTTTGAAGAGGACTATATTCAAACTTTTAAATCCTACGGAAGCTGTGTTAATCAACGCGTTAATGGAGCAGATTGGTGCGCTCCTTACGGCGTGAAAGGTGTTTTGGTGCGCAGCATGAGCAATGCGTGCGACATGCACGCACATACCGGTGTTACCTACTATTCCGATCCCAAAAATGCGATTCCCATTGCAGCAATTCCCACTGCGCTTGCCGATGCTCTAAATTTTTTAAATATCATAGACACCGAACTCAGCGTCCGATTCCAATTGAATTGCAAAACGCTCGAAGATCGTTTATCATCCAATGTGTTAGCTGAAACTAAAGGAGGAATATACCCCAATAAGATTATTGTTTTCGGGGGACATTTTGACAGCTGGGATGAGGGCGAAGGAGCTCACGATGACGGCGCGGGTTGTATGCACGCTTTTGAAGCTTTACGTATTCTTAAAACCATTGGATATCAGCCAAAACATACTTTGCGTTGTGCTTTTTGGATCAACGAGGAAAACGGCTTAAAGGGGGCGTTGAAATACGCCGAATTGTGCCAAGAAAAAGGTGAAATTCACAGTGCAGCTATTGAATCGGATCGCGGTGGTTTTACTCCTAGAGGTTTTGGCGTTGATAGTGCCATGTATACACAAACCCAAAAATACCGTGCCATTTGGGACAAATACCTGCTCGATCATTGGGAAATCGGTGGCGGCGGAGCCGACATTGGACCTTTAAAAAAGAAAGACCCGAACACCGTGCTTGTTAGTTTTATTCCTGATTCTCAACGGTATTTCGACGTACATCATGCTAAAACCGATGTATTTGAAAACGTAAACAAGCGTGAACTCGAATTGGGCGCTGCTGCGTTGGCGTGTATGATAATGGTTTTAGATCAAGAGATGGAATAAGTTTACACCACCTATTCGTTTCTAATAATTAGTTTTTGAGTAAAAGATTTATTCGCTGAATCATAAAGTCGAACATAATACAACCCATTTGATAAACTATTTAAATTCAATTCTTGGGGTGAAACGGTATTTTTTAGAATATTCCTGTAAACGATTTTACCGTTTAGGTTTACAATTTCAATTGTAACTTTATTAGTCAAACCCTCAGGAATATTAATTGTAATATACCCATTGCTTGGATTAGGAAATGCAAACTCTGTAACTTCATTCAACTGTTTACTTGACGAGGTTTTCATTCCTATGGAATCATAAAACATCAGTATTAAATCACTTTTAGACCATACAGTTAATTCTTCGCCATTGGGTAAAAAATACCATAAATTCTGATACCCAGGTCTACCAAATGAACAAGATGTGGAGGCAGGCATCGAAGACCCAGGTACTCCCTGTGGAGGAACAATAAAATACTTCTGGGCTTTTAATTCAAGCGTATCAAAAATGATTTTAATTGCTGATCCCGCATGTATTTCGGGAACAAATGCTCCAGGAAACTTTTGATTCTTTTGGCCTGTAAAAGTATAATAAATACCAAAAACCCGTCCATACTCGTCGTTATACAACCATGCTTCAGAATGCATGGAAGAGCTACCGATATTTGCTGTATCGTAGAATTCACCTAAAAGTTTCCCTTCAGGACTAAATTTATAAACAATTGCTCTTTTGCCTGAGCCAAACAATCCAGATTTACCAATTGAGTTCTTACCAAAATCGGAAGAAATATACAAATTACCTTTATTATCAAATCGCATTCGATGTTGATTCAAATCAGTATGAGATCCAGCATTAGTAATCAAGCGATGCCATTTAAACCTACCCGAATCATCGAAATAAATCACAGTATGAGCTAAGCTATTCCATTTATAAATTGTGTCTAGTAAATCTCTTTGACCAGGATAATCCATAGTTACAATTGCTCGGTTTCCTTTTTTATCTACTGCAAACTCAGGATAATTGAAATCATAACTTGGATTTAGAACTTTACCATAAGTATTACCACTTTCTTCGAAAGATGATATATCGCCATTTTGGCCAATTGAATAGTATTTATTATTTAATCCTCTTTCCAAATCTCTCATTGCTGAATAATGGAGTTGTCCGTATTTATCAAAATCACCTTTTTCATTAAAATGAATAACTGTGATTTTACCCTGTTCAGTTTTAAATATTTCACCATTAAGTCGTAGTTCTTTGGAAATAGATCCAGGTATTTGTAGCCAAATTCCACCGAAATTATCTGGTTGAATTCCATCAAAACTTCCAAAATTGAAATCGCCGTTTTTCCACTTTTGCATCCACTTCAACGTCCCTACCTCATCATATTTAGCTAAAATGAGAGTTCGACCCGTATCTAAATTGCCTTCAAACTCAATAGAATCATTGGTTGAGTAAGTTAGAAAAGTATTATTTAATACATCTGTCTCTACTCTAACCAAAGGAGTTGCTTTAAAGTTCTTTGCTTTAATGTGTTTATAATACTTCAGTTTTAATTCTGTCTGAGCAACTGTTGGGTTGAGAAGTATGAATACAAGTAATTTGAATATGGTTTTCATGGTTTATATAATTTAATCATCAACATCATAAGTTTGATTGCATTCATTATTCCAAAATATGCCTCTAGCTGGCTTTATACCAAACTCTTTATTCTGCCAGTTCACAATACCCACTCCACAGTTACACGTTTGACAAACTAATGGAGTAGTAGAGTTTGGGGTACAACAAAAAGGTTCATCTAGCGTTTGTGGGAAAACGAATCCAAATTTTACTTCATAGTTATACCTATCGCGATAATCAAACAGTATATGTCCAAAAGCAGAACCATCATTAACAGAAAAAAATTTAATCGTATTTGAATAGCTTGGTTGATAGTAAAATTCGGTAATAATTACTGAATCAGAATCACCACAATTTCCACAAGAAAATGTAGGATTTTGCAATTGAGGATAATAAAATGTATCGTCGTACCAACAACCGTATTGTAAAACATTATTATAGATCCATTCATGTATATGAGATTTACCCAACATTACAGAATTAATTGTGTCTATATAAAATCCAACTTTTTTCAATGAATATTGACAATCTATGTGATTTATAAATTCAACTTCACAGGTATCCGATTTAACTTCTGTTTGTTTAAATTCACCAAATACTCCATTTAAAGTCAATAAATTTACAATAATAGCTATTTTAACTCTGGTGTTTGAAAATAAAAATTTCATAATTAGTCTTCACAGTCTTACAAAGGTTAAGATAGATTGAATAACTATCAATTAAAAATCACTCATTATCTCTTTTTACAAACTGATCATTATATTTTGTAAATGGAAGTATTGAATTATATTATTTATACAAAATTATGAATTTAGTAGGTTATTCATATATTTATAAATCATGAAACAGGAAGGGCGCCGATGGCGCCCTTCCTGTTTCATGATAAAATTATTTGAGGTTTCTTTAACCGAAAATATAGGTTACATATCCGCGGCTAAGCTTTTCCCTCGCCCTCGAGTTGCCTCCAATAAAGTTCGAATTCGTGATTTTCGTATAGCGTATTTTTCTTGACTGTGGCCTTCGTTAACATTCATTCTAGTTACTCGTTTTTGAAGTTGGTGTAGTTTGTGGAATAATTTTCCCTTGTCTAGTTTTTTGTTGCTCATAAATAGTGCAATTTATTTTGGTTTAACTATTTACCCCGAATCTGCAGCCCAATTTTTGAAAAATTGAAACTGATTTCGAAGCTTCATAAATCCAAATTAGTTTTTTTGAATTAAAAAAACAATTCTCATTTTACGAAATCGTTAAAAGTTCTTATTAAACAGACAATAACCAATTGTTATTACTGCACTTTTTTCATCAGTTTATGGCTAATTGTTTTTAAAACCAAAAACAAACACACCACCATGAGAATCCAGAATCCTCGGGTATTTAATCGCATCAATACATTTGCAAAAACAGAAGTAGCGAAAGCATTCGAAAGCACAAAAACAAAAGATAATGCCATCCACGCGAACTGGTTCTTTCTCGGAATCACGTAAATGGACAATAAACTAGCTAAGAATAACACAATGGCCGATTTTCGATAAAACTCATTCAAGTCTGAAAATGCTATGCTACCGGTTTGCTGAGGATGATCCGAAAACAGTGCTTTATAATCCGTTGGATATCGATTCTTAAGTTCACTTGCTAAAGTTGAATTTGTATCTACGGGAAAAATACCATCCCCCACACCCAAAGAAATTAATTGATACGACGTTGATTTCAAAGCAGATCCCGTGTAGTGCATCAATAACTCAGGATCAGTTAGAACCGTTCTGATGATTTTACCATAAAGCGAATCCGAATGGTGCCATCCTCCTGTTTTCATTAATATACCATCTTGGGGCCAAATAAATCCATAGGCGTGCTCGGGTAAGGAATCTTTATATTGGCACATGATAGACGGTTCGTCTTGGCAGTATTTTTCCAAATAGTGCTTCAAAACACCGGTTTCCGACATTTGTGCAACAATAAAAATATGGCTGCATTTTGCGGTGGTCCAACCATTACCGCCAATATAATTACTCATTAAAACGCTCAACCATCCCACGATAGAAACAATGCCCAAATAATAAATTCTTCGAGTCTGGATCATCAATATTTCCCATGCGGATTTACTCAGCAATAAAACCAAAACAACGATCGTTAATACAATCAAGTTCCCGTTGTGCATCAGCGTGGAAGCCAAAGCTATGGATCCCCAAACAAGTTGATAAAATCGAACGTTTTCAACCAAAAACAATACCGAAGATAAAAATAAAATCCCGGTGAAAACATCGGGCATTATTTGAATAATGAACCACGGAAAAGGAGTCAAGACACCCGCTAAGCTCAAACAAATAAATTGCCAAATTGGAGAATTAGGAAAAAAGAAACGTTGTACCCACTGATACAACATTCCGTATATCATGAAAAATATGGGCAGAATGGAAATCCAAAGCGACGAAATCCCAAAAATTTCCCCCACTTGAGAACAAACATAAAGATACAGACTATAAAAAACACTTCGATCGCCGGGCACGAGTAATTCTCGAGAGTTTAAAACATAAGCACCAGAGTCGGGAGTGTACAGCAAGAATAGCCCATTCATGTTGATTACCAACATTAGAATCCAAACCAACCCACTCAAGTGAACCCACAAGTTCATTTTTTCTGGTTTGTATGTGGGCAAATGAAACGACATTGTTGATTTGGAAATACTAGGTTACTATTATTCAAACTCCGTCAATTGAATAATTATTGAGTTTATTGGAGTCTTTCTTTTACAACTTGGTGGTGCAAATGTAAAAGAAAAAGGGTGCCAAAGCACCCTTTCCCCATTCTAAACCTATGAAAGTAATATTTAAGAAATTATAGCATGGTTGTAGGACAAACATAGTCCGTAATCTTAAATCGTGGATTTTCCTTGATTTTGCTGAATCCTCCTTGAACATCAATGAGATTTTCATACCCTCTGGCTTTCAAAATGGAGATGAAAATCATGGAACGATATCCACCTGCGCAATGCACATAGTAGGTTTTCTTCGGGTCAATCATGGTCATAGAATCATTGATGTAATCCAAAGGTCCATTGATAGCTCCTTCAATTCGTTGACTGAAAAATTCGCTGGCTTTACGTACATCTAACACCTGGGCTTCAGAATTTTCTGCCATGATATCAGCTAATTGTTCTGGAGTAATAGATTCGATAGTATCTACTGGTTTTCCAGCATCTGCCCAAGACTTGAATCCACCTTTTAGGTAACCGATTGCATGGTCGTAACCCACACGGGCTAAACGCGTAACTACTTCTTCTTCGGTTCCTTCATCAGCTACAATCAAAAGGGTTTGTTCAATATCCGTAATCAACGCACCTACCCAAGGAGCAAAACTTCCGTCAACACCAATATTAATGCTACCTGGAATGAATCCCTTAGCAAATTCTTGCGCATTTCGGGTATCCAAAATCAACGCATCGGTTTCATCGGCAGCAGCTTCAAATGCCGCTGGAGATAATTGCTGCAAACCTTGCTCTAAAACGTTATCAATCGACTCATATCCCTGAATGTTCATTAAAACATTCTTTGGGAAATAACCCGGAGGGGGCATCAAACCATCCAACAATTCCGCCATAAATGTTTCGCGGTCCAAACCTTCGCGCAAAGCGTAATTGGTTTTCTTTTGGTTGCCCAAAGTATCCGTGGTTTCTTTGCTCATGTTTTTACCGCAAGCAGATCCTGCACCGTGTCCTGGATACACGATTAAATCATCAGAAAGTGGTAAAATTTTATTTCTCAACGAATCGTATAAATGAGAAGCTAATTTTTCTTGGGTTAAGTCGGCAATTACTTTTTGAGCCAAGTCAGGTCGTCCAACATCGCCGATAAATAAGGTATCCCCAGTGAACAATGAGTGCTCTTTTCCGTTTTCATCAATCAACAAAAAGCAAGAACTTTCCATAGTATGTCCTGGAGTGTGAATGACTCTAATTTTAACATTTCCAATGGTAAATTCTTGATTGTCTTCAGCAGTCAATGCATCAAATCCAGGTTTTGCTGTTGGTCCAAACACGATTTGAGCCCCCGTTTTTTTAGCTAAATCGATATGTCCGCTCACGAAATCCGCGTGAAAATGTGTTTCAAATACATACTTGATGGTGTTTCCATCTTTTTGTGCACGTTCAATATAAGGATTTACCTCGCGAAGAGGATCAATAATTGCGGCTTCTCCATTGGAAGCGATGTAATACGCCCCGTGGGCTAAACATCCTGTGTAAATTTGTTCTACTTGCATGGCAGATTTAAATTAAATTTGATAACGCAAAGTTAGAAGTCGATTATTGTAAAAAACGTGACGATTGTCACCTTTTCCTTCCTATATGACAAAAGTCACAAAAGCACTTATTCCATTTATATTCAGCATATTAAGTGTGTTTTATATTGTTTTTTTCGGGGGATATTCTTTCGATGATTCTCCTATGAAAAAAACGGTATTGGAACGCATGGATCCTTCATTTTATCATTCCATTGATTCTGATTCACTTAAAAAATGGGAATCTGAATCTTTTCAAGAATCGAATTCCTATTGCATTCATTTAATTAATTATTGGAATCGAACATCGCTTCCGGTTAACTACTCCAGTTTACACAACTGCAAACCAACGGATTATTTTGAAGCCGCCAGCCTCAGTAAAACCATGTTTGCATTGACTTCTTATCGCAATGCCATCCCCAGAATAAAAGATCAAAATTTAAAACGCCTTTACTTAAGCTTGCTGCAACACGGTTCTGGAATGGAAAATCATACTCAATGTACATTTCATTATTCCGATTCAGGCTATTTAAAAGCGGGTGAGTTGTATCAAAATATTACTGGAAAATCATTTGAAAAAGACATAACACATGAATTTCCATTTAAATGGGATGCTTCATTCAAAGGTGTTGATGGTTATGTTCGAAAAGACACTCTTTTCAGAAAAATAGAAAAAGCGGATACTGCCTATCCTAATGGAAGTTTGTATTTAAACTATAAAAACACTCAGTTATTTTCCAATTTAGTAACAGATTGGAGCACAAAACTGTATGTCGAAAATCAAACTGATTATAGAAAATACCAAAGTAATCATGGTTTAAAAAGTGATGGGAGTCCTAAAAACTGTGCTAAGTCTTTACGAATTTGTGGTTTTAAGCATTTATCATGGTTGGAGGGAATTGGTTTGGATGAAAGTTTAGGAAGACCTATCCTATTCCAATGGGGATGTAATTGGTGTTATAATCATATTTTACTGATAGATATTGAACGTGGACAGACATTAATAATTTTGACCAACAGCATAATTGGAGCGCATGAAATTGCCCAATTTTCTCAGAAATTATACGGTCAACGATTGGAATTATTCGATTACATCGGTTGGTGGTAGTGCCCTAATTTATATTGCTCTATACCACTCTATAATGCACTAAGCAAAATTGAGGTTTATTTTTAATACTACACGCTAAATTGTTGAAATTAAGTATTTAGTGCACTATTAACTTTTGTGTTTGATGATTCAACTTTAAGAAATATACACCTGAGATTAAGCCTTGAATAGTGACTTGAATTTGATGATTATCTATTTTTTCAGAGTTGAATGCAATTGGTTGTCCAAGTGAATTATAAACAGATAACTGGACATCCGTTAACAAGAATGAATCATTAATTCCGCTAATATAAATTTTATGTTGGTAAGAACGGTCTAAAGGATTTGGAAAAACCGACCAATTGCTAACTTTATTTAAAGAAATTACATCATTATTATGTTTGGGCTGTTCGGGCATGATAATTGAAATGCCCTTTTCGTAGCAAGGGGAGAAAGCACTAGAGCTGTCGTAGAATTTTGCAGGGAACAACACATATTCTCTCAGGGTATATTCATTGGATTGTAACGGTTGAATACCTTGACCGTAAAAGCTACCTGGATTGGCACCCTTTGACCCGAAATCACAGTATGTTTTAGAGGAATACAACTCATTTGTTGTTTCCTTGCCGGAGGCACCAATTAATTTTAAAGCATTTTTCATTCTTGTTGAACGGAAATCTGTTTCTGTTGTACCCAACGTAGATATAAATACATGGTCGCCTGTTGGAATAGCTTCTATTAATTCAATGATTTGAGAAATCGAACTGGTGTCTTTCATATCAAAATAATAGAATACCTGTTCATTAGAGGGGTGTCCAAAAGTTGTCCATTTTCTTCCATCGGGACATTGGGGAGTAATTCCGTTTACGGGTGTGGGCAACAGAGTATTTCTATCGATTACAACTATGGCCAAACCCACAGTACATTGATTTGATCGATGCAGTGTGTAATTGGCTGCACTTCCTAATTTTACCCCATCAGTATTCCCTAAATTACTAACTAAATAATATTGCTCAAATAGGCAATCGTTTGGACTGGATCCTGATGGCAATACTCGTTCATTATGCAGACTATCGTTATCATCTAGGTACCAAAGTTGTAAATTGGCACACATAATTGTGTCTGGTTTTGAAATATAATTTACCACCTTGGCAAATAGTTGACTATCACCGTTTGGCACATAAAAATCAAAGCTCATTCTTTGATAACTCTTGTATTTAAATTGAATGTTGGTTGCAGTAAATACTCCATCTGTTGTATTAACAGACAATCCGGTTAACATGTCTTCAGGCCAAAAAATCAAACCATTACTCATATGAAACCAGGTAGCATTTATTGCCACGCCATTAATGGTATCTTGAGTATTATTATGCAGATAAAAGTAAGTGGTGTCTTTTTTATTTATGAAAGAAAGCTCAAAATTTTGTTGGCTTTTGAGTATTGAACTATTTAATAATAGTATAAATGCTAATAGAACATTTTTAATTGAGGAATGAAACCTATTTTCATGCATAGAGAAATATGTTTTGTTATAAATTGCGTAGGTCAAAATCAAAGTTAAACAATGCGTTTGGTAATACAAAGAGTTAAAAAAGCGGAAGTTAAGGTTCACAATGTGGTAGTTGGTAAAATCGAACTGGGGTTGATGGTGTTAATAGGAATTGAGGATTCAGACACAGAAGAAGATGCCAATTATTTGATAGGAAAGCTCGTAAATATGCGAATTTTCTCTGATTCTGAAGGCAAGATGAATTTGTCGGTGGTAGATATTAATGGAGGATTGTTGTTAGTTAGTCAGTTTACCCTGCATGCTCTAACTGCAAAAGGGAACCGTCCATCATTTATTCAAGCAGCCAGACCAGATAAAGCGGTGCCCTTGTATGAGTATTTCATACAAAAAACCAAAGATAGTACTACAGTGCCGGTTGAAACTGGAGTTTTTGGGGAAGATATGCAAATTGCGATGATTGGTGATGGTCCTGTTACCATACTTATAGATTCGAAAAATAAATAGTTGAATTTGAAGTAACGGGAATTACAATTCTAACCTCAATGATTTTGAAAATCATCCTTTATAACAATTAAAGGTATGATTTTCAAAGGTTCTTTGAAATCCGTAACTTTGTAACAATTGTTGTGCAGCAATCTTAACTAGCAAATGAACTTGAAACCATTCCAAGCATACACATCTGTAATTAAATCAATTTTATTTGTATGTTTCACTTTTTTGAAATCCTTATCTTATTCCCAGTCAACAAATAATAACAATTTACCTATACCTTTTCTTAAAGCGAATAAACATTATACATTAGTTAAAAAAGGAAGTACAACACCTATAACAACTAACGAATATGATTGGATTGATCGCTTTCACGATGGATTGGCCCGATTTGAAAAACAAGGATTAATTGGCTTCATAGATATTAAAGGCAACGTTATAATTCCCGCAAAATTCAATAATGCTGGTGATTTCTATTTCGAAAGAGCTAAAGTATCAACCAAAAACAAATGGGGATTTATTGATACTAAAGGCAACCTAGTTGTAGAAGAAAAATTTTCCCAAGTTGGCGACTTTAACGACGGTCTGGCTGCGGTAAAAATTGCCAATAAATGGGGATATATCAATCCGAACGGAAAATTAGTTATCGATGCGGTTTATGATGATGCTGGTGATTTTATTTCGGGATTTGCCAACGTTAAAAGTGGTGGAAAATGGGGATTTATTGGAAAAGATGGATCTATGTTTCCCAGTCCCGGGAGAAGATTCAAATTTGAATCCAACGAGAACATTGAATTGATCAATGTTCAAAAAGGAGATAAATGGGGATTTCTTAATAAAGAAGGAAAAGTAGTTATTCCTTTTATCTACGACGAAGCACATCCTTTCATTGAAGATTTGGCATTGGTTTTTGTAAATGGAAAGTATGGATACATAAGCAAATCTGGTCATTTACAAATCCCTGCTATTTATGATATTGCTGAAGACTTTAAAGAAGGACTTGCAGCTGTAAAATTCGAAGATAACTGGGGCTATATTAACAAAAATGGGAAATGGGCAATCGGTGCTCAATTTGAGTTAGCAGTTCAGTTTTTCAATGGGATTGGATGGGTTCGAATTGATGGTGATTGGGCCGCAATTAACACCAAAGGTGAATTTCTTTTTCAAGAGCGTTTTGATGAACAAGGGGTATTTTCTGAAGGATTAGCACCTGTAAAGAAAAATAATCTTTGGGGATATATTAACACCCAGGGAGAATTCGCAATTCAGCCCAAGTTCAGTTCAGCTGGAATGTTTCAAAATGGGATTGCTAAAATTGAAATTGGCGGTTCCTTTGATTTTATTGATAAGAACGGTAATCAAATTAAAAAAATTGAATTTCAATACGACTATGCTGGCAATTTTTCTGAAGGCATGGCTAAGGTGAAAAAAGAAGGGCTCTGGGGATATGTTAATTTTCGTGATGAGATGATTATTGCTCCGCAATATACTAATGCTTTTGATTTCAAAGATGGGTTAGCCAAAGTAGAATCAGGAGGATATTATGGTTTTATTGATTATCAGGGAAAAGAAGCAACTTCATTTGAGTTCGAAAACGCCGGAGAATTTAGTGAAGGATTAATTGCGGTACAAAAAAATGGAAAATGGGGTTATATCACCATGAATGGCACTACTGAAATCCCCTTTCGATTTGACGATGCAACAGATTTTAAACTAGGATATGCTTCTGTTAGAAAACTAGATTCATTTTTCATTATAAATACGAAAGGTCTTCCAAGTTCCAAATACCGGTTTAGTTGGTGTAGTGGTTTTAAAAACAACGGGTTAGCTATTGCCAAACAGGGTCAGAATTTTGGAATTATTGATACTACAGGAAAATTCAAAATCAACCCTACATTTACCGAAATTGCTGAGATTTATTCTGAATTTTTTGTTGGAAAAACAGAAACTGGATGGGGTATTTTTAGTTTACAAGGCAAAGAAATCTTACATCCCCAATTTGAAAAAATAGGGCCTGTTTCTCAGAAACTAGTATCGGTATTTAAAAATGGGAAATGGGCATTTATTACCATCAATAATCAGCCCATTACTGGATTTGTATTTGATGAATTGGGTATATTTAAAGAAGGGGTTTCTGCTGTAAAAATAGATAAATTATGGGGATTAATTGATTCAACTGGTAAATACATATTAGGCCCCCGATTTGAAGATGCTGGTTTTGTTTCTGAAAATCAACTCAATGTTAAACTTAATGGTAAATGGGGTTATGTTGACAAGTATGGCAACAACACATTTGTACCTCAATATATACAAGCTGGCGAGTTTACCGAAGAATTGGCTCCCGTAAAAATCAACGACAAATGGGGATATATCAATCGTTTTTCGGAATTAGTAATTCCCATGAAATTCGATTTTGCTGGAAACTTTGAAAATGGAACCGCTTTTGTTGAAATAATGGGCAAAATGGGCATTATTAATTCCCAAGGCGAATTTATTATTCCAGCTATTTATGAAGACATTTCAAACTTCAAAAATGGTTTAGCCAATGTAAAATCAGGGGGTAAATATGGTTTTATTAATACCAAAGGAGATGTGGTAATTGCCTTTATACAAGATGAGGCATCTGACTTTGAAGATGGTTTCGCCAAAGGAATCCGAAAAGGCAAATACGGCGTGATCAATGATCGTGGAATTCCGGTAGTTCCGTTTATTTACGATAATTGTGGTCGATTTTCAAAGCAATTAAAACCCATAGAATTACTAGGTGGTGCAGGTTTAGAAGATCAATTTGGCAATCTATCTAATTCTGTATCTACCATTTACAATACAGCTAATCGGTTTAATCAAGGCTTTGCAATAATTAGCTATAATAGCAAATATGGAGCCATTGATAAACGTGGAAACTTTTATGTTTATCCTGAGTTTGATTATATTCTACATATTGATAGTTCTGAAATAATTGTTAGAGATCAAAATCACATGGGCGTAATGGATCATACAGGTGGTTGGTCCATCCTTCCCAATTACGATCGTATTTTCTTCTTGAAAAACAACCGAAGACTATATGAAAAGGAACAATTTTATGGTTATTTAGATGAAAAGGGGAATCCATTAATCCCAAATACATTTGAAGAAGCTACCGATTTTTCTAATAATTTTGCTTGTGTAAAGGTCGATGGGAAATACGGATTTATAGATCTTTCTGGAAATTTCAAACTGCCTCCTGTTTTCAGTAGAGCGCGAAACTTTAGAGATTTAAGGGCAGCCGCTATGGATGAAAATGGGAATTGGGGATTTATTGATACCTCCGGAGAATGGATTGTGCCCGCAAAATTTGAATTTGTAGGCGATTTTGTAGATCGAAAAGCTTGGGTACAACTGTTAGGGAAATACGGTCTGATTGACCTCACTGGAAAGTTCATTGTTGAACCCAAATATGAAGCTATTGAAACATTCAGTAATGGATTATGTGCATTTAAAACTCAGGGAAAATGGGGGTTTATCGATACCACTGGAAAAGTAATTATTAACCCAAATTTTGAAAATACAAATAGATTTTCAGATGGATTATGCGCTGTAAAACTTGCAGGCAAATGGGGATTCATTGATAAAACGGGCAAATGGATTATTGCTAATGCATATGATGAAGCCACAGAGTTCTCAGAAGGTTTAGTAGCCATTAAGTTGGGTGAAAATTGGGGATATATCAATAAGTCCGGCGAAGCTCAAGTCTTTCTACCCACGCGTTTTGAAGCAACTCAAAGCTTTTCAGAAGGTTTAGCAACGGTAAAAATTAATGACTATTGGGGATTCATTGACGATCGATTTGAACTGAAAATTCCAGCAGTTTTTGATCAAGCTGTTTCCTTCTCCTCCGGGTTGGCAAAAGTAGAATCACGAGGTAAGTCACAATTTATCGATAAAACCGGCATGCCAAAAATTGAAGTAAAAGAGACTGAGATCCAATCGTACTCTGAAGGGTTGGCTCCTTGTTACAAAGAAGGTTTATACGGTTATGTTAATGAAAATGGAGTTATGGCAATTAATCCCCAATTCACTAATGCATATGGTTTTAAAAATCAATTTGCAAAAACAGAAAAGGATGGATTGTTTGGATACATTAAGCCCAATGGTCAAACGGTAATTCCTCATCAGTACGAATCCGCCACTGATTTTATTCATGAAACAGCTATTGTGGAACGGTATGGAAATCGTTTTTACATTGATAACAATGGATTCGAATACATTCAGAAATAGTTTCCTAAGACTTACAGAAAACTAAATTGAGTAGAATCAAGTTGCATTTTAGGAAATGTATCTAGTGCTACCGAGAGTGCTACCGGGGTTCAATTTAACTCAAACGTTAAATTATCAATCAAACGCACACCTTCGAGATAACCAGAAAATATGATTGCCACTTTTATAGGGTTTTTTATATTATTATCTGTCAAGTATTTTAAATCATTTATCTCAACCATTGATGGAAGTAAAATTAAACTGAGATATTCGCAGTTAATTCCCTGCTGATTTAAGTCAATTTTTGATTGTTGTAACTTAGCTAGAGTCGAATTTAAAGTTGTCAAGACATTATTTTCGGATTTAACCACATTATCAACATCATTAGTTGAATTGACTTGATATTGATTTTTCCATTGGGATTTAAAATATTCTTTAAGAAAGGATAGAGTTTTGAATATTTGGGCTGCTTGAATGCGAGCATTTTCTGATAAACGAAGATTTCTAGAACTCATGGCCAAACCAGAAGTTTCTCTTTTGGTAGGAACATAATTCATTTGAATTTCAGGAAATTCGATTTGGATGAGTCGATGAATCACTAAACACTGCTGTAAATCTTTTTCACCAAAATAAACACTATTGGGCATGGTTATTTCAAATAGTCGTCTAACTACATCGACCACACCTGAAAAATGTCCAGGTCTAAATTCACCCTCCCAAATCCCATCAATTCCTTGTAAAATTGTTTGGTTCCTTACAGAAATTTCTTCTTGTCTAGTACTTTCAACTTGATTTAGTTTTTTGCCAAAAATTATCCCGTTATTTTCATCTGTGTGGTTGGATGACCCAACATTATCAGACACTGAGGGATAAATTTCATTAACGCTAGGCACAAAAACTGCATCTACACCATTTTCACTCAACAAACGAAGATCTTTTAAAATCGTTCTAGGATATTTTTTTAAATCCTCCGGGTTATTGAATTGTTTAGGATTAACAAATATGCTTACCACTACCACCTTTTTTTGAGATTTTGCAGTACGAACTAAATCTAAGTGTCCCTCGTGTAATGCTCCCATAGTAGGCACAAAACCGACGGTTTGCGAGTGTTCTTTGCAATAATTAGATATACCTGAGGCGGTGTAAAATACTCTCATTTCGTGTAAACACTTGCAAATAAAGGCACAAGGAGGGACTATTGTTTTGAAAAACCGATTTTTTTTCGTTAATTTTGTAAACTGTTTTCTAACAGAGTGCCTCTCAAAATATGGAATTAAGAAAAAAAAGAGTGCTGTTTGTGAGTTCGGAAATGTCTCCATTCCTAGAAACTTCACCCCTCGCAACCATTACACGCATGCTTCCCCAAGCGTTGCAAGAACAAGACAACGAAATCCGAATTTTAGTTCCCAGATTTGGTGTAATTAATGAACGTCGAAATCGTTTACATGAAGTAGTTCGCTTATCAGGAATTAATATTTCCATCGACGACAACGACAATCCACTTGTTATTAAAGTAGCTTCTGTTCCTAACACTAAAATGCAGGTATACTTCTTGGATAATGAAGATTTCTTTCATCGCAAGGCTGTATTCAATGACGAAAATGGTAAGTTTTTTGAAGACAACGACGAACGAACCATCTTTTTCTGTAAAGGCGTTATGGAAACTGTAAAAAAATTAGGTTGGGCACCAGATATCATTCACTGTCAAGGTTGGATGACTAGCCTAATACCCATGTATCTAAAAACCATCTACAAAGATGAACCTGTTTTTAGAACAACTAAAGTGGTTTACAGTGTTTATCACGAAAATTGCGACGATAGTTTAGGAAATGATTTTGCACGTAAAGCTTCATTGAACTCCATTGAAGATACGTGTTTAGAATGTTTCGACAACGCATCAGTCAACAACGTACATATCGGTGCAGTTAAACATGCCGATGGCATAATAACGGCATGTGAAGATGCACACAGAGCTGTTGAGTCTCATTTGGATGGCAAATTAGTAATGAAGCACACCGAGGAGAATACCGAAGAAAATTATGTTTCTTTCTACGAAAAATTGATGCAGTAATTCCATACTCGTGAAAATTCGTGTTCCTTTTTTAGTTTCGACATTTTGTGCTTCAATATTTCTGTTTTCTTGTGAAAAGAAAGAAGGAAATATCTCCATAGATGGACAAGGAAATGCCAATCAATTAAATCTTTTGGTTACCGATACGCTCACTTTTAAAGCGTTTACTATTGATGAGGATTCTATTTTAGGAACAGGGTTAAGCTATTCTCTTTTAGGGAAATTAAACGATGGCCTTTTAGGCGAAAGCACTGCAAGTATTTTTGCACAACTAAGCTTAATTGAACCGAAGTCAAACTTCCCCAACACAGAGGAACCCGATTCTGCGGTGTTATTTATTCCTGCGGTTAATGGATTGAATCATTACGGAAATAGGAATTATGAACATACTATCAGAATTGAAACATTAACCGAAGGATTTGAGTCAGGCAAATTGTATTATCAAAACAATTCACTGGCTACCGACAATTCTAAATCTACTGTTTACAATGGTCAGTTAATCAATGAATACAACGATAGCATACGTTTCAGAAAAGGCAAACTACGAGCATACAACGGTCTGAAAATCAAATTATCCCAAGAAATGGCAAAACAATTAATGAGTTTGCCAACAGAAGCATATGAGAACAATGATAATTTGGTGAAATATTTGAAAGGTATTGCTATTCAGCCTATTAGCGGAGGAATTCCTTCAAATGATGGTTCCATGTGCGTATTTGACTTGAACAATGTTATTTCTACAGCCTACAGAGCAAAAATTCTTTTATATTATCAAGATACTCAGACCTTTATATTTGGATTTTCAGGCAGTTCTAAAATACTCAACTTTGGTAAAACAGGACCATATTCTACTGAGGTTAATACTCAACTAAACAATCCTGGAATACACTATGATCAAACTTTTGCTCAGGCTCTTTCAGGAGTAAAAACTAAAATTGAAATACCCTATTTATCTAACTTAATCAATAATGGCAATGTAGCCATTAATAAAGCTACGATTGAATTCTTTATTAAGGACTTCAGCGAAGGATTCTTTGCTCCACCAAGAATGAACTTATATCGACCTGTAAACCGTTTTTCAAATCGAAATTTCTTGATTCTAGACGCCTTAAATACGTCTACATACGGTGGAACTTACGATCCCATTAGAAAATCCTACAAGTTTACCATAACACGTCACATCCAGTCCATTCTCAATGAAAAATTCTTTGAAGATAATGATGTAAACCTGGGATTATATTTGGCTGTTCCGAGCGACCAACCCGTAATTGGAGCTCGATGTGTAATTGATCAAAGCAAAACTAAAATTCATATTACCTACAGCAAACCAAATTAAGGTTTTAAAGGTTATATGAAGACTACGTAATAGCAACCGCAAAGATGAACTCCCGCAAACCCTATCAGCTCGTTAGTCGTGAATGGAAAAATTCAGACACGGTTTTTGAAGTTAACGGCACAAAAATTGGACAAGATTTAGTCATGATTGCTGGACCATGTGCTGTTGAAAACCAAGAGCAAATTAGCACCATTACAGAGTATTTAGCAAAACTTAATGTTAAATTTATTCGTGGTGGCGCATACAAACCCAGAACCAGTCCTTACTCGTTTCAAGGTTTAAAAACTGAAGGTTTAAAACTCCTTCGAGATGCAGCCGATAAACATGGTTTAGGAGTTGTATCTGAAGTTATGAGCGAGGACAAGATTGCAGAACTGGAGGAATACACAGATATCTTACAGGTGGGAACTCGTAACATGCAAAATTATCCTCTACTGCGAGCTTTAGGAAAATCCAAGCATCCTGTATTACTTAAAAGAGGTATGAGTAGTACCATTGAAGAATGGTTGCTAGCAGCTGAATATATTGTTAGTGGAGGTAATGAGCGTGTGATTCTATGTGAACGTGGCATTCGCACATTTGAGAACGCCACCCGAAACACATTGGATATTGCGGCTATACCATTAGTAAAATCATTGAGTCATTTACCCATCATACTTGACCCAAGTCAAGGTACAGGCATTCGCGACTTAGTAGCTCCAGTATCATACGCTGCAATAGCGGCCGGTGCTGATGGATTAATTATCGAAGTCCACAATCAACCCGCCGAGGCTCTTTCTGATGGGGACCAAAGTTTATATTTGGATCAATTTAAAGATATGCTGCCAACGTTACAGCAACATGCAGCTATTCGAAATAAACAATTTGATTTCCAATCTGAGCTGACTTACTCGATTTAATTTTTCAATTTTTTCGGGGGATATTCACTCGGTTAAAATAAGAATATATCGGCCATCCCAACGCTACAATTGCAATACCGGTTATTGCTACTTCAAATTGGCTTACCAGTATTCCTATTGCCACAAAACCAGCCAAAATTAGGTATAAAACCGTTGATATTGGATACAACCATACCTTGTATGGCCTTTCAGCTAAAGGTTCATTTATTCTCAATTTTATAACTCCTGCAACAGTAATTATGTAAAATAGTAAAGAAGCAAATGTGCAATATGACAATAACAGCCCATAACTTCCACTTAGACAGAGAACACTAGCCCAAAATGCTTGCATCCATAGTGCATTCGCTGGGATATTCCTAGAATTCAGTAAAGATGCTTTCTTGAAAAAAAGACCTTTGTCTGCCATTGCCTGATACAATCTACTGCCTGCCAAAATCAGACCATTATTACAACCAAACGTACTGATCATGATTAATATGGCCATTAATACTTGAGGTAAAAAAACCCCACCCAGCATTTTCCCCATTGCGGCAACGCCCACCCTTCCTTCGGAAATAGTAGCAATCTCTTTCCAAGGCAATAATGAGAAATATGCTACATTAGCCAAACAATAAATTACAGTAACTACGAATGTTCCTATTAACAATGCTCTAGGAATGGTTTTTTCTGGTCTATCAATTTCGTGCGACATGAAGGTAATACCTTGCCAAGCATCTGAGGAAAATAAACTTCCCACCATGGCCGCTGCAAATCCCAATATTAGAACAGAACCCGAGATATTTTGCCAACTACTTGTAGAATCCGGGTTATCAGGCATGGTCAGTTGCTGCGCTGTAAACCCTTGTGAAATATTTTCAGACCAATAATTTTGTGCACTGTTTAAACTTCCCCCGAAACCGATATATAAACCACCAATAATCAAGGCCGCAAGAGCAATTATCTTGGCTAAGGTAAAGAGACGCTGCACTATTTTTGATTCTTGAATACCACGACTGTTAATTTGAGTTAGAACTACGATACTGACAATTGCTACTACAGGCTTACCTATGGGATGCGGGAGCGACTGATAATAGATTCCTTTGCCTCCGGTAAAAAGTGTCTGCAAATAATCCAGTAAGAGCCAAAAATGGGTCGAAAATGCCATAGCAACAGCGGCTATTACACCTGTTTGAATTACAGAGAATACCGACCACCCATAAACAAAACCCATTCTCTTTCCATAAATTCGGGTTACGAAGTTGAATTGTCCACCTGCATTTGGCATCATAGATGACAATTCACCAAAATTTATTGCTGCTAAAAGAGTTATTATCCCAGCAAGAATCCAGGCAATTAATATATACCAGACATTGCCAAGTAGTAAAGTCATTTCGGAAGTAACTAAAAAAATACCACTTCCGATCATGGAACCCGACACGAGGAGTACAGCATCAAATAGTCCGATTTTATGGGTAGTTTTACTCTGCACCGTCGAGTTAAGAACGTTAATTAGGTTAAACGGGGTTGTTCAAATTTGACTTTTTACGGCTGTATAGGAAGTAAACTATTACTCCTAAAGTTCCCCAAATTAGGAAAGCGTACCAAGTGTTTTCTCTTACCTGTGTCATAAGGAAAAAATTGAATAAAGCACCCATAGGAGCTACAAAATAAATCCAAGGTGTTTTGTATGGTCTTTCTAAATCCGGTTGTTTTATTCTCAAAATTAACACTGCGATACATACCATTGAGAAAGCTAAAAGTGTACCCATGGAACACATTTCAGAAACACGATCGATAGGAGTTAAAGCAGCTACAAGAGATACAATAAAACCTACTAAAATAGTGCTCTTATAAGGAGTTTTAAACTTAGGGTGCAAAGCTCCAAATACATTTTTTGGCAACAGTCCATCTTTAGCCATTCCCAAGAAAATACGCGTTTGTCCTAACATCATAACCAGCATAACAGACATTAGTCCAGCTGTTGCAGCAATAGTAATTAAATACGTAGCCCAATTAATTCCTGCACCAGAAAATGCTGAAGCAACAGGTGCTTTTAAGTCCAATTCATTATAAGGAACCATACCTGTTAAAACCAATGAAACAGCGATATAAAGGATGGTGCAAATAACTAAGGAAGCGATGATGGCAAAAGGAACATCCTTCTTTGGATTAATCGCTTCTCCAGCCTGAGTAGATACAGCGTCGAAACCTATATATGCAAAGAACACAATAGTAGCAGCGGTCAATACCCCACCGACACCAAAGTGAACAGTACCGTCAGGATCTGTTACTTCTGCAGGAATAAATGGATGCCAGTTATTGGTATCCACATAAAATGACCCTACAAAAATTACAAATAAAACCACCGCTATTTTAACCACAACGATGATATTGTTAGTAGAAGCAGCCTCTTTGATACCTTTAACCAGAATTGCAGTTATTACCCATGTAATGATAAATGCGGGCAAATTGAACGCCGTTCCCCCGAAAGTAACAGGATCGTTTACTAAGTTTTCAGGAAGGTTAATATTAAATAGATGGAGTAACTTATTGAAGTACCCGCTCCAAGCAACAGCTACTGTAGTGGCACCCATCATGTATTCAAGAACCAAATTCCAACCGATAAACCAGGCAAAAATCTCACCAATTGTTCCGTAGGCGTAAGCATAGGCACTACCTTCCACAGGTAAAACCGAAGCGAATTCCGCATAACACAAAGAAGCGAATAAGCAACCAATACCTGCAATTACAAATGCCAAAGCCAAAGCTGGTCCAGCATGATTATGTGCTGCTATACCTGTAAGTGTAAAAATACCTCCACCAATTATAGCTCCGATACCTAAAGAGGTTAGTCCCCAACGAGTTAAAACTCTATTTAAACCACTTTTAGCTGCTTCAGCTTGATAAGCTGCTACAGGTTTCTTTCTCCAAATGGATGTGCTCATGTTTTTATTAAGTAAAAAAGCAAATATATGTTTTTTAAACTATCTATTTTGATTTCAACTATTGAATATGCGGTTAAATTACACCCAGTTCTTTTCCAACTTTTGTAAATGCAGCGATTGCTTTTTCAATATGATGTGGTTCATGAGCTGCTGAAAGTTGAACTCGAATGCGGGCTTGATCTTTAGGAACAACGGGATAAAAGAATCCTATTACGTAAATTCCTTCCTGTAACAGTTTTTCTGCCATTACCTGACTCAACTTTGCATCGTATAACATAATTGGAACGATTGCACTATCACCATCTTTGAAATCAAATCCAGCAGATTTCATTCCTTCTTTAAACTGCTTTACATTCGATTCTAACTTATCGCGAAGTTCGGTAGATTCAGTAATCATGTTAAGAACTTCGATGCTAGCACCCACAATACTCGGGGCTAAAGAATTAGAAAACAAATAAGGACGCGAACGCTGACGAAGCATTTCAATGATTTCTTTTCTTCCCGTAGTATAACCACCCATTGCCCCACCTAAGGCTTTTCCTAATGTACCGGTAATGATATCCAATCGTCCTAATACTCCGCAATATTCAGGAACCCCTTTTCCAGAAGCTCCAATAAAACCTGCTGCATGACATTCATCGGTCATTACTAATGCACCATACTTATCAGCTAAATCACAAATTTTATCTAATTGAGCTACGTATCCATCCATGGAAAAAACACCATCAGTAACCACAATTTTGAAACGAGCACCGTCGGCATCTGCTTGTTGAAGTTGCGTTTCTAAATCGGACATATCGTTGTTACTGTAACGATATCTTTTTGCTTTGCAAAGTCGAACACCATCAATAATAGATGCATGGTTCAATGAATCGCTGATAATTGCATCCTCCGCTCCAAATAACGGTTCAAAAACACCTCCATTTGCATCAAAAGCAGCTGCATATAATATGGTGTCTTCAGTGCCGTAAAACTCAGCGATTTTTCGCTCGAGTTCTTTATGAATATCTTGAGTTCCACAAATGAAACGGACACTACTCATACCAAAGCCATGTGTATCAATAGCATTTTTAGCAGCTTGAACTACACGGGGATGGCTAGATAATCCTAAATAATTATTCGCACAGAAATTAATTACTTCGCTTCCATCATCTAAGGTAATAACAGCATCTTGTGGGGAAGTAATAATACGCTCTTTTTTCAACAAGCCCGATTCCTCGATGCTGTTCAATTCATCTTGCAAAAATTCTTTAAACGATCCGTACATAGTATATTTTTTGGTGGAAAAATCCGATTGGATTCAAATATACATAGTTCGCTCCGTTCCATCAAAGAAACTCTAGTACTTCCTCAAGAATTGCTCTATGATTACTTAATCGAGGTACTTTGTTTTGTCCACCCAACTTGCCTTTATGACTTAGCCAATTTTTAAATGTTCCAGGTTGAGCAAAATGCACTTTAGGTAATTTCATCAATAAATTTCCTATTCTTTTTCCTGCATAGTCGCTGTTTACTTCTTGTAAACGAGCATCTAAATATTCAACGAATGCTAGAGTATTGCTGGGTAATGTTTCTAGTTCAATAATCCATTCATGTCCTTTTTCAACTTCTTCAAACCGAGGTGCAGCTGTGTAATCAATTAATCGTACACCAAATTCTCTGCATGTATCTGCCATTGCGGTTTCAGCATTTTCGATAATAAGTTCTTCCCCAAAGGCATTAATAAACAATTTAACACGACCCGTAATTTTGAATAAATAAGGTTGCGTTTTGGTAAACATGATGGTATCTCCAATGGTGTAACGCCATAATCCACTGCATGTTGTAACTACAACAGCATAATTAATATCAGGTTCAACTTTCCATAATGGAACCGTAAAATCAGGACCTTTAGATACGGGATAAAACTCATAGAAAACCCCATGATGGGTCATGAGTAATAAGTCTCGTTGATCCTTATAGGCTTGAGCTCCAAAAAATCCCTCACTTGCATTATACGTTTCAACATAATGCATATGATCTCCGGGAATCAGTTCTTTATAACGCTGTCTGTAGGGCTCGAAGCTCATCCCACCATGGATAAACAACTCCAAGTTAGGCCAAACTTCATGAATGTGATTTTTACCGGTAATTTCCAATATTCTCTCCAATAACACCATAGCCCATGTAGGTGCTCCACTAATACTTGTAACATTTTCTTTAATAGTTGCATGGGCCATTCTCTCAACCTTTTCTTCCCAATTGTCCATAATAGCAATATGTGTGTCTGGAGTACTCTTCCAAGTGGCCCAAGCGGGCATATGTGTCATCAATACAGCACTTAAATCACCATAATATGATTTGGGATTAATTTGATTGACTTTATGTGATCCGCCAATCAACAAAGCTTTTCCATTGAAAATATTTGCTTCTGGATAAAAGGTATAATATTGAGTTATTGGCTCTTTAGTACCCCTAAAATGATTGTACTCTAACGCCTCATAGGTAATGGGAATAAATTTAGCTTCATTGGATGTAGTACCTGAACTCTTGGCAAACCATGTTATTTCTCCGGGCCAAATAAGTTGTTGTTCACCATCCATAGATCTTAGGATGTAGGATTTTAATTCTTCATAACCTACAACAGGAATTTTACTTACGAACTCCTCGTATTCAACCGAAGAATGAATGTCGTGTTTCTGTCCATATTCAGTTCGTGAGAGTTTTTCTGTGAAATACTCTAATAAATCCAATTGGTTTTGAACTGCAGCATTTGCAAGTTTCCAAAGTTCATCGTGTCTTTGGCGGAAGTACCAACCTATTGCATTGGATAGCATAAAAAATAAAGTGTGTAAATTGGAGTGGCAAATTAATCCTTTTTGTAAAGAATTTGAATGGTATTTGTTTTAGGCTTTGATGTATACTGAGATTAACTGTTAATTTTTTGATTCAATTAATCCATCACGCAAACGAACAACTTGCCTTGCATGGTTGGCAATATCCTCTTCGTGAGTAACCAAAACAATGGTATTACCTCCAGCATAGATTTCCTCGAATAATGCCATAATTTCATGACTGGTTTTGGAATCTAAATTCCCAGTAGGCTCATCCGCCAATAATAAACTCGGGTTGTTGACCAATGCTCTTGCAACAGCTACACGTTGGCGTTGTCCACCCGACAATTCATTGGGTTTATGTAACATTCTATCCTTTAAGCCAACACGCTCAAGAACTTCCGCAGCCTTTTCTTCTCGTAATTTTTTGGAAACACCAGCATATACTAATGGAAGCGCTACATTTTCTAATGCTGTCATTCGATTAAGTAAATTGAAAGTTTGAAATACAAAACCAATTTCCTGATTGCGCACATCACTTAAATCGGCATCCGACATACGACTAACCTCCTTTCCATTTAGCCAATATTCACCAGCCGATGGACTATCTAAGCACCCAATAATATTCATCAAGGTGCTTTTTCCAGAACCCGAGGGACCCATTAAAGCAATATATTCACCTTTATTGATCTGAAGATCAATATGTTTTAAAGCATGTACCGTTTGTTCACCCAAAACATACTTTTTTGAAATACCCTCTAAAGAGATCAGTGCTTTATTCATTGCTCTCAATTACTTTAGGAACGCGGAAAAAATCGCTATCCTTTTTAGGAGCATTTCTTAATGCTTCTTCTTTGGTAATTTCCTGATGAACTTCATCTTTTCTCAATACTGTATGAGAATCGGTCATATAAATAAGGGGTTCCACTCCGTCAGTGTTTACTTTTTGTAGAGTTTCAATCATATTCAATATTTTTTCCAATTCCTGAGAAATATTTTGTTTCTCGGCTTCATCAAAATGAAGTTTGGCTAGACTAGAGAGAGAATCTATTTTTTCGGGGGATATTTTCATACAATTCCGGCTTGTTTTAATTGGTTATTAATAATCGAATATACTTGTTCTGCTAAAACTGGAGCATCATCAATCGATAAGTTAGCAGTTTCTATCGGTGCATGCACAATCATACGCATTTTTCCGGGTGAACACCAGAATAAATCGAAATTCAACCGATTCATGTTATCCAAAATTGTAACAGGTACAACAGGTATTCCTTGTTCAATGGCTAATTTGAACGCTCCAGGTTTCAAAGGATGATGTAAATGAGGTGCATTTGCTGGGATTTTACCTTCTGGAAAAATTATCAAGCTCAGTCCTTTTTTAAGCTTTATGGCCGCTTTGTGAAATGCGCCATGCGAAGATCGCAAACTTTCTCTTTTAACTGGAACATCTAATGTCTCAAACCAAATTCTAAAAAGAGGTAAGTTACTCAATTCCATTTTCGCCATAAAAAAATTAAAAGTAGGAAGAAAACTACCACATAACACAATATCTAAATAGGAAATATGATTGGCACAATAAATATATTGTTTGGATGTATCAATCTTTTGTTCGTACCTAACCATAGGGATCATCAAACCGAAATAACTGGTTAATTTTCCCCAAAATTTGCGAAGCTTATCGGCGTGATAATACGTTTTTTCAGAATATAACAACAACCAAAACAAGGGATAAAAAAGAAGGAACATGCCAATAAACAATAGGGCATACCATAAGATCCAAATGTAACCAAAAAGTTTTTTCATGAGGTGCGAGAAGTAGTAGTTCGCAATATATTATTTTTTACTATTTGCAACGTATACTAACAACGTTACAATTAAAGCAATAGATAAATACATCTGAAGTTCAACTCGGGCATATGAACCTACGGAAAGATTCTCATCCAAAAAAACCAAAGATTCTTCAATTGTTTTTTGAGTCTTTTTATCTAATGTAGCTACTTTTTCTGGGCTTGTATTGTGAGCCTGATAAATCGCTTTAGTTTGCATGGATTTAAACAAACCAAATTCTTCCTTTTGGTTGTTCTGGATATGAGAATATGCAGCAATATTGCAGAGTGCAGCAATTAGGGCTAAAACTAAACTACCAAAAAGCGTTTTACCTAGTGAAACTGGTTTTCCAGAGGATTGAACTAATTTCTCGTGTACATCTTGTCTCATCAATGATTTAACAAATAGATAAACAGCAAAACCAATTATGAGTATATTTCCAATCAATGGCATCACAGATGCAAAAGAACGGGTCATGAACAATCGGTTCATGAAATTTATTAAAACCATACTTGCACTCAGAGAGCCAAATGCGAAACCATAGAAAGCTACACGCCCAAACATGGTACAAAAATAACGCAGTATTGACTAGTTCAAGTATAACTATCTAAAAAATTGAACAGCAAAAAAAAAGCTGCCCTTTGAAAAGACAGCTTTTTTAACAATAACAGTTTTTATTATGCATCAGAATCTTCTCCTTCGCGAGTGTATTCGTCGAAGTTATATTCTGGTAATAAATTGGATTTTACGTGCCCAATAGTTTCGTTCAATGCATCCGAAAATTTATTAAAATCTTCTTTGTACAAATGAATTTTCGTTTTTACGAAAGAACCATCTTCAAAACGGCTTCTTTTACTTTCGGTAATGGTGATATAATAGTCGTTATTTCTAGTGGCTTTTACATCGAAGAAGTAAGTTCTTTTTCCCGCACGGATTCTCTTAGAGAAAATCTCCTCCTGTTGATTGTGATCGTTGTAGTCGTTTTCTTGCATAGGCATACCTTTCATTATTGATTAGCAAATATGCAAAAAATATTGAGCATAGCAACCAATTAGTAAATTAATTTTTTCAACTTATCAAAAGTGTACAATAAATTATAAACGTCATAATTACACTTATTGTATATTCAATTGATAATCAATCGTGTATTTTCATTGATTTTCCACTTGATTCTTGTTTAACCAACTGTAAAAATCATGGGATTTTACTAATTCAGAATGCGTATTAATAGCATCTAATTTACCTTCAGTTAAGACTATAATTTTTGTAGCTTGAGTAATGGCTGCAATGCGGTGTGTACTCATAACTACAGTTTTACCTTTTGCATAACTTCTTAAATGTTCAATAATTACTTTTTCCGTTCTCGCATCTACCGCACTCAAACAATCATCTAGAATTAAAATTTCGGCATCTCGCATCAATGCTCGAGCTAATGATAATCGCTGCTTTTGTCCTCCAGATAGTGAAACTCCTCGTTCACCTATGATTGTTTCTATTCCATTTGGGAGCTGTTCCAAATCCTCCGTTAAGTGAGCAAGTTGAATTGCTTTACTCAATTTTTCTTCTATCTTTTCGGGGGACGTTTTATCATCTACTAAGCCAAAAAGAATATTCTCCCGAATTGTTTCGCTGAACAAGAAAACATCCTGAGGAACATAGGCGATATGGTTACGGTAATCAACTAGATCAAAGTTCTCCAGAGGTGTTCCATCTATCATTAGTTGGCCATTTTCAGGAACCAACTGCCGAGTTATTATTTGTAAAAGTGTTGACTTACCCGAGCCCGTTTTGCCTACTACACCCAAAAAGTCGCCTTTATTCAAATCAAAAGTAATATTATCCAATGCTAAATGTGTTTTTCCCGGGTATTGATGAGATATTTGATTGAATTTAAACACGCTATTGAATTCAAATTTCCGATTTCCTGAACTTGTATATTCTTCTTCTGATAAAAAATCATTAATTCTTTTCTGAGAAGCAGCTGCTTTCTGGACCAATGCAGTTGTCCATCCCAAACTAGCAACGGGCCAAATCAACATGTTTAAATAAATGATGAATTCAGCTACGTTTCCGGCTGTAAATCTACCGTTCTGCACTTCTCTACCTCCCACATAAAACACAATGATGGTACTCAATCCCATTAGAAGTGCCATTAACGGAAAGAATAAAGCATTGATTTTTGCTAAATCCAATGCTCTCTTTCTATACTCCAATCCTGCATCTTGAAAATCTTGAGCAAAGTTTTCCTCTACTCCAAAACTTTTGATGATGCGTATACCAGCAAATGTTTCTTGCGCTTTAGTAGTTATTACAGAGAGCTGTTCTTGAATTCGTTTACTCCCGCGATTAATCTTATCCGATACTTTGTATATGGAATACGACAAAAAGGGAAGTGGAATTAATACCCACATCGTCAAGTAAGAGTTGACCATAAACATTTGGGTAAGAATCATAACAAAAGAAAACAACATATTGGCATAATACATAATCGAAGGACCGATATACATCCGCACATTGGAAATATCTTCGGTTATTCTAGACATCATATCTCCGGTGTAATTTTTCCTAAAGAAGGACTCTCCTAAACATTGATATTTTTGATACAGTTCATTTTTTTGATCGAATTCAATTTTACGGGAAGTAACAATAAGAGTTTGTCGTGTGTAATAAAGAAATATTCCCTTCAAAATAGACACAACAAAAATGGCTAAACCAAATCCTACGGCATTCCAAATGAGGTTGTTCGAAATAATTTGTGACTGATTCGCATGGATTAATTGTATTTTCATTAATGCATCATCGATCCCCTGTCGAACGAAAACAGGTATGAAGATGGAAAAATAATTATTCAATATCACGCAAGCAATCCCAATTGAAATGGAAAGCCAGTACTTTCTGATATACTTGTTTAGTGCAGTTAGTGATTTCAATTTAATGGGATGTTAAAACGTTAAAAAAGGTTTGATGTTACAAAATTCAGTGAAAACTTTGTAATGCTAAAACTTTCTTTAACTCCAATTGTTTTTTACGTGGGGTAGATTTAAGTTTTCATAGCTGGCAAGGTCCCGGAGAAATCCGGGATTTTGCTTTTTTAGGGGTGACTACTTTTCCTGGGGTGGTTGCTCCATTGTATTGTACCTGGAAGTTAATCCGTTGCACTATTTGAGGTGGTTAATCTTTTAGGGGCAGTTACCTCTGAAGATAGTTACTTCTTTAATAGAATGTTTCTCCTTTATTGGGATGTTTCTCCAATTTAGGGGCACTTCTAATTTGGGGGCACTTCTAATTTTCTGAGATTGATATAACTGAAACAAACCCAATTTGAATGACGTTTTAACACACATAAAGCGAATTATTTGATAATTTTTAAAAAATGTTTCCACAGGTTATCAAAATTTCGTAACTTTGCAGTCCAAAAATCGAAAAAATGCAACTAACAGCGGAAAGAAAGAAAGAAATTTTTGCCAAGTTTGGTGGCAATGAGCGCAATACTGGTAGCACAGAAGCACAAATTGCAATGTTCACTGAAAGAATCAATTTCATTTCACAGCATTTAAAAGGTGCTAAGAAAGATAAAAGTGCAGAATTGTCATTGATCAAATTGGTAGGAAAGCGTCGTAGCTTATTGAACTATCTTGCGAAACAGGATATCTTCAAATACAGAGGATTGATTAAAGAACTAGGATTACGTAAGTAATAACTGGTTTATTTTACTATAGAAAAGCCCCGTTCGTGAAAACGAAGCGGGGCTTTTTGTTTAAAAATTTTTGTTAAATATGAATATAACTAAAACCACATTTGATACTGGCGATGGCCGTATTATTGAAATTGAAACCGGCAAATTGGCACGCCAAGCACACGGTAGCTGTGTTGTAACAGTGGGTAAAACCATGATTCTTGCAACTGTTGTAAGTAATTACGACGCAAAAGAAGGTGTTGATTTCCTTCCATTGAGTGTTGATTACCAAGAAAAATTTGCTGCCGTTGGAAGAATCCCAGGTAGTTTCTTAAGAAGAGAAGCTCGTTTATCTGATTATGAAATCTTGATTTCGCGTTTGGTAGACCGTTGTCTTCGTCCTTTGTTCCCTGAAGATTATCACGCAGATACTCAAGTAAATCTTACTTTAATTTCTTCAGACGACGATATTCTACCCGATACCTATGTAGGATTAGCTGCATCTACTGCTTTGATGCTTTCAGACATTCCCTTCTTAGGACCTATTTCAGAGGTACGTGTTGGTAGAATTAACGGAGAATTTGTATTAAACCCCACCAAATCAGAATTAGAAAAGTCTGACTTAGATATCATTTTGGGAGGTACTGCACAAGATTTAAACATGGTTGAAGGTGAAATGAAAGAACTTTCAGAAGATGAATTCTTAGAGGCGGTGAAGTTCGGACATGAAGCAATTAAGAGACAGTGCGCTGAACAAATGGCCTTGTTGGAAAAATTGGGAGGTAGAAAACCCGTTCGCGAATACAATCATGAAGATAATGATGAAGAATTGAGAGCGCGTGTAATCAGTGAAACTTCTGCTGCCATCCGCGCCGTTGCAGAAAGTGGAAAACCAAAACAAGAAAGAAGCGAAGCATTCAAAGCAATTATTTCTGAATACATTAAGCAATTCGAAGGACATGAAGAAGAAAGCCGCATGATTCGTTTAGCTAAAAAATACTTCCACGAAGCAGAATACAACCAAATGCGTGCTATGATTCTTGAATCAAAAAAACGTTTAGATGGTCGATCTACAACTCAAGTACGTCCTATTTACACAGAGGTTGATTACCTTCCAGCAGCGCATGGTTCTGCCGTGTTTACTCGTGGAGAAACCCAATCCTTAACCACAGTAACTTTGGGCGGTAAATTAGACGAACAATTGTTAGATGCACCGATGTTGCACGGAACAAGTCGTTTGATGTTACATTACAACTTCCCAGCATTCTCAACCGGTGAAGTTCGTCCAAACAGAGGTCCTGGACGTCGTGAAATTGGCCATGGTAATTTGGCATTAAGAGGATTAAAGGCTATGATACCTTCGGATGTACCTTATGTAATCCGTATCGTGAGTGATATTTTAGAGTCTAATGGTTCATCGAGTATGGCAACAGTTTGTGCTGGATCAATGGCATTGATGGATGCAGGTATTCAAATGGGCAAACCCGTATCTGGTATTGCGATGGGTTTAATTACCGATGATTCTGGAAACTACCAAGTATTAACCGACATCCTAGGAGATGAAGATCATCTTGGTGATATGGACTTTAAAGTTGTTGGTACCAAAGATGGTATTACGGCTTGTCAAATGGATATCAAAATCAACGGTTTGAAGTGGGAAATGGTTGCTCAAGCATTGAAGCAAGCAAGAGAAGGCCGCTTACACATTCTAGGGGAAATGGAAAAAACCATTACTTCAGCGAAAATGGATTTGAAACCTCACACTCCAAGAATCGAAGTTATTATTATTGATAAAGAATTTATTGGTGCTGTAATCGGTCCAGGTGGAAAGATCATCCAAGATATTCAAGCTAAAACAGGAACCACGATTTCTATTGAAGAACGCGATGGAAAAGGATTCGTAGAAATTTTGTCGAATGATGCAGAAAGCATGGACAAAGCTAAAGCCATTGTAAACGGTATTGTAGCTATACCTGAAGTAGGTGCAACTTACAGTGGTAAGGTAAAAACCATTACTGAATTTGGAGCATTCGTAGAATTCATGCCTGGTAAGGATGGTTTATTGCACATCAGTGAAATTTCTTGGGAAAAAACACCAAGCATGGAAGGCGTGTTTACTGATGGTCAAATTCTCGATGTCAAATTAATCGAAGTTGACAGTAAAACTGGTAAGTTCCGTTTAAGTCGTAAAGCATTACTTCCAAAACCTGAAGGTTATGTAGAAAGAGAACCTCGTGCACCTCGTCCAAGTAATGGTGGTAGAAACGACCGTGGCGATAGAAACGATCGTGGTGACAGAAGAGACCGCGGAAACGATCGCGATCGCAATGACCGAGGAGAAAGAAGTGAACGTTCGGATAAATAATTAGATTATAACATCTAACTTAAAAAAGGCTGTTTCATGTTGAAACAGCCTTTTTTTTGAGCTTGTACAGTACAAAAACAATTTGACTTTTAAGAACTTATTTTATAAAAATAGCTATCTAATTTGTTTAACAATAGACTGTTGTGAATTACCCATTTTAATAAGACTCAGAATCATCGTCCCCCAAAATAAAATAACAGGAAATACTTTTAGCTGTGCTGTATCTACTATCCAAAAACGCCATGCTGGAGGATAGATGTCCGTTGGACCTAAAATGGTAAATGCGAAGAGCAGTACTAATTGGAAATGTATCCATTTATTCCACTCAGGTATAATTCTCAAATAAGCTACAATTCCACCCACTGCAATGATAAATGTAGCAGATTCAGCCATGTGATTAAATATTACCACCCAAATAATCCATGTAAAGGCCCAGATTTCGAGAAATTTTGTAGGGAATAGCGAGCAACGAGAAGTAAACTGTGTAAACCAACCGGATCGGATCTGGTTTAACTTATTTGAATGGATTTGAGAGGACCGATTTGAACTGAATTGAGTAAACAGATAAGATTTATTGATAAAAAGTAATAAAATGGGCAAGAATTGTGTAATCAATCCCAAAACTAAGATCAGCGTTTTATTAGGTGTAATGGAGAACCAACTCATCATCCAACCCATAACCGAATACTTAACAAAAACTGAACTATCATTTCGGAGTAATCGAAACCACTCTTGATATTGTTGCAGTAAATAATTCCAATCTATAACGAGAAGGGGTACGAGAAACAAAAAAGCAAAAACGATAAAGGTTGTAAAAAGAAGTTTTTTCCAACTGGAAATGCCTGGTTTTATTAGAAATAAAGCGAACAAAACCAATCCAAATATTTTAATAAATGCTGATAAAGCTATAAATACAATGGCTTTTGAGAATTGGTTTTTTTGAATGGCCACAACTGCAAGAAGCATCAAACCAAGCATTAAACCATTACTTTGTGAATTCAAAGCGGAGGTTGCAGACTCTAAAAGTAAGGCTAGAGTTAACACATAAATTTTTTTTGAATTCAGTATTTGAAAGTGATTCCAAATACGCTGAGTAGCATACAACGGAAGAAGTAAATTCAAAGAATTCCAGAGAATTAAACCGATCAAATCATTTCCCCAAGAAAACAAACTAAAAAACAGTGCAAACGTGGGTGAGTATTTATAAACATCGTATTGCGCTGGTCGATAGGGATGAAATAATTGTTTCTGCTCTAATAAATGGAAGAATGAATTCTTAAAAATTACAAAGTTATTGTACGCTTTTACTCCAAAAGGCGTGTTTTTCAATCCGTAAATTAATGGATTGTAATAATTTTTTATTGAAATTAGGATTGCTACCAATAAAAAAACCAATGCTACAGTGTTCAAAAATCGTTGCTGATTCAATTTGAACACCGTGGCATTGGATTTCATTGTGTTTTCTAATTTAGAGGCTCTACGGCTTTATTTTACCCGTTTATTGCCTACAAATTTAACTACAAAGGCATCTTTAAATCCAGTAGTTCTTAAGCGGGCTTTTTCTGATTCAGCTTCTGCTTCACTTTCAAAAGCTTTACCCGTGCAATACTTGTAATATCCGTTATCTTGATACATAAACACTTCCTTCATACCATTCTTAGAGAAAACAGATTTGTCAACTGGTTTTGCAGACATCATGACTTGCACTCGATAAACCTCCTTACCCGAATTGATAACTGAATTGTTGTTTTGGTTATTCGTAGTTGCGTTATTGGAGTTACGTTTAGTATTTCGGCTTTCTTGTGGTGCAGGCATATCAACAACCAGATCATTATCGGAAACTACTTCGTTTTCGCTTTTTCCGGTTTTTGAATCGGCTTGTGGAGTTTTAACCTCAATAGGCTTCACGTCGGTCGGATAATTCTTATAATTTGCAGGTGACTCAAACTTATCAGGAATTCCATCTTCATCGGAATCTGTATCGATGTAATCTGGTTTCTTGTCACCATCTGAATCTTTTGTGCCTTCAACTTTATCAGGAATTCCGTCATTATCTGAATCTGTATCTAAATAATTGGGTTTACCGTCAGCATCAGAATCTTTAGTTCCTTCATCAGAATCGTTTATTCCATCACCATCTGAATCCAAATCCAAGAAGTTTGGTGCGCCATCGTTATCGGAGTCTTTAGTCCCTTCGGTACGATCAGAGATTCCATCATTATCGGAATCAGAATCGATATAGTTGGGTTTTCCATCGTTATCGGAATCTTCAACACCTTCGTCTTCATCTTTGATACCATCGTTATCAGAATCCGTATCGATATAGTTTCCTTTACCGTCTTTATCGGTATCTGTAGCTCCTTCAACAGAATCTGGAATTCCGTCATTGTCTGAATCTTTATCAATAAAATTGGGCAAGCCATCACCATCCGTATCGCGTCTGCCTTCAGCAGCATCTGGAATACGGTCGTTGTCAGAATCTGGATCTAAATAATCGGGAATACCATCACCGTCGGCATCACCGGTTGCCATATCATTTTGTTCTAAATCCGCCTTAGTAAAGCTATGTTTCTTCTTACTTTCTTCTGAAGATTCACTTTCTGAAGCATCAGAATTATTAGATCCGCCACCTGAAGATTTTTTGTTACTACCTTTCTTACTTCCTTTTTTATCGTTGGAAGCAATTGCGTTACGATCTGAGCCGCCCTTAAGTGTTTTACCGCAAGGTAATACTCCATAAATCAAGTATTCTGTGCGACGATTAACCTGATGTTCTTCATCAGAACATTCGATTCCGTTGTAACAGCGATTCAATATTTTTGATTCACCATAACCTTTAAACTTCAATCTTCCAGATGCTATTCCTTTAGAAGTTAAATAATTATAAACAGACTTTGCTCGGTATTCAGACAGCATCATGTTGAATTCATCTGAACCTTTGGAGTCGGTGTGAGCACCTAATTCAACTAACAAGCCTTCATTATCTTTTAGCACAATTACAACTCGATCCAATTCTTCTTTTGATTGTTGGGTTAGCTCATAGCTATTTGATTCATAGTAAATTGGCTTAACATCGAAAAGCACACCCAAATCTTCACCGATTTTATACTTTTGAACACCTAAGGTTACAACTCTTTTACCCTCTGGACTAACCGAATAGTCTTGAGAAGTAGCATATTTATAACCACAAGGGTGAGAAGTGGCTTCTACTTTAGCTGTCTTGGGAATTTCATTGTAAAATACCCTACCCAAAGAATCGGTTTTAGAAGGAATGGCATTGTCTTGATCATCCAAATTATCAATTGCGACATCCACATTGGGCATTGGTAAACCCGTTTCTTCATCAATTACTTGAACGATAACACCCTCTTGAGTTGGTTCTTTTTGTACTTTGTTTTCTTCAAACCAACGGAGGAAATACATATCGTCATTGTTACCACCACCTGTTCTATTCGAAGAAATAGTACCCCATTTTTCATGAAACTGAGGTGCGTAATCATCAAAGGGAGAATTTACCGGTTTACCCAAATTGAGAATCATAGAGGAATTTCTGTCTATGGTGTAAATATCTAATCCCCCGAAACCTAAGTGACCTTCAGAAGAAAAGAAGAAATCACCCGAATCTGAAAAACGCGGAAAATTATCACGAAGTGCTGTGTTAACTAATGGACCCATATTTACTGGATCTCCCAGTTTCAAACCATTCTCGTTGTTTTCCAACACGATAGCTTCATATAAATCCGACTTACCGTATCCACCAGGCATATCGGAAGAAAACACTGCTTTTGTTCCATCGGGTGAGATCACCAAATCTGCGACAGAAAAATTAGCATTATTGTATTGAAAAGGCACCTCAATCCATTTTTTCTTGTCTTTTCTATCCCGTCTTAATGCAATAATCTCTAGAACTTTTTCATTCTTACTGTTCGGCTTTTTTACGTTTCTAGTAAGATAAACCCAGCCATTAACTTGATCAACAAAGCTGATATGTTGATTGGTTCTGGATTTATTGAACTTCATTACTTCAGGAAAAATGATGCTACTATCGGAATACCTTGCATAAACTACTTTGTGATAGGGCTGACCTTGGATAGCTGTAATTATTTTCCATAGTCCGGTTCCTATTTGCTGAGAGAAAAATGCTTTTCCTTTACCGTCAGGTACAAGAGCATATTCGCTCATTTTTGTATTCTGAGGTATTTTCTTAAACACATAATTGTCTTGAAAGTTGAATTCTTCCCAGTAGTCAGAACGTTTATCTTTATTGGCCACATAGAAATCTTCTGTTAATTCTTCAAACAAGGGAGCACCAGCAAAAGCAGTTACCTTTAATTGGAGCAGTAAACTATCTGAGATACCGTATAACTCCATTTGTCGAGCAACTAGAGCAAATTGTAAGCGATCTACATCATCTACATTGCTAGGATATTTCTCTAAAAGTTCAAAATATGCATCGTATGCTTTTTCTGGCATAGCCATTTGAGCGTACGAGAAGGCTAATGCTCTCTGATAAACATATCCTTTTTTTCTGGCTACTGTTTTATTTTGATTTGCATTTACAATTTCATGAAAGCGTTGTTGGCTCAACTGTTTGATTATTTTCTTTTGGGAGAAGGCCGTCTGAGAAAAGGAGAACAAACCTACCAACAAGAAAAAGGCTATTTTATTCACTGAATTCGTTTTTTTCATGGGGAAATAATTAGAAATATCTTGGAGCTCTAACACGGCTGTTTGAAACGTAAGGAATCATATATTGTATACCAAATTCATGTGAAGATCTCACATATTGATTTAATGGGGCCCAACGTGTATCATATGAATACAAAATGGTAAAATTCGGATTTACATTTGCCATAGCCATGATACCCCCTTCTCCGCCCGTTCTGAAGAAAGCGCCCAAAGAAAAGTCATCCATATAAATCGCATGAAGATTAAAATCTGCTTCAACGGGTACACCATTCGCTATTTTAATTTGGGTTGTGGGTTTTAATTTCCAGTCTGGACCTGCGTCAATTACATATCCTGCAACAGCATAATATTGCGTTGTAGCTGCGTAAGCTACATTTACATTGTTATTCCTTTGATCTGCAGGCACAAATACCATTCTTGGTGCAGATACCCCGGCAAAGTAATTATCACCATACACATACACACCAAAACCAGCCATAGGTGCTGTTAAATTATAGTCGTTATTATTAAAGACTTGGTCACCAGGTTTCTCTAATTGGAGCTGTGAAAGATTAGCAACATAATTGTACAAACCAAAACGCAGTCCAACAGCTACTCTAACATTTTCAGACACTTGTTTGTTGTAGGCACCTGAAAGTGCAATTTGAGTTTCAGTAAGTGGGCTGGCTACTTTAAATTTACCAATTTTTCCTGTTTGAACATTAAGTCCACCTGCAAAATCTCCCACCAAAGGAGTATGCATACCTAAATTGTAATATCGTGGTGCGCCTGGCAAACTATTCCATTGCATTCTTGCCAAACTATTGGCAACAAAAGTTCTTTTAGAGCCTGCGTAAGCTGGATTGATTGCAAGAGAATTGTAGTCGTAATGTGAATACATTTGTTCTTGCTGAGCGTTGATGGAAGATGTTAAAAGCATCCCCAAACCCAAAACAACTCTATATAATTTCAAATTTTTCATTTTCTTATTTAATTAAAAAATTAACGCTTGATATAAACATTTCCTGTAATAGGTTCTTTATTTAGACCATTGTATTTAAATACGTAGAAATACAAACCTTCAGGTAATTCTGTTCCTCCGAAACTTGGTAAAGAAGAAGAGTGATTACCGTCCCAATTATTTTTATATCCTTTGGCAGACTGATAAACTACTTGTCCATTTCTGTTTAAAACCGTTAGTTCGGCTTCATCAAATACTTTCAAACCTTTGATATAGAAAAAGTCATTATCACCGTCGTTGTTAGGAGAAAAAGCTTCTGGTATAACTACATCGGCATCCTTATAATCTGGGATTCCATTTCCATTGGCATCGGCAGTACCCTCATCTGAATCTAACATTTCATCGTTATCTGAGTCAATGTCGCGGAAATTAGCAATACCGTCACCATCGGTATCAACATTTCCTTCAGTTTGATCAATAATACCATCGTTGTCAGAATCTAAATCACGGAAGTCATCGGTACCATCATTATCGGTATCAACTGGGTTGTTTGGATCATTACCTGCTTCAATTTCATCTGAGATTGTATCATTATCAGAATCCAAATCGCGATAGTCTTCAGTTCCGTCATTATCGGTATCTACAGGATTATTCGCATTATTACCTGCTTCGTAGGAATCTGGGATTTTGTCACCATCTGAATCAGTATCGCGATAATCTTCCAATGCATCTCCATCCGTATTTCTTGGATTGTTTGGATCTGAACCCGCTTCATAGCTATCGGGAATATTATCATTATCCGAATCCGTATCCAAGAAATCATAATCTCCATCGCTATCTGTATCTAAAGGAGAAGATGGATTATTGCCTGCTTCATATGCATCGGGAATTAAATCACCATCTGAATCTAAATCTCTAAAATTGGGTTTTCCATCGTTATCGGCATCAGCAAATGTTTCAATTTTATCGCTAATTCCATCACCATCTGAATCGGTGTCTCTCCAATCTCCAATATTATCGGAATCAGTATCCAAAGGTGTTTTATCGTTTTGATCACCAAAACCAACAAACCCATCAGCTTGATCAATGATACCATCTCCATCTGAATCGCCACCATCTACTCTTCCATCGCTGTTCAGATCAATATGACCTTGACCGCTTTCGTAAATATCAAGTAACGCATCATTATCAGAATCTAGATCTCTGAAATCCGCTTCTCCATCAGAATCTTGATCATTAGGGTTGGTAATTAAATCCGATGGATTGTCTTTCAAACCATCTTTATTAGTATCTGTAACATTGGCTTCAATTACATCATTTATTCCATCGTTATCAGAGTCTAAATCTTTGTAATCTGGTTTACCATCAGCATCGGTATCTACTAAAGCATGCTTATTGTTGTTTTCAGTGATATCTGCAATACCATCGTTATCTGAATCCACATCCAAATAATCTAATGTACCGTCGCCATCTGTATCAAAATTCTTCTCAACATAATCAGGAATGCTATCGTTATCTGAATCCCCAATCACCACGGTCACAATTATAGGTTTAGTTGTAGAATTACCATTTTTATCCTTAAGGGTTACATTAACATTGTTATCTCCTAGATTGGTCAAATCGAAAACATCTTTACTCAGTAAAATGGTATCTGTTCCACAGTTGTCAGATATTGTTACCACAACCATCGATGATTTTAAATACGCTTTTCCAGATGTATCGATTAATACCGTAGTGTTTTGAACGGTCAAATCGGGATCAATATTATCTTCAATAGTTACATTAAATGTTGATGTAGAGATGTTTCCGTTTACATCGGTTACTTTAAATGTTACTACATTGATGCCAACTTTAGTGCAATCAAAAACAGTATCGCTTAATTCTCTTTTGAGGATGGTACAATTGTCGTAGCTACCTTTATCAACTTGAGAAATGGTAAGTTTAGCCTTACCTGTAGCATCGAGCTGTAACACAGGGTTGAACATTACGAGTACGGGTTTTACCGTATCTAGAATAAGAACTTGGGTTGTATCTTTATGAATATTGCCTTTATTATCGGTAACCGTAAGAATGATTCTTCTCAATTTACCTGCATCGGTACAGAAGAAATTCGTATTATCGATAGTCATTGTTTTAATGCCACAATTGTCAAAGCTTTTAGAACCAATTACTGCGGCAGTAGTTGAAACGGAGCCATTAGGTAACAGATATAAGGTATCTGGGGATGCAATTGCTACGGGTAACGTAGTGTCGTGAATCACAACTCTCATAGAATCCGTAACTGTATTTCCAGCCACATCCAAAATTGAAACATAAACCCAGTTTGTATCTAAATCAGAACATGTAAAAATAGTTTTTGAGAAAATAGTATCCTTAATGCAATTATCAAGTGCTTGTAAAACTACGTTTACTGTACGAATATCGAAATTACCACTGTTATCCAGGTATGCATCAATTAGTGGCATAACTTCAATCCTCCAAGGGGCTAAGGTATCCAATACTGTAATTGCAATGGTATCAAAACCTTCATTTCCTGCCTTATCTCGTACCGAAGCAATGATATTAAATGTTCCAACATCCCCACAATCGAAAATAGAATCTGATAATCCCCAAGTTTCAATTTGACAATTTTCATAGGCTGAAACAAAAAGTTTGTTCCAAGAAGTAGAAGCATTTCCAAAACTATCCAATATCAGTGTATCAACAGCCAGTGTTGTGATATTGGGTTTGATGGTATCGATGACAAAAACTTTAATATCCTTTGATAGGGTATTTCCTGCTTTATCTGAAATTGTAACTGTAACGGTATCAATTCCTAAATCAGAGCAGTTGAAAACAGTTTTCATGATAGTGTCTTTGATCGAACAAGGATCAGATGCATAACGAACAACACTATCTTTAGATAAAGTAAATGAACCTGTAGAATCTAAGAATACAAATTGGTCTTTTACATTCAGAGAATCTGGAGCAAAGGTATCTTTAACTAATACATTTACTATTTTATACGTTAGATTTCCGCTTTTGTCTTTACCCCAAATTTTGGCAGTATTATTTCCAACATACGAACAATCTACAGGGATGATGGTGTCATTTACACCATCAAAGTACGCCGTATCTGGAGAGCAATTGTCAGTTAACGATACAAAAAGACTATCGAAATGGATGGTATCCTTTCCGTTGGCGTTTAAGTAAGAAGTATAATTTTTTACGGTAAGTGCAGGTGCAATGGTATCGAATACTGCTACTTTAATAGTTTTCGATGAAACATTACCAGCAATATCACGTACTTCAAAGTTTCCTTGGAAGGTATCACCGGCATCAGAACAGGAGAAAGCATTTCTCCAAACGGTAATTTTCGCAATTCCACATTCGTCGAATGATGCACTATCTGCATCTGCGCCTGTAAAAGTGATTGAACCAGAGCCACCAACATAAACTTTAGACAACCATTTAGGATTTGCAATAGGTTTGGTAACATCTTTTACATGAACATAGGCATGAACTGTATCAATATTATTGGTTGAATCAGTAACGGTTAATATTACCTTTTTAAATCCTGTATCGGCGCAAGTAAAACTAGTTTTATCGATTGCTAGAGATTTAATAGCACAGTTATCTGAGCTTGAAGAATCTATAGTAGAAGCGGTTAATGTTGCAAGTCCTAAGCTGTTGAGTTCAACGTTATAATTTTTCTTGGCCTTAGCAACAGGAGCTATGTTATCTGTATTCTGAACAGTAAAAGTGTTTGTATCTGTACAACCGACATTATCTTTTACTACAACCGTGTAAGATCCATTCCACAGGTTCGAATAAGTTGTAGTAGAGCTAAAAGTTCCGGAGTAATTCCATTCAAACACATATGGAGAACCTGAACCACCTGAAACACTTCCTGTAAAATCAACAACTCCACTCCCATTACATACAGAATTGGTTACAGGGTTTAATGGAAAAATAATTTGTGGGGGTTGAGTTAAAGTAAATGTATCTCTTACCTCACAAAAATTTGCATCTGAAATATTTACAGTATAAATACCGGATTTCAAATTTGATAATGTTCCTGTAGAAGATGAAATTGGACTCCAATTGTATACGTAAGAACCAGCGCCCCCACTTACAGATGAAATTACTATACTTCCATTGTTACCTCCAAAACATGAAGGATTTGTAATGGAACTAGAATAGTTAATTTTAGTTGGGTCAATTAATTTCAAACTATAACTAACCGTATCTGTTGAATTACTTCTGAAAACGAACTTATAGACAACATTACCCTTTAAATCCGTAAAAGTCCTAGAAGTGCCGGTTACTGAAGTATATGATATAGTAGTTTGACCCGAATCAATTACAACTTCGAAAGGATTACTAAAACTAGAAACAGAAAATGTTACAACTCCATCAGCGCTTCCAAAACAAAGAGGGGAAGACTGAGCCTGAAGTGTTACGGATTGCCCCGATACAGTAGAAAACAAAAAAAGCGTTGAGAAGCTCAGAATAGTGGCTCTTAACGCTTTTTTTGATAATGGTTTTTTAACCCATTCTAAGATCGAAAATCTTGAATTTCGTGTATTTATTGTATTCATCTTAAATATTTTTCTGATTTATATTAAATGTTAAAAGTTTCATTTCTAACCCTGATTCTGCTAGACAATGGTGAAGTTTTTTGTTTTAAAGTTTCTAAATTTTATCGTGCCAAAGTTGCGCTAAGTTTTTCTAAAGTTCTACTCTATCATTTTAATTGTAGCCTTTATAGGACAGATGTATTCCTACATCCCCCCAAAAACTACACATCAAAAAATAGATGTTGTTTAGTAAAAATCGCAATTTTTTGTAACTCAAAAATCATTCCAAATCGTTTGATCTTTTTTGTTCATCGAACAAAAGACGTATTTTTTTACACTTCTGTTGCACTTGATCGTATTTTCAAAACTGCATCAAGCAAACAATTGCTATTGATACCAACACTAAAGAAATCAAATTCACCATATCATTTGACCAATACCTCCAGGTAAATCCTGAACTCTCGTCATCCGAAAACAAACCGTTTGTATTTTGCTGTTTCCGTTGAAAAATACTACCAAATATTGAATCCAGAACTGTACCCAAGAAACCGCCAATTGTAATAATTAAAAACCATTTACCATCCTGATTGCTCTCTTGAACATTCAATGAATTCACATCCCTCGAAACCCAAAAAAGAATCCCGATAATTAACGATCCTAAAAAGCCAAACACTGTTCCAGCCCATGTAATTCCTCCTGAAGCACCTGTTTGTAACTTGCGGAATCCCAAAATATCAATGGTTTTTTTACCAAATTTCATTCCAAGTTCACTAGACCAAGTATCGGATAAAGCAGCCGACATCACCGACCAATAAAGCAATAACCACGTTCCCTTCGCTGAAGAAATTGATTTTGTAAATTGATTAAGAAAATACAGTTCGGTAAAAAAATGACTATTTAAAAAAATCAGTAAAAATCCGAGTAATAAGGGAATCCCACCGTTAGCCAAAACTTGCATTGCATCACGAGGTTTACCGTGTTTCTTATCTGGTATTATACTATTTTCATCTTTATCTCGAGAATTTCTAACCGACATTTTATTTTTACCCCTAGGTACTATTCCTGCTAATGTTCCCAAAACAAAAAATCCCAGTATAGGCAGGAATGGCATTTCAGAAACCAATAATACAATCGCCAAAATTACGGCCAACACAATTCCAGACTCGCTCAACCATTTCATTTTAAAGACCGCATAAATCAATCCCAAAACGAGAAAAATCATCCCCAGAAAAAAAAGTGTATGTACATGTTCCAATTTTTCCCAAAATGGTAGAACGGTAAAACTGACTAAATAGAACATTCCTCCAATCGGAACAGTTAAATTATCAATGCCATTTTTTGAATAATATTCCAATGTTGATAGCATCAGAGCTCCGAACAGAGAGAAAAGAAAAATACACTTTCCATCTAAAAAGATCTCAGGCAAACAGTGTATTGGAGCATACTTAATTGCAATAGTTAAAATGAGAAAAGCAATAACGAAAAACACGATGGAGCCTATCCGAGTTTTACTAGCTGGGTTAAAATTATATCCCACCAAAGCTGCAAAACCATCCGCAAAAGCCAGAATAAAAAATACGACAGCGGAAAAGTATAAACCTACACCCATGTTCTTTTCCGGAGCGAAATATCGTATCGCATATAAAATAATGAAAAGAGCTAATGGAAACCAGGCTATCCCCCAACTCTTTCGACCATTAATATTAAAAAATCCCCAAAAAACGGCAAGCCATAAGATTGCATTAAATATCAAAATCAACAATATGAAATCATCAAAAAACTGCAAGCCTATAAAGACCTGATTTTCAGAAAATGAATCGGGGATAAAAACGCTTAAACCGTAAATTACAAAAGCCGTAATTCCAACAGAAAATATGTGCAACCATTTCCGGATTACAAATTTTCGCTCCGGAAAAACATATGTTAAACCTATGGAAATACCCGTGATTATTGCAATAAATGCAATAAATATCCCAAAATCAGACAAAATACGGTTTAAAAACATAGATCGAATACAAACAAATGTACTCTATATTCGTTCATTTGTATCCCATCAAATTGAAGACACTCTGGAAATTCTCTCGACCGCACACCATAATTGGCTCATTCTTGAGCATCAGTGTTTTGTTTATCTTGTCGCAGAACACATCGTACATTACGTATGGTTTGGTACTTATTTCTGCCTTGTTTTGCAACTTATTTATCACTGGAATCAACCAAATTTACGACGTTGATATCGATAAAATAAACAAACCCAAATTGCCCATTGCATCGGGAAAATGGACGATTCAAAAAGGGAAAAAAGTAGTGTTCACAAGTTTAACGCTGATGAGTATTTTTTCATCGGCGCTTATAGTTTTATGGGGAAAGGCCGGGATTTTTTACTTCTTGCTCTTAATTGTTATTGTACTATTAGGGGCAGCTTACTCAGTACCGCCCATTCGATTTAAACGATTCCACATTTGGGCAGCAACGGCCATTGCATTGGTTCGTGGACCGTTGGTAAATCTGGGTATTGGTTGGTTCTTTATTGAAACTTCAGATCGCGTGCTATTTCATTCTGAATTTTACGATTGGCTTTTACCATTAACTGTGTTTATTACTTTGTTTAGTGTAGGGATTGCCTGGTTCAAAGATTTACCTGATACTGCGGGCGATTTAGAGCATGGTATTCAAACATTGGCAGTTAAGCAATCTAAATCTACTGCTTTTAGATTGGGATTTTTGTTGGTTTTCGGGGGATTTTTATTCGTGCTGTTTTACATGGGCCACAATACAGGATGGTATGGTAGTAAAGAAAATTTCGAGATGGGAAATCACACAAAGTATTTCATGCTATTACAGATTTTGGGACTGGTATCATTTTCTTTAGCCGCATTTCAAGTAAAAATTCATTCAAACGACTCATTGAAAACTTTTTATAAAATTTATTGGGTATTATTCTTCCTGATGTATTTGAGTTACCTTTTTCTGTTATAAACAACTTATTATTGCGAGTTTTCAACAATTTTAAGGGTTTTTGACCCAAGTGTTCTAACTTTGCCTAATTTTTGGATTATGCCAAAGGATATAAGTATTAAACACGTTCTAATCATCGGAAGCGGTCCGATTGTAATTGGTCAAGCATGTGAATTTGACTACTCTGGCTCTCAAGCAGCAAGAAGTTTACGCGAAGAAGGGATCAAGGTTTCCCTCATCAACAGCAATCCGGCTACCATTATGACGGATAAAATCAATGCAGACCACGTGTACTTACTTCCTTTAAATGCTCAAAGCATTGAACAAATTCTTCAAGAACAAGATATCGATGCCGTTCTTCCTACAATGGGAGGGCAAACTGCATTGAACTTGGCCAAAGAAGTGGAAGAATTAGGCATTTGGGAAAAATACAATTGCCGAATCATTGGTGTAAATATCGAAGCCATTGATAAAATGGAAGACCGCGAGAAATTCCGCCAATTAATGGTAGAATTAGGTGTTGGTGTAGCTCCATCTCAAGTAGCTAATAGTTACTTGGAAGGCAAAGAAATTGCACAACGTATTGGATTTCCATTGGTTATCAGACCGAGTTATACCTTAGGTGGATCAGGTGGTTCCTTTGTTCACAAAAAAGAGGATTTTGACAAAGCGTTAATCCGAGGTTTAGAAGCCAGTCCAGTACATGAAGTATTGGTTGAAAAGGCTGTTTTGGGATGGAAAGAATACGAATTGGAATTGTTGCGCGATGGAAAAGACGATATCGCTGTAATTTGTACCATCGAGAATTTCGATCCTATGGGAATTCACACTGGGGATAGTATCACTGTTGCTCCTGCAATGACTTTAAGCGATACTACCTTCCAGCGGATGCGTGATATGGCATTCAAAATGATGCGATCCATGGGTGTTTTTGCCGGAGGGTGTAATGTTCAATTCTCGGTAAATCCAGATAACGAAGATATCATTGCAATCGAAATTAATCCTCGTGTGAGTCGTAGTTCCGCATTAGCTTCTAAAGCAACAGGCTACCCCATTGCAAAGATTGCTGCAAAATTAGCTATCGGATATTATTTGGATGAGCTTAAAAACCCGGTAACTAAAACCACTAGTGCATTTTTCGAACCTGCTATTGACTATGTCATTGTTAAAGTTCCACGTTGGAACTTCGATAAATTCCCCGGATCTGACAAAACTCTAGGACTGCAAATGAAGAGTGTTGGAGAAGTAATGGCCATTGGACGCAGCTTCCAAGAAGCGTTACAAAAAGCGTGTCAAAGTTTGGAAATTGGTCGTCACGGTATTGGTGCAGATGGAAAAGGAAGTCGCAATCTAGAAGAGTTAATCGAAGGATTAGAACATGCTTCTTGGAATCGATTGTTTCAAATTCACGACGCAATAGCTTTAGGTGTTCCAATAACATCCATTCAAAAGATTACCCGCATTGATCGTTGGTTCTTAGAACAAATCAATGATTTAGTGAAAGTGGAAAATGAAATTCGCCGATATAACGTTGATAACATTCCTGAAATACTATTAAAATCATCCAAAGAAAAAGGATTTTCTGACGAGCAAATTGCTTGGCTAATGGGAGGAAATACTACTGCTGAAGAAGTTTACAATAAGAGAAAGCAATGTGGTATTACTCGAACTTATAAGATGGTTGATACTTGCAGTGCTGAATTTCCAAGCCCTACCAATTATTACTATTCCACTTTTGAACAAGAAAACGAATCCCAAAAATCCGATAAAAAGAAAATTATTGTTTTGGGAAGCGGACCTAATAGAATCGGACAAGGTATTGAATTTGACTACAGCTGCGTTCACGGTATTTTGGCCGCGCGCGAATCGGGTTTCGAAGCCATCATGGTAAACTGCAATCCCGAAACAGTTAGTACCGATTTCGATATGGCTGATAAGTTGTATTTTGAACCCGTTTATTGGGAACACTTGATCGAATTAATTGAATACGAAAAACCAGAAGGCGTTGTGGTTCAATTAGGCGGTCAAACAGCATTGAAATTGGCTGAAAAACTTCACGAAAAAGGAATTAAAATAATTGGTACAACGTATAACGATATGGATATCGCGGAAGACCGTGGTCGATTCAGTGATTTATTAGCCGAACTAGAAATTCCTTACCCCAAATACGGTGTGGCATTGAATGCCGACGAAGCAATTACCATTGCCAATCAAGTGGGCTACCCTGTACTAGTTCGCCCTAGTTATGTACTTGGTGGACAAGGTATGGTCATCGTAATTAATGATGAAGAATTAGAAACGGCAGTTGTAAAATTGTTAGGTGATTTGCCCGGAAATAGAGTATTAATCGACCATTTCTTGGATCGTGCAGAAGAAGCTGAATCCGATTGTATTTGCGATGGAGATGACGTTCATGTTATTGGTATAATGGAACACATCGAGCCTGCAGGAATACATAGTGGTGATTCATCTGCGGTATTGCCACCGTTCAATTTGAGTCCCAATGTGATAAACCAAATTGAGGAATACACGGCGAAAATAGCTCGTGCACTAAATGTAAAAGGACTACTAAACATTCAGTTTGCTATTAAGGAAGAAAAGGTATACGTAATTGAAGCAAATCCTCGTGCTTCCAGAACCGTTCCATTCATCTGTAAGGCTTACGATATTCCCTACGTAAATATTGCTATGAAAGTGATGTTGGGAGTCAACAAATTGAAAGATTTTACCTTCAAAGAACGTCCGAGCGGTTGGGCTATTAAACAACCTGTTTTCAGTTTTGATAAATTCCCGAATGTAAATCGCGAATTGGGTCCAGAAATGAAATCAACTGGCGAAGCTATCGTTTTCATTAAAGACTTGAAAGAGCCTGCATTCCGTGATCTTTACAAGATGAAGAGCATGTATTTAAGTCGTTAATCGGCTTTATTTTTCAGCGTTTTTTCGTTTTATTACCATTAAATTAACCTCAAGTTTCCGGAGGGTTATTTTATTGCAATTATTGTGTTTTGGGATACTTTTTATCGAAGGTATCATGAGATTTGTCGTTGTTTGGCAAATGATTTTAAACCTATATCGTTTAATGAAGTCAAACAGAGAAAATAAAACAACCTCATGAAAAATTACATCTTAGCAATTACACTTACAGTAGCCGGAATGGCTAGTGCGCAAGTAGAAAAAACCAAAGTAAAAGATCTTACTCCAACTGAAAGAGCTGATAGATTAACTGAAAACATGAAAAAGCAGTTAACATTGACTCCAGAACAAGAAGTCAAAGTAAAAGCTATCAATCTTGAACATGTCCAAAAACAAGATGAAATTACAGCAAGAATACGTGCCGCTCAAGAAGAAAAGCGCCAAAACAAAGAGGAATACAAAAATAACTTAAAAAGTGTATTAACTCCTGAGCAACAATTGAAAGCTCAAGAATTAATGGAAGAAAGAAAAGAAAAAGCTCAAGAGCGTCGTCAGAAACGGGGAAAATAATTCAATTAAGACTCACTTTGGGGGCCAGCAGGATTGTTTGGCCCTTTTTGTTGATCTCGATTTGGATTATTTCCACGGCGATTTTTATCGAATCTACGATTGTTATTTCTGCGGTTATTGGGCTGGCTACTGCGATTTTCAGTACCCGAAGTAGAAGCATTGTTTTCAGCAGAATTAGTAGCTTTTAACTCACCATTGGATCCTGCATCACTCGATTTCACATCTTTATTTTTTGGTTCAAAACTTCGAGGACGTTGGTTATTCCTGTCATTAGAACCTTCACGTCGTTCAAAATTACGAGGAGATTGGTCTCCGCTGCGTTGATTACGTTCTGTACGTTCTGCATTGCTTCGATCGTTGCGCTCGTTATTGTTTTCTGGACGATTATTTCGATCGGAAGGACCACGTTCATTTCGCTGATTCCGATTGCGATTTTGTGAAGATCCAGACTGATTGTTGCGATTCTGACCGTTAGAATTATTATTACCTCGATTTTGAGAATTGCGGTTGTTTCCACGCGAATTGCCACGTCCTAAGTCCTTGAATTCATCTTCTTTTAGCAACTCAGAATTATCAATAAAATCATTATTCTGATCGTTGACAACCTTTTCAAGAATGGCATTTGCAGGAGCTAAATCTGTAAGATTCGCTACTTGTTTGCCTTCTTTATTTTGTTCCATGAGTTCATTTACCTTTTCAACAGGCAAAGGCACCCATGTTTGACTATCGTCGTAAGAAAACCAGATCAATTTTTTTAGGATATCCGTCTTTCGAGCAAATGCCATTCCTCCAACGGTATCTAATTTTACTATTTTGGCCTTGGGGAATGCCTCAACGGCTTCCATATACATATCCAATTCAAAATTCAAGCAACATTTTAATCTACCACACTGGCCAGCCAATTTTTCCATATTGATAGACAGGTTTTGTACCCTTGCTGCTCCTGTATTTACCTGTTTGTAATCCGTTAACCACGTTGAACAACATAATTCTCTACCACACACTCCTATCCCACCTAAACGAGATGCTTCTTCACGGTAGCTAATATGTCGCATCTCAATTTTCACTCTAAATTCTTCTGCATATTTTTTAATTAACTCTCTAAAGTCAACACGAGATTCAGCTGTGTAGAAGAATATCACTTTTCTGCCGTCGCCTTGTAGTTCGATATCAGAAATCTTCATGGCGAGATTTAAACCAAAAGCTATGGTTCTAGCTCGCTCTAACAAGTCATCTTCTCGTTCTTTACACTGATGATATTTTTCCATATCGCGTTCGGTAGCTACCCTTTGAATAGAGGGAAGTTCGTCCGAATCTTCACGCACACGATACTTTTTCAATTGCAAGCGAACAATTTCACCTGTGGCCGAAACCGTACCAATATCAAAGCCTATGCTGCTATCAACAACCACATAATCACCCGTAAAAAGATCTAAACCTTGGGTGTTTCTGAAAAATTCTTTGCGACTTCCTTTAAAACGCACTTCAACAATATCGAAAGGTTTATACCCTTCGGGCAGTTCCATATCCTTGAACCAATCGTATACATTCAGCGCGTTGCAGCCGCCTGTTCCACAATTTCCATTGCTTTTACACCCTGAAGGTGAGCAACTTCCACCGGATTTTGTTCCACATGATGAACAAGCCATAACTCAACGATTTTATAAAATTAATTTATTTGTAAATTGTAATCTAAAGCAACAAAGTTAACACATTGCAAACGGGTTCGAAACAATTACTTCCGTTTTTCAGTAAACACCCATAATTTTTGACCTAAAAAGTTCATTATCATGCCAACTGCAGTAGCTCCCAAAACTGCAATTAACTTATCGAACTTAACTGGAACGGACATAAAAATCAAGTTTTTCATTTCCAAACCGCGATTGGGTAGGTTAGCAATGGCTTCAGCTGTTACCTGACCATGTGCATCCCAAAGATTAAAAGTAAATTCATAATTAGGAATCCACATCAGCAGTAATTCATTACTAGTAACATTCGTTAAACCACTGAGTAAGTATAAAAGTAAATACTTGGCTAATCGCTTTTTACTTCTATCGCTCTGCTTCCAAGTCCACCTCTTATTCATTTGATAATTAACTAGAGTTGCCACAACTATAGCCAAGCTTTTAGCAATAAATGTAGGCAAGAATTGGCTAGTGGTATAGTAGACAAAGAAATCCACCATAAACGATAATCCCCCAACTATGGCAAATTTCGTTAATGCAATGTATGTTTTACTTGAGATCAAAATTGAAATAGTGTTTCACCGTCAAATTTAATACTCATCCCCAACTTTAAAGAAAAATTCTTTTGATCGTGTCCACAAGGAACGCCTTTAATAATTGGAAAGTTGTAATTTTCAAGTACATCATCAATAATTTGGGAAACACTCCATCCAAATGGAATTTCATGATCCTTCATATCCGTCATTGATCCTACAATCAATCCTTGAATCCCTTCAAACAAGCCAGAAATTTCCAATGCTCTTAGCATTCGATCTACATGATATATGTATTCATCAATATCTTCAATAAATAGAACTTTTCCTCTCAAATTCGGTAATTCACCTGCAGCTGCCAAGGTATAAATCATGGACAAATTGCCTCCCCAAAGAATTCCTTCAAAAGAAGCGTTTTGCTGAGAAGAACAAACTACATTTTCAAACGGTATTTGCTGAAATTTACCATTTAGAGCATCTTCTAAACTACGTTGATTGTTAAGTAAATATGGGTTTTGCTGAGCAAACTGCATTGCCATAGGGCCATGAATACTGGAAAGTGCTTTTTGGTTTAATACGGCATGTAAAATTGTAAGATCTGAAAAACCAACCCACCATTTGGGATATTTACCGAAATCCAATTTTTGCAATTCGCGAAATAATCTAAGGGTTCCGTATCCTCCACGTGCTGAGAATACAGCTTTAATTTCAGTATTTTCTAGAGCCCAAATAATATCAGCTAAACGTTCATTTTCGGTTCCTCCGAACTGATGGAATCTTTTACCCAAATTAGGAGATACTACTAACTCCCATTCATTCTTTATAATCCAACTTTCAAAAGGCTGCAATTGTTCCAAATCCATAAATCGAGCTGGAGCCAAGAGTGCAATTTTATCTCCGGGTTTTAGAAAATTGGGAATAATCATAAACGAAACCTTTTTGAATGATTTAATTGTTTTTTAATACCTTGGTAATCAGCACAATCCGATTGAATGTATGGAAATTTTTAAATAATTCAATATTATTTTGCTACAGGAATCAAGAGATTCACTTGCGAAACGGTCGTTGTCATTTCAAAATTCCTACCATCTGAAGGGTATTCATAAATGGGCATTTTAATGGTGTAACCGGCTTTAGTTAGGTTTTCAGTTACTGTATTCCAAAGCGGAATTGTAGCACCAATTTCAGCATTGGTAGTAGCTTTATGAAAGCGACCTGCGGGTAATGTCAAATACTCCCAGTTAGAAGATTTCACTTTTTTATTCACTGGAATACCAACGAATATTTTTTGTTTTTTATCTGGGGATGGTACTTCGGAATAAATGGTCAAAATTGAACCTTCAATGATTAATTTGTTCTCTTCGATAAATTCGTTTAGTGCATTTGCCGTACCAATGAACAACGTTCTAACCGACTCCGGTGTTGCTTCATAGTACTTACCTAAAACCTGAAGTTCTTTCTTATCTACCTCCTTCATCATAAAATTAGCAGAAGCTTCCACGTGACCCTCTACCTTAGCTGGTGCAGTATCCAATTCCGGTTGTTGACCTTCAACGGGCTTTGTAGTATTGTTCTGACAAGCAATTGAAATCGCTATGATTGTCCCCAAAAAATAAAAACCAGCTTTTCTCTTCATAAATTTTCGCTAATTTACGCTCAAACGGCTAATTTAGAGTATTTTTGTGCTGTGAAATTCTTAGCTGAAATTGAAATTTTACCTAAAAAAGGATTGTTAGATCCTCAAGGTAAAGCCGTAACCCACAGTATGCCTTCCATTGGTTTAAATAATGTCAATGAGGTTTGTGTTGGTCGATTTATCACTATGGAAATTGAAGCTGCCAGCGAAGCAGAAGCCCATGAAACCGCAGACAATGCAAGCAAAAAATTGCTCGCTAACCTAATCATGGAGCAATATAAAATTCGCATCACTGCACTTTAATATTGCACGTTTTTTACATTCCAAACATTTGTAATTAGCGTTTGTAAAAACAAAAAACACGAATATGATTCTATATAACGTTACCTGCAACGTGGAAAAACCCATGGCCGAAGAATGGCTGAATTGGATGAAAACCATTCACATTCCAGAAGTTATGGCCACTGGATGCTTTGTGGAATATAAAATACTTCGTTTGCTGAATCAGGATTCCGACGATCAGGGTGTCAACTACGCTATTCAATATACTTGTGATTCAGAAGCCACATTAGAACGCTATCGTTCCGAATTTGGTCCAGGTCTAATGGCTAAAACATGGGAACGCTATGGCGAACGAGTAATAGCCTATCGTTCGGTTTTAGAAATTATCGGTTAATATGTCCCTAAGGACAGTTCATATTGAGCAGTTAATTTCGCAGCTACACCTTTACACCATTATTGATGCTCGAAGCGAGCGAGAGTTCGAAAAAGGGCATTTGCCATTTGCTGAAAACGTTCCTTTACTTGACAATATTGATCGACAAAAAATAGGTACTACCTATAAAAATCGTGGTCGTGAACTTGCGGTACATCAGGGTTTAGAACTGATCGGACCCAAAATGTATAAGTTATACGATCGGTATCTAGAATTATCGAATCAAACTCAAAAGCCTTTATTGTTTTATTGTTGGAGAGGTGGACTAAGAAGTGGAATTTCTTCAACGTTGATGCAATGGAGTGGTAGACCCGTATTTCGATTAGAAGGTGGGTATAAATCCTATCGGAAATGGGTTCATAGCCAATTTGATCGACCCTTTCAGTTTATTTCAATTTCGGGAAATACTGGATCCGGGAAAACGGAAATTTTACATCTTTTGAAACAACACGGTTTGCAAGTTTTGGATTTAGAAGGAATAGCAAATCATAAAGGAAGTGCTTATGGTGCCTTGGGTCAACCTCCCCAGCCAAGTACAGAGTCATTCGAAAATAACTTGGCTTGGGAATTATACAGGCTATCTGAAAATCTACCAGTTTTTGTAGAAAGCGAAAGCCGAAGTATTGGCAATTGCTTTATGCCACAAGGCGTTTGGGATAAAATGGAGGCGGCTTCTATTCTAAGAATTGGAATAACTTTGGAACAACGAATTCAACGACTTATTCGCGAATATGCTCATTTTGATGTGGAATTATTAAAATCGAGAACTGAAATTCTGAGAAAAAAACTAGGTGGTCAACATGCAAATGAGGCGATTTTAGCTTTAGATCAAAAAGATTTTAAGCGTTGGATTGAAATCGTATTGGTTTACTACGATAAAACTTACGCCCATTCTCAACACAAATCAAACAAAAGGGAACTTGGAATGTTCACTTTCGACTGGATGAATCAACAGGAGTCTCTGAAGAATTTATTGCAATTGATTCAGGATTGGATGGATCGTGAATGGAAAAGTAAACTTTGAAAACCCAATTTATTAATTAAACTATGGAATTAAAAAATAAAATAGCCGTTGTAACTGGCGCAAACAAAGGCATTGGTCTTGAGTGTGTTCAACAACTATTGAATGAAGGAGCAATAGTTTATGGACTTTGCAGAAGTGGATGCACTACGAAGCATGAAAATTACACCTGTTTGCATGCCGATGTTCAGATTTTTGAAGATTTAGAAAATGCATTCCAACAAGTGTTAGAAAAGCACGGTCAGGTAGATGTGTTAATCAACAATGCTGGTTTAGGTTACTTTGGTTTTTGCGAGGATTTGCCTTTAGAACAATGGCATGCTATGATGAACACCAATGTTACGGGTTTATTTTATGCAACGAAATTAGCATTGCCGTCTATGAAAAAATCGGGAGAAGCACATATTATAAACATAGCTTCTATAGCTGGTTTAGAGGGATATCCTCAAGTAAGTGGATATTGTGCCACAAAATTTGCAGTAAGAGGCTTTAGCGATGCTCTATACAAAGAAGTTCGCGACTTTGGAGTAAAAGTAACTTGTGTATATCCTGGATCTGTAAAAACAGATTTTTTCCGTCATTCCGAAAACATTAAAGCACACGACAACATGTTGATGCCCGAGGATGTAGCTTCACAAATTTTGTATACTTTGAAGTCTCCAAAGAATTTTCATCATGTAAATCTTGAAATTAGACCTTTAAAACCAAGAGGTTAAATAATTTCATTGTATTTTTGCAAAACACAATTACTAAAAAGTTTAAATAACATGAAAGTAGCCATTAACGGATTTGGTCGTATCGGGCGCCATGCATTCAAATTCTTGTTGCAAAAACCCGGTGTTGAAGTAGTTGCTATCAATGACTTGACAGACAACGCAACACTTGCACACTTATTAAAGTACGATTCAGTTCACGGTAAGTTCAACGGAACCGTAACTTCTGACGACAACAATTTGTATGTAAACGGTAAAGCTATTCGCGCTTTAGCTGAAAGAGATCCTAAGCAATTGCCTTGGGGCGAAATGGGTGTTGATGTAGTTTTGGAAAGTACTGGTATCTTTACTTCTGATGAAAAAGCTTCAATGCACATCACTGCTGGTGCGAAAAAAGTGGTTATTTCTGCTCCTGCAACTGGAGATATCAAAACCGTAGTTTTAGGTGTAAATGATTCTATTTTAGATGGATCTGAAACTATTTTGAGTAACGCTTCTTGTACTACCAACTGTTTAGCTCCTATGGTTAAAGTTCTAGACGATATGTTTGGTGTTGAAGATGGTTTCATGACTACAATCCACGCATACACTGCTGACCAAAACTTACAGGATGCTCCTCACAAAGATTTACGTCGTGCGCGTGCAGCTGCTTATAGTATTGTACCAACTTCTACAGGTGCTGCAAAAGCGGTAGGATTGGTATTACCTCATTTGAAAGGTAAATTGAACGGAAACGCAATGCGAGTTCCAATTCCAGATGGTTCTGTAACTGATTTCACTGTTAACTTGAAGAAACCAGCAACAGTAGAAGAAATCAATGCTGCTATGAAAGCTGCTGCCGAAGGATCTATGAAGGGTGTATTGGAATATTGCACAGACCCAATCGTAAGTATTGATATTATTGGAAATACTCATAGCTGTATTTTTGACGCTGATTTAACCCAAGTTATTGGTAACACAGCTAAAGTTGTAGGATGGTACGATAACGAAACCGGATACAGCGCTCGTGTTGCTGATCTTATTGCAAAAATTGGTTAATTTTAATAATTAACACAACCCAATAAATGTAAAAGGGCAGCTGTTTAGCTGCCCTTTTTATTATAGCTTCATACCCATATTTCTGAAACAAATTCACGATATAGGCTCAAGGTGCTATATTACACAAGATTTTATTCCAATAAAACAATTATCTACTTCATTGAAACAGCCATTTTGCCTTTCAATTGGGCTCTAATAAACAGTTCCTTTTGCAAAATTTGAATATCGGTAACCTTCAATGTATTTAGATTGCCTTTCAATGAAATTCCATTACTCAATTGTTGATTTAATGAAGCGTTCATTGCTTTTTTAGCATCGTTAATTTGAGGACTCAAATCCATATTCATTGCATCCTGCATCTTTTTACGAATGGTTTCGTTCAACAACCATTTTGCCGATTTTAACAGGATGTTTTTAGTGGAAAGGTCAAACTGCAAATCTTCAACATGAACCGTATTCTTTTCAGAATCAAAAACGGGTTTTCCGGTAAGAAAAATAGTACCTTTTTTACTTCCTGAAAACTTCACTTCAACTCCCAATCGTTCTTGGGCAGCAAAGAGTTTTAGATCATCTACAAAAATATAATTCTTACCTGCTTCAAACTTTTGTCCTTTTACCATGGCCATTACCTGCTTTGATAATGAATCAAAATCCATTTTCAAATCGGTAACCACTTCAAAACCACCAGAAGGTTTATAGGCACTTAAATTCGGCATGGGCTTAACCGTTGATCCCCAACTCGTAGATTTAATTGCAGGTGTAGCTTTAATTCCTACATTAAATTTCAGTGTATTCTTGTCAAAATTCAAATCGCTAACTGCTAATTCCTTAGGTTGAAGCGACAAATAGCCCACTTGATCAATATAAATTTCCTTTTGAAGCTCATCAAATGCAGGTTTTATATATGGCTTCAAGTCCAATTTCCCAATTTCTTGATCCACAGACTTCATTGCATCTTTGATAAAGGGTTGTGCCTGCTTCAAGAGTAAATCGGTAACATCATATCCAAATATGACTTTTACAGGATCCAGGGGTTTGATTTCTTTGATTTCAGTTTGACTTTGAATACGGTAATCGTTCTTAATTTTTAAATTGCTTTGAATTTCAACTTTTACACGCTTCATGGGTTCTGAATAGCCAATATCAAAACCAGGGGCTGGAACCGCACAAGAACCGCCCATACATGCAGCACAGTACTCTCCTTTTGCCGCATATTTTAAATCCAAACCCAAACCAATTTTACCAACGCCCAAACCTTGATACCGAAAAGGGGCTCGATCCAATTTATATTCATAACGCAATCCCTCACATGGCTTGTCGGATCCTTTAAATGATTTATCGACTTTAGAATCAGCCAAGTTTATAAACGGAACCATATTTACTTCAATTGGGATATCCAAATTGGAAGTAACCACAGGCAGTTCCTTAACTGCTAAGGTTTGGTTCATATTCGAAGGTGGTTCTGGTTTGATGCTTCCACAAGAAGCCAAAATGATGCCCGCCCCAAAGGCGAAAATTACACTTGTTTTCATATTTGAATTAGTTAGACTCCAACAAAACAGGTATCGTAGTGCTACCATTTTCAGAAATCAACTTCAAATATACAACTCCCGAATTTTCCATTCCATGAATTTTAATATTCCACTCTTGATTGAAAGTATTATTCTGTGAGTTCGTGTTGTTTTGAGCATCCTCCATGGTTCTCAGCTGAGAATTCCATCCCCCGAAAACCTGCTCACCATTCACTGAAAAGTCCACCGATCGTCCCAATACATCCGAAATAGTCATAGAAGAAATTGGCGTTTGAGATTTTATAAAAAATGTTTGGTTAAAGGTTGGATTTGGATAAACTTGATATGGAATCTTTAACATTGAATTTACCGAATTAACAACCACGTCAAAAGTTCCTTTTATGGTATCGTTATTGGGCCAGAGATCGGAATTATTTACTGCATAAATTTCAAAGCGATAGGAACCTTGCTGATTAGGCGTGAAATCCTCCATAGCAAATACGGTGGCATCTTGCTGAGGCAATAATTCATTAAGTGAAAGCTGAGATTGGTAAACAGGAGTAACATTTCCTTGAATCCAAATCTTAAGATTCATTTGAATGTTTCGAACAGCAGAATCTTGACCCGTATTCATCAGCAAAACCCTAGGTCGCATTGAAAAGTTGGACTTGTATTGTCCGTTTATTGATGGCGAATCGAGTTGAATCAATCTCAAGTCAGATAATCTTCGAACATAAAATATTCTCGACATAGAATCATTGAAAATATTCTGATCATCGAGTGAACTTGTATATGTGACAACCCGATAAATGGAAGTATCTAAACTACCCAAATTGGGTATGAAAGTAATCCGTTTTTGATCATTAGATTTCAGATCAAGAGTAGTAAATGTTTCATATATGGATTGATTCTTTTTGAAAATTTTAGCAAAGACTTGAACATTATTCATATCAGCCACACCTTGGTTCTGTACCATTAATTCCAATGTATCTAATACGATAGGCTGATATTTTATTTCACCATCTTGCACATTTAATATATCAGAAACCAGAGCGTCCTTACCTACTAATACCCACACTTTTTTAGTAAAAGTATCATTATTTCTGAACACATCATTTGGATGTTTAACGAACGCCTTCAACTCATACTCTCCCGTGAATAAAGGTTTAAACTTCTTTAAGAATGCATAAGTCTTATAGGATGAAGTATCTGCAGAAATGGAAATATCTTCGGTATGCCAAATAGTTCCCTTTCTCGAAATCTCACATCGCACGTCTACCTTATTTTGTGCATTTTCAAACCCACGGTTCCCGACGTTAAAATTGAATGAATATCCTAATCCTGTGTTGGTTAAGGTATCTCCCAAATCCACTTTGTCTAAGTAGAAATCAACCGGATATCCTACAAAAAACTCTCCAATCAAACTATCATTTTCTGGATAAATATCGTGAGAAACATTAGAACCTAACCATACTTTATATTTACCTTTTGCATTGGTTTTTAATGTTCTCGACATGGTCGTGATAATTTGAGAATTCCCATCAATGTCTCTTGAAGTACTGTCTTCATATATTTTAGCACCACTAGGTCCGAAAACCTTCATGACTACTCGAGGTTTCCCTAACTGTAATACTCCATCGTTTACAATTTGTGCTCTAAATGTATGTGTAGTTCCTTGAGAATAAGATTGATTCATTACCGGTGAGAGTATAGAATCAGCTACGAAATCTATTTGTTTATAAACAATTATATATCGAACTTGAGTGTCGTTAGTAGTATTTCGATCACCTGTCATTCGGGTAAATAGAAGTACTTTGAGTTTTCCTGTATCTACACACTGGTAGGTTGGAAAGACCAATAATTTTGTTTGAAAGCGTGGTAAACTTTGATTGATTTTTGCCGAATAAAGAACTTTATTATTTTTCACAATCTGGCAATATGCATCGAAAGCAGGGGTATTGTCATAGCCCAAATTAATAATCTCTATCAAAGGCTGAAGCGTGTCTACTTTGTAAATATATAAACTATTGGGAGTTGGTGAATAAACTGTTTTTACTTGAACGTCTTTGACAACGCCAACATAGAACAATGATCTGAAAGTATCATTGTCGTTGATTTTATCGGAGAGATGTTTCACATAAAATAACAATCTATGTTCACCAAATTCCTTAGGCACAAATTCCTTGGGCAAGGTGTATTGACGTGTTAAACCTGCCGAAAGGGTGTCTTTGATCGTTTTTTTATAGTGAAGAACATTTAAACCCCGTATTTCACAAGTAATTTCTACGCTGTCTGGGGATGTTAATGCTCCAACATTTTTTACCGTAACAATGGGCGCAATGGTGTCCTTATTTAATATATCAAAGGTATCTTTCGGGAGTTTTGCCAAAACAGCGCGATAATCGTAATCTGCTTGTAATCGAGGTTCTATGATAAATTTATACGGGGCATTGGGATGAAAATCTACCCAGTTTGTATCTCCTAAGGGAGAAGCATAAAAAAATGTTTGAGGACGAACTGGTTGTTCCATTTGATATCCAAAAGCAACATTATTCAAGTCTAATTGACGCACTCCTACAAAAAATGATCCTTCCACTTTAACTGGCGACTTTAAATCCAAGATGTAGGTACCAGAAATGGATTTAAGTGAATCACTCTGATAGATTAACTTCCCAGGACGAGCTTTTATACTGTCGTAGGCCCAAATACCCACTCGAAATAATCTACCTGTTGCCCCAAAGGCTACTGAGATTTGATTAATATATTTCGATTTATTGCTTTGAAAACGAGCAACGAAATCACCTTGAGCCCCGTTAAATCCAATTCCACCAGGAGCTGGAGTTAAGGTTACATCTCGATAACTATACATGTTTTCATTTCCCAAACGATAGGATACAGCTATATTATTTGAAACTACTTGATCTGAGGATTCAACCACTACCGTATCGAGTCCAACCTTCGAAGGCAATAAAGAAGGAACTTCAAAAAACTTTTCTTTTCCGGCGGGCAAAGTGATGTAAAAACTGTCTTTTTGCTTATTAAAACCTTTTGTATAGGTATACATTTTCATAGCAAAAACGTCTTTTTTTCCTACATTTCTTACAAAGCTCTTCACACTGTCGGGATTTCCTAGAGGCAAAGGAATTTTTCCAAGAGTATACGTTCCACGCACCAATAGATCAACATCTTTTCGGGGATAGTTAAATATAATTGTGGGATGATATTCTGTAATATTATTTAACGTGTCTGATGCCGTTAAACCTGCAGAGAAATGGGTTTGTTGAGAACCATAACCATTAACAGTGGCACTTCCTTCAAAATAAAAGGAAACACCTGCCTTGAATGTATCTTTTTGCTCAAAGAATACGAGAAGTAGCAGATTTTCACCGGCTAATGAATCGTAAACAAATGGTTTATTGAAAGGAAGACGATAAAATTTCTCGTCACGACCAAAATGTTTTTGAGGATTGTCGTCATGAACCAAAGTAGCAGCAGCGGTTTCTTGGCTAAATCGGATTCCCGTTGCGCCTAAATCGGATCGACTCGTATTTACTAACCACATCCTCATGCGACTTTGCCTCAAAGTATCACCATCAGTACGCATAAATTCCAGGGATGTAATGGAATCTCCATTTTGCAAATTTCCTAAAACGGATTTTGGAAATATATATGCGTATTTGGATTGATACGTTTTTGTATTTAAAGAGACTCTAATAGGACCAGCAAATGTTCCCAAATAACTTCCGTCTCCAACCTGAACGAACTGCGCATCCAGAGGAAAAACCAACAAACCGAGTAAAATGATAATAAACCGCACTATACAAATGTAATTAAATCCGAAAAGTAATGTGTTATTTTGCAGTACACGTGAAAAAAGCTGACATTATCCAACAAATACGATCCAAAAAGAGCTATTTATGCACTGGTTTGGATACTGAAATCGGAAAATTGCCTCATCATTTGCCCAAAAATGGTTCAGGTATGTTAACCTTTAACCGCGATATTATAGACAGCACATCTGCTTACAGTGTTGCCTATAAGATTAACACTGCCTTTTACGAACAATATGGCGTAGAGGGTTGGGAGATAATGAATGAAACATTAAACGCACTTCCTCAAGAAACATTCAAAATAGCAGATGCCAAACGAGGCGACATTGGAAATACATCCACTATGTATGCCCGGGCATTTTTCGATGCCATGAAATTCGATGCTATCACAGTTTCTCCTTATATGGGTGAAGATAGCTTACGTCCATTTTTAGAGTTCAAAGATAAATTTGTTATTTGCTTAGCATTAACAAGCAACGAGGGTCATAAAGACTTCCAGTTATCTCAAGTGGAAGAAGATAAAAAATTGTATGAACGCGTAATTGAGCAAGTAAGCAAATGGGGCAATCCCGACAACTTGATGTTCGTAGTAGGTGCCACTCGCGCAGAAGCAGTAAAACATATTCGAACCATCATTCCTGAAACGTTTTTATTGGTTCCCGGCGTGGGTGCACAAGGGGGTAGTTTAAGTGATATTACTCATGCATCGGCCAATTCCGAATTGGGATTATTAGTTAATAGCTCACGAGGTATAATATATGCTGACTCCTCCGAAGCTTATGCTGAAACGGCAGGAATTAAAGCCCAAGAATTGGCATCAGAAATGTCGACTTTCGTCGAGCAGTATTTGGTGTAAATTCCGAACTTGTTGAATTAAGGATTGGGAACCATCGTTAAAAATGATGTAATCCGCACGTTTTTGAAGTTCCTCGTTGCTAAGTTGCGATTGAATTATTCGCTGAATTTCTTCGAGGCTGCGATATGGATCGCGAAGCTTAACCCGTTCAATTCTCATATTTTCAGAAGCAAGAACTGCGATGGTTTTATGCACGGTTTTATGTGCACCACTTTCAAATAATATTGCTGCTTCTTTGATAATATACGGAGTATTTTGTTGACTAACCCAATCATCAAACTGGTTGAACACGAATGGATGTACAATTGTATTGAGTATTTCTCTTTTTTCGGGGGAAGCTAATAATGATTTGAAAAAAGGTATGTTGATTTCGTTGGAATTCAAATAGGTTTCAGCTCCAAATTTCTGAATCAGTTGGGCTTTTAAATCTAAATTATTTGAATACAACTCTTTTGCTTGTTGATCAGCATAAAAAATGGGTATTCCTAGGTGATTAAAAATCTCGCAGACAGTTGTTTTTCCGCTTCCGATTCCCCCAGTAATACCCACTCTTAACATGGAAATATTTATTATTTCTTGGTTTCGGTTTTTGTTTCAGATGGATATGCCGCTTGAGTCATTTCCATTGAAATTCCAGTAGGATCTATTTTCATTTTTCCTTCTTCCAAATCAATAATCATGTATTTTTCTTGAATTTGGGAGATTTTGCCGTGGATTCCACCGGTGGTTACGATATGATCGCCTTTGGCTAAACTTGCTGTAAAGTTTTTTGCCTTTTTCTGACGTCGCATTTGAGGCCAAATCATAAAAAAGAAGAAAACGGCCATAATCAACATCAAAACGAATGGATTCATGCCTTGACTTCCTGCTGCTTGTAATAGTGTCATTGATTTATTTATTAAGTTTTATTTATTAATTATTGAATTCAAGATTTTATTCTGGGTAAATTCCATTTTTGAATTTTTAGTTCGCAATTACATGATTATCACGTTTGTAATTCGATTCAACTCTTGTTATTACAACCAAGATATGATGTTATTGAACGAAGTGACATTTGGGTTTTCGAAATGACGATATTTTCGATTGGTTAATGATATCCCCCGAAATTAATGACCACTATGTTGTGCCGGATCATTAGATTTAGCTAGTATATTGGCTTTGAAAATTAAGACAATAAAACCTCTATCGGTATTATCGAAATCAACGCTAATACTCTTCTCTACCAACGGGTTATCTGGACCTCCTTTGCCGTTACTATCGAATGTTGCTGTAATGCTTCCTTCCCCACCTGGAGGAATAACTTCTTTAGTCCATTTAGGTGTAGTACAACCACAAGATGCTTCAACCTTCACAATTGAAAGCGGACCCTTCCCTACGTTCTTGAACCTAAAAGTATGTTCAACCACTTCTCCATCATTAATCTGACCAAAGTTAAAAACCGAATCTACAAATTGAAATTGGCCTTTAGGGCCTTTATTCGGATTTTCGGGATTAGAAGCTTCAATTTCGGAGGCGTCCATATCTCGGTTTTCAGTAGAACTGCACGACGAAACAAAGAATGCAAGGATTACGGCTAATACTGCAATTGCATTCCATTTCACTTGAGCTAACGATTGATTGTATTTCATAATGATTTCAACAGATTATATTACAATTGACATTAAAAGTACCCAGTTTATTTCATTCCTCTGGCGGATTTATGAATTTCCCCTTTTCCTTCTAAATCAATTCGCAATTTATCCATAATTCCATTAACAAACTTAGAGCTATTTGGAGTTGAATAATTTTTTGTGATTTCCAAGTATTCATTTATTGTTACCTTCAACGGCACATCGGGAAAATGCAAAAACTCAGTTAACGTGAGTTTTAGAATTAACAAATCCATTACAGCAATTCTAGAGGGATCCCAATTTTCAGTAACTGCACCTATTAACTCTTCATACATCTTACTGTTATTCACAGTTTTAGACAACAATTGTGCACCCATCAATACTTCTTCATCTTTGGGTTGAATAGACGGAGCTAAATTGATTTTTACCCGATCGCGGTCAACCGTTGAAATTCGCTGAATCTCGCGAAAAGCAAAAGGCATATCATCGTACCAGGAAGGGTTCACCTCTTCCAAAGAATTGTTGAATGCCTCATTTGTTTCGATAAAAGAAAAGAATAATTGGTCAACAAATTCTTTTTGCTGTTGCAAATTTGGTTCAATAAAAAAGGCGTAATCCGCTGAAAAGTCCCATGATTTCAAAGTACTATAAAAACCATCCATTTGACCCGCTAATGCAGACCAATCGAAGGTGGTGTATTCATCATGTGCTAATAGAGATTGATGGATTTTTCCAATTAACGGGGTGTTATTGAGCAATGAATAATACTCGATTTTGGATTTGTCGGGATAGTATTTGTTTTTTTCTACCTCTTGTTTGTCGAGGGCGAATTGTTGCAATTGATATGGAAAGTCCAATAAAAATAGATAAAAATCGTGTACTTCTTGAATACGGGAGTACAGCTCCTTTGAGAAAATAGATAAATCAGTTTCTTCACTCTGATTCCAAGAATACAGAGTTTGAAGGGTTTTTATTCTCACTAAACGACGCGAAATCATCAGAACGATATAACAGCCGCAAAGATACAAAATAAAACGAATATACCCGTTTATACACGACTAATTAACAATTAAACCCGTTGCTAACCTCGAGATTTGAATAATTAATTAGTAGATTATGAAGACAATAAAAGAGATTTTGGAAGGGGAAACTTTATTTGAAAATCAGGAATTCGAAATCGATAATGCAACAAACCCATTTGAAAATCATGTAGCTGAACCATCGATACACGAACCCATTGTGTCAAGATTAGCCAAAGATTTTGGAAAGATTGCATTCGAAGCCAACTTAAAAAGAAGCAACAACAGCATTAGTCAGCGGGTCAAAGAAGAAATTAACAGTACGGCTTTGTATCTTTACCAGTGTCGACATAAGCAATCGCATAAAAAACTGCAAATTTTGCATGAAATTGAAGAGGCTTACACGCGATCAAGCGAATTAATGATCTTTCTTAAAAAAGCCGAACAAGAAAATGAAATAAGCCGAGGTGACTACCTGCACTTTGAAATTCAGATCAGATTGGAAATGCAAAAAATGCTGATGGCAATAGGTAAAATAATGGTAGGGGTTTGAGATAGTGTCTGATTTCAGTTGCTTTATTCTATCCAAACCTTTTGTTTTCTTACCACCTCACCATTGGGTTTTCTAAGCACCACAATGTATACACCTGTGGCGAAGTTATGTGTAGGAAAAACCGTTTCATTGGAAGTTAAAGTATGATTAGGTATTACTTTTTGACCTAAAATATCATACGTTTCAACCGTCAAATTATCCAATAAGTCAACGTTCTTTACTTCTACTATGAGTTTATCATTATTGGGTTGGGCATAAATTAGAACTTTATCGTAAATAACGGTATCAAATACACGCATTTTAGTTTCAATACGCATGTCAACGATAATGTTACTTCTATATGTTGTCAGGGCATTTCTCATCACTTCTACTTGCCGGCGGGTAAATAAATTTTGACAATCATGGGTAGAATAATCCATGTAATTTTCGATCATATCCGGTAGATCATTTGGCTCAAAGCAGGTGTTTGAACTTAAGTTACAGTTAAAGTTAGCACCTACGCCTTGAATTGGGGTGTCATCGATATAATCATCTAAAAGGCAGCGATTTGCTGAAAATTGATCATCTGCCCAAATATGTCTTAATCCAAAATAATGACCAAATTCATGCACTGCTACTCGACCTTCATTAGCCGCAGCAAGTGTTGCATTATTTTTAGCATTAGGATTGTTTCTTCCTGTAACTTTATAGTGTAGAACGACACCTTGCTGTGGGTCTGTAACCCAAGATTGTGAAGTCCAAGAAGGATGTCCATAAGGGGGATACGCGAAACCAAGGAGAGCATCTTGTCCATTGGCTGACAAATCGCAAACCCAAACATTGATGTATTTTTGGGGATTCCATGGATCATTGCCACCATTTGCGGAAGACTTCATGTTGTTATTGATGGAACCGTTGGTTCTTCCAAATGAAGCAACCGAAGTTGCTTTTCGAATAATTCCGTTGGTAGGATTTCCATTTGGATCAACACTTGCAAGCACAAATTCGATTTTCGCATCACCAGCTCTGGATTTAAAAAAGCTACGTGTATTCACCGAATCTTTATTAAATCTGCGAAAATCGCGATTGAGCACTTCTATTTGATTGATCAACAAACTGTCATGAATGTTTTCGGTACTATTGTTATATAGCACGTGAAAGACTACGGGAACTGTATAAATGGTATCGTAAAAATACGTAGTATCGGTAATGATTCGTTTGCGTTTTTGAATATTTTTTGAAGCCCTAACGGATTGCAAATATTGTTGATTGTATTGCGATTTGAATCCGGGATATTGATTATCTAATTGATTAATTACGTGATTGTGGCCACAAGGTTCTACGCCATCTAAACCTTGTACATTCTGAGGTTGAGGATCAAAACTATTATTGACATCTGTTAGAACGGGTTGGTTATTTAAACCCTTTGGGTCAGACAATTTATCTGTTATTCCAGACTGTGCTTGAACCCCACAAAATATAAAAAAACCAATTACGGCTGTTAGGCCATTTGTTAAACGACAATTCATTGAAATTCGAAGTTAGCTAAAAAAGAAAAGAATAGGAAGTTGAGCCCAAACAATACCCCTAGTTTTATAAACCAAAAGATGAAAACGGAAGATTAAAAATCAACTTAAATTGATTAAAAGAGGAATGTAAAAACCGGTAAAGAGTGTATTTTTAGCTTACTGATTATCTCGCCATTCATAGACCCATTGAGATTGAATCATCTCAAGATATCCTTCGTTGCAATCTTCTCTTTTTCCAACAAATTCAGGGATTTCCAAAACCCATTCGATGAGTTCAGTAAAGCGAATTCGATAAATTTTCTTTTCGTCAAAATCATCGCCAAATCGTTCGTATAGTTTCATTGCGATGTCTTCGTAATCTGTCCAGTTTATAGGTAATTCCATGATTTAAATATTGCAAATTAATGACCGATAATTCCAGATTGATCTGGAATTGTTACCGTTAGATTACCTTCTGACTGCAATTTACATTGGCAAGCCAAACGGGAATTATATTTAGGATTTCTTGCTCGATCTACATATTCTTCTTCGCGATCAGACATTTCGGGCAGAATATTCTCTCCTGAATCGATGTAGATATGACAAGTACTGCAACCACAAACTCCACCACAGTTGTGATTTAAATGAATATTATTATCGAGAGCAACTTCTAAAATACTTTCTCCAGGAAAAATTTCAACGGTTTGAGGTTGCTTGTCTTTTTCTTCAAAATGAAATGTAATGTGGGCCATAACAAGGGCAAAGTTAGGGAGAGAAATCGGTAGAAATGTTCAAAACCATAGAAACAATTTGTAAACAAGCATGAAAACCGAAAGAAAATCAACCGATTTAATTCTATAACTATTAAATTTGCGTTCATATACATTATGAATTTCGAACTGACTGAAGAGCACCTAGCGGTACAACAAGCTGCAAGAGATTTTGCACAAACTGAACTGTTGCCCGGAGTAATCGAGCGTGATGAACATCAAAAGTTCCCAGCTGAACAAATCAAAAAAATGGGTGAGTTGGGCTTCATGGCCATGATGGTTGATCCCAAATACGGAGGAGGAGGAATGGATACCATTTCGTACGTATTGGCTATGGAAGAAATCTCCAAAATTGACGCCTCTGCATCTGTTTGTATGAGCGTTAACAACAGCTTAGTTTGCTGGGGATTGGAAACTTATGGTTCTGAAGATCAAAAACAAAAATACTTGGTTCCATTGGCTAGCGGTCAGGCTATTGGAGCGTTTTTATTAAGCGAACCTGAAGCTGGTAGCGATGCCACCAGTCAGAGAACTACTGCTTTTGACCAAGGCGATCATTACATCCTAAACGGTACCAAAAACTGGATTACTAATGGTAATAGTGCTAGCTATTATTTAGTTATTGCTCAAACAGATGTTGAAAAAGGGCATAAAGGTATCAACGCATTTATCGTAGACAAATCTTGGGAAGGTGTAACCGTAGGTAAAAAAGAAGATAAACTAGGTATTCGCGGTAGCGATACGCACAGTATCATGTTCCAAGATGTAAAAGTTCCAAAAGAAAACCGCATAGGTGAAGACGGATTCGGTTTTACTTTTGCTATGAAAGTATTGAGTGGTGGCCGCATTGGTATTGCTGCTCAAGCTTTGGGTATTGCAAGTGGAGCTTATGAATTAGCGGTAAAATATTCCAAAGAACGCAAAGCATTTGGAAAAGAAATTATGCATCATCAGGCTATTGCTTTCAAATTAGCTGATATGGCAACTGAAATCGAAGCAGCTCGTATGTTGTGTTTGAAAGCAGCTTGGTTAAAAGACCAACATTTGAACTACGACAGAGCTAGTGCTATGGCAAAATTATTTGCATCAGAAGTAGCAATGAAAACCACAGTTGAAGCGGTTCAGGTTCACGGTGGTTATGGCTTCGTAAAAGAGTATCATGTTGAACGTTTGATGCGTGATGCAAAAATCACACAGATTTATGAAGGTACTTCAGAAATTCAACGTGTGGTTATTTCTCGCGATGTATTAAAATAATCAAACACCAAAGAAATCAGATTTCTACAATCAACAAGAATTTGTCTGTAGAAATTGAATAAGTGATTATATTTTCATGAAAAGGTGGGTCTTAATGACTCACCTTTTTTTTTGCCATAATTCATACTTCTTCAACTGCATATTCAATGGTGTCATTCCATTCAAACTATCTCGGATATAGTTTTTAGGAACTAAATAGTACTTGAATTTAACCTCATCATTCGGTACTCGATAATTTTGAACGGTAATGTTATAATATCGATACAAATAGGCCTGCATATACCAATCATCTTTTAATGCCCTGAAAGAACCTAAAACCAAGGAATCACCGCCTTCTTTTTGATTGAGTGTTGATACAATAGCATCTATATCATTCCACAATTCTATATCTCGCTGGACTTTTCCGGATTGTGCGAATCCCCATCCCCCGAAAATAAAACAAATTATCACCAATGCTGGTTGCCACTTATTGCTGTTTAAAAGTTGATTTTCAAATGTTAGCCAAATGTCCTTAATTCCAATAATCACAGCCATTGCTACAAAGGGAAAAACACAGTAAATGTAGTAGTCGGATTGTTTTAAACTAATCATTATTGGGATTACCCCGGTTAGACTCAATACGAACAACAATCGAACCATCGGGGTATTGAAAAATCGCGAAAACTCCGGCACTAATTCAGAGATCACTCCTGCCCTACTAGAAGTCTTCTTGTAGATGAAATACCATCCCAAAAGAAAAGAAAATAGCACCATTGGCAATAATGCCAAAACATAGTCTAACAAGATTTTAAATCGTGTTGATACCGTTTGAACTTGCTCCAAGCTTCCAATTACTTGCTTATGAAAATACCGTTGAAGTGCGTCTAAGCTTTCGGGGAAAATCCAGATTATTAAAGCAAAACTCAAAACAAAACCGACAACCATGAAGAAGATTTCGGAAACCGCGTTAAAAATAGCATTCTTTAAATAATCTGATTGGCTGGAAGAATGTGAAGTTTGGTTTACATTAACGATGGTTTCTGGTGTTTGTTGAATTGCACTAGAGTGAGAAATTGAAGGGTTTTTTGTAAGCCTGTTTGTCCAGAAAAAAATTAAAGGTAAACTGAATGGAAACAAGCCAGTGAATCCCTTTGCCATGAACGCCAAATAAAGCATACAACCCGAAATAAAAAGCCACACGAAAGAACTTAATGAGTGATTTTTTGGATGGTATGAAAGAATCGATTGCATCGAATGTGATTTTAAATATGCCCAAACTGAGGCTAAAACGAACACAAGCATGGTGTTTTCTAGCATATTATTCTGAGCACACCTGTTTACTACAGGTACCGAAATCCACAATAATAGAACCCAAGCCGCACTGGGATATTTTCTTTCATTCTTTTGAGCAATTCCTCTCGTTGAAGCTCTGCCATCTGTCTGAGCACTACTATCCTCCTGAGCAATTACATATTCCCCAGTACTTCCAAACAACTTAGTACTTCCGTCTTTCCCAATACTAACACTCGTCGGTGCAATTCCATTTGCCTGGGTACTTCCAGTCAGCCGAACAATTGATAGATAAATTTTAACTATCAAATAAGCAGAAATCAAAACTGTGGTTAATGAATAGACTCTTTCAACCCAATAATGATTTCCCCAAAACTTAAAAAAGAGACTTTGAAAAGCAAACACCAAAGGCGGGTGTTCATTAAAGTTGGGGTATAACGAGTCCGTGATTTTCAGAGACCATAATCCACAAACATCTTGAGCTACATTTTTAGAAATGATGGCATACAATATTCCATCCATGAACATACCCTTTCCAAACATGGGAAATAGTGCAATGCAAGCAAAAGTAATAGGAAAAAGAAACAGTGCTTTTCTTTTTGATTTGAATGGATTTTTAAACCACATGATGCCCAATTGCCTTAAAATGGGAGGCAAGTTATGACAGTTTCGATAAAAAATCTTGATATGCTAATTGGATACCTTCTTTTAATGCAACTTGTGGCTTCCAGCCCGTTTGGAACAATCTGTTAGAATCCATGAGTTTTCTCGGAGTTCCATTCGGTTTTGACGCATCAAAAACCATGTTACCTGTAAAACCAACGATGTCTTTTACCGATTCGGCTAATACCTTGATGGTAACATCGGATCCATAACCTACATTAACAAACTGTTTTTCGTTATAGTTGAGCATCAAATAAACCAATGCATTAGCTAAGTCGTCGGCGTACAGAAATTCTCTCATAGGAGATCCATCGCCCCAAACTACTACTTCGTTAGCATTGTTCTGTTTAGCCTCGTGAAATTTACGAATCAATGCAGGCAATACGTGGGAATTTTCTGGATGATAGTTATCATTTGGTCCATAAAGATTCGTCGGCATTGCAGAAATAAAATTACAGCCGTATTGATCTCTATACGCTTCACACATTTTAATTCCGGTTATTTTAGCAATTGCATATGGTTCGTTTGTGGGTTCTAATAAACCACTTAAAAGATAGTCTTCTTTTAAAGGTTGAGGGGCCAATTTTGGATAAATACAACTACTACCCAAAAACAATAACTTCTGAACTTTATTCTCATAAGCATAATGAATCAAATTGTTTTGAATCATTAAGTTATCATACAAAAATTCTGCTCGATACACATTATTGGCATGAATTCCACCCACTTTTGCAGCAGCTACAAAAACATAATCTGGTTTCTCATTTTTGTAAAATTCAGCTACTTGGTGCTGAATTCGCAAATCTAATTCAGCAGAAGTGCGCGTGATTATGTTGTTGAATCCCAACCGTTGTAATTCTCTAATTATTGCACTGCCCACCATGCCTCGATGACCAGCAACATATATTTTTGACTCAGGTTTCACGGGATTATTCAAAATAGTTTTTGGCTTGGAAACCGCCTTCCTTCAAATACAGTTCTTTCTGCATTACTCGAATATCGGATTTCATCATGTCTTCTACCAATGCAGGCAAGTCGTATTTGGGCTGCCAACCCAATTTTGTTTTAGATTTAGTAGGATCACCAATTAATAAATCAACTTCTGTCGGACGGAAGTATTTTGGATCAACAAATACAACTTCTTGACCAACATTCAACAAAGGCTTCACTCCTGTTGAAGACTCGTATTTTGCATCATCGATTGCTGTTACAAATCCAATTTCATCTACTCCCTCACCTTTAAAATCTAAACTTACTCCTACTTCAGCGAACGACATTCTAACGAATTCTCGTATTTCAGTAGTTTGGCCCGTTGCAATTACAAAATCTTCGGGTTTCTCTTGTTGTAAAATGAGATACATGGCCTCCACATAGTCCTTAGCATGTCCCCAATCGCGTTTAGAATTCAAGTTACCAAGAAATAATTTGTTTTGTAATCCTAATACAATTCTAGCAGCTGCGCGGGTTATTTTACGGGTAACAAAAGTTTCTCCACGAATAGGACTTTCGTGGTTAAATAAAATCCCATTGCAAGCGTACATATTGTATGCTTCGCGATAATTTACGGTAATCCAATACCCATATAGTTTAGCAACAGCATATGGACTTCTTGGGTAAAATGGTGTTGTTTCTTTCTGGGGAACTTCTTGAACCAATCCATATAATTCAGAGGTTGATGCCTGATAGATGCGTGTTTTTTCAATTAATCCTAGAATTCGAATGGCTTCTAGAATTCGCAATGTGCCTAAAGCATCGCTGTTCGCAGTATATTCAGGTGTTTCAAAACTCACCTGAACATGGCTCATTGCACCCAAATTATAAATTTCATCGGGTTGTACCTCTTGTATTATTCGAATTAAGTTGGTACTATCGGAAAGATCACCATAATGCAACTTGAATCTAGACCCTTCAATATGGGGATCTTGATAGATATGTTCAATGCGTTCGGTGTTAAAAAGTGAGCTACGGCGTTTGATTCCATGCACCATGTAACCCTTTTTCAAAAGAAATTCGGCTAAATAGGCCCCATCTTGACCTGTTATACCCGTGATTAATGCGACTTTCATTATTTTGCACAAAAATACGTCTTTTTTATGTTCGCCGTGTTCACTGACAAAGTTTCTCCGCGCATTCGATATGTTTTGGAGGAAGTATTAGGCCGCCGTTTGGGAAAATCGGTGCGTCTATGCTTTGAGGAGCAAGATTACTGCGAATATCACAATCTTGGAAATCCTCATTGCGTAAAATATTTAGAAGTTGACCGATCTGAATTACCCGGAATATTTATCCAAAGAACAGGTAATATTTTAGATCAAGGTATGGACGAACTCTACGAACCCCTTCCTGCTGAATATCAGTTTACGGATGTAGAGATAAACCAACTCACTCTCTATTTTGAAAATCAATTTAAAAGACCGGTTAAAAACGAGGTGTTAATGTTGTTAAAATCACCTTTACGTGCACTTTTTAAAACAGAAACTAAACTGGGATTTGATCCTTTTGCTTTCGCATTTTATTCTTTGAGTCGGTATGAGGAATATTTCCCCTATAACTCCGATTCGTTAAAGCGATTTTCTCATCAACAATCCATAGCCTTCAAACAAAACTGGGGCGCTCTTCCCTATTTAGATTTAGCATTGGTTAAATTGTATTTGAGTTTAAACTTGAAAGTTGAAGAATTTTATCGATTCAAGATTCATACTACCATAGACATTGATATTGCATATCGCTTTTTGGGTAGACCCGTGTTTCGGCAATTAGGAGCTTGGTTTAAATATCCGCAATGGATGTTGGCACGAATTAAGACTTATCTAACCCGAGTGGATGCCTTTGCACCTAATAGAACCGTAGTACCCTACCTAGAAGCTGGTGGAAAAACCACTCTTGAAAATGCTCAAGTTTTTGTTCTTTGCTCCGAAAAAAACACCAAATACAACAAACAAGTAATGCGGAGTTTTGGACCTTGGAAGCGAGATATCAAACAATTGAACTCTATTACACAAATTGGACTTCATCCTTCATTGAATGTTTCCATGGTTACTTTAAGTCAATCTAAATTAACGCCTTTGGATCAAGATGAAACGCCAATGTATACTCTTCATCCTAACTCTTTAGTACTTTGGAACAATGAAAAACTCTGGTTGGAACGCACTTCTGGTCTGATACCCATATTAAATAGTCGACAACATTATATACATTTACTTTTTCCATTTACTTATAGATATCTGACACAATTGGGTATAAAAAATGATTGGAGTATGGGTTTCGCACAAGATTTAGGGTATCGCGCAGGTACAGCTATGCCATTTTTGTGGTACGATCTGCTTGAAGATAAAACAACGAACTTAACCATTCATCCGTTTGCTGTAATGGATGTTACGTTAAAAAATTATTTAAATCTGCATCCCGAAGAGGCGTACAAAATCACCTCTGTTATGAAACACATTTGTGCGGTATTAGGTGTACCATTTACATTTATTGTTCACAATGAATCGCTGTCGGGTTTGCAAGGTTGGGAAGGTTGGCAAGAAGTATTCAATTCTTGGAGAGACGACTTAAAACAAGCAAAACAAACATGAGGGATTCAGTTATTCAATACTTAGAGTGTAGCGACATTGAACCATTAAAGTGGAATGACTGTATTCGAAATTCTAAAATAGGCATTCCTAGTTTGTGTTATGCACGTTATGAATATTTACAATCTGTTTGCAACGGTCAGTGGGGAGCTTTAATTATCTTCAACTCGAATCAAAAGAACTATTTAAATGTGATGCCCTTGCCTTATCGAAAGAAGTGGGGTTTTATTTATTACATATATCAACCCTTTTTTTGTCAACAACTGGGAGTTTTTGGAGAACCAACCCATTTCAGTATCGACGAATTCATTTCTCATATTCCAAAGCGATTTTTACGATTGCACTTAAACGTTCATAGCGGAATTGGCATCCCTCAAAAATCCCAAAAAAAGACCAATTTTATCTTACCAGCGCCTCATATACCTGAAAAAAAATTCAATAAAGATGCGCAAAAAAACCTCAGAAAACTTCATTTACACGATATTGATTACGTTGAAACAACGGATTATCAAACCATTTTATCAATTTACGACGAAGCTTGGGGGGAACAAACCGGATTTGAATGGTTCAATGATTATGATGCATTTTCTCAAGCTTTGAAACTATTGCATCAGGATCAAATCTATGCGGTTATTGTTCGAAATAACAAAACCGGAGAAAATTTGGGAGGTGCTATTTTTCTTCATTCTGGTGAAATTACCCAAGAGTCACATCGTTTGCATTATGTATGCGGTGGTGCTGTAAAACAAGGTCGTGAATGGGGAGTAGTACACGGAATTATTGAACATATTTGTATCAAATTTCCGGATTCCATCATTGACTTTGAAGGATCTAACATACCCTCGGTTGCTAAATTTTATCAAAAATTTGGTCCCATAGATGAACCATATTATTCCATTAACATTAATTATAGACTATGAATTTAAAACCTTGGATTCAATCAGCACGATTGAGAACCCTGCCTCTTGCCCTATCGGGTGTATTATTATCCTGGGGGATGAATTTGATGAGTGAACATGGATATCCTCAATGGGATTTATTTGTATTGGCCATATTAACAGCTGTTTCACTTCAGATATTATCCAACTTTGCCAACGATTATGGTGATTACAAAAAAGGCACTGATGCCAAAGCAGAACGGTCAGATCGAATGCTCACAGCAGGGTTAATTTCAGAAGGTGCAATGAAAAAGGCACTTATTTTGTTTTCAATACTCTCTTTTAGTTTTGGGATGCTTCTGTTATGGATTTCTTTCAACCGACATTTCCATTTGAGTTTTTCAGAACTATTTAAAAGTTCGGCATTTCTCGTTTTTTTAGCCGTTGGAATCATATCGATTGGTAGTGCCATTTTTTATACTGTTGGAAAACGAGCTTATGGATATTCGGGGTTAGGAGATTTTTTTGTTTTTATCTTTTTCGGTATGGTTCCTGTTTTGGGGATGGTATTTCTTTTCGGAATTCATCAGATTCACGTGGAACACCTTATTGGTGCAGCGGGTATGGGTCTACTAAGTACAGCAGTACTTAATGTAAATAATTATCGAGATTTGATTTCTGATGAACAAAGTGGTAAGCGAACTATAGCCGTAAAATTAGGCGACAAATACACGGTATTTTACCACCGTTTACTTTTGGTTTTCGGATTTTTAGGAATTGCTTTTTCAGCAATGATTTTTATAAATCGTTTGTTTAATTATGGTGTCTTAATCTATTCTCCAGAAATGTTTTGGGTTTTAGGAATTTTTGCACCTTCGGCCATTTTACTGTCGCGACATTTTTCGGAGTTTAGAGAATTAAAACCAGGTGATAGAGTAGGTTTGAATCCTCAGTTAAAAAAACTATCACTAACCATTTTATTGACCATTTTGATTTATGTTACATTATCATTTTGGGTGTTTGAAACACTGTAGTTTTTAGCTTTGGTTTTCCTGAGTAATTATTCTCATTTGCATCAATTATTACCCTTTACAGTTTTCAAGAATTAATTTTAATTCAAACTAGTAAAAACAATATATTTAAATTAAAGCATTAATTTTTAAGTAGTAAAACATTGATTAATCCACAATCACAAATGAAACTCCGCATAGAAAAACATCAATTACATTTTATAAAACCAGCCAAAACTTCAAGAGGGGCTTACACTGAGAAAACTGCTTATTTGTTAATACTTGATACTGAATTTGGTCAATTTTTAGGAGAGGTTTCACCTCTTCCTGATTTAAGCATCGACGGAAAGGCTGATTTTGAACATTTGTTTAATCAGGGACTTTCACAACTAAATAAAGAAAATTTAAATACACATGATTTATTGAACTTGCAGGAAGAATGGAGCAATTACCCTGCACTTCGTTTTGGAATCAACTGTATCATTTCGGATTTGGTTTCAACTCTCAAAATTTTGGGAATTGATTTTTCAGAACCTTCCATAATTGGGTCAAACTACCCATCGTCTGCATTTTCACCATCAACTTCCATTCCCGTTAACTCGGTTAAATCCCCAAATATATCGAACAATTACTCAGACACACGTTCAGTCGCCAACGATTTTTTATCAAAGAAATCAGGAATTCCAATCAATGGATTGGTGTGGATGAATGATATTGAATCGATGGAAGAAGAAGCAAATCAAAAAATTGATTCCGGTTTCAACATCATAAAATTTAAGGTTGGTGCTTTAGATTTTGACTCCGAATGTCGCCTATTGGAACGAATTCGCAAAAAACACTCTGCTTTTCAATTAGAAATCCGTTTAGATGCAAATGGGGCTTTTTCACCTGACACCGCAATGGAACAACTTCGTGAATTGAGTCGGTTTGATATTCACTCATTGGAACAACCCATCAAATCGAATCAGTGGGATGATATGCAAAGAATTTGTGCAATATCTCCGATTGATATTGCATTAGATGAAGAATTAATTGGATATTCAAACAAAAATGGAAGCGAACTACGCGAAGATGCCCAGAAACTTTTGCAATACATAAAACCCAAGTACATTATACTGAAACCTACATTTATCGGGGGATTAGATCGATGTGATATTTGGGTAGAAGAATCTTGGAAAAACGAAATTGGTTGGTGGAGTACCAGCGCTTTAGAGGGCAATGTCGGTTTATTTGCAATTGCTAAATGGGCTTCAAAATATTTGAATCACCCTCAATTTATGGTTCAAGGTTTAGGGACAGGTAGTTTGTTTGTGAAGAACTTCCCTGCGAATACTGAAGTGAAAAACGGACATTTGTACGCATTGTGAAACCAGAATTTGTTGATTTACTTAAGCAAACTCTACCTCAAGCAGAGGTGGATTCACTTTTGAATGCCATTACTTCAACTTCACCTCCTATTTCTATACGTTTAAATCGAAAGAAAATCGAAGCATTGGGTTTATCTGTTGAAGACATATTAACTGTAGAACACGAAAAAATTGCGCATTGCCGTGATGGATTCTTCCTTAAAACTCGTCCCACTTTTACAGCAGATCCCAGTTTTCACGCAGGTTTATATTACGTGCAAGAGGCCAATTCCATGTGGATTGGTGAAATAATGCGACGTTTGGTTTCCCATTTGCCTAGTCAAGCATTAGTACTCGATATGTGTGCAGCTCCGGGGGGTAAAACAACACATGTTTCCTCGGTGTTGAGGGATGGGGATTTATTGGTTTCGAATGAAATAATTTCACAGCGAAATTCCGTTCTTTTCGAAAATGTAAGTAAATGGGGAGATGGAAACACCTTAATCACAAAGGCAGACGCAAAAGTATTCTCGAAAAGTTCCGTACTTTTTGATACAATTCTGTGTGATGCACCATGCAGTGGTGAAGGCTTATTTCGAAAAGACGATGGGGCTATGAATGAATGGTCGTTGGATAATGTTGACCTTTGTTCACAAAGACAACAACGCATTGTGTTTGATCTTTATAACAATTTAAAACCAGGGGGTTATTTCATTTATAGTACATGCACTTACAACCGGATTGAAAACGAGGACAATGTAATTAAATTCTGTGAGGAATTGGGATTTGAAGTTGTTGATTTGGGTCTGGGTATTGATGATCAATTGTATAGTTTAGAAAAGGGAATGTATCGTTGCATGCCTCACCTAAGTTCAGGAGAAGGCTTGTTTTTCACAGTTTTAAGAAAACCAGGGGCATTCTCGTTAAGTCCAAATTCTTCTGATGATTTTCACGTGAAAAAACATCCCTCGAAAAACAAAAAAAATGCGACAAACCATCTAGAAATTCCGCTGGAAATAAGCAGGTTGTTTCCTGAATCTGACTTCCAATTGACTTCAAAAGAGGGTGAATTTTATGGTATTAGACATTCCAATAAAGAGTGGATCCTAAAACTTGTTAATTTGTTGCCTAACGTGATTCATCCAGGCTTTCCAATTGGCACGATTATGAAAAACAAGTGGAAGCCCCATGTGGCCGCCGTTTTACTCATTGAAAGTCCAGTTAAAATAGACCAGATTTTAAGCGATACTGAGTTATTGCTTTACCTAAGACGCGAATTTATTCCAAAGGCTTCATCTAATTCAACTTTGGAGAAGAACAATTCAATAGATTTAGGTGATGTTTCAGAAAAATCGAAAATGAATGAACCTAGTTCTACTAATTCATCAAAAATAATGGAAGCGAAGAATGGAAAGAACTTTTTATTAAATGCGGATAAAGACGGCATTCTCATTCTAGGTTATTTTATACATGATGAAATTCCTGTAATTTTCGGCGTGGGTAACTCAGTACGAAATGGTATAAATAATTTATGGCCAATGGAATGGCGTGTACGTAGCATTTTTCAGGACACCCATCGAATCTGTGGGTGATTGGTTCCAATAGAGCCGAATAAGCTGCGTATTTTTGTTATGTGATTACCATAAACCGTTTCCAATTGCCTAATGGCTTAAAAGTTGTTCATCAATTTGATTCAACAGTATCGACTGTCGTATTAAATACGTTGTATAACGTGGGTGCTCGTGATGAGGATCCAAATCGCACGGGATTTGCCCACCTTTTTGAACATTTAATGTTTGGAGGAAGCAAGAATGTGGAATCATTTGACCAAGAAATCGAACATGCTGGAGGACAAAACAATGCCTTTACCAACAACGAATTCACCAATTACTACATTACTGTTCCTTTAGAGAATATTGAAACTGCATTTTGGCTAGAAAGTGACCGGATGTTGGAGTTAAATATAAACGAAAATACGTTGGCCATTCAAAAAGGGGTTGTAGTTGAAGAATTCAAACAGCGTTGTTTCAATGCTCCATTTGGTCAATTATGGCATCATGTTAGGGAGCTTCTGTATAAAGAAAGTTCATACCGTTGGCCAACTATCGGATTAACGTTAGATCACATTTCAGACGCATCATTGGATGATGTTCGTGATTTCTATCGTCGATTTTACACACCTCAAAATGCCATTGTTTCAATCGTTGGAAATGTTTCTTTGGAAGAATGTAAGTCACTTTGCGAAAAATGGTTTGGTGGAATTGAAAAACCTGGTAAGCCCAATGAAAACGTTTACATGCATGAAGTTTTTCCGGAAGAAATTCGAAGAAAAATTGAAGATGACTTATCTCCAAATCCAGCTGTGTTTTTATTGTGGCGTGGTCCATCTGCTAAAGAAAAAGGTGGGTTAGAATTGGATTTATTTGCTGATTTATTGGGTGGTTCTGAAGTATCTGAATTGAATGAAACTTTGGTAAAAAAACTAAAAATTTGCAATGCTGCTGAAAGCTTTTACATCAAAGGCGTAGGTGAAGGCATTTTCATTCTTTACGGAATTTTAAACGAAGGAAGTACGCATGAACAAGTAGAAAACGAATTATATAACACGTTAGCTCGTTTTATTGAAAAGGGAGCCGAAAATCAATTCATATTTGATAGTACAAAGAATAAAATTTATACGGGATTGCAGTTTGAGCACATCAATCCCATGAATAGAGCACAAAAATTAGCATATTGGGAATTATTAGGTAATGCTGATAAAATAAACTCGGAAGCGGAAGAAATTAAAAATACGCAATTAAATGACATATTGAATGTTGCTCAACATTATTTAAATGAATCATGTAAGTCTGTACTTTACTATAATCCTAAAAAATGACACACCAATTTAGAAGCACTCGCCCTGATGTTCGAACTATTAAAACATTTGATGTTCCAAGTATTCAGGAAAATAAAAGTAAAAAAGGACAACGCTATTTTTATCACAACACACCCGACTTAGGGGTATTACGCATGTCCATTTGGTTTTCAGCAGGAATTAAAGAACAAGTTAAACCTATGCAAACTGCAGGAGCAATGGAATTGCTTTTAGCTGGAGGTTGTGGTAACACAGAAAAAGACATCATTCAATACATCGAGCATTTGGGTGCATCTGTAAGTACAGACTATTCTCTTATTGGAACAGTACTCAATATTCGTTGTTCTAACTTGGTGGCAACTGACGTTTTACGTTGGGTTGAAAAGCATATACATGGCGCCGAATATCCTTTAAACGAGTTTGAAAATTACATTCCTGTTAAAATGGCTTCTTTAGAGCGTAAGATGCAAACTCCAAGTTATTGGTCCGATAGAATTGCTCGTGAAAGCTATTTCGGTAAATCTACTTTAATGGGAAAATTCGCTGATTTAGAGGATTTGGAGAATCTCAAAAGAGAAGATTTGGTAGCGTTTCACGAGAAACATTTGCAATTAGGAAAGTCCATGTTATTCGTTTCCGGTGATTGTAGTACCCAATTATTAAATGAACTACTTGACATTCATGATCAGTATTTTATAGAACCGTTTACTTTAGAAATTCCGGAGGAAGAAATACTAGGTGAAGTTTCTGACTCAATTATTAAATATTCGGTAAAAAACACGAGTCAGGCAAGCATGGTGTTATTGAAGCATATTGGAGAAATTGATGAAATTACTCAGTATCGACTCACTTTATTAAATATGGTTTTGGGTGGATATTTTGGCAGCCGACTTATGCAGGAATTGCGTGAAAAACAAGGGTTGACCTATGGAATTAGTTCGTACTTTCGTCCGTCTTTAAAAGGAAGATCTTGGTTAATTTCGGGGGAAATGAATAGTGAAAATGCGGAATTAGCGCTTACGAAAACCATTGAAATTATGAATCAATTGAAAACGGATTTAATTTCGGAAGAAGAGCTAGAAAAGGCAAAGCGTTTTTTTAGTGGACAATTTCGTTCTGGTTTTGATGGTCCTTTTTCAGCGGCAGCAAAGTGCCAGCAAACGATTTTAAGAAATCACTCGTCTATGTATTACCAAAACACTTTGGAAGCCATCTGGAACACGACTCCGGAAGATTTGAAAACACTGGCAAACAATGTTTTAGCTGATAAGTCGTTTATTAAAGTAATATCAGGCGACGTATAATAACATAACCTATGAATTTATTTGCATCTTATTCTTACTATTTTCAGACTTTAAATAGATGTAAATTATTCATATCCTTTGGGTTAGTATCTTTATTTTATCAAAATGTAGAATCACAAATCCCAACCAATGGATTGGTGGCTTATTATCCTTTTTCTGGGAATGCAGGGGATTCTTCGGGTAACAATTATCATGGTACAACGTATAATGTTACTTTAGTAAGTGACCGTTTTGGCAATTCAAATTCAGCGTACAAGTTTGCGGGAAATACCAATTCACGAATCGAAATTCCTTCCACTGGATTAAAAAATAATAATTATTCTTACAGCGTATGGATCAATATTACGAGTTTGGGCGCAAATGGTTCGTTAAGTTCAGTTTTTGAAGTAGCTCAAGGTGGAAATGCTACTGGACAAGGTATCTCTGTGGCTAATAATTACTTAGGAAGTGCAAAAGGAATAAATGGAGGTGGTTACAATCAATCTGCTGTTCCGTCTGTTTGGGTGGTATCCACAAAAACATTGCCGAGTATTAGTCGCTGGTATCATGTAGTATTTATTAGAGGCGATAAGTTTCAATATTTGTATATTAATGGTACGCTTAGCGATAGTTTTAAAACATCAACTTCCCTTCTTCCTGAGTATGGCAATCCGGTAAAAGCTATGTTTGGTGTTCGATGTAATTTAATTCAACCCTTTAATGGAATTATTGACGACGCGGCACTTTATAATCGAGTAATTTCTCCCTGCGAAGTGATGCAACTTTACACAGGGAAAGCACCAATCAATGGTCCCCGATCTGGAATTAGTAAAGCAATACTTCATAGAGCCTGTTTGGATCGAGTTACTGGTCAACTAGATCTTAAAATTACACCATCAAAGGATTCGTTTTCGAACTTTGCCTTTTATCGTGTTTGGGGACGAGATAATACGGCTGGTGTATTTCAATTATTAGATGAAGAAAGGGTACTTAATAAACAGATATTAAATTTGTTTCCACCCAACAAAAGAAAATGGGAAATTTATGTTTCTACTCATTGGACTCTCTGTAATGGTACAGATTCCATCCTATCGAATACTATTTTTGTTGATGACGTTGCTCCATCTTATGTAGAGCCAGATAGTGTTTCAGTGGAACGCATTTCACAAAAAGTTATTGCGGGATGGACATCACCAATAGAAACAGATATTATGGGATATAGTCTATTCCAAGTTGATGGCTCCGGCAATAATAAATTGATTGATGAGCAAAATGTGTTAAGATATACATTTGACGAAACTACATTTGATTCCAAGACAGGAGGAAATCGATTGGCTATTGCTTCTTATGACAGTTGCAGAAACGGAGCGGTTATATCTAAATTTCATTCTCCAATTTTATTGTCTTATCGTTTGGATAATAATTACTTATGCAATAAAAAAATACGTTTTGAATGGACAAACTACGTAGGTTGGCTTACGGAAACCCATCTACTCATTATTGAAGATGCCGATAAAAATACGGTGATTGGAACGTTGAATATTGGTGGATCTATAAATTCATACGATTGGATTCTCCCCTATTTAGGTTTCAATTTACGTGTTTACATTAGGGCTTTTAAATCGGGCAATCCAAAAATAAGTTCTACTTCTAATTTAGTAAGTGCAGTAGTCGGAAACATTCCTCTACCTAGTACACCGACAACACTCGACTGGATAAGCGTGCAGTCTGAGCCAGAAATTGCCATTAAAGCGCGTAAAAATGTCGGTGATAGTTCGGTTTTATTTTATAAAGATTTCGGTTCTAACACGTGGAACATAGCACTAAATATTAACCGAAATACAGAGTACATTGACTATAATCATTCGCTTTCTAACGCATCCAATCGATTGACTGATTTTAAGTTAGTACGATTTAACCTTTGTAATATTGCGTCAGATAGCACTGTTATTTACAGAAACATTTTATTAAAAAAATCAGGACAAAAGGAGATAGAATTCACACCTCATCAAGGTTGGAAATCGGAAGGAATATCGCATGAGTATCGCGTAGAAGAATTTTACAACGGTAGCTGGCAATTGATAAATACAATCCCTGAATTTAATTATCCGTCCTATAAGTTAGGAATCATTGGCTATGGTATTCGAAAATATCGCATAAAAGCAATTACTTTTTCACCCGTAAATAATAATTGGTCCTACTCAAATATCGTTCAACTAGACTTAGGCTTTGATTCATCACAAGTGGACACATTTTTAATTCCCAATGCATTTACACCGGGGGGATTAAATCCGGTTTTCAAAGTAACTAATCCTGCTGTTTTACCAGGAGAAGCTCAAATGGTTATTTACAATCGATGGGGCGAAATTTTCTTTAAAGGTGACGCCTTAGTCGGCTGGGATGGTACCGACGGAAAAGGTGAAATTGTTCCTGATGGTATTTATGTTTACGTAATCGAAGCACGTTATCGCAGGAAATTAAAAACCATTCCTGGTACAATTATGGTTATCAAGTAGAATTAATGGACGGTAATCTATTATATATGAGTACATTAGTGTATTTATTCTTTATTCAAGTAATTAAAATACTCCATTAAAAATAGCCTATTTAATTGCTTTGCAAGGCTACTGAATAATGAATTTGTCAGTGGTAAAAATGGTGGGTTTTTCCTAGTGTCTCATAGAAGAATTGTCGCCAAAATGAACGTAATTTTGTAAGGTAATTTATATGGTACTGTAAAAATTCATTTGATTCATACTCATCATTAGATTTATTGAGGCCAAAGGATACAAAGGATTTTACAAAGACTCATCCGTTAATTTACATACAACAGAAAAACAGAAATAATTATAAAGTAAACAAGTTTAAAATATACTGGCTTTAACAAATCTCTATAACTCATAATTAAAAAAACACTAAAGAAAACAAAGAGTAACATGTCAAATACGATATCTTTTTTTGGAAAATGCAAGTTTTTAAAAGGTGAAGATCGCAAGAAGATTCGTACCCTTTTGGAATATATTAGTACTTCACATCGATTTGAAATAGATCAATTGTCTTACATATACGTTTCTGATGAAGAATTACTTGAGATGAATCAACGAGTTTTAGATCATGACACGTATACAGATATTATTACTTTCGATTTATCGGATATGGAAGGTAGAATTGATGGTGAAATTTACATTAGTAAGGATCGGGTTTTGGAGAATGCCAACACGTTCAATACTACTTTTGAACTAGAAAATGTACGCGTACTCTCTCACGGTTTACTTCATTTAATTGGCTATAAAGACAAGGCTCATTCTGAAATAAAAGAAATGCGCAGAAAAGAGGAAGAAGCTATACAGTATTATATAAATCTACAATAATAAATCTAATTATAAAACATAAAAGCAAAGTTTCACGTGAAACCTTTAAAAATTTAGCAATCAGTAAAAGCAAAACAAACTAATTTCTAAAGTTTAAAACTATAAGATTTCGCTCAATCCATACATTCTAAATAAATATGTATTCAAATAAAAATATTATAAAAATAAATTTACCTGTAAAACAACCATTTCTATAATTATAATCAAACATAAATTACCCGAACTCAAAATAATAAATAAATAAAAATACAATACGTTTCACGTGAAACTCAAATAATATGAATCAGTACGATGTAATAATAGTAGGTGCAGGCCACGCCGGTTGTGAAGCAGCACATGCAGCAGCTACCATGGGAAGCAAAGTAATGCTAATAACCATGAATATGGAAACCATCGCAAAGATGAGTTGCAACCCAGCCATGGGTGGAGTAGCAAAAGGACAAATTATAAGAGAAATAGATGCTTTGGGGGGAATGTCGGGAATTATAACAGACAAAACCATGATTCAATTCCGCATGCTCAATAGAAGTAAAGGACTTGCCATGTGGAGTCCCAGAGCACAGAGCGATCGCTGGAGATTCTCAGAGGAATGGAGATTAGCGCTAGAAAACAACCATAACGTTGACTTTTTTCAAGATTCCGTAACCAATATTATCACAGATAAAAATAAAGTTATAGGTGTAGAGTGCGGAATGGGAAATAAATTCTACAGCAAATCTGTAGTAATAACAGCTGGTACATTTCTAAATGGAATCATACATATAGGAAGAAAACAATTCGGAGGGGGAAGAATGGCTGAAAAAAGCTCCACTGGAATAACAGCACAACTCGAATCATTAGGATTCACCTCTGGAAGAATGAAAACAGGAACTCCCCCACGAATAGATGGAAGATCCTTAGACTATTCACTCATGGAGGAACAAAGAGGTGATGACCATCCATCCAAATTTTCTTATTTACCAACGACTACTCCACTCATAAATCAGAAAAGCTGCTACATAACGTATACCAATCAAAACGTACATGAAATACTAAGGGAAGGATTCGAAGATAGTCCCATGTACAATGGAAGCATCAGCGGTTTAGGACCGAGATATTGTCCCTCAATAGAAGATAAAATAAATCGATTTGCCGAAAGAGATAGACACCAAATATTCGTAGAACCCGAAGGATGGAATACAATTGAAATTTATGTAAACGGATTCAGTACATCACTTCCAGATGAAATACAGGTAAAAGCGTTAAAAATGATACCAGGATTTCAAAATGCCAAAATTTTTCGACCTGGATATGCTATCGAATATGACTACTTCCAACCCACCCAATTATACCCTTCATTAGAAACCAAAATCATTGAAAATCTATACTTTGCAGGACAAATAAATGGTACCACCGGATACGAAGAAGCAGCTGCTCAAGGCCTTATAGCGGGCATAAATGCTCACCTCAAGATAAATGGTCAAGAAGAATTGATTCTCAGAAGAGATCAAGCCTACATTGGAGTTCTAATTGACGACCTAGTTAACAAGGGAACCGAAGAACCTTATCGAATGTTCACTTCAAGAGCAGAATATAGAATCAGTTTAAGACAAGACAACGCAGACGAACGTTTAACTGAAATTGGATACAAAATAGGTCTAGCCAAACAAGACCGTTTTGATCTATTACAAAAAACTAAAATAAAAAGTGACGAAATAATTAAGTTACTTGAAACAACATCAGTAACACCTGATGATGTAAATAATAATATAGAGCTTTCTTCACCAATAAAAGAAAAAATGAAAGCTGCTAAATTATTACTCCGACCTGAAGTAGAATTAATACATCTTGAACCATTCATATTTGATCAAGAAACCACATATACAACAGAGGAAAAACTTCGAGCTGAAATAAAGATAAAATATGAAACTTATATTCAACGCGAAAAAGAACAAGCAGATAAGCTACAACGTTTAGAGTATATCAAAATACCTAAAGATTTTAATTATCACAAAATAACAGCTCTAAGTATGGAATCGCGTGAGAAACTAACACGGATAAAACCATTAACTATTGCACAAGCAAAACAGATCAGCGGTGTATCTCCATCAGATATAAGTGTGCTATTAATACATTTCGGACGATAATATGAAAAAACAAAGCTCCATTCTTGGAAAAATCCTTATTACAATAACTGTTTTCTACCTTATATCTTGCGCTAACCCCGTTAGTCCCACAGGAGGAGTAAAAGATACCAATCCTCCTAAAATAGAAAGCTTTAAAATAACAGAACTCAAAAATAAAAAACAATTACTTATACAATTCGATGAAAATATAGTGTTTCAAAACAACATTGAATTATCTCCATATAAAACAAAAGCTAAGCCATCTGTAATAATATCTAGAAACAAGATACTCATACAACTCGATTCCAATACAAACTCAATAAATTTCAATGATGCAATAAAGGACTTAAACGAAGGAAACAAAGCAACACTATCCAATTTAATCGTAGGATCCGATTCTAGTATCAAGTACTATAAAGTACAAAGTATCCCAAAAAATAAAGAAAAGATATTGGCATACGGAATTAATAACCAATACATATATCCATACAATACCACCATAAATGGTTATGCATTTGGTGAAGGACTTCCAAACCAAACAAAATTAAAAACCATCATTTATTTAGACCAAAACAAAAACCAACAATACGATAGTACAGAATGGGCTTACATAGATACAATACAAACAGTTTTAAAACCATTTTTCAGCAAAGAGGATACTACAAACCAAAACAATAATTTAACAACCGATACCTACAGCGATAAAAAAAACCTTCAAAACATAGATACCTTTGAAGCTATCTTATATCCCCCAAAGCAAAATGAAATTAAATACTATATAGATTCTAATGAAAAGCAAAGTTTAATCATAGTAAATAATTCTATAGCTAAAAATAAAATAAAAAATAAATATAAACCAACAGAAGAACATGGAGACACGTTGCTTTACCCAACGTTACTAGCCTTTTCGGAAATACAGAACGAAAAGTTACTATATAAAAAAACAAGGGTAACCATCAATAAATCCAGTAAAATAGTGTACCACCAATATATATATGAAAAAGATACAATCTACTTCCAAGAAAAATATTTAAGTAATTTCAATATTAAAAAGGTAAAGCAACCAAGCAATACATCCAATATCGATAATAATGATAGCAATTTTACCGACTCCATACCAGTTTTAGATATGGTAAACCCATTTACCAATCCACACGGAACAAATTATACAGACATTCCTAAAATCCAAGATGAAATAGACCAAATTCAAAGCAATATCGGAATACAATTCATTTCTTTCTCTCAAATGCAAAAACAACTACGCAATGAAATAAAAGACGACAAGTCTATTACCGATAAGATTTTAAAACCAAAAGAACTAAAAAAATTAGGTAAACTGAACATTCAGAATGACTCTAACTTTAATTGCGGGTTAAGCATATATAAAGAAGGTAAAGAAATTATTACCTCCAACTGTTCAACGGGAAACAAAACCATTGTTCTACCCGTCGGAAATTATCAGTATTTCACGTGGAAGGACGTCAACAACGATCAAATATGCCAACAACCGGAAGAAATACTCGAATACTTCTTTGAAACTGAAGTTTTAGAAAAGATAGAAAACACAATCATTGTGAAAAAGACTAAAACCCAGGAGAAAAACGTCAAAATTCCAGCAATTATCCAAAGTGAATAATGGGATAAAAACAACTAAAAAAATAGGCTGTTGAAATACATTAAACTAAGCAGGAAATACACAAAAGCCCATGTGAAAAGAACTAGAGAAAATGAGACGAAATATATCCTAATTTATAAAACAAAAAAAATAGTAAAATATTGATTTACAATAATTTAAAAATATTTTTTATCTGTTTCACGTGAAAATAAAAACAATTATCCCCATATCCACACACAATTAAATTATATATAAAACATAAATTTAAAATCTATTTATTTATTACTTTGGGGATGTGCAAATCAATTTTTAGAAAAAATATTTTGGAATCGGATGAATGGATTTAGATTTGTGATATGATTGAACGGATAGAACCCTTAGTGAAGGAAATAGAAAGTTTGCTAATCTCTAACAGCGAAGAGCTTGAAAACTTTCGATTAAAGTATTTGAGCAAAAAAGGAATTATTTCTCAGTTATTCGAAGAGTTCAAAAATTTACCTGGCGATCAGAAAAGAGACATTGGAAAACCGCTCAATGTGCTTAAAAGTACAGCTGAGGGAATTTTCAATTCCAAAAAGGAAGAATTGGAAAGCAATTCAACAGAGGGATTACAAGGAATTGATACTACTCTACCCGTTTATTTAAACCAACCTGGAAGTTTTCATCCATTGAAAATTGTTGAAAATCGTTTAATAGAAATTTTTTATTCGTTGGGGTTTGATTTATCTGATGGACCAGAAATTGAAGATGATTGGCACAATTTTGGAGCACTTAACTTTTCAGAAGATCATCCAGCACGAGATATGCAGGATACGTTTTTTATAGGCGAACATGTTCTAAGAACTCATACTAGTTCTGTGCAGATTCGTGAAATGCAAAAAAATTCTCCGCCGTTCCGGCTTATTATGCCCGGTAGAGTTTATCGAAATGAAGCGGTAAGCTCTCGCAGTAACTGCTTTTTTCACCAAATTGAAGGATTGTACGTAGATGAGGGAGTAACGTTTGCTGACTTAAAACAGACTCTATACTACTTTGTTCAGCAATTTTTTGGACAAGGCACAGAAGTACGATTCCGATCTAGTTATTTTCCTTTTACAGAACCGAGTGCAGAAATGGATATTTGGGTAGGCACAGAAACAGAAGAAAATAAACGATTAACCAAAGGAACCGGATGGCTCGAAGTTTTGGGTTGCGGAATGGTACACCCTAACGTTTTAGAATCATGTAATATAGATTCTAAAAAATTTTCCGGCTACGCCTTTGGTATAGGGATGGATCGAATAACCATGCTCAAATATGGAATCAACGACATTCGAGATTTCTTCCACAATGATTTAAGACTATTGAGTCAATTTCAAGGAGAGTAATTATTTTTAAAAGATTAGTAAAACTTTCTATTTAGCAATCCGGACACCATTAATTAAATACCACTAAATACATGATTTATTTCGCCAGTGATTTTCATCTCGGAATGCCTGAAGGCGAAATTTCCTTCCAAAGAGAACGAAAGGTATGTGCTTGGTTGGATAAAATTTCAGAAGATGCTTCCGATGTTTTTCTTTTGGGGGACACTTTTGATTTCTGGTTTGAATATAAAAAAGTAGTTCCCAGAGGATACGTAAGATTCTTGGGCAAGTTAGCCCAAATGTCGGACTCTGGAATACGAATACACATTTGTGTAGGTAATCATGATTTATGGATACAAGATTATTTAGTGAAGGAATGTGGAGTTCGAATATTTAGAGAACCTGAAATAGTTCAATTTGGAGAAACCCGTTTTTATATTCATCATGGAGATGGATTAGGTCCTGGAGATGAGAAGTATAAATTCCTAAAAAAAATTTTCACCAATACTCTGGCCAACTATATATTCGGCCAACTACATCCTGATCTCGCATTTAGAATAGCGAGTGGATTTTCTAAAAAGAGCCGACTCAATCAACCCAAAAGTGAAGAACAATTTTTAGGGAATGATCGTGAGTTTTTAGTGCTACACTGTGAACAGGTTTTATCCGATTATAAAAAAAATAAAATTACGGAAGAAAGCGTACCCGACTATTTTATTTTTGGTCATCGTCATCTGAAATTGGATATATTACTAAGCAATGGTCATAGTCGTTATATTAATTTAGGCGAATGGTTTCACGGAAGTGCCTATGTACGATTCGACGGAGAAAAATTGGAATTTTTGGATTTTATTGGCTAATGAATCAGGTAGATACAGTGCTTTAATCTGCCGAAAGTATCCTTAAAGCACAAATACTCAGATTATTTTTACAACTACAAAACCTAGAAATAAAAAAGGCTTCCCCCGAAGAAGAAGCCCATAATATAGAACAATCGTAATTTGTTCAGTTTAAAGAACAGTCATTTTAACATCGGTAAATTTACCGTTGGTAATGTTGAAGTTACCCATTCCAGTTGAAGCTTTATCCGTTTGAGTGATGGTAAAGATACCAGAACATAAACCGGTAGTTTTATCTACTTTGGTTAAGGTTACGCTGTAAGTAATGTCGTAATTCATCAACAAAGTTAATAGAGTCATAACATCCGCTTTTGGAGCATATAAAGCATAATCATCTGCAGTGAAGTCTGCTTTTCCGCTATAAGTACCTGTAACAGCCGGAGTTAAAACAAAATTAAATCCAACAACCGACGAATCTTTAAAATTAGTCGCTGAAAGAGTAAGCATTCCATCTTCAATTACTGCATCGCAACCGTAAAGAGTATCTTCACCGTTGATAAGCATTTCACCATTTTTATTGGAAGCCCAACTTTTACCATTTACGCTCATTTCAACAATACCTGTGGTAGGTTTTGGGGTAGGAGTAGGTTCTTTTTCACAAGATTGAACAAACATAGCACCCGCGAACAACATCGCAACTGCCACTAAATTAAATTTTTTCATAGTCGAATGATTTTATAGATGTTTCTAAAAGGCGAATATACTAAAAATAAAGGAATGTATCTTTGCACTTCATATGCTTGAAAAACTGGAAGCGGTTTACGCACATTTTAAGGAATTGGAATTATTGCTAAGTAGTCCTGAGATTTCGGGGGATATCAAACGATTTACCAAATTAAACAAGGAATACCGCGATTTGGAGGAGGTGGTAGCCGCGTATTTTGAATATAAGAAAACGGTAGAAGGAATAACGGAAGCTAAAGATATCCTAAAAAACGAAAAAGATAAGGAATTAAAGGATATGGCAAAGGAGGAGCTCGATCAATTGGAGGCCAAACTGGCACCGATGGAAGAGCAAATCCGCTTATTGTTATTGCCAAAAGATCCAGAGGACGCTAAAACATGTATAGTAGAAATCCGTGCAGGAACCGGAGGAGATGAAGCATCTATTTTCGTGGGAGATTTATATCGAATGTACAGTAAATATTGCGATCGTAAAGGATGGAAAACAGAGATAGTTGAAGAGATGGATGGCAGTACAGGTGGGTTTTCAAAAATCAGTTTTTCGGTGGATGAACCCGGAACCTATGGAATTTTAAAGTATGAAAGTGGAGTGCACCGCGTACAACGAGTTCCACAAACAGAAAGTCAAGGAAGAATTCACACATCGGCAGCTACGGTAGCTGTTATGCCGGAAGCAGATGAGGTGGATGTAAATTTCCGTGAAGCAGATGTAAAAATGGAAACTTCGCGAAGTGGAGGAGCTGGAGGACAGAACGTAAACAAAGTGGAAACCAAAGTAATGTTAACACACTTACCTACTGGGATGGTAGTCATTTGTCAAACAGAGCGAACACAGTTAAAGAACCGAGAAAAGGCGATGAAAATGCTTCGCACCAAGTTGTATGAAATCGAATTAGAAAAACACAATGCTGCAATAGCTGCAAAAAGAAAAACGTTGGTTTCCACGGGTGATCGAAGTGCAAAAATTCGAACCTATAATTATCCTCAAAGTCGCGTAACAGATCATCGAATTAATTTAACGTTATACGATTTACCCAATATCATCAACGGAGATTTAGATGAAATCATCAATGCATTGATGGTTGCCGAGAATGCGGAGCGTTTAAGGGCAGAGGGAGCATAAGAGAATTGCGGAAATTGCTGAACGGCTCAGAGCAGCTGGGGCATATAATAGTAACGGAAATCTCGGAAATTTTAAGAGCTTGGATCGTATTACATTGAGTCTCACTACACAGAAGGATTAATATCCGTGGAACCAATAGATCTTTGAGAAAATAAAGAGCGATTGGGGTTGAAGGCAATTACAATTAACCGCGGATCAAATGTTATTGGTTTTCCATCGATTAATTATGCTTATTCGTGGAAGTACTAAAAAATTTTGGCATCAAAGTTGCAACTTGTTAGCAGAAAGGAGACCAACGTCATGGAAAATAATCCCAAACCACAACAAGTCCAACATCCCCCAAAACAAAACAAACCCATACCTCATAGACGAAGTGGCGAAGGATATGCCATGAAAGAGGCAAGCGGGTCATAAATTTGTTTATCTTTGTAGCGATGGCTCTAAAGCATTCGCAGATACAAACGTTACAGCAAAAGTTGTCGCCTCAGCAGATTCAATTTATTAAACTGCTGCAGATGAATACGCTGGATTTTGAAGAACGTATGTCGGAAGAGTTGTTAGATAATCCGGCATTGGAAAAAGCAGAAACCGACATGGAATTTGCTGAAAGTGCTAATGATGGTAAAGAATCCGACGATTGGGGGGATGATTTTAACGATTCTCAGAATTACGATGTCGATGAAATTTTACGTCAAAGTGGGGGAGATGATGAATTTGGGTCTTTCAGAATGGGAGAAGATTACACAGGCGAAGACAGAAATGAATTGCCTATTCGGAGTGAGTCCTCGTTTCAGGAGTATTTAATGGAGCAAGCTCAGGCTTCAATTTTTGACGAGAAAGATTTACTATTAGCCATTCATTTAATTAATTCTATTGAAGAGGATGGTTATTTACGCCGTGAATTGAGAAGCATTGTTAATGATTTGGCGTTTAACGAAAACATCATGACCACGGAAGATGAGCTTGAAAAAGTGCTCATCAAAATCCAGAATTTTGATCCTCCGGGAATAGGTGCGCGTGATTTACAAGAGTGTTTGTTGCTTCAACTATACAAAAAAGATTACGGAGATAACGATGCATTGACCTTAGCTGAGCGAATTATTTCCGAACAAATGGAGGCTTTTTCGCGAAAACACTACGATAAAATTATGAAATCGTTGAAGGTCAACGACGAACAGTTAAAGGCAGCCATTAACGAAATCATTAAATTAAATCCCAAACCTGGTGAATCAGGTGCAGTAAATGCCAAAACTCAATATATTATCCCTGATTTTACGGTAAGGGAAGAAGGAGGCCAATTGTTTGTGAGTTTGAATTCAAGAAATGCTCCGGAATTGCGATTAAGCTCAGCATATACCGAAACTTTAAAAACGTATGAAGCGGCTCACAATAAAGAGCAGCAATTAAAGGATGCAGTTCAATATATTAAGCAAAAAATTGAGGGGGCAAGATGGTTTATCGATTCAGTAAAGCAACGCCAACATACATTACTAAGTACGATGGAAGCCATTGTAAAAAGACAACGTGAATTCTTTTTGGAAGGGGATGAGTCGTACTTAAAACCCATGATACTCAAGGATATTGCGGAGGTTGTGTCGTTGGATGTGAGTACCATTTCCCGTGTAGCAAACTCAAAATATGTGGAAACGGAGTTTGGAATTTTTCCGTTGAAGTTTTTCTTTTCGGAAGGAATTGACAACGGAGAAGGAGAGGAGATTTCTACCAAAGAGATAAAAAAAATATTGGCAGAAGCTGTTGCGGCAGAGAGTAAATCCAAGCCTTTAACCGATGAGCATTTGTGCGAATTATTGGTGAAAAAAGGTTACCCTATTGCACGCAGAACCGTGGCGAAGTATAGAGAACAATTAAATATTCCTGTAGCACGACTGAGGAAAGAGCTTTGATGGGTTTGGAGATCTTGGGTGACAATAAAATTCCTATCGGGTAACACACAAAGAGTTAAAAGTAAAAAACGAAAATGAGACAAGAACGATTTGCCAGACAAATACAAAAGGACTTAGGGGAAATTTTAAGTAATCACCGAAGCGAGTGGTTAACAGGTGCTTTCGTAACTATATCTAAGGTAGTAGTTAGCCCAGACCTAGGGTATTTAAAGGTCTATTTGTCGCTTTTTAACAATAAGAATCGTCAAGATATATTAGATCATTTAAACGGGCCAGTGAACAAAGAGGTACGACATGAATTGGCTATAAAAATTCGAAATAACGTACGAAAAATCCCCGAAATCCGTTTTTACGAAGACGATACATTAGATTACGTTGAGAAGATGGATGAATTGTTCCGCAAGATCAACGAGTAAAGGAGAAGTATTAATTAAATCAAAAACGAAGATCAAAGATCATAACAGATCGCAACCATGAAATTGGTTTGGCTCATTGCTAGGAAGTATTTTTTTTCGAGAAAAAATCCCTCGGCGGTCAATATCATTACTGGAATTTCTTTGGCTGGTTATGCAGTAGGAGCCATGGCTTTGCTCATATTGTTGAGTGCCCTAAATGGCTTTGAAGATTCCATTTTTGGGGGATATAAGAACAGTTCACCCCACTTAAAAATGCTCCCAAACACGGGTAAGGTTTTTTATGTACGCAGGTCGATGATTGATAGTATTCAACGGGTTCCAGGCGTAAGAGGCGTAAGTGTAATATTGCAGGACAAAGCCATTATCAAATATGGTGATCAACAAACGGTAGCTCGAGTACGCGGTGTAGATTCCTCATTTTTCCGAGTTTTTCGAGTGGATTCGATGGTTAAAGCGGGTATTCCCAAGTTGGTATCGGTTTCTGGGGATATTCAATATGCGTGGTTATCGGAAGGTTTGGTTTACCGATTGGGATTAAATGGTAATGACAATTATATTGAGTTATTATCGCCGGATAGGACCTCTGGTTCGGTGGCACAAACCCAACTAAACCAAGAAGTATTGGGAGTAACCGCAATGGTTCAGTTAGCTGATGATGATGCACAAAATACGGTGATTGTTCCATTACAAACAGCACAAACATTGTTTGCTCGAGAGGATGACCAAGTGATAGAAGAAGGTTCGGTTGGTATGGGATACGCCAGTGAATTAGCTATACGAGTGGAAGGGGGATTTGGCGCCGAGTCGGCGATTAAACAACGACTTTTAGAGACGTATTTTGGGGATTTTGATGTTCGTAATTTACAGGAACAACACCCCACGTTGCACAAAATGTTTAATACAGAGAAATGGTTTTCCTTTGCGTTATTGGCTTTTATTTTGGCGTTAATTAGCTTCAATTTGTTTGGTTCATTGCGTATGATGGCTATCGACAAACAGTCGGATTTGCAGATTTTATTAGCAATGGGTATGCGATTAAAGTTGTTGCGCCGAGTTTTTATAATTGAGGGATTGCTGGTTAGTGTAATTGGATCGGTTTTGGGGATGTTAATAGCGATAATTTTAATTTGGGTGCAACAGCATTATGGCTTAGTTAAAACGCAATCAACCTTTGAATTGGTTTATCCGGTAAGTTTGCGATGGCTGGATATAGTTTTGGTATTGAGTTTAAATGCTATGTTGGGTTTTATAGTTTCTTTAGGTGTTAGAGGTTTAGTGAAAATGGGACGATGAATTGAAATGAATCAAGGTATCACAGATAAAATAGGTTTAGGTACAGTACAATTTGGTCTGGACTATGGAATTTCCAATGAGGGAGGAAGACCAAATTTGGATGAAGTTCTACGTATTCTAGAATTGGCTCTGGCACAGGGATTGGATGTGTTAGATACCGCTGCTGGATATGGAGAATCAGAAAGTGTTTTAGGGAGGTGTTTGGAAAAACTTCCCCAGAATGCGTTTAAAATAATTACCAAATTCATGGGTTGCCGTTCGGAAGAGGAGTTGCATGAGCAATTTTCGAAGTCGTTGGAGCGATTGAATGTTGGTCAAGTTTATGGGTTGATGGCTCATCGTCCGTTGGAGTTGGTGGAATTTCCGGAATTATGGAAAGGGCTTCAAGGGTTAAAATCATCGGGTTTAGTCGAAAAAGTGGGGTATTCATTAAATACATTGCAAGAGTTTGAACAATTGCAAGAGTTGCATGAAAAAACGGGTTATCCCGATATCGTTCAAGTACCGTTCAACTATTTTGATGGCCGATTTGTGGAGATTATGAAAAAGCTAAAATCAAAGGGGTGCGAAATACATTCGAGATCAGCTTTTTTACAAGGTTTGTTTTTTATGTCGACGGATAAATTATCGACGCATTTTGATGTAGTTAAATCGGAGATAAAACGATTACAAGATGAATTTGGATCAGAATTATCGGGAGTATTATTGAGCTATGTTTTAGAGAAAGAGTATATAGACCGAGTGATTATTGGAGTACAGAATGCAGAACAATTGAACCAAAACATAGCTGCTGTAAAAAGGTCTTTAACCAATAAAATTGAATTACTTGATTGTAAACAGACGTTTTCAGAAGAAATAGTGGTGCCAAGTAATTGGAAAAAATAGCGGATAAAAAGGTATTATTTTGTAACAAATTGTAGCCTATAATGCTCAAAGAGGAAATATCGTTTAATTTTGAACGAATACTTCCATGCTATCTAATAAAACTCTCTTAATTACTGGCGGAACAGGATCTTTAGGAAAAGCACTTACAAAGCATATCTTAACCCACTTTCCGGAAATAAAAAAATTGGTGATTTATTCTCGCGATGAGCAAAAGCAATTTCAAATGGCTCAAGAATTTCCCGATTCAAAATACCCTCAAATTCGATTTCTGATAGGTGATGTTCGTGATAAGGATCGTTTAAGGCGGGCAATAAAAGACGTAGATTACGTTATACACGCTGCTGCCATGAAACACGTACCCATTGCTGAATACAATCCAGATGAATGTGTTAAAACGAACATCGATGGTGCTCGAAATGTAATCGAAGCGTGTTTGGAAACTAATGTAGAGCGCGTTGTAGCATTATCAACGGATAAAGCATGTGCACCCATCAATTTATATGGTGCGACAAAGTTAGCATCTGACAAGTTATTTGTAGCTGCAAATAACATTAAAGGTTGGAATCCCATTCGATTTAGTGTAGTAAGATATGGAAATGTAATGGGTTCTAATGGTTCGGTGATTCCGTTTTTCTTAAATAAACGTAAAGAAGGTGTTTTACCCATTACGGATCCCAATATGACTCGATTCAACATTTCTTTGCAAGGGGGTGTAGATATGGTTATGCATGCTTTGTTTCATGCATGGGGTGGCGAGATTTTTATCCCAAAAATTCCTTCTTACAAAATAACAGATGTGGCTATGGCTATTGGCCCAGAGTGCAAACATGAAGTTATTGGGATTCGCCCTGGAGAAAAAGTTCACGAGGAGATGATAACTCCTTCCGATAGTTTTTACACATATGACTTGGGAAAATACTACACTATTTTACCTAGTTCACATCATTGGAGTTTGGAAGAATTTATACAAGAATTCAATGCAGTAAAGGTACCTGTTGGGTTTTATTATAATTCAGGGGAAAATACTGAATGGGAAAGTGTTGAAGGACTGCGCAAGTTAATCAAAGAACATGTAGATCCTGAATTTACAGAGAAATAAGAACTTGAAAACCAGATATAATTTGCTGAATGAATCTGTTTATTCAAGAAGATTCAAAATATTAATGGTAGTTTATGGCGCAATATAAAGTGCTTGGTTCTGAACAGGAATTTTCCATCAGTAATTTCCGATTGGTTCCCATTCGGATGCAAGATCGTTTGGATATTATGAAATGGAGAAACGAGCAAATTTATCATTTGCGACAAAACAAGTTGCTTACGGAAACAGATCAAAACTGGTACTTTGAACAGGTTGTGGCAAAGCTTTTTGATGAAGATCAACCCAATCAAATATTGTTTTCATTATTAGAGGAGGATAAGTGTATTGGGTATGGAGGTTTAGTACATATTAATTGGGTGGATAGAAATGCGGAAATTTCATTTATTATGAACACTGAGTTGGAAAGCGATAGATTTGAGGAAATTTGGGTGGAGTATCTGAAGTTATTGGATTTTGTTGCATTTGATACATTAGGGCTTCACAAGATCTATACCTATGCATTTGATTTAAGACCTCACATTTATCCGATTTTCGAATCGTCTGGATATGTAAAAGACGCTGTATTGAAAGAACATTGTTTATTTAATGGGAAATTTTTGGATGTTGTAATCCATGCAAAGTTTAAATAGAAACCATGTTTTTGCACAAATCATATCAATTGGAATCTATAAAATTCATCAATTATATTGATTTGAATGACGATGAGCTACAATTGATATTAACTTGGCGTAATCATCCAGATGTGAGAAAATGGATGTACAATACTGACGAAATTACATTAACAGAGCATATTGAATTCTGTAAGAAGTTAAAATTGACTAATAACAAGGGTTATTGGCTAGTTCAAATGGGAAATGAATCGATAGGAACAGTTAACATTAACCCTTTTTATCCCGAAAAAAACGAAGGGGAATGGGGGTTTTTTTTAAATCCAAAGCATTTTAAATCTGATGCAGTGTTAATGTTGTTTTATTATTCTATAGAGTTGTTTTTCAGTGAGTTAAAACTCGATCAATTACGTGGATATGTACTAAAAACAAATATTAGCTCCCTTATATTGAATGATTTTTTTGGAATGGTTGAAAACGTTGAGGATAGCCAGAACAAAAATGAATATTCCTCAAGAAAACTAACTAGAGCTGAGTGGAAATTATTAAATCGTAATTCCGATAATTTGAAAACCCAATTCGCAAAATTTGTAAAAAATTACCGATTGAAACAATGAAAATCAAACACATAACGATCTCAAAGGACTCTCCAACATTTATAATTGCTGAGCTTTCAGCCAATCACAATGGTAGTTTGAAAAATGCATTAGATACTATCAAAGCAGCTAAAAGAGCTGGTGCTGATGCAATTAAATTGCAAACATACACTGCTGATACAATAACTATTGATTCTTCAACAGACGATTTTAAACTGCAGCATGGAACAATATGGGATGGAAAGTATCTTCATGCATTATATCAAGAAGCGTTTACTCCTTGGGAATGGCATGAACAATTGTTTAAAGCGGCTGAAGAAGAGGGATTAATTTGCTTTTCATCTCCGTTTGATCCAACTGCAGTTGATTTTTTAGAAACGCTCAACTGTCCAGCATATAAAATTGCTTCTTTTGAAATAACGGATATCCCGTTGATTGAATACGTAGCCTCAAAAGGGAAACCCATCATCATTTCTACGGGAATTGCCGAACTTGCAGATATAGAATTAGCAGTTGAAGCCTGCAAGCGCATGAACAATCACCAAATTGCTTTACTAAAATGTACGTCTAGTTATCCAGCGCCTATAGAAGAAGCCAATATGTCCATGATTCCTGATTTAGCTGGAAGATTCGGTGTGATTTCAGGTCTGTCGGATCACACTATGGGTTCTACGGTGCCCGTAGTTGCAACTGCTTTTGGGGGAAAAATTATTGAGAAACACTTCATCATTGATCGTTCTATTGGTGGACCTGATGCATCATTTTCAATGAATGAGGAAGAATTTACCGAAATGGTAAAAGCCGTTCGAGAAGCTGAAAAGGCAGTCGGAATTGTGGATTATACTCTCACTGAAAAACAAGCTAAGGGAAGAGATTTTTCGCGCTCGTTATATGTGGTAAAAGATATTAAAAAAGGGGAGCAATTTACTCAAAGTAACGTGCGCAGTATACGACCTGGTTATGGCTTACATCCACAGTATTTACCTCAAGTTTTAGGAAGTATATCAAACCGAGATTTGACAAAAGGAGAAAGAATGTCGCTCGATTTTATCGAAACTACTTAATAATTAATCCATAATGATGAATACGTTTGTTGGGATTGAATTCACATTAATGAAATGTGCTTGCGGCCTAGGGTTTTCCGTATTGAAATATCCTAATATTTTTTGTATCCATTGACTAAAGTTTTTCAAAATAAATAAAGAATATGATTCCATACGGAAGACAAAATATCACAGATGAAGATATTCAAGCAGTTGTTGAAGCTTTAAAATCAGATTATTTAACGCAAGGTCCAAAAATCAAGGATTTTGAAGACGCCTTTGCAACATATATTGGATGTAAATATGCAGTTGCGGTGGCTAATGGTACGGCTGCTCTTCACTTAAATGCATTAGCATTAGGAGTTAAACCAGGAGATAGGGTTATTACAACTCCCATAACGTTTGCTGCTTCTGCTAATTGTGTGAGATATTGTGGTGGTGAAGTAGTTTTTGCCGACATTGATCCTGAGACTTATCTCCTAGATATTAAAGAAGTCAGAAAGTTACTTGAAGCATCTCCAAAAGGAACGTATCAAGGTATAATTCCTGTAGATTTTGCAGGTCGTGCAGTTGATTTAGAGGCCTTTAGAACTCTAGCCAACGAGTTTGACTGTTGGATTATTGAAGACTCTTGTCATTCACCCGGTGGATACTTTTTTGATGGTAACGGAAACAAACAGAATTGTGGTAATGGAAACTTTGCTGACCTAGCCATTTTTTCTTTTCACCCTGTAAAACATATTGCATCAGGAGAGGGGGGAATGATAACAACAAACAATGAGGAATTGTATCAAAAATTACTAATGTTAAGGACTCATGGTATTGTAAAATCCAACGAATTGTTTTCTAATAGTATTTCTTTTTCAGGTGGTGTAGATAATTATCCTTTATGGTACATGGAAATGCAAGAGTTGGGTTATAATTACCGCATCACGGATTTTCAGGCAGCTCTGGGTTTAAGTCAATTAGAGAGAGCTAATCAAGGACTTCAAAGAAGACGTGAAATTGCTAAAATGTATCACGAATCATTTCAAGGCTTGTCTTTTATTAAAGGACAATCGGGAGTTGTTGAAGGGCATGCTTATCATTTATATGTTCTAGAGGTTGAAAATAGATTAGGACTTTATAATTACTTGAGAGAACATCAAATTTATGCTCAAATCCACTATATACCAACACATTTAATGCCATACTACAGGCAATTTGGATGTAAAGAAGGGGATATGCCCTTTGCAGAGAACTATTACAAACATTGTATAAGTTTACCCATGTATCCAACATTAACAGATGAACAACAAGAATTTGTAATTAGAACAATCATAAAATTTTATGAAGCCTAAAAACCTGTGTATAATACCTGCTAGAGGTGGAAGCAAGAGAATTCCGCGCAAGAACATACAGCTTTTCAAGGGAAAACCCATTATTTCATATTCAATTGTTGCTGCAATTGAGTCTGGGTTATTTGATGAAGTGATGGTTTCAACGGATGACATGGAAATTGCAGAAATAGCTCAAACGTTTAATGCTTCTGTACCCTTTATGAGAAGTGCCGAAAATTCTAATGATTTTGCAACTACAGCCGCTGTAATATTGGAAGTTGTTCATGATTATAAAAAAGCAGGTAAGGAGTTTGACAACATTTGCTGCATCTATCCTACTGCACCTTTTGTAACATCGGCTAGATTATTGGAAGGGTTTGAGTTTATTCAAAATGGTGCAGATTCTGTTTTGCCCATACTTTCTTTTGACTACCCCATTTGGAGGAGTTTTAAAATGAATGAGAATGAATGTTTAGAATATAATTGGGTAGAGTTTATCAATGCTCGTTCTCAAGACTTACCTAAAACATACCACGATTCCGGACAATGGTACTGGCTTAAACGTTCTAAGTTGGAAGAAACGGGTAAGATGATTTTTGAAAACACTAAAGGCATTATTTTAAGGTCGTTTGAGGCGCATGATATTGATACTTTAGATGATTGGAAACTTGCGGAGTTAAAATATGAATTCTTACGAAGCTTGTAATAAAAAGACAAATCAGATGAAATATTGCAAACTTTGTTTACAACCAGATACTAGACCAGGAACTGTTTTTAGAGAGGATGGGATTTGTCCTGCTTGTGCCTATTCTTCTACTTTGGAAGACATAGATTGGGAAGAAAGGTTCTCGCTACTGAAAGAAAAAGTTGATTTTGGGAAACAAAATAATTATTCCGGATATGATTGTATTATTGGTGTAAGTGGTGGTAAAGATTCTACCCGTCAAGCGCTTTATGTTAAAGAGCATTTGAAAATGAATCCTTTATTGGTTTGCTTAGGCCCTCCCCCACAGCAAGTAACCCAAAGAGGTGTTGACAACGTGAGTAATCTCATTAAATTGGGATTTGATGTAATTGTTATTAACCCGGGGCCAGAAACGTGGAAAAAACTAATGCGGCATTCATTTTATCAATTCGTGAATCCATTTAAGTCAACTGAGCTTGCTTTGTTTTCAAGTGTGCCGCGTTTAGCCATTGCCTATAAGATTCCATTAATTTGGTGGGGTGAGAATTCTGCATTGCAGCTTGGAGAGTCGAGTATTATGGGCAAAGATGGCAGCGATGGTAATAATTTGAGAAAAATGAATACACTTGGAGGGGGAGATATTACGTGGATGATTTCTGACGAAATAAAGAAACAACATTTAATTCAGTATACGTATCCTACAGAACAAGAAATGATTGATGCAAATATTCGTATTGTATTTTTAGGATATTTTTGGAAAGACTGGTCATTGTTTAATAATGGAACTTATGCTGCCCTCAGAGGATTAGAAATTAGGAATAACAAACCCAATGAAATAGGCGATTATATGGGAATAACAGCATTAGATGAGGATTGGACACCTATGAATCAAATGATTAAATACCTAAAGTTTGGCTTTGGTCGTATCACGGATTATGTGAATGAAGATATAAGAAATAAGCGAATGACTCGAGAAGAGGCCGTTAGTATGGTTAAACGATATGATGGAAATTGCTCTCAAGACTACATACAATCATTTTGTGATTTTATTGAGATTAGCACGAGTGATTTTTGGCAAATTGTAGATTCCCAAGTAAATAAAAACCTTTTCGAACGCATAGAGGAAGGTAAGTATAAACCAAAATTTAATGTAGGAATAGGTTTATGAAAAAAAATCCGTCAGTAGTAATTGTCGACTATGGAGTAGGAAACACGTATTCTGTTGCCAGTGCAATTGGTTTTTTAGGGTACCATAAAATTAAGGTGAGTGATCAACAAAAAGATATTCGTGAGGCTGACGCTATTATTTTACCCGGTGTTGGCGCATTCGATGAAGCAGTTCGAAACTTAAAAAGTCGTATGTTACACGAAATTTTGGGCGAAAATGTAATTATCAAGAAAAAACCGTTGTTAGGAATTTGTGTAGGGATGCAATTATTGGCGGAAGGCTCTGACGAGAACGGGTGGCACGAAGGTTTAAATTGGATTCCGGGTAAAGTCAGAAAACTAGAATTGGACCCCTCTTTTGCCGTACCACAAGTAGGTTGGAACAATATTGTTTTTAGTAAAACGGATCCATTATTTACTCGCACATCTGAGCAACCCAACTTCTACTTCGATCATAGTTTTCATTTTGAAACCACCAATGATTTTAGAATTGCTTGGTGCGATTATGGGATAGAAGTAACTGCAGCTATTCAAAAAGATAACATTTTCGGTGTTCAATTTCACCCGGAGAAAAGTCAAACTAATGGGCTTAAACTATTTCGAGGCTTTTTAAATTCAATTTAACGATGCTTAAAAAACGTATCACAGCTAATTTAGTTGTAAAAAATGGTTTGGTTGTTCAAAGCATTGGCTTTAGAAAATACTTACCAGTTGGAAAACCTAGTATTGCCATAGAATTTTTAAATCAATGGGGAATCGATGAAATTATTTTAACGGATATTTCAGCAACAAGCCTTGGAAAAGGTCCGGATTTTAAAATGATTAGAAATGCTACAAAAAAGTGTTTTGTACCCCTGACCATCGGTGGAGGAATAACGCAGGTAGATCATATTAAGGAGTTAATGCAATGTGGTGCTGATAAAATTGCATTGAATCAAGCAGCTTTATTCAAGCCTGAACTTATTTCAGAAGCAGCACATATTTTTGGGAATCAATGTGTGGTAGTTTCCATTGATGGCATTGCTACTAAAGATGGATATAGGGTATATAATTACTTGAAAAAAGAAGTTACTTCCATCAATCCTGGCAAATTTGCCTTTACTAACCAACAATTAGGTGCCGGTGAAATTTTAATAAATTCCGTTGATCGCGATGGTTCTTATCTTGGTTATGATGTACAATTAATAAATGAAGTGTGTAATCATGTAAATATTCCAGTTATAGCATGTGGAGGTGCAAAAAATGCTAACGACATGATTGAAGCCTTAAAGTCTACGAATGCATCTGCCATAAGTGCCGGTAACTTTTTCCATTTTACGGAGCACAGTGTAAATATTACAAAGGCAGTTATAAAGAAAGAGTTGGATGTTAGGATAGAAACACATGCAAATTATACAGATAGTATGTTTGATAAGAATTTGCGACTTCTCAAGAAAGAAGACGAATTACTGGAGCATATGCTGTTCGTGCACATTGAAAAGGAAAAAATATGAGATATTGTAAGCGTTGTTTATATCCAGAAAATCATCCGCTCAACATTGTATTTGATGATGAAGGGATTTGTAGTGGATGCAGAGTACATGAAGAAAAAGACATTCTTGAGTGGAATTCTAGAGCAGAAAAGCTTCGAGCCATACTTGACCAATATCGAAATACTTCAGGTAATAATTATGATTGTATAATACCTGTTAGTGGATCTCGTGATTCATATTTTATTGTTCATACCATCAAGAATGTGTACGGTATGAATCCACTGTTAGTTACATATAACAAACATTTCAATACGGCTGTTGGCATTCGAAACTTAGCTAATTTGCGTATTCAGTTTGATTGTGATTTAATGACTTTAACAGTAAATCCCGATACTGTAAAAAAAATTACTAGAGCTACTATGCACAAAATGGGTAGCATTTATTGGCATTGTTTGGCTGGACAAACGGTTTATCCTGTTCAGATGGCAACAAAATTTAAAATTCCTCTTATTATTTGGGGTGCACATCAAGGTGTAGATCAAGTAGGAATGTTCTCACATCTCGATGAAGTGGAAATGACTCGAAAATATCGTAAAGAACATGATTTAATGGGCTTTGAGGCTGAAGATTTATTGGATGAGGAATTTGATTTAATCAAGGAAGAAGATATAACTCAATTCATTTACCCTGACGATAAAGAGATAGAATTAGTTGGAGTAAGGGGAATTTATCTTAATAATTTCATACGTTGGGATAGCCGTTTACAACATGAAGAAATGATTCGTAAATTCGGTTATGAAACTGAATCTTTGACCCGTACTTTTGATACATATAATGATGTTGATTGTTGGAACTATGCTGATGTGCATGATTATATTAAGTTTCTAAAACATGGGTATTCAAAAGTATTCGACCATGCTACACGTGAAATACGTTTAGGACATATGTCAAGAAGTGAGGCTATTGATTTAGTGGCTACTTACCTAAATAGAAGTCCTAAACATTTAAAATTATTTTTAGAGTGGATAGGTATGACTGAAAATTCGTTTAACTTCATAATTGATTCGCATAGAAATCCAGATATTTGGCAACGTAATGATAATTGGGAATGGGAACTTAAGTTTGATATAATAACAGAATTGAAGAAATCAGGCAATCATGATGCTCAATTACCCAACACTAAGCCGTTTAGACCTTTTTTGCAAACAGAAATAAAAACGAGTTCAGATCCCCTAGATCAATATATTTTAATTGGGAAAGGTGTATAGTTCACCCCAAAATAGGTCAATAATGAATGTTCAGTTTGCTTGGAATTAATAGTTCGATAAGACAAAAATGTTGAGTTATCTTCTGACCACAATTAGGAAGTCAAGAATAAGAATTATTCCGGCACTTGAAAACAGATATAAACGTAATTCTGTTTTAGAAGGCATTTATCAAAGATTAAGGGTATTTTCAGTTTTAAAACAAATACCTATTTATATAAATAAGGATAAGACGTTTTATTTAAATGGATTTCCTTTTCCAAATTCATTCGCTCAGTCTGTTGTAGATGGTCTAAATGATGCAGGTATCTATTCTGTAAAGATATATACTCCAAAAAGAAGAATATCAAACATTAAAATATTTTCCAGATTATCTTTCTACTCCCTCTCTATCTTACCTGTACTTTTTAAAATAATCAGAAAAAAGAAATCACGACTAGATTTGGTCGATTTACAAGTATTGATTGGTTTTGCTGGGTACAAGGTTTTTTTAAAGAATAATCAAAACATTGTACCTATTATCATTAGTGATGTTTCACCAGATTTACATATGATTTGGGCTGCAGCTGTGTCATTAAAAAGAGAAGTTATGTTTTGGCAGATAGATTATTACTATTACAATGGTCCTGAGTTTGAAAGTATGGTGCCTTTTCCTTGCACACATGCTGCCGTGTTAAATCAAAAAGGTTTAGAAATTGTGATTAATCAAGCACCTAATGCCAAAATATATCATTTAAAACAAACACCTTTAATACCACTAAAACCCATTCCTGAAAATCCTGAAATAGGTTTAGCAACAAATGCTTTTTTTACAGGTTCGCCATCGCAAATTGAATTGTTAAACCAAATTAAAAAACAATTTAAAATAAGTACCATACGACTGCGATTGCATCCAAGATCTGAACTTAGTAGCAGTTCATTTCCAGCTGGTTTAGTAACTATAGCTCCTAGAGTGGAGACAATGGAAGATTTCGCAAAAAGTGTAGATTTAGCTATTGTTGGAAATTCAGCTGTACAATTGAATTTACTTTGTTCTGGTCTTCCAGTAGTTCATATTTCTGGGTTTGATCCACATGGATTCGATGCTTACGGATATTGTCAAGAAGGGTTTACTTTTGGTGTTAACGACATAAATTTGCTTGATGTAAAACAAATTGAACGTTTTTATGCGAATCCTTTATGGGCTAATAAATTGTTCGAATATGTAAACATTAAAGATCTAGCTCAATGCAGACCACTAAGTGAATTAGAAATAAGTGAATAACTACTATATTGTTTTTCTCCAATGAAGAATCCTATTCAAATTGAACTTTCAAATAAAATCATAGCAATAACAGGAGGTTATGGACATCTAGGATCTGCTATATCAAGAAGTCTTCTTGCTCATGGTGCAAGGGTTTTTGTATTGGGACGGTCGCAGCAGCGTTTTAACCAAACCTTTGCATCTGAATTATCCCAAAAAGCAAAAATTGAATTTGTAGAATGTGATATTGCTGATGAAGAATCTTGGAAAATCGCATTACAATCAATATTTGCTTCTGATATAGGTTTGGATGTATTAATTAATAACGCTTCTTTTAAGCGAAGCGCATCCCCCGAAAATACTTCTGTAGATGATTGGAATTACAGCATTGATGGAGTATTGGGAAGTGTTTTTAAGGGGATTCAAAATGTTTTTCCGTATTTTCAAAAACAAGGCTATGGAAAAATCATTAACGTGTCATCAATTTATGCTCAAGTGGCTCCGCCGTTGGAATTATATCAATTGCGACCTGAATCAATCAGTCCTCCACAATACGGTGCTGCCAAAGCAGCAGTAGAGCAGTTAACGCGTTATTATGCCGCTTATTTGGGAAATGCTGGAATTACGGTAAATACCGTTTCACCTGGTCCATTTCCAAAAACCGAAGTGCAGGATAATTCGAAATTTATTGATGAATTGGCACAAAGAACACTATTGAAGAGAATAGGTAAACCCGAAGAACTAGCAGGGATTTTCACCTTTTTATCTTCGGATGCATCTAACTATATTACAGGACAATGTTTTACAGTGGATGGTGGTTGGACCGTACACTAACCATTGAGCGATTATAAATGAAAAAAGAAGTCAACCCCAAAATAGCTGCTGTTATTCAAGCGCGAATGGGTTCAACCCGTTTACCGGGTAAGGTCGTAAAGCAAATACCTCCAAACACGGAATATACAATTTTGAGCCGTTTGATTTCTTCATTGAAAATGGTTAGTGGTATCCATGATATCTGGATAGCTACTACAGAACTTCAAGCCGACCAAGAGTTAGAAGAATATGGGAAATCTTTAGATGTCCGAGTTTTTAGAGGATCAGAAAACGATGTTTTAAGTCGATTTTGGGGTATACTGGAAATAGATAATTACGATTCTGTGATGCGATTTACTGCCGACAACCCCTGTGTGGATGTATCTGCGGTGGAATACACTTTGAGAAGTCACATTGATGCTCGATCGGAGTATACTCGTTTGAATGGAATGCCTATTGGCATGCACGTTGAAATAACCAAAACCCAAACCCTGATCGATTTACATAATCAGTCAGATTTGCTCCCTGAGGATAGAGAGCATGTAACTACTTACATCAAACGAAATTCTAAGTTCAACAAAAATATGCTTTCAATTCAGGATTATGTTCGTGAATTGAACTTGGGATTATCAGATAATCAACTAGTTAGATTATCGGAATTGCGAATGACAATCGATCATGATTATGAATATCAAGCAGTTTCAGAATTTTATAAGTTTGCCGAAAGAAAGGATGGAAAACACCTAATTCAGCTTCTTTCTTTATGGAATGAACAAGTAAATCAGAAACCCTAGTTTGTTCAATAAGCCAATCGCAACTTAGAAAAAGGCGATCGGATGTCGTTAGATTTTGTTTTGGAATAAGAATTTCTCCACTTCTGCTGCTGCCTCTTCAATAGCCTTGGCAATGATGGGCTCTTCTTCGGGTTTCCATTTCCCCAAGACGAATTCTACTTGTCTACCTTTTGGAAAATCGTTTCCAATTCCAAATTTTAATCGCGGATACGCTTCAGTTCCTAAAGTGGCTTCAATACTTTTTAGTCCGTTATGCCCAGCGGGACTGCCCTTCAAACGAACCCTTAATTTCCCAATGGGGAGTGCCAAGTCATCGACTATAACCAGTACATTTTCCAACGGAATTTTTTCTTGTTGCATCCAATACGCTACGGCTTTACCCGATAGATTCATGTAGGTATTCGGCTTGATTAAAATGAGTTTTCTTCCTTTGATTCCTACATCAGTACGCCAACCATGACGAACCGATTCCCAGTTTCCCTCTTTTTTGTTAGCTATATAATCCAAAACATCAAATCCAATGTTATGTCGTGTGGAAATATATTCATCACCGGGATTTCCCAGTCCTACAATCAAAAATTTTGTCATGAATTGTCTTATGCGAGATGCAAAAATAAGTTGAGTGTATCATTTTTGGTACTTTTGTACGAGTTTTGCGCCTTTTTAATTATTCAAATTCATTTATATTTAATGCACCTTTATGCTATTTAACTCTTTGGAGTTCTTGATTTTTCTCCCCATTGTTTTTTTACTCTATTGGTTTGCAGTGCAACGAAAGTTGCAGTGGCAAAACGGATTGGTTTTAATTGCTAGTTATGTATTTTACGGCTGGTGGAGTTGGAAGTTCATGGGTTTGCTCATGCTTTCCACATTACTCGATTATCTTTATGGATTTTGGGTTGCATCCACTAATCGGAAAAAGGCCCGTTTGTTTCTTTGGTTGAGCATTATTAACAACTTGGGTATTTTGGGTTTATTCAAATACTACAATTTTTTTGCAGCCCAGTTTCAACAAAGTTTGGAGTTTCTGGGGATATCTGTGCAACCCTATTTTTTAAATTTAGCTTTGCCTATCGGAATATCATTTTATACCTTCCACGGAATGAGTTATGTGTTTGATATTTATCATGGTAGACAGAAGCCAGTGCGGAATTTTTTAGAATACGGAGTCTTTGTAAGCTTTTTCCCTTTGTTGGTTGCGGGTCCTATTGAACGGGCATCGCACTTGCTTCCCCAGATACAAAAAGAAAGAACCTTTAATTATCGACAAGCAGTGCAAGGATTGCGATTAATGCTATGGGGGATGTTTAAAAAGGTAGTGGTAGCAGATACCTTGGCAGAATTCGTGGATCCTGTTTTCTCTAATTATTCGCAGCAGCCTGGAATTGTATTATTAGCAGCGGCTGTAGCTTTTAGTTTTCAGATTTATGGGGACTTCAGTGGCTATTCGGATATAGCTTTGGGTACTGCCAAGTTATTTGGTTTTGAACTCTTGAGTAATTTCCGTTTCCCTTATTTTTCGAGGGATATGGCGGAGTTCTGGAGACGTTGGCACATTTCGCTATCGAGTTGGTTTCGCGATTACTTGTATATTCCCTTAGGCGGATCAAGAGGGGGAAAATGGTTATCCATTCGAAACACATTCATTATATTTTTAGTTAGTGGATTTTGGCATGGAGCGAGCTGGAATTTTATTGTTTGGGGGGGAATACATGCAGTAGGTTTCTTACCCTTGCTGATTATGAATAGAAACAGAAAAAACAGCACGGATGTAGTAGCTCAAAATCGCATTTTTCCTAATGGTTTAGAGGTTTTTCAAATGCTAAGTACTTTTACTTTTGCAACTTTTGCCTGGGTGTTTTTCAGAGCGAAAGACTTACAGCAAGCGATTGGTTTTTTTGCGGGAATGCTCGATCATAAATGGGGTAATGTTGCCCATGTTTGGACCAAAGAAGGAGTTAAACGAGGAATTCTAGCTTTGATCTTTTTAATTGCTGTTGATTGGTGGCAAAGACATAATGAACGTGAATTAAAAGCACCGAATAACATGATTATTAGGTATATTTTTTATTTTCTTTTAGCAATGTTTAGTTTAAATCATATTACAGAAGACAGCACATTTATCTATTTTCAATTCTAATGTTCATGAAAAATAATTCAGATAAAAATGGCATTAAGGATTCTCTAAAACCCACACCAAATCCTTCAATAAAGAGGTTTTTTACTAAGTTGAGTGTATTTTTATGGATCCTTTATTCAATATCCACGGGAATTTATTTTTTCACGGATGAAAATCGTTTGACTGATCGCAATGCTAAGTTATTTGTATCGGATTTATCACAGAATGATTTAGTCGTTTATCAGCCTATCTGTGAAGAAAGAAGAGTGGTATTTCAACGTATTTTGCAATGTAGAAATAGGCACTTTAAATATTTATTCATAGGGTCTTCGAGAATAATGCAATTCGGAAAGCACACGGGTTACGAAAATGGGTTAAACTTGGGAGTTTCTGGCGCTGGATTGGAAGATGTACTGATTGCTGATAGCTTAAGGAAAGCCTATGGCATTACCTGCGATACGATTATGGTTGATTTCAATCCTTGGTACGTTCAAGATAAAACAGATGAACGCTATTTACAATATAATGGGTTTGAAAATGTGAAACATGCTTTTAAACACATATTCATGTTCGACCATTCATTGAATAATTTGAAAACGATACCTTTATCGAAAGATTCTAAATATCAACCAATTAGCGAAGTTAATAATCCCGAGTCATTTCATATAAAGAATCAAGATGGTAGTACAATCCATAAACCAATTTCAAACAATAAAAGAGCATTGGAAATTGAGCACTTTGTCAAAGGATTATATCAAATGAAGAAATTTGATAAAATTCAGCTTGATAGAATAGATGTGTTTAAATCTTGGGTGAAAAATACTTCCACGCAAACATCATTAGTAATTGTACTTAGTCCGTTTCATCCGCTATTATTTAAACAACGACTTAAAGATCAACGCGTCAAAAACATACTTATTTCCGAACAAATTGTGCGTAACTGGGACATTTTGAATACTCAAGTTATTGGAAGTTTTTACGACCGAAGCGATAAATATTTGGATTCAGATTTTTACGATGGTTTCCACATTACCGATGAAGCGGTTAGAACCAAACTTCGACTTCATTAAATACCAAATTGAATTTTTCCACGGGGCGGCACGTTAACCCACCTACTCAATTCGACGGAATTTCTTATTTATTAACTATTTTTGTGCCATGGAATTGAACCGACCTGTTAGAGTATTGATTGCCAAAGTGGGTCTCGATGGACACGACCGAGGAGCCAAAGTCATTGCAGCAGCTCTTCGAGATGCAGGAATGGAGGTTATTTATACGGGTTTACGCCAAACACCTGAGATGGTGGTGCAAACTGCATTGCAGGAAGATGTTGACGCTATTGGAGTGAGCATTTTGAGCGGTGCACACAATACGGTTTTCCCCCGAATTCTGTCCCTTATGAAAGAAAAAGGACTAGATGATGTTTTGCTTACTGGTGGAGGAATTATTCCTGATGCGGATGCGGATGAACTTAACCAGCTAGGTGTAGCTCGTTTGTTTCCTCCAGGAACAGATACACGTGAAATAGCTTCCTATATTCAAAATTGGGTAGCGGAGAATCGCGGATAACTCGAATGGCTAGCAAGTTCTGCTACAATTTGGTTTCCATAGCTCCGCAAACTATCTTTGTGCCATGAAATTTGGCGTGGTAATTTTTCCCGGATCCAACTGCGATCGTGACCTCATTCAAGTATTGAGCAGCTACAGCAATGAACCCGTGGCAGAACTATGGCATAAAGACACTGATTTACAAGGGTGTACCCATATTTTTCTACCCGGTGGATTCAGTTACGGCGATTATCTTCGCAGTGGTGCCATAGCCAAACTTAGTCCAATTATGGATGCAGTTACTCAACATGCCAATAATGGTGGTTTTGTTATGGGTATTTGCAACGGATTTCAAATTCTATGTGAAAGCGGACTTCTCCCAGGTGCCTTGTTGCGCAATGAAAACATGAAGTTCATTTGTAAAAACGTAGAATTAACTGCGGTTAACACCCAAACTTCTGTAACCAGAAAAGTTCCAGCAAATCATAAAATTACCGTTCCAATTGCTCATGGCGAAGGTCGATTCTATGCAGATGACAGCACATTGAAGCAAATTGAAGACAATGGTCAAGTGATATTCCGGTATGTGGAGAATCCCAATGGTTCACTTAATGATATTGCGGGAATTTGCAATGAGAACAAAAATGTTTTTGGAATGATGCCCCATCCTGAACGTTGTTTTGCAGATTATCTTCTCAATCAAGACGGTAAATTGATTTTTGACTCCCTTTGAGATACCTCATCATCAATGGTCCCAATTTAAACTTGTTGGGTTTGAGAGAACCTGACGTGTACGGGCATGTATCATTTGATGACTACTTTATTCAGATTAAACAGCAATTTAAAACCCGTTACAACGCGGATTTAGAGTACTATCAGTCCAACATCGAAGGCGAGCTTATTGATGCCATTCAAAAAGCAGGTTGGGATCCCACCATCATGGGAATTGTTCTGAATGCAGGTGGATATAGCCATACCAGTGTAGCTTTGGCCGATGCCGTTAAGGCCATCCCCAAAAATGTAGTACTTGTGCATATTTCCAATATTCATGCAAGAGAACTAGAGCGTCGTACTGACTTATTGGCGGCATATGCTCAAGGTCAAATTACAGGATTAGGTTTGCACGGCTATGACTTGGCATTGGAATATTTGATCTCTTGGCAGGATGTGACAAAGAATTAACAAAATCGTAATATTTAAAGAAAAGATGACAACATTTAACAATATTTTAACCCAGCTCGTTGATGGAATGTGGTTAATCACCATTAATCGTGAATCCAAAATGAATGCTTTGACCATTGAAACTTTGCAAGAAATAAAAGAGGCGGTTTTAGAGGGAAATAATGATCCACAAGTATTGGGTATTGTAATCACAGGTGCAGGATCTAAGGCTTTTGCTGCGGGTGCGGATATTTCAGAATTTGCTCATTTTAATGTAGATGAAGCGACTCGAATGAGTGCTGATGGTCATGATGTTATGAATACCATTGAAGACGGCACTAAGTTGGTAATTGCGGCAGTGAATGGTTTTGCCTTGGGCGGAGGATGTGAGTTGGCCATGGCTTGTCATATCCGTATTGCTAGCACCAATGCTAAATTTGGACAACCTGAAGTGAATTTAGGTGTGCCCCCAGGTTATGGTGGGACTCAGCGTTTGATTCAATTAGTAGGTAAGGGTCGTGCTTTAGAGATGTTATTAACGGGGGACGCTATTGGCTCTGACAAAGCATTAGAGTTTGGATTGGTGAACAAGGTAGTAGAACAAGCTGAATTAATAGATACATGCAAGGCTTTAATAGCGAAGGTGGGAAGTAAGAGTCCGATGGCGGTTCACAAAGTATTTAAATGTGTATCGGATTTTTATCGTCCCAATGTTAACGGAATGCAACGAGAAATTTACGAATTTGGTTCTGCTTTTGGCTCCGAGGAGTTCAAAGAAGGCACGGATGCGTTCCTTAACAAAAGAATTCCGCAGTTCAGAAAGTAGGTTATATAGCAAATAACCTTTTTGTTTTATCTTTGAACTCAAATGTCTTTATTAAAATCCCGCACCGCATTTGCCATCATGCTTTTAACCGTAGCGTTGATGCAGCAGTCGTGCTTTACTACCAAAAAACAAATTTACTTTCAAGGTCTGGCAGATAGCACTGCCAACTTAACCATGCAACAACCCGACCCCATCATTCAACGGGGGGATCAATTGTTAATCCGCATATACGCTCTAGATCAACAAAGTGCTGAATACTTTAATATACCCGTTGGCTTGGGAATCGGTGGTAATACAGGAATGGCTATGGCCAATATGATGAATGGCCCTCAGGGTGGAGCTTTGATTGGGTACTTGGTAAACGAAAGTGGAGACATTGAGTTTCCTAAACTGGGTCCAGTGCGTGTGGTTGGATACACCCAACAACGCTTGCGCGACTCTTTACAAGTTTGGTTGCTTCCCTACTTAAAGGAACCCATTGCTTCCGTGCGATTGTTGAACTTCCGAGTAACTTACATGACATCCGATCGCGCTAATACTATCGTTATTGCAAATAATAAAACCAACCTATTGCAGTTTCTGGGCATGGTAAATGGGGTTACTTGGATGGATAGAAGAGACAACATTCGAGTAATACGTCAAGTAGATAGTGTTCAAAAAGTGTATTCCATCAATCTTACGGATGGTTCGGTGTTTTCATCTCCAGCATTTTACTTACAGCCTAACGACATAGTGTACGTAGAGCCGAATAAGCGGAAATTTTTGGAAACCAATATACAGTTGATTAGCTATGTGGCTACCATTACCAGTACCTTAACGGTTTTGTATTTATTCATCAATAATTTGAGCAACTAATGAGCGATTCAAACAATAAATTTGTTATTGAGCAAAAAGAGGAAAACACCAATAAGCAGCTCATTGAAGCCTTTCTTCGCGATTACCTGCCTTATTGGCCGGTATTGTTAGCATTTGCCGTAGTAGGTTTCTTTGTAGCCAAAGTGTACATACGATACCAAATCCCCCAATATCGGGTGGATGCCGGCATTTTATTGAAAGATGCATCAGAAGAATCAACGGATGATTTATTACGAAAAGCAGTAACCGGGAAATCAAATACCAGCAATGAGGATGAATTGGAGGTACTAAAAGGTGCGGCGGTTATGCGTAGGGCCGTAAAAAAATCCGAATCTCAAGTGCGTGTAATTGCTGTGGGTCGATTCAGGAATACTGAGGTGTATAACAACGACCCGGCACTGAAAATTAGTTTAATCAACCCCGATTCTGCCGTTTCTGTAAAGGATAATTTTAATTTTGATTATTCCAAGAATCAATTGACTATAGGCAAGAAAACCTACCCCCTGGGTCAGGTTTTTGATTGGAAGGGAAATCGGCTTTTGGTAACAACCAATCCGTTAGCAAATAAAAAGCGCTTATCTGAATACAAAAGCGGCAAGGGTAAAACTGTGTATCTGGAAATATTGTCTTTAGAGCATGCTACCAAAGAAATGCAAAATTCTTTGAAGGTAGAAACGGACAAAAAATCGAGCATCATCAACATGGCCGTGGTAACATTATCTAGATTAAAGAGTTTAAACCACTTGAATGCCATTGTAGAGAGTTACCAAGAAGAAACCCAAGCGGAAAAACGCAAAAAAGCCCGGTTTACCATGGACTTTATCGATGACCGATTGTCGTACATCGGAAAAGACCTCGACAGCATTGAGTCGCGCATGGTTTCCGTTAAAAAGAACAACGACGTACAGCGCATATCCATCGATGCCCAACGGGTATTGAAAAAGTTAGAGTCGGGCGATCAATTAAATGCTCAAACGGAATTACAATTGTTTGTTTTAGACGATTTAGAGCGTTACGTAAAAGGCCGAATCTCTAAACCCGGCATGGTTCCCAGCTCCATAGGGTTGACCGATGCCAATCTCAATACCTTTTTCGATAAATTGTATGAAGCTGAAAGTCGTTACTCCGTAGCATTGTCTAACAACGGACCCAACAATGATCAGGTTCGATTGATTAAAAAGGAAATCGACACCTATAAAGCGTCTTTATTGGAAATCATTCAAAACACCAGAAACAATTTGATGACCATTCAGCGCAAGGCCCAAGGAGATTATTCTAAATACAATCGGGAATTCGATGAGGTAATGCGCAGCATTCCCTCCAAGGAGCGCGAGCTGTTGGATATCACTCGACAGCAGGAAATCAAGAATGCCTTGTACAAGTTTTTATTGGAAAAACGAGAAGAAGCAGCCATTCAAATGGCGGGTACTTTATCCGATATTCGGGTGGTTCGTGAACCTTTTGGTGGCCAAATGGTTTCACCTAAGATTTCTCAGACATTAGCACTATTTACTATGGGATTTGCTAGTTTGGCACTGTTGCTCTTGTTCTTGAAGAGCACCATTCAGAATCGAATTTTGTCGCGTACAGAAATTGAAAACCGCACCAACGCGCCCATCATAGGTGAAATTGTTGAAATTCGTACGGATTCTCCCTTGGTGGTTAAAGACGGAAATCGGACACTGATAGCAGAACAGTTCCGCGGTTTGAGAACACAATTATCGTTTTTTACCAGCAGCGAAAAATGCAATCGTATATTGGTAACATCGAGTTTGCCGGGTGAAGGTAAATCTTTCTGTGCAACCAACATTGCTTTGTCTTTTGCATTAGCCGGCAAGAAAACCGTGGTAATTGAATCGGATATGCGAAAACCCAATGTTGCGCGGTATTTGAATGTATCGAGAAGAACGGGATTGAGTGGATATTTATCGGGCAGTTCAAGTAAGGAAGATATCTTATTCTCGGTAGAAGACACCGATAATCTTTGGGTTATTCCTGCGGGTGCAATTCCCCCCAATCCAGTGGAATTGATATTGAATGGTAGGTATGCTCAATTGTTAGACGATTTATCTGCGGAATTTGATTACATCATTATTGATTGTCCGCCATTGGGATTGGTAACGGATGCACAAGAAATTGCCAAGTTTGTGGATTCCACTGTATTTGTGGTGCGTCAGGGTTATACACCGAGGGAGGCGATTGTACATATTTTGAACCGATATTATGCTGAGGGTCGTATTCAAAACATGAATGTATTGTTGAACGGTATCCGTGGAGGTATTTCTGGTTATGGCTATGGTTACAATTACGGTTACGGGAATGGCTATGGCTATGGTTACGGTTATGGATACGGTACCTATAACTACAGCTATGGCTATGGTTATTACGGTTCTGACAAGAAAATGCAAAACCCTTGGTTGGAAAAATTCAATGGCATTTTCATTGCTCCCTTTTTAGCGTTTGTTGGCTACAGAAACAAAGCAAAACGCAAAAAATAGGTCAGTTCACAAATTATTTTAGACATTTACTCAAATTTAACGCTTGCTTAACAGCAATTGAGTACTTTTGTTACTCAAAATTGTATCAGTTATAAAATTCTTTTGTAACTGAAGTGGCGAAGCTGTATCATGATAGAAACGCTCATTCAAGGTAAGATCCGGGTTAAGTTACTGACTAAGCTATTTCTGAATCCCAATAATTTAGTTTATTTGAGGGGATTGGAAAAGGAATTTGGAGTGAGTTCCAATACGGTGCGAGTAGAACTAAATAAACTCAGTGATGTAAAACTCATTGAAACTGTGCAAAACTCAGATGGCAATCAGAAGCAGTATCGCGCCAATCCCAATCATCCACTATTTGAAAATCTCAGAGGATTTATTCTTAAGCAGTTTGGTTTGGACTCCCTCATTGAAAAGGTATTTGATCGCTTGGGAGAAGTGGAGGCGGTGTATTTAACTCATGACTGGGCAAAAGGTAAAACCGGTCCGTTCATGGATTTGGTGGTTGTGGGGAAGGTGAATCAAAAGTATATGCATGAGTTGATCCTCAAAGCGGAACCCATATTACAACGAAAAATCCGGGTAGCGGTGTATAATAGCTCCGTTGAACTCCCCGATTGGAAGGACATTCCTTCAGTAAAATTGATATAATTGTATTTCTATGCAAACTTTAAATAATAAACCCCAAATAGCTATTATTGGTTTGGGCTATGTAGGCTTGCCTTTAGCGGTAGCATTTGCCGAAAAATATTCGGTAGTGGGTTTCGACATCAATCAGCAACGCGTTAATGAACTTGCGTCGGGTAAGGATAACACCCTTGAAATTGAAAATCATTTGTTGCAAAGCGTACTTGTTGGTTCCCGTTCAGATAAAGGGCTTTTGGTTTCTACCCAACTTCAAGACATTAAAGATTGTACTGTATTTATTGTAACCGTACCTACTCCTACAGACAAGCATAATCGACCCGTTCTTACTCCTATGATTAAAGCTTCGGAAGCTATCGCATCGGTATTGAAGCCCAACGATATTGTGATTTATGAAAGCACTGTTTATCCGGGTGTAACTGAAGAGGAGATGGTACCGGTTTTGGAAAAGGTGAGTGGAATGAAATACAACCAAGATTTTTATTGTGGTTATTCTCCAGAGCGCATCAACCCAGGCGATAAAGAACATACGGTGACTAAAATATTGAAGGTAACATCGGGTTCCACTCCAGAAGTAGCCGATTACGTGGATGATTTATACAAAAGCATCATTGTAGCTGGTACGCACAAGGCGAGTTCTATTAAAGTAGCTGAGGCAGCGAAAGTAATTGAGAATTCACAACGTGATATCAATATAGCTTTTGTGAATGAATTGGCAAAGATTTTCAATTTGATGGGAATAGACACCCATGAAGTGTTGGAAGCGGCAGGTACTAAGTGGAATTTCTTAAAGTTCAAACCGGGTTTGGTTGGAGGACATTGCATTGGTGTTGATCCCTATTATTTGGCACAGAAAGCACAGGAAGTGGGCTATCACCCCGAAATTATTTTGGCTGGAAGAAGGGTAAATGATGGAATGGGTAAATACGTGGCAACTGAAGTGGTGAAGTTGATGATGCGAAAGGACATCAAGGTAATTGATTCCAAGGTATTGATTATGGGCTTTACATTCAAAGAAGATTGCCCCGATGTTCGCAACACCAAAGTGATAGATATTTACAACGAATTACGAACCTTTGACATTCAGGTGGATGTATACGATCCTTGGGCGAACCCTGAAGAGGTAATGCATGAATATGGCATTGAAGTAGTTAATTCATTGCCTAATTCTGAATATTCGGCTGTAATCTTGGCTGTAGCTCACAAAGAGTTTAAAAGTATGGATATCCGGAAATTCACAGGCGCCGGGGTCGTTTACGATGTAAAAGGCACATTACCATTAGAAGAGATTGATTCAAGATTATAATTTGGGTCTTGAACAAATGGGTATAGTTTCAAATTAAAAGTAAGATTAAGATATGAGCCAAATTCAAAAAGTTCTAATAATTATTCCAGCAAGAGGTGGATCTAAAGGTATACCTCGAAAGAACCTCAGATTATTGAATAATAAACCATTAATTTATTATTCAATAAGGAATGCCATGTGTTCTATATATAAACCAGATGTTTATGTGTCTACAGAGGATGATGAAATTGCTGGTCTAGCTTTAAAAATTGGTGCTTCAGTACATATTAGACCTCAAAATCTTTCAGATGACAAAAGTACATTAGACCCTGTGATTTTTAATACTGTAGTAGAAATTGAAAATAAAACGGGAACAAAATATGAGTTAGTAATAACATTACAACCAACCTCCCCTTTGTTAAAGAGCAGAACTATAGACAACGCCATTAGTAAAATTTTGAATACTCCAGAAATTGACACAATTATATCTGCGCAAAAAGATGTTCATTTAACATGGATTGAGGTAAACGGAAAATTTATTCCGAATTATAAAGAACGATTGAATAGGCAATACTTAACTCCGGTTTATCGTGAAACAGGAGGGTTTTTAATTACTCGCAGAAGGTTTATATCGGAAAATAATAGAATTGGGAGTAATGTGGATTTGTACGTATTGAATAATGGAGAAGAGATAGATATTGATAATTTAACTGATTGGAACTTGTGTTCGTATTTGCTCAGTAAGAAGAAAATAGTAATTGTTGTAGCTGGAAATCATGAAATTGGATTGGGACATGTATATAACATGCTAATTTTGGCAGGAGGAATACTAGAGCATGATGTAGAGTTTGTTATTGCGAAAGGCAGTCATTTAGCATATGAAAAAATTGTATCGAAAAATTACAGAGTTAAAATGCAAGAAAAAGATAAAATGGAAGACGAAATCATTGAATTAGCTCCTGATGTTGTGATAAACGATATTCTGGACACTGCATACGACTATATAGATAATTTGAAAAAAAATGATATTACTGTAATTAATTTTGAGGATCTGGGAGAAGGAGCAAAAAGAGCGGATTTGGTTATAAATGCAATTTATCCTGAAGATAAAGTGTTGCTAAATCATTTCTTCGGTCCAGAGTATTTTTTACTGAGAGATGAATTCATACTTCAGAATACAAACAATATTTCTGAAAAAGTTAAAACTGTGTTAATTTCATATGGTGGAGTTGATCCTAATAACTTGACATTAAGAACACTTGAATCGATATACGAGTATTGTTGTTCAAACAATATACAAATCAATGTAATAACAGGTTTTGGATACGACAAGCACGATACATTATCAAAATTCGATAGGATATCAATATTGCAAAATGTTGTTAATATCTCCGATTATATTTTCGACTCTGATGTAGTTTTTAGTTCAGCAGGTCGAACAGTTTATGAAATTGCAAGCCTTGGGACACCAGCTATAATTCTTGCACAGAATCAAAGGGAATTGACCCACTTTTTTGCTTACGAAAACTATGGATTTATTAACCTTGGTCTCGGAATAAACATTGAAAAAGATAATTTATTAAAAACTTTCGAAGATTATATAGAGAATATAGATTTGCGCAGAACCAATCATTTGAGAATGTTAAAATTTAATTTAAAGGAAGGGCGGAAAAGAGTTTTGAATTTAATTTCTGATACAATAAATAAAAACAGTAAATAAACATGAAAATTTTAGAACTATTTAAACAATTTAATCCATTGAGTTTAGTAATTCAGCAACCATATGTAATCGCTGAAATAGGAGTTAATCATGAAGGAAACATGGATATTGCCAAAAGATTAATAGATGAAGCAATTGAAGGCGGAGCAGATGCTGTAAAATTTCAAACTTATAAAGCTGAAACTCTGGCATCTAAGCATTCTCCAGCATATTGGGATACGACCAAAGAAACCATAACTTCACAGTTCGAACTTTTTAAAAAACATGATAAATTTTGGAAAAGTGAGATGGAGGAACTAAAAAAATATTCTGATTTACAAGGTGTTGAATTTATGAGTACTCCATTTGATATTGAATCTGCTAAGTTTTTAAATTCGCTTATGGATGTATTTAAGATTTCCTCTTCGGATTTAACAAATAAGCCATTTATAGAGTATATGTGTGGATTTGGAAAACCTATTATTCTCTCAACCGGTGCAAGTCATTTACATGAAATTCAAGAGACAGTTTCTTGGATTAATAACTTTGGAAATCAATTAGCACTATTACATTGTGTTTTAAATTATCCAACATCAGATGAAAATGCCAATTTAGGAATGATATTAGATCTTAAAAAACATTTTCCAGAAAATATAATTGGATACTCAGACCATACATTGCCAAAAGAAATGAATTCATGTGAAATTGCAACTCTCATAGGATCTCGAATAATTGAAAAACATTTCACACATGATAAAAGTTTAAAAGGCAATGATCATTATCATGCAATGGATAAAAACGATTTGAAATTATTTAGAAAAATCATTGAGAGAGATATTAAAATATTAGGAAGTTTTAGTTTAGCTGCATTGCCGGAGGAAGAACCTGCAAGAATAAATGCAAGAAGGAGTTTAGTGGCAACAAGAAATCTTAAATCTGGCCATATTATAGAGCAGTCTGATTTGACATTTAAACGTCCTGCACATGGCGTAAGTCCAAAGTATATTAATGAAATTATTGGTAAAACACTTCATAATGATATTTCCGAGGATGATGTTATCCAATGGAATATGTTTGAGTAAGGAAATATCAATAAGTTGTTCAATTGAAAATTTTTGTAATCCTAAATATCAATAACATTATAGAAGTTAGGGAAAGTATGTAAGAATGAAAGTACTAAGAAATGTATTGTGGGTTTACGCGCAAAGAATTTTTACAGGAGTAATAACGCTATTTTCTACACCAATAATTCTAAAAAATCTAGGGGTCGAAGACTATGGAATTTATACCTTAACACTTGGGTTGGTTGCTTTGTTTGGATTTATAAATTGGTCGTTAACTACTTCAACACAAAGATTTATAGCCGTAGACATAGGTAAATCGAAAGACTCTGAAATATCCAGAACTTTTACGACATCGTTCTTTATTCATTTAGGTTATGGGGTATTAATTTTTTTAATTATTTTATTTTTTGGATATTTTTTTACCAAAGAAATATTAGATATCCCTGAAAATAAAATCAGATTAGCACAGAAAATCATGATTTTTGTAGGGATAATATCACTAATGCAAATGGTATCTATTCCGCTTCAAGGTTTGCTTAAGGCATATGAAAACTTGAGGTTAGTTTCTATTCTTGGAATCTTAGATTCATCTTTAAAATTAATTTCTGCGGCATTACTCTTTTTATCACCTATAAATAAATTGATGTTTTTTTCTATGTTAATGTCTTTATCTGCATTTTTTGTCTTTGCTGTTAATTTGATTTATTGCATTAAAAACTACTCGGTGGTAAGTTTTTCAATTGAAAACTTTAATAGAAATAAATTTAAAGAAATGATGGGATTTACGAGTTGGAATATAATTGGTGCAGTTGCAATTTTGGGTCGAAATCAGGGTGTTGGTATTGTTCTAAACATTTTCTTTGGGGTTATAGCAAACGCGGCATACGGCGTGGCACTTCAGATTCAAGCTGCTCTTGGAGTTTTTAGCCAAGGAATAGTCGCTGCAATGACTCCAAGAATACTAAAAAATGCAGGTAAATATGAAGTTAAACAAATGATCGGCAATGCGTACTTAACATCTAAATACAGTCTTTATGCCTTGTCTTTTATTTTTATTCCTTTAATGATTAAAATGGAAAAAATCTTAACTATATGGTTGGATGTACTTCCAGAAAATTCTGTTATTTTCTCACGTCTCGTAATTCTTTTCTTATTTTTAACATCATTTTCTATTGGAATTCAAGCTATTTTTCAAGGTATTAATAGAGTGAAAACATATAATATTTCGATTAGCTTAATAATCTTGATGAATATACCAATTTCAATTTGTTTGTTTTATTTAAAATATCCAGCTTTCACGATATTTATTGTAAGTATTGTTTTGGAAATAGTATCATTTTTAGTTCGACTTTATTTATTGAAAAAATATTTGGATTTTGATCCATTTGGCTATTTAATAAAGTTCTTCAAAGAAGTATTAGCTCCAATTGGAGTAATAATTATAATTTTAAGTATTTTAAACTCTATTTGGGCTGATACAATTTTAAATTTAGTTTTAATTACTTTATTATCATCTTTGTTGTTAGTCTTGTTTCTATACATTTTTGCTATGGATGAGAGGGAACAAAATTTATTGAAACTAAAATTTATAACAAAAATTAAAGCATGAAAATAATAGCATTTGTACAAACTGAATATCATTTAATGTTATGTGTTAATGAGATTTTAAAATTCCCTGATGTTGATTTCCATGTGTATATAATCAGGAAAGCAAAGAACAAAAGGTTGGAAGTTAATCTGGATTTTTCAAATTTTCAAAACGCTAGATTTGAAGTATTAACGATTGCGGTAAATTTAAATTCAAAATTTTCAGAACAACACATTTCTCTGCTAGAGAGCTTTTTAATTGAGAAATATACAAAATTATTATTTTATCAAGAACATGACCCATTTATTTTAAGTGTGATAAAGTTCATGAAAAAGACATTTCCACTTTGCGAAATATGTTTGTATCAGGATGGTCTAAAGCCATATAATAGGATGAAGGGATATTCTTATGCTATGTTAATTGGAGATATAAAGATATGGTTTTGGTTACTGAGAAATAATATTTTCGAATTTAAACCTTGGAAGTTATTTTTAACCAAAAATTACGCTTATACTGACGAAGTTGATAGTGTGTTTCTTACTTTTCCTGAATCGTACGTAAATTGGAATAATAAGACAATCAAAAAAATTGAGTTTGCGGAACATGGTTTTTTGAAAAGACAGCTTGAATATTTATTTTGTTGGGATGATAAATTAATGCCAGTTAATACAGAGTGTATTTTGTATATGACGCAACCCACATATCATGATCCAACAATTGAGTTTGATTTTCTTCAGTCTCTAAAAGATAGATTAAAGTTACCTTTAATTCTGAAAATACATCCGTTAACCTCGGAGGATACAATTTTAAAGTATAAGCAAATCGGATCTGATGTTTTTATAATAGACTCTAGGATTCCTGCAGAATTATTTATTATGAATTTGACAAATAGTCTGATAGTATCCTTGCACTCTACATCGATGTTGTATAATAGTCCGACAAATAGGTATTATTATATATCAAACCTGTTCAAAAGTAAAATAAAACATCTTCAAAGGTATGACTTTACAGAGAGTCCCTCAGAACACATATTAATGGTTAAGGATTTCCAGGATATAGTTTAGCTAAACTTGAATTAAGGATTTAAATAAAAGAGTAAAAAATTAATGTTTAATAGTATTAATAGTTCATTTAAAAGCAAGTTGTTGATTTTTATTTTATCCCCGTTTATAGCATTTTTGGGCAGTGTAAGAAAGCTTGAATACAACGGGAATTTATGGATTGTTTTATTGTTTACTTTATATTTTTCATTTACGTTTATCCCAGTTCCTCGTTCAGATGCTACGCGCTACGAGCAGAGGTTTACTAGTCTTGAGAACTATAATATCGAAAGATATATTACCGATATATCTGGAATGTATGATGGTGAATCTATGTATCAAGATGCTTATGTATACACGGTACAATTTCTAATCTCTCATTTTACAAAAGATATAAGAATTTATAGGTTATTTTTTGGGTTTGTTTATTTCCTATTTTTTTTAAAATTTATACAATATCTTATTAGGTGTTGTATAAACTATAACTCTAGATTTAATTGGTTCATCTTGGGAATTGTGTTTTTAATTTCTTTCACTGCAGGTATTAATGGAATTAGATGGGGTTTGGGTTTATGGGTTTTTTTAACAGGAATAATTAAATTTATAAAGACTGAAAGATATAAATATTTATTTTTAGTAGTCATATCCGGGTTAATTCATTTTTCTTATATTTATTTATTAATTTTTGTTATATTTTATGTTATTACTAAAAAATTCTATTCTAATAATAGAATGTTACAAGTAGTAATTATGATATTTCTGGTAATGCTAAATTCGTTTTTTGGTAATTTGATTAAGTCAAATTTAGGAATTATTGGATCGGGAGTTGAAGAAAAAGCTATAGGGTATGTTGAAAATGAAAATTATCAAACTACTAGGTTAGAAAAATTCAATAACAACAATTGGTATATTCAGTTGCAAAGGACTGTACCTGTTTTTTATGTATTTGGAATAGTTTTGTTTACACTTGTGGTTTTTCGAAATAAATCTATTTCACTTTTCACTTCTGGATTACAGTATTTTACATTGGTAATGTATTTGTCTTCAATAGTATCAATTCAATTTTTAGATTCTACTTCTAATCGGTATACAATAATAGCAATGGCTTCTGGCGTTATATACCTCTATTTTTTGAACAATGAGTTAGTAAAATCTAAACTGATGAGATTAATAACGCTAACTTATGTGCCAATTGCTGTATTAAACATACTTGTAATTCTTCGGGGGGATTTATTTACGGTCAGTCCTAACTTAATATTTGGTAACATTATGTGGGAATTATTATATACTTTCGATGAGAGTATTATGACCATACTTGCCTTTTGAAAGTTAAATTGCAGTATATAATTATTACAAAATCATGAATTTAAGAAGCGAAATAGCAAAAAACTACATAAACTTAAGAGCTTGGAAAACATCTCGTCGAATCGTAGTTTTTGAGTCTGATGATTGGGGTTCAATTAGGATGCACTCAAAAGAGGTGTATGATAAGTTACTTGAGAAAGGTGTTCCAGTGGACTGCTCATATTTCACAAAATATGATAGCCTAGAAACGAATGAAGACATTTATAATTTAATTGGCACTTTATCAAAAATCGTTGACAAAAATGGTCGCCATCCTATTTTTACATTGAATAGCGTTACCGCTAATCCAGATTACGAGAAAATAAATTCTAGTAAATTTCAAAAATACTTTTTCCAGACGATTGATTCAAGTTATGAGAGTAATCATATTCGATCAGACGAAGTACTAAAAATTTACAGAGAATCTGTAGCGAAAGGCCAATATTTTAAACCTCAATTTCATGGTAGAGAACACTTGAATGTTTTAAAATTTGAGAATAATATACAAAAAAATCTCGCATATTCGCGCATTGGCGTTGAATATAATTGTCTTTTAGGTTTGACTAAAGGGAAACAGATTAAATCAAGAAAATTTTATCACAGTGAAAACTATATGGCTGGATTTGAAGCTTTAAACAGTGAGCATTCTAAACAAATTAATTCAATAACTAGTGAAGGATTGAATTTATTTCATGAAATTTTTGGAATACATTCTGATTCATTTGTTGCACAAAGTTTAATTTGGTCAGATGATTTAATACCTGTGTTATACGAGAAAGGTATAAAATACATACAAGGAGCTCAACAGTTGATTCCTATTGGTTCTGGCAAATTAAAGGTCAGAAACAGAATGACAGGATATAGAAATAATTTGGGTCAACTGTATACCAGAAGAAATGCGAGTTTCGAGCCTTCTTCAAATCATAATATAGATTGGGCTGATAAATGTTTGAGAGAAATAGAAATTGCATTTAACTGGCATACGCCAGCAATAATAAATACTCATCGAGTCAATTATATTGGCTCTATCTTTGCTACAAATAGAGAACAAAGTTTAAAGCAATTATTAAAATTATTAAAAGGCATTTTAAAAAAATGGCCAAATGTCGAATTCTTTTCTAGTGATGAATTGGGAAACATTATGTCATTACCATGATTATGCGTAAATTAGCCTTAATTTTATATTATCTATTATTTATTCATCTCCCACATTCATCAGTTCCTTTTTTTGGACAGCTTTTTGAGAGAATAAGAGAAAAAATAGTAAAACTAATTTTCTACAAATGTGGATCTAATATTAACATAGGTAAAGGAGCTCGATTTGGTAATGGCAAGTATTTGGAAATTGGAAATAATTCTGGTATTGGTATGTATTCAAAAGTACCCAATAATATAATAATTGGTGAGGATGTAATGATGGGACCCAATGTAACTATTTATGGTTCTAATCATGAGTTTTCTCGTACTGATATTCCAATGCGTAAACAAGGTTACAGAAAGTATCCTCCTGTTGTAATTGAAGATGATGTTTGGATAGGTGGTAATGTGATTATAATGCCAGGACTGACGGTTAAAAAAGGGACGATAATTGGGGCTGGTTCAGTGTTAACCAAGAATTTTCCCGAATATAGTATTGTTGCTGGAAACCCTGCAAAATTAATTCGTTCTCGAAAATAATTGAAACAGAGAGTTAAAAAACATCTTTTAAACGCAGCTGGCCAATGTTTAGGTCAGAAATACGTGATATTCGAATCGGATGATTGGGGTTCTATTAGGATACCAAATAATCATGCAAAGCATACATTATTAAAAATAAAAGCAATCCGTAGTACAGATCCGTTTTCAATGGTTGATTGTTTGGAATCAAATTTGGATTTTACAGAACTTTTTAACGTTTTAACAAAGTACAAAGATATAAAAGGAAAAAATCCGGTTTTGACTACAAATATGGTCATGACTAATCCGGATTTTAATCAAATAAGATCTCATCAGTTTAATGATTATTTTGGGGAATTATTTCCCAAAACCTACGAAAAATATTATCCAAACTCAGGAACGTTTGATTGCTTAATTGATGGAATAGAAAGCAAACTGATATATCCACAATTTCATGCAACAGAACACTTAAATATTAATAAATGGATGTATAAATTACGTCAAGGAAATATTACTTTTCTTAAAGCATTTGACTTAGAGTGTTTTGCAATAGATGATTTGGCTAATAATAATAATAAACGTAGTAATTTAATGGCAACATATGATTACCTAACACAAGAGGAGTTCGAAGAAATAAAGAAACGAATAGTTTTAGGATTGCAATTATTTAAAGAAGTATTTGGATTTAATTCTGAAACGAGTATTGCTCCTTGTTATGTTTGGAATGATGAAATTGAACAAGTTTTTCTGGAAAATGGAATTAATGGAATTCAAAGTTCTTATATTCAACAAAAAAATTATTTTGGGAATTTAAAAAGAACTTTAAGAACTATGGGTAAGAAAAATAGTATTGGCCAAAATTATTTAATTCGCAATGTATTGTTTGAACCATCACTTAATAGTAAAACCAATTGGGTTGAAAAGGCCATGGAAAGTATTCAAATAGCATTTATGTGGGGAAAACCAGCTGTAATAGGTACACACCGAATTAATTATGTGGGTGGATTGTGCAAGAATAACCGAGAAAATACCCTATCACAATTGGATGAACTTTTATCCAAAATATTGAAAAAATGGCCGGATGTAGAATTTTTAAGTTCAGCCACTTTGGTGGAGAAATATCGAAATGACTAAAATTTGTATCATTTCTCCTTCATTAAAAATGGGAGGAATTGAAAGAGCTCTAGTTACAATTTCAAATGAATTTAGTCAAATTGGCTGTGAAATTCATTTTGTAATTTGTCTAAATGGAAATGAATTTTATAAGTTGGATGATCAAATACGAATATATAAAACCGACTTTGAAAGGGATAAGAGTTTATTCAATAACCTCTTATTTTACCCTAGATTATTATGGTACATAAGAAGTAAAATAAAATTAATACAACCTAATAGAGTATTAGTATACGGCGATATGTTTAGTCCTATTACGCTTATGGCACTTTTAGGTACTAATTACAAAGTTTTTATTTCAGATCGCACCATACCTAATTACAAGTTTAACTGGCCGATTCGATTTTTAAAAAAATGGCTCTACCCAAAATCTGCCGGTTTCATTGCTCAAACTACTCGATCTGCAGAATTTAAAAAGCTACAGTTTGGTGAAAAGTTGAACATTAGAGTTATTCCTAACGCACTGCCTAAACTGAATTATCAACTTAATGATATGTTAATTAAAGAAAAGTTCATTCTTTATGTAGGTAGATTTGCATGGGAGAAAGACCCAGAAATTTTAATTAGATCATTTAAATTAATTTATGAGGATTTTCCCGATTGGAAATTGATAATGGCAGGAGATGGGCCGATATTTTCAAAAATGAAGAAATTAGCAGAGGAATTAGGATTAGAGGAGAAAATAGAATTTCTTGGAAAGGTTAAAACTATTGAAAAATTATATGCATCCGCTTCAATTTATGTATTGCCTTCTGTTGTTGAAGGTTTTCCAAATTCACTAATTGAAGCTATGGCGTTTGGATTGCCAAGTATTTGTTTTTCTGATATACCATGGGAGGACATAATTAGTGAAAATAAAAATGGATTAGTAGTAAATAAAAGAACTCCTGAAGCGTTGGCAGAAACAATTCGTGAATTACTGGAGAATCCAATATTGATAAACGAATTAGGTCAGCAAGCAAAAATTGACGTTTTAAAATATTCAGGTTCTAACATTTCCAAAGAAATTCTAAAATTCATGGAATTAAGCATATGAATATTATCTTACGTATTTATTATTTATTACCTAGCGATTCCTCTTTTGGAATTTTTTCTAAAATTCTTAATAGAATTTTTGCTCGAGTAATTAAAAGAATCTTAGATACATTCGTTCCTTTTTATTTCCAATTAACCAATAAGGAAACAAAATTTAGTTTGAATAAAGATGATCGAAAAAACAGGGTAATTGTTTCACTTACATCATTTCCTGGTAGAATCAATGATGTTTGGATTCCTATTGAATGTATATTCAGACAATCATTTAAACCAGACAAAATTGTCCTTTGGCTGTCAGAATTGCAATTTCAGGACAAAGAAAATTTACCAAAAGAATTAAAGAGTCAAGTTAATCGAGGTTTAGAAATCAGACTAATACCTGATGATTTAAAATCCCATAAAAAATATTTATATTCATTTAATGAACTTGAAACAGATTTCATTATAACTGTGGATGATGATTTGTATTATGACAACAAGTTAATTGAAAATTTAATTAATTTAAAATCTAAATTCCCCGAAGTTGTTGTTACTAATAGAGCACACAAAATAAAGATAGATAAATCGCAAAATATTTTACCTTACAGAAATTGGTCTCATAATGTAACAGATGAAATTCCATCTGAACTAATTGTTCAAACTGGAGGTTTTGGAACACTATACCAAAAAAGTGATTTACATGATTCATACAATAATGTAGAATTAATAAAGTCACTTATACCTCATGCAGATGATTTATGGCTTAAAATTCAAACATTGCTTGCTGGAAAAAAAATAGTAACGAACAATAGATATAACAAAGATCCGATAACTGTTAAAAAAAGTCAATTGGAGAAACTAGTAAATTTAAATGTAATTGATGGTGGCAATGATGAACAGCTGAAATCTGTCTTGCTCCATTTTGAAAATTACAACATTATGGATGTCTTTACTCATTAAAAAAAGTAAATGAATAAAAAACTAATTATTGGCATTACTGCAGAAGGTTCTGTAAATCTGTTGACTGGACAGCTGAATCATTTTAAAGAGTTGGGTTACGAAACCTATTTGTTGTCACCTTACAGTGAAAGAGTTGCCAAGTTTTGTGAAAAAGAGAATTGTGTGCATTTGCCTATAAAAATCGAAAGGGAGATTTCAATTTTTAAAGACATTATAACTTTAATTCAGATTATAAAAATTTTCCTTAAAATTAGACCAGATATTATAAATCTGGGCACACCCAAGGTATCCTTGTTAGGACTTTTTGCGGGTTACTTAACGGGAGTGAGAAAAAGAATATATACATGCAGAGGTTTAAGATATGAACACGAAAAAGGTTTAAAAAGACAAATATTAAAATTTACAGAAAAGATTAATGGTGTTTTTGCCCAACGTGTAATTTGTATCAGTAAATCGGTTCTTGATTTTAGTTTAAATGATCGTTTATTCCATCCTGAAAAATGTTTGATTATTGAAAAGGGAAGTAGCAACGGTGTAGACCTAGAAATGTTTGATCCAAACAATCAGAAAATCAAATTAGATTCAGACAACATACTATTAAAACATTCTTTGAATGGGAAGTTTATACTTGGTTTTGTAGGACGGTTAGCAGACCGGAAGGGTATAAATGAATTAATCAACGTTTTTGATAATTTATCTAAGATATACCCAGATATTAGGTTGCTCATTGTGGGTCCAGCGGAGGAATCACAGTTAGGGGACAAAACCATATTAAATAAAATTGAAAATCATGAGAGTATAGTTTGGGTGGGTCGAGTATTAATTGAAGAGGTACCTGCCTACATTAATACCATGAATATTTTGGTTTTACCTGCATGGTGGGAGGGTTTTGGAAATGTATTGATTCAAGCAAACGCCATGAGAGTTCCAGTTATTTCAACTTGGGCAACAGGCACAAAAGATGCTGTTAATCACAACTTTAGTGGCTTACTAGTGCAACCAAAAAATGAAAACGAACTTCAAATCACAATTCAGTTATTAATTGATAATCATGAATTGCGAAATAGTTTGAGTAAAAATGCTGAAATTTGGGCAAAGAATTTTTCGAATAAATTAATTTGGAAAGGCTTGAACGAAATATACAAAAGCTAACATTATGGATATTAAAGAATTTATTAAACAAACAGCTGAAGTTTTAGAGGTTTCTGAAGAAACTATCAATGCAGAAACTAAGTATCGCGAATTGGAGCAGTGGGATTCAATTGCAAATCTATCATTTGTGGCGATGATTGACATTGAATATGGTGTTGTAATTGAAACAGAGGATTTAAAACAATTAACCACACTCGGTGAAGTTTTTGCCGAAATCCAAAGTAGAAAGTAATTTGGAAAACAAAACGGTATTAATTACTGGTGCAACTAGCGGTATTGGACTGAATATCGTTGAACAATTAATAGAAAAAAAGTGTAATATAATTGCTCATGGTAAGTCAGAGGAAAAATTAAATCAATTGAAGAATGGTAAGGGAATTATTTCACCCAGTTTGCAAACTGTATGCTTTGACCTATCCATTCAGAATGATTTTTCAGAAATAGTAAAGAATCTACCTCCAATTGACGGTCTGGTTCTGAATGCTGGATACGTAAAATTAATGCCTCTTCAATTAATTAACTACAATGAGTTACTTTCTATTTTCAATGTGAACTTTTTCAATCAAGTTTTATTGTTTAAAGAATTATTGAAACAAAAGAAAATTAATTGGGGAGCATCAATAGTTTTTATTTCATCTATTTCCACAGTCAGGCCTACTCCTTTAAATGCAATTTACAATTCAACGAAAGGAGCAATAAATGCATTTGTACAATCCGCAGCTATAGAATTATCAAAACATAAAATTCGGATAAATGCAGTATTGCCCGGTCGTATTGAAACTGAAATTTTAAATAACCAAAAATTAGAATCTGAAACCCAGAAGATTCATGAAATGAAATATCCTTTAGGAAGATTTGGACAACCAGAAGACATATCAAAAATTGTATTGTTTCTTTTATCTGATGATTCAAACTGGATAACTGGTGATTTAATCAAAGTAGATGGGGGATTTTCGCTCCACAATTAAATGATTTACTTTAAATGAATTTAGTAATAATTGGTGCGGGTGGTTTAGCCCGAGAAGTTTATGATTTAGCAATTTCAATTTACGGAAAGAATGCTAATTTTCAAGTGAAAGGGTTTCTCAGTGATGGACCTTCTAACATTGAAAACATGGGATATCCACCTGTGCTTGGTAAGGTTGCAGAATATAATATAGAAACAAATGACGTGTTTTTTTGTGCAATTGGAAATGTAAATGATCGGAAACGAACAGTTGAAATCATTCAAAACAATGGGGGAGAATTTATTAATCTAATCCATGAATCCGTTATAATATCTCCATCTGCAAAAATTGGTCAAGGGGTAGCAATTAAGGCTAATTGTACTATTGCCAGCGATTGTACAATCGGAAATTTTACTTACATTCAAGGAACTGTAATTTTGGGGCATGATGTAATCATTGGCGATTATTGTCAAGTAAATTCATTTACATTCTTTGCTGGATATACTCAAATTGGGCATTGTTGTACGATAAATGCAGGTGCAAAATTCATTCAAAATGTTAATGTTGGAAATAATTCAATTGTTGGCATGGGAAGTGTAGTACTTAGGAATGTCGAACCAAACACTACAGTTTTTGGTTCACCCGCAAGAAAAATTTCAGAATAATATGAACATAATTGGGATCACTTCGTCATTACCTAATAACATTGAAATCGTACCATTTGAATACGAGTCAAAGAAGTGTAGTATAAAAAGACATATAACGAGTTGGAATCAAACTGCGTCTGATTTAGGATATAATGCAGCAAAACGTTTAATAGATAATGTCTTTCCATCTGAAATGAAGGAGCAAATAGGAATTTTAATTTTTATTTCTAGAACTCCAGATTTTAGGAGTCCTAACACGGCTGGAATTTTGCAACACAGACTTGGTTTAGGCCAAGATTGTATTTGTTATGACGTAAATTTAGGTAGTAATGGATTTCTCGTAGGACTGAAATTATTAGAGGATGTATTAGATTCTTCAAATGCTAACTATGGAATGTTAATTATAGGCGATACACTTTCCAAATTTGTTTCTGAATCTCAGTTAATTAATATAACTAGTGATTCTGCAACAGCCATACTAGCCGAAAATTCCAAAAATAGCTCAAACATATTTGAATTTAGAGTTAAAAATTTTACTGATAATTTTCAAACATTTATATCTCCTTTTGGAGGGTTTAGGGATTTTACTTCGTTGAAAGAATTTGAATCTGATAAAAATTACACACTGTTATTAGACGAGTCTAAACTTGTAGAAATTCTAAACTCAATTGACGCAAAAGAGTATTTAAATTACAATTCCGAAGAGACCAATACGTTGAGTACTTTTGAATGTAAGTATTTTTACAAAAGAATAGAAACTCACAGTATGGAGTTAAATGTTGTTTACGGTAATGCGGATATACCCATTCAGCTTGAATCTGAATTTGGGGTTAATAATTCAGAAAGGATGCGATTTAATTTAATTTCGGTTGGAGAGGGGATACAAATTGTGAAAGTACAAATTGAGTTAAACAAATCTACTTTTCTAAGTACCGAATTTACAAATGATGTTTATGATAATTTTGAGGTAAACCACGAAATGTAGCAATTTATGAGAATATCAGAAATCCAAAATATTGAAATAAAAGGGGTCTCAGTTGCATTGCCAACTGAGACAATTCCTGTCGGTTCATTTAAAGATATTTTTGAAGAAGATGCCATAAAAAAATTTTCTGAATTATCTGGGGTACAGCAAATTTATAGATGTCATTCAAAGCAAACAGCATCAGATTTAGGATTTGAAGCGGCAAGAAATTTATTTGATAATTTGAATATTGATAAAGAACAAATTGGAATTTTGATTTTTGTTTCCCAAAAACCGGATTATCGGACTCCATCAACGTCGTTTGTATTACATAAAAGATTGGGTTTAGGTCCCGATGTTATCTGTTTGGATATCAATTTAGCATGCTCTGGATTTGTGTATGGTTTACATACTGCAGCAGCACTACTGAAAAGTTGCCCCAAAAACCAAGCATTAATTATAACAGCAGATACTTCACATAAAACAATTTCTCCCCAAGACAGGACAATGATTATGTTGTTTGGAGATAGTGGCTCTGCGGTATTATTAAACAAGACAACATTATCAACTACTACTAAATTTGGTTTTAAATCAAATGGGAGTAAATTTAAAAGTATAATTACCCCCGCAGGTGCATTTCGAAACAAGGGTTTGAAGTATGTGGAAGAGCCATGGAGCGACGGAATTATTCGTTCAGATTACAATACACATATGAAAGGAATGCAGGTGTTCGACTTTTCCATAAAGGATGTTCCCAATTGGATTAATGAGTTTTTTCATGAAACAAACGAGGATTTAGAAACATATGATCATTTTGCCTTACATCAAGCAAATTTATATATGTTAAAACAAATATCTCGAAAGACCAAAATGCCGTTTGACAAATTATTAATTTCTATAGAGAAATTTGGAAATAATAGTAGTAATTCTATTCCTTTATTATTTGCAGATCATTTGAATAATAAGGGTGAAAATCGAAAAAGTAAAATTTTCATAACAGGTTTTGGTGCCGGTTTATCTTGGGGATGTGCTACTTTGGAAGTAGAATCGAAATATATTTTACCCTTATTTCACACAAATAATTATTACAAAAAAGATTAATATGAGTAATTTAGAAAAATTAAATAAAATTTTTGCAGAGGTTTTTCAAGTAGAAACTTCAAGTTTGAATGATAATTTCAATACGGACAACGTTGACAAATGGGATTCGGTAGTTCAATTATCATTAGTTTCGCAGATTGAAGATGAGTTTGATATAATGTTTGACACCGAAGAAATTTTTGAATTCACATCTTATGGATATGCAAAAATAGCTTTAGAGAAACATGGAATTGAGATCAGTTAAATTTGGTGATTTAACAAATAAGGTTATTGTTGTTACCGGTTCAAACAAGGGAATTGGTTTGTCAATAGTAAAATCGCTATTAGAAAATGGCGCATATGTCTATTCCAATTTTCGCACAGAAACACCAAGCGATAAATTAGTTCAATTATCTAAGCAGTATCCTGAAAAATTAGAACTTCAATTCTATGATGTACGGGATGAAATAGCAGTGAGTGATGCTTTAAAAACTATTTGGAGTAAGCATAAGAAAATAGATGGATTAATTAATAACGCTGGTATAATTACTTATGAACTTATTCCATTCATTGACTTTAAAAAATTTGATGAAATGATTCAAGTGAATATTGTTGCAACTGTCAAAATGACTCAATTAGTAAGTCGTTTTATGTCAAAAAACAAAAGAGGTTCAATAATAAATATTTCATCTATTGTTAGTAATGGAGTATCTGGCCAACTGACATATTCAGCAACCAAAGGTGCAGTAAATTCTATTACACTATCATCGGCTAAAGAATTTGCTAAAAATGGAATAAGAGTAAATGCGATTTCACCCGGAATGGTTGCAACAGAAAGGTTGGTGCAGACTATGGAAGATAAATTTTCTGAAAAGATTCAGAATATAGGCTTAGGAAGGTTGGCTGAGCCTGAGGAAATTGCAGATTTATGTGTTTTTTTATCCTCTGATAATTCAAGTTATATAACTGGACAAATCATAGGTATTGATGGAGGTCTAATTATCTAATTTATGATTTTAAATATTGATAACCAGCCTGTAAACCAAATTGCATTAAAAGATGATTCCAATTTGGAATTAACTTTTGGTGAATTAGCTATTTTTTTAAACTCTGACAAAATAAAATTTGAACAAAGAAATTTAGTTTTTCTGCTGGCTGATAATTCAATTAATGCATATATCAATTTACTTTATTTCATAGAAAAAAATCAAGTTGTACTTCTCCTCAATCAAGATTTAGATCCAGAATTGTTGGATACTTTAATTGACAAATACAATCCTAATCTGATTTGGTGCCAAAAGTCATCAAAAAATCATAATAAATTTGATAATAAGGAAAAAATTGACTTTGATACTTATAAAAGACATGATGAGATAATTTCAATGCACGTTGATCTCACACTTTTATTGCCAACATCGGGTAGTACAGGAAGTCCTAAATTAGTTAGACATTCACTTTCAAATATTTTTTCATCAGCAAAAAGCGTCTCTCAAGTTTTTAATATAGATAAACACAGCAGAGCAATTGGTTTTCTACCTATTTATTATACCATGGGTTTATCAGTTGTTAATAGTCATATATATGGGGGAGGATCTGTAGTATTAACTAATTTCTCACTTACAGATAGAAGATTTTGGAATTATTTTAAAGAAGATTCTATTACAAATTTTACCGGAGTACCATATTCATTTGAAATATTAAATAAAATACGATTTTACAATTCGAATTACGAAAATCTAAAGATTTTAAGCCAAGGTGGTGGTAAGCTTTCTAGTGAGTTATATCAAAAGAATTTAAAATACTGCAAAGAAAAAAATATTGAATTAATTTCCACTTACGGACAGACTGAAGCTACCGCAAGAATGGGTTACTTAGAAAATGAATTTGCTGAATTAAAAGAAGGAAGTATTGGTAAAGCCATACCAGGTGCTCGTTTTGAATTAATTGATGATAATGGAGAAATAATAGAGGGTGCGGGGCAAGGTGAGTTGGTTTTTTATGGTCCTACTGTTACAATGGGTTATGCAAATCAAATTTGTGATTTAAACTTGTCCGACGAAAATAATGGATTTCTAAAAACTGGTGATATTGCTCTTAGAGACCTAGAAGGATTTTATTACATAGTAGGTAGAAAAAGTAGGTTTTTAAAGATTCTAAGTCTGAGAATTGGTCTAGATGATTTGGAAACATTAATCAAATCAAAATTTAATGTTGAATGTGTTTGTTTTGGGGATGATAGTAAATTAGAAGTAAATGTTTTGAATTATCAGAATACTCAAGATGTGGTTGATTATATATCTACTAAATTAGGTTTATTTCATGAATTCATTTTGGTACAAAATGTAAATGAATTTAAACGAAACAGTTATGGAAAGATTATCTACCGATAAATATCAAGTAATTCAATTTGTTGCCGATTTGAATAAAACCAACAATTATTTGATTGTAGATAAATCTAAAAATGCTATCCTTATCGATGCTGGGTCCTATAACGATGGCAATGAATTGATAGAGTTTTTACAATCAGAGGACATTGAAATACAGTCAGTATTCCTAACTCATTCACATGTAGATCATACAATTGGACTTAAATATTTAGAGCAATTTTCAAAAATTCAGTATTTTGGATCTACTAACTGTTTAATAGAATTAAAAGATTGTAAAAGAAATTATTCTAAATATAAAGAAGGGGTTGAATCCTTTGAAATTGAATTGAAAGGGGCTATCAGTTGTGGCCATGGAGATCATTTTACTTTGCTTGGTTTAAATGTGACTACATTCCTAACACCTGGCCATTCACCTGGCTGTATGTGTATACAAATTGATGATTTATTATTCACAGGTGATTTTTTAATGGCGGATTACACAACACCTACTAATTTACCCAATAGCAACAAAAAAGATTTTATCACTTCTTCAAAGTTTGTGGAAAATTATGTTTTACCTAAAGTTAACTATGTATTTTCAGGTCATGGTTCAATTCTAAACTTAAATAATAATAATGTCAAATCCTAAAATATGGCTTTCTTCTCCACACATGGGTGGTGGGGAACGAAAATATGTAAATGAGGCGTTCGATACCAATTGGGTAGCGCCGTTGGGCCCTAATGTGACGGGTTTTGAAAACGATATTTCGTTGTATCTAACAACCCAGAATAATCAATCTTTGAACACAGCCGCTTTGACTTCGGGCACCGCAGCGTTACACTTATCATTAGTTATGTTGGGTGTAAATTCTAAAGATGCAGTGTTGGTTCAAAGTTTTACGTTTTGTGGAACTACCAATCCTGTTGTTTATCAAGGTGCCGAATTGGTTTTTGTTGATTCGGAGAAAGATACTTGGAATATGGATCCCGAAGCGTTGAAAATGGCTATCCAAGCTTTGTTGGATGACGGTTTTGGTGTCCCCCAAAAAATAGAACCAAAAAATGGTAAAGGTTACATTCGCGCAATCATGCCCGTGCATTTGTATGGCATGCCTGCAAAACTAGATGAATTGGAAGCTATTTCTAAGGAATCGGGTATTCCCATTGTTGAAGATGCGGCAGAAGCTTTGGGTTCTACTTTTAAGGGACAGAAATGCGGTTCATTTGGATTAATGTCGGCCTTAAGTTTCAATGGCAATAAAATTATCACTACTTCAGGAGGTGGTGCTTTGGTATCAAATTCCCAGGAATATATTGAAAAAGCGCGTTTTTTAAGTACGCAAGCACGTGATAATGCTCCTCACTATCAGCATTCTCAAATTGGTTTCAATTATAGAATGAGTAACATTGTGGCTGGAATTGGACGCGGCCAAATGGAAGTTTTGGATGAGAGAGTGTCTCTTCGAAGAGCGAATAATCAGCGTTACCGAGAATATTTCAAAAATATTGAAGGTGTTGAACTTCAAACTGAACCCAATGGTGATTATTTTTCTAATTTCTGGTTAACATCAGTTATTATCGATCCGGAAAAAACTGGTGGAATTGATCGCGAAAAGGTTCGATTGGAAATGGAAAAAGAGAATATCGAATGTCGACCACTTTGGAAACCCATGCATCTGCAACCGGTGTTTGAAGGATGCAGGTTCTTTGGAAATGGCGTTTGCGTGGAATTATTCGAAAAAGGTTTGTGTCTACCAAGTGGAAGTAATTTGACAGAAGAGGAGTTTGAGAGGGTGTTTGCGGTTTTGGATAAAATATTTAAAAAATGAATCAATTTATAGATAAAATTTCTCAAAGTAGTTTTTTAATAACCGGTGGAGCTGGGTTTATTGGTTCCAATATGGTGGAACTGCTTTTGAGCTTAGGTGCTAAACAGGTTAGAGTGTTGGATAATCTATCTAATGGATATTATTCCAATATCGAAGGATTTGTGGGATTGCCTAATTTTGAGTTTGTTGAAGGTGATATTCGCAACTTAGAAACGTGTAAAAAAGCGGTGGAAGGCATGGATTACATTAGCCATCAAGCGGCTCTTGGTTCTGTGCCTAGATCAGTAGAAGACCCCATTACTTCCAATGATGTGAATATTGGTGGTCACCTGAATATGCTTGTTGCAGCTAAAGAGTCCCCCACTCTAAAACGCATGGTGTATGCAGCTAGCTCTTCGAGTTTTGGTGACAGTAAAGAACTTCCTAAAGTAGAAGGCAACGAAGGCAAACCGCTTTCGCCTTACGCTGTAACGAAATGGGTAAACGAGTTGTACGGTGATGTCTTTAGTCGCGTATACGGATTGCACACAGTTGGGTTGAGGTATTTCAACATTTTTGGTCCCAAGCAAAATCCGAACAACCCGTATGCGGCCGTAATTCCGTTGTTTATGAAAGCCGCTATGGAAGGAACATCGCCAAAGATTAATGGGGATGGTACCAATTCGCGCGATTTCACTTTTGTTCAAAATGCCTTGCAGGCAAATATCAAAGCGATGTTGGACACGGAAGGTATAACTCAGCACGAGGTAGTAAACATTGCAGTGGGTGATCGTACTAATTTGGTGGAGTTGTGGGATGCTATCGCTTCGGCGGCGGGTACGGATGTCCAACCCACTTTTGGCCCTCCGAGGGCGGGAGATATCCCCCACAGTTTGGCATCGATTGAGAAGGCCAAGAAATTATTTGGATATGATCCACAGTTCCGATTGAGAGATGGAATTAAGATTACGTTTGATTGGTTTAAGGAAGAGTACGGGAAGTAACGTATATAACATTTTATCATTTTGTTAAGCCTCACACCGATGTGGGGCTTTTTCTTTTTGGTTACATTCTTTTTAGTTTAATTTTGGAGCGCCTTTTGGAACTTTTATTTTTATGTTGTTAAGTTTTGTGTTACCTGTTTTTGGGGTTGAAGATTTTATTGAACGATGCATTCGAAGTTTATATACTCAAAATTTAGACTTGGACACCTTTGAAGTTGTTGTAGTTAACGATGGAACAAATGACAAAAGCATTGAAAGAGTTGAATCATTGTTTGATGAGTTTAGAAACATTCGAATCATACATCAAGTGAACAAGGGATTAGCTTCGGCTAGAAATACGGGTATAATTCATTCAAAAGGCAAATATTTAGTTTTTGTTGACCCCGATGACTATTTATTGGAGAATACGGTATTTACCATGCTTGACTTTGTTGAAACCTATCAGTTAGACATTGCCATGTTTGGACAAATTCATATAGATTTGAAGGGAACGAAAAAAATCTGTAGTATTTCTGAAGAGTTTTCTGACTTTCATAAACCTCACATTCTTAGTGGTGCTGAATTATTTAAGATTAGGAAAAGCGATAGTGTTTGCCAATATGTATTTTTACGGGAATTAATCGTTAAAAATAACAGTTACTTTTTGGAAACGGTGAAATATTTTGAAGATGCTGAATGGAGTGCTAGAATTTTCTCTTATGCCAAGAGATGCTCTTTGTATAATTTATTATTTTATGTTTATCAACTTCGTTTGGGTTCTTTAACTACTTCAAATAGCTGGTCTACAGAACAGTCTTTGAAAGGATACATGGAAGCAGCATCACATCTCCTACAATTTAAAGCCAATTCGAATTTGGCTGATGTTTCAAATGTTAACCGTACCATCATCAAATTTGTTACTTTGCCATTTCAGATAATGGTTAGAGATAAACGATTTGGAGAATTTTATAAAATTTCACGGTTCGTTAGAAAGAGCGGATTTAAAAAATTGGACACTGAAAAGGTTGATGGACCCCGTTTGTTATACGCTCGTTTGTACAATATTTCTCCATTTTTTTTAACTTTATATTTTATCTTTTTTAATGTTCGAAAATCCTTAAAGTTAAGGTTTGGATAGAGGTTTCTGGTTCTAATTTAGCGGAGGGTGATATCCCTCATAGCTTGGTATCGATTGAAAAAACCAAGAAATTATTTGGATACGATCTTCAGTTCCGATTGAGAGATGGTTTTAAAATTGTCACTCAATTGCGGTAGCTTACAACTTCATACAGTTAGATTTGGCTCAGATTAATTAATTTTGTTGATGCTTTTTAATTCTTTGGAATTTCTTCTGTTCTTACCCATTGTGTTTTTTGTTTATTGGTTTCTCCTCAAGAAAGACTATCGTAAACAAAATGCCTTTGTCCTTTTAATGAGCTATGTTTTTTATGCTTGGTGGGACTGGAGATTCCTTTTCTTGTTGGTGTTTTCTACTGCGTTGGATTATTTTTCGGGATTAATGATTTCCAATGCATTGAATCCCGTGAAAAGGAAATTCTGGCTGGTGCTTAGCGTCGGTATAAATCTTGGGTTTTTAGGCTTCTTTAAATACTACAACTTTTTTGTGGAAAGTTTAAAATCAGCTTTGGAATCAAGCCAAATACATATAGATACATGGACATTAAGTATTGTTCTCCCAGTCGGAATATCATTTTATACGTTTCATGGACTTTCTTATGTTATAGACATTTATTACAAGCGAATTGAACCTTGTAGAAATTGGATCAATTACAGTGTTTTTGTCAGTTATTTCCCGTTACTCGTTGCTGGTCCAATTGAACGCGCCACGCATTTACTTCCCCAAATAGAAAAACCAAGGAAATTCAATTTCACCCAGGCCATGTCAGGTTTTAAATTGATGTTGTGGGGCTTTTTCAAAAAGATAGCGATTGCTGATAACTTGGCTCCTTCAGTGAATGAAATTTTTTCCCATCATCAAGCGTATTCCGGCTCGGTTTTATTGTTGGGTGCATTTCTATTTGCTATTCAAATCTATGGCGACTTTTCTGGTTACTCGGATATTGCTCGTGGGATTTCCCGGTTTTTTGGCATGGAATTGCTGTTGAATTTCAATTTTCCGTATTTTTCTCGAAATATTGCTGAGTTCTGGCGTCGCTGGCATATCAGCTTGTCGGGATGGTTCAGAGACTATCTGTATATACCTCTGGGAGGTTCAAGAAAAGGTACCTGGTTGAATATCCGAAATGTATTTATCATATTTTTAGTTAGTGGTTTCTGGCATGGTGCGAATTGGACGTTCGTTGCTTGGGGGTTTATTCATGCTTTGCTTTTTTTACCTAATTTTTTGCTTAAAGCTCACAAAAAGGACGAATTGAATTTACCTGTTAATTCCTTGTTTTTGCCATCTATAAAAGATGTTTTTCGCATAATTATGACTTTTGTTTTGGTAACTCTGGCATGGATTTTCTTCCGAGCTGAAACTATTCAAATGGCATTTAGTTATATCGGAGGAATTTTCCAGTGGTCCATTTTTGAGCCTATCGGAGGATTTTTGAATCCTTACGATAATCAAAGCTTATTTAAAGAATTTATATTGATCGCATTTCTTTTTATTGCAGAATACCTATACTTTGTGCAATCAAAAAAAGATATTCTTAATTCGTTTGCATTTGAATTGACCTATTCTGTAGTAATGATAATATTGATCATTCTAAATGTGCCTTTAAATAGTTCCAACTCGTTCATATACTTCCAATTTTAACAACCATGCGCAAATTTTTATTAAGACTGTTCATCGTATTTTTGTTCACTTGGGTTTTACTAGAGGGCGTATTAAGGTGGTTTGATTTGGCTCGATTTACCATCCCAACCGAACAAATTGGTAATAATTGTATGTTGAAACCCAAATATGCTGGCACTTACGTAGGTGGTGGATTTGGGGAAATACAATCTGAATTTATAATTAATGATCAAGGTTGGAATAGTACTGTGGACTATCAAATTCTTCAAGACACACAGAAAATCCGTGTGGCTTTAATTGGAGATTCTTATGTTGAAGGATTACATGTTGATGTTGATAACAGCATTGGACGTCAATTAGACAAACTCACTAGAAATCGAACAATTACTCATGAGTTTGGACGTTCGGGAGCCAATATTGAAGATTTTAAATTAATATATACAACACAAATAAAAGGTAATTATGATTATGTATTTGTTTTTTTGAGGGATGGTAATTTCAAAGCCGATGCTCCATCATTTATGAATTGTAATTGTCCAGAAAACAAGAATAAGATTAATGGTTCGATTCGTTCAATTTACTCCAATTCTGCAGTATTGAGCTATTTAAATATTAATCAATTATTAAGTGAGAATCTTTTGGGAATGGTGAATGGAATACGATCAAAATTTTCTTTAAAAGACGAAGAGCAAAGTTCTGCCTCAAAACAAGTATTACCGATTTTAACGGTGAAAAAGCAAGTTGATTGGATTTTTGGTCCTGAAGTCATTGTAATTTATGAAAGCCAATTACTTGATATAAATAGCAAAAGTGTAGAATATCCAATAAAACAGAATACATTTTTAAAGATTAACCATAAAGAGGGAAATCGACTGGATTTTGGTTTCGATAAACATTGGAATATTCAAGGAAGGAAGGATTGTGCTGCTACCATGTTTAGAGCCATTCGCTTATAAATAAGGTAAAAAATCATACGAATTTTATACGAACGTCACAAAAACTTAGTGAACGGTTAATATTATTCTTGAAAATGGTACGAAATTTGTAGACGAAATTCTGCAAACTAAATTATATACCCCATGATTCACAATTGGCAAACCTACATTGAGGCATTTATGAATCGCTTTCTCGGAAAGCGGTACCTGCCTGTGTGGCTGATTTTGGTGATTGATTTGAGCATGGTTGCGGGAGCTTTCTTCTTTTCTTTTCTGTTGCTCACTGACTTTGACTTAAATACTCTCTTTACCATCAACCGCCTGCAAGCCCTGTTTTTTCTTGAACTTTGTTATGCAATATCTTTTGTTGCATTTCGTTCATATGAAGGTGCATTCCGACATACTGGTACGCGCGATCTTATGAGGTTGTTTACATCCAGTGTAGTAGCAATGACTGGCTCATATGCTTTATCTCGTTTGTTAATTTGGAATATCAACTACGATTTGAAGGTGTTGAGTCCCGCATTTTTAATACTGCATGCCTTTACCTTTAGCATGGGTGTGTTGGGATTGAGGTTGTTCGTAAAATTGGCCTATTCTCGTTTCGTTTTGAATGCGAGCAAACGCAAAGAAATTGGTGTTGTGGTATATGGAGCTGGTATTACTGGTGTGGCAGTAAGAAACGCATTGAAACAAGATCCATCATCCCGCATGGAAGTACGTGCGTTTGTAGATGATAATTACAAGCTAACAGGGAAGCGAATCGACGGTATAAAAGTATATTCTTTTGAAGATGTATTTAAGGAAGAGTTCCTCAATAGATATAATATTGGTGCTGTTATTTGGTCGCCTCAAGAGATTTCCGGGGATGGCTTCAAGAAAGCCGGTGAAGCGTGCTTGACTTATGGATTGAGTTTTGAAAGAACACCGAATATCAAGGATTGGATTGGTGGAAATTTGTCGCAAAAACAATTGCGCAAAGTTAAAATTGAAGATCTTTTAAACCGCCGTCCCATATCCCTCGAAAATACCCAAGTAGAGAATTTCTTAAAGGGCAAGCGAGTATTGGTAACGGGAGCTGCGGGGTCAATTGGTTCGGAAATTTGTCGTCAGGTGTTGAGTTATGGTCCAGAAAAATTAATCATGGTCGATAACGGCGAAACTCCGATGTACGAAGTATTGAATGAGCTAGCCCGTGGAGGTGTAGATATGAGTAAAATTCAGTCATACATGTGCGATGTAACGCGCGAGTATCGAGTGAATGAAATCTTCAAAAAAGCGAAGCCCGAAGTGGTGTTTCACGCAGCTGCTTACAAGCACGTACCGTTGATGGAGGAGAATCCCAAAGAAGCAGTACGTGTAAATGTTATGGGTACCAAAATTGTTGCCGAAGCGGCAATTAAGGTTGGTGCTGAGAAGTTTGTGATGGTTTCGACTGATAAAGCGGTAAATCCGTCAAATGTAATGGGGGCAACCAAGAGAACCGCCGAAATATTGGTTCAGAGCTTGCGTGGAAAAGGTAAAACCGAGTTTGTTATTACGCGTTTTGGAAATGTTTTGGGATCGAATGGGTCGGTGATTCCCGTGTTTAGAAAGCAGATTGAGAATCGCGAAAATATTACAGTTACACATCGCGATATTGTGCGTTATTTCATGACGATTCCAGAAGCCGTTCAGTTGGTTTTGGAAGCGGGTACCATGGGAAATGGAGGCGAAATCTTTGTTTTCGATATGGGTGAACCCGTTCGGATTTACGATTTAGCTGTGAAAATGGTGAAATTGAGCGGATTGGAATTGGGCAGGGATATTGAAATTGTATTCTCTGGGTTGCGTCCTGGTGAGAAGTTGTATGAAGAGTTATTGAATGATGCAGAAAGCACTTTGCCAACTCACCATCCGAAAATCATGAAAGCGAAAGTGCGTGAATACGACGGTGTTTTAGTTTCTGCATTAGTAGAACGCATGAGTGGAGCTGCATTAAACGGTTCTACCGATATGGACTTGGTGCGGCTGTTGAAAGAGTTGGTGCCCGAGTATGTAAGTATGAACTCTCAATTCCAAAAATTAGATTCGTAATTTCCTTGAACTTGTTAAAGTCGTTGGTGGGATTTTCTCACGAAGTTTATCGCATATTTACCAAACGTGTAATGGATGTGGTGCTATCATTGATAGCATTGACATTACTTTCACCAATTATTTTAATAACTGCCTTGGTATTGTTATATCAGAATAAGGGAAAGGTATTTTTCTTTCAGGAGCGACCAGGTTTAAATGCGTTACCGTTTCACATCATTAAGTTTAAGTCCATGACGGATGAGAAAGATGCTGAAGGTAAGTTGTTGCCTGACGTTCAGCGCATAACTCCGTTTGGAGGTTTGGTCCGTAAGTTGTCTATAGATGAATTGCCTCAATTGTTTAATGTATTGAAGGGAGATATGAGTTTGGTGGGACCTAGGCCGTTGTTGTATAAATATGTGCCGTTGTATAACAGTCGTCAGTTGCGCCGTTTGGAGGTGAAACCGGGTATTACGGGTTGGGCGCAGGTGAATGGTCGGAATAGCATACCTTGGGTGGAAAAATTCGAGAAGGATGTTTATTACGTAGAAAATATCTCTTTGTTGTTAGACATCAAGATTTTGTGGTTAACAGTAATGAAGGTATTGAAACGCGATGGTATCAATCAATCGGAAGATCGTCCGATGGAGCCGTTTACTGGCAATAATTGATTAGCTTTGCTTTTGCTTATTTTCTAAATCCCAACTTTTGGGATTAGGTTTTGAATATTAAAATCAATAGTTACTTCTTTGCACCAAAAAGCTAAAAATTCTAATGCGAATCTTAATTATTTCCTCATTTTTTATTGATCCAAACAAAGGTGGAGTTCAACGAGTGAGCTCCTTGTTATTTGAGGCATTTATTCGAAAGGGTTTGGAGGTTTATTTTTTGGTTTTGGACAGAAGCGAAAATGGGTCTCACCGATTAGGTGAGAGTTTAAGGGATCGAATTTTGGATCGGACCTATTTTCTACCAGAGCGTGATAGCTTCCCACGAAAAGAAAATATAGAATTTAGTGCTGACCTGATTCAACGATTAGGAATTACACACTGTATAAATCAAACTGACCTTTTTGCTCGTGTGGTTGAATGGAAAGTGGGAGTGGAATTGGAATTAGGCAGACCTGTTTGGATGGCTTCTGTTCATCATAATTGTGTGGGTTGTTTAGCAGATAATTACCGAGAGTTGCGGTTTGGAGGGAAGGTAAATATCGATCGAGCAAGTGGAAAATTAGGTTGGAATAAGGAAGAAGTAGTTTTTAGACTGATGGATCGTAAATGGATATGGAGATTGATGGCCATTTTGGTTCGGAAAAAGTATCGAAATATATTCAGTGGTGTAATTAAAGGATCGGATAAGTATGTTTTGCTATCGGAATCATTTCGCAAGGAATTAATCGGTTTTGGAGTTTCAGGTGTAGAGAAATTGGTGTCGATTCCGAATCCATCAACATATTCAGTGAATCACATTTGGGAGGAATTGTACACCCAAAAGGAAAATCGAGTATTATTTGTAGGCAGGATAGATCATGGTCAGAAGCGTCCTGATAAAATGATTCGAGTGTTTGATAAGCTCCACACACAATTTGGAGACTGGCAATTTGATGTTGTTGGTGATGGAGATGCACTGGAAGAGTTGAAGGAATATGCAATGAGTCGCAATTTAGATCGTGTACATTTTCATGGATTTCAAGATCCAAAGAGTTTTTATATCCGTTCTAAGATATTTGTAATGACTTCGGACTATGAAGGGTTTGGGTTGACTTTGGTAGAAGCACAATCCTTTGGAGTAGTTCCTGTGGTAAATCGGTGTTTCAGTTCAGTTGATGATGTGGTTTCCAAAACGTCAGGTGTAGTTGTAGATTTTGGTGATGATGAGAATTTTGTAAAGTCTACTGCTGAATTGATGGAGAATGAGGAGCTATGGATACGATTGAGCCTTGGTGGATTGGAACATTCCCGAAGTTTTGATGCCGATGTTATTGCTGATAAATGGTTGGAATTATTTACAGTAATGAACGGATAAATTGACTGTAAGGTTGAAAGTGGAGTTCACACCACTTTTGATTACGGATTATCGTAGATTTCGTAAATTCTGAAGGATTAGAATCTGTTTGATGGAGTTACCACATTTGTGTATTTACCTGCAGTTTTTCGGTAAGATATTTAGAAAATACCTGAGTGTAGCCATGGGTAACGTAGATATTCTCGGCTGAGGATTCTTTGCAAGCAGTAATAAGTTCATTAAAGTCCGCGTGGTCTGATAACACAAACCCTCGATCTAAATTACCCCAATTACGTGCACCTCGCATTGCCATCCATCCAGAACAGGAAACGGAACGATAAGGTTGAATTTTCTTTAACAATGCATCACTGATTCCTGCTGGTGGACAAATGATAGCAGCTCCAATAAGTTTTTTATTATTGTTCCCTCTGGTTGGGGATAGTTTTTGGGTATTGGATGTAATAGAGTCGCTTTCTTGAGTTTTTTTGGATGTTAAATTCTGTGAATCAGATTGTCCTGTTGCAGAATTAAAAGCGTCCCAAGAACCAAAAGAAAAACCATCGGCTTCCAAAGCTAAATTCGTTTGAACTATAGTGGGGTGACATAGAATCGGCCCAATTTCTCGGTCGAGGTGTTTAATAATTCGTTGGGATTTTCCCAAAGAATAGGCTGAAATGAGCAAGTTTTCACCGTTTTCAGCGCAGTTTTTCCAATAATCATTAATTTCTTGGAACACTTGACCTTGGGGTTGCCAGTTGAAAACAGGCAGTCCAAAAGTACTTTCGGTAACAAAATGGTGGCATTTAACGTGTTCAAAGGGAGTTGACAAACCATCGTAATTGAGTTTGTAGTCGCCAGTAATTACCCAAATTTCTCCCCGAAATTCTAAGCGAATTTGCGCAGATCCAGGAATATGACCACTGGGGTGGAATGAAATTTTTACACCATTGATGATTACTGGTTGGTTGAATTCGACACCTTGGAATTGGATATTTTTCCCTAATCGCAGTTGAAGAATGTGTTTATTTTGGTGATGGGCTAAGTAGTATTGAGATCCCGAACGTGCATGATCGGAATGTGCATGAGTAATAAGTGCTTTTTGAACCGGCTGAGTGGGATCTATAAATACATCGGCTTGCGAGCAGTAGAGTCCTTTAGGCGTTTTGGTAATAAGCATGGTAGGGTGTTCAAACGATAAATAAATGGTATTTTCGTAGAGTTGGACAAAGTTAAATGATTTTGCCATCGAATTTACACTATGAAAACTGCTTGTTTATTGCCATTTTATAATGAAGAGAGCCGGATGGACTTGGCTACTTTTAGGGAAGTTATACAGAGGCATCAAAATGTGGATTTTTGGTTGTTGAATGACGGTTCAACCGATGGAACATTAAATTTACTTAGAAGCTTAGAAGATGAATTTACGCATGTTAAAGTCGTAGATGGTGTAGTAAATTCAGGAAAAGCGGAAATTATCAGGAAGGGAGTTTTAGCCTGTGTAGAGGATTCAAAAAACTATGAAGTAATTGGTTTTTTAGACTCTGATTTTGCAACACCCTATTACGAATTTGATCGATTAAGAGACTTGATTGAAGGTTCCGAGTACGATATGATTTGGGGCTCGCGAGTAAAATTAAAAGGATGGAATATCCAAAGAAATGCAGTACGACATTGGTTTTCCAGAATTGTGTTGACCATCGTAAATGAGATGTTTAAATTGGAAATTTACGATACGCAATGCGGTTGTAAATTGTACAAACGACAGGTAGCGGAAGAGTTGTTTTCTAAGCCGTTTGTTACTAAATGGTTGTTTGATATCGAAGTCTTTGTTCGTTACAAGCGCTGGAGTTCCGAGGAACGGATGTTAGAAGTTCCCTTGGTTGAGTGGACGGAGATCAAAGGGAGCAAAATTAAGATTAAGGATTTTTTACTGGTTCCGTTCAATATATTGAAACTGTGGTGGAATTACAGAGCCTGAGTGGATTGGGGAATTGCGGAGTTTAAGGTTGGAGTTGAATTACAGAGCCTGATCCAATAAATCTTGGAGATGCCCGATATCATTAACGGATTTGTCTTTGCGCCAACGAATTATTCGGGGAAATCGTACGGCAACACCTGATTTGTGTCGCTTGCTTTTTTGGATGGCTTCAAAACCAATTTCGAAAACGTGCACGGGTTCCACGCTTCTGACCGGTCCAAATGATTCTCTGGTATGACTTTTTATCCATTTGTTCAGTTCTTCTATTTCGGAATTACTTAACCCGCTGTAAGCTTTGGCAAATGGAGTTAATAAGTCTCCATTTTTTAATGCAAATGTAAAATCGGTGTAAAGGTTGGCTCGTTTTCCATGTCCCCGTTGAGCATAAATCAGAACAGCATCGATGGTTTCAGCTTCTACTTTCCACTTCCACCAATCGCCGCGTTTTCTACCGACACCGTAAGACGAAGATTTGAGTTTGACCATTAGTCCCTCCGCTTTTTGGGACTTTGCTGCGTTTCGAATTTCTTGGGCTTGCAGCCATGTTGGGGGATGCAAGAGCGGTGGTAGAATTATATGTTTGGAGTTTTGGTCTGTTTCCGAATATAAATGATTAGAAAATAGAGATTCAATGAGGTTTCTTCTTGAAGATAATGGAAGTTCACGTATGTCGTTGTGGTTGAGCTCCATGATGTCGTAAACAAGAAAAGCACAGGGTATTTCTTCGCGAAGTTTTTTACTTACGGTTTTACGTCCAATTCTACGTTGTAAATCAGAAAATGGTAGGGGTTCATTTGCTTGAAAATTCCAAGCGATGATTTCTCCATCCAGTACAATAGATGAAATCGAATTTGTAGATTCAGGCGATACGGATTCTAGCCGTATTTCCTTCAACACCTGTAACTCCGACTCACCCGAGTTCGAATTTGGTGGTATTTGTATGAATTGTGTTGAGTCAATAATTGCTGACTCTCCCGACATTTCCGAGTTTATGTTATGTACAGATAGTTTAAATTTTGCCGAGTTTAACATCCCCCGAAAAGAAGAAATAGATTCTATAATTTCAGGAAACGCTGAACTGATGATTTCTTCACCTCTTGACCACAAGGTAACGGTATCGTTTCTAAGTATAAGTTGGCCTCTAATGCCATCCCACTTGTACTCGAATTGCCAATTTTGGATGGTGTGAAGTGGGTTTTGATTGATATTGGTTGGGTCGACTTCCATTGATAATACATCCTCAGGAATAGGATAAGCTAAAAAGAACGGGTAGGGTTTAGAATCCGAGTAAGAAAGATCGGAATTTAGGATAAGTTGGTCGAAATTCGTTTTAAAAAGATCCCATTTACCACTGATACGAAAGGTAAGATCATCCTTAGGAATTCCGGTATATTTGGATAATGCTTGAGTGAGAAGTGCTTGAGAAACACCAATTCTGAATCCTCCTGTAATTAATTTGTTGAGTAGGAAACGTCCTTCTGTGGATAGTTCGTTCCAAAATTGAAATATTGTTTCACGTTGATTCTCTTCAGATTGATTTTTGAGTTGATATAAATGTTGTAACCAATAATCTAATGGAAGGTTAGGAGAAATATTTTGTGATTTTCTACCTAAAACTAGAGAAATGGTTTCCGCCAAATCTCCCACTGTATGGTAGCTTTCATCAAAAAGCCACTGGGGAATTTCGGCAAACTCTGCAGCCCATTTTCGCAAATTTGCTAGGGGAATACTTCGTTTTGGACGTCTGCCGGTAAAAAGAGCAATGATCCAGATTTTATCTTCATCGGTGCATAAATGAAAAAACTCTACCAGAGCTTCGACCTTTTCCGTTGTTTTGGTAGTTTGGTCTAGTTTCTGATAGAGTTTTTCGAACTGTAGCACCGGAATGGTTTAATGATTAATCCTAATGGTGTTACCGAAATATACAGTGAAGAATTATTTCACTAAAGTCATTTCGTTGATGATGTTGGTTGCGCCGCCTAATTTGTCGATAATGAATAGTACATAACGAATATCCACACTAATTGTGCGTTGAACGTTCGGCATGAAACCAAAATCAGAGGCAATGGCTTCCCAGTTACCATCGAAAGCGATACCAATTAACTCACCGTTACCGTTGATTACAGGAGAACCAGAATTACCGCCTGTGATATCGTTGTCTGACAAGAAGCAGGTAAATAATTCACCTGTTGTTGGGTCTGCATATTGACCAAAATCCTTTTTATTGATTAGATCGATTAATGCATCTGGAGCGTCGAATTCAAAATCGCCTTTGATGTATTTTTCGCTGATACCTTTTGCTGTTGTGAAATAGTTGTATTTAACAGCATCGCGAGCGTTGTAACTTTTTACTGTACCGTAGCTCACACGCATGGTTGCATTTGCGTCAGGTGCAAATGTAGTGCTTGGGTACATTTCTGCTTTAGCTGCTAAGAACAAACGATTTGCACGATCTAATTTCTTGTTTACTTCCGAAATTCTAGGAGCTAAATCACCGCGTAAGATATTGATATATTGATTGGTAATAGTAAAAATTAAATCTTTATCTAATGCAGACGCAGATGGTTTTGAGCAGAATTTTTTTAATTTATTGGTATCAGCAAACATAGATTTTGACCAAGCCAATTCAGCCATTAAAGCATAGTTGTTTTTGGTTTTTGTTGCTAAAGCTTTTAAAGAAGCAGGTAAATATTGTAAATCCAAATCTTCCATCAAACGACGGAAAACCACTGCAAGCACTTTTTTCTCGATGTTGCCATTGAATTCTTTGTACATATCAGAAACTCCAGCTCCATATTGAGCAGCCATCGCCTTACCTTGGTCTGATTTTTTATCTTGTAGAGCTTTGTATACAGCAGCCATTCTCATAGCGGAAGTCATTGGAACGCTGTTAGAGATTCCATCTTGAAGATAAACACTGTACAATCCAATTTTATTCAGTTCAGAATAAGCTTCATCGAATAAGGAAGTTACATCACCGTAGATTTCAGTTTTATTATTGGTACGAACCCAATTTTCAAATTCTTTTTCTTCGGCTTTGCGTTTTGCATAGATTTCAGGTTTAGAAAGTTCTTTGGCTTCACCTCCAAATTTATTCCAATAGTTTCCGATACCCGCCAATTTTGCTGAGTACATTAAACGTACGTCTTTATCGGCTTTCATGTGTTCCTCGTAAACATCCATGATTTCACGACGAAGTTGAACACGCATTGGACGTTCTTTTTTACTTAGGTATAAAATTCCCTCAGAATAGGTATTGCGCGTAGTACGACCTGGGTAACCCATGGTCATAGCGAAATCACCTTCTTTGATACCTTTGATGGATACAGGAAGGTGGTGTTTTGGTTTAAACGGAGCGTTGGTTTTAGAGAAGTCAGCTGGTTTGTTATCAGCACCAGCATAAATGCGGAACATAGAGAAGTCGCAAGTATGACGAGGCCATCTCCAGTTGTCGGTTTCACCGCCGAATTTACCTACATTTTCAGGGGGAGTTCCTACCAAACGAATATCGCGATATACTTCATAGAACATGGCTAAGTATTGGTTTCCGTTGTAGAAAACGGCAACATCTACCACGTAATTTTTCTTTTCTTCTCCGAGAGACTCAAGCATAGCTGCTTGGGTAGCTTTTAAATTAGCTGCGATGGTTTGACTGCGTGTAGTTTCATCGTCGTTAATTTTAGTACCTTTAAATACCATTTCGGTAACGTCTTGAACTTTACGAAGCATACCAATTTGGAAACCTGCAGGGCGTTCTTCTTGCAATGATTTTGCCCAGAATCCATTCGCTAGGATATTATCTTGTGGAGTTGCGATGCTTTGAATGGCGTCGTAACCACAGTGGTGATTAGTCAAGAAAAGTCCTTGATCGGAGATTACTTCACCGGAGCAAAACATTCTACCGTTTTGCATAAGACGCACTACAGCATCTTTCACGGAAGAGTTATTGATAGAATAGATGTCTTCGGCAGAAAGTTTCATGCCGCGGGCTTGCATTTTATCTTGAATTTTGTTCAAGAGGGTAAGGGGCCACATCCCTTCGTCGGCGCGCAAAGAAAGGAATGACGTTACGGCCAACAATAAACTTAGAAATCTTTTGGTCATTCCGCAAATATAGCAAAATGGGTTGAGTTGTGGTTGTTCATGGCCATGGAATAGGTGAGTTAAACGGATATATTCGGGTATATCCGTTTAAAAACGGGTTAGGATGGATTTTTAAAATAATTTTGAAGCAGTTTTGGGGAAACCTATAGTTAGGGTAGTGAATAAAATAGATTAAATTTGTTGCGATGAAAATTTCCATTAAATGGTTAAAAAGTGTACTTGCAGTTGAAGCTCCTGTGGAAGAAATTGCACATAAGTTGTCGGTTTCAGGATTGGAAGTGGAACATATAGAAGAATGGGAGAGTTTACCTGGCGGGTTGAAAGGTTTTGTGGTTGGGGAAGTATTAACATGTGAAAAGCATCCAGATGCGGATCGTTTGAAAATTACAACCGTGAATATTGGTTCTGACGAACCTTTAAATATAGTGTGTGGTGCACCCAATGTGGCTGCGGGTCAAAAAGTGATCGTAGCAACTGTTGGAACCCTTATACAAATGGAAGGAAAAGAACCCTTTGAAATCAAGAAAAGTAAAATTCGCGGAGCCGAAAGCGCAGGAATGATTTGCGCAGAGGATGAAATGGGAATGGGTACTAATCACGATGGAATATTGGTCCTTCCTGATGATGCTCCTGTGGGGCAAGCAGCTTCTGAATATTTTAGAATTGAACAAGATGTTGTTTTGGAAATTGGACTCACCGCAAATCGGGGAGATGCAGCATCTCATTTAGGAGTGGCTCGGGATGTTGCGGCTTTATTTGGGTTGCAGCTTCCTACCGAATTGTATTGGCCTATTGACATCCCCCGAAGAGATAACCAAACTATATCTGTTCAAGAATCGGAACTTTGCCATAGATATATTGGCGTTTGTGTGGATGGGGTTCAGGTTAAAGAATCTCCGGATTGGTTGAAAAATCGTTTGAAGTCAATTGGGATTGAACCTAAAAATAATGTGGTGGATGCTACGAATTTCGTACTTCATCATTACGGACAACCCGTTCATGCTTTTGATCGTGATCGTTTGAATGGTACGATTCAAGTGCGTAAAGCTAAAGAATCTGAGAAAATGGTTACGTTGGACGGATTGGAAAGAGAATTGAATTCGAATGATTTGGTGATTGCTGATTCAAACGGTGCAATAGCTATAGCGGGTGTAATGGGTGGAAAAGACTCTTCTGTAACCGAAAATACATGCAATTTGTTCTTAGAAGTAGCACATTTTCATCCCGGTTTTGTGAGAAAAACAGCCAAAAGACATGTAATTAATACAGATGCTTCGTTCCGCTTTGAACGGGGAATTGATCTTTTGGCTATTGAAAAAGTAGCTGAAACTTTAACGGCTTTAATAGTGGAAGTAGCTGGGGGTACTGCGGTTTCTTTGGAAGAATATTTTGGTCAAAAACCGGTAGACAAAGTACTGGATTTTTCTGTAGACGAATTGAATCGTTTCGCAGGAATGCAGTATGAATCGGATCGAGTGAAAGGTATATTACTATCGTTGGGATTTGTAGTAGATAGTACAAATTCAACCTGGAAAATAACGGTGCCTAGTTGGAGAAATGATGTTGAAATTCTCGTAGATATTTATGAAGAAGTTATGAGAATTTACGGTTATGATCATATCCCTTTGAGTGGTAAAATGCAGGTGAGTATGGGAAGTTTCATAGGAATGGAACGTAAAAAAAGGGAAAATGTAATACGTGATTATCTTGTAGGACAGGGATTCTATGAAGCATCGAATAATAGTTTGGTTTCGTCGGATTGGTATGAGGGATCTACCAATTTGGTAGAATTGTCGAACCCTTTGAGTACAGACATGGGAATTATGCGACAAAGTTTAGTGCCTGGTTTGTTAAATTCTGTTGTTTACAATCAGAATCGTCAGGCAGATGTTGTGAAATTGTTCGAGCTTGGTCGCACCTATGAAAAAACCGAGGATGGATTTAAGGAAAATCCGATGTTAACCATGGTTATTTGGGGGAAGAATGACGTAGAAAGCTGGGAATCTGCAAGTAGTAAAACAGATTACTTCCATTTGAAACGTTCAGTTCAAGGACTATTGAATCGTTTGGGAAGTTCGTTAGGTATGGATCAGATCGAGATACTTCCAGTTAGCACAAAGTGGTTGAAGAAGGCAGGCGTAAATGGAATGGTTTTTTCAGTGGAAATACCTTTGAAGAAATTATTGAAACCTGCACGAAAGTCGGTGCGTTATCAAGAACCAGGTAAGTATTTTTCCATACGCAGGGATTTGAGTTTGGTGGTAGATAAATCAGTGCGTTATGATGATTTATATGCTGTGGTAAAACAAACGAAATTAAAGTTTTTGACGGATGTGCGGGTTTTTGACGTGTTTGAAGGAAAGCCTTTGGATGACACAAAAAAGGCTATTGCTCTTTCTTTCACTTTCAATCGAAATGACTCCACCATGAAAGACGAGGAAGCGGATTCATCCATGGTAAAATTGATGAGTGCGTTTGAGAATATGGGAGCCGTAATTCGTAGGTAGTTTTAAAATATCAACCCATGATATGATGTCCTTCCTACGAGTAGAAGAAATTGACTTTTTGATTGCTCGTTTGATTTGTAGGTTGCATAATATTGAGGTTCGTTAAAAATTGTAAAATGGCAGTACTTACCATAGATATAGGAAACACGCGAGGGAAGTTTGCTGTCATTTCGCAAAAAGGGGTTCTAGTCTCTTTTGGATATTTAGAGAATTTAGATGGGGGATTGGGTGAGATAAAACAACTTTGCGAAAATAGCCGAGTATGGGAAGACCCAATTAAGTCAATTATATACTCCTCAGTAAAAAAGGTGCTATTTGATTGGATTTTATGGAAATTGGATGCGTTAAATCCGTTAGAAATAAAGGATTTGATGTTTCATTTGCCATTCCAAGTAGACATTGAACAACCCGAAACTTTGGGTAGTGATCGATTGGCTGGAGTAATGGGATGTATGTATTTCTTGGAAAATCGACGTACAAATGGGTTAAGAAATGTATCAGGACAGATTGAACAATTGCACGATCGCGATTTTAGTTATAATACGAATACTAGTGGTTTAGATGATGAGCCCGAGGAGAAATCCCCCAAGAAAGCTGAGAATGATTCCACCAAATTTGGTGTTCCGGATTTTATGATGATTGATGCAGGAACTTGCGTTACTTATGATTATGTAAAAGGCGGTGTTTTGAGAAATGACAATCGAAACTCCATGGAATCAGGTTCTATTGGGAGCGAATCAAGATTAGATACAAGCGAAGCACCTGTTTATTTTGGTGGAGCCATTTCCCCAGGTTTGCGCTTGCGTTATAAAGCAATGTCGGATTATACCGATGCGCTGCCATTACTAGATGTGGGTTTAGCGGATTCGGGTAGGTTTGAAATTGGGGACATTGGAAAACATACAGTGGAGGCGATGCATTCGGGGGTAATTGTGGGTTTTGTGGATGAAATTTCAGGACGAATCGACCGATTCAAGGAAAAATTCGTTGATTCTCAAGTGTTTTTAACAGGTGGAGATGCGGATTTTTTGGGGAAACGACTGAAATCAGGGATATTTGTGGAACCTATGCTTTTGCATTACGGTTTGTTTTATGCGGATCAATTTAAAAGATAATCATTCATTGAAAAAATACATACTTTCTTTCTTTCTGTTATTTAATGGCGTTGTAGCTGTTTTAGGGCAGGGAAGCAGTGGTCAAAATCTAGTTAGTTCACCTTACAGTAACTATGGTGTAGGGGAGTGGACCCAAACTAATTTTATTCAAGCTGGTACGGCTACACACACTTATTCGGGGCATTATTCTTTTAGTTCATACAATCCAGCAACTTTAGGAAATGTGCGATACACAACGTTGGATTTCGCGGGATCTTACAAAAGAGGGGCGACTATTTCGGGTAGTGAGCGTTACGATTTTGATGGTGGAGGATTTGAATACATGTCTTTGGCTTTGCCTGTATGGAAAACCGCAAAGCGAAAATTGATCGGTTACGATAGTATTCGAAAGCAAAAAATTTGGAAATTTATACCCTTTGGTGCTAGTACAGCTTTGGTGTTGAAACCAATGACAACGGTTGGATACTCTTATTATTTAGAGAATGACGGGGTTTTGAAAACCCGAACATCACATATTGGTTCTGGTGGATTGTCTGTGCTTCAGTGGCAAACGGGTTTTCGTTTAAGTAACGCCGTACAATTGGGTTATTCTGCTGGTTATGTATTCGGAACAACCAAGGATAACGCTCTATTTTCTGTAGTTGATAGTTTGGAGTTGGGTGTTGTTGAGGATGCTCAGAGTTTAGTTTTTCGTGGATTACAGCAGCAAGCGGGTTTGTTGTTTCAATTCAAGTTAGACAGTACGTATCATAAGTTTGGTGTTTCATATGAATGGTATGCTAATTCGTTTGCAACTCGCAATCGATTAACTCGTAGTATGGAAGTAACTTCTGCTGGTTACACATCAGTTTTAGATACAATTCTAGATGAACGAGATGTAAAAAAGGAATTTACGTTGCCCGGATCATTGGGTTTAGGGTATAGTTTTCAATACAGAAGAGCTTGGCAATTAAATTTGGATTGGAGGAAGCAAATGTGGTCGAAGTACAATGCTTATTTTGATAATACGGGTAAGTATGTGGATCGATCTGATTATTCTATAGGATTAATTATTAACCCTTTAGATGTGAAAAGTGGCACCGAGAAGCGGATGAAAATGCCCGTGCGTTTGGGTTATAGCTTGGGTCAATCTCAGCTTCAGTTTGTTCAGAATTCTCAAACATTTGGTATGATTGAGCAACGTTATACTGTAGGATTTGGAATTCCGATGCTCCGCAGGTATTTTGACAATTCTGTAATAACGAACATTTTACAAGTCAATGTACAGTATTTAGAGCGTAATTCAACAGGTGGAAACTTCCCCAAAGAACAATATATAAGTGTAGGTTTAGGTCTGCAACTAGGGGATATTTGGTTTGCTCAACGTAAATACGATTAATTATAGTTTCTATGAACAGGTCCAGGCAATTGAATTGTTTGCGAATTTTGAGTATTGCAATGGTAATACTATCGCTGGGCTGTACGGATTTAGAAACGAGTGCTTACCGTAGAAAACGTTCACAAGATTCTATGGTAACACGTGAATTTGCTGAAAAAGTAACCATTGAGTATACCGATAGCGGAAGATTGAGAGCTCGAATTTTTTCACCGATTTTAGTTGCTGTAAAGCAGAAAAGCCGTCCCTATTTGGAAATGAAAAAGGGATTAAAAGTGGATTTTTATGAAGAGTCGGGTGAAATTCAGAGTTACTTGACTGCTGAATATGCTATCAGTTTTCCGGAAGAGAATAGAGTGATTGTTCGAAACAATGTGGAGATATTAAATGTGAAGGGCGAGATGTTGAATACTGAAGAATTGAAATGGGATCAGAAGCGGGGAAAGATTTATACGGATCGATTTGTTAAAATTACTACCCGAGATCAGATTATTACGGGACAGGGTTTAGAAAGTAACCAATCGTTTACGGATTGGGAGATATTAAATGTTAGTGGAACAATAAACGTACCTTATGATAAAATACCACGTCCTCGCTCTGTTGTGCCTGGTCGCGGCCGCTATTAGCGCCGTTGAATTTTTGGCAATATCCATGCACGATGCTGCAACCCAAGGAAATGCTTACTTGAGTTCAGGTCGTTTTTGGTTGATGATTGGAGTCTTTGGATTTTCAATTGTGATGTATTTTAGGATAAAACGGATGCGCAAAGAGGCGTTATTGGGAGGTGATTCGGAGGGTAAGGCGAGAGAGCTTCCCCGGAAAAAGAGGAGAAAATAAAGTTTTCCACAAAGTTTTGCACATTTATACATACTTCTTGGTATATTTGTCGCAGTCATGAAAAATTCAACTCGACAAAACATCCTTAAAAAATGCTTTGAGGCCATTGAAAAGGGCGGATTTGAGGCGTTAAGAACGGACAAGGAGATTCAGAATTTGGGAATTTCGAAAGGTGCATTTTATCATTATTTCCCAACCAAATTGGAATTGGGTTATGCCATTATTGATGAAATTATCAAGCCATTGTACGAGTCGAAGTGGTCGGTTTTATTGGAACAAGATACGCATGTTGCTCATCGGTTGTGGGATTTAATTGAAAAAGAGAAGGATCGGGCAACGGATACACGAATTTCACGTGGTGATGTTTTATATAATTTAATGCTAGAGATGAGTGGAGTGGATACACAGTTTCGATTGAAATTGGATGAAGTTTTGGAGATTCAGGTTAAAATTTTACAAAAAGCATTACTTCAAGGAAAGAACAATCAGGAATTCAAATCGGGAATGGATTCGAGATCTATGGCATACATGTTGATTGGGCAATTACATGGTTGTTATGCCATTGCAAAAACTCGAGCTAGTAAAGATGTTTTTGTATCTATGGTTAACGCTTTGCAGAAGCAATTGATGGAGGTTTTATATGCAAAAGACCCTTCTCAAGATATGGTTCTTGTGGGAAGGGCCTAAAGCAAACTGTAAAACGACTGTATTTCTATGATATTCTTTGCACTCAGGTAGTTGCAATTTATTGAGTACGTTTAGGGTTTTGATTACACTAACCCAAGCATAATTTTTTTATTTTTGTAGTCCTGTACAAGAAATTTGTTGCGAGCACCATTGCCGGTTTTTGAAATCAAAGTTCCATTTTCTTTGCACGTATTTAACCAATTTTCAGTAGAATAAACCCAGTGAGGCGAATCACTAAATACTACGCCACTCATCTGAGAGCAGATAACGGCGGTTTTCTCTTTAATGCTGTGAAAAATCATGCTATTATCGGTTGTAATCATAGGGGTAAAATACAATTTGTAGCGTGCGCCTTTGAAGTTGGGTAAATAGGGGTTGAGCTTATGTCCCACTTCTGCTTGTTTTGTGATTAGTTCGATGAGTTGATCATATTCGCGAAGTACTCGTTGATAATTAGAATCATCTTGAAATAAACCACATTCTTTATAATGTTGAATTTGGTAAAGTGTAGAATACAGAGTTTCGTAGCCCCAGATTTCATGCGAAGCAATATTCATGTATTTCTCTGCCAATTTGATATTTTTATTGTGTATGGTTTTAGGTTCGCAGAAAAAGGTTGCATTATTTAGGCTTGGTTTTTTCAGGAATTCTCGATTCCAGACAAAATTTTTAAATTCAGCCAAAGCGGGGTACCACATGTAATAGAAAAATGGAATTTCTTTGGCTCCGTATACGATTTGAGAATGAGGATGAAATTTGCAATGGTCTAATCGTCCTTCTAATTCACTATAAAAGTTATCGGAGGTATACGTTTCGAAATTTAACGCTTTGTATTCTACTAATTGCCAGTTAGGATTGGCATTGGTGAAATGATTCAAATCAATTTGAAATTCACGTGCTAATTTGATCATTTCATCGGCTTTAAATGTATATGGATCTCGAATTCTACGGTAAGCTGCATCTTCTGAAATATTTAAAATTTCTGCGATAATAGCAGCCGTGCGCAATCCCATTTTTTTTGTTTTCTCGTTAAGAAGTTGAGTAAAGTTTTCCATCATAATAGTAAAAATTTAAGTGACGGGGGATTAAACAAGAAAGTTATGTTTATCACCCAAGCGTTTGTGAAAATCGCAAATAATTGATCATAAAAAAGGACGGATTTGCGATAAACGCCAAGGATAGGTCTTAAACAAAGTTGAATTTTGAATCGTAACAAAATCAACAGATTATGAATAAAAATTACCTTTTAGAACTTGTAAAAATCCAGAAGAAAAAAAATCCCTTATATAAGGTTGAGAATTTTCAACTGGTGCCATTTTTTAACGGAAGTTTTTCGTTATTCACATCAAAATCGAGCAAATTGTGGGAAAGGTTGAGCATTTTATCTGATGTTTCAGGAATTTTGAGTAGGAAATTCAAACCAAATTGGAAAATGGCATCAACGGTTATTGCTTTTTCAATTTTAGGGGATGGACTTCAAGCACAGAGTTCGGAAACAAGTGATCCTGCGAACTTCAAAACCCATGCAGATCGTACTTATGAAATGTATCGCGATATACGTCCAAACGGATCGGAATTGTGGAATGCTTTCGAGCCGGATTTCTCAATAGAAAGTTTTTCAGGCGGGAGCCAAGTTGCCGTTGTGAATTTTGAATTGTCTCAGGAAGTATTAAGATCGTCATTGCAATATAAGTATGGCTTGGAAAGTTATATAGAACGAGATAGCATTTGGCAAGATCGTGTGGAGAAACATATTGCCAATGGAGTATATCCGATTGGTTTGGTTGATTTACGCGTGCAACATATCAACCCTGCCTTATTGAATTCAGGATTAAGGTTGTCGGCAGATAGTAGTCGATACGAATTAAATTTAGATGGATTTGTAGCACCTATATTCCAAGAAAGTTATCTCTTTGCGTCAGTACTTCCTTTGGAGCGGATGCGCAATGATGTGGAATGGATGGTTTTAGATTCCAATCTATATGTAAGTAACTTTCATAAGCCAGAGAAAATCCGTGTTCGAGTGAATTCAACTACGATTTGGGTCGAGTGGAATGTGCCTTTCAAGGTACCTGCAGGTACCGGAAATTTGGATTTAGATATAGATTTGTTGTTGGACGAAGAGGATGAAAGAGGTCAATTTTTGGAGGACCCTATTCAGTGGAATCCGTTCAAATATTTCACACGTTGTAAGGCTAATATTTATGTGAATGCTAAGGTTCAACCACCATTATTGGACCCGTTGGAAGTTCGAATATATGATTATTCTGATGTTGGAAAGTCACCCTATCACAAAGCTCGCTATACCGTTCACATGGGATATGATTCATTTTCTGGAGGTAAAGTTCAACATGACTGTATGCGAAAACCGCTGGTAATCGTAGAGGGTGTGGATTACGGATATCCGGGTATCAAGGGAATTAAAGATGGCAAATATGGTGAAAATGGATACATCGATATTTTAAATGGTAGGTCGTGGAATGCTTCAAGTCAAACCTGGGAACCTTGGAAATCAATAGAAAAGGGACCATATATGATTCGGAGGCTAAGAAATTTAGGGTATGATATAATCTATGTAGATTTTTATGATGGAGCGGCTGATATAAACATCAATGCCGATGTTTTGCAAGGTGTTTTAGAGGAAATCAAGCGGATAAATTGTGGAAATTCAATGCATGTAATTGGAATCAGTATGGGTGGTTTGGTAGCCAAGCGTACTTTAAAGAAAATGGAGAACGAAGGGAATACTCATTGTGTAACCACTTTCACCAGCTTTGATGCACCCTATTGGGGGGCAAATATTCCAATGGGATTGCAGCATATTATTCGTTACTACAGTAAATCCAAAAATGTAGCCAAGGATGGATTACATCGAATTTTACGTCGACCAGCAAGCTTACAAATGTTGGCAAATCATGAAGCTTCCAATAAACAACATCATTCTTACCGCACGTTGTTTATGAGAGAGGATAGTTTGTTGGGTGGATTTCCACAAAAGCCCTTGTTGTTTGCAATTACTAATGGTTCGGCTAAAGGAACTGCTTCTAGGCAGCCAGATGCTTGGGGAAGTAATGCTAGAATGCAACCAGGTCAATTAATTTTTCGTTTGCAATTAAAAGGAATTTCAAAAGTAAAGACGACACCTTGGATTGACGTTTTTGCTGAGAATTTTTATGATAAAAAGAATCAAGTTTATTACAGCGGAAAAGTGGCAGGGAATAAACCATTTTACACTCATAAAGACAATCACCTATGGGATCATATATCGGGTTCAAGAATCAATAAATTCGGATCACTACGCAATGTAAGTAGCATGTTAAAAGTGGGATTGGAAGCTCCGTACACTTGTTTTGTACCAACGGTTAGTGCATTAAGTTTAAATTCCGACGTATATACATTTAACTCTTTGTTGGATTTTCCGCTAACAGTTAAGGATCAAGATTTAGAAAATCCATTAGGAGCAGAAGTTAATACTCCTTTTTCGCGCATTTATATCCCTGCAGAAAATCAGGATCACGTAATGCTCGATTCGACTCCACAAGGAAATATTAATTGGTTGATTGTTCAACTAGAAAATGCTGAAAAGGGCTTTCAATTGGGAATGGGTAGTGATATTAAGAAAACATCGGGTGTATTTAATTTAAATTCTCCATGGAATAAATTCATTCCCAATGGGGAGCTTTCTGGTACCGCAGTAATGGAGGTGAATGGGAAAGGTTTATTGCCTCAATTGAGTTGGAGCGAATTGCAGTTGGTGAAGTCTTTAAAGGAGCGTCATTACTACACAGGATCATGTAATTATGTCAATTTAAAATTCGACGATGCTGCGAAGATGGAGATAGGAAGTACAGGTGGTAGTAAAACCGTTGTACATTGGGATGGGAAGAGTATAATGGAATTCAACAAAACGGCTTCTCTGGTAATTAAAGAAAATCATGAAATCAGAATTTATAAAGGAGCACGCATGATTTTTGATGACCAGTCGGTTTTGAACTTGTATTCGGGTTCTAAGTTAATTGTAGAAGAAGGTGCTTGGTTAATACTTAGAGGAGAGGCAAAATTGATATTGGACAAAGAGTGTGAATTACATATTAAGGGCAATTTAGTTTTGGGTGATGAATACAATTTCCAACCCCAAAAAGGGATTTCTGGTTCCATTGGATTGGTAAAAATCACTAACAAGGGATATGGGTTTGGAGAAGGTGAAATCTATTTTGAGGGTTTGAATGCACAGATACAATTGGAAGGAAATGGTAAAGAAGGAAAAGGTAATTTTCAGTTGGAAGGGAAAATTGAATTACCCTTGGCCAAAACAGGTAATCCGTTGAAAACTGTGAAATTAAATAATACTCATGGCATTTTTGCACCAGGTAGTCAATGGATAATATCGGGGGATGTAGAAATGGGATCCACAAAATTTGTAATGGTGGACTGGACCAATCAGTTGAATAATGGCAATAAAGATGTAGGAATAAAGTATCAAGGAAGTACTTTGAGATTGAAGGATGTGGAATTTATTGGATTAGATACAGCATTAACGGTTTTATATACTTCGGGGTCTAATCAAGTATTGTGGCAGAATTTATTGTTTGAAAATTGCACGGTAGGATTGAATACCAAGGGTTTAAAAGGAAGAATAGACCAATGTTCGTTTAAAAATAATAAAACGGGGTTAACTGCTCATGATATTGAATCGGAATTAGTAATTACAGAAGGAGAATTCCGAAATAATACGGAGGCAATTATCGCAAATCAGTGGGAGCAATCTAAAGGGAAACTTTGGTTGATTGAGTGTTTATTTGATCGCAATTGGAATGCAGTTAATTCTCTTTACGGTAACTTAATTATGAAGTGTAACCGTTTTAACTTAAGCGAAACGGATATAGTTATTGAAGGAGGAGTTTTGAATATTTCAAATACAAATGCCATTAAAAGTGATGTTTTATCGAGAAATGAAAAACCCGGTTATAATGTGTTTGTAAATTCAAAAAAACGATGCATTGGGTTATATGGATCAGAATTATTTATGAATGGTGAAAATTACTTTCATTTCAATAAAGTGAAGTACGATGGAAGACCGTTTATTGAGGGGCAAATTGTGGTGGATGAAAATGCTGAATATTGGAATATGAAAGAGGGAAAATTTATTTCAGGGTCTAATGTTTGGTCGCCCTCTCAGGGTTTAGTTGCCAGTGATTTGGATGAGCAATATATTCGATTGAAACGTCAAAACCGATCAAACATGGTTTTAGATATAGAAGGAAGCTTATTGAAATACTATCCAGCGGAAGCATGTTTTTATGCAAGCGAATTGGATCCTAACGAATTAGTAACTCAAAAACTATCTGGTGATCAATTGAATGGTCAAAAATCAAGTGAATCTTCCATTCGAGTGTATGGTGTATCTGGGGGATTGATGATTTGGGGCAAAGATGTGGTTTGGGAGTGTTTCAATTCAGCTGGAAGTTTGATTCAACGAGGAGAAACCAAATATGAGCGAGAGTTTGTACCCATGAGTTCAGGAATTTATTTTATTCGCTTGAAGGAAACGGCAAAAGGGGAGTCATATAAGGTCTTTATACCTGAAAATTGAGGAAATTATTGTGAAGAAATATGTGTATTGGGGCGAGTTTTGAAGCAATTGCGAATAATAATCAATACATCAATGGTTTGCACCCATAAATAATGGAGCTTTGATTGTAATTTTGTACGATGAAGGTGACTTTTTGGGGTGCAGCCCGGCAGGTAACGGGAAGTATGCACTTGGTACAGTTGGATGGAGGAACGCAGGTGTTGATTGATTGCGGTTTGGATTATGAAAATCGCAAAGAGTTTGACCATAAAAATGCGAACTTCCCGTTTAAACCAGCCGATATTGACTTATTGATTTTAACTCATGCACATATAGATCATTCAGGTAATGTTCCGAATTTGATTAAACAGGGTTTCGTGGGAGACATAATTTGTTCTGGACCAACATTGGAGCTCAGCGATTATTTACTTCAGGATAGTTTAAATATTCAAATGATAGATATTAGGAAGAAACGTAAACAGTTCTATCGCAAGAAAAACAAGAAACACGCCTCGAGTTTACCGCAACCATTATTTGCTAAAAGACATATTGCAGATATGGTTGATATGGCAATAGTTCTGGAACCTGGAGAAGTTTTTGACTATAACTCAGAGTTGAGTATTGAATTTTTTGCAGCTGGACATATTCTAGGCGCTATGAGTGCTAAATTGACCATCAAAGAGGCAAATGGTAAAATAAAGAAATTGGGATTTACAGGAGATTTGGGTAATTTTAACTCTAAGCTTGTTCCAGATCCACAGGTAATGGGGGAATTGGATTATTTAGTCAGTGAGAGCACTTATGGTGGGCGAAAACACTTGACCGATAGTCGTAAGGCAGAAGAAATCTTACTAGATGAAATCACAGAAACATGCGTTAACAAAAAGGGCAAGTTGGTAATACCTGCATTTAGTGTTGGCCGAACTCAGTCTATATTATTCACGATAAATCAATTGTTTATGGACGGGAAAATGCCCAATATTAAAGTATTTACTGATAGTCCGTTGGCAATTCGCTCTACACGTGTTTATCAAAATAGTGTGGGATATTTGAATGATGAGGCCAAACAATTTCAGGCTAAACATGGAAGTTTATTTAACTTTCCCTTACTGCATGTGGTGGAAGATGAGAGAGAAAGTGAATTTCTAAGTGTGCTACCTGAGCCATGCGTAATTGTTTCAGCAGCGGGCATGGTGGAAGGTGGAAGAATTCAAATGCATATCCGAAATAATATAGCTTCTGAACAAAACACGGTTATGATTGCTGGTTTTTGTGCCGAAGGCACATTAGGAGATCGATTATTAAAAGGACAAGGCTTTGTTGAAATAGATAAAAAACAAAAAGAGGTTCATTCGAAGATTACTCGAACCGATGTATTTAGTGCTCATCCTGATCATCCTCAATTAGTTGACTATTTTCAACGTACTTCAAAAGCGGGCACTTTGAAAAAAATATTTTTGGTACATGGTGAAGAAGCCCAAATGATGAAACTTGCTGAAGATATTGATTTCGTTGAGGTCTACACTCCAATGCGAGGCGAGGTATTTGAACTATAATTCATGGAATTGGAAAATTGAGATTTGCTTGAAATTGCGATAAAATGGCTTGGAAACTCGTTATACTTTGCATCATATTCTTGGTAATCCTATTATGGGGTTATGCAATAATTGCGGGTATAAGGAAAAGTTGGTCGCATTTACTTGGTAATCGAAAGTTAGGGATATTACCCTCGTTGGTAATCGGAAACATAACTGTGGGAGGAACGGGAAAAACGCCATTTATTTTGTTTGTGAGCGAGTTGTTATCAGAAAATAGAATTTCCGTTTTATCAAGGGGTTATGGCAGGGAGTCAAAGGGTTATTTGGAAGTTGAGTCTCATTCCAATTCAAAAAAGGTTGGTGATGAACCTTTAGAAATTAAAAGAACCCTATCAAAAGCTGGATTACAGGCTAAAGTGGTTGTTGGAGAAAATAGGTTATTAGCTATAGAGAAAATTGCTCGTGATAATAGCGAAATTGATTTTGTAATTTTAGATGATGGATTACAACATGTGAACCTGATTCCAGATGTATCTGTTGTGTTAACTACGTTTGAAAAGCCATTTAATCGAGAGCTTTTTTCTTTGCCATTAGGAAACTTAAGAGAATTTGTTCAATCGGCTCGGGAGTATGATTTCTTGGTAGTTACTAAATGTCCTTCTAACCTAACTTCCAAAGAAATAGAGCAGTGGTGGAGAACAAACTCTTCTGGGCTCCATTTTTCTAGAGAGAATGTTTTTTTTGCAGAATACCGTATTGAATCCGAAATATTAAACTCATTTGAAATAGGTAAAGTAGGTCATGGGGAGTTTAAGTCCACGTTGGAAGTAAAAGGAGAATCATGTTTGTTGATTACGGGCATTGTGAATCCTATTGGAATTCAGCTTCACTTGGAGGAAACTGGATTTCAAGTAAAAAAACATTTTAGTTATTCAGACCATTATTATTTTGGTTTGGAAGATATAAAAGAATGGCTGAAATATTCAATGGATACAGGAGTATATTGTTGGTTTACAACTCGGAAAGATTGGCAAAGACTCCAGGATATCCTAAAAGAAAATAGAGAAATAATTCCTCAAGAATTTTCGTTAAAAGTAGGAATCGTTTTCACACGAGTTCATATTTTAGAAGGGCGCAAAGAGGAATTCAAAAATAAAATTGTAGATAAACTTAAAGAAAATAAAAGATGAAACTTAGAAATTGGTTCATAATATTGAGTGTCTTGGTGTCAGCGTGGAGTTGTTCACCTTCGGAAAATATTGTATATGAAGAATTTGAGTCGGTTGATCCTTCGGGCTGGGACTGGAAAGAGGGCAAATCTTTCACATTTGAAATTGAGGATGATCAACATTTTTATAATTTAATTAATGGTTTAAGAATTACGACTGATTATGCATACAGTAATATTTGGATGATTTATATTATTAAAGGGCCAAATGGATTCTATAAGAAGGAACAATTTCAAGTTACCTTGTCCGACAATATCGGGAAATGGAAGGGTAAAGGAATCTCTAATTTGATTTCTTTCCAAAGTCCCATTTTGACTAATGTGAAATTAAAAAAGGGAAAGTATACGGTTCAATTCTTTCAAAATATGCGAGACCAAGAACTGAAGGATGTAAATAACGTTGGTTTACAGATAATACGCGGTCAATTGATTTTGTAGAGCTATATCTTTTTGAAGTTCATAATACACTAGTTTAAAAGTTAGACAACTGTTTTAGAGCCAAGTGCTGGTTGTTTAGGAATTGAGTTCATTAAATATTGAAAGTTTAAACCGCAACTAATAAATTGAATTTATGGTCGTTAAAGGGTATGCATCTGCTCTAATGGGAGTGAATGCTCAGAAGGTTATTGTTGAAGCTAGTGCCACGAACACTCCGGAGTTCGCCACTTTTATTATAGGTTTGCCCGATACTTCCGTTAAGGAAAGTTTGTTCCGCTGTGATTCAGCAATTAAACATTCCGGGTTTGAGGGGTTACGTCAAAAAGTAGTAATAAACCTAGCTCCTGCAGATTTAAAAAAGGAGGGAAGTTCCTACGATTTACCAATTGCTATTTCGATGTTAGCAGCAAGTTTTCAAATAAAGAATGAGCATTTATCGGAATTTGTTATAATGGGTGAATTGGGTTTAGATGGGAGCGTTTTGCCGATTAAGGGTGCTTTACCCATTGCAATTCAGGCAATGAAGGATAAATTTAAAGGATTTATTCTACCCGAGGAAAATGCCAGAGAAGCAGCAATTGTAAAAGACCTTGAAGTATACGGCGTGAAGAGTCTAGCTGAAGCGGCTGCTTTTTTAGATGGAAAATTGAATTTGGAACGAGTAATTGTCGACCCAAGAAGTGATTATGAAGCCCATTCAAATGATTATGATGTGGATTTTTCTGATGTTCAAGGGCAGGAAAGTATAAAAAGAGCCATGGAAATTGCAGCTGCGGGTGGACATAATATTATCCTGTATGGACCTCCAGGAGCTGGTAAGACCATGTTAGCACGACGAATGCCTACTATTTTACCTCCAATGACATTACATGAAGCCTTAGAAACAACTAAAATACATTCTGTATCGGGTAAATTGGGGAGTAATGCAACTTTGATGGCAAAACGTCCATTTCGAGCTCCGCATCATACAGCTTCAAGCATTGCTTTAGTGGGTGGCGGTACACCACCTCAACCTGGTGAGATTTCACTGGCACATCATGGCGTGTTATTTTTAGACGAATTACCGGAGTTTCAGCGTACAGTTTTGGAAGTTTTAAGGCAACCATTGGAAGAACGAAAAGTACATATTTCTAGATCTAAATGGAATGTTGAGTATCCTGCTTCTTTTATGCTTGTGGCAAGCATGAACCCATGTCCCTGTGGATATTATAATCATCCAACAAAAAGTTGTACTTGTGCACCTGGAAATGTGGCTCGTTACATGGGTAAAATATCTGGTCCTTTGTTAGACCGAATTGATATTCATGCTGAAGTAATGCCCGTTTCGGATGATCATTTTTTTGAAGGACGTACGAAGCAGGAGCTTAGTTCTAGTATTCGGGAACGTGTATTAAAAGCTCGAGAAATTCAAGTGCAGCGATTTCAAAATGAAGTAGGTATCTATTCCAATTCTATGATTCCTTCGAATAAAATTCAAGAGTATTGCAAAATACCTGCCGCGGGCCAATTGCTTTTAAAAAGTGCCATGAATAAGTTAAACTTAAGTGCTCGCGCATATGACAAAATATTGAAGTTGTGTCGCACAATTGCAGATTTGTCTGGAAGTGAAGAGATATCCATTGAACATGTAGCTGAGGCCATACACTTAAGAGGATTAGACCGCGGTGGAATGTTCGGAAATTAGTTTATAGGTCTAGATTTTTAATATCCAATTGTAAGGCCCTTGGATTGTTGTAAGGCTTGTGGATTGTGCCAAGTAGAGTTTCTAGAAAATAGTGTTGAATTGCAGACAGTTGCAATATTAATTATCGAAATTCAATTATAGTTGAGATTGGATAGATTAGACGAAAGTGCTAATTTCTCGAATTCGTTAATTAATTGGTGTGGAGTCAAGGGTGTGAAAAATCTTATTTTCCTTTAAATTCTGGTTTGCGCTTTTCATTGAATGCTGTAACACCCTCATGATAGTCTTCTGAACGACCTGCAATTTCTTGGCAATACGCTTCATATTGAAGCATGGAGTCTAAATCAGAATGGGCTGCTTTATTGAGCATTGATTTGATCATTCCAATAGCTTTTGTTGGAGCATTTGCATAAAAATCTGCAATTTCAGAAACCATAGAATCCAAAGTATCTTCTGAACAAACGCGGTTAATTAATCCCCATTCCAAGGCGGTTTGTGCAGATATTTTAGGTGCCATAGTGGCCATTTCAAAACTACGAGCAGGCGATATTGCTTTCGGTAAGAAATAGCTGCTTCCACTATCAGGTACTAAACCTACATTAACAAAAACTTCTATAATAGACGCCTTTTCAGAAGCTACAATAAAATCACATGCCAAAGCTAATGATGCGCCAGCTCCAGCAGCAACTCCATTTAATCTGCATATAATGGGTTTTGGCAATTCACGCATAGCTTTGATAATAGGATTGTATCGTTTGTATAAACTATCTGAAAGAGAACGATTCTTAGAACCAGCAATCGCTTTCAAGTCTTGTCCTGAACAAAATGCTCTTCCGGCACCGGTTAGAACAACCACACGAACATCACTGTCTTTTTTTACTTCTTTGAATACTGCTTGAAGATCGTAACTCTGCTCATCGTTGAAAGCATTAAACACGTCTGGACGATTCAAAGTTACATAGGCTACATTGCCTTTTTTCTCGTATAATACACAGCTAAGTTCCATGGATTTGGTGTTATTGTACTGCAAATTTAAATTTATTATGTTGCAAAGCTACTTTTAGTAATCCCTAAATTAATAATTGATGAGAAAAGAAACTGATTTTAGGTAATAGCAAAGCTACTTTTAGTAATCTCTAAATTAATAATTGATGTGTAAAGAAACTGATTTTCGGTAATAGCAAAGCTACTTTTAGTAACCCCAAAATTAATAATTGATGTGTAAAGAAACTGATTTTCGGTAATAGCAAAGCTACTTTTAGTAATCTCTAAAATAATAATTGATGAATAGAGAAACGGAATTAAAGTAGTTGGAATGTCACTTTTAGTGCTTTCCTAGATGTAAATTGTTGGGTAAAATTTGGATATTTACTACTCTTACATCCCAAGAGAACGAAAAATCCATTCGTTCATGAATGTAATGGAAATACCAACAACCAATCCGATGATTAATTCTGCATGGTCGTGTGCCTTGAGAATATAGCGAGCTAAATAGACAACTGGTAAATTAATTGCAGCGGCAACCAGCCATTGATTGGGGGTTAGGTAAAATAGTTTGGCTATTTCGGCTGATTGAGAGGATAGCATTTCGGAAGTCATTAATGAATCAAACGAAGATGCGTATAAAAAGAAGAAGGCAAAAAATGCTGAAGCCGACAACATATGAATACTGATTTTGAATTTCATAGAGTTGAATAACAGCTGTATTAGCAAAGAAAAAATGACTAACTGATTCCAAGCATATAAAACAGAAGGTGCTTCCATCAGTCTAAGAATTCCAGAAAACGATAAGGCCAATACCAGCGAAAAACCAACTGCCATTAATCGATGTTTTAAATCGGGTAAATGTAAGGACGGGAATACTTTTCGTTTTACCATTACAACAACAAAAACCAATGGAAACAGCGCGTGCAATGCAAATGATGACCAAGTGATGATCCACAATTTTGTGGATTCAGAAAGTGACTCAATAAAACCTGAGTTGAGAGAGCCAGCTTGAGAGGTTGAATCCCCAATGATATTTAATGCAGAATTGTAATCAATAAACCCACTGTACAACAAATAGGTACCTAATGCGGCCCAGAAGCCCGGGTATGTTAAATAGGTTATTGTTTTGAATGTTTTTTGAATAATATTTTTTGGTTGATTATTAGCGGGGGAGTTCATATTTGGATTTTAAATGCTGTAGTTTGAATAATATTTTTTGGTTGATTGTTAGCGGGGGAGTTCATATTTGGATTTTAAATGCTGTAGTTTGAATAATATTTTTTGGTTGATTATTAGCGGGGGAGTTCATGTTTGGATTTTAAATGCTGTAGTTTGAAATAATATTTTTAGGTTGATTATTGGCTAGGGAGTTTATTCCTGAATGATTAATTGTTGTATTAAGGTGAATATTTTTAAGTTAAATATTAGCGGGGGAGTTCATGTTGTTGGGAATATTCGGTATCAGCTGTTATTTAATCGATGTCAGATTTTATTTAAGAAATAGTTTACCAAAAAATTTACAGATTATTTCCATTTAAAATGAGCGTTCTATTCCTAATAACCAACGGAATTGTAGTGAAGATTCACCGGCGACTGTTGTATTAAGAAATAATGGCATATCAAAACGAAATCGCAAAGGTCGTGTTTCATTTAGAATTCTTTTAGAAATAACGTTGTTGAATCCTTTAAATTCGACCAATGTACCGATTCCGGCATCCATAATTAATCCCGAATGGATGATTGAACCACCTAAAAATCTGTTTGAATTGCTTCCGCTGGAACCGCCAATACGAGTGCCATTGCCAGTACTGGAACCACTGCCGCTTCCAGAATTGCCACCATTGGTATTGCCAATGCGACTTCCATTTACTTCATTAGCATTAAAAATCATTACCCCTGCATCTGCAAAAACATATGGATGAAGAAGTATTTTAGGTAATTTACTCCGGGTGCGGTTGCTTAATCTACCCCATATCAAAGCATTGCTTAGCTTGCGCCAATATTCGGTAAACTCCCATTCTAGATTGGCACTCAGTCCAGATGTCCCCCGAAAAAAAGCATAAACAGAATCATTCGATCCACGTAAACCTAAGGGTCTTCCTTGATATCCTCGCAAATTCAAACCTCCTCCATAGTGTAAAAACTGAGTGGAGTTGGTAGGAATGGGAGGCAAACTTTCAAACCAGCTTATGGGAACTATGTTTATTTGACCAAAATCGCGCATTATTGGGTTTTCAAATTCTTCTTCTGGGTTGGCTCCGGCTGCGTACAAAACAGATTCTGGAGTAAGTGTATTTCCAGCGCCAATTTGTGCGAAAACCCTTGATTTTACAACGGATTTATATAAAGGTTGATGGTGTTTCCAGGTTACATTTACCCATCCATATTGGCTAAAACTCCAGGGAGATAACATTCGCACACTCGTTTGAATGCTGCCTGTACGACCAAAGCCGCTGTATTTTACATCCCAAAATAAATTCAGGGATGTGTTGGCTTGCGGATTCCATCGGGAGATATCGGTAATGATTCCGTTAAACTCACGTTGATTGAAGTGTTGATTGTTGTAGCCAATGAAAAGATCGTTTGTTGGGTTTACAATTTCACGGTCGGATAAATCTCCCCCGTTGTTCAGAAAATTAGCCAGTGAATCCGTTCCCATTCCTCCGGGGAAATAGGCAGAATACGAGGTGTAGTTAAAGGCATTTTGTATACCTTGCATGTGTTTTCCATAAAATCCAAATGTGTGGTTTCCAACCGACATTTTCCAACCTGATTTAACCATCAATCTACGATTCATTGAAGTGAAATCGGCGAAATAAACTCCTCCATTTCGAACTTGATGTTCCCAGTTAATCCAACCACTTAAACGTTGGGGTAGCATCCAAATGGGTGAGTATGCAAGTGGATTTCCCAACGATTGTGAAACTGAATTCAAACCACTATTTTGGGGGAAGTTATTCTGATTGTAATTGGGTTGAATTGCATAGAATACGCGACCATCAAATACATGTTTTCTTTTAACATATTGCCCACTTAATTTTGCACCGAGTAACCAACCAGAATATTGATTGTATCTAAGAGCGGGTCGGTACAAAAAGTGATAACCTCCTAAGTAATTGGGGTCACTTCCATTTTCCCAATCAAAATGCCAATCAGATCGTTTTTTCCATACATTATCTCTTCGATCTATATCAGCCAACATCCCACTTCGATCTAACCAAATTTGGTCTATTTTGTATCCAGGAGGAAGCTGTACTTGTAGTCCAAAAGTTGTATTTAATTGATTCCAAGAATGCCAAGTTTTGGAATGAAGTCGGCCGGGAATCCTATAGTTATTCGATGGGATGGTGTATTGTAAAAGTTTCGTGTTTTTATGATTCTGGGAAGCAATTACATCCAAGTGTACCGGCATTACTAAATTACCATGTCGTTTTATTTGAATTTTATATTGATCATTCCCTAGAGGACGTACTTTTTTTATTCCGTAGTCAACCACCGCTTTGGATTGTAACCATTGGTCAAAGAATGTATTTAAATCAGTTTGTGCCGACATTATGATGCTATTTCTAAAATCTTCTTCGTATGGATGACACATTTTCCATTGCTGAGTATAGTTTTTCATGGCGAGCATGAACACAGAATCGCCCAATAAATATTGGAGATTATAAAGCATTGTAGCGGTTTTGAAATACACATGTCCATAACCACCGTCGTGACCTACAGCATCATTAAATTCATTGCTGTGGGTATTTAAAGGCATGTCTTTTCCGTCAATTGCATCGTAAATATAACCGGCATAAACTTGATAATATTCGGGGAAATAACTTACTTTCAATTTGCTCAATGCGAAAGCGGTAAGGAATTGTGTAAAGCCTTCATCCAATGAGGCCCGATAGGTTTCATTGCTACCAACCATACCCATAAACCAGTTATGTCCAACTTCATGTGCAATCAGGTTTCGATGGGAGGGATAGTAACCGCCGCATAGAGTTAGCATTGGGTACTCCATACCATCAGCAGCATCGGCCACTACAATTTTAGGGTATTCATATTTTCCAAAATTTCGGGAGTATAGGGCAATTACTTCCGATGTAAATTGTGCTGTGGCTTGCCAACCTGCAGCATTATTTTCTTGTGCAATTGCCACGCATTTGATGCCATTCCAGTTGACTTCTGCGATGCGATATGATGGATCGGCTGTCCAAGCAAAATCATGAACATTTTCAGCGAAATAGTGCCAAGTTTTGGTTTTTGAGGATGGGGGAATGATTACAGAAGGCGCACTGTTTATAGGCTTTCGAGCAAAATTAGAGATTTGTAGCTTCTGTTTAAGTGTCGGGGGAAGTACTTGCTGTTCGTTAATCAGTTGTCCTGTTGCCTCCACTATATAGTGCTCGGGCAGCGTTAATTGAACGTTAAATGTCCCAAAATCTCCATAAAATTCTTTTTCTAAATGTTGAGCTGTTTCCCACGAGAATTTTCTGTCGTACACACAAATTCTGGGATACCAGTGCACTCCATTGAAGTGTTTTATGCCGTGGTGATCAAATACTTTCATTCTCCGTCGTATGCTCCCACGATCAAAGTAGGTTTTAAAAGCAATTTGAAAAACGCAACTATCACCAGGTTGAAGTTTCTGAGGAAATGCAATTCGCATGATGGTGAAATCGATGTTGATTTGATTGGAGGAAATTGGCTGATTATCGATTTTAACTTGTAGAATTTCAGTTCCTAAGTTCTGGGATTCGTATTTCCCATATTGCGTTTTTATTTTATTCTTTTGGTACAATTGGTCGGTGAGTGACCCCGGTTGATTCGCGTTTTGATAAAGATGAAAGTAAAATTCGGTTAAGGCATTGGGACTGTTGTTGTAGTAGGTTAACTCTAAAAATCCGTCAATAATTTCGGTAGAATCATTAAGCGAGGCTTGGATAGAATAGGCTACATCCTGTTGCCAGTAACCTTCATAGGGTTTTTTATTTTTCCAATACAATGGATTTTTGACTGAACGAAAATTGGAGGGTGGTGCAGAAAGTGGATTTTCAGCGGAACGGAAAGTTGTTTTTGTAGTTAAAATTTCTGATTTATCGGGTTGGGATAAATGTGAATTTTGAGCGTCCAGGGAATAAGTACTCCCGAAAATGAATAATAAACAGAATAAATATCCCCCGAAAAACCGATAACAACTAGGTTGAAACATGTAATTAATCATTAAATACGTGCCAATTTACGAAGATATTTGGGGTTGATAGATAGTTTTTGCAATTTTGTTGCATGGATTCAAACTGGGAATATCGCGCTACCGAATGGACTCCTTCGGATGTGGTAGTTTCGCTCAAACATAACGGAATGCTCAACGTTATGTCGTTGAATTCTGAATTAAAGGTAACATCTCATCAAATTGATAGCAAATCCAAGATTGAAAATCGCGGGCAGGCAGTATTGTGGAATCGTGAATTTCAGATCATACCTGAGCAGTTTCTAAATGCGGAGCCTGATGGATTAGAAATTGACACAAAAACCTTGTTGAAGCCGGGTGTTTACTTGTGTTATAAGGGGAAACACCGTCAACATTTATTTCAATCGGTATTTGTTCAAGCAGAACATATATCCAGGAAGCATCCGAATTTATTGTTTGTGTGGCATCACGAAGGGATAATTTATGTTGTTTGTTTTAAAAGCGGGAACTTTGTTTTCGGTAATATGTTTGTTGCTTCGGACTTGCAAGAGGCATTGTATTTTGCTTTGTCTGCAGCGCAGGATACAGAAATTCATCGAGGCGAATTTGTTATTTTTACCGATGCAGAGAGTGATTTCATAGCTGATTTCCAAGCCAAATTGAATAAATTGGAATTAAGTACGGAAGTGATGAAGTACGATTGGATTTATCCTCAGTTTTTAACGTCTCCTTACCGCCATTTGTCGTATTATTTACAAAAAATGCCTGGTTTATCAGTGCCAGAAGAGTATTAAAAAATAAAATTGAAGCAATGCGAGTAACGGGTGGTAAATTAAAGGGATGGGTATTGCCTCATGGCTTTGCACTTCATGTGAGACCGTCAACGGACCGTATGCGAGAAAGTTTATTTAATCTACTGGAACACCACCAGGGTATAGAAGATATTTCGGTGTTGGATTTATTTAGCGGTTCCGGAATCATTGCTGCGGAATTCATCAGCCGGGGTGCAAATCGTGTGGTTTCCGTAGATTTGGATTCAAAGAATATTGTGCATCAAAAAAAAGTGAAGCAGATGCGTCAAGATGCAGCAATATGGGAAATCAACAAGGCAGATGTTTTTAAGTTTATTCAAAAAACGGAGGAACGGTTTGATGTGATTTTTGCTGATCCACCCTATGCACTCCCTGATTTACAATCTTTACCAGATCAAGTGGTTCCTTTATTAAAAGAAGGCGGTTGGTTTATATTCGAACATCAACCACAGTTGGTATTCAATCGTCCAGTTTTGATGAGAAAAGACTACGGTCAAACAAGTTGTTCCATTTTCACAGCGGAATCTTTACCTTCGTTGTAATTTATTTCAATAATTATTAACTATTCACAACTTAATTGTGTGTAATTTCTAGTCATGACTTCCAAAACCATAGCCGTATTTCCTGGTACGTTTGATCCTGTAACCAAGGGTCATCTTGATATAGTTGCTCGAGGAGCACAGCTCTTTGACGAAGTGGTAGTTGCCATTGGTATTAATACGAAGAAAACTACTTTGTTTGATTTAGATCAACGCACAAAATGGTTGGAAGAAACGTTTGCACCGTTTCCAAATGTCCGAATAGATCATTATGAAGGCTTAACCGTAGAATATTGCGATCAAATCGGTGCAAAGTTTTTATTGCGTGGTTTGAGAAATGGTAGTGATTTTGATTATGAGTCACACATTGCTCAATTAAATAAAGATTTGAGCCACGGAATCGAAACAGTATTCATTTTAAGTAGTCCGGGATTGAGTTATATCAGCAGTACACTGGTCCGCGATTTGATTTTACACGAAGGAGAATACCAACGCTATATGCCTGATGGATTAACGGGTATATAACGCAAAGAATTACGCACTGTAAGCGCAGAAATCAACTATTTGAAATTTAAAGCACCTTCGCAATAATGTCGCGAATCGACGAATAAGTCTGAAAATCCGTTGATTTAAACCAATCCAGATCAGCAAACTTCACTTCGGATATACCTTCTTCAGTTTGAGGCTTCAAGTCATTGGTTCCGCTGTTGTTCATTCGATACCAATGAGTTTCTTTTAGAAGAATGACTTCATCTTCAAAATACGCATGATAGGTTTCTCCGATTTTGTTGGAAATATTGATGCGATTAATGCCAGTTTCTTCCATTACTTCACGCAAAGCGGCCGCCATTTGGTCTTCGTGTTTTTCAATTTTACCTTTTGGCAGATCCCAAACACCATTTCTTTTGATAGTTAAAAGTTGATTTTCTTTATTGAAAACCAAACCTCCAGCAGCTTGAATTACCGTATAGTCGGAGGTAAACTCATCGAATACTTCTTTTGGATTAGGACAGATAAGACCAAAAGTCATGGCTTTTCCGAAAGCTTCATTCGATATAAGAATATTGAAACTCTTATGCAGTTCATCGTCCCCTATGTAGTACAAGTTGGGAATTCCTTTCAGTGTACTCAAAGAATCGGTGATAATTAACGATCCTTCATTAAAGTAGATTTTGTAAGTTTGCGGCTCCATGTCACATCAAAGTGCAAAATTAGCAAAATTTCTCTTGGAAATAAAGGCTGTAAAATTATCTCCCAGAGAGCCATTTACCTGGACATCAGGAATTAAGTCACCCATTTACTGCGATAACCGTACGGTATTATCGTATCCCGAGGTTAGAAACTTCGTTGCTGACTCGTTAGCAGAGATGATTAAGAACCAATTTCCGGGAGTTGATCGGATAGCAGGAATTGCCACTGCGGGTATTGCTCATGGCGTTCTGGCAGCAGATCGCTTGGGGATGTCGTATTGTTATGTTCGACCTGAACCAAAGAAACACGGACTAAAAAATCAGGTGGAAGGCTATCTTGCACCAGGTGATAAGGTGGTGTTGGTTGAAGATCTGATTTCAACTGGAAAAAGTTCTTTGCAAGCGGTAGAAGGTGTTCGTAATGCAGGTGGAGAAGTAGTTGGTCTAATTGCTTTGTTTACTTATGGTTTTGCAGATGCTCAGAAAAAGTTTGCAGAAGAAGGTATACCTGTTTACACGATCTCAAATTTTGAAGTTCTTTCAGAGGTTGCAGCCCAGGAAGGGTATATTGCCACCGAAGATTTAGCCAGTGTTCAGCTATTTGCAGCTAATCCTCAGGCTTGGGGAGAATCATTTGATACGAATTAAGTACTATCTCGAAAGAAAAACGCAGGGTAAATTTGTATAGAAACTCTGTTAGTTTTCTGCAGGCACTTGATTGTTAGAAATGTTTTAAAGCTTCCCTTTTAGATAAGGGTTTCAAAGGATATTTATTTACAAATTCGATGACCCAATGGGGGTTGCTCTTAGCATATTGGCGCAATGCCCAACCTATGGCTTTTTGATGAAAAAATTCTTTAGAATCCATGTGTGGAAGTATGGAGAATTCTAACCATTCGGTGTTCGTTTTATCTTTAAATTTTAGTTGACAAATAATCGCACTTCGATTTACCCACATGTTGGAATCGGCTGTAAATTCTTCCATTAATTGGGGAAGGGCATGCATGTGTTTCAATAAAATATTGCCCAAATAACTCCCTGCCAACATATCAACGGTATCCCACCAACTTTTTTGAAGGATGAGTTCTTTTAAAAAAGGAATATCTGAATTGTCTAACCATTTGATATATTTGGAAATAAACTCCATAGCCACGTATTGAAATTCGCGTTCTGGCTCGTTCCATAAAACGGCTACCCATTGTTTCAATTCTTCTTTATTTTGGGGATGCCAAAACGATAAAAATAATTTGAATACCTCTTTTCGTGCAGTGGCTGTTACACCTATGTACGGAAAAAGATTTTTCATGTAAGCCTGCATCCCCTCTTTTTTTTCGGGTTGTGCATGTTCTTTAAGAAGTTGTCTTAATTCGGCAACAGGAAATCCAGTTTGATTGGAGGATGAATTATTTGCTTTCATGAATTGGATAAAATGAACAATATTATCTACGAAAATACGATGAATGCATGGTTTTTTTTGACTGAATAGACGGTAAAAAGCGTTTTTCCGTGTGTATATTTGGGCAACTTTAATTTTAAAAACATGAAAATGAAAATATCTCCATTTTTAACTTTTGCTGGAATTGGATTAATTACATTGATTGGATGCGATGCAGTAAAGCAACAAGCCATGAATGTAGCTCAAGAAGCGGTAAATCAACAAGTGCAAATTGCTTCAAAACCTGCAATTCCGAAGTTAACTTCTGATGAGGCGGCTGGTGGATTAAAAGAAGCATTGGTTGATGGGGTAATGAAGGGAACAGGTGTATTAGGTCAAAATGGCGCATTTTTGAATAATGCAGCATTAAAAATATTATTGCCACCAGAGGTACAAAATGTGGAACAAAAAATCCGAAACAACGTAATGTTGAACACGTTGATTGGAAAAGACTTAGATAATGTAATCGTGGCAATGAACAAAGGAGCTGAAAAGTCAATGGCTTTGGCGGTTCCTGTGTTTAAGAAAGCCATTACTGAAATGAGTTTTGCGGATGCAATGAAAATATTAACAGGAGGGCAAGGAGCTGCAACGGCCTATTTGAAGAGTACATCTGAAAGTCAACTTCAGGAATTATTTTTACCCGAAGTAAAAAAGGCTTTAGACGAAGTAGCAGTATCAAAGAGTTGGACACCTGTAGTAACCCAAATTAATAAAAACAAAAAGTTATTGGGTTTGAGTGCAGATATTCAACCCGATTTGAATAAGTATGTTACTGAAAAAGCAACTGTTGCTTTATTTCAAGAAATTGAAAAACAAGAAAATACGATTAGAAAAGATCCGGTTGCTCGTACTTCGGAGATTTTAAAAAAGGCTTTTGATTACGCTGATAAGAATTCGGCGAAGTAATAATCCCAATAGAATTGATTATATTCCCGTTTTGTAGTGCAATTAAAAGGATATTAGTTTGTTGAGTAAGTTTTCCCCATTCAAATATTTGGTTTGGGTGCTCGGTTTTTTACCAGCATCTGCCTTTTCTATGGAATTTGGAAAGCTATTCACTCATTTAGATCGAGACATTATCGGTGATTATTGTAATTACGGGGATTATACCCGTTTATCCATCGCCCCAAAGCCAGATCCTGAACAACCTTCTGTGTTAAAACAACGCATCGATTTTATCTATGAAGGAATGGAATTTGAAGTGGTGTTGATTTTGTTGGAACGAAAAACAGGTTTAAAATTTCAATATAATACGGCTCTTATTCCTTCCAAACGCTTGTATAGGTTAAACTATAGGAATATTTTGGTGGAAACCATTTTAAAAGATTTCTTTCATCAGAATGGTTTGGATTTTGAATTAATGGGTAATTCTGTAATTTTAAAACCGTGGGAACTGTATTCTAAAGAGGTTGTTATTAGTGGTAGAATCAGTAATCAAATGAGTGGTGAGCGAATTGTAAATGCCACTGTGGCGGTTATTGGTTCATCAAAAGTGGTATATAGCAACTCACAAGGTATATTCCAACTTCGGATTCCGCATTCAAAAACATGTATTTATTCCATTAATTATCCAGGATATTTAACCCAACTTGACACGTTGATTTCCATCACACCAGGCAAAACGTATTTTCTCGATATTCAATTAAAGCCAGAAATAGAACAAATTCAACCGGCAATAGTGCAGGTTCAAAAAGATAGAAATTTGCCTGCTGCGGAATTTGGCAAGACCGATGAAATGTCTATTAATGGCAGCCAATTGAAAAATATTCCTCACTTATTGGGAGAGCCGGATGTTATGCGTGTTTTCAGCATGAATCCAGGGGTTGTTTCAGGAAGCGAAGGAGTTTTTGGTATGTATGTTCGCGGTGGCGCTTCCGATCAAAATTTAGTTTTACTGGATGATGTTCCTTTGTATAATGCTTATCATATGTACGGTGTATTCGGTATTTTCAATGCCGATATTATAAAAAACGCACAATTTTATCGCGGTTCCTTTCCAGCAGAACACGGTGGTAGATTAAGCAGTGTGGTTGAAGTACATTCTATCGATGGAAATTCAAATAAAATCAATGCTAGTTTGGATGTGGGTATTTTATCCAGTCGATTTTTAGCTTCTGGCCCCTTGTTTAGTAAAAAAACCACTTTTGTTATTTCTGGACGCCGTAGTTTTTTTGATTATCTGGTAGATCCTATCAACAAAGTGGCGAATTTTTCGGATGGTGATCTCATCAATCGATATAATTTCTGGGATATTAATTTTAAGATCAATCATCGCTTTAATCCGAAAAGTAGAATTGTTTTATCGGGGTATTCGGGACAAGATTATGCTGGTTTGGTTCAACGAAGTGTAATTGATAAAACACCAAATCGTTTGATACAGCGTTCTGTAGATGCATCGAGATGGGGCAATGATTTATTGAGTTTTCGATGGGATTATATGAGTAGTCCTACGTCAAACATCTATTTCAAAGCATATTATACAACGTATAAATATGCGAACAATCGTTTGTTTTCAAGTACCATTTTTGATGAGTCGGAAACAGAATCGGTTGAACGCTCCAACTATGAGCTATCTAATGGTTTACACGACATTGAAACTTCGCTTCACTATGAAAAGAGCATATCACAAGGTTGGAAAATGCGATTAGGAGCAGGTTTTATTTATCATCAATTTCAACCCAATCGCAGAAAACTTCTAAATGAATTAGATAGTGTTAAGACCGAATTCGTATTTCAAGACGATGCACAAAACACCCCTGAAATTTATTCGTATGCTTCCTTGAATTATGTGGGAGGAAAATGGGGTTTCTTTGAACTTGGAATTAGAAATGTATACTACGGATTAGGCAAGGGTCAATACTACGTACTTCCAGAGCCTCGATTCAACGCTCGGTTCAAAATGAGTGAAGGAGTTTGGATGAAATTTGCAGGTAGTGTAAATCGACAGTTTTTCCACCAGTTGAACAACATAACAATGGGTTTACCATCGGACCTTTGGGTGCCTTCTACAACGTTGTTTAAACCGGCAAAGGCTACACAAGGTTCTATTGGTACTTCCGTGAAATTAAGTAAGAATTATCAATGGAATACGGAAGCATTTTATCGCGAATTTGATAATATTCTTGAGTATAATAACGATGCTGTTTATGTTACTTCCAACCGAAATTGGGAGAGTTCTGTTACCGCAGGCAAAGGCGTAGCAAAAGGAATTGAAACTCAGTTTGAAAAAACTAAAGGTAGTCTTACAGGTTGGATATCTTATACATGGATGAAAAGTGATCGAATATTTGCAGAGATAAATAACGGAATTGCATTTCCCTCCCGATATGATCGAAGACACAATGTATACTTAGTTGCAAATTATCGAATAAATCCTAGATGGAACGTAAGCGGAAGTTGGGTCTATAACTCAGGCTTCGCTTATACGATTCCAGTGGGTGTTTTTCCTTCTCCTACCAGCACAGATCCAGCCCGAGACATCTTAATTTATAAAGATCGAAACAACGCAAGGAGTCGCGATAATCATCGTTTAGATATTTCATTTAGATATGTGAAAAAAAGTGTAAAGTTTAATCAAAGTTGGACTTTCGGAGTGTATAATATGTACAACCGGATGAATCCATTTTATATCAACATTGGTTTGGATGAAAAAGGCAATAGAGCGCAATTTCAGGTTAGCTTACTCCCAATTTTACCGTTTGTAAGTTACCATATTGATTTGTAAATAGTATGAAATTGATATCATTATATCGAGTCCTGTATTTTTCTCTTTCGCGGGGGATGAGAGGTCGATTTCGAGAGATGAGAGTTCGATTTTGGGAGATGAGTACCCTTTTTAAAACGATATGGATGATTTTTGGAGTGATGTTATGCAATACTTCGTGTGTGCGGAAAATAGATGGTGGGGATAACATCCCCAAAATACAAGCCTTATTTGTACATGCCTTTATTTGTCCGGATAGCATGGCTTCAGTTCAAGTAGGTAGAGTGAGTGGAATAACGGAACCAACACAGTTTATTGACGATGCCGTGGTTGAGTTATTTAATTCGAACAAAGGCAAACGTTGGTCTCTTTTGGGTAGAAATTCGGGCAAATACAAGGCAAACTGTGAAGTGAATTTTAACGATAGCGTTTTGGTGGATATTACGTTGGCTTCTGGAAAAATTTCCAAGCGAATTAAGGTTCCAAATTCTCTTAAAATACAAAAAGTGGTGAAGTATAATACTACTATAGGTTTTGTGGGACCTACTCGAGCATATCGTATTACCTTCAAGGACAGTGCCTACACCGATAACTTTTATCGTATTTATTTGAAGCAAAATCGAAGACGCTATTTAGATAATGGAGATAGTATGGATTTTGTTGAACACATTTCCATTGCAGGCGATGAACTCCCTTTTGTGCGAAACATTTACAACAGTTATGCCACCAAGGAAATTTTATTTTCTGATGAAACATTTAACGGTTTGAAGAGCGATTTTGTAGTATACGAGCGAGTTCCAAATTTGAAAGGAAATGAGTTAATACTATCCACAACCATCTTTATTGAGAATATCTGTGAAGACTTGTTTAGTTATTATAACTCGAGAAATGCTCATTTATGGCAACAGAGTTCAATCATTCAAACACCTACGCGGGTTCAAGGGAATTTAGGAAGTGTATTTGGTGTAATTGGAGCTTACACCATAGATTCGTATAAAGTAGATTAATCTCGATTTGATGTATTAATACACTTTCATTTCTACTTCTTCAATTTTTGCACCCTTCATTTTACGAATGGTAAATTCCAAATTTTCATGGCGAACAACATCCCCCGTAGAAGGAATTCGTTCGGCGAAGTAAATAATAAAACCTCCAAGGGTGTTGTAATCACCTTCGGTTAAATGCAAACCGTATTTTTCATTTAGATAGTCAATTTCCAATCGAGATGAGAAGCGATAATGATTTTCACCTAGTACAACTTCATTAGCATCTTCGGTATCGAATTCATCTTTAATTTCACCAAAAATCTCTTCGATAACATCTTCAATGGTAGCAATACCTGCGGTGCCTCCAAATTCATCGACCACTACGGCCAAACTTTTGCGTTCCTGTATGAATCGACGTAATAAATCGTGGGCTTCTAAGGTTTCGCTAACCAGGATAACGGGATGTAAAATACTGGATATTTTTTCGGGATGATGAAATAGATCGCTGTGATGTACAAATCCAATGATGTTTTCAATTGAATTTCGAAAAATTAGAATTCGAGATAATTGAGTTTCAATAAATTTTTGTTTGAGAACATCTAAAGGCGTAGTTACATCCAAAGCAATAATTTCGGTTCTCGGAATCATCAAATCTTTTGCAACGACATCTGAAAAGTCCAGTGCATTCCGAAAAGCTTCGGTGTCAATTTCTTGATTATCTGACGTATTTGAATTTTCAATGGAACTGATATAATTATCTAGATCTACTTTAGAGAAAACGGGTGTTTCTTCTGTAACTTCTGTTTTTGTAAATACGCGCAATACCAATGATGAAAGAAATTTGGTCAATAAAATCAAAGGCCACAACAGAACATGGGCTACTCGAAATGCCGGTGCGAATGCAAAAATCAGGCTATCAGCTTGAAGTTTAAATAATGTTTTAGGGATGTACTCCGCTGTTATGAGCACTAGTAAGGTAGAAAGTATAGTGGTTAATAAAAAAACAATTACAGTACTATCAAAAAACTGGGTTAAGTAGTAGTTAAAGATATCGCCCATCGCAATTCCATAAACAACTAAGGCCAAATTTGTTGCTACTAAAACTATGCTAATAAATTCGTTGGGCTTTTTTATGTACCTTGCTAATGCTTTACCTCCCAAGCTGCCTTTTTTACTTTTTAATTCAATTCTAAGTTTGTTTGCAGAAATAAATGCTATTTCCATTCCCGAAAAAAAACCAATGGTAATTAGGCATAAAACAACAGTAAGCCAGTTATTTAGGTTGGGTGATTGGACTGCAATTTGCAATAGGGGTACCGAGAGGGGGTCTGCCATATTATTCGAAGATACGAAATTACATCTTAATTTTGCACTATGCAAACTCCAAAAAACATCGGAATCATTGGTGGCGGACAATTGGGAATGATGTTGTTACAAGCAGCATCGTTGGATAGTCCAGAAGTTCATTACACCGTTTTAGAAGGCTCTGAGGATTGTCCAGCCCAGCCATTTGCCGATGATTTGTTGATTGGCAGTTTAAAAAATGATATAGATCTAAGAAAATTGGCATCCGTTTCGGATGTTATTACTTGGGAAATTGAACATATAGGTGTTGATACTTTAGTGGAATTAGAGAAAGAAGGGAAAATCATTATTCCCAAACCATCGGTACTGAAAACCATTCAAGATAAAGGTGTTCAGAAGTTGTTTTATCGAAATCATGATATTCCCACAGCACCATTTGTTTTGGTTAACACGAAATCCCATCCCCCGAAAGAAATTCTGAACGAATTAAAGGGCGACAAAGTAGTGGTTAAGGCACGCACAGGTGGTTACGACGGAAAAGGAGTGCAAATCGTTCAGAAATCAGATCTGGAATCGGGACTTTATCCGTTTGAGGGCGAAGTTTTGCTCGAACAGTTTGTTGCTGATGTATTGGAATTGGCGGTGATTGTGGCGGTAGATCAAATGGGCAATATGGTAACGTACCCTTCGATTGAGATGTACTTTAATCCCAAGAGCAATTTAGTTGAATTTTTATATTCGCCGGCTCAGGTATCTGAAGAGATAGAGATTCAATCTCGCGAAATTGCTTTGAAAGCCGTAAAAAGCTTGGAATCTCCGGGACTTTTTGCAGTTGAATTATTTATAACGGCCGACGGAGAAATTTGGGTTAATGAAATGGCTCCAAGGCCACATAATAGTGGACATCATACCATAGAGGGCTGTGCTACCAGCCAATTTGCGCAGTTGAATCGAATATTGTTAGGCCGTGAATTGGGATCTACAGAATTATTACAACCCAGTGCCATGATAAATGTAGTGGGTCCCGAGGGAATTTCGGGTAAATATTTTTTAGCGAATGCTGTAGAATGGGTGCAAAGAAACGATGTATATATTCACATGTATGGCAAAACGGAAACACGTCCCGATCGAAAGCTAGGACATATAACAGTAACGGCGTCGAGTTTAGAAGAATTATTGGAGAAGGCGGAAAAGATTAAGAATGAAATCCAGATCAAACCGTCATGATTTCCTTTTCCTTATTGGTAAATAAATCGTCGGTTTTTTTGATGTATGCGTCGATTAATTTTTGAACACGGTCTTCACCTTCTGCCATTTCGTCTTCGCTAACACCATCTGCTTTGAGCTTACGAATTTTTTCGTTTGCATCTTTTCTGTAGTTGCGAATTCCTACTTTAGAATTATCTGCCTCGGATTTTGCGCGTTTCACTAATTCTTTACGGCGATCTTCAGTAACTGGAGGGATACTTATACGAATGAATTCACCATCATTTTGAGGAGCATAACCCAAATTTGAATTGATGATAGCTGTTTCAATTGGACGAATTAGCGATTTATCCCAAGGCTGAATCATCAGGGTTCTTGCATCTGGAGTATTAACATTGGCTACCTGAGCCAAAGGTGTTTGAGCTCCATAGTATTCTACGAAAACGGAGTCAAGCATATCTGGAGATGCTTTACCAGCGCGGATTCTGTGGAATTCAGCGGATGTATGTGAAAGGTTTTTTTCGAGTTGAGATTTCAGATTTTCGATGATTTCGTTAACACTACTCATGCTGCAAATTTATACGTTTTTCAATTAATACGCTCGTTCTTTTCTTCCTTCGTAAAAATATACAAAAGCTCGATTGGCTACGGCTACGCCCCCAGGAGTTGGGTAATCACCTGTGAAGTACCAATCGCCGGTATCATTTGGACAAGCCTGATGCAAATTATCAACAGTTTGGAAAAGAATATCGAATTCGTATCGTATATCTTTGGGTTTAACCATTTCCGCAACGCGTTTAGATATATCCAAGTCGTTCAATGGTGCGTATAAATCCTTAACTACATTTCGTTGAAGATGATTGGGTTTTTCCAATTCTGCTTTCGCGTTTTCGTATATAGTTTTAATTAGATTTTCGTTTCCTTGTTCTTTATGGATGGAAATTGCAGCTTGGAATGCGGCAAAATCACCCAATTTACTCATGTCGATGCCGTAACAATCTGGGTATCGGATTTGTGGTGCGGAACTTACGAGTATAATTCTTTTGGGTTCTAAACGATCCAATATTTTCAAAATACTGGTTCTCAAAGTTGTGCCTCGAACTACAGAATCATCCATGATAACCAGGGTATCTGTCCACGATTTTACCACCCCGTAGGTTATATCGTAAACGTGACCAACTAAATCTTCCCGTTCACTGTCGTTGGTGATGAAGGTTCTCATTTTAACGTCTTTAACGAGGATTTTTTCTCTTCGTGGACGCCAAGAAAGGATTTCGTCTACTTTTTCGGGATTTTTTTGAATGTCTATTTGTTTTAAAGCTTCAGCTTGAATGGTTCTTCGAATTTCATGAATTCCATCAATTAGGCCGTAAAAACTGGTAGAAGCGGTGTTTGGAACATAGCTAAATACGGTATTTACCAAATCATTACCTAGATAATCCATTACCGGTTTAGCCAATAATCTTCCTAATTCTTTGCGTTCCGCATAAATGGATTGATCGTTTCCGCGTGAAAAGTATATTCGTTCAAAGCTGCAACTCTTTCGCTCAATAGGTTCGATAATGTTTTCTTCGGAAAATGACCCGTCTTTTTTAACAATTAAGGCATTACCTGGACCCAATTCTTTTACGTCTTCAGGATACACATTAAATGCCATTTGGATGGCGGCTCTTTCACTCGCTACCACAACAACTTCGTCGTCGGCATAGTAATGAGAAGGACGAATTCCGGCAGGATCACGAATAATAAAAGCATCTCCATGACCGAGCATACCAATCATATTGAAACCACCATCGATGTTCTTGAAGCTGCGTTTTAAAATTCGAGTAATGGAAATTTCCTGTTTGATCTTCTCCGTTATTTCAAGGTTACTCAAACCTTGGGCTTTTAAAATGGAGAATAATCGTTGGTTTTCTTCGTCAATAAAATGCCCGATTTTTTCAAGCATCAAAACGTTATCACTCTTTTCTTTGGGTTGTTGTCCTAGTTCGATTAACTGTTGAAAAAGCTCTTCGGTATTGGTAATGTTGTAGTTACCAGCCAACATGAGATTTCGAGCCATCCAGTTGTTTTGGCGAAGAAAAGGGTGAATATTTTCGATTGAATTTCCGCCATAAGTACCATAACGTAGGTGACCTAAAAGCATTTCTCCTGCATAGGGATAGTGTTTTTTCAGGTATTCCAGATCGTTTTGGTATTCTTGTGGGATCTCTTTCAGTGCGGAGGCAACATTGTCGAAAATATCGCTCAATGCTGTTTTAGTGGCGGATCTTTGGCGTGCTAAGTATCGATCTCCGTAGTGTGGGTCGAGTTTTATCACACCGATCCCGGCACCATCTTGTCCGCGATTGAGCTGTTTCGTCATAAGGAACTGCAGTTTATGCAGTCCATACCAATAGGTACCGTATTTTTCGTGGTAGTAGTTTAGGGGTTTTTTGAGGCGAATGAATGCCACCCCACATTCGTGCTTGATTGCGTCACTCATGTTGGAAGTGCAAATTTACGCATTACCCTTCAAATTGCCTTGTTAAAAATGATTTTTACTTATTTATTGTACATTTGTGGTTGTAGCCACTAATTTGTAAAAGTCATGCCAGTAAGAGCCCCTTTCAATTTGCAAAAATGGATTGATGAAAACCGCCATTTGTTGAAGCCACCTGTTGCCAATAAAAATTTGTATCCTGAGGGCAGTGATTACATAGTAATGGTAGTTGCCGGACCTAATGGACGAAGAGATTATCATTACAACGAAACGGAAGAGTTATTTTATCAATTGGAAGGTGAAATTACGGTTCGCATTCAAGAAGATGGGGTGCGCCGTGATGTTCAACTAAAAGCTGGAGATATGTTTTTGTTGCCTGGAGGAATTCCCCATTCACCAGCTAGAACTGCGGGCAGTATTGGTTTAGTTGTGGAGCGCATTCGCGAAGGAAAAGGGTACAAAGATGGATTATTGTGGTTTTGCGAAAAGTGCAACAACAAATTACATGAAGTGTATTTTGAATTAAAGAATATAGAAACGGATTTTATTTCACACTTTGACGCATTTTACGCTTCTGAGGAAATGAGAACCTGCAAGCAGTGCGGAGAGGTTCTTCCTAAGCCTTAAATAAATCCTAAAACATGTACGAATTTCACGGAGATAAGCGTCGTTATTTCGATATGACTTATACGGTAACCAAGAATCATATTCTACCGTATATTCAATCACATTTTTCATTTTTTCCGGGGATGCGAGTTCTGGAGATTGGATGCGGCGAAGCGGGTGTCTTAAAGGCCTTTACAGAATTGGGCTATTCTTGCACGGGAATTGAATTGGAAGAATGGCGATTGGAATTCGCACGAGAGTTCATGAAAGAGGAATTGGCTCAAGGTAAGATTGATTTTTTGAACCGAGATATTTACTTGGTAGATCCCGAGAAAGACTTGGGTTCAAAATACGATATCATAATACTAAAAGATGTAATTGAGCATATCCCCAATCAAGAAAAATTCATGCCCCAATTGCATCGATTCTTGAACGAGGGAGGAGTGGTGTTTTTTGCATTTCCACCCTGGATGATGCCTTACGGCGGACATCAGCAGGTTTTACCTAAGAAATGGGCTTCTAAATTGCCTTATTATCATTTATTGCCCGGTAAAATGTACCCCGCCATGTTAAGAGCTTTGGGAGTAAATGACAGTGGCATTAATACCATGGAAGAAATACGATCCACCGGAATTAGTATTGAACGTTTTGAGCGTATTTGTAAGGATTCAAATTATTCTATCGTAAATAGACGATTTTATTTGTTTAATCCTATTTACGAATTCAAATTTGGAATAAAGCCCCGATTGCAATGGGGTTGGTTAACTCGAATACCGTGGTTCAGAAACTTTATAACCATGGGAATGTATTATGTTGTAAAAGCAAAATAGAACCGAGTGTTTTTCACTATAGAAGTGAAAAAAAGCAGTAATAAGATGCGATTATTCCAAGGGTTTTTAAGCGATTTTACTCGTGTTAAAATCTCAGTATGTCCTTATTGTTGATATGACCCAACACGAAAGCCGAACAAAAGCGAATTTTTGTAGGTGCGTTTTTATGAAAATAGCGTCTAATACGTTAAATTTGCTATTTACCATGATTTCTAAACATTTAAGAGTCCTTGCCTTGGGTGCAACTTTGTTGGTTGTTGCCTTGCCTGCAAACGCACAGATGAAGCGTTTTCGTGGAAAACCCATTGAAGTGGGAATGACCTTGGGAGGTGCTAATTATATGGGAGATTTAACTCCTTTGGTAGCATGGAATGAAACCAAACCCATGGGCGGAATTATTTGTCGCTTTAATTATGATGATTTTATCACTTTGCGTGGAAATGCTGTATTTGGTCAGATCAGTGGCGACGATAAGAATTACTCAGATATCGCTGAGCGTTACAAGCGTAATTTGAATTTTACTTCCAATATATTAGAATTCAGTGGTACGGTTGAATGGAACTTATTGGGTTTTGAAGAAACACAACGTTCCAATCCTGGAACTCCATTCTTGTTCGCCGGTATTGGTGTATTTAAATTCAATCCTAAAACTCAGTTTAATTATTTGCCTGATGTTCATACGCCTTCCAATTATAACGGTGCTGATTTATCTGTGTATGATGGAAAATGGATTGAATTGCAACCTATGGCTACAGAAGGACAAGAAACAACTAAGTACAACGAACGACGCAGATATTCTTTAACTCAAGTAAGTATTCCCATAGGTGTGGGATACAAAAAGCAGTTCAGTGAAGTTTGGGCTTGGGGTTTGGAGTTAGGTGTTCGTAAAACATTCACAGATTATTTAGATGATGTGAGTATGACTTATGTTGACCCACAAATTACAGGTGGTAGTAACACAGGTTTAAGTGCTGCACTTGCAGACAGAACTCCAGAATTGCGAGACCCTAGTTTGGTGAATGATTATGGAAACGAAGAGCGTTTGGGTGCTGCGCGTGGAAATGAAGCAACCAAGGATTGGTATTTATTTTTGAATTTTACATTGACCAGAAAAATTACGGGTGGAAAAACAACCTGTTTTCAGTTTTAACAGACGTTTATTAGTTAATCAACTTTTGTTCTTAGGCTTGATTTTATCGAGCCCTGTCGCTTTATTTTCTCAAAAATACTTTTCAGGTAGAAATGAATTTGGGCTAGTGGTTGGTGTGAGTAATTATTACGGTGATTTAGCTCAAGGTCAAAACATCAAACATTTTCATCCTGCTGGTGGAATTTATCAAAAGTATAATATGAATAGTTATTTCTCATGGAGAAATCAGCTTACCTATATGACCATTTCAGGAACCACTGAAGGTTCAAAAGGTTACGAGTTTCAAAACCTGAATTTCCAAACTGATATTTATGAGTATTCTTCCATGCTCAATTTCGATTTTCATAGTTTCGGAACCAACATCAACAATCGGAATCAAACCCCGTATGCTTTAATTGGTTTATCAGCCTTTATGTTCGATCCTACTCGTTTGGATAACGAAGACGTACACCTTCGCAATATCAATACTGAAATGCGTAAACGGAATTATAGTCGTTTGCAAATGTCAGTTCCACTAGGATTAGGGTATAAGGTTCGAAGCTCGCATCGTAAACATAAAGGAGCTTGGATTTTTGGTGTAGAGGCTGTTTGGCGCAAGACCTTCACCGATAATTTGGATGATGTTGATGATGTGTATCCGGATTATGTAGCCATTCGAGATAATCAAGGTCAAGGTTCGGCACAATACAGTCAGGCACAACTATTAAATGGAGGTGCTCCGTTATATAAAGGAACATTTCGAGGAGATACGCATTTAAAAGATTGGTATTATTTCTATGGTTTTAATCTTTCTTATCGCTTTACACCTTTTATTTGCAGATAATTTCTACTTAATCAAAAATTGAAACCTTTGAAATCAGTTAATTCATCATATCCACAGATTAATCCTGACCGAATTCCCCAGCACGTTGCCGTTATTATGGACGGAAACGGTCGTTGGGCAAAAAAATTGGGTCATTTGCGAATTTTTGGCCATAAACAAGGAGTAAGTGCAGTAAGAACGTGTTTGGAAATAGCTTCGGAACTTGGGGTGAAGTTCCTGACAATGTATGCATTTTCAACGGAAAATTGGAATCGACCCGCATTAGAAGTGAATGCTCTTATGCAATTATTGGTGGATACAGTGGAAAAAGAACTGCCTGAATTGATGAAAAACAATGTTCGATTAAAAACATTGGGAAACATTGAGCAATTACCTAAGAATGCACGTGCGAAATTGCAACACACCGAAGATGCTACTGCCAATAATACAGGAACTACATTGATATTGGCATTGAGTTATAGTTCTCGTTGGGATATGATCCAAGCTGTTCAGAAAATAGCGGAAAATGCACAGAAGGGGCTTATTTCACCATCAGAAATAAATGAGAGAACAATTTCAGGTGCGTTAAGAACATCAGAATATCCAGATCCAGATTTGCTCATTAGAACGAGTGGTGAACATCGAATTAGTAATTTTTTATTGTGGGAAATTGCTTATTCCGAGCTGTATTTCACACCGGTTTTGTGGCCCGACTTTACAAAACAGCATTTCGTCGAAGCAATTTTGGACTATCAGTCAAGGGAACGTAGATTTGGAAAAACTTCCGAACAATTAGGAGAAGGAAAAAAATAACATGTTAAAAAAGAGTTGGTTACTGAGTCTATATGTTTTATTATCGTTTAATTTGTTTGGGCAAATTACGGATAGTACTTACATAAAAGCTCCCATGATAAATTATGATTTTGTAGATCCCGCGACTTACAAAATTAAAAATATAGATGTTCGAGAAGTTAACGGAAAACCGGTACAAAAAGCACTGGTTGTTTTGTATTCTGGATTATCCATAGGACAGGAAATTAAAGTCCCTGGAACAGATATCCCCAAAGCATTAGAAAATATTTGGGGCAGACAGTATTTTTCGGAAGTACAGGTATTCTTTTTACCTACAGGTAATGAAAATGAAGTGGTAGTTCAATTCCTAGTTAAGGAACAACCACGATTGAATGGCCACCGTTTTTTAAACGTGTCCAACTCACAAGCGAAATCGTTGAAGGAAGAATGTGGTTTGAAGAAAGGGATGTACATTACTCCAAACTTAATCAATCGGAGTATTGCAAAAATTGAAAACTATTATCAGGAGAAAGGATATTACAACATAAAAGTATCTGTGCGTAGACCCGAAGCCAAAGACAAAACGGGTAAACCCATGTTGGGTTATCAAAACTTTGATTTTGTTATTGAAAAAGGTCCCAAAGTCAAAGTATTTGATTTTGAGTTTAATGGAAACAATCAAGTGGCGGATGCTGAACTACGGAAAGCAATAAAAGGAATTAAACGAACTAAACTGAAGTGGAATATATTTGCTAGCTCAAAGTATACAGAAACCAAATTTGAGGAAGAAAAAGCCAATGTGATCAAGAAATATCAAAGTTTAGGATATCGTGATGCGCGAGTGATTTCTGACAGTGTTTCTATGTTTAATGAAGACCGAATCATTGTTCATTTGAACTTGGTGGAAGGCAATCAATATCGTTATCGGTCAATCAAATGGAAAGGGAATCTTAAGTATCCCACAAGTTTGTTAGATACATTATTAAATATTAAAAGGGGTGATGTATTCAATCAAACTCTGTTAGATGAGCGTTTATTTAGCAATCCTGGAGGATTTGATATCCAAACTTTATACATGGATGCTGGATATCTGTTTTTTAATATGACACCAGTAGAGGTGGGAGTTTTTGAAGACAGCATTGATTTGGAGATACGAATTGCAGAAGGTCCTCAGGCAACAATAGGTCGAGTATATTGGGAGGGAAATAGCAAAACTTCGGATCGAGTAATATTGAGAGAATTAAGAACAAAACCGGGCAATACATTTTCGCGAAGTGATATTCAAAGAACCATGCGCGATTTGGCTGCATTGGGTCTTTTTGATCCAGAACAGTTGGGTGTGGATCCTAAGCCCAATCCCGCGGATGGAACGGTAGATATTAAGTATAAATTAGTAGAAAAACCATCGGATCAAATAGAATTATCTGGAGGATGGGGTGGTAATGGTTTTAGTAGAACACCTACATTAATTGGAACTGCTGGGGTTGTATTGAATAACTTTAGCGCACGGAAATTGTTGCATCCTAAGTTATGGAATCCAGTACCAACTGGAGATGGCCAGAAATTGTCACTTCGAGCTCAAAGTAACGGAACCAACTATCAGGGTTACACTGCTTCCTTCACAGAGCCTTGGCTGGGTGGATTTAAGCCCACCTCGTTTTCAATCAGTTTATTCCATACGGTGAACAGCTTTGATTTCCGCCAAAGAAACGATCCTTTGAAGCAAATATTCAGAAATACGGGAGTTAATTTAAGTATAGGTAAACGATTAAATTGGCCCGACGATTTCTTTAATATTCAATATACGTTGAGTTTTCAACAGTATAGAATGCAGAATATGGACGGTGGTTTTTATGGTTTTCCAAAAGGATTCCAAGGCATAAGTTATAACCCTTCAGCACAGGTAGTGTTAGCTCGTAGTTCGATTTCAGATCCAATTTATCCTACTTCGGGATCTAAATTCATGACTTCATTGCAGGCAACTCCACCCTTCTCCTTGCTGAATAACAGAGATTATTCTACCATGAGTTTAACGGAGAAATACCGTTGGGCTGAGTTTTATAAATTCAAATTGGACGCAGAATGGTACACCCCAGTGTATAAAAAGTTGGTTCTTACGGCTAAAGCTCGCTTTGGTTTCTTGGGATATTATAATCCAAAATTAGGTACAACATTCTTCGAGCGTTTCCAAGTTGGTGGTGCAGGAATATTTGGATTTAATATTGCAGCAACAGAAATTATATCTCAGAGAGGTTACGACAATTATACCGTATCTCAAACTGCTATGGGTGGGTCTGCTGGTGCCCCTATTTTTAATAAGTTCACTTTAGAATTGCGTCAAGCTATTACTACAAATCAAACGGCAACCATTTATGCATTGGCATTTCTTGAAGCAGGAGATGCATGGTCGAGTATCAATAAATACAATCCTTTTCAATTAAAAAGAGCAACCGGGGTAGGTATTCGCTTGTTCATGCCGATGTTCGGTCTAATAGGTTTGGATTTTGCGTATGGCTTTGATTATTTGGATGTTCCAAAGAGTGGCAAACCAACTCAAATTCACTTCTTTATCGGCCAACAGTTTTAATCTCCGTACAGACCAAATGCCATTCTGCACGTCTGTAGACTGCTAGTACTTTGGCCTGCAGTTTTAATCTCCGTACAGACCAAATGCCATTCTGCATGTCTGTAGACTGCTAGTACTTTGGCCAACAGTTTTAATCTCCGTACAGACCAAATGCCATTCTGCATGTCTGTAGACTGCTAGTACTTTGGCCAACAGTTTTAATCTCCGTACAGACCAAATGCCATTCAGCATGTCTGTAGACTGCTAGTACTTAGGCCTGCAGTCTTAAACGGTTTAGGACAATAGGAGATAACACCGCTAGGTTGCGGTTTTAATACCTTTAGTTAGCGGTTTTAAGTTTTCCTCTAATTGAAGATAAGGTCGATTTTAAACAGCGTTAGGCTATAATCAGTTGATAGGAATAAATTCTGTTGTTGGCAATTTTAAACTAGAAACGCGGTGGTTTTAACCTATTGATTATAATTGAATCAATCAGTTTTAAAAGTTGAATTCAATACCTTGAGCAAGGGGTAAATTGCTACCATAATTAATGGTATTGGTTTGTCGGCGCATATAGGCTTTCCATGCGTCAGAGCCAGATTCTCTGCCGCCTCCTGTTTCTTTTTCTCCCCCAAAGGCACCCCCGATTTCAGCGCCTGAGGTACCGATATTCACATTTGCAATTCCGCAATCCGATCCTGATGCAGATAAGAAACGTTCTGCTTCTTGCAGTCTATCAGTGAAAATAGCACTTGAAAGACCTTGTTTTACCCCATTTTGTAAGTCAATCGCCTCTTCTAAGTTGCTGTATTTCATTAAGTATAAAATAGGCGCAAAAGTTTCTTCTTGTACAATATGGAAATGATTTTCAGCTTCACAAATTGTAGGAACCACATAACAACCACTTTCGTAACCCGGACCGCTTAGAACTTCATTTCCGAATAAGATGTTACCACCTTCAGCTACTAATGATTTAATTGCATTCGTATATGCAGAAACTGCTTGCTTATCAATTAAAGGACCTACGTGGTTGGAAGAATCTAACGGATTACCAATTTTGATTTGTTTGTAGGCTTGTAACAATAAGTTTTTGAATTCTTCGTAACGACTTTCATGAATAATCAATCGTCGAGTGGAAGTACAGCGTTGTCCCGCAGTACCAACGGCACCGAATACAACTGCACGAATGGCGAGTTGCAAATTGGCATTTTCAGAAATAATTATAGCATTGTTTCCGCCTAATTCCAACAAGGTCTTACCTAAACGTTGTGCCACAGTTTGGGCTACTTCTTTACCCATACGAATACTTCCTGTTGCACTTATTAGGGTTACTTTTTCATCGGTACAAAGCCATTCTCCAACGGTTTTTCCGCCCTGTATAATGCAAAAAAGGCCTTCGGGTAATTGGTTATCGACAATAACTTGGGCGAGTATATTTTGAACTGCCTGCGCGGTAGCAGGAGTTTTTTCGGAAGGTTTCCAAACACTAGCATTGCCACATACGGCAGCAATCATTGCATTCCAGCTCCACACTGCAACCGGAAAGTTAAATGCCGAAATGATACCCACTATACCTAATGGATGCCATTGTTCATACATTCTATGATCTGGTCTTTCACTGTGCATGGTTAATCCATGTAATTGTCGTGATAGGCCAACTGCGAAGTCGCAGATATCAATCATTTCTTGCACTTCTCCCAATCCTTCTTGTAAGCTTTTCCCCATTTCATAACTCACTAATTCACCCAATGCTTGTTTGTGAATGCGCAATTGATTACCAATTTGGCGAACCACTTCACCGCGCTTAGGAGCAGGCCAAGTTCTCCAAATTTTTGAGGCTTCCTCTGCTTTTTCAATTATGACCGTAAATCCAGCTGAATCCACTTCGTTGAAATCATTTAGGTGCTTTGCATCAACGGGACTAAAATTTTGGAATATTGGTGTATTTTTTGAATAAATATGTTGAATTCCCGAACTAGCTGAGGGTAGTAATTGGGGGATACCTAATTCATTGTAAGAATTAAAACTCGCATTCGAGCCAATATTATCAGATTGAACAAATTGTTCGGGATTGAAAATGCTTGAGAAGTTCATTTACACAAAAGTAAACAAAATACTAAATGTATATTTAAGTGTTATTGTTAATTCTGCTCTTTGTAAGAGTCTGATATCAATGAGTCATTCTGCTGTTTTATCTAACATTTTCCTTAGCTGCAAGTTTCTTGGCTCCAAGTTTAACGGGTAATCCTTTAAAAACGGAGTTATTTCAAGTTAAATTTGAAATTATAAAATTAGATCTTAGGTTTTCGTATAATAATAAATACGGCTGCTAGTAGGAATAACATCCCAACAAAAACGTTCCATGTTAATTGTTCATGATCCGCAAATCCCCACATAACTGCCGTAACAGGAATGATGAAGGTATTGGTTGAAGCAACTAAGGGTGAAACGTATCTAATGATGTAATTAAATAAGATCATGGAAACGGCGCTGCCCATGAAACCTAAAAGAAACAGGTAAAAGAAAGCGGTATTAGCACTAATATTTCCGCGACTTTCGAATAATTTTAAATCGCCTGGATGTTCCTTCCATGCATTGAAAAAATCGGTGTACCAAAGTATACCTGAATATAGTAATCCTACAAAAACAAAGGGGTAAGCCGTTTTTACCATTGCAGGCAGATGGCCGAGTTTATGTTTAATAATGTTGATGTTTAATCCGTAAAGCATTGCAGCAGCTAAAGGCATCAAGGAGCCTAGCAATGAAATGGGTTCACCGTAGTGTAATAAACTAGGTGCAAATAGAAAAACTGCTCCTGCCAGCCCGAGAATAACACCTATAATTCCGGCTTTATCCAATTTCTCACGGAATACCCAAAAAGCAAAAAGTAAAGTAAACATAGGGGTAAAAGCATTTAATATCCCCGATAATCCGGAGGGAATTAACCTTCCCGCCGTGGAAAATAAAAATGCAGGAATGGCATTTCCTAATACCCCACTTGCAAACAGCCAAAAATAGTCAGAAAAATTTAGGTTAGATGGTTGGTTTCTTAAGGGTTTTATAAAAGAATATTTGATTACCCAAGGTAATAATACTGCTCCTGCTACAACCAAACGGGTACCGGCAACTTGAATGGGACTGAAAACAGCCAAGCCGTATTTCATCAAGATGAATGAACTTCCCCAAATACAACCCAAGAGGACAATGATAAAAACGGGCAACCACGTATATTTCACACTGCAAAATTCGTCGAAAATTATGGAATATGCGTTGAAAGAATGGGGGATTTGAATTAAAATGCGAAATTTGTGAGATGCGTTGGATTTTGAACTTTCTGTTGGTGTTGGTTTTACCTCTTAATGCACAAATTGATGAAGATATAATTTGTGCCGAAAAACAGCATTTGCAGGCTTTGATGGATGTTCAAAAACGTTCTAGTACTCCTAATTTTCATGGGTATGATATTCAATACCATCGTTGTAATTGGAAATTGAATCCGAAGATGAATTCCAATATATCGGGAAACGTACTTTTTTCGTTTCAAGTTCAAGGTGGAAACTACGATTCTTTGGCATTTGATTTGATTGCCGACATGATGGTTGACAGCGTACTTTACCGAGGAATTTCCACTAAATTCAATCGAAAAGGTAACAAAGTTTTTGTTTTCAAGAATGGGCTATGGATAGATGGTGAGCGAGATTCCTTTACTGTTTTTTATCAGGGTAATCCGGCAAGTATCCCGGGTGGATTTGGTGCATATACCTATGATGCTCATTCTACGGGCCCTATAATTCATACCTTAAGTCAACCCTATGGTGCACCGTTTTGGTGGCCCTGCAAACAGACATTGTCTGATAAGATTGATTCTATTGATATTATCGTTGAAACGGCTCGAGATTTTAAAGTTGGAAGCAATGGTATATTGGTAAAAGTGGATACTAGTAGCGCAAATAAATCTATTCATTACTGGAAACATCGTCATCCTGTAGCTACGTATCTTGTGGCAATAGCTGTATCTAATTACACAGAGTTTACGGATTATGCAAAATTTCATGGCAGAACCGATTCGCTACCCGTTGTAAACTACGTATTTCCTCAGTTTTTACAAACCACTCAAATAGAGGCAAAACGTGTTTTACCCATGTTGCGTCTGTTCGATAGTTTGTTCATTGAATATCCATTCATGAATGAAAAGTATGGTCATGCACAATTTACTTGGGGTGGTGGAATGGAACACCAGACCATGAGCTTTATGGTTAACTTTTCATTTGATTTAACTGCACATGAATTGGCACATCAGTGGTTTGGAGATTTAGTAACTTGTGGTTCCTGGAATGATTTATGGTTGAATGAAGGATTTGCCACCTATTTAACCTCTGTTGCTTATGAATATATTTACGATAAAAGTACTTTCAGGGATAAAATGCGAGGTACTCGAGTAGATATTACAGCTGACCCCAATGGGTCTGTGAAACCTAAAGATACTTCTTCTGTAAATCAATTATTTAATGGGCGCTTGACCTACAGAAAGGGTGCCTGGCTTTTACACATGTTGCGTGTTAGATTAGGTGATTCTTTGTTTTTCGAGGGATGTCGACAATATTTAAACTCCCGCAAAACCATTGGATTTGCTACTACCGAACAGTTTAGATCGATCATGGAATCCGTTTCAGGTCAAAACTTGCAAGAATTTTTCAAGCAGTGGTATGAAGGTGATGGATTTCCTTATTTGAAAATAAATTGGGAACAGAGAGGTAGTACTTTAAAAGTAAAAATCGAACAAACTCCTTCAAATCCATCTGTACCATTTTGGAAAATTTCCATACCCATACTGTTCAAAAACAAGTTAACCGGTCGGGAAGAATTAAAAATATTTACTCCTCAAAAACTCACGGAAGAATACACGTTAAGTGTTTTATTTGATGTAGACACAGCCATTTTCGATCCTCAAGTTACAGTTCTAGCTAAAGCAGCAGTTGGAGGGATGAATTTAGGAAAAATACAAGAAGATCCAGTATTCGTGTTTCCCAATCCTTCAAATGGCGAAATAGTGAATGTTAAATCCCGAAATCCAGATATTTCAAAAATTGAGATTATATCCTTGCTTGGTCAAACTATAAGAACCAGTGAATTTGGCTCAAGTTCAATACAAAATGCTTCAATCGATGTAAGTTCTTTGTCAACCGGTACTTATATAATTAAGATTTTTACTGATAATAAAGTATATTTGAAAAAGTGGATTAAGTCCTGAATAATATGAAAAAATATAGTATTTTAAATTTAATAGCTGTTTTAGGGATCTTAGGATTATCATCCTGTGAAAAAAAGCCTGTAGATCCTCCGACAAACAATCAACCAATTGAGTTAAAGCTGAATTGGGTTGGATTGATAAATGGAAAGGATTTACCAGCGTTAGGTACGAATACTTTTTCTCCTAAATCGTCGGGTGAGTTGTTTGATATCACGAATTGGGCATTTATAGTATCGCATTTAGCTTTAATAAAAGAGGATGGAGACACGGTATTGTTGGGTGATGGATATCAGTGGATTAGTCCCAGAGGCAAAAGAACTGAGTTTACTTACAAAGGAATTCCTCCTGGAAATTATAAAGGCATTTCATTTATGATTGGATTGGATTCGGCTATCAATCATGGTGATCCGAGCAAATGGCCTTCGGATCATCCATTGAATCCCAATTTGAATGGTATGCATTGGGGCTGGTCGGGCGGTTATATATTCCAAGCATTAGACGGTTTGTTTAAAGACACGGCTGCTGGTAGTTCTTCTAAAGGGTTTAGTTTCCACACAGCTACTATGCCATTAGTTCGCAATTACGAACTGCCTTTTTCGTTCAGCATTGAAAAAACATCTAAAACGGCCACCATCAACATGCATGCAGAGCGTTTCTTTAGCTTTCCCAACAATATTGCGTTAAAAACAAAATCCGTTTCGCATTCTGAAGGTACATTAGAATTTCAGTTGATGGAAAAGATATTGGAAAACATGCAAAATGGGGTTTTCGAGTTGGCAGATGTGAAATGATCGTTCATGGATCAAATGCTCGAGTTGAGAGAATAGTATATATTTAATATTAAAAATTGGTCTGAAGTAAATAGGTCATGAACAAGTTTTTAGAACTCACTGGACAGCGAATGTTGCGGCAGATGTTTTTATATGCAACCATCGTTTTTGTAACAATATCATGTAGGGAAGAAGAAGATCCCTCAAAAAATAAAAACGTTTATAAACCAACTGCAGTAAGTCCTACAGATATTTTCCCAACTGATTTTGGAATGCCCTCTCTTCCTTCAGATAATCCTTTTACAGTTGAGGGAATTTATTTGGGAAGAATGTTGTTTTATGATCCCGTTCTCTCCATCGATTCGAGTATAAGTTGCAGTTCATGTCACTTTCAAGAATACGCATTTGCTGACCCTCGAAAGTTAAGCACTGGTGTATTTGGATTAAAAACAGGGAGAAATGCACCGAGTTTATTCAACATGGCGTATTCTCGCAAGTTTTTCTGGGATGCGCGTGTCAATACTTTAAGAGATTTGGTGTTTGAACCCATTCAGGCGCATAACGAAATGGCTATGACCTTGCCATTATTAGAAACACGTTTGCGCAGAAATCAGAAATACATAGATTATTTCAATAAGGCCTTTAATTCTGAACCGAATCTATTGGATATGTCGAAAGCCATGGAACAGTTCTTACTTTCCATTGTAAGCAAGGATTCCCGATTCAATCAGTTTTTCCCGGGTACAAATTCTCATTTATTAAATGCCTCAGAGTTGCGAGGTGCGTTTATATTTAATGGATTAGTGGACTTTGATGCGCAAGGCAAAACAAAGGGAGCAGATTGTTTCCATTGTCACGGAGGTGAAATGGCCCAACAACAGAATCCATTGATGGGAGGAATCGCCTCCAATGGGTTGCCAGGTCCTGTAGTTGATAAAGGTGTAGGTGGTATAACTAACCGTTCACAGGATTTGGGGACATTTAAAGCACCTTCATTACTGAATATTGCATTAACTGCTCCATATATGCATGATGGACGATTTAATACATTGGAAGAAGTGGTTGAACATTATTCTTCTGGTGTGAATTATGATCATCCGAATATACATCCGCAAATGAGTGCGCATGGTGGAATTCAATTGAATCTGTCTCAACAACAAAAGGATGATTTAGTAGCTTATTTGAGAACCATGACTGATTCGGTATTAATTTCGAACCCGGCATACAGCAATCCATTTAAATAAAAAATCCTTCTTTTATTAGTATCCCAATACTGGTCTAAGCCATCTTTCGATTTCCGAGACATCCATTTTTTTGCGACGAGCATATTCCTCAACTTGGTCTTTTTGTATTTTACCCAGTCCGAAGTATTTTGATTCAGGATGGGCGAAGAACCAACCGCTAACACTAGAAGCGGGCCACATGGCCATACTCTCTGTTAGTTCAATGGAAGTATCGTAATGTTTGTTTAGTAATTCAAACAAGAATTTCTTTTCTGTGTGATCGGGACAAGCGGGATAACCAGGTGCTGGACGAATGCCTTGATAATTCTCACGAATTAATTCTTCCACGCTGAGTTGTTCTTCGGAAGAATATCCCCAAAAATCTTTACGAACCAATTCGTGCAAATATTCAGCATATGCCTCCGCTAAACGATCAGCAAGGGCTTTTGCCATTATGCTGTTGTAATCGTCGTGATTTTGGTCATATTGGGCTACAATTTTATCCAAACCAATTCCCGAGGTTACTGCGAAACCGCCTAAATAATCTACATCATCTGGATTCAGAAAATCGGCTAATGAAAGATTAGGAACACCAGTCGACATTTTACGTTGTTGACGTAAGAAATGGAAGTTACCTAGATGTTGTGTAGCTGCTTCATCGGCATAAACCCCGCAATCATCATGGCAACGGCGAACAGGTAAAACGAAGAAAGTGGCCTTACATGAAATGGAATTTTCAGATTCCCAGTTTTCAAGCATTTCTATGGCATCGTTAAAGAGCTTTCTAGATTCTACTCCAACAAAAGGATCTTGAAAAATATCTGGGTACTTTCCTTTTAATTCCCAAGTTTGGAAGAAAGGAGTCCAGTCGATATAATTTTTAAGAGTGGAAATACCGATGTTGGTAATTTGCTGAAATCCGATTTGCTTGGGCTTGCGAACCAATCCGTCAAATTTCCATTGATTTGAGTATGCTTCGGGATAGGGAATTAAATCCTTTGCCGCTTGCCTTTTGGCATGATTCTCGGCCAATTCAGTGTATTCATCTTTGAGTTTCGTAGCAAAATCGCCATACGTTTCAGGATTTAGAAGTTGGCCTGCAACAGGTACAGAACGACTGGCATCGGTAACATGAATTACAGGATATTGATAGTTCGGTGCGATTTTTACGGCTGTATGAACGCGAGAAGTAGTGGCTCCCCCGATAAGAAGGGGTTGTTTCATGCCTAATCGTTGCATTTCAGATGCAACGTGAACCATTTCATCAAGAGAAGGAGTAATTAATCCGCTGAGACCTATAATATCGGCACCCCATTCGCGGGCACGAGATAAGATTTTATCAGCTGGTACCATAACCCCCATATCTTCAATTTCGTAGTTGTTGCATGCAAGTACTACACCTACAATGTTTTTACCGATATCATGTACGTCGCCTTTAACGGTAGCCAAAAGTATTTTTCCTTGAGTACGGCTTTCAGTAGCTTGTGCTTTTTGAGCTTCGAGGAATGGCTGTAAGTAAGCAACGGATTTTTTCATTACACGGGCACTTTTTACCACTTGAGGCAAGAACATCTTACCTTCCCCAAAAAGATCACCTACGTAGTTCATTCCGGCCATTAATGGACCTTCTATTACACCCAATGGGTCCTGTAATTTATCTAATGCTTCTTGAGTATCTTGATCGATAAACTCTGTGATTCCTTTAACTAAACTATGCTTTAAGCGGTCTTCAACGGGTAAATTTCGCCATTCTTGGGTTTCAACTTTATCGGTTTTTTTGCTTTTTACTGTTTCCGCGTGATTTATTAAATTCTCTGTTGCATCGGGACGACGATTTAAAAGAACATCCTCTATTTTTTCTAATAAATCCTTGGGGATTTCTTCATACACATCAATCATTCCTGCATTTACGATTCCCATATCCAATCCTGCTTTTATTGCATGATATAAGAATGCAGAGTGCATTGCCTCACGTACGGCATTATTTCCCCTAAAAGAAAAAGAAATATTAGAAATACCGCCAGAAACTTTAGCTCCAGGAAGATTTTGTTTGATCCATCGAGTAGCTTCAATGAAATCTACGGCATAATTATTATGTTCATCGATCCCTGTTCCTACGGTTAGAATATTAGGGTCGAAAATAATATCTTGGGGATTGAAAAGTACTTGATTAACTAGGATATCGTAACTGCGTTTGCAAACTTCGATTTTGCGTTGGAAGTTATCTGCTTGTCCAACTTCATCAAATGCCATTACAACGACAGCAGCACCGTATCTTTTGACTAATTTGGCTTTTCGAATAAATTCAGCTTCTCCATCTTTCAAAGAGATAGAATTCACAATTCCTTTACCTTGAAGGCATTTTAATCCAGCCTCGAGTACTTCCCATTTGGATGAATCCAGCATGATTGGAACTCGGGCAATATCAGGTTCAGAAGCTATAAGGTTGAGGAATGTAGTCATGGCTTTAACGCCATCGAGCATTCCTTCATCCATGTTAATATCAATGATTTGAGCTCCATTTTCAACTTGCTGACGAGCAACATCAAGGGCTGCATTATAATCACCATTTAGAATAAGCTTGGCAAATGCCTTACTACCAGTTACATTGGTACGTTCACCAATATTCACAAAATTGGTAGTATTGGTTAGAGTGAATGGTTCTAAGCCACTTAATCTTAACAAATTGGGAATGGTGTGGGTTTGCATAATGGAAATTTACCTGGATATTTTAAAGAACTTGAAATTGAGGACTGAAAGTTTGTGATGTATACGATTTAAAATTAGAAAACAGCAATTGCACGAAACCTTCTGTATTCATTACAGTAGTGAGGGCCAGCGTTGAGGATTTACTTCATGCATCATCTGGTAGATGGCTTTAAAGATATCATCTACGGATGGCTTTGAGAAGTAATCACCATCGCTTGAATAAGCAGGTCTGTGAGCTTTGGAAGTCAGCGTTAATGGTGCAGAATCTAAATAGCGGTAACCATTCTGGATTTCCAAAATCTGTTGTAGGATATAAGCACTTGCACCACCGGGAACATCTTCATCTAAAACAACCAATCGATTCGTGTTCTTTACACTTTCTACAATTGAGTGTTTTATATCAAATGGAAGTAAAGTTTGAGCGTCAATGAGTTCCACTCGTATTCCTACTTCTGCTAATTGATCAACTGCCTCTGATGCCAATTTACAATTAGAACCATAGGTAACTAACGTAACATCTTCCCCAAAACGCAATACTTCTGGCACACCTAAAGGAACTGTGAATTCACCGATATTTTTAGGCATTTTTTCCTTGCTACGATAACCGTTAAGACATTCAACAACTAATGCGGGTTCATCACTTCTAAGTAGGGTATTGTACATACCCGCTGCTTGTGTCATATTTCTAGGTACACAAACATACATACCTCTAACCGCATTGATAATCATGCCCATAGGAGAGCCAGAATGCCAAATTCCTTCTAGTCTATGTCCACGTGTACGAACAATAACGGGTGATTTTTGACCGCCTTTGGTGCGATATTGTAATGTTGCTAAATCATCGCTCATGGGTTCTAATGCATACAGTAAGTAATCCAAATACTGAATTTCTGCAATAGGACGTAAGCCTCTCATAGCAGCACCAATACCTTCACCGAGTATACTCCATTCACGAATCCCTTTATCGGTAACACGGAGTTCCCCAAATTTTTCTTGTAAACCAGAAAATCCTTGGTTAACATCACCAATTTTACCAACGTCCTCACCAAAAGCAAAGATGCGCGGGTCTCTCTCCATGTTTGCTTCAAAACAAGCACGAACTACCATATAACCGTCGGTAATTTCGTCGGTATATTCAGCGGGAACAACAGCAGCATTGAGTGCATTTTCAGCACTTTGACTGTGCAAATGCGATGAATATCGGTCGTGGTTATCGTTGAGGAACTTTTGGTAATAATCTAATAAGGGCTGACGTTGAGCTGGAGTGCAACTCAATGTATTTCTTAATGATTTATTGATTGCATTACCTAAATCTCTGCGGATCGGATCTGAAATTTGTAATAAATCATTTTTTATATTGGATAATGCCTCAGGAGCAACTTGCAATGATATGAGCGACTGAAGTACAGAAGCAAATTCTTGAATGTCTGTTTTGATCTCTGAAGTGAAATCAATCCATGCTTGTTTTTGCATGGTTTTAACTTCGTCGAGCGCAGCCTTCTCCATGGCATCTATTTCTGATTCGGTGGAAATTTGATTTTCGATCATCCACTTTCTCATTTGAGTAATGCAATCAAATTCCGCTTCCCAAGTTAGACGCTCTTTTGATTTATAACGTTCATGGCTTCCACTGGTGGAGTGGCCTTGAGGCTGTGTAACTTCAACAACATGAACTAAAACAGGGGTATGTTTGGTGCGACAAACTTCTGCAGCTTGTTTGTAAACATTGCACAATTCTGCGTAATTCCAACCTCTTGCTGTGAAGATTTCCATTCCCACACCTTGTTCATTGGTTTGGAAACCCGACATTATAGCGGAGATGGATTCTTTAGCGGTTTGATATTTAGCAGGTACAGAAATGCCGTAACCATCATCCCAAACGCTCATTAGCATAGGTACTTGCATAACGCAAGCAGCATTCATTACTTCCCAAAATACACCCTCAGAAGTTGAAGCATTGCCGATGGTACCAAAGGCAATTTCATTTCCTTTGTTTGAGAATTGAGTAAGTGCATGCAGATCGGGGTTTTCTTTATATAATTTAGAAGCTAAAGCTAGACCCAGTAGGCGAGGCATTTGACCTGCCGTTGGAGAAATGTCTGCACTAACATTGTATCTGTCTGTTTGACTCAACCAATTTCCCTGATCATCTAGGAAACGAGTAGCATAGTGCCCATTCATGCTTCGTCCACCTGAAGCGGGCTCTTTTTCTACGTTGGTATGAGCATATAGTTGAGCAAAGAATTTTTGAACGTCTGAAAGTCCTTTAGCGAACATAAAAGTTTGATCGCGATAATAACCACTTCTCCAATCACCGTGTTCGAAAACTTTGGCCATGGCGATTTGTGCAACTTCTTTACCATCGCCGAATATTCCAAATTTTGCTTTACCCGTTAATACTTCTTTGCGTCCAATTAATGAGGCCTGTCGGCTTTGGAATGCAATTTTATAATCGTTTAATACCTGAGCAATGAACTCTTCTTTGGTTAGTTCTTCTGATTTATTTGCCACAACTTGCATTACTGCAAAGATACGTAACTTTGAAAGAATGTTTGGAAGCCTACTTTAAGGAATTATTTCCAATAAAATAAGTTGTTTAAAGTATTGAAAATCAAACAATAAAAACAAAAATAACACCCATTTTGTTGTGTTTAAATCACAGTTTGAATTAAATAAGAGTTAGAAGATATGCCGGATTTTGAGTTAGTGTCACCATTTCAGCCAACAGGAGATCAACCTGAGGCTATTCGTCAATTAGTAGAAGGAATAAATAGCGGACACCCTGTTCAGACTCTATTGGGTGTAACAGGTTCAGGTAAAACGTTTACCATTGCCAATGTTATTCAACAAACACAGAGACCCGTTTTGGTTTTGAGTCACAATAAAACATTGGTTGCACAGTTGTATGGTGAGTTTAAACAGTTTTTTCCAAACAATGCAGTTGAGTATTTTGTAAGTTATTATGATTACTACCAACCTGAAGCATTTATACCAACCACCAATACGTACATTGAAAAAGATCTGAATATCAATGATGAAATTGAAAAATTACGTTTAAAAACAGTGTCTACATTGCTTTCAGGAAGAAGAGATGTAATTGTAGTGGCGAGTGTAAGTTGCATTTATGGTGCTGGTAATCCATCGGATTACGAAAACACCATCATCCGCTTGAATGAAGGGATGCGCATTTCAAGGCAGCAATTGCTTTATCGCTTGGTGGAAAGCTTATATAGCAGAACCACCATGGAATTCAAACGAGGTACATTTCGTGTAAAAGGCGACACTGTAGATGTGCATTTAGCCTATAATGATTTTGCTTATAGAATCTCTTTCTTTGGGGATGAAATTGAGGAAATCTATAGCTTCGAGCCGGAAACAGGTAGAAAGATTGACTCACTAATTGATTGTGCTATATATCCTGCTCAGATTTATGTTTCTCCTCGAGATCGACTTGAAAAAGTGATCCACGAAATTCAGGATGACTTGGTTCTTCAGATGGAATTTTTCATTCAACAGGGAAGGCATTTAGAAGCTAAACGATTAGAAGAACGGGTCAACTTTGACTTAGAAATGATTCGTGAATTAGGATACTGCAATGGTATTGAAAACTATTCTAGATATTTTGATCGCAGAAATCCTGGAGATCGCCCATTTTGTTTGTTGGATTATTTCCCCAAAGATTATTTACTGGTTGTTGATGAAAGTCATGTAACTATGCCTCAAATACGTGCGATGTATGGTGGAGACCGAAGTCGTAAAATTAACTTAGTTGAGTACGGATTTCGCTTGCCTGCTGCATTAGACAATCGACCCTTGCAATTTGAGGAATTCCAAAACATGGTAAACCAAACTATTTATGTGAGTGCCACTCCATCAGATTTTGAGATTCGCGAGTCAGAAGGTGTAGTTGTAGAGCAGTTGATTCGACCAACAGGCTTGTTAGATCCTGTAATTGAAGTGCGGCCTTTGGATACGCAAGTGGATGATTTAATAGGTGAAATCGATGAACGAGTTGCCATGGGTGACCGGGTGTTGGTTACAACTTTAACCAAACGAATGGCCGAAGAGCTAACTAAATATTTGGCAAAATTGGGCATTAAGGTCGGTTACATACACTCGGAAGTAAAAACACTAGACCGGGTGGAGATCCTAAGAAATTTACGTTTAGGAGGAATAGATGTATTGGTGGGTGTGAATTTATTAAGAGAAGGTTTGGATTTACCAGAGGTGAGTTTAGTGGCAATTATGGATGCGGATAAAGAAGGATTCCTGAGATCTGTAACCAGCTTAGTTCAAACCATTGGTCGTGCTGCTCGTAACGATCGAGGAAAGGTAATAATGTATGCAGATAAGATGACTAGAAGTATGCAGATAACCATTGAAGAAACTAATCGAAGAAGAGAGAAACAAACTTCTTATAATTTGGATCATGGTATCACTCCCAAAACGGTTCTCAAGTCTAAATCGGAAATTTTCCAACAAACATCGGTAGTAGATGCAGCACACGTGGAAAATCCGGGACAAGTTTATCAGTTCAATGAAGAGGCAGAGGCGCTATTGGTAGCGGATCCTGTACTTCAATACATGGATAAAACATCCCTCGAAAAAGCAATTCAGAAAACGGAAAAAGACATGCAAAAAGCGGCTAAAAATCTGGAATTCATGGATGCAGCGAGATTGCGAGATGAATTGGAAGTATTGAAGAAGAAGTTGCAGGAAGTATAGTGAGTACAGTATCGGATTGGTTCAGCTTTTTGTGTTTCTTGGGAAAAGAAATCAGTTTAAACCGCGAATCAGTTTGAACCTCAGCAAAACGGGATTAAATCTTTACTCTCGAATGATGATGCTTCGCTGAATTACATCGCTCATGCAGAAAAATCCTGCCAAACCTCGTTTGCTATTGCGATTGAGTGAAACGATATTGGATCGGATATTGACGGGAGGTGTTGAAAATAACCCTCCGTTATTACTTTCATTCAACAGAAGTTGGAACCAATAAAATGTTTCCATTGAAATGGAATGAATCTCAACTCTTACTGTTTCACCATCTCGATAAGGACGAATAAATTGGTTTACACCTTGGAAACGGATTGGATAAATGAACAATCCCCCAGCAGCTGGTCCTCCATTATTACCAACATCCTGTGAAATATTGAGTTCAGATGACTCACCTAAAAACGTATCGTTTCTGAAGGTTTTGATCCAATAGTAGTTGCCATATCCTGGTAAATCATCGGCAAACATTTCCAAATATCTTCCTGGTCCAGCAAATGGAGGTCCGTTGCCTTCTTGCGGAACAGTTCTTAAGCTATCAAATTTAGAAACAGTTGGATTTAGTCTTGAAACACTCACAAAAGTATCACCACCTTGAATAATCAATAATGCGTAATTTCGACCTACAACAAACGTATCACCGGTATTTTTGTTAGGTTTCCATTGATAAATACCATCTTGGGTATGCACAAAAGGAAATACTTTAAAATTGGATGTATCGGCTATAATTACAGTTGCATCCTTTACTGCAGGTTCGGTACCAGGTGTAGCAAAATAAGGGATGCTTTGCGTTAAACGAATGGTTTGAACAGTATCCATATTATTCACAAAAGCATCCACGACTAACTTTACTTGTTTTTGCTCGACATTCACTTCGATTACATCTTCGCAGGATGTAAAGAATCCCCCGAAAATAAATAAGAAAGTAAATATGAATATATTTTTAATGCGTTTCATGGAAGGGTTGATATTGTTTAGTTTAAACTGATTCATTTGATTTGGGATTAATTCCATTTGAAATTGTATGAAACTGCAGGTACGATTGAACCAATTACACTGAATTGAATTGCTTTGTTCATGCCTGTATTTTGGTAATCTGTATCGAAGTAAATAGAGAAAGGATTTCTGCGACTGTAAGCATTATAAACAGAGAAAACCCAATTGCTTTCCCATTTTCCTTTTTTCTTGAGGGTGTAGGTTGCTGCCAAATCTAAACGGTGATAAGCAGGATTCCGTACATTATTTCGGGCGTTGGTTCCAGCATCGGGTGCTGTGTAACCCTGAACGGTATATTGTCCGGTGTAAAAAGTGGTAGGAGTACCAGAGCTCAAAACGAAATTAGCAGCAAAATCCCACTTGTCATTGAAGCGGTATTGAGCTACAACATACAGGTTATGAAGACGATCGAATCTGCTGGCATACCATTCATTATCATTGATTCCGGGGGATTTTCTTTCGCTTCGTGCTAGGGTGTAACTGATCCATCCCGTTAATTTACCAGTACTCTTTTTGATGTACATTTCTAAGCCATAAGCTCTTCCAATACCATTGATTAGCTCACCTTCTAAATATTGGTTCAGTAATAGATTCGCTCCATCAACATAATCAACTTGATTGAGCATGTCTTTATAATAAGTTTCGATTGAACTTTCAAATTCTTGTTTTCCGATTCGGAAATTTCTAAAATACCCGATGGTATATTGGTCTGCAATTTCAGGTTTTATATTATTAGTCGATGGTGTCCACACATCAAACGGAACACTAGCAGCGGTGTTGGAGATCAAATGGAGATTCTGAACCATTCTATTGTAACCTCCTTTAATCGATTCTTTTTTAGTAAGTTGGTATTTAAATCCAATTCGGGGTTCAGGATTGATATAGCTAGCAATTACCTGGTTGTTATCGGCTTGCCAAACGGAATCCACAAATCTTCTTTGCCCTTCGGCAAACGGTTCTCCATAGCTGTATACATTACCCTTACCCAAGTATAAAAATTGACTGATTCGAATTCCGGCTCGAATAGATAATCTTCCGTTGGTATTGTAATCTTCAGTGATATATACTGCATTCTCAAGTGCATATTTATTAGGTAAAGAGAAAGTAACAGCACCTTGAGTAGGATTGGTGGCGGTAGCATCTCCAGGACGCAACGTGTAGTATGTACTGCTTCCTCCAAATCCCCATTCGTTTTTGGAATTTTGATAGTATTTAAAATCCGCTTTTAAGCTGTTGTTGTAAATATAAGATGTCCAATTGAAGGATAGATCGCCTCCTCCGTTTGTAAATTCAAGGTTATAACGATAACGGCTGTAATAATAAGTTACATTGGAGAACCATTTTTTATTGTAAACATGATTCCAACGAGCAGTAGCAGTGCTATTTCCCCATTTCACCCCAAACGCATTGGCAGCATAGAAGAGGTCATCGCCAATATAAGTTGATAAAAAGAACTTATCTTTCTGAGTGGCATAATTTACTTTGGCTGTTAAATCGTAGAAATAGAATCGAGAATCTTCTAAGCCATTGGATAAAAATGGTTTAGCCAATACATCTATATAACTCCTTCTACCAGATATTAAAAAGCTTGCTTTATTTTTAACTAAAGGACCTTCTAGAGTTAATCGACTGAAAATGGTACCTACACCACCGTTAGCTTGGTAACGTTGGTTGTTACCATCCTTTGTGGTTACATCTAAAACTGAGCTTAATCTACCTCCGTAATTAGCGGGAATTCCACCTTTTACTAATTGTACATCTTTTACCGCGTCGGGATTAAAAATGCTAAAAAAACCGAATAAATGCGCACTATTGAATACAGGCGCATCGTCCATCAAAACCAAGTTTTGATCGATCCCACCTCCTCGAACGTTAAAACCAGAAGCACCTTCGCCGACTGTGGTAACACCAGGTAAAAGTTGTATACTCTTGATTACATCGGCTTCACCTAGAAATGCAGGGATTTTTTTGATTACTTTTCCCGAAATGCTCTGTGTTGAAATATCTATTTTTTTAACATTGTCGTTCTTTTTTGCACGGATATCAACTGCTTCTATGGACTCAGTAGCAGGATCCAGCATAAAATTCATAGTTTGATCCTTTTCCAAATTTAAATCCATGGTTATTTCTTGATAACCATCTGAATTTACTTCTATTATTTGTTTGCCTGTTGACAAGGATAAGGAATAGAAACCATAGCTGTTAGATTTTGCAATTTCCTTCGAATTTTGGGCTTGTACAGTTGCTCCTGCAAGTGTTTCTCCGGAGGACTTATCTTTAATAAATCCACTAATTGTTATTTTTTGAGCTAAAATTTGATTGGTAAAAATCAAAAAGGTGGTGATCAGAACTGCGTGTATACGGTGCATTGGTAGCTGTTGAAGGTGCAAAAGTAGAAGAGTTTAATTACTGTAATTAAAAATGTAGTTGAACGATATAAAATTGTCGGTAAACGAATTTTTTAAAGGACATTTATTCGAAATTAATAATGGATAAAAAAAACTCCTGATGAAGAAAGTAATACTATCGAGGATGTTACCGACAGTATTCTCAACATCAGGAGTTTATTTATGGCTCGATTTCTCGAGCAAAAGTTATTTTTATTTTCTTTGATCCATAGGAACAAATGCACGTGGAGGTTCTCCAGTGTAAATCTGACGAGGACGAGCGATTGGTTCTTTGTCGCGACGCATTTCTTGCCATTGGCTGATCCAACCTGGTAATCGACCTAATGCAAACAACACAGTAAAGAAGTCAGTTGGGAAACCTAGTGCACGGTAAATGATACCTGAATAGAAATCCACATTAGGGAATAATTTACGATCGATGAAATAAGGATCGTTTAATGCTACTTCTTCTAATTTCTTAGCAATTTCTAAAACGGGGTCATTAACACCCAGTTTTTCTAATACTTCATCGGCCGCTTTCTTGATGATTTTAGCACGTGGATCGAAGTTTTTGTAAACTCTGTGACCAAATCCCATTAAGCGGAAAGGATCATTTTTATCTTTAGCCTTATTGATAAACTTGGTTACATCTCCACCGTCTTCTTTAATCAATTCTAGCATTTCAAGTACCTCTTGGTTAGCACCGCCGTGCAATGGTCCCCAAAGAGCATTAATACCTGCTGAAATACTGCTGTATAAGTTTGATTGCGAAGAACCTACTACACGCACTGTGCTCGCAGAACAGTTTTGTTCATGGTCAGCATGTAGAATAAGCAGTTTATTCATAGCGCGAACGATAACTGGATCTGGAGTGTAATCAGGATCAGAAACTTGACCAAAGGTCATGTTCAAATAGTTGGTTACATAATCTAATCGGTTATTTGGATAAACGATAGGATGACCTAAGCGTTTTTTGTAGATCATGGCGCAGATAGTTGGCATTTTAGCCAAAAGGCGTAATACCGTTCTATTGATTGCTTCTTCACCACGATGGGGATTCAATGATTTTGGATAAAACAAACTCAAGGCAGAAATCATGGAGCTTAATTGCCCCATAGGATGACTTCCTGTTGGGAAAGCTTTAAACATTCCTTCTAAACCTTCGTTTACTAGGGTGTGTTCAGTGATTTGTTTTTCGAAATTGGTTAATTGTTGAGCGGTTGGCAATTCACCGTGCAATAAAAGATAAGTTACTTCGATGAAAGAGCAGTGTTCAGCTAAGTCTTCGATTGAATATCCTCTATGACGCAATACACCCAATTCTCCATCCAAAAAAGTGATGGTGCTGGTTGTAGCTCCGGTATTTTTATATCCAGGGTCCAATGTAATATATCCACTTAGACCGCGGAGGTTAGAAATGTCAATGGCTTTTTCGCCCTCAGACCCTTGAATTACTGGTAGTTCGTACTCTTTACCCTCTAAAATGATTTTCGCTGTTTCTGACATGTTGAAGTCTTTAAATCTTCGCTCTATGCAAATATACTTTAAAACAATTTGTGTTTCAAAAGGTTTGAAAAACTTTCAACAAAGGATTCAACAATGAACCACTTATTCATTTGTTTTTGCGGTTTCTAGAAAATAAAGAAATAGCGAAAATAAGGACAGAATTTTAACCTTTTCCAGGAGTATAGTTTTCCAATTCATTAAAACCTTTGGCCGTGAGTTGAAAGGAAGTTTGCAGAATTTCATCTACGTTAATAGTTAAACGTTGGGCATTTTTTGCATCTACTGCCTTAATGTAACGATAGTGAAAAAGCTGACGCACAATATCGATTACCACCGGTTGTGGAAAGGAAATTTCTTCGACCAAATGCTGAACTTTTTCGGCGTGAATTAATCGATTCATCACTTGAATTTCATCGTCGCCAATTTCCAGCATGAGTTTTGATTCAATTAGAGTTGAATTTTTGGGGATGGAATACTATTCTCCAGATTGGAATGCGGTTTCAGGGCGCATTTGAGGGAAGAATAAAACTTCTTGAATGGAAGCTTGATTGGTCAACATCATGGTTAATCGGTCGATTCCAATTCCCAAACCGCTAGTTGGAGGCATTCCGTATTCTAAAGCTCGGATGAAGTCGTGGTCCATCGCCATAGCTTCGTCATCGCCTTTTTCTGCTAATTTCAATTGGTCTTCAAATCGTTCTTTTTGATCGATAGGATCATTTAATTCACTGTAAGCATTAGCAATTTCTTTACCATTAACGAAAAGTTCAAAACGCTCCACCAAGCCAGGTTTGCTTCTGTGCTTTTTAGTTAGCGGGCTCATCTCAATTGGATAATCAGTAATGAATGTTGGTTGAATTAAATGCTTTTCGGCTGTGGCACTAAAGATTTCATCGATTAATTTACCATAACCCATTTTGGTAGTTACTTCGCAACCAATGGATTTGGCAAAATCACCCAACTCTTGTTCTGTTTTGCCATCTATGTTGAAGTTACCATATTTAAGAATAGCTTCTGCCATGGTTAAACGTTGGTAGGGTCGAGCGAAACTAATTGTATTTTCACCCACAATAGCGTTGGTTGAACCGTTTACATCTAAGGCACATTTTTCAAGCATTTCCTCAACAAAATCCATCATCCAGAAATAGTCCTTGTAAGCCACATAGATTTCTAAACCGGTAAATTCTGGATTGTGGGTACGATCTATTCCTTCGTTTCTAAAGTTCTTTGCAAATTCATAAACACCGTCAAAACCTCCTACAATCAAACGCTTTAAATACAATTCATTAGCAATTCGCAAATACAATGGCATATCCAAGGCATTATGGTGAGTTTCAAAAGGTCGTGCAGCTGCACCCCCGTGTATAGCTTGAAGAATCGGTGTTTCAACTTCTAAGTAACCCTTGTCGTTAAAGGTATTTCTTAAACTTTGAATAACCCGAGTGCGTTTCAAGAAGATTTCGCGATTCTGCGGATTTACAATCAAATCTACATAACGCATTCGGTAGCGCGCTTCAGGATCGGTAAATGCATCAAATATTACTCCGTCTTTTTCTTTAGGAAGAGGTAACGGGTTCAAACATTTTGCTAATAATTTTATGGACTTTACATGGACACTAATTTCGCCGGTTTGAGTAGTGAAAACATATCCTTCAACACCAATAATATCTCCGATATCAAAAAGTTTTTTAAATACGGTATTGTACAATTCTTTATCCTCAGAAGGACAAATTTCATCTCGATTTACATAGATTTGAATTTTTCCTACAGAGTCTTGCAATACGGCAAACGCTGCTTTTCCCATAATTCTACGGGTCATTAAACGACCTGCTATAACCACCTGCTGAAACTTTTCAGGATGATTCGGATAATCCTGTTTTATTTCTTCTGAATTCGTGTTAACTGGATACAGTTCAGCGGGATAGGGCTCAATACCTAAAGCACGTAATTCGTCGAGAGATTGTCTGCGAAGTAATTGTTGTTCGTTTAAATTGTTTTCCATGGAAATTCCTGCAAATTTAGCCGATTTGTTTAGGAATTTTTGAGATTCTAGACGAATCAATCAATATTTGTTTGATTTTCTACGGAATTTTCAACAGTATGTTTTGATTTTTTCTCAAAAACGATGGAGGGAGAAGGCAAAGAGAAGGATTTTTGAAATAGAATCATAATTGCTACCCCAACGGTAATACACGCATCCGCAAAGTTCCAAATCGGTGCAAAAAACACGAAATGCTCACCTCCCCAAATGGGTAGCCATTCAGGTAGAACACCTTCCCACAAAGGTGCATAGAACATATCTACTACATTACCTTGAAACCAAGAAGCAATGTACCCGTTTATATCAGCAAAATATACTCCGTAAAATACGGAATCAATGATATTGCCGATAGCTCCAGCTAAAACCATAGATAGCGAAATAGTCAGAAGCACGGGTTGATTTTGTTTGATTACTTTGAGTAAATAAAAAATCCCGAAAATAGAAACAAAAATCCGGAAGAAAGTTAGAATAAGTTTCCCAATTTTACCTCCTCCAAACAGCTTCATGCCATAGGCCATGCCTTCGTTTTCGATAAAGTAAATCTTGAACCAATTACCAAAAAGGTCGTACGATTCCCCATAGATAAAATGGGTTTTTACATAAATTTTTATGGCTTGGTCAATGAGCACCAAAGCACCTAAAGTCAAAAATGCAATGTATGCATTCCTTTTTTGTTCACGATTCAAGTTCAATTCTGACTTTTATTGGTTGGTAAAATAGTTTATCGTTTGGTTTTGGCTTCTACCGTTTGAGTGGTATGTGGTACCAACTTCAATCGTTCCTTAGGAATTAATTTGCCAGTTGTTTTACAAATACCGTATGTTTTGTTTTGAATTCGTACGAGAGCCGCCTCTAAACTTTTAATAAATTTAAGTTGGTGAGCAGCAAGTTGGTTTAGATTCTCCTTTTCAGCGGTATCCGCTCCATCATCTAAGGTTAAATAGTTGTTGTTTGTGGAGTCTGTACCGTTTTCATTTCCATCTTTTAATTGGCCTTGTAAGGTTCTAAATTCGCTTTTAGCTGAGTCAAGTTTAGAAAGAATTAATTCTCTGAACTCTTCTAATTCTTCATCCGTGTAACGTGATTTTTCCTTTTCCATGGTTTCTTCTTCGCTGTATTAGTGGGTTTTCTTGATTAAAGTCCTAAATTAAGACGAATATCGAAGGAGTAATATTCGTTTACTTTTTGGATAATTTCAAAAATACGGCTTTTTCGTAAACATCCGTTTCGTGGGATGTTATGCTTTCATCAAACCTAATCTCGTCGGCCAATACTTCGTTGCAAATATAATCGTTAAAAGTTTTTATTGCATTCTTGATTGAATCTTCTGCATTTAAATCGATTGAAATTCTATCAGTTACTTCAAATTCCAGTTCTTTTCTGAGGTTTTGAACTCGGTTAACAAACTCTCTCGCAATACCTTCCATCAATAAGTCGTCCGTGATGGTAAGATCCAGGGCCACGGTGGTATCCGCGTCACTAGCTACCGTCCATCCGGGCATATCTTTAGTTGTTAACTCTACGTCTTCAAGCAATAATTCAAATTCGGCTCCATTAACCAAAACCGCGATCGATTTATTGGATTCAATATTTCGAATTTGTTCTTGAGTGAAAGCGGAGACTACTTCAGACAATGCCTTCATATTTTGTCCCAATTTTTTACCAAGTGTTTTAAAATTGGGTTTGATATTTTTAACTAATAATTGATTGTCGGCTGATAAATACTCAATTTCTTTGATATTAACTTCACTCTTGATAATATTCTCTACATGCACCAATTCATTTTGCATTTCTTCTGATAATACCGGAATAATGATTTTCTGAAGCGGTTGACGAACTTTCAATCGTTCTTTTTTCCTCAAAGATAAAACCAAAGAACAAACGCGTTGAGCTCGTTCCATTTGACGTTCTAATAGCCCATCAATTTGATCTTGTTGTACCTGAGGCCAGTCTGCTAGGTGAACAGATTTTACTAAAGTTGAAGTTGCAATTTTTGGTGCGTTGATTGCTCGATATAACCAATCAGAGAAAAAGGGAGCAACAGGCGACATTAATTTAGAAATCTCATTTAAGCAAGTGTACAAAGTATCGTAAGCAGCTTGCTTTTCGGTATTTAGTTCACCTTTCCAAAATCTACGACGCGATAAACGAACAAACCAATTGCTTAATTGCTCGCCTACAAACTCCTCAATTGCTCTTGAAGCACGAGTTGGGTCGTATTCATCAAATGATTCGGTTACATCTTGAATCAATGTATTTAGCTTACTCAAAATCCAACGATCCAATTCGGTTCTTTCAGAAAGTGGAATTTCATGAACTTCACTGTAAACGTATTGATCAATATTTGCGTAAATCGCAAAGAATGAATAGGTATTATAAAGCGTACCTAAGAACTTACGTTGGCTTTCAGCAACACCTTCTAAATCGAACTTTAAATTATCCCAAGGTTGAGAGTTGGTTGCCATATACCAACGAACAGCATCGGCACCATATTTGTTAACAGTTGTAAACGGATCAATAGCATTGCCTAGACGTTTACTCATTTTATTGCCAAATTTATCCAGAACTAAACCATTCGCTATTACATTTTTGAACGCAACTTGGTCAAATAACATTACACCCAAAGCGTGTAATGTAAAGAACCAACCGCGAGTTTGGTCTACTCCTTCCGCAATAAAATCTGCAGGGAAGTTTTTCTCAAAAATATCTTGATTTTCAAAAGGCCAATGCCATTGAGCATAAGGCATAGCACCACTGTCGAACCATACATCAATCAAATCAGATTCACGTTTCATCGGCTTACCGGTTGCGCTTACCAACGTAATCTCGTCGACGTAAGGTCTATGTAAATCATTGGTTAAATGCGTTGCATCTTGTTTTAAACCTAGAACTTCATTGGCTTTTAAAATTTCCGCAGATAATTGTTCAATACTGCCAATACATATTTCTTCCGTGCCGTCATCGGTTCTCCAAATCGGCAAAGGAGTTCCCCAATATCTTGAACGACTTAAGTTCCAATCAACAAGGTTTTCCAGCCAATTTCCGAATCGTCCTTCTCCAGTGCTTTTTGGTTTCCAATTGATGGTTTTATTTAGTTCAACTAAGCGATCCTTTACAGCGGTGGTTTTAATGAACCAGCTTTCTAAAGGATAGTACAATATGGGTTTGTCGGTCCTCCAACAATGCGGATAAGTATGTTCATATTTTTCAACTTTAAACGCCTTGTTTTCCGTTTTTAACTTGATAGAAATACGTTCATCTACACTTAAATATTTGTCTCTTCCTTGTTTTTTGGTTTCTTCTGCTTTTTCCTCTTCGGTTAAATAGGATTCTTTTACATATTCACCAGCAAAGTCCTTAACGGATTCAACAAATTTGCCTTTTTTGTCAACTAAAGTTAATGAACCGATTCCATTGGCTTTGGCAGTTCTGAAGTCATCCGCACCAAAACTTGGAGCAATATGCACAATACCTGTACCATCTTCCGTGCTTACAAAGTCCCCAATAATTACTCGAAATGCATCACCATCTTCAGGTTGAGCATATGGCAACAATTGATGATATTTTAATCCTTCAAGTTCAGAACCTTTTTGAGTTTTTACGACTTTCCAGGGGATGTTTTTATCGCCTGGTTTATAATTTTCGAAGTCACCATTTTCAGCATCCGCACTGAAGTATTTTGATTTCAATGCAGCGGCCATGATCACTTTAACCGGAGAACCTGTGTAAGGATTAAATGTTTCGATGGTTTCATAGTCGATTTTAGCACCCACCGCAAGTGCCGTATTTGATGGCAAAGTCCAAGGTGTTGTTGTCCAAGCTAAGAAATATTCATCGGGTTGATCAACGCGTTGGAATTGGGCAACGATAGTGGTATCTTTAACATTCTGGTACGTACCTGGTTGATTTAATTCATGAGAACTTAAACCCGTACCAGCGGCAGGAGAATATGGCTGAATGGTATATCCTTTGTATAAGAATCCTTTATCGTATAACTTCTTTAATAAGGCCCAAAGGGTTTCTACATACGTATTCTCATAGGTTATATATGGATTTTCTAGATCTACCCAAAAGCCGATTCTTTGAGTTAATTCATCCCATTTATCTTTGAAAAGAAGTACATCTGTTCGACATTCCTTATTATAGTCGGCTACAGAAATTTTTTCACCGATATCGTCTTTTCGAATTCCTAAACGTTTTTCTACTTGAAGTTCAATGGGTAAACCATGAGTATCCCAGCCCGCTTTACGTTCAACTCGAAACCCTTGTAATGTTTTGTAGCGACAAAAGATATCTTTCATAGCTCTAGCCATTACGTGATGGATACCGGGCATTCCATTGGCAGAAGGTGGTCCTTCAAAGAAGGTAAACGACTGTGAAGCTGGTCGTTGATTTACACTTTCTTGGAAAATATTATGCTCTTCCCAAAATTTGAGGATTTCATTTTCTATTTCTGGCCAATTCAGTTGTGAACGTGTAGAATACATGGATTTCGAGTGATTTACGAATAAAACTGCAAAAATACGGTATTTATATCAAATGATTTAAGTGATTAGACTGCCCGATATTGAAAAACGATGTAAGGAATTGGAAGAACATAAAGTGGAAGTATTTAGTGGATTTGAATTCGAGTATTTAGGGTAAAAATCGGGAACTTGAAGAGTAAAATAGAAGAAGCCCCGACTTGTCGGGGCTTCTTCTATTTTTTTAATAAATCTGAATTTGGGTATATTAATACCGAAATTCTATATTATGATTTGGAGCAAAAATAGCTCCAGGTAATGATGTTTTAATTCAATTAACGAACAACCAATTTCGCAGATCCAACACCATTTTCAAATGTCATAGAAATCATGTAAATACCGGCAGGTAATTCCAATTGGTATTCGTTATGGTTTCCATTAACCGCTAATTTCTGAACCACTTGTCCGTTCAAGTTCAAAATAGTAGCCTGTGTTAAGTTGTTGTTTTCCCAGTTATTATGAAGAACTAAACGGCCTTCAGTTGGGTTAGGAGCAACAGTTACATTTGTAGCTAAATTTACGTTATTGATACCTACTTTTTCAACCAAACCTAAAGTTACAGCTATACGAGGAGCGAAATAACGTTGTAAAGAATCGATGAATAAATAAGCTCTGCTTTTGCCCATTAATGGATTAGTAGCTTTACCACCTGCTAAAATTGCATCTACATTGAAAATACTTCTTGGTAATTGTTTGATAGCAGTTGTATCCCACCATTCGTAAGGACCCGAAGCATTTTGCATACCAGCAATCGGATACAAACCATCGATACCATCATTTAAAACATTAATGGCACGAGTGTAATCGTCCATTACTTTACCTTTGAACGGAGCTGTATTTCCAAAAGCGTCACAACGTTTCATAACATCGTATCCACCAGAAACCTCAACTACTTGTAAAGTAGTACCTGGCACGTTAACCATTCCGGTAGTGTACGGTGCAAATGGGTCGTAAACTGAATGTGACCACAACATTGGCAATTCACCTTTTTCCAACCAAGAGGTATCTCCCAATGCACCACCAATAGCAAAAACCATTTGTGCATTTGAAGTTCTGCCTGGAGTATTTACATTGTTAAAACCTGGTAATCCACCATAACCCATGCGATCGCCCCAAACTGCGTCATTAACATATGCGGTTCCGTCGTTAGGATTTCTGAATTTGTTGATCTTGATTTCTTCTTGACGATCTAAACTTGCAAATGCAGAAGTGATGTAAGAACCTGTTCCTTGTCCACCAGCACAGATTTTAGTAGTATCAATACCGAATGTATTTCCAAAACTAGCTGCGTTTTCTTTGAACCAACGAATACAACCGCTCAAATCTTGAACACCTTTGTATGCGGCATTGATGATAGTACCTCTTCTTACGGTTTCATCTAATGAACGAGGATCCCAACCTTGTCGGTAAGCCATAGAAGCAACTACGTATCCTTTTTTAGCAAATTCCATACACATAGCCACAGTAGCGCTATCGTCTTTTGCACCGGTTGGGGTGTTGTTAATATAACGAGGAAGGAAACTTCCCGTGTGTAAATAAATTATTAATGGGCGATTTGAAGAGCCATCTTTGGGTTCATATACATCCATTTTTAGTGTTTCCAGCATAAACTGGGGTCCAGGTTTAGTGGTGTCAATGTCACCATACAAAACGGTATAGTTCTGACCGTAAGTAACGTTTTTAGTAACAGAGATCTTACTCGCATCCACTACGTTGTCAACGAAACGGATGTTTTGTGCTTTCATTGAGGTGAAACCCAAAATCAAAGCAGACGCAAAAAGTAGTTTTTTCATCATATTTAGTTATTTCTATTTGGTTCAAAAGTAAATATTTATTTCAATGTTCATACATTATTACATTTTAAAACTAAGTAATTCAGGAATTTAAAATGATTCAATTTAACTCAAATAGGAAGCTGCAATACAACATTCTACCGATGTAAGGACCACCATATACTTGCATTACTGGATTGTTTAAAATGTTGGAACCGCCAGTTTTAATTTGCATGTGGTATTTGGGGATTTCTTTAGCCACCATCAGGTCAACAAGTCCGTAAGATTGAATTTCGCCGGTGAATTGTGGTGAACCCTCGAATAAAAATCCTTGAACCCATTTATAATTAATACTGAACGCCAATTGGTCTAATTTCCATAATTTGATTTTACTGCCACTAAGGCTAACGTTGAATTTGTTTTTTGGAGTATTAAATGCAGGAATGATAGGGTCTTCTTTATCCGTTTTATTTAATTGATTGAAGCTGTAATTAAATCCAGCCGTGTAATTGTCCCCAAAGAAATAATTCAAGCCAATAGAGGTCCCCATTGTAGTTACCGTAGTTTCTGCATTGGTTGCAACTCGGTAAGCTTGTCCACCAATGATTCGGTTAAACTGCGTACTGATTTGAGGATCGTATCCAATTTTATAACCAATAAAATCTTCGTACATGCTGAAATAAGCACTCATGTCAACATTGAGTTTATTTCTTAACAAGAAGGATTTGTATCCAATTTCAATGCTTTTTACCTTTTCTGGAACAACGGGCTTCACATCAAAATATTTTAACAAAGACAAACTCGGTGTTGCTTGCAAGAAATAATCATTTAACGACTCAAGAGTTACCAAATTTTTATACCCGTTTAAATTCCCCAAGAGGATGGCACGTCCTACGTTATAAAACAAATATTGATCTGCTAGTGTGGGATTTCTAACACCCGAACTTAAAGACATTCGATAGTAGGTAATCTTATTGGGAGTATAAACCAAAGAAGCAGCAGGAGAATACACCATGGGAAAATTCTGATTCTTATCCGCGCGGAAGGTTGCATTTAGCTTTAGTTTATTCCGTACAAACTTTCGTTCATACCCAACATAGGCACCAAATTCAAAATTGCGAATAGTACGTCCGTTTGTATCTGAAAAAATAGTACCTGCTGAATTAGGAGTATATAATCTTCCACTACCGCCTATGGTAAAGAAATTTAATTTTTTCAGGGTAAAACGCTGTTCTGCTTGAATGTTATACAAAGCACTTTTGTCGTAGAAACCACTGCCACCTTCTCCAAAACTCTTCTTCGAAGTGATGGCATTTTTCAAAGAATCAAAACGTTCGGTTCCTTCAGCAAATCGGTCGTAAGTAGGATCTAAATGGGGTAAACCTTTGAAATTTTTAGCCTGATTCGCCTTGTCGCGCGTTTCTTGATGCCATTGGAGGATTTTATCCTGGTTTTTAGACAAAACTTCATTCACCATTTTTCTGAAAAGTGCGGTATCGTCGGCAGGGAAAAATTGAGGATAACCAGGCAAAGCTTTTACTTTTCCTGCAATTTTGCTCAACCAATAATTTTGGTAATCACCGCCCCAAAAGTCATCTTTTTTTGTGGCTTCTTGCATAAGAAGTGCAGTAAAAACAGCATCGTAGGTATTTCCGGCATCTTCGTAGGTATTGTATACACGTATGAATCCTTTATTGTGTTTGAATTCAAAGCGATTTTGGAAAAATTTAATATCGTTTAAGCTATACCGATTATCGCCTTGATAAACTGTGGTTCCCATACCGAAATTCGACTGAAAAATGAATTCCTTTTGTTTGTCGTTAAATGGTTTAATGGCAACAGTAGCAGAACTTTTTAGATTATAGGTATTGTAATCAACTAGGTCTTTTTCCCAATAACCATTTCTAAAATACCTTCCCAAGCCTGGGGTTTGGTACATACCAGAAATTGAAGTTTGATCAAATTCACCCGGCCGTAACACTTCATCTCCATAGCGATTTACTGCATCGTAACCACCAGGATTGTTTTTATTTGCCTTAGATTCAAAAACTGGATCGCTGTTGGTTGCTTCCCAATCGTAGGCTTTCATGTAATAAAAATTCCCTTTGAATGCAATTAAATCCCTCTTTTTCTTGTCTTTCCAAACCTTTGCATACCGCAATGAGTTTTCCATTAATTGACGCTCACCCACTTTGAACTTGTAACTGAATCCAGGGGTTTTCCAGGGATCCTTGGTTGTAAGTGAAATCACGCCATTGAATGCACCTGGACCATAATAGGCAGAACTTGCACCTACTACAATTTCTTGAGCTGCAATGTCTAATTCAGAAGCTCCTAAAAAGTTCCCCAAAGAGAAATTCAGTCCGGGACTTTGATTGTCAACTCCATCAATTACTTGAAGTGTTCTTACCGGTGAAGTGGAATTAAATCCTCGAGTATTCACAATTCTAAAACCTAGGGAAGCAGCCGTAATATCCACACCTTTTAAATGTCCTAATGCTTCATAAAAATCCGAAGCAGGAGTTTCCTTGATGGATTGTGCCGACATGCTTTCAACCGTTAAAGGAGATTCTTTCAGCTTTTCTTTTAGTCGGTTCTGCTTAATATTAACTTCTTGAATTCGATCTATTTCTGGAGTATCTGATTCAATAATTTTTTTGTTATTCGGTTGATTACCCGTGGTTTGTCCGAATGATTCAGTGAACAATAATCCCCCGAAGAAAAATACAAGTAGAAAAAGTTTAGGTAATGATTTAACCATACGAATTTTAAAAATAGCGGCTGCTTTTTGTATTTAGCGACTGCGCAATTTAGTGGTTTTCTTTTAAAAGCAATATTTTAAGGGATGTTTCTTGAATTTTTCGTAAAATTGCAGTAAATTAAATGGTTGATAAAAATGTACTTCTGCGGGCTTGGGAATTGATGCAAACGGCGCGATCAATGGCCAAAATTTACGACGATAACCGGCCCATTACCAAATACGTTCATAGCACTTCAAAAGGACATGAAGCAATACAAATTGCAACGGGTTTATTACTAAAACCAGTTGATTTTGCATATCCGTATTACCGCGATGAAAGCATACTTCTGTCGATGGGAATGGAACCCTATGAATTGATGCTGCAGTTGTTGGCAAAAGCCGATGATCCATTTAGTGGGGGAAGAACCTATTATGCTCATCCTTCGTTGAATCGCAGTAACATGCCCAAAATGCCTCACCAAAGTAGCGCAACAGGTATGCAAACCATACCAGCTACAGGTGCAGCACATGGTATAAAATATTTAGAATCACAAAACCTAATTACAAGTGCCGAAAAGCCCATTGTTTTATGTTCTTTAGGGGATGGAAGTGTTACTGAAGGTGAAGTGGCTGAAGCGCTACAAATGGCAGTCTTGCATAAGTTGCCTATCATTTATTTAGTTCAGGATAACGATTGGGGAATTTCCGCATCTGGCGATGAAATGCGTGCCATGGATGCTTTTGAATATGGTTTGGGATTCAAAGGTCTAAGAAGGATTCGCATCAACGGTTCGGATTTCGTACAATGTTACGACGAAATGAAGCGCGCCATTGAGTCCGTTAGAGAGAAACGCGAACCAATGCTAGTTCATGTAAAAGTTCCATTATTGGGTCATCATACCAGCGGTGTGAGATCTGAGTGGTACCGAGACGATTTAGAACAGCATGAGCGATTGGATCCATTGCCAAGATTGAAACAGTTGCTTCTAAGTTTAGCGGAAACAGAAAGCGCATTAGATCAAGTAGCTCTAGAATGTCATGAACGCGTTGTGGCAGATTTTGAAAAAGCTAAAAATGCCGCTGATCCTCAACCAAATACCTTATTGGATCATGTTCTTGCTCCTACTCCAATTACAGAAGAAAGAGGAGTCCGTTGTCCTGAAGGTAAAGATCCAGTAGTCATGGTGGACGCTGCTTTGTTTGCCGTTGATGAAATTTTAAAAAATCATCCAGAAGCATTGCTCTACGGACAGGATGTTGGACATCGTTTGGGAGGTGTATTTCGGGAAGCGGCCACTCTTGCTCAAAAGTACGGGAAAGACCGCGTTTTTAATACACCTATTCAAGAAGCATATATTGTTGGAAGTACCGCAGGAATGAGTGCAGTGGGAGCAAAACCTATTGTAGAAATTCAATTTGCGGATTATATATGGCCAGGAATTAATCAGTTGGTTACTGAGCTGTCAAAAAGCACTTATTTGTCTATGGGTAAATATCCGGTTTCAAGTATTATCCGGGTCCCTACGGGTGCATATGGTGGGGGTGGACCTTACCATTCAGGTACGGTTGAAAGTAGTATTTTACCCATCAAAGGTATAAAAATTGCATATCCCAGTACTGCCGCTGATATGAAAGGCTTGATGAAATCAGCATTCTACGATCCAAATCCTGTTGTCATGTTTGAGCATAAAGGATTGTATTGGAGTAAAGTTCCAGGTACTGAATTGGCAAAAACACCCGAACCATCTGAGGATTATGTAATTCCATTTGGCAAGGGTAGAATTGTGCTATCTGCAAGTTCAGAATCTATAGAAATGGGTGAGTCTTTAGGCGTAATTACGTATGGGATGGGAGTATATTGGGCTCTGAATGCTGCAAAAAATCACGCGGGTAAAATAGAGATACTCGATTTGAGAACGCTTTCTCCCTATGATCATGAAGCTTGCGTAGAATTAGTAAAGCGTCACGGTAAAGTTTTGGTTTTAACCGAGGAAACCATCACCAATAGTTTTGCTCAAGCATTAGCGGGTAGATTAAGTCAAGAGTGTTTTACTCACTTGGATGCGCCTATACAAGCAATGGGAAGTGTTGATGTACCTGCTGTTCCATTGAATATGGGAATGGAAGCACAAATGCTACCCAATGCGGATAAAGTTTCTATGAAGTTTGCAGAAATTCTGTCGTATTAAATTTTTGAAACGACTTCGATCCAAGCTACACTTTTCGAACTCCTAAATTCAAGAAATTTTCTTGCACTTTCGGGGGATGGAAATTCTAGCTCAATCTAAAGTAGATTTCTTATTTCAAAAACCACTTGATAATTTTCAGGGAACTAGGAGTATAAGGAGGGTATTTTTGTTTTAAATCAAACCAAGATGCTGTTTTTACGATGCTTTTCTTGTGTGAAAAAGCATCAAATCCCCATTTTCCATGATATGCGCCAGAGCCTGAATAACCTATTCCACCGAAAGGTAGTTTTGGATCCACTAAATGCATAACTGTATTATTGATACATCCTCCACCAAACGAGTGTTTCAATGTTAATTCTTCTGCAAATTGATCATTGCTTGTGAAAACATAAAAACTCAATGGATTCGGGTGATGTGCAATTAATGCATCAATTTCTGAAGAATCTTTGTATGAAAAAATGGGTAGAATGGGACCAAAAATTTCCTCTTGCATAATGGCTTGAGTCATTTCGGCTCTAACTACAGTGGGTTCTATTTTTCGTTCAGATTCGTTGTGGCTTCCCCCGAAAACAACAGAAACACCATCTAATAACTTTAGAAGTCGGTTGAAGTGAAAGGAGTTTACGATTTGTGTATAATCGGCCGATTGGAATGGGTGCTCATTTTTGTAGTAGAATTCCTGAATAATTTTTTGGAATGTTTCTAGAAACTTTTCTTGAATTTCTTCGTGAACAATCAAATAATCTGGCGCTACACAGGTTTGGCCGCTGTTTAAAAACTTACCCAACGCAATTCTGCGAGCAGCCACTTCTAAATTGGCGTCTTTATGAACGATGCAAGGGCTTTTCCCTCCCAATTCCAGTATGCAAGGAATCAAATAGTTTGCTGCTTGTTGGGAAATAATTTTGCCTACTTGAGTGGATCCGGTAAAGAAAATTAAGTTAGGACGATAGTCTTCAATGATTTTAGGAATTAATGTTTTTCCATCGCCCTCTACAATGGCTACAATCTCAGAAGTGAAACAGTTTTCAATGATTTTTACGAGAATAGCAGATGTATTGGGAGTTAATTCTGAAGGTTTTAAAAGTGCAGTATTTCCTGCAGATATGGCTGCAACCAATGGTGCAAGAAGCAATTGAAATGGATAATTCCACGGCGAAATGATCAAGGTTTTCCCGAAAGGCTGATTAACGATTTTTGCTTGGGATGGGAATAAAGAAATGGAGGGGAAAACACGTTTGGGTTTGGCCCATTTTTCAAGATTTTTAAGTGCATCGCCAATTTCTTGATAAACAAATCCAATTTCACTGCTATATGCCTCAAATTCCCCCTTCCCCATATCAGATTTGAGTGCCTTTAGAATATCACTTTCGTGTTCTTGTATGGTATATTTCAAGCGCTTTAGGTGTTCTTTTCTAGCAGAAATGGATTGAAGTTTGCCAGATTTCAAGGCGAGATTTTGAATTTGAGATAGTTCAGTGAAATTCAACATGACTTTAAAAACAATTAAAAATGGAAAATGATTTACCGTTCAAAATGAATGAATCACCGGATTGTTTGCCTAATAAAATTTTTCCTAGTGGGGATTCAATAGTAAGTGTTTTGAGTTGTATTTGGTTTTTTGCGTTATTCAACTGCTGGATATCCCTTGTGCTATTTAAATTATTTGAATCCAATGAATTAATCGTAGATATGTTAATACGAATATCCCCTAAACTAACCCCAATAAATAGCCACATCCCGTCGGAATTCATATACGTTTCATCGTTTTCTTTTGGGGGATGTGATTTTTGATGCCCAGAAGAATGTGCCATGCTTTGAACATCTTTTTGTTCATAACTTTTTAATGTTGAAATTAGTTGTACAATGGAACCATTGCGAATATGTTGGAATGGATGAATGGTTTTTTCGGTTGAGTTAGAAGATTGAGCAAGTTTCTCCAAGGCATTTTGTTCCCATGCTAATAGCGAATACAATGATTCTAATTGTTCGTTTTTGAGTGACCATTGTGTTTTTGTTCTTTGGATTTCTCCCTGAATCATTTCTCGTTGGGTTTCATATTTGTCGCCAGCACTACTTTTTGTCTCTCCGTACAATGAGGCTTTTTCGGATTGTAGCGTTTCCTCTAATTCTCTAATGGAAGCCTTTAAATGGTCAATAATTTGTTCTATAATGTATTCTCTTGAACGCATGGTTTTCAAAGATACGTTAGGATCTGATTTTGATTCTTAATTTACCGAATATAGCCTTTCAGTTTTTAATAATTTAGAATCCTAAAAGGTATACCTTGAGCAGTTGATAGTTTATTAATTTCTGGGTTGTTAATGAGCCTTTGAATTCTTTTTCAGAAGTTATTCCTTAATTAAATCCCATAAAATTCAATTGAATCAAGTGTCTTTAAACAGCTTCTATTCAGTTATGATGATTCGTGTATTGGATAAAAGTGATGAATCCTACACAGATTAACGTGATTAGGTTGTAATTTTGTGTTTAATATGTCGAATAAATCATTTAGTCTCAACACCATCGAAGAGGCCATCGAAGATATCCGTAATGGTAAAGTAATCATTGTTGTTGACGATGAAGATCGGGAGAATGAAGGTGATTTCCTTACGGCTGCTCGAAATATGACACCTGAATTAGTCAATTTTATGGCAAAGGAAGGCCGAGGATTAATTTGCGTGCCTCTCACGGAAGAGCGTTGCGATGAATTAGGTTTAGAAATGATGGTAGGTAAAAATACAGCCACTCACGAAACTGCTTTTACGGTTTCTGTGGATTTGCTGGGCAATGGTTGTACTACTGGAATTTCGGCTCAAGATCGTTCAAAAACCATCATGGCTTTGATTGATCCTGCAACCAAGTTTGAGGATTTGGGCAGACCGGGACATATTTTTCCTTTAAAAGCTAAAAAAGAAGGCGTTATTCGCAGAGCTGGACATACAGAAGCAGCAATTGATTTGTCACGAATGGCTGGATTTGAACCCGCTGGATGTATTGTTGAAATATTAAATGAGGACGGTACAATGGCCAGATTGCCTGATTTGATTAAAGTTGCAGAAAAGTTTGATTTGAAAATTATTTCGATTGAGGAATTAATTAAATATCGAATTGAGCATGAATCACTGATCAAGCGTGAGATTTCGGTGCAAATGCCTACTAAATACGGAGACTTTGATCTAGTTGCTTTCAGGCAAAAGGATAATGGTCAAGAACATCTTGCGCTTATAAAAGGGGAATGGACATTAGACGAGCCAGTTCTTGTAAGGGTTCATTCAAGCTGTATGACGGGTGATATTTTTGGTAGTTGCCGTTGTGATTGTGGTGAACAATTACAAAAAGCTATGGAGAAAATTGAAGAAGAAGGCAAGGGTGTAATTGTATACATGAACCAAGAAGGTCGTGGAATTGGGTTATTGAATAAATTAAAGGCGTATAAACTTCAAGAACAGGGCTTTGATACGGTAGAAGCCAATATTAAATTGGGTTTTGGAATGGATGAACGTGATTATGGAATTGGTGCTCAGATTTTAAGGGATCTGGGAGTATCAAAAATGCGATTGATGAGTAACAATCCCAAGAAAAGAACGGGTTTAGTTGGCTACGGCTTGGAAATCATCGAAAACGTTCCGCTTCAAGTAGAACCCAATCCACACAATGCAAAGTATTTAGATACCAAAAGAGATAAAATGGGTCACAGTTTAAATAAATAATGGGTGTAAGTACACAATTAATCATTCAAAATGTCGAAAACTAGAACAATCACTCCCGGTGAAATTCCGATTCCGCAATTACATCAGTTTTTAATTGGATCGGTTGCGCCGCGTCCTATTTGTTTTGCCAGTACAATCGATAATAACGGTGTCCCCAATTTAGCCCCATTTAGTTTTTTTAACGTTTTTAGTGCGAACCCACCTATCTTAATTTTTGCACCCAACAACAGTGGAAAAACAGGTGAGCCAAAACATACACTGTTGAATGTAAAAGAAGTTCCAGAGGTAGTTATAAATATGGTGAACTTTGAAATGGTTGAGAAAATGAATGTGGCTGCTGCACCTTGGGAAAGAGGTATAAGTGAGTTTGAAAAGGCCGGTTTTACATCCATTCAATCGGATTTGGTAAAACCCTTTAGGGTGGCAGAATCTCCGGTTCAAATTGAATGTAAGGTTTTAGAAATAAAAGAGATGGGTCAAGGTGGAGGAGCAGGGAATATCGTGATTTGTCAGGTTTTGAGGATGCATATTTCAGAAGAAATACTCAACGAAGAAGGCAAAATAGACCAGCACAAGATTGATTTGGTGGGCCGTTTAGGGGGAAGTTGGTATAGCAGTTCACGCAATGATGCTTTATTTCAGTTGGCTCAACCTATGGTAAAAACTATTGGATTTGACGCATTACCACAAGTAGCAAGAGAAAGTAATGTTTTAACTGCCAATCAGTTGGGACAGTTGTCAGGATTAACAGAATTGCCAACAGTGGAAATGATGAATGAGGCCAAATTGTTGATTGGCAATGGGCATAGAGAAGAAATTGCCAGTAAGTTAATTCAAGACGGTCAGAAGCAGTTGGCATTAGCCGTTTTGATGATATCATAACGAATTAATGATATCAACATGATTGTTTATTTATTTCATTGATAGATATAGCTTTTAGCTTTTGCAAAAAATGCAAAAAACGGTAGTGTTACTTGCATTAAATGCGTTGTACCTTCCTGACATTCTGTGTATCTTTGCGAAATGAATCTCATAGATCAAGTTAATGAAGGCATCAAAACGGCCATGAAAGCCAAAGATGCTGACAAGTTAAGAGCATTACGAGGCATTAAAAGCGCATTTTTACTTCTTCAAACTGCTGAAGGAGCATCTGAAGTAACGGATGAAATGTGCATTAAAGCGCTGCAGAAAATGGCAAAGCAACGACGTGATTCCTTAGAAATTTATGAGCAGCAGGGAAGAGAAGATTTAGCTGATATCGAACGAGTTGAGTTAAAACATATTGAAGAGTTTCTTCCTGCTCAAATGAGCGAAGAAGAAGTAACAAATAAAATTAAAACGATTATTACAGATTTAGGCGTAAGTGGTCCAGCAGCAATGGGCAAAGTCATGCCGTTGGCAATGAGTCAGTTGGGTGGCCAAGCGGATGGTAAGCTTATTTCGAAAATCGTAAAAGAGTTACTTTCTTAATTGGTTCAAAAAAGGGCTTAATTGAATTTGTAGAAAATAGTAGGATTCCCTTTTGGGAAATCGCAAAAATATCTCCCGAAAAATAGAATAAATGACTGGATGAATGTGTGTTTTTAGTTTAGAAAAACTGCAATTTCATCCCCAGAAAAAAACAAAAGAGTAAAATGACAAGAGAAGTTAGAGTGCGCTTTGCGCCAAGTCCCACAGGACCATTACATATTGGTGGTGTAAGAACTGCTTTATATAATTATTTGTTCGCCAAGAAACACAACGGTACCATGATTTTGCGCTTGGAAGACACCGATCAAAATCGTTTTGTTCCAGGTGCTGAACAATATATAAAAGAGAGTTTGGCTTGGGTAGGAATTGAGATTCAAGAAGGCCCAGATCAGGGCGGACCTCATGCTCCTTATCGTCAGAGTGAACGTAAACCCATGTATCGTCAATATGCGGAAGGTTTAATTGAAAAAGGATTGGCATATTATGCGTTCGATACGGAAGAGGAGTTGGAGGAGATGCGTAAGCGATTGGAAGCGAGTAAAATGCAACCTGCATATGATTCCGTTAGCAGAATGTCAATGAAGAATTCTTTAACATTGCCTGCTGATGAGGTAAAGGCACGCTTGGAGCGCGGTGATAACTATGTAATTCGAATTAAATTACCTCGAAAGGAAGAGGTTCGCTTTCATGATATAATCCGTGGTTGGGTAGTTGTGAACACGGGTCAAATGGATGATAAAGTACTGTTGAAAGGTGATGGGATGCCTACTTATCATTTGGCAAATGTTGTTGATGATTATTTAATGGGAATATCGCATGTAATTCGCGGTGAAGAATGGTTACCCAGTGCCCCGTTGCACGTAATGCTTTATCGTTATTTAGGATGGGAAGATGTAATGCCTGAATTTGCACATTTGCCTTTGTTATTGAAGCCTGAAGGGAATGGAAAACTGAGCAAACGAGATGGAGATCGCTTAGGATTTCCCGTTTTCCCGTTAAATTGGACGGATCCAAAAACCGGGGAAATGAGTTCTGGCTATCGAGAGTCGGGATATTTTTCAGAAGCAGTAGTGAATATATTAGCTCTATTAGGCTGGCATCCGTCTGATAACCAGGAAATGTTTAGTATGGACGAGTTGATTCAAGCATTTTCTTTGGAGAAGGTGAGTAAATCAGGTGCAAAATTTGATGTGAATAAAGCATTTTGGTTCAATCAACAGTATTTGAATAAATTTGAAAATTCCGTTGTTTTGGAAATGATTAAGTCAGAATGGGAAGCAACGTATGGTGAGTTGGATTCCGCTGATAAACAAGAATATGCATCCAAAATTATTTCTCTAATTAAGGAAAAGGTTCAATTTGCGAAGCAAATAGTTCCGGCAGCTCATTTCTTTTATAATCGTCCTTCCTTGTATGATGAACAAGTGGTTGCAAAAAAATGGAAGGAGAATACATCGGAATTATTACAAAAGCTCGGAGCATATTTTGTGGCTCATAATGCTGCTTCTGCCGCAGATTTCGAAAACCAATTTAAGTTATTTTGTGAGGAAATCGGTATTAAATCTGGTGAAGTATTGCAGCCAATGCGCGTTTCAGTAAGTGGTGAAGCAATGGGGCCACCAATTTTTGAGATTTTAGCGATGTTGGGCAACCAAGAAGTGTTAAATCGCATCAATGCTTGTGTCGATAAATTGAGTAAATGAGGAATTTATCCTTATTTTCGCTTTAATTTACAGTTTAAAAAAATATTTATACATATACAATGTTCTCGTTTACTAGAATGAATGTAATCATCGGATGGGTGATGTTTTTAGTTGCCTTGGTGGTGTACACGTTAACCTTAGAACCCTCAGTGAGTCTTTGGGATTGTGGAGAATTTGCCTCAGCCGCATACAAATTACAAGTGGTGCATCCTCCGGGAGCTCCGTTCTTTTTGATGGTTGGTAGATTATTCTCTTTGTTTGCAGGTAGTCCTGAAACAGTTGGATTTTGGATAAACATGTTGTCGGCGGTGGCTTCAGCTGGAACGGTAATGTTTACCTACTGGATAACTGTGTATTTCGCTGATAAGTTGGTGGATAAAGATTCAGACAATCGCAATGTACTTATATTTGGAGCGGGTGTTGTTGCCGCATTAACCAATACATTCATAGATTCATTTTGGTTTAGTGCTGTTGAAGCAGAGGTATACGCATTGAGTTCATTCTTTACGTCCTTAACATTTTGGGCTGTTTTGAAATGGTATCAAATGAGCGATGACCGATATGCAGATCGTTGGTTGGTGTTTATTGCCTTTATGATTGGTCTTGCATTGGGAACGCACATGTTGAACTTATTGGTAATTCCGACTGTTTGTTTGGCCTATTATTTCAAAAAGTATACAGTAACACAAAAAGGCCTTATTTTGGCATTGGGTGCTGCTGCGTTGGCATTGGGCATTGTAATGAAAGTAATTTACCCAGGTATTCCTTGGTTACTTGCTAATCTAGATCGATTGTTCGTAAACAGTTTCGGAATGCCGTTCTATGCTGGTGCTATTGCTGCTATCGTTTTAGTTTACGGAGGTATTATTTACTTACTTAAATATACTGAAGACAAAGGGAAACACAATTTGAATGTGATTGTTTTGGCTACGGGTTTCGTGATTTTTGGATACTCTTCTTATGCCATGGTTATTATTCGTAGTATGGCGAATCCTTCCATCGACATGAACAATCCAGAAGATCCGTACAAATTTTATGGTTACATTACTCGTGAACAATACGGTGATAGACCTTTGGGTTATGGTCCTTATTTCAATGCGCCTCAAACCGATTTTACTATAAAAGGTCAGCGTTACTTCAAAGGTGCTGATAAGTATGAGAAAGGTGGGGATATCTACGAGCCAGTTTATGGTCCTGTAGATTTAGACCAAGATGGCATGGTGGAGGATTATAATACTATTTTCCCTCGTATGGGTAAGAGTAATAAGCCTAATGATGCACGTGGTTTCCGTTCTTATGGTGGTATGCAAGAAATTCAAAATGAAATTGACGAGTTGAATTCAATGAAGCAACAGAAAAAGTTGACACCAGAAGAGGAAAATCGATTACAACAATTGAATTACCAAATTCCAAGTTTTGGAAATAACTTGACCTATTTCTTTAACTATCAGGTTAGATATATGTACTTACGATATTTCATGTGGAATTTTGTAGGTAGATTTAATGATCAACAAGCAGTTTCTGGAAACACCCGTTTAGATGGAAACTGGTATTCTGGAATTCCATTTGTAGACAAATTCGTTGTAGGCGATGTAAATGAAATGCCCGATTATTACCAAAATCAAAAAGCGAGAAATGCTTATTATTTCCTTCCTTTGATTTTGGGGATGTTGGGTCTCGTTTTTCAATACGGTAAGCGAAATAAAGAATTCTGGTTGATCATGACCATGTTTATTTTCACGGGAGTATTGATTGTTGTTTACACCAATCAGCCACCATACGAGCCACGTGAACGTGACTATGCTGTGGTAGGTTCATTCCAAATATTCTGTATTTGGGTTGGATTAGGAGTGATTTCACTTGCAGACATCCTCAAGAAGTATTTAGGTAAAACAGCAGCTTTAGTGTCGGCTGTGGCGAGTTTGGTATTGGTACCGATTAATATGGGAGCTCAAAACTGGGATGATCACGATCGTTCTGGTAGATACATTGGTATAGATATGGCTAAAAACTTCCTAGAACAGTTAGAACCGAATGCAGTTTTGTTCTGTAATGGTGATAACGATACGTATCCTTTGTGGTATGCTCAGAATGTGGAAGGAATTAGAACTGACGTACGAATTATAAATCAGGCTTTATTACCTACTGAATGGTATAGCTCGGTGTTGTTAGATACGGTTTATAAATCTACACCGCTGCCATTAACGTTAACAAAAGAAGATTTACAAACGGGAAGTTTTGAGTACGGAATACCTGTAAATAGAAAAATTGCCAACTCCAGAAACTTAGAATCAATTATTTCTGAAATTAGAGATTTGAGAAAGAAAAATGGAGGAGTAACTGAGAATATTAGTTGGGATGGCTCCAAAGTTTATGTGAAAGTAAATAAACAGGCAGTTATTAATGCTGGTGTAGTGGCTAAAGGATATGAGAACTTAATAGTTGATAGTATAGAGTTTTCCATTGGGCAAGAGTATTTGTCTAAAGGCGACTTGGTAATCTATGATTTGATTTCTACCATGTCTAAGCAAGGTTGGAAACGCCCAATTTATTTTACTTCTGTATCAGGTTATGATTTTGCAGGTTTGAATAATTACTTGCAATTAGAAGGGTTGGTTTACCGTTTAGTTCCAATAAATGGAGGGTCACAAGGTGGTCAACCTAATCGCATTGAACAATTTAAGCTTTATAATAATTTGGTGAATAAGTTCCGTTATTATGGAATGAAGGAAAAAGAGAATTTCTACTTAGACGATAAAGCGGCTTATGTTCCAGCGGATTTGCAGCAGATGGCTCTACTTCTAGCTTCTTATTATGGTGAGAAAGCGAATTATATTGAGCAAATGCGCAAACAATTTGCATCCAATCCTGAAATGATGAAGTCACCGGCTCCAGAGCCTGGCTTCGGAACAGCTGAGAATTACTTTAATTTTTATAAGGATTCTGTAGAAACGTTTAAGAAACGTGGAATTGAGGTATTGAATCATATTCGTAAAGAAATTCCAGAAAAAGTAATGCCCTTGAGAAGAGAATTCAAAGTAGAATATGGAATTGCGTTGATGACATTAGGTGATTTTACTGGAGCTAAGAAGATTCTTGATGAGAGTATAGCGGAGAATATTCAGTATCATAATTTCTTTGCAAAATCGATTGATGAAAGTGGAGAAGGTGGAATGTTTGCACAGCGTGAAATTTATGTTTCAGAAGATTTGATCAAGAGAATAGTAAATACCGTTCAAGCGAAAGGTAAAGCGGATTGGGCTGCTGAGTACAAAAGAAAAACAGCATCGTTTGTTAAATATTAAGAGTATATTCAAATAAAATTGTAAAGGAGTTGCATTTCGGTGCAACTCCTTTTTTTCATTATGATAAAAGAAAAGAATAAAACGCTGATTTATGGAATACATCCTGTAATTGAAGCATTGGAATCGGGAAAAACCATTGATAAAGTTTGGTTACAAGAGGGGCAACTACAGGGTCAATTAGCTGAAATAATTAGTATGTTATTGAAGCGAAGAATTCAGTGGAAACAGGTTCCTAGCGCTAAATTAAATTCCTTAGTTAGAGGGAATCATCAAGGTGTAATACTATCATTGTCTTCAGTAGATTTTGCTACATTAGAGAATGTTGTTGCAGATGCTTTCGCAAATGGAGAAGACCCATTCATTCTAGTTCTTGATGGAATTACAGATGTTCGTAACTTTGGTGCCATTGCTAGAACAGCTTCATGTTTAGGTGTGCATGGTATTTTAGTGCCTGAAAAAGGAAGTGCACCAATAGGTCCCGATGCGGTAAAAACATCGGCAGGTGCATTATTGAAAATTCCAGTTTGCAGAACGACTTCCATGTATCATTCATTGAAGTATTTACAAAATAGTGGTTTGAAAGTGATAGGTGCAACTGAAAAAGCACAGGATGTAATTTACAATTCTGATTTGCAAGGTCCGGTTGCGCTAGTTATGGGGAATGAGGAAACCGGTTTAAGTTCTGATACGCTTAAACAATGTGATATCATTGCTAAAATTCCTCAATCTGCAGGCGGTGTCGATTCATTAAACGTATCTGTTGCAACGGGAATGTTTGTTTATGAAATATTTCGTCAGCGTACTAAATAGTTGATTATCGATGTTCATTAATTATTGAATTTTGCAAAAAGTACTCCAGGACACATGATTAGAAACATTCAAATGGTTGATCTTCAAAGCCAATATCAAAAGTTGGCGCATGAAATCAATCCAAGAATTCAATCGATCATGCAAGCTGGACAGTTTATTCAGGGTCCTTCGGTCGGATTCTTTGAAAAAGAGCTTCAAGATTTTTTGCAAGTAAAGCATGTAATTGGGGTTGGTAACGGAACCGATGCACTTCAATTGGCTTTTATGGCATTGGATTTACAAGCGGGTGATGAGGTTATTTTACCCGCATTTACCTATGCGGCATTGCCTGAAGTGCTGTTGCTACTCAATTTGAAGCCTGTTTATGTTGATGTGGATGCATCAAGTTATTGCCTCGATGTTAATCAAATTGAACAGAAAATCACAAATAAAACCAAAGCCATTGCCCCTGTTCATTTATTTGGTACTGTTGCTGGGATGGAGACAATAAATCGGATTGCAAAAAAATACGATTTATTCGTGGTTGAAGATGCAGCCCAAGCAATAGGTGCTCAATATTGTAGCGGTAATACTTTTGGATTTGCGGGTTGTTTGGGAGATGTTGGAACCACATCGTTTTTCCCCAGTAAAAATTTGGGGTGTTACGGTGATGGCGGTGCAGTTTTTACTAACAATGATTTAATCGCGGAAAAGGTGAGAAAACTCGCAAATCACGGACAATCTAAAAAATATTACCATGAATGGGTGGGAGTGAACTCTCGCTTAGATACCATTCAAGCGGAGATTTTAAGAGTGAAACTGCCGAAATTAATCGAATTCAATATTTTAAGAAATAAAATAGCACAGAATTATTTATCAGGTTTGGCCAATATTGAGGAACTCATTTTGCCATCAAAGTCTAATCAGTCAACCCATGTTTACCATCAATTTACGATGCGTATTGTAGAAGGAGCACGTGTGCGTGAACAATTTAGGAATTATTTAACATCCAAAGGTATTCCAAGCATGGTTTATTATCCGTTACCTTTGCATAAACAAACGGCTTATTTCCAAGAAGTTTTCTTGCCGGTGAGTGAGAAATTGTGCGAAGAAGTAATCAGTTTGCCAATTTGTCCTGAGTTAACCCCAGAAAATCAGGATTATATTATCAGTACGATTAAAGAATATTTTAAAAAAATTAAGTTATGAAAATTGCAGTTATAGGAACCGGATACGTAGGTTTGGTAAGTGGAACTTGTTTCGCAGAAACGGGTAACGAAGTTATTTGTGTTGATATCGACCAAACTAAGGTGGATCGATTAAGTAACGGTCAAATTACCATATTTGAACCAGGCTTAGAAGTACTCTTTAAACGAAACTTGAAAGAAGGTCGTTTGAAGTTTACTACTAAAATTGAAGATGCAATACAAGACAGCATAGTGATTTTCCTAGCCTTGCCAACACCTCCAGGTGAGGATGGTTCAGCAGACTTGCGCTATGTATTAGGTGTTGCGGACCATTTGGGTAAAATTATGACTGATTACAAGGTCATTGTTGACAAAAGTACTGTTCCTGTTGGAACGGCTGATAAAGTAAAAGCGGCTATCGCAAACAATTTTAAGGGAGAGTTTGATGTGGTTTCCAACCCTGAATTCTTACGCGAAGGTGTTGCAGTAGATGATTTTATGAAGCCAGATAGAGTAGTAATTGGAGCGGAGTCGGATCGTGCTTTCGAAATCATGGATGAATTGTATGCCCCATATGTTAGACAAGGAAATCCTGTAATGCATATGGATACGAGAAGTGCGGAATTAACAAAGTATGCTGCTAATAGTTTCTTAGCAACTAAGATTTCATTTATGAATGAAATTGCTCGTTTGTGTGAATTAATGGGTGCAGATGTTGATATGGTTCGTAAAGGAGTTGGTAGCGATGACAGAATTGGTAAGCGTTTTTTATTTCCAGGAATAGGTTATGGTGGAAGTTGTTTCCCAAAAGATGTGAAAGCATTAGTTCACAGTGCTTCTGAAGTTAATTACGACTTCAAAATTTTAAAGGCTGTTGAAGACGTAAATGCTTCACAAAAAAAGGCATTATTGCCTAAAATAGATGGTTATTTTGGATCGATTGAAGGTAAAACTGTAGCTCTTTGGGGATTGGCATTCAAACCCAATACAGATGATATACGAGAAGCTCCGGCACTTGAGATGATAGATGAATTGAAATCAAGAGGTGCTCATATTCGAGTTTATGATCCAGAAGCCATGGTGAACGTAAAAAATACCATATCTACAGAAGTTGAATATTGTGAATCACCTTATCAAGCAGTTGAAAATGCTGATTTCTTAGTAATTGCAACGGAATGGCCTGAATTTAGAACTCCCGACTTCTCAAAATTGAAATCGTCTCTCAAGAATCATGTAATTTTTGACGGTAGAAATCTCTATGAACTTGATACCATGAAGAAACATGGCTTTGTATACTTTAGCATTGGAAGATCAGATATTAAATGAAAAAAGAACGTGTACTTATAACCGGAGCAGCAGGTTTTTTAGGTTCTCATTTATGTGACCGATTTATTAAAGAGGGTTACCATGTTATTGGCATGGATAATTTAATAACCGGTGATTTAAGAAATATTGAACATCTTTTTGGATTAGCCGATTTTGAATTTTATAACCATGATGTAAGTAAATTCGTTCATGTGCCAGGTGAATTGAAGTATATTTTGCATTTTGCATCTCCCGCAAGTCCAATTGATTACTTGAAAATACCCATTCAAACATTAAAAGTGGGTTCTTTAGGAACACATAATTTACTGGGGTTAGCCATGGCAAAAAAAGCCAGAATTCTGGTTGCTAGTACTAGTGAAGTTTACGGCGATCCGACCGTACATCCCCAAACCGAAGATTACTGGGGTAACGTGAATCCAGTAGGTCCAAGAGGAGTTTATGACGAAGCGAAGCGTTTTCAAGAAGCGATGACTATGGCCTATCATACCTATCACGGATTGGAAACCCGGATTGTCCGCATTTTTAATACTTATGGACCTAGAATGCGACTAAACGACGGTCGTGTTTTACCCGCATTTATGGGACAAGCATTGAGGGGTGAGGACTTAACAGTTTTTGGAGATGGAAGTCAAACACGTAGTTTTTGCTTCGTAGATGATTTAGTTGAGGGTATTTATCGATTGTTGTTAAGTGATTGTTCTGATCCGGTAAATGTTGGAAATCCAATGGAAATTACCATAGCTCAGTTCGCTGAAGAAATAATAAAATTAACTGGTACAAATCAAAAGGTAATCTACCAACCCTTACCTGTGGATGATCCTAAACAAAGACAACCCAATATTGATAAGGCTAGATCCATTTTGGGTTGGGAACCGAAAGTAAGTCGGGAAGAAGGTTTAAGAATAACTTGGGAGTATTTCAAATCTTTACCCAAAGAAAGATTGTACGAAGAAGCGCATCATCGAGATTTTAATGCCAATTGACCACAAGCGGCATCAATATCCTTACCACGGCTTCTGCGTACATTAACAATGAGTTTTTGATTGGATAACCCATCAGCAAAATCATCCAAACGACTGGTGGGTTGATAATCGGCAGTAGATATGGGGTTGTATTCTATCAAGTTGATTTTGGACGGGAATTTACGTGCAAATTTCGCTAGATTTCGTTCATCCTCGATGGAATCATTTACACCGGCAATAACGGTGTATTCTAGTGTTGGTCTGACTCCAGTTTTGTCATACCAATAATTCAAACTTTCTGCCAATAATTCCAATGGATTGCTATCGTTAATGGGCATGATTGCGCTTCTAGACTCATTATCGGCTGCATGTAAACTAAGTGCAAGATGGGTTTTAACTCCATCATCGGCCATTTTTTGAATCATTTTTGCAATACCCGCTGTGGAAATGGTAATTCGACTGGGACTCATCCCCAAACCATCAGGTGAGGTGATAACATGGATGCTTTTAAGTACTTGTTGATAGTTAAGCAACGGTTCACCCATACCCATGTAAACTATATTATCGAGTTTTTTGCCTCTATGTTCTTCAGCAAGCTGATTGATAAGTATAACTTGATCGTATATTTCTGCGGCAGTAAGATTTCGTTCCCGTTTTAGGTAACCCGTAGCACAAAATTTACAATCTAATGAGCATCCAACCTGGCTACTTACACACGCCGTGGTTCTTTTAGATGTGGGAATTAATACACCCTCAACTCGGTTACCATCATGTAATTTAAAAACCACTTTAATGGTACCATCAGACGAATATTGAGCTAATTCAATTTTTGTTGTATGAAACGTAAACTGATCAGTTAAAACATCGCGCAAGCTTTTGGGTAAATTTTGCATTTCATCGAAGGACTGAACTCCTTTTTGCCATAACCACTGCCAAATTTGTTTGGATCTGAAAGTTGGTTGTCCCAATTCCTTTAATTGTTCCGTAAGTTCAGACAGGGTTAAATCACGTATATCCAAACGTTTCTTTCCCTGTACAACGGTTGGTTTGCTTTCTGGGGATGATAATTCTAAATTCTCTAAAGATGCTGAATCATCCTTGGATGTAGGGTATTCCTTGTTATTTGATTCTTCAGGCAAATTCATAAGAAGTGGTTTGTTTAATTGATAGCTATAAATGGTAATATAGAAATGTTAAAAGATCAAGATGCTCAGCTTAATGATCAAGATGCTCAGCTTAATCTCGAATTTTGATTATTTCTTTCTATAGAAAATACTGATGGGTACACCTGTTAGTGAATATTCATCACGTAATTTGTTTTCCAGAAAACGAGTATATGAATCGGCCACGTATTGGGGCAAATTACAAAATAGAGCAAAAGCAACTCGTTTACTTGGTAATTGTGTAACAAACTTTATTTTAACGAATTTACCCTTTTTACTTGGTGGAGGGTAGTTTTCAATAACATTTAATAGGTATTCATTCAATTTGTGAGTAGTAATTTTTGTACTCAAATTCTCATACACTTGAAGCATAGTTTCCAATGCTTGGAAGATACGTTGCTTATTTAATGCGGAGATATACATAATCGGCACATCTACAAAAGGTGCAATTCGATCTTTGATCATTTGCGTATATTCTAGATGCGTGTTCGATTCTTTTTCGACAAGATCCCACTTGTTTACAAGTATCATTACACCTTTACCCAAACGGTGCGCCATCCAGAAAAGATTGAGATCTTGAGCCTCCATCCCTAAAGTGGCATCCAAAACCAACACCACAACATCCGCATTTTCCAATGCACGTAATGAGCGCATTACAGAATAGAATTCAATATTTTCATGGACTCGACTTTTTTTACGAACACCGGCAGTATCTATCAATACTATTTCTTTGCCATAGGCTTTGTATAGTGTATCAATGGAATCTCTTGTTGTTCCAGCAATATTGGTAACGATATTTCGGTCATGTCCAAGCAGTGCATTGATTAAACTACTTTTACCAACATTGGGTCTCCCAACAATTGCAATCCTCGGTAAATCTAAAAATTCTGCTTGAGGTGCAGCTTCTTTTTCTAATTCAAGGTGCTTAACAACCTCGTCCAATAGCTCACCTGTGCCTGAACCATTAGTAGCTGAAACTTCGAATATATGTTCAAATCCCAGAGCATAAAATGCTGGAGCTTCAAGTCTTAGTTTTTCATTATCAACCTTATTTACCACTAACACAACAGGCTTTTTGTTGCGGTGTAATAGTTTCGCAAATTCTTCATCCAACGGGTGAATATCCGATTGAACATCAACCATGAAAATTAAAACTGCCGCTTCTTCAATGGCAATGTGTACTTGTTCACGGATAGCAGTTTCAAATAAATCGGTGCTATCTGGCACAAATCCGCCGGTATCAATTACAGTAAATTCAACACCGTTCCAATCACTTCTACCATAATGACGATCACGGGTAACACCACTGAAGTCATCAACGATGGCTTTACGTTCGCCCGTAAGACGGTTGAACAGGGTACTTTTTCCTACGTTGGGCCTTCCTACAATGGCTACAATTCGACTCATTCTGCAAAGATAGACAGATTTTTAGGAATCATAAGAAAAGCTCGAGTAATGAGGAGAAAAATAGGTCGAATGGAAGTATGTTACATAATGTTACATGTTGTGATACAAGCATACATAATTTAGCGAATATAGAGGTATCGAAGTGCTGTGATAAGCTAAAAAAAAGTCCTAATTTTGAATGATTTATTACTTATTTTCTTATTCAGCTCTTGATTCACTTTAAAAATCACTTGTAGTTGAAGAGGCGAAGCAATGCCAAATTTTTTTATCAATGCAGCAAAATTGAATGATTTGTTATAATTTGCTGCAACATTCTTTTATTTAATACTTTTTGAAAATCAGTAAAATTCACATGGTTAAAATTAACCGCTTAAAGTCCTTTTTTGTTTTAACCACTGCTCTATTTTCAACATTCGTTGTAAGCTCATGTGGTGGAAATAAAAAACTCGCATATTTCGGAGGGATAAAGGATAGCACCATTATAGACTCCGTTTATTTGAAAGAAGTCCGAATAAAGAAAGGAGATCAACTTTCAATAACCATTGCCAGTTTAAATCAAGAAATTGATAATATAATAAACAAAGCAAATAGTATTGGTGGGGTTGGTTCAACGGGTGGTGAATCACAAGCAGGCTATTTTGTTACTGAGCAAGGATTACTTCATCTGCCCAGAATTGGCACCCTTAAGGTCGAGGGAATGACACATGCAGATCTGACAGATACCCTTCAGATATTGTACAAAGAATACGCCAAAGATCCTATTGTTTCGGTGCGATTAATGAATTTTCGAGTAATTGTTTTAGGGGAAGTAAATCATCCAGGTCAAATTACCTTCAGCACTACCAATGTAGATATATTCGAAGCTATTGGAAAGGCGGGCGATTTAACACAATTTGGAAGAAAAGAAGATGTTTTGTTGATTCGACAAACGGATTCAACCAGAATAGCTCGAAGAATTGATTTAACTCAGTCTAGTATTATTGGTTCTCCAGTTTATCAATTACAATCCGGTGATTTGATTTATGTTGAAGCAAGTCAGGCAAAGAAAAATACATCGAGTTTAACATTTCAATTATGGCCTATGGTTAGTGGAAGTTTAACATTGATAGTAGCGCTGTTGGGATTTGCAATTAGAATTTAATGAAGAAAATAAATCCAGCATATAATCCTTACGAAATTCTTAGAAAGGTCCTGTTACCATATTGGCCCATCTTTGCTATTTCTGTAGCAGGCGCATATTTAATCGGGAAAACCTATTTGCGATTTCAATTGTCAGAATTTCAAGTATTTGCAAGGTTATTGATAAAAGAAGAAGGAGGAATAGAAAGTGCGTTACTCCGAGAATTGAACATTGAATCACCTGCTAAATTAGTAGATAATGAAATTGAAATATTAAAATCGAGTAACATCACCGATGATATCGCCAAAAATATCAATGCTTATGTAAGAATCACTCAGAAAGGGAATTTTCAATCTGTGGTAATGCCTTATGATTTCCCAATAAGATTTGAAGCGCTAAAAGAAGATTCTCTATTAGAACTTCCTAATAAAATAATTCGCATAGCTGAAAAGGGTAAGTATTTTACAATCGATGGTAAAAAGTACCAACCCAGAACTCAGATTGTGAATTTTGAAGGCTTTGATTTTAGAATGGAAGTAGATCCGGTAGCTTTAGCTAATGTAATTACTTCGACTGACTATAAACTGGAAATTATTTCGGCACAAGGTGCCTCGCAAAGTATAGGTAAGAGATTGTCTGCCATTAAAGTAGGAAAGAACACGTCAATTATTGAGGTTAGTTTCATAGACCCAAATGTCCAAAATGCAACGCAAATTTTAAACGAAGTATTAAATGTTTATACAGATGCATCAGTTACTGAAAAAAGAAAATCAGCACAATATTCTTTAGATTTTATTGATCAAAGGTTGCGTTTAATTAACGGAGAACTAGATAGCGTTGAACGAAATATTCAAAATTTTAAATCGTCGAATGGAATAGTGGATATTAGTTCACAAGCCGCACAGTACTTAAGTAATGTTAGAGAAACAGACGAACGATTGGCAAATTTGAATTTGCAATTTTCTATTTTGGATGATATTGAAAAGTACATAAGTGGTAAATTTAACAATACTGGGATTGTTCCTTCAATGATTGGGATTGAAGGACCCATGTTAAATACACTGTTACAAGATTTATATCGATTGGAAACAGAGTTATCCAAGCGCAAAAAAATATCTGGGGTTCGCGATGAAATTTACATTGGTTTAGAAGAAGAAATTGCTAAAACGAAAAGAGGCATAAAAGAGAATATGGCTAATATTCGGTCGAATTTAATGGTTACAAAAACCGTTATTGATCGTGAATTGTCAAAACAGAACTCATTGTTAAGCAGTTTACCACAACAGGAACGAACTCTTGTTGACATTTCAAGACAGCAAAACATAAAGAATCAAATTTATACATTTTTGCTGCAAAAACGAGAAGAGTCAGCGATCTCTTATGCTGCAACTGTCTCAGATATTCGAATAATAGAAAGAGCATTTGGTGGTACACAGGTAGGACCTAAAACTCAATTAACCTATGTGATTGGTTTTTCTCTTGGGTTACTAATACCATTTATTTTCCTATATATCTGGAAATTTATGAGCCCTAAATTACAATACAGAGATGAAATTACGTATTTAACGGATGTGCCCATCGTAGGTGAAATTATAAATGATCCAGAGAGACGGAAGATTGTAGTCGGATTGAAAGACAGAGGACTAATTTCGGAATCCATGAGAACTTTAAGAACGAAATTGGGAATCTTTTTTAAAAATCCTGGAAAAAAAGATATAGTTTCAGAAGAACGTGCAAAGTTTATATTAGTGACTTCGAGTATTCCGGGTGAAGGTAAAACATTTGTATCAATTAACTTGGGTGTAAGTTATAGTTTGACCGGAAAGAGAGTTGTTTTAATTGGTGCTGATATGAGAAAGCCTACTCTTCACAAAGTATTTGAAATCAATTCAAGAAATGGTTTAAGCAGCTTTTTATCAGGAACAGTAGATGTTGAGAGTGTAATTTTCCCGACCGAGTATGATAATTTATTTATAATTCCTTCAGGTGTTATTCCACCGAATCCTACGGAATTGTTTGAATCAAACAAAATGGATGAACTTTTCCGGTATTTAAAGGATAATTTTGATGTAGTCATTTTAGATACACCTCCTTTGGGATTAGTTTCTGATGCTGAGTTACTGGCAAAGTATACAGAAATGACTTTATTTGTTGTTAGACAGAATAAGACTTTTAAGGAAGCAATTATTGAAGTAATTAATAAAGCCAATGATTCGGGTAACTTCCAAAATATGGGAATCATTTTTAATGGTATTAAACCAAATGGTATAGGAAGATATGCATATTACGGATACGGTTATGGTGGATATGGTTACGGATATGGATACGGGTATTCGGGATATGGTTATTACGGAGGTGGTGTGAAGAAAACGGGTTATGGCTATTTCTTTAAGAGCTTATTTAAAGGAATGAAAAATTAAATAGCCTGAATCAAGGTGTTCAAATAAATACCAATAAATTGACAATTTTTAATTATTACAAGTTTTTTAGCTCTTTTTCAAGATATAGACTTTTCGTTTTAATATTTTTGAATTTATCATTAGCCATTATTGATATCTTATTGTCGATAGTGCTAATTCCAACTTTAATGGCACTTTCTGGTGTTCAGATTGAAGGGTATGACCGCATTTTTAGTGCATCCAAGTTATTAGGCATTTCTATGGATACCACGGCTGCGCAATTAACGGTACTGGTGACAGTAGTACTCGTTAAAACTTCATTTGCTTGGTTCGAATCCTTCTATTATACAATCACGATTGAAAGAATTTTGAATTCAGTAAGGAAAAATCTATTTGAAAAGGTAAGTAAGTTAGGATATCAAGATTTCATCAAGTTTAATTCAGGTGAGTTGTCGAATGTTTGTGTTACGGAAGTAGAGAAAATGTTTTTTTCCACGCGAAGTTTTATTCAAACAATCCAAAGTGCTATACTATTAGTTGGTTACTTTATTGCTGTTATTAATTTGAATTATAAAATATCTATCATATTCGTAATTTCATCTGCTTTAATATTTATAATTTACCGTAAGGTCGTAAAGTTTATCAGTACTTATTCTCACAATATTTCAGATGACTCTGCCAGATTGAATCATATACTCCTCCAATATTTTGCAAATTATAAATACATTAAAATCAGTGATATAGTTGGTTCATATTCTTTTTTTGTTGAGAAGGAAATTCATAACGTAGAGGAGAATCGAAGAAAAATAGGACTGTTGAATGGTATAATAGTAGCTATTAGGGAGCCTGTGGTAGTCATGATTATTTTAGTTTGCTTATTGTTTAATTTTTACTATATCAAAGTTGATTCGGCTATTTTGGTTTCAATATTGTTTTTACTCTATCGAGCATTAAATTCAGTCAATAATTTACAAGTGGCATGGGGCAATTTTTTAGCTAGTTCAGGAAGTGTAAATAAGATAAATTCATTTATTGTTGAGCTAAATGAAATGATTTCTATTGAAAATCAGAAGAATAGAATAATTCAGACAGCACAACTTTCAATAAACTCAATCACTGATGGTGTGAAAGGTAATTCTGATAAAATAGAAGATAGTACAAGTGAAATTTCAACCCATGATTCACAAGATGTCCATGATAGTGAAATGGTTATATCACCCATTGGACCGAAAATATGTTTAGAGAATGTTAGTTTTAGCATTGGAGAGAAAGAAATAATTAGAAATTTTAATAGTGAATTTGAGTCTGGAAAACTCTATATAATTAAGGGTCCTAGTGGCAGTGGTAAATCTACTTTAATCAATTTAGTTAGTGGACTTTACCAACCTGATAGTGGTAAAATATATGTAGTTAATAAAAACAAAGAAAATGGTACAAATTGTAATACTAGAATTTCTTATGTGGGTCAAGAGGCTGTGATGTTTTTAGATAATTTATGGAACAATATCACATTGTGGGAAAAAGATAGAATTAACCCTGAAAAACAGCGGAGATTTTTAGAAGTATTGAATCGAGCAAATCTATCGGAGTTAATAAACATTCATTACGGTAATCAGCATGGCTCTTTTGATTCATTAGCAGATTTGTCTATAAATGAGAGCGGTAATAATTGGAGTGGTGGACAACGGCAGAGGATAAATATAGCTCGTGAAATTTATAAAGATTCGGATATCTATATTTTCGATGAAAGCACAAGTGCATTGGATTCTGAAAATAAAAAAGGTGTGATACAGACTATACAGAATTTAGCAAAATCAGGTAAAATTGTTTTGTTTATTTCACACGATGATCAATTTGACTCGCTTGCTGATCAAATAATAACACTTTAGATATTATTGAAAGATAAAAGTTTTTTAAATTGGTTTAGTTCCATCAAATGGAAACGAAAACCGATCCTTTTTTATACGGAACATCGTCAGACAATTCCAATTATTCAGGAAAACAAAAAAGATTTTGTTTTAATCAATTTTGTTCAATTGTGGAAATTCTTACGGATTTTCGGAAAAACAAATTCATCCAAATTAAGAGCAAAGGTCTATTATCTAATTTTAAAAACACTCAAACCAGAAGTTATAATTGATATTAACTGGATTGGTAGGGTTGCCATGATTCATCATATTTATTCAAGAAAGAATAGGGTCAAGTTAGTGGTAGTTCAACATGGTTTTTACACCGGCGGATATATTAGTAACCGATTTCCTGAAGGACGTTGGCACAAAATGGCTAGGTGTACCCATTTTTGGATTTGGTCTGAATTTATCTCAGGAGAAGTACTAATGAATAATTCTACCTTTTTCGTAAATGGAAATCCATTGTACAACGACTTGATTAAGTTCAAACAGCCTTTTCGAAGAATAGAAAAGGTGAAAACAATCTTAATTGCGCCAACGAATTTTACTCGAAAAGAAGGAGAAAAACTAGATAAATTAATGAATTTAGTGTCTAAATTAGTTGATTCTGGAGTTCAAGTTTTTATTAAGTTGCATCATTTGAATGAATTATTCCCCAAATTGGAAAATATCATAATTTTAGAAAATATAAATTTCTATGAAGTATTATACAAGCAGGAGTTTGATTTAATAATTGCGGATCATTCTACTACTTTATTAGATGCAATGTTTTTTAATAATTTAGTTGCTTTTTGTAATTTCCACAATTCACCTAATACCTTATATGAAAAGTTATTGGGAGAATTGAACATAGAGTCTATTGAACATGAATTAGTGAAATGCTTATTACCAGATAGAATTGAATTGCAGACTAAGTTTTTAAATTACTTGGGTTTAAATAACCCTTACAGTAATTCTCTCAGGAGTATTATCAATTAAATTCCAAATCATGAGCCAAGAAGGTATTTTAAATCAAGCTTTTGACGAGAATAATCGGTTTCGTTATTTGCGAAGTTTATTTGCTATTTTCTTTATTAGTCCAGTATTTGCACTATTTATTTCATTGAAAAATGGAGTGAATAGATATTCGAGATGGATGATGTATTTGATGTTTTTTGTACTTGGATATTCCTTAGATACAGATCCAAGAACAGGATCCGATGTCGTAAGAATCGAAGAAGCATTTTTACATATCTGTGAAATTCGAGATAAGCCCAACATCACATTTTTAGATAAAATTACCGTAGATGAAAAGAAGGAATTAGAGCTTGGTTTTGGATTGATTGCATATATATCCTCTTTTATTACTGAAGACCCACATGTATTTATTGGATTTTTAGGCTTTATATATGGAGTGTTTTATGTGCAAGTATTTTTATTTTTTTTAAACTTATTAATAAAACAGAATCAATTCTATTGGAGTATAATTTTATCATTTGCATTTATTCAGTCTCCTTATCAATTTCAGGCCTTTCGATTCTATTCTGGAGCCATCATTTTTGTATGGTTATTCATCAAAATATTCATAGAAGGGAATAAGAATTTTATTTTAAATTATATATTACTAATAGCCATTTGTTTTATGCATAATGCGCATTTTGTATTGGCTGGATTAGTGGTTTTTCGTCGGCTTGTGCCCATAAACTTATTGAAATTATTCTGGTTTATTTACCTTTCTTTTTTTATTGTTAGTCATACTATCGGTATTGACCTTGGTGCATTTACTGAATTTCTCCCGGAGTCTTTTCAAGATCGGACCGATGCCTATTCTAACGAAGGTAAAGATGAAGATTATCAAGGTCCCCAATTGAGTTGGTTTCTTGTGTATGCATATGCAATTAATGATTGGTTCTTTTTTATATTTAATAACTTGAACTTTTATTTGCTTGTAAAGATGAAAAAAGAAAAGGAACTACCAGAATATGTAGGATTCTTTGCATTATTAGTATCATTTTCATCATTGTTGTTGGGAACTGAAGGATATCGACTTCATTTGATCGCAAATCATATTATGTTCATTATATTTTTTACAGTTCACAATAATGAATATGCTTATGAATTGTTCAAAAAGATGGAATCGAAATTGAGGTACGTGATTCTGTTTTATGTATTTATTTTATTCAGACGTACTACCGATTTTATAAGTTTATATGTGTTTATATTAAACCCTTTGTTGTTTTACGCGATCGAGAACAACTATACAATTGCAAAATTGTATTCAGAAGTTTTCAAATAAATTGATTCTATACTATTGAAAAAATATATCTGTTTTGAATCGGATGATTGGGGTAGCTACAGACTGCCTCTACCCCCAAAACGACAATCCATATATCAACTCCCCATCCAACTAGATGAATCTGGGGCGGAGTTTTTTAACGAATTTGATGCTTTAGAAAGTCCAGATGATGTTGAAGCATTAGTTAATACATTGTTGAAAGCAGGAAAGAACCATTCAATTGACTTGCAACGCCAACCCGTTTTTACCTTTCTACATGCAACGAGAAACCCTAATTTTGAAAAAATTAAGGCAACAGATTTTCAAGAATATTTTAATGAAAGTATTGAAGATTCGTATTTAAAAACTTGGGGAAGTTCTTCCTTGATTGTCACAAAAAAGGCCATCGAAGAAAAAATTGTAAGAGCCGAATTTCATTGTAGAGAGCATTTAAATGTGCCTTTTTGGACAAAGCAATTAAAAAATGGAGATAAAGAAACTTTGTTAGCAGCAGAAAACGAATTTTGGTCATTCATCAATAAAAACCCCCATCAAGTATTTTACCAAGCAAGTTTTCATTTGGATGACTTAAACGATATTCAAGAATATCAAAATATAGTTTCATCTGGATTAGAAGATTTTAATCAGCTCTTTGATTATTCTTCCATATACTTTGTTGCACCAAATGCACCCTATAGCAATCAACTACTCCCTGTTTTGAAGGAAAAAGGCGTCAAACTCATTTGCGGTGGACGTTTACAGATAGAACCTATGGGGTCCGGAAAAAACAGAAAAGTCTATCGTATTCCTGGAGTAAAATGGATTGATGGATTCTATTATGTAAAGAGAAACGCATTTTTTGAACCTTCAGATAAATCTAACGATTGGGTTGATCAATGTTTAAAGCAAATTAGCATGGCTTTTTCAAAGGATCAACCGGCAGTAATTTCTAGTCATAGAGTGAATTATGTAAGTGGAGGATCTGTTCATAACCGTGATCATGGATTGAAAGAATTGGAAAAGCTAATTCATTCAATCTATAAAAATTGGCCGGAAGTAGAATTTGTAACTTCCAATCAATTATTGGCTTATTATCAAAATGAACCTAAAAGTTTAAAATATTATTGGGGATGTATTTCCTAATTCCTGAGTTTGTTAAATTAGTTTTACAGCACATTATTTTTAGATGTTGACCAATTTTTCGCAGCTTTTAGGAAAATACTTGTGTAAACTATTTTTAAACCTTTGAACATTAAAAAAACAGCAGCTTTACTGGATTTAAATCTTCGAGGAAGATGTTTTAATGAACAATGGGTTATTATTCAGTCTGATGATTGGGGAAGTATTCGAGTTCCACAAAATTCAGAAGCTCTTGAAAAATTACGTAGAAGTACCAACAAACTTTCAATTTTTCAAAAGTTTGATACACTTGATAGTCACGAAGATTGGACTGAATTAATCACTGTGTTAGATTCAATAAAAGATCGCACGGGTAAGAAACCAATTTTCACTTCAAATTTTGTAACGGGTAATCCGAATTTTGAGCAAATTGAAAACCATCATTTCACACATTTTTTTTGGGATCCTTTTTATTCAACGTACGAGAAATTGAACTACAACAATTTCAATACTTTAGAAACAATTAATTACGGGATATCTAAAGGAGTTATTGAGCCACAATACCATGGTAGACAACATGTTAACCATAAAAAATGGTTAAAGAGTTTATCTGGTGGAGATGAAACGGCTTTGGATTTTTTTAGACTCAATATGTGGATTTATGATTCGTTAAATTCGAATAGTTTGAGAAGTTTGAATGCCGTTTTTGATTCTTCGGATTATACGACAGAAGTAGTGGAGTCAGAATTTTATGAAGGTATAACTATTTTTAAACAGGCTTTCGGTCGATATCCACAATCCTTCATCCCCAATAATTATTTCTTTAACCGAGAATGGAATTCCCTATTACCAAAGTATGGAATAAAATCTGTTCAAGGCATGAAGTATGGTTTTGAAACAGATAATGGTGAAAGAATTATTCAGTTTCGTAGATACAATCAGAAAGATAAGCAAACTAACTCTTTGGTAAACTTAGTTCGAAACGTAGTATTTGATCCAAGTATGGATTTATTAACCCATAAGAATGATTCAGTAAATTGGGCTAAAGACCAAATCAAAATAGCTTTTGCCTTACGAAAACCGATTATTATTGATACTCATCGAGTAAATTATGTTGGTGGAATTGATGCAAATAATCGAATACACGGAATTGAAAAATTAGGCAATTTGCTCAATTGGTTGGTTCAAAAATATCCTAAAGTACGATTTACCTCAACCGCCGAATTGGCAACTTTATATACTTAAAAATGCGATTTATTAATAAATACTTAAGAAACTTAAGTCCTTACAAAGTAGCTTCTCATAAAGTTTGGGAAGTAAATTCAACAGAACGTTCGCAGATTCTAAAATTAGATTGGAATGAAGCGACTATCCCACCGTCACCGAAGGTGAAAGAGCGAATATTGAAGATAATTCAGGATGATTCCATTTATCCTCTTTATCCGAGTACTCATAATCCTGAGATTATTGAATTATTGGCAGATTATTTGAAGGTGGAAAAAAAGAACGTACAGTATTTTGCTTCTTCAGATAGTGCTCATGAGTATCTCGTACGAGTATTTGTGGCTCCTGGAGATCCAGTTCTGGTTTTAGGACCAACTTACGACAACTTCCGATTGTCTTGTCAAACTCAAGGTGCTCAAGTTTATTTTCAAGAATACGAATCTGGATTTAGTTGGAATCGTGAAGGATTTGAACGAAGAATTGAAGAAGTAAATCCTTCACTCATATATATATGTAACCCCAACAATCCATCAGGCACTATGGTACCTGCAGAAGATTTGATTCACATGTTGACAAAGTATCCGGATGTAGTTTTTTTAATAGATGAAGCATACGCTGAATTTTCAGGAATTTCTATTGTATCACAGGTTAATCAATATGATAATTTAGTAGTTTCTAGAACGTTTTCTAAGGCTTTTGCAATGGCGAATTTCCGCGCAGGTTATTTGGTATCTTGTGAAGAAAATATCATGCAAATTTCCAAAATTAGAAATCCCAAAAATGTTACCACTGTTACACAAGAAGCGGTGATTGGGGCGTTGATGGATATACCATACATGAATAACTATGTTACTGAGGTTAGACAAGCCCGTACTCAGTTTGCTGAATCTATACAGAAATTAGAATTTGTTGAAAAGGTGTATGACAGTCATGGTAATTTTGTTTTGGTCGAATTCACATCCCCAGAAATAAAAAACACAGTTTGTACATATTTGGCCGAAAATCAGATTTTCGTGCGCAATTTAACTCATAGCAAAATGTTGGATTGTACTCTGAGAATTACTGTAGGCACAAAAAGCCAAATGCAACACGTGATTTCTATACTGGAGAAATTCACATCACATAGTTGAAATTGAATTCATTAATTATAAGTTTAAAAATAAAGCTTACTTATAAAATTAACGACTTCTATATGACTGAGCTAGGGAATCAGCACAATGAACTTCTACATAACTGAAATTAATGACTAAGCAAATATTTATTTAGTGTTTAATTCAATTGTAAGTTCTCGAGTAAATCGGTTTAGTTTTAATATGATTTAAATGAAAAGAGTTGCAATTTTTGATTTTTGTGAAACTTTGGTAGATCTACAAACAGCTGATGAGTTTGTGATTTACATACACAAGAATAATCGATTGCCATTACTAAACCAATGGTTATTTACAAGTTGGAAATGGTTTAAAAAATTGAGATTTATAGCAATCTATGATCGAATTTTCCGACACAATCCGATCGAGAAAAAATGGCTACTGTTTAGTTTAATTGGATTGTCTGAATCAATTATATTTAGAGAGGCGGAAATGTATTCTGAATGGTTGAAAAGCAGGGTAAATCAAAATATTTGGAACGAATTTGAAAAATCCATGATGAACTCGGATTTGGTAATTATCTGTTCGGGAGGATACGATAGTTATTTGAATCCATTTTTTAAGGGTTTTGATGTTCAAATTATCGGAACTCGATTGAAATATAAACAGGGTAAATTTTCGGGCACAATCGAAGGTTTGGATTGTTTAGGAGAAGAGAAAGTTAATCGACTTGAGATGAACTTTGGCCGTGAATTTTGGTCAAGTTTTGTAATAGATTTTTATTCAGATAGCATTACGGATATGCCACTGTTTAAAAAAAGTAATCGGAAAATTGTTGCATACAACAGCAAGCCCCCGAAATGGGCAATGGATAGAGAGTTTGAAACGTTAAAATGGAAAAATTGAGATATACAAATAGGTTGTTTTTTGAAATAGAGTTTTGGATAAGAAAAATATGGCATTTTATTAATAACAGGAGGTTTAATGATCAAAAGTTTATTAATAAAATCTTTCAAAGGGCACATGGTTATAAAATGGATTTTAATAGTCCATTGAGTTTAAATCAAAAACTACAATGGATTAAGCTGAATGATAAAAGAGATTTATTTATTCAACACGCTGATAAAATTGAAGTACGAGAATTTATTCGGAAACATATAGGGGAAGAACATGTAATCCCACTGTATGGAGTTTATTCTGATTTTTCAGAGATTCCATTGAAAGAGTTGCCTTTACCTTGTATCATCAAAACCAATCATGATTCAGGTAATTATGTAATTGTTCGCAACATAGAGAACATCAATTGGAATAAAGTTAAGTATGATTTTATGTGGGCTTTGAGGGTAGATTATTATTGGTTTCAGAGAGAATGGCAATATCAAAAAATTAATAGACGTATTTTAGTAGAACAATTATTATCTGATGAATCTGGTAAAATTCCTGATGATTTTAAATTCAATTGTTTTAATGGAAAGGTCGAATTTATTTATGTAGCCAGTGATCGTGAAGGTGAAAATCAGAGATTTATATTTAACAGGAACTGGGAGTTATTGCCATTTTCCTGGGGATCTAAATGGAAGAAAAAATCCAACCATGAAAGTACACCAACTATACCTTCTAATTTAGAGCAAATGATCAGTATTGCTGAAGAAATTGCTCAATATTATCTATATGTTAGGGTAGATTTATACTCATTAAATAATCGAATTTATGTGGGTGAAATAACTCATACTCATGGAGGTGGATTTGACCGGATTTATCCTAGGGAATGGGATTTTGAATTAGGTAAAAAATTGAAAATTGGCCATGAACAATTAGAACAATTACCTTCCATCATAAATTAAGTTAACTATTGAATTCACAAAAGACACCCCAAAGAATTTTAATTATTTCTCGAGATATTGAAATAGGTGGTATGCAAAAAGCGGCAATTACTCTAGCTCAAAATTTAGTGAATGCGGGATTTTTAGTCGATTATTTTTGCTTGTTTAAACGAAGAACTCCACAAGAATTCAAAGAAATAGATCCTAGAATTCAATTATTTCAACCAAAATATTATCGAGAAAATACTCCCAAATGGTTTTATATTCTCTACAATTATTTACGATTAAAAGGTATTTCGAGAAATAATCATTACGATAGATTTCTGTCATTTGGTGAGCATTTCAATGGATTCAATATTTTAGCACTTTGGAAAAATAGAAACCGATTATTTGTGTTAGACCGAATGAATCCAGAAATGAATTGTGGTTTTCCAAATGAAAATCTTAGACGATATATTTACAAGTATACAAAAGGCTTAATTGTTCAAACAAACTACGCGAAGGAAATTTTATTCTTAAAGACAAATCATACAAATATTCAGGTTATTCGTAATTTCTTATCAATGAATGATGAGGTAATTAAAGGGCTGCAAGAAACACGTATAAATAATTCCCTCTTTGAAAGTCCAATTCCACAACTTTTATATGTTGGACGGTTAAGTCCAGAAAAAGGTGTGAGTACATTAATCGAAGCTGCTCTGGAATTAATCAGTAATAGCTCCAATTTTCAATTAAATGTAGTTGGCGAAGGCATATTAATGGATGAATTGATACAAAAGTCATACGAAGAAAAAGTAATAAACGATGTTAATAAAATTGATGAAACAACACAGATAATTAAATTTCACGGAGCAGTAAGCGAACCTATTGAATATTATAAATCCAATCATATTTTTATTTTGCCTTCCTTATCGGAGGGTTTTCCTAATGCTTTAATAGAGGCGATGAGTGCTGGAATGGGTTGTATCGTCAGCGATCGATTAAAAAATAAATTGACGTTTTTAATTGACCGTGAAAATGTTTTATTTTTTGAATGTGAAAATCATCACGATTTATCAGAGAAAATAAATCAATTATTAACTGAAAGAAATTTGTGGGTAACGTTATCACAAAATGCTATGGAACTTGCAAAAGAGTTTCAATCACAATCTATTCTAAATGAATATCTGGAGGTACTTAATCTGTCTAGATCATGAAGAAGAAAATTGTATTTAATAATATTACTTTTACATTCCAAAAGGCGGGCGGAGTTTCCATGATTTGGTCGGAAATACTTCGTTATTTCCTGGAATTTGGAGTTTATGATTGGGAAATATGGTTAGTGGTTTCAAAGGAGGATGAAAAGAATATATACTGGCAGCAGCTGAAACAGGATTTTGATTTTGAGAAATTGGGAATTCACATTATTTCCGAAAATCGCAAACTCTGGCTAAGAAGACTTTGGCCAATTAAATTATCAGAATTCACTTCCCAATTCATTTATTTTACATCTGGAAATGATTGGTCAATAAATAGATACGCTAAAAATGTATCCATTTTTCACGATGCACTGTATGAAATCTATTTTAAGTGGAATTTACCTTCAATTATCAATGTCGTTTTTAGATATTTTACCTTAAAAAATTCTAATTTAGTTTTTTGCGTAAGTAAAAATTCTGCAGAAGATTTAAAGAAATATTATCCTACGTTAATAACAGAAAATCGAAAAATAGAGGTAGTTTATAACGGTTTACCTGCTGCTTTTGGGCAAGTTCAGCTATCCGTAAATAATGCGGATACATATGGAAAAGATGTCCCCCAAGATATAAACCAATCGGATTCTCACCTCAAAAAGATCTTGTTTGTTGGCAGACGTTGGGGTTATAAGAATTTGAAGTATATATACAATGAAGAATATTTAGGCGATATCTGTGAGATTTACTTTGTGGGTGGAGAAGAATTTACTTCTGAAGAAATAAAGCAATTGAATCGGATTTTCAGTGAAAATGGTTGGCACAAATTAAAAACATTGACTGAAGATGAATTATTAGAAATCTACAAAAGCGCATATTGCTTGTTTTACCCGAGTAAAGCGGAAGGTTTCGGTTTGCCGGTTATTGAGGCACAAGCGTTAGGTTGTCCAGTAGTATGCTATCCTAATGCGGCGGTAAAGGAAATTGCTCAAGATAGTGTGTTGTATTTGAATACGGAAGTATCCAATTTTAGAAAAATCATTGAGGGTAGTGAATTAAATGAAAATCGCAACCTGTGGATACAGCGAGGATTTGAAAATGCTCGAAATTATCCAGCATCAAGAATGGCATCTCAATATTATTCCAAACTTAAAGAGCTAATATGAATATTATATGCAAGTCTTCAATTGAGATTACCGATGATGAGTGGATGGAAATTACTGACTCGTTCAATGCAAATTTCCCTAAAGGACTAAATTGGCAAAACTTTAAAAAATATTTCCTGAACTCTTATTTGGGGTATGCTTTTCATTCATTGGTTTTGAATAATGAGGGCAAAATTGTGGGTCACACGGCTTTCATTCCCAAAAAATATCGTTGGAATGGGGTTGAAATTTTAATGGCACAAAGTGGATCAACATTTATTGATAAAGAATATCGAACGGATTTGTTGCTTTACAGGAAGTTATACGACGCGCTTAAGAAATTTGTTGCAGAAAAAGGAGTTCAGTTCATTCTGATTGTACCAAATAAAGCAGCATATACCTACACCGAACGCATATTGAAGTGTAAAAATATCTTTGCTCTCGACTATTATATTATCCCAAGTACTGGAATTTACTCCCGTTGGGGGCGTTTTTTGGGGATGGTATTGTGGCCTCTAAAAGCAATTCAAGCAATCGTGTTTAGTTTGATATTAGAGGTGCTTCATCTTTGGTTGCGATTCAAAAAAATAGACAACCCAGCAAATCAAAGAATTAGTTTGATTCGCAATGAAGAATTCGAAAAACTGAGGTACTATAACGAAAGAGATTACAGAATTATTCAATCCGGAAAATTGAAATACGTGCTAAATACCAAGATTGAAAAGGGTATAAGAACGGCTTATTTAATGCATTTCGAATTCGATGGTGATTCAGGGTTTAGAGCATTTAAAAAAACGTTGAAACACTTACAACTAAGTACAGATGCCCCAGAATTAGTTATGTTAATTGGGAATTATGAATGGATGTTGGGCGGTATATTTAAATTGCCAGCAAAATATCAACCTCAACGATTCCCACTTATGATAGATTCTATGGGTTTATCGTTCGATCAAGTGGAATTTTTATTGGATAGGAAAAATTGGAAATTCTCACTCGAGAATTTCGATGTGAGATAATGTGACAACTGTAAATACACGTCACACAAAATTAGATATTACATTTGAATGTTGATTTTCTAAGTTTCAAAAAGAGTAATGTTTCCTGGTATTATTTTATCAGAATTGTATTGAAATTTTGAGTTCTTTAGAAATTTATTCATCTTATAAACAATATACAACAAATGACAAATACTGAAAAATTAACCCAAGCTTTTTGCGAAGCTTTAATGATCGATGCTTCTGCCGTTACAAATGAATTAAGTTACCAAGGAATAGCAGAATGGGATTCGATTTCACACATGGTACTTATAAGTGAAATTGAAGGCGCTTTCGATGTTTCTCTTGAGACCGACGATGTGATTGATTTATCAAGTGTTGCTAAAGCCAAGGAAATTCTGACCAAACACGGTGTAGAGTTTTAATTCCTTCTTTGTTTCTCTGAAGCAGAGTGGTTTAGAATCAAAATAGTTGTTGTTTCTAAACAGGAAAAACCCATACTGTTTTCACCTAGATAAAAAGAGATTAACTCAATTCTACCTAGGGGATTATTTCAGATACCAAATTTCAATTTACACATTTACCAAGTATTGAAATGTTATTAAAAGAAAAATACATAATGATTACAGGCGCCAATCGAGGCATAGGGCTAGCTATTAGTTTGCTTTTCGAAAAAGAAGGTGCTCATCTTGTACTTGGAGTTCGCTCAAAGGAAAGTATAGACTCCTTAAAATCTCAAATGCAGTTTCCGGAGAACCACATTTTTTTGGAAATGGATATTGCCAATAGAGAAAGTGTGGATTCTGCCTTTAAAGATTTAACAGAACGCAAAGTATTATGTGAAGTTTTGGTGAATAACGCGGGTATCATGCTTCCCCCGAAAACCTTCAACTTATTTAATGAAGAAGAATATGTTAAAACATTTGAAATAAATGTGTTAGGGTGTATGCGGGTAACCAAGAATATCATGAAACATTTTCTTCGGTTAAGAAAAGGGTCTGTAATTAATTTAACTTCAATTCTGGGCACAAATGGTGCCATTGGTCAAGCAGTATATTCATCCAGTAAATCTGCGGTTATAGGATTTACGAAATCCTTGAGCAAAGAATTTGCGCCTTTGAACATAAGAGTCAATGCAATAGCTCCGGGTTTTATTCAAACCGATATGACCTCCGGGATTGACGAAGCTTCTAGAGAGAAAAATTTAAATTCTATTGGAATGAAGCGATTGGGAACTCCTGAAGACGTAGCAAAAACAGCTCTGTATTTCGCATCCAATTTGTCTGAATATGTAACTGGACAGGTAATAGGAGTGGATGGAGGTATGGTAATTTAATAGTGATTAATTGAAAACAAGTCAGTCAAAATTCTCCAAATTTATCCGTGCAAATAGCGCCCTGAGTTTTATAGATGCTTCGAAGCAACAAGAATTTAGCTACCATGATTTGTTAGATATATTCCTAGTTGATAATTCATCGGGATTGATGTTTGTCTATGTGGAAAACAGTGTAGCATGTTTGTCTGCTTTTTTCAGCGCAATGGAGTCAGATGCCACTTTGGTTTTATTGTCATCAAAACTTCCTGAAGAATTCAAGAGAAATCTCGAAAATCAATATTTCCCCAATATAATCATAGATCCACAGCGGGAAGGGATTGATAATTACAAATTTAAAAAATTGGAAAATAGTGCTTGTTGTTTAAATTCATTTTGGCAACAAGAAGATGTTTTGGGTTACATAAATGAGACTAAAATTGCTCCAGAAATCAAATTGTTATTATCTACTTCTGGAACAACAGGATCACCGAAATTAGTGAAATTATCGGAGGTGAATTTATTTGCAAATTCTGAATCCATAGCTAGCTATTTACCCATTTCATCTGAGGATGTAGCACCGTTAAACTTGCCCATTAATTATTCTTATGGATTATCGGTATTGCTTAGTAATTGCATGTTTGGAGGTAAAATTTTAGTTACTAATGAAGATTTTTTAACTCGAAAATTTTGGGATGATTATAATAAATACAATTGTAATTCGTTTGCAGGAGTTCCAATCAATTATGAAATTTTAGATCGTATTGGATTTCGAAATTGGGAACTCAATCGATTAAAATATTTTACTCAAGCTGGTGGAAAATTAAGTGAGGTTCTAATTGAAAAATTTGGACAGTATGCAATTAACTCACAATCTCAATTTTTTATAATGTATGGTGCTACAGAGGCTACGGCTAGAATGTCGTATTTACCACCTCAGTATTTAGAATCTAAACGCGGTTCAATTGGAATTCCTATAAAAGGAGGTGAGTTTAGGATTGATGATATTTCTGGGGAATTGATTTACAAGGGACCTAATATTTTTGGGGGATACGCTCAAAATCCAAGGGATTTGGAATTTTGGGAGAACCAATCAGAACTCCGTACAGGTGATTTAGCACGAGTGGATAATGATGGTTATTACTTCATTACGGGAAGGATAAAAAGAATTGTTAAATTAAGTGGGAATCGAATTAATTTGGATGAAGTAGAGCGATTTTTGGACAAGAAAACCAAATATTCATTTAAAGCAATTGGTGTAGAGGATAAGTATCTCTGTTTATTCAATTTAGATTCAGAATCGCAATTTGAGAGTAATACAGAAATATTGACTGATGATGAAAAAAACACCCTAAAAAAAGTACTACAAATGGATTATAAGATTCATCCCACACAAGTAAAATTTAAAAGCATTTTCAGCTATCCGCTAACAAGCAATGGTAAGGTTGACTATATTAAATTAAAAGATTTGATTTAACGTGATATTCAGTGTTGATGACAGATTTAGAAACTATTTTTAGGTTAGCACCTTTCGAACTAAGTAAAACAGAAAAGCGAGAATTGATGTTGAATGGGTTAAACCAGTTACATCAATTTCACGGGAATAACAGCAAAGAATATGCAGAATTTAGCCAATTATTATTCCAAAATGGTTCTGAATTCACCAGTTTGGAACAAGTTCCTTTTTTACCCGTTTCTGCATTTAAAAATCATTATTTGAAAAGTGTTTCTGACGAAAATGTTTTCAAAGTACTCACCTCAAGTGGCACTACGGGGCAAGCTGTAAGCCGAATAGTTTTAGACAAATCAACCTCCCAATTACAAACCAAGGCACTTAATTCTATCATAACAGGTGTGATCGGTTCTCAAAGACTTCCCATGTTAATTGTCGACTCCAAAGCTGTTTTTTCAAACCGGAGTTCTTTCTCTGCACGAGGTGCTGGGATAATGGGATTATCTATTTTTGGTAAAGATCATACCTATATTTTAGATGAAAACTTTGAATTGGACTCCACTAAGTTGATGGAGTTTCTAAGTAAGTACAATGGACAAAAAATCCTAATTTTTGGGTTCACATTTATGGTTTGGGAATTCCTTTATAAACAAATTGAACAAGGGAAGTTGGATTTATCACAAGCTATATTGATTCACAGTGGCGGATGGAAAAAATTAGAAAGCTTGGCTGTAAACAACGAGGTATTTAAATCTGAGTTTTACAAGAAACATAAATTAAATGAAATATATAATTTCTATGGAATGGTAGAGCAAGTTGGTTCGGTGTTTATAGAAAATTCCCAAGGATTTTTGCAATGTCCTAATTTCTCTGATGTCATCATTCGTAATCCTGTAGACTTTTCGGTACAACCACATGGTGAACCAGGATTAATTCAGGTGTTGTCGTTGTTGCCATGGAGTTACCCTGGTCATTCCTTGTTAACCGAGGATATGGGTGTGGTAATGGGCGAAGACGATGCAGAAAATGGTTGGAAAGGGAAGTATTTTAAAATCTTAGGTCGTGCTAGAAAAGCAGAATTAAGAGGTTGTTCAGACACATTTAAGAAATAAAATGGCATTAATCAAGCAAATACAAGTTGATACTTTAGATCAAATTTCTGTATTTCATCCTAACAATAAAAGTGATTTCCAAACTACTCGGGGAAAAGTCGGGAAGTGGTTTGATGAACGAATCATTAATTTCTTGGATGATTTGTCGAAAAATGCAATGCGCAATTCAGTGATTCGCAATCGAGCGGATATTGTTGCTGTTGCATTTTGGATTCGGAGATCCAATCTGATAAAAATACAGTCAGAGTTGGGCTTTGGCCTTGCGCATAACTCAGTGGTCCAAGAGGGTAATGCTGTAGACCAAGTAGGCAAGGATATACAACAAACAAGTAATACTGTCGAGCATGAAGGGAGGTTTCGTACAGCATCAATTTCTTTGCTACAGCCCTACACACTCGGCCCTTTAGGTACAATATTTCATATTTGTCCAGCTAATGTGGACACCATCTTTTTGTATAGTTTGACTATTTCCATGCTTTGTGGTAATAAAAATATTCTAAAAATTTCTTCTCGTATGCAGGATGAAGGACTATTAGAATTATTTAGGTTGATGTCGGAATTATTGGTACAACACCAATTGGATTCGGGAGTAGTTGATTTTATTCAATATAAAAACGAAGAAGAAATTACGCGATATATATCCAAAAAGGTGGATGGACGGGTAATTTGGGGTGGAAATTCTACCATAGAAAAAATACGCTCTATTTTGGCTGCACCGCGATGTCGGGATATAAGTTTTGCAGATCGAGTTTCGTTAAGTGTATTTTCTGTGGATGAATTAATGGGTTTAAGTTCGGATGGATGGATGGATTTATTAAAGAAATTTGATAATGACGCTTATTTGTTTGACCAATTGGGATGTTCATCTCCGCAATTAATTTATTTTTTGGGGGAAGATCTCCAAAAAAATACTGCTGCAATTCAGTTATTTCGAGAAAAGTTAAGCTCATTTTTAGTAGTTAAAAATGAGTTAGATGCAGCTTCATTATCATCCTTAAAATTGAATAAAATTATGGATGATATTGCCGAGGAAGGTAGAAATCTCGATATTAAAAACGTGGAATTCGGTTCTCTGGTTACATTTATTGAACTAGATACACTTCCTGATATTGAATCCATTTCTACTTGTGGGGGAGGATATTTTTATGTTCGTAGTATTTCAAATGCACTAGAATTGGGAGAAATTCAAGAAAAAAAGGTCCAAACAATTACATATTGGGGATTAAGTGAATCTCAAAAACAAGAGGTTGAATCTCTCAAAAAAGGTGTAGGGATAGATCGTGTTGTTCCCTTGGGTGAAGGATTAAGTTTTGACTATGTTTGGGATGGGTATAATTTATTTTGGGAATTAAGTAAGATAACGCGTGTTTAAACCGGAAGAATTAAAATTTAATAACGAACGACCTATTATCGCATTAGTTTCTCCTTTTGAACCATCCATATTAGATGGAGTTCAACCGTTGAGATACATGGAAATCACTCGAGTTGCATTGGAAATGGGTTACAATGTAATTTTTGTTACCTCAACATTTAAGCATGTTACAAAGCAACATAGGCACAACGAATCCAAAGTAATTGAGGTTTCCGATTATCATAAGATAGTTTATTTAAAATCAATTGGATACAAAAAAAATATAAGTATTCGTAGATTTGTAGATCATACTATTTGGGGTTATAAAGTATTAAAGGTATTTAAACAATTTGAGAAAATTGATGCAGTTCTTGCAACATTTCCAACGGTGGTTTCGAGTATTTTAATCTCAAAATATTGCAAGGAAAAGCGAATTCCGTTTGCATTAGATGTAATTGATCCTTGGCCAGATTCATTTCACGGAGTCGTGCGAAATACTTGGTCGAAGCGGTTGGTATGGTTAATAACACTTCCACAGAAGTGGTTGATTTTACTGGGTTTGAGGAATATTGACTTTGTGATTGGCTTATCAAATGAATATGCACATTGGGGTAAACAACTTTATTTAAAGGCTACAACTCAGTATTTAGCTGTATATCCGGGTGTAAATTTGGAATATTCAAGATCAATTTTGGAATTAGGAAAACGTCAAAACTCATATTCGAAAGAAGCGGAGATAGAGGTTATTTATCTGGGTAGTTTGAGTGATACTTATGATATACCATGCATTTTGGAAGCTGCTCGGTTGATGAATAATGAAAAATTTGCTGGCAGAGTAAAATTTCATATTGTTGGTTCTGGAAATCAGGCACAGAGTATTAATAGTTTTATTCAATTATATCAGCTAAAAAATCTAGTTTATCATGGTCGATTAGAAGATGATGAACTTATGCCTTTGATGTCTCAGTGTGATATTGGATTGATTCAGCATAAATCGGATGCTTCGCAAAGTATAACTTATAAGCCATTTACATATTTGGGATACGGATTAGTTTTAATTAATTCATTATGGTCGGAAGTGAGAAATCTAATAGATGAGTATCAAATTGGATTTACACATAAGCCATCCGATGCAAGGGGCTTAGTAGATGGTATAATGAATTACCTAGATAATCCGGAGTTAATGAAAGCGCACAAGTTGAATGCGCTCAAGTGTGCAAATGAGATAGGAGATAATTCGAAGAATTATCGTGAATTGATTGAAAAAATTATGGCCAAATGAATTTATTGACATTCGATATTGAAGATGGATTAAACCTAAATCTCCGACAAAACTTTGGATTGTCTATTAATCCTACAGATAGAGTGGTTTCCAATACTCGAAAGATTTTATCATTAATGGAGAAACATCAAGTTAAAGGAACGTTTTTTATACTTGGCGAGATAGCAGAATTTTTCCCAGATTTGGTTCTTCAAATTCAAGAACATGGACATGAAATTGGAGTACACGGATACAATCATTTATTATTTACCAAAAATGATCCGGATACCATATATGATGAAATTTCTAGGGCAAAGGAACTAATTGAGTCAATTACTAAGAAAGAAGTTTATGGACATCGAGCGCCAGCATTTTCGATAACAAAAGATACTCCTTGGGCTTTTGACGTGATTCGCAGGGCAGGTTTTAAATATGATAGTTCAGTTGTACCTGCCAATAATTTAAAGTATGGATTGGAAGGATTTCCACAAGAAGTAACTCGAGTAAGTACGCAGTTTGGCGATTTGATAGAAGTGCCCATTAGTTTTATAAAATGGATGGGTTTGACGATTCCGTATTTGGGAGGGTCTTATTTGATTAGGGCTCCAAAGTTTTTAGTTAATAAGTGGATTAAAGCACCTGAAGTTCGCGAGCATGCAAAATATTTGATGTTGTATTTACATCCCTACGAATTCGATACGGATTATCAAAGTTTTCCAGAAATATATCGATCTAAAGTTTCAATTCAGAATCCAAAGTTTTATTTGCAGACGTTGATTTCAAGGTATAATCGATCTTCACTACTTCCCAAAATTGAATTTATAATGAAGAGCCAAACGTCCGAAATGAATCAATCGATACAACATTATTTATCACAAAATGGTTTTTGAAATTACAAAAATTGGTGAAAAATGTAACAATGTGACAAATTATGATACACAAATCAGGGTATTTCCAAGCCTGTTTTTAGGTGGGGTGTCAAAATTTCACTAAAATTGTACTTGATTTTTTGTGGAAAGCACTATAAATTTAGTGAAGAATCAAAAAAATCAATTGTGAGGTTACTTTTGAAACATAATCTTTAAGAACTTTTAAATGAAAAACATCTTGATTTACGGTGCTGGTGGCTTTGGCAAAGAAGTATTTTGTTTACTTCGAGAGGCTAATCAGTATAGTAATGAATGGAATTTTCTTGGTTTTTTAGATGACAACCTTCCCGTTGGTACGGATTTGAAATTTGGATTAGTAGTTGGTGGCATGGATTACTTGTTGAACTCTACTGAACAATTGTACGTGGTTCTGGCAATTGGTAGTCCAGTAACTCGTGAAAGTATATCTCAAAAGATAAACAACAAGAATATTATTTACCCTAATTTAATTGCGCCAGATTTTCGGGCACTGGATCAAGAGTCGTTGAAAATGGGAGTTGGAAATATTATCTTTTCCAAATGTTCAACCAGCGTTGATGTGAGTATTGGGAGTTTTAATATCTTTAACAGCCAGATTGCAATCGGACACGATTCACATATTGGTGACTTCAATACATTTCTGCCAGGAACGAAAGTTTCCGGTTCAGTTCATATTGGGAAAGCTAATAACTTTGGAATGAATAGTGCCGTACTTCAAAATGTTCGAATTGGAAATAGAAATAAACTGGGTCCATTAAGTGTTCTAACTAAATCAATCAAGGATGATGGAACATTTATCGGGTCTATAGCAAAAAAATTCGCTTTTTAATACTTAGAAATACTTAAAACAATGGAAATAAATCAGTTCATAAAACACATTGCTGAGCAATACGATGAAACCGATTCTTCAATCTTCAATGCAGAAACTCTATTCAAAGAAATTGAGGAGTATTCTTCATTAACAGCATTGAATATCATTTCTGTAATTGATGATGAATACGATGTTTATTTGAAAGGTGAGGATATCCGTAACTCTTCTACCATTCAAGAACTCTTCGAAAAAGTAGTGGAAAAAGTTGGATAATATCCTGCATTTCAGAGAAAAGGTAATTTTAATTACTGGAGCCAGTAGTGGTATTGGTTCAGATTTGGCGCGTTTGTGCGGTTCTTTAGGCGCACAATTAATTTTGTGTGGTAGGAATTCAGAACGCTTAAGCGTTGTGGCAGATGAAATAGTGAGTAACGGTGGAATTGTACTTCAAAAACAAATCGGTGATTTAACGGACTCAGATTTTTTAGTTCAATTGGTTGAGTCTATCCCTGTTATACATGGTTTAGCATTGAATGCAGGCATCAACTACATTAGCACAGTTAAAACATTAAACTTAAAAGCTCTTCATCATGTTATGGAGGTAAATGCATACTCACCCATCATGTTAATGAAGATGATATTGAAGGCCAAGAAGTTTTCGAATCCAGCATCAGTGGTGTTTACATCATCGATTGCTGGATTTCAACGTTCATCTATGGGTAATAGCATATATTCCACTAGTAAGGCAGCTTTGCATGGATTCATGAGAAATGCTGCATTGGAATTAGCTTCTTCTGGAATTCGAGTAAACTCGGTTAATCCCGGAATGGTTGAAACCGAATTGTTGGGAAAAAATGGCATCACACAAGAACAATACGACTTAGATAAGAAAACCTATCCTTTGGGCCGATATGGTAAGCCAAGAGATGTTTCAAACGCGATTGCATTCTTACTTTCGGATGCTTCTGCTTGGATTACAGGTACTGCCATGGTTGTGGATGGTGGAGTTACATTGAGATAAGTCTAAATACAACGCCTAAAATTAACTAAAAATTTAAACCATTGGCTTTTAATCGAATAGAACACGTTAGTTTTAAAGGGGTAGCTGCTTGTGTCCCCAAAAGCATTTATTTCAACAAAGATTATCCGTTATTCACAGAATCAGAATATGAGAAGTTTGCAGCTAATGTCGGCATCCGCGAACGGAGAGTTGTAGAAGAAGGCGTTTGTACATCGGATTTATGCTTTGAAGCCGCAACTCAATTGTTGGATAAATTGAATTGGGAAAGAAATAGTATCGATTTACTCGTTTTTGTTTCACATACTCCCGATTATAAATTACCTGCAACATCGTGTATTCTTCAAGACCGACTTGGTTTGTCGAATCAATGTATGTCTTTAGATATTTCTTTGGGATGTTCGGGTTATGCACATGGATTAAATGTAGCATCATCCATGCTTCAATCTGGACATTTTAAAAGGGCGTTGCTATTAGTTGGTAACACTCAAACATCCTATGCATCTTATTACGACAAAAGTGTATTTCCATTGTTTGCAGATGCAGGAACTGCAACCGCATTAGAGTTTGATTTAGAGTCACCTTCTATGTTTTTTAATATGGGAACAGATGGATCGGGTTATAAATCAATAATTGTTGAAGATGGAGGTTGTAGAAATCCTGTTTCTGAAAGTTCGTTTATTTTAGAAGAATTTCCGGATGGAAATAAAAGCAGCAGACTCCATGAAAGGCTAGAAGGAATGGATGTTTTTACGTTTGGAATTCGCATTGCTCCACAAACCATTAAAGAACTTGTGAGTCACTTTGATTTGAATTTGCAGGATACCGATTATTTCTTGTTTCATCAAGCGAATAAAATGATGCTGGAAAAAGTGAAATCAAAGTTGAAATTGGAGTCTTCAAAGGTACCCATCAATATCGACCGATTTGGAAATACTTCGTGTGCCACAATTCCACTGCTTATGGTAACTGAAATGAAGAAAGATTTGGAATCAAAGTCTATGGATTTGATTCTATCCGCATTTGGAGTTGGGTTATCGTGGGGAGCGGTAAAATTGCATACTCGCAATATTGTGGTTGCAGATCTAATTGAAATTTAACTCGTAAATTGTATTCCTAAAATGAATTTTGAACCCAATAAATTGCTGAATAAGAGAATTTTAATTACTGGAGGAACCGCTGGATTGGGAGCTCATTTAGCTAAAGAGGTAGCAAAATGTGGTGGAATTCCTATTGTATTAGGGCGGGATCAGGATAAAATGAATGTGCTTTTAGCAGATTTCGAATCCATGAAATTACCTTTTCCTCAATACGAATTGTTCGATTTGAATGAGTCAGATCAGATGATTGCATTTGTAGATCAATTAGCAGAAATAGATGGTTTGATTCTAAGTGCAGGTGTGAATGACAAAACAACTGTAAAATTTATTTCTTCAAAAAAGATTGATAAAATATTTGGTATCAATTTTACGGCTCAAGTTCAATTGATACAACAACTTATAAAAAAGAAAAAATTCAACAAGGGCGCATCGGTTATTGGAATTTCGTCCTTGTCGGCAGGTTATACATCTGCAACAAATTCTTTATACAGTGCTTCAAAGTCAGCATTGGAACAATTTCTTAAAACATTGGCTATAGAACATGCCCCTGAATTGAGAGTGAATATTATTCGTCCTGGATTATTAAATTCTAAAATGTCAGCGGCATATGATTTCTCAGAAAGTATAGATGAATTTGTAAATCAAGTGCCAATGAAAAGAATGGGAGAATTTTCAGATATCCACCCAGTTGTATTGATGTTACTTTCAGATGATGCATCTTGGATAACGGGTGCAATAATTCCAATAGATGGCGGTATGTCTATTTAGTACTGAAAATTGGAAAAAGTGTAATAATACGGGTATTTTAGTTAAGTACCGAAAGTTAAAGGAACTGTAATTTGAATGGAATTGCAGTGCATAAACGAAATTAAAAGAGAGTTTCCCATTCAGATTAAATCAAAAAATTAGTACAAACCATGGCACAATTTTCAATAAATAATGTTTCCATAAAAGGTATTGCCTCTTGCGTTCCCGACAATCGTGTTGATAATATAGACAATCCTATGTTCACACAGGAGGAATTTAATAAATTTTATGAAAGTGTGGGGGTTCGATATAGACATGTGGCACCAGACGGATTGACGACTAGTGATATGTGTGTAGCCGCTTCAGAAAAGTTATTGTCTGAATTAAATTGGAAGGCTTCTGAACTAGATGTCATTATTTTTGTGACCCAAACACCCGATTATCGGAATCCGGCTACATCTTGTATTATTCAAGATCGATTGGGAGCGAGTAATCAGTGCGTGAGTTTGGATGTTTCATTGGGGTGCAGTGGTTTTGTTTATGGACTTTCTGTTATAGGAAATTTTTTGAGTAGCGGAAATCTTAAAAAAGGTTTGTTACTCGTTGGAGATACAGCAACTCAAACATCATCGCCTTTGGATAAAAGCAGAGCTTTACTTTTTGGGGATGCAGGAACAGCCACTGCAGTTGAATTTAATGAAAATGCAATTCCTTGGCATTTTGATTTGGGAACAGATGGTTCAGGACATAAGGCTATTTATACGCCCCACAGTGGTTTTAGAAATAGAGTAACTCCAGAATCTTTTGAGATGGTAGATTATGGTTCTGGAATTGTGAAAGCCAATGTGCATTCTTGGTTGGACGGATTGGAAGTGTTTTCGTTTGGCATTTCTCGTGCTCCGAAAACAGTTAAGCAATTATTGCAGACTTACAGTTTAGATAAAGACCAAATAGATTATTTTTTGTTTCATCAGGCTAACAAGCAAATGAATGAGAAAATCCGCAAGAAATTGGATTTGAGTGAGGATAAGGTGCCGTATAATATCGAGAATTTTGGTAATTGTAGTTCTGCATCTATACCCTTATTGATGGTTTCAGAAATTAGTAACGAGCTCAAAAATGGTAAGGTAAACTTAGTTATGTGTGGTTTTGGTGTGGGGTTATCTTGGGGAACTTGCAATATTCATCTGGATCAAATTGTGGTTTGTGATCTTGTACAAATCCCTGTTAGCAAAAATTAATTCGGTATTAAAACGATAGAATTACTACCTTTGGAAGGTAAAATTCGTGAAAAAATCGTGTAAGAAAATAGTCATTATAGGTGGAGGTCCTGCTGGGTTAACAGCGGGACTTTCTTTTTTGCAAAAATCCACTGATTTGGAGATCATTATTCTTGAATCAGAGCAACAATTGGGAGGATTATCGCGAACTCATTTATACAAAGGGAACCGAATGGATATTGGAGGACATCGGTTTTTCTCGAAAAGTGATGAAGTGATGCAATGGTGGTTAGATATTATGCCTATTAGTGGCTTATCTGAGTTGTCATCTTCCGAAAAACAAGAAAAAATAAAGATTAATTACCAAGGTCAGTCTCGGGAAATCGACATGACAAAAGGGCTCGATGATGGAGGTGCCAAAATGTTGGTAAGAAATCGATTATCTAGAATATATTACTTACGTAAATTCTTTAAATATCCCATAAATTTAAGTTGGCAAACTTTACAAAATTTAGGAGTAGTTCGAGTTTTACGCGTTGGAGTATCGTATTTATGGGCTCGATTGTTTCCCATTAAACCAGAAAAAAACTTGGAAGAGTTTTTTATCAATCGGTTTGGTAAAGAATTATATAAAACGTTTTTCAAGTCCTATACTGAAAAAGTTTGGGGCGTAAAATGCAGTGATATTTCGGCTGAATGGGGTGCACAAAGAATAAAGGGTTTGAGCATTACTGAGGCAATTAAACATGCATTGTTAAAAAAGAAGAGAACTGATGATGTTTCTCAAAAAAACATAGAAACAAGTTTAATTGAGCGTTTTTTATATCCCGAATTAGGACCGGGCCAGATGTGGGAGTTGGTTGGACAGAAAATTGAAGAAAAGGGGGGTGCTATACATTTGGGTGTTACTGTAAATTCAATTGAATTAGATAGAAATTCTGTAAAGGCTGTTGAATACATTGATTCAACGGGTCAAGTTAGTCGCATTACAGATATTGATTACTTGGTAAGTAGTATGCCAATTCAGGAGTTGATTCGCAACATGAAAGGAGTTGAAATTCCTGTTGAAGTGAAAACTGTATCGGAAGGTTTGATTTATCGCGATTTTATAACTGTAGGTTTACTTATTAGTAAATTCAAAAATAACATGGAATTGAAGGACAATTGGATTTACATACAGGAGTCGGATGTTCGGGTGGGACGGTTGCAGATTTTCAATAATTGGAGTCCTAAATTGGTAGAAAATGCAAATACGTATTGGGTAGGATTGGAGTATTTTTGTCAACAAAACGATGATTTGTGGAATAAATCCGACGAGGAAATGGTTGAATTTGCTCGAAGCGAGATGGTAAAATTGAATTTGGTAGATGAGCAAGATGTGCTGGATGGTACGTCTTTGCGGGTCCCTAAAACGTATCCAGCATATTTTGGAAGTTACGATCAATTTGGAGTAGTTATGAATTTTTTAGATGGGATTAATAATTTATTTCCCATTGGGAGAAATGGTATGCACCGATATAACAATCAGGATCATAGCATGTTGACAGCATTCAGAACAGTAGAATGTATTTTAGATGGAACGGTGAAAAAATCGAGTATTTGGGAAATAAATACGGAGATGGAATATCACGAAGAAAAATAATTTAATAATAGAATTAGCATGATTACATTAATTGCTGCCATTGGAAAAAATAGGGAATTGGGCGCGTCAAATGATTTGATGTGGCACTTACCAGATGATTTTAAATGGTTCGTTAAGCAAACCAAAAACAAAGCAGTAATCATGGGAAGAAACACCATGGTCAGTCTTGGAAAGCCATTAAAAAACCGATTGAACATTGTACTCACTAGAACCGATATACCTTTGATAGACGGATTTGTAAAAGCTTCTAATTGGGAAGATGCGTTACAAATGGCACAAGGATTTGGAGAAGAAATTATGATTATTGGTGGTGCCCAAATTTATCACCAAGCCATAGAATTTGCAGATCGTTTGGTTCTTACGTTAGTGGATGCTTCATTTCCTGAGGCGGATGTGTTTTTCCCAGAAGTCAATGAACAATGGAAACCTGTGTTTAATGAATTTCACGAGAAGGATGATTTACATGCTTTTAGTTTTAACTTTGTTATTTACGAAAAATGAAAGCAGGAGTATTTGCAAAATCGTTGATTGATCCAAAACACCGACATGCAATGACTGAATTGCTCGAGGTGTTAAAGAAACGCGGACATGATATTTATTGTACTCCTTCTCTGGAAGATTTCATCCACATGAATTTAGAAGGAATCAGTCCTAGGGTTTTTGATAATTTCTCAAAAGGAGATGACGAGATAGATTTTTTATGTTCAGTGGGTGGCGATGGAACTATTCTTGAGACCGTATCCATTGTGCGTGATAGTGGGATTCCTGTTCTAGCCATCAATACAGGAAGATTAGGCTTTTTAGCTGGTATTGGTTCATCTGAAATTGAAGAAGCCATTATTGCCATTGAAGCGGGTCAATACTTCTTAGAAGCAAGATCCATACTTAATTTGGAGACGAGTTCCGATGTTTTTGATTTCAATTATGCTTTGAATGATTTCGTGATTCACAAGAAAGAGACTTCGAGCATGATTGTGGTGCATACTTATCTGAATGGGGAGTTCTTAAATAGTTATTGGAGCGATGGTTTAATCGTTTCTACACCAACAGGTTCAACGGGGTACTCATTGAGTTGCGGTGGGCCGATTATTTCACCCAAATCAGATTCTTTTGTAATTACACCGATTGCACCCCATAATTTAAATGTTCGACCAATTGTAATTAGCGACGATGTTGTAATTTCCTTTGAAATTGAGGGAAGAGCAAGCAGTTATTTGGCATCGTTGGATTCTCGAAGTCAAAGCATCACTAACGATGTACATATGGCCGTTCGCAAGGCTGATTTTTATTTAAATATTATTCGAATGAATGATGAAAACTTCTTGAATACGTTGCGTAACAAACTTAATTGGGGTTATGATAAGCGAACTGAATTTTAATGGTGTATGAAATTACTATTTAACTTTTTCTTATTAAGTATTTGCGTCAATATTAGTGCTCAAATACCAAGTTTTGACGGGATTGATCGCTTAGATGTGGCTTCTTGGAATGTAGAGTGGTTGGGAAGTTCTAGTAACGGTCCATCTAATGATGCAATTCAAATGAACAATGTTACTAAGTTAATAAACGATACCAAGATAGATATCATTGGTTTATGTGAAGTGAGTTCCTCTTCAGCATGGACAGAGCTATTGAGCAAATGTCCGCAGTATTCTGGTAGTATTTCGACTTGGGATCAGACACAAAAAACGGCCGTATTATTTAAAAAATCGGAGTTTAAATTAGCTTATAGCAAACATATACTTTCCGATTACAGTTATGATTTTGCTAGTGGACGATTGCCTTTGGAAGTTGGATTAGTCCCATTGAATAGCAATTATTCGTTTGATACTTTGAGGATTTGGGTACTTCATCTCAAGGCGAATACGGGTTCTTCGTCCCAAAAAGTAGAAGCGTATAATCGCAGGTACAGCGCTAGTATGGTACTGAAGTCGTATATCCAAAAGCTGGGTACTGGAAAAGCGGGTTTGATATTAGGAGATTGGAATGATGATTTCGACGTGAGTATCCTAAGTGGTTATGCAACTCCATTTGCCAATTGGACTAAAGACACTCAGTATTTGGTTGCAACATTACCTTTGTCAAAGGCCAAACAAAAATCTACGGTGAGTTATACCGAAATGATTGATCATATTGTTGCATTGCCTGCACTAAAATCGAATTGTTTGGAGGATTCAGTTTTAGTGATTAATCCAAGCCCATGGATTTCCAGTTATGGCAGTACAACAAGTGATCACTATCCTGTGTTTGCACGATTTGATTTTACTCAGAAATTCAATTCTGTTAATTCGCATGAGGGTAATTATCGTAGAGTTTACTGCGAGGAAAATGGTAAGATCATTTTGATGGGATTCGACTTAAGTAAAATTGAACGATTGGAGCAGTATGATTTTACGGGTAAATTGCTCAAAACAGAAACCAATAATATTGTATTTGAACAGATTGAAATGGTTCAGTCATTAGTGATACTTAAAGTCTATTTGGATGGAAAAGTACTCACTTATAAACTGTTAAAATAAATTAGTTGAAAATATTTAACTCAAAAACATTAATTTAGTTAGTTATGAAACTTATGAAACTTCTGCTTTTTACTTGGTCCCTGATTACTTGGTGCAATCCTATGTTTGCACAAACCAATATGACGGCTCCATCGAATGTGAAAGCTGCACTCCCAGTTAGTAATCGTCCTAACATCCCCAAAGACCAAAAAACCAAATTTAACTTTAAACTTTCAGATCCTAAGGGTCAATTTAATTCGGTTCGAGTAAAAGGGACATTTAACAATTGGAATGCAGCATCGTTTGAATTAAAAAAGACAGAGGTCGTTGGAGCGAATAAAATTGAATTTGTATGGACTGGCAGTTGGGACTTGGGCCGTGGGGTTCATCAATATGTTTTTGTGGTGGATGGTAGAGAAATACGCGACCCAAATAATTCAGATAGTGTTGGAAATGGGATGGGCGGATTTAATTCAGTTATTCGCAATGTAGTTGAAGATATTAGAATTCAAACACTTTTCGAAGAAAGTCAGTTAGTAGATGTTGAAAACAAGAAACTTGTTTTTTTGAAGAACGGTCAAATTGTAAGTACAAAGGCTGTACCCAAGGTCTTGGAACTTACCCAATTGAATTCGGTAGTTTGTTTGATTGAATATAGTAACCCATCAAGTTTAACAGCTTATGCAGAATTCAAAGGAAGGAAACAAAGTTGCTCTATTTTAACGGGGGCGGCAATGACTGATTTTTTAAAGGTACATAATTATTCACTTGAGAATAAAAGAGGCCAAATGTTTGTTCCAACTCTAAATAAAGACGGTAATAGCGGTTTGATTTCAGGTGATGCACAGAACACGCAATCATCGAAACCAACCCAGCAAGCTTTACTCGTAATTAATTTGGAGCGATTTGGAAAATATAAACAACAAGTTCTAGATTACAGTATTTCTACCACAGGCGACTTGATTGCGTTTGTATACAATTCAAAAACCAAAAGTGATGAAATCTTAATTCCACTAAATAATGGAATCATCGAGCGAAGTATCAAAGAACACTATGACAAGAAAGATCCTCGCACCATGGTGATTTACAATCCCATGATTGATCGATTTTATGATGGAAATCCAGCGAATAATAAGCCACTTTTGTCGGATTCTGTATTACAACGAGTAGATTATCATGGTGGTGATATAAAGGGTTTAACCAAGAAAATAAAAGAAGGGTATTTTAAAAAATTAGGCATTAATACGATCTGGATTTCACCCGTAGTCTTAAATCCACAGGATGCTTGGGGACAATGGAACAAACCAAGGACCAAATTTAGTGGTTACCATGGATATTGGCCAATTTCATCTACTCAAACGGATCCACGCTTTTGTACTCCGGCTGAGTTGAAAGAATTTATTGATGTTGCTCATAAGAACAATATTCGAGTATTGATGGATTATGTGGCTCATCATATTCATCAAAATCATCCGCTGTATAAACAACACCCAGATTGGTTTACTTCATTGTATTTGCCGGATGGTTCGAAGAATACGGAAAAGTGGGATGAACATCGTTTAACAACTTGGTTTGATGATTTTTTACCTACGTTTGATTTTTCCAAACCTGAGGTAGTGGAGGCCATGAGCGACAGTGCTTTATTTTGGTTAAAAAACTACGATATTGATGGATTTCGACATGATGCTACAAAGCACATTCCCAATGAGTTCTGGCTTGCATTGACCAAAAAAATCAAAAAAGAATTCGTACCACAAGGTCGAAATATTTATCAGATAGGTGAAACGTATGGAAGTCCTGAATTAATAGCATCGTATTTAGGTCCACAATTGTTGGACGCACAGTTTGATTTCAATTTATATGATGCGGCGGTTGCTTCATTCAAATCGGATCAGGCTAATTTTGCACCTTTAGCGGAAACACTTTCGGAAAGTAAACGCTGGTATGGTAATCACCACACTATGGGTAATATTACGGGAAATCAAGATCGTCCTCGATTCATTTCTTTGGCGGATGCTTCAATTTCTGAGGGAGAGAATCCCAAGCAAGCAGGTTGGGACAGAGATATTCAAGTTAGATCTGAAGAGGCGTATAAAAAGCTTCAGAATTTGGCAGCTTTTATGAATTTTATACCTGGAGTTCCCGTAATTTATTATGGTGACGAAATAGGAATGCCCGGTGCAAATGATCCAGATAGTCGTAGAGACATGCGGTTTGATTATACCGTTGACGGGACAACGGCATTAACATCCCCCGAAAAGCAAACAAGAAATACCATCAGTCAGTTAACGAGTATGAGAACGGGTTCTATGGCATTAACATTCGGTGATTGCGTAGTTGAAGTTGCGGAAACCAATAAAATAGTTTTGAAGCGCCGTTATTTCGATGAAGAATGGTATTTTATTTCAATGAATGGTACCGAAGACGAATTAAAAGCAGTTTATAGTAGTTTAGGAGTTACTATTCCTCAAGGTTCGCAAGGTACAGGAGTGGGTTCTCAAGACTTAATTACATCAAAATCTGCAGACAAAACTCCTACTATTATGTATATGAATACGTTGAAATCAGGCAATTTCACAGCAATAATTCGTGTGAATAGATAAGAAAAACCATAAAGGATTTAATGGGAAAGGCGTAGCAATCGGACTGTTACGCCTTTTTTTATTAATGCTTTGATCGTGGAACTTTAAATTTTAGAGACTTCCATCTTCTCTGAAGAGTAATGGGAGTTACTTTCTTTTATTAATATTGTTCTGATCAATATCTACGTCGATTTCAATACCGAAGTCACGAGGATCATTCGCAAAACGAACGGTTGTTCTCCGGTTTTGACGGTGTTGATATTCTTCACATTTTACATGAGGAACTCCTTCGATGTAAGTGAGTTCATTGGGCTCATATTCTGAATAAAGAGTACCAGAAACATTACCATCATCATCGAGGTCTAGAAACATTTTCTTGGTTTTTCCGGGGATGTAAGGTGTGTATGAAGTGGCACTGTTATCTTCACAAGCACACTCGTTAATGGTTTGATGTTCCCCATAACCAACTGCAACTATGCGTTTAGGATCAATTTTGCATACTCGGATTAGATAGTCTACAGCAGAATCAGCACGTCTTTTGGATAAGCGTTCATTATAATCATAAGGCATTCTACAATCAGTATGTGAACCTAATTCTACAATGAGTTTAGGATATTTATTTAAAATTCTCACGGCGAAACTATCTAAGACACGCTGAGCATCAGGACGAATGATTGCTTTGTCTAAATCATAGAAAATAGGCAGTGCATAAGCTTTTAATGTAGCTTCTTCAATTTTAAAGTTATTGATATCGGTGTATTGGTAACGGAATTCCTCAACCTGTTCTCTAATGTGACCTTTACCACCTTTTCTCAAACGTTCATAGTATTTAGATTGACTTGCATTGGTATTGTTTTTGTCTACTTCAAGGTCAATTTTAATACCAAACTTAGCTGGATCTTGAGTGAATCGCACGGTAGTTCTCCGGTTTTGGCGATGTTGAAATTCCTCACATTTTACAAAAGGCTCATTGTCGAAATACACGATCTCGCTGGGTTTATAGTCCTGATAGATAGTACCAATAACATTTCCTTCATCATCTAAATCAACCAACATTTTTCGCGTTCTACCTTCGATGTATGGCGTATATTCTACTGCTAATGCGTCTTCACAGTGACATTCGTTCAATAGATTTTCTTCACCGTATCCCTTTGCAATTATCCTATCGGGCCCAATATTCCATACTCTTTTCAAGTATGCAACTGCTGAATCCGCTCGTCTTTTAGAAAGACGTTCATTATAATCAAATGGCATACGGCAGTCTGTATGAGAGCCCAATTCACAAACAAGGAAAGGATATTTAAGTAGAATTTTAACAGCGAAAGTATCTAAAACTCGTTGTGCATCGGGTCGTATAACTGCTTTGTCTAGATCATAGAAAATAGGAAGGGTAAAGATTTCCGAGTAAGCTTTTTCGATTTCAAACTGATCAATATCAATACCTTTGGCCATAACTCCTTCATCCATTTCAGGTTCGATGATCAAAGGAGTATATGGTTTGTCGATACATATATTGTAGAAACTGGTGTCAATTCTCAATGTAGTTCTAACACTTTGTTTGTGTTGTTTGTCGTTACATGCCACAAATGGGTTACCATCAATTATACGAATTTCTCTTGGTGAGTAGTCAGTTAAGTAAGTTCGAGAAGCATTGCCTCGAGCATCGAATTCAGTTTCTAGCTTTTGAGTTAGGCCTGAAATGTAGGGAGTGTAAGCATTTATTTCCGTTCCTTCACAATTACAGTTATTGATCAAATAATTTTCGCCATAACCTTTTGCAACAATTCTGTTCGAGTCAATTTTATGTGCATTGAAAAGATACATGCGAATTTCATCAGCACGTTTTTGAGAAACTTGATCGTTGTAGGATTTACTTTGTCGACAATCGGTATGTGTACCAATCTCGAGCACAAATTGTGGATTAGGAATTAGAAAATTCTGAGCAAAAGAGTCGAGTACTAATTTGGTTTTTTCGTTTAGGAAAGTAGTCGATCGATCAAAAGTTAGAGGTAAATCAAAAATTCCTTGAGTAGCAGATTGGTTTGTAAGTTGATAATAGGAAAGTGAGCCCAGTTCAAAATGGTCTCTACAATTTTTAGGTTGTGGGACTAAAGTATCTAAGGGACGATCACAGGTGTCTTTTATACGAGCAAAATGACGAAGTTTGCGTTTAAATCTGAGAGTAATTCGATTGTTTTGACGTTTTTGAAAATCATCACATTTGATATACAGCTTTCCACCAAATGTATCGATTTCAGAAGGTTCATATTCGGTATACATATTCCCGATGAACTGTCCCATTCTATTAAAATTCGGTGTTTGCTTTAAAGTAACACCGGGATAATAAGGTGTATAACCTACCACATCACCTCCTTCACAGTTACAATGATTTATAGGCGTAAATTCACCATAGCCTATTGGAATCATTCTGGAAGTATCCAACCCATATTCCAGATTCATATGACGGGCAATGGAATCGGCTCTTCTTTGTGTTAATTGAAGGTTGTATAGTGATCGACCGTCGCACTCGGTATGCGAACCGATCTCCACAATTAAGTCGGTTCTTTGTCTTAATATACCTACAAGATAATATTTTAGTTTTTCTTTGATGTCCGTATTGAGCATTACTTGATCTTTCTCGTAGGCAACGGGAAGATAGAAGGTGGTATTGGTAGCGCGTTCATCATTGAATGAATCAATAGGCAGGGGATTTGCACAAATGGGTTGGCTGGGTTTTGGGTCGATGTAAATGGTATCAACAATAATTTCAACTGTTGAATCTCTACGTTCCCATTCTAAAACACAAGGCAAACTTCGATCAACATTGTTGTAAATGCCGTCTCCGTTTCTATCTTTTTTGACCAGGGGTATTTCATAATAGATTTGGAACGTTGGCCCAAGTGTAAAAGAATAGCCCAATTCCCATTGGATGGGTCGAGATCTAGCGATGTAGCCGATACCCATTTCTTTACGTAAACCATTTAATGGATTAACTGTATTTTGTGGACGTAGAATTCCTTTTTCAAAAATTCCCACACCAGCCCAAACACGGAATAAACAACTCAATTGGTAGTTAATCCCAATTGCATCTCTTCCGTAAGAATTGTAAGGGTTAACTTCCCACATCCCATAGGCACCGAAATTTTTAAACACGTTAGTTACACCAACCTTCAATCTCAATTGAGAAAATGAGTAGTAAGGTGAAAAGGGGGTAACACCAGCGCCAATAATCAACTGCTGTGATTGGATGGGCTTTTGAGCAACCATCAGGATTACTAGAATCCAAACCATTCTAAGTTTCGATAAGCGCATGTATTTAAGAATTTGAGTTAAGTAAGATTTGATACCTAAAACAACAAACAAATTTAAACCAAATTCACCAAATTAGTTACTATCTGATATCACAGCTGAGGATTACCAATAAAAAACACCTCTTTATTACAAAATATTACAAATCATACTTTCAAATCACAATTCTTACGTTCGTCGAAACTTTTATTTGGTTTGAGAACAATAATCGAAATTCGCGGTTCTTTTATTATTAGATTAAAATAACATGTTCAAAAGCAAAATCATTGGATTCTCCTTTTTCTTCTTACTTTTCGTTTTTATCGATATTTATTGTTGGCAAGGTGTAAAATTGCTGATTAAGAATTTTAGCCCGGGAATCCGAAAATTGGTTGCTTGGGTTTACTGGGGATATTCAGTTGGGATGGTTGTTTTTTTTACAGCGGTTCGATTGACACAAGTTCCGGTTTCTAGCATTACCATGCGATTTATTGGCGCACTTGCATTCGCTGTAATTATGGTGAAACTTATCTGGGTGTTATTTCTCCTGATTGATGACATTCAACGATTTGTTCAATGGTTATTTAGTGATATTAAAACGAATTGGACAAAGAATCCCGCTGGGTTCGAGCCCTCAGCGAATGGCGGTATTTCGCGTTCAAAATTTTTAAATTGGTTGGGATTGGGAATTGGATTGGCCTTTTTAGGCAATGCAATCTGGGGAGTTGTTAAAGGCGCACATAACTATGTGGTACGAAAGAGAACGTTGAAAATTGATGGTTTACCTGAAGCTTTCGACGGGTTTAAAATTGTGCAGATTTCTGATATTCACTGTGGAAGTTTTTGGGACCGTGAAGCCGTGGAAAAAGGAATTCAATTAATTAATGAACAAAATGCAGATGCTGTGTTTTTTACCGGTGATCTCGTCAACGATACGTCTAAAGAAGCTGAGAGTTGGACCGATGTTTTTGGGAAAATTAGAGCTAAAAATGGTGTTTTTTCCATTTTGGGAAATCATGATTATGGCGACTATGTAATCTGGGATTCTTTAGAATCTAAACATCAAAATATGCTCCAAATGTACGGTCACCACAAAAAAATGGGCTGGGATCTCTTGCTAGATGAAAATAGAATTTTAGAGCGTAACGGACAAAAAATCGCCATTGTTGGGGTCGAAAATTGGAGTGCAAAAGGCAGATTTCCTAAATATGGCAATTTAAAGCAAGCATTAACGGGCACTGAAGATATTTCGATTAAGTTGCTTTTATCTCATGATCCTTCTCATTGGCGTGAACAAGTTTTGGGATCTCAACCTGAAATTAGAGCTACTTTTAGTGGTCATACTCATGGAATGCAATTTGGGGTGGATACGAAGTTTTACAGATGGAGTCCAGCTAAGTATATTTACAAAGAATGGATGGATTTGTACAAAGAGGGTAAACAATATTTGTACGTTAACCGTGGATTCGGTTATTTAGGCTATCCTGGTCGGATGGGTATTTTTCCTGAAATTACAGTGGTAACATTAAAAAGGCCGTAACATAGATTACGGCCTTTTCAATGTATAAAATTATAAATTTGATTACTGAATCAAATTCTTAGCTTTAGATATAAAGCGCTCTAAGGCCGCTCCACTTAACATGTTCTTCTCTAACAAAGCTAAATCAATGCAGTATTGAACAGTATCCGTTTTTACTTCCTCACTTTGAGTCAAAATCTTAGAAGCTAATGGATGATTGGAATTGATAATCAATGTGTGCTTTTTTAATCCCATATCACCAAATGGCATTCCTTGTCCCATTTTTGCGTATTCTTCCATTCTTCGTTCCCATTCATTTTTATGAATGCTGATAAACTCTTGTTGTGGAGGTAAGGATTCAATTTTTACATCAAATGCAACTTCATTAACCAATGATTTAACTGATTTTTCAATGGTTTCTTGGTCCTCCTTGCTTAGTGCAGACTCAATAGTTTCATCTTTTTCAATTAATTGATTTACGGGTGCGCTATCCACCCCTTTGAATTTTACCTTTTCAAATTTAGATTCAGCAAATCCAGCAAAGTGTACATCCAATGGACCATTTAACTGAATAACTTGATATCCTGCATCTTTAACTGATTTGATGCTCATGTGTTGAGCTTGTGAATCAGTGGTGTACAATACTATCGTTTCACCATTTTTATCGGTTTGATTTACTTTGCAAACGTCGATCCATTCTTGAATGGTGTGTAACTTATTTTCGGTTGTTTTAACCAAACAGAAGTCCTTGGTTCGCTCAGCAAATTTGTCGTCAGACAGCATTCCATACTTAACAATTAAGTCTAAATACTCCCATTTGCTTTCAAAATCTTCTCGATTTGCATTGAATAATTCTTGTAATTTATCACTTACTTTTTTAGAAATGTGAGCGGTAATTTTTTTAACATTACTATCGCTCTGCAATGCACTTCTAGAAACATTTAAAGGGATATCTGGTGAGTCTACAACCCCTTGTAAAAGGACCAAGAATTCAGGTAATACATCTTTTACATCCTCCGTTACAAAAACCTGATTGCTATACAATTGAACTCGGTCTTTGCGATTATCAATTGCATGGTTAATCTTGGGGAAGAACAATACACCGGTTAAGTTAAATGGATAATCTGTGTTGATGTGAATGTGGAACAAAGGAGCTTCTTGCATAGGATACAATTCCTCAAAGAATTTCTTGTAATCCTCATCTTGCAATTCCGATGGCTTTTTGGTCCATATTGGATGTGTGTTATTTATAACTTCTCCGTCAAATTCAATGGGTATGGGCAGGAAACGACAATATTTTCTTAATAGTTCGCGGATTTTCCACTTGCTCAAATAGGTTTCAGAATCCTCATCAGTTAAGTGCAAAATAATATCAGTTCCACGATGTTCGCGGTTGCCTTTTTGCAATGTGTAGGAAGTAGTACCATCGCAATTCCATTCTGCGGCTTGCGTATCTTTTTGGAACGATTTAGAAACGATGGTTACATTTTTGGCTACCATAAAGGCGGAATAGAATCCCAAACCAAAGTGGCCAATCATTTGCTCGGGTTCTTTATCTTTCCACTTCTCTACAAACTCAGTAGCCCCAGAAAAAGCTAATTGCGTGATGTATTTTTCGATTTCATCTTCGGTCATCCCCACACCGGAGTCGGAAATGGTAATGGTTTTTTCTTTTTCATCAATGCTAACAACTACTTTTAGCTCGCCCAATTCTTCCGAATATTCACCGATTCGTGAAAGGGTTTGAATTTTTTTAGTTGCATCTACTGCGTTACTCACCAATTCCCTTAAGAAGATTTCTTGATCCGTGTACAAGAACTTCTTAATGATGGGAAAAATATTTTCAGATTGAACAGAAATTTGACCTTGTTTCATGCTTTGGCAAGCATCAAAGACTGTTCCAATGAATGAAATATGAAAAAGTGTCAGTTTGCTAAGGTTCAAAGCCTTTGGAGCGGCATTGGTTTGTCAGATTTTTTTGTTTTTGGGGGATGAAAATCGTGTTAGCTGAAAATCTGTCAGCAGTTTATAAGGATTTATGGAAACTATGGTTGGAATGGATCCACAAATTCGTAATAACGTGTGTTGTAAAATATTAGAGACTACATTTTCGTGTATTTTTGCAATAATGAGCTGGAATCGTAATACTGTAGATAACAATGAAGCGAGGCCCAAGCGATTGGACATCCCCACAGCTCGAAAAAAGTTGGAAAAATTCTGCGCTTATCAAGAACGTAGCCAAAAGCAAGTAGTAGAAAAATGTCGTGATTATGGCTTGAATAAAGAAGAATCGGAGGATTTACTGATTGAAATGATTCAGAATAACTTCATTAATGAGCAGCGATTTGCTTTGGCTTATGCTCGAGGAAAGTTTAAAATTAAAGGGTGGGGAAAGACCAAGATTCGACAAGGTTTGATGCGGCAAGGAGTTTCCGAAAAGTTAATTCTGTTGGCTTTGGATCAGATTTCAGATGAATCTTCACAAAACACCTTATATGAAACGGCATTTAAGAAGCTCAAAATTCTGCTAAAAAACGAACAACAGGCTGAATCCATCATCAAGGGAGAATCCAAATTGGAATACGAACTGAAAGTTAAATTAATGCGGTATTTATTGTCTAAAGGGTTTTCTCTAGACGAGATTTACCGATTACCTATTTAGAATGTGTGTAGTTTAAAATTGGTCAAGGCCAAATTATAAATGTTTTACATTCATTTCCCATTCGTGGATTTTTAACTCAATCTCGTAGGGTTCATTTTTCCCATCGATATTGATGGTGCCTTTTAAATTAACAGTTGCTTTGATTCGGTAAATTCGGTTGGTCTTTACATCTACATGCATGTAACCATTTACGGTGCCTGTCAAATTCATTTCTCTTGGAGTATCGCCCATCATTCCGTAATGCTCCGGATAATTTAAGTTACCCGAAATTTTGATTCTCGCTGCAGGTTTTCCATCTGCGGGCACGGTTTTACCTTCATCAGTAGTTTCCATTTTTTCAAATGTGAAGGTCATGGGAATATGTTCTAAGAGGGGATACGAAAATATCGAATCTGTCCAAGTATCGCCCAATTTTCTGGGCTTCATGGTGTGCAAAAAATACATGTAATAAGACCCTTGAGTGATGTCATGAACATTACCATTGATAACAGCATCAACATAAATATCTCGACCTTGAACACTTTCTGCTTGGCCATTTTCATCGTAAATTATACGGTATGCATACTCGGTTTTGTCTTCAATGGGGTTTCCTAAATCAGTAACAACACCGTCGGTTCTCTTAATTCCAGAAATTTCGGTATAGGTGTATTCAACGCGTGTATTTTTGGTTTTTGGGTCGTTAAATGCATATGATTTACCTACACTACGCATGTTGTACTGCAGCGATTTTGGGGTTGCGGTAGGACTAGTAAACTTGGTAATGATGCGCTGTTCACGCTTGTACTCACCAGTAGGATAACCGTTTGTCAAGGCAGGAATAACTTGGGCATTGATTGAGCCTGTGATCCAAAGCAATGAAGAGATTAATAAGGGGGTTTTCATAAATTGGGGTTTAATTCATTGATCTATTTTACTGTTTCAAGCATATCAGATTCCATAGTTAATGGTATCATTTGACCCATGGTTTCCATGGTACCTTCCACTTTCATTTTGCCTTCCGTTTTTACAATCATATTGGTATTTCTGTTTACCAAGACTTGACCTTTTAAAGTTCCCTTCAAGTCTTGATGAATACTCATACCTTGCTGTTCCATATCATTAATCATGTGGATATCAGCCACCAATTCAAGCACTGCATTTTCTCCGTTATTTGATACATACTTGTAATGACTAACCATCATTTTATCGGCATAACTGGAATCAACCCAGGTGTCACCAATTTTCTTAGTTTCCTTAACGAAAATATATTGGCTGTAAGGTTTTCCATTTACAAATCCACCCATACCTGTTTGTTGTAGCGATTGAAGAATTTCTGTATTACCATTTACTTGAGTAACCACACCATTCTTATCGGTTGAAATATTGAACTCGCCCATAGCTTTAACATCCATAGGAATATCTTGTTTGTTTCCTCCTTGTTCAATTTGGCCAGATGCTTTTTTAAATGAAATAGAAATAACTTGTTCATCTCCTTTGGAAGGAAGAACCTTTACACCCATTTCGTAATCCATATCCATTTTCATGTCCATGGGCTGACCCATCATCAACATGGAAGTAACAATTTTTTGGTTTGAATTTTTGGTAAATACACCGGGCTTGAAAAAGCCGTTTTGTGGGGATAGTTGTCCAAATACAGGAAGATTTACTATGAAAGCGCCTAAGGCAAAAACTAATTTAGTTGGATTCGAATTTATTTTCATTTATTCGAATATAAATAAAACCTCGGTTCAAAATTATAACCGAGTAAAAATCCGTCGTTTATTTTAATAAATGTGACGAAATGTGAACGATTTACTCAAATTTCCTTCTTACTCATTGGTAGGAATTACCCGTGAGTGAGAAGGTTAATTGCAGCAATACAAGTATTGAAAATGATTAACCTGATCTATAAATGTTGTAGTTTTTCCCTGTATTGTAGTCGAGGACTACTCCGATTAAAAAGTCGTGAATTACTCCGGCTATAACTCGCTTATAATTAGAAGTCCGTAGGTTTCATGTTGAGCCATTCCAATGCGGATTTTCCCAATAACCATTCCTGAGTATTTAAATCCAAACCGCTATTTTTGATTAATTCTCCTGGAATGTCTTCGCCCAACGGGAAAGGATAATCGGTTCCTAAGCAAACGCGTTCTTTACCGGCAAGATCAACAATCATCTGTAACATTTTTGGATCGTGAACGAGACTATCGAACCAGAATTGGCCCATATATTTTTTGGGATTGTGAACATTATCCACGGCTACTAAATCTGGACGTGCTTGCCAACCGTGTTCAATTCTCCCTAAAGTTGCGGGAAATGCACCACCTCCATGCGCGAATGCAACTCTTAAATTGGGAAGACGTTCAAAAATTCCCCCGAAAATCATAGAACAAATAGCCAACGAAGTTTCGGCAGGCATGCCCACCAGCCAAGGCAACCAATATTTGGGCATTTTTACTTTGGCCGAATACCACCAAGGATGCACGAACAATGCCATATCTAAGTCCTGCATGGCTTCGAAAATGGGGAATAATGCAGGTTCATTCAGATTCCAATCATTAATATGTGATCCAATTTGAATTCCTTTTAGACCAATCTCTTTGCAGCGACGTAGTTCTTGAATGGCTAATTCGGTATGCTGCATGGGTAAGGTTCCCAAACCAACAAATCGCTTCGGATAACGTTGAACGATATCGGCAATATGGTCGTTTAAGTATTTGGCAATTTCTAGTGTATGCTTAGGCTCTGCCCAATAGCTGAACATAACTGGCACAGTGCTTAGAACTTGAACATCTACATGAAAGTTGTTGCATTCATGAATTCGTTGATCTGCATCCCAGCAGTTATTTTCAATTTCTCGGAAGAAATCGCCATCCATCATCATTTTAGCGCAACAGGGTTTATGGTGTTCGAGTGTAATGAATTCACCATATCCAAATTTTTCCTTCCATTTCGGTAGATCCGAGGGAAGAATATGCGTGTGAATATCGATGGTTAGAAAACGGGGATCATTAGAAATCATACGGCAAAATAAGTGCATTAACGGCAAAGCAACAAAGTCAGCCATGCTAATTACACCGAAGTTCCCAATTTCCGTTGTAATATTGAGGTTTCAATGAGTTCAGAATCTAAACGTACAATTGACTTTTGGTCTGCCACGAGTATAGTGGTTGCGAATATGGTGGGAACGGGCGTTTTTACCAGTTTGGGATATCAGCTATTTAGTATTCAAAATGGTTTTACGCTGCTTATGCTTTGGGTTTTCGGGGGATTAATTGCCTTAACCGGGGCGTTTTGTTACGCGGAATTAGCCAATCGAATGCCCAGAGACGGTGGAGAATTTTATTTTTTATCGGAATTGTTTCATCCTTCGGTGGGATTCATGGCAGGATTTGTGAGTACAACCGTGGGCTTTACCGCCCCAGTAGCAGGTGCAGCCCTGGCTTTAGGTGCATATTTGGAAGGTATTTGCGGACTTTCGGGGGATGGAAGTCTCTGGGGTAAATGGATGGGTGCCTTGGTCATCATAGGTATTACCTTGATTCACATTAAAAGTGTTAAATGGGGACTGTTTTTCCAACGCATATCCACTCTTGCCAAAGTAATGATCATTTTGACATTTGTAGTTTTTGGATTTATTTTTCGCGATTCTTCCAAAATACTCACCTACGGTAATCAGATAGTATCATTTTTACCTTCAGTTGATTCCTGGAAAGAAATTTGGAGTGGAACATGGTTTATGCCCGCATTTTCAGTGGGACTGGTTTGGGTTTCATTTGCATACAGCGGATGGAATGCAACTGCTTATATCGCAGGTAGCGTAAAAGATCCTCATAAAAACCTGACAAGAAGTATTGTTTTAGGTACATTGGTCGTTATGGTTTTGTATTTATTGTTGAACTACGTTTTTATGTTTTCTACAGATTGGGGAAATTTGGTAGGAAAGAAAGAAGTGGGTTTGGTGGCTGCTCAGGCTTTATTTGGGAATACCATTGGAAGTTTAATGGGTGGAGTCATCAGTATTTTATTGGTTTCAACCATATCTAGTATGATTTTTACAGGGCCTCGTGTATTGAAATCCATGTTCGAACGTATGAATGTTGGTCGCAAATTGGCTATAGAAAATGGTCAAGGATCGCCTCAAAATGCCATTGTTTTTCAAGGAATAATGAGTTTGGTGATGTTATTTACCATGGATTTTGAATCCTTGATTTATTATGTAGCATTTACCTTGAGCTTATTTACATTGTTAACGGTTTTAGGGATGATAAAAATGCGCTTCACGCATGGAAAACCCGATACATATCGAGCATTCGGTTATCCTGTAACACCGATTATTTTTATTGTTATGACCAGCACGGTTGCCTGGTTTTTTATGAACGATAAAACTACAGAATCCCTTATGGGACTAGGCACTGCTTTGTTTGGATTATTGATGTGGAAATTCTCCAAGAATCCTGAATCCCAAGATACTACTCTTTAATTCGTACGGTTAAAATTCCGGCGATTATGAGTAAACTTCCGCCTACCATTACGGCATGAATTTGGTTGTTGTGAAGGATATTTTCCATTACGGGACCAAAGAATAACGCTGCAATGATTTCAGGAAGTACAATGAAGAAATTGAAAATACCCATATATATACCAATTTTTTCTTCGGGCAAACAACCACTTAGCATGCTGTAGGGCATAGATAATATACTGCTCCATGCGATACCCACTGCTCCCATAACAGCGTATAACATCAGCACGTTATCGTGCGAAACAAATTGAATGCTAATCAATCCTGCACCCCCAATGAATAAGCAAAGCATGTGGGTGTATTTGTTTTTGATTTTACCGGCAATGAATGGTAAAGCAAATGCAAATAAGAAAGTTACAATGTTTTGGAAAGAATAGGTAAGTCCCGCAAATTCAGTTCCTCGGGTATATAATTGTTTCAACTCTGCGCTTCCATTAGGATCGCCACCGTAAATAAACCGACCAACAGCAGGTGTGTAATAAAACCACATCAAAAACAATCCGGGCCAAGTAAGAAACTGCACTAAAGCCAACTGTTGCATACGCTTCGGCATGTGAGTAATGGCATGTGCAATTTCGACTAATCCTGCACCAAATCCTTTTTTTGATTCCTTTACTTTTTCGCGATTGTTCAGTTCAGCAGGAGGATACTCATTGGTGGTAAATACGGTATAAAGTACAAAAATGATAAACGCTGCAGCTCCGATATAGAAGCTGATTTTTACATTGAATGGAATGGTTCCCGATTCTGCCTTATTGGTAATTCCGAACCAATGAGAAAGTATCCAAGGTAATGAGCTCGCTACTATCGATCCCAAACCAATAAATAAACTCTGCATGGAAAATCCGAGGGTTCTTTGTTCTTCGGGAAGTTTATCTGCAACAAAAGCGCGGAATGGTTCCATCGAAATGTTGATAGAAGAATCCAATATCCAAAGCAATCCCGCTGCCATCCATAAAGATGAGCTATTGGGCATAAAAATCAATGCAATAGAACTTAAAATAGCTCCAACCAAGAAAAATGGTCTTCTTCTACCTAATTTAGGATGCCAGGTTCTATCACTCCAGTATCCAATAATGGGTTGTACTATTAGTCCAGTGAGCGGAGCAGCTAACCATAGAAACGGTAATTTATCGGGTTCAGCACCCAAATATTCGTAAATGGCACTCATATTGGCCATTTGTAATGCCCAACCAAATTGAATTCCCATGAATCCAATACTCATGTTGATGATTTGGATTACTGATAATTTGGGTTTTGATGAGGAATAGGTGCTTTGCATGATATTTTTATTTTACAGTCTCAGGTTGAATAGGGAGTCAGTTATTTTTGGATTTCAATTACCACGAAAGAAGTAGCATCCTTTAAAACAACAGGCACGCTTTGAGTTTTAGCGAAATCTACATTTTCAGAAACCAATACTTTTTTCATGAAACTGCTGTTAGGAGCCACTAACGATGTACAATCCAATTTCTCATTGGTAAGATTGGCCAACACCAAAACACCTTCTCCATCTTTATTGATTCTCTCGAAAGCAATTACTTTATTATCCAATTCTCCTGGCAGTTTAATCCAGTTTGTAGTGGCACCCCAAGTTCCATTATTTAAAGCAGAATAGCTGTGTTTGATATGATTCATTTTGCGATACCAAGCATATTGAGTAGTATCTCCCCAAACGATAGGATCCTTTTCAAAAAACTCCAATCTTTTGGTATTGTTGGCCTCTTGTCCGCTGTATATCAAAGGGAAACTCTGAGGTAAGGTATAGCAAAGCATCGACCATTTTTTCCACTGATTCCCGAATTTTTCGTCTATGGTTCCATTCCAAGTGTTTTCATCGTGGTTGGTAATGAAATGCATTTTATATACGTCTTGAGGGATTTGTTTGTAGTTTTCATTTAAATATTTGATGAAGTCGGCACCTGATTTTTTACCTTTAGCTACTTCATGAGCAGTGCCGTGAAATGCCCAGGCATAATTGGCGTTGAAGGCATTTTCGTAATAGGCTTTGTAATCCTTGCTGATTTCAGTCTGTGCTTCCATTTCTGCCATCATGAAAACGGGTTTGGTTTTTTCAAGTTCCGTACGAGCTTCTTTCCAAAAATCCGCAGGTACCATAAATGCAACATCACAACGGAATCCATCAATATCTGCTTCTTTAATCCAGTATTCCATGGATTCAATCATGGCTTTTCTGAGCTCTTTGTTTTCAAAGTTCAGCTTCGCTACATCCGTCCAATCCCAAGGCGTAACAATGTTTCCTGCTGAATCTTTGGAGTACCATTCTGGATGATCGATGATCCATTGATTATCCCAAGCGGTATGGTTGGCCACCCAATCAATGATGACTTTCATACCATGATCGTGTGCTGTTTTCACTAATTTCTTAAAATCATCCAAATTACCGTATTCAGGATTGATTCCTTGGTAATCCTGAACGCTGTAATAGCTACCCAAACCACCTTTACGGTTCTTTTTTCCTATGGGATGGATGGGCATGATCCACAAAATATCAGCTCCCAAATTTTTGATTCGAGGAATATCCTTTGTAACGGAGTTAAAGCTTCCATCTTGGGAATGCTGACGAACGTTAACCTCATAAATTACTGCACTTTTTGACCATTCAGGTGCATAAAATGGCTGGTGAATTTCCTCATTTTTTTTGGGGGATTGACAAGCGAATACGCCTGTTAATAAGCTAATAGCTAAAAAATATGGTTGAAATTTTTTATTCATGGACGTAATTTTTTAATGGTGTCAATTGTACACTAAGTTCTGCAATTTACGACGAATTATCAATCAAACAAATCAATTTCATGGAAACCTTGCATAAGTAATCCGTAACTTTGCCGTATGGAATTAACCGAATTGATTAATAAAGTAGCCGAAGGAATTCAAGCTATGGGCTTGAGCCAAGAAGACGCTCAGTCGGATGATCAAGGTCAATGGGTATTATTAAAAGATGAAATGCCCGTGTATATTGATGCTTGGAAAGACGAGCAATCAACTCCCTGGAACTACTTTATATTCAAAGAGGATTCCAGTATTTTCCAAGTGACAATTCCATTTTGTTATGCTCCAACGGTGAAAAGAGCAGAATTTCTGGAAGAGTTGTTGGTAGTAAATTTGAATCTATTATCCGGTAAATTTTCATACAACCCTAAAGATAATATTGTGGTTATTTCTTATCGAATCTCTGGAAGTCAATTCAATTCTGCCGATTTGAAATCCATCATTGATGCATTGGCATATTATGCTGAAATGGCTTACCATGTTTTAAAAGACGAATTTAATTTGAAGCGAGTTCACGCCGCATAATCAGTTCATTTCGCATAACGATTTCACCCAAATAAACGGGTTCATACTGCCTAACGAGTTCATATCGTTAAGCGATTCAATCCTTAAATGAAGCCGTATAATTCCTAAATGAAACAGTGCAACCCCAACAGCATATTTTAATCATCTGAAAATACGTACATTTGTTTTTATGTTAATGAAAAAATCGAACTATTTCTTTCTAACGGTTATTGCGTTTTCGTTTGCAATAAGCTCTTGTGACTCTACAAAGAACTCGTCCAACGCCATGGAAAAGGCATACACAATGGCATCTAAAAGTAAAGATCGTGAAACGGTAATATCTACTTTAACATTGTGGTTAGCAAACGATTCAAGCATAGGAAAATGGGCTTACGACACATTAGCATATTATCATTATTTTTATCGTGTTACTCCAGGTGCAGTGCGTAATCCTGCTACACCCAAGTATTATTCTGAGGAGGGATTAAAATTAAACCCCAATAACCTCTTCCTAAGAGATATTAAAGCAAAACTACTTCTTGAGGAAGGTAAAGATACCGCATCGTTCGATATGTTTGCACAAATGTGGAAGGAAACCGGAGATATGACCTATTACTGGGATATGACATTTATAGAAATTGCACGAAACAAAATTGGTGTTGCTGATTCTATGGTTCAAAGTTCATTGAAATTGGCAGATATTTCGAAAAAGAAAGTCAAAATGGAACACATTCAAGCTCAAATTACCGAAAACGTGAATGCGGCTGCAGCTTTTTATTATTTAGATGCACTCATCAAAAATGCACAACGCAATGTATTGGGAGCTGCTGAATCCTTGAAAAAAGCTTTGGATGCTGAGCCAGAATTTTATGCTGCTCGCAGAACCATTATGGAATTGCAACGCATGAGCGGACAACAGTAGTTGATTGAAACTATACCTAGGGAAGTGTTCCGTCGAGCACCTAGACTTTAACCATCAAGGAAGTGGGTTAAGTTCAATTCCAGTTCTGCAGAAGATTCTGCTGGTTAGCATAGATTTATCTAGCCGAGGCAAAAAGTTATAAATTCAAGGAAGTGGGTTAAGTTCAATTCCGGTTCTGCAGAAGATTCTGCTGGTTAGCATAGAGTTATCTGGCCGAGGCAAAAAGGTATAAATTCAAGGAAGTGGGTTAAGTTCAATTCCGGTGTTGAACTTCGCGGTGATCATTTTGTGATCACCGGGTACGTTTTTGAAACTTTCATATTGTTCGCAAACCAAGGGATCCGAAAACAATATATAATCAATTCGGAAACTGGGGAATGGTCCTTTGTATGTAGTTTCTAAACCATTTCCTCGTTCTATAAAAGCGTCATTGAGTCCCGTTGCAATTGTTCGGTACGAGTAGCTAACGGGTACATCGTTGAAGTCGCCGACCACAATTTTATTTAATTGACAATCTCGGATATTTTCATGAAGAATTTCTACTTGGGTGGCACGTTTGATGTATGCCATTTTCATGCGCTGTATTAAACCATCGGTTTCGGATTCCAATAAATTCGAATCATTTTTTACTTTTTCAATTGTTTTGTAATCGCTTTTATTGAAACGGAAGGATTGTAAATGTACGTTGTAAATACGCAATTTTCCTTCTTTGGAATCTTCGTCGTTTGAGGCATTTTTATCCAGGATTAAATCTGCATACATGGCCATGTTGCCCGATTGATCTTTGAATTTGATTCGTTTCCAACGGTCGATTTTGAAATCCGATAAAATGACCATTCCGTATTGTCGTTTCTTGTTTAGCTTATAAACAGCTGCATACTTTTTGCTTGTAGCTTTTTTCAAACGCAACATTTCCGCTTCCAAAGAGCCTGTTTTTGCGTAAACTTCTTGCAAGCATATAACGTCGGCTTTTTGTTGATTGAGGATTTCACAAACGGAATCAAATGTCCAGGTTTCAGAAAAATGTCCGAACAACCCTACGTTGTAATTCACCACTTTGATTTTTTGTACTGCATCGTCGGCAGCGGGAAAATCCAATTTTGAATTCCATTGCAAATACAAACTTGCTTGACCTAAATTCAAAAATAAAAATGCAGCAGGGAATAGGGTTTTCCAATTTAATTGAATCAACCAATACAACAGAAGCAAAAAGTTGATTAGAAATAAAACGGGAAAAGCCAATCCCAATAATGGTAAATCAGAGCTAATGAGTGGGGAAACATTGGGAGTTTGTCCGCTGATCAATAGAAGTACTCCAATAACTAAAGTTACTGGAAATATGATCATATTGAACAGCTTGACCAAAACACTCATTTCTTTTTACTTGCTGAAAATAAGGTTTCTTTTTCTTTTTTCGAGAGACTATCGTAACCACCTGAACTGATTTTATCGAGAATTCGATCAATTTCATCTTGAGTTGGACCAGCACTGCTTTTTGCATTATTGATGGATACATTGGCTGAACGTTTGGGTTTTTTCTTGGGAGTGAAATTCACACTTGGAAAATTCCAAACCCCTTTGAGTTCAGTGATGTAAGCCAAGCCAAATAGGTAGCCACCTATGTGAGCCTGATAACCGCCTGAATTCGATGTTCCAAACATCCCCAGAAAATCAAAAACTATTTTGGCAACAACAATCCAACGCAATTCCACCTCAATTACACCAAAGAGCATCAAACGATAGTGAGGTGTGAAATAAGCGGTGGCCAAAATAATGGCGGAAATGCCTGCTGATGCGCCAATTAATGGATAAACACTTCCGTTGAAATAACTAAAAAGTGCATACAAAGCCACCCCAGCTATTCCACCACCTAGAAATAGTTGGTAAATGTGTTTTTTGCCAATTAAATCCTCGAGTATCACACCAATAAAGTACAGCCAAAGCATATTTCCCAAGATGTGAAACAAACCTCCATGCACGAAAATGGAGGTGAAAAACGAATGAATATTGAGTAAAATAGAATCAGTAGGTCGGTACGACAAATAATGAACCAACCCATCACTCATTGAACCCCAAAGACCCCAACCTGGAATTATTTTTAGAATTACTATCCCCAAAAAAACCAAAACGTTCACCCAAATAAGGTGCGAAACAGCCGTTGGGTATGGACCAAAGGGTTGAGAACGAAAACGGAAAAAAGAATTGCCACCGCTCCAAGAGCGACCGGAATATTGATTAAACATAGTTGTTTTTACGTTGCCAAAATTTCACAATAATGAATCCTAACAAAGCTCCGCCAATATGCGCAAAATGAGCAATGTTGTCGGATTCTAAATCCAAAAGTCCAAAAATTACATCGATTGCAATGATTCCAGGCACCAAAAATTTGGCCTTAATGGGATAAGGAATGAACAAGAAAATCATGCGTTCTTCGGGATACAATACCGCAAATGCGGTCATCACCCCATATAATGCACCACTGGCGCCTAACATAGGAGGGTATTGAACGAAATCTTGACCCGCAGCTAGATTCGGGAAAAATGTACCTGCTTGAGAATAAACTTGATAACCAATCCAAACAAAATGAAGCAAAACCGCGCCTAATCCGCTGATAAAGAACAACTTCAGGAAACGCGCTGTTCCCAATCTGTATTCAACTACCATCCCAAATGAAAACAAGGCTATGGCGTTGAAAAGAATGTGGCTGAATCCTCCGTGACAAAAAATGTGCGTAATTAACTGCCAAATCCGGAAATTAGAACTATCGGGATAATACAAATACCATTGGTACGGATCGATGCCAATATTGGGCAAGGCAGTTTGAGCCATTGCTCCTAATATCATGATTATCAGGATATTCTTGAGTGCGGGTGGTAAATTACTAATCATGATTTTTTTGATTTTTGAAACAGGTCAAATATAACATCTGGACCTAACGTGATAAATATTTGTTTTCCATCAAATGTGAACTGCGGGTTGGGCGTTTTGAACAACTCCTGCACCAAATATTGGATTTCTTCTTGCGATTTAAGCATGGATTGAGCCGATGTACTTTGACGAGCCATACTCAGTGCCAACGATTGATTTTTCTCCAATTTGATGTTCCCTTGAGTATTTAAATAATCCTCTAGGAGTTTTTCGATGGACTTCTGTTCGTCGATATTCGATAATTGAGCCGGCACACCATTGATAATTAATGAATTGCCTCCAAAATGTCCCAAATCAAACCCCAAACTCTTCACTGAATCCATGATTTCCAATAAAACTGTAATTTTAGACGGATTGAGCTCAATCGTTCTCGGGAACAGCAGTTGTTGAGTGATGGCCTTGGATTTTTCCAATTGATCCAAGAACTGGTGGTAAAGGATGTGCTGCTGTGCTAGTTTTAAGTCGAAAATATGCAATGTGCCCCCCATGTTGGCTGTTAGCAAACGCTCTCCTAAATGAAAACTACCTGAAATTTGAATGGTTGAATCTGCATGGGGTAGCAGCGATTCTGCACGTTGAAAAGGTGAGTTTACGGAATTCGCAGTATTTCCCTGATCGCTGAACGCTTCGCTGCGACTCAATCCTATGTTGGACTCTGAATCAATGGGCCCTAAAATTTTTTGCCAATCTTGACTTTCATAGCGGGATTTTTGAGGACTGTTTCCGAATGGGTTATACGAAGATTTATTCGAATCCTTAGGAAATGCGTTTACGCGATCCGATTGTAGGAAATCAATCGGATTCGATGATGGCGTATTTAAACTCCCTCCTCGAACATCTTGAGAAATCCAATCGTTGAAATCATTTTGCTGAAAAATATCTTGCTGATTGGGCAATAAGTGACTTCCAAATGCTTTTCGAACAGATACTTTCAGAATATCGTAAATGTATTTTTCGTCCTCAAATTTCACTTCCGTTTTTGTGGGATGTACGTTCACATCGACTTTATCTGGGGCTACTTCAAAAAAGATCACATAAGACGGGAAACTGTCTTTTTCCAAACTTCCTTCCAAGGCCTGCATGATGGAATGGTGAAAGTAAGGACTTTTTATAAATCGTTGATTTACAAACATGTATTGATCCCCTCGAGTTTTTTTCGCCATTTGAGGAGGTCCTACGAAACCTTTGATTTGTACAATTTCTGTATGTTCTTCAAACACGATAAAATCTTCGCCTTTTTTGGTTCCTAGAATATCTTTAATTCGTTCTTGCAAGGAAGTTGCTGGCCAATTAAATACTTCGTGATTGTTGTTATACAGTTGGAATGTAATTTGGGGATTGGCCATAGCTTGGCGTTGAAACTCTTCGTATATATGTTTGGTTTCCACGGAAATGGATTTCAGAAAGTTACGTCGAGCAGGAATGTTAAAAAACAGATTTTTAATCGAAATGGAGGTACCATTAACACCGGAATCCAATTTCTGATCAATTACTTCACTGCCTTCAATTCGAATGTACACCGCCATTTCGTCTTCTTGGCGTTTGGTTTTCATTTCTACTTGCGCAACAGCGGCAATGGATGCCAGCGCTTCCCCGCGAAAACCGTAGGTATTAAGAGCGAATAAATCCTGTGCTTTCCGTATTTTGGAAGTAGCATGACGTTCCCAGCACATGCGTGCATCGATTTCACTCATTCCTTTGCCGTTATCGATTACTTGAATGAGCGTACTTCCCCCATCCTTAATTAATAATTTAATCTGATCGGCTCCGGCATCGATGCTATTTTCAAGCAATTCTTTCACGGCACTGGAGGGTCGTTGAACGACTTCTCCTGCAGCAATTTGATTGGCTACAGCATCGGTTAATAAGCGTATAATTCCTGACAACGTAATGGAGTTTTTAGAAACTCAAATTTACGTTCACTTTTTCAGATAACCCAATACACCCCATTCGCCGTTGGTTTTTTCGACCAATGGTTGTAATCCGAATTCAGCTGCTTTTTGAGTTACGGCTGCATAATCGGGAGGTTGAATGCCACTTATGAGCATGAGTCCGTTGGTTTTCAATACTCTAGCGTATTCGGGAAGGTCTTCCAGTATGACTTCGCGATGAATATTGGCAATTACGGTGTCGTAGTATTCGTTTTCGATGGGTTGCAAATTGGCAGCGGTGCCGCATTCAATTTTGGTTTTTTCGCAATTATTTTTCTCGATATTTTCGTTGGCGTTGTCGACCACCCAATCGTCGATTTCAATTCCGAGCACTTCAGAAGCTCCAAGTTTTTCGGCAACGATGGCGAGGATACCGGTTCCTGTTCCCATATCGAGTACTTTATTGTTTTGCAGATGGGGGATAAACTGAAGCATTTGTTCTATAACCCCTTGCGTTGTAGCATGATGTCCGGTACCGAAGCTCATTTTGGGTTCTATTGTTACTACGATTCCTTCTGTTTGTTGGGGATGGAAGGGTGCACGGATATGCACATGGCCAATAGAAATGGGTTCGAAGAAGTTTTTCTCCCACTGTTCATTCCAATTTTCTTTTTCGATGTAGTTCCATTCTAGGGAATCCACAAAATCGGCTAGTATGGCTTGAATTTCTTGGATGAGTTCGGAGTTAAAATCGGCAGATGGCCCGTAGGCAAGCACTTGATTTTCATCTGAATCGGTATCAAAAATATCGAAGGGATAACCGCTAATCAGTGCGACAATAATTTCTTTATTTTGTTCTGAAATTTGGTTCGGAACGGCAATTAATTGAATAAAATCCGGCATAAAATTGTTCCCCATAGGAATGTGGCCGCAAGTTAGGGATAATTATTTCTTTATCGCCACCTGCACGTTGCACACGCCGAATTCGGTTGTGGCTGAAGATGCTCGGATATAGGCTAATTACGCAGATAATACTATTCTTGGGTATGTACTCAAACGGGGGAGCTTACAGGGATACTTACTTTTCATTTCGGGGGATGCGCATAGTGGTTTATTTTTAACAAGTTTACCAAAAAACTAGTACTAAAATTGGTAAAAATTCACGTAAGCTGAGATATTTTGCAATTGAATCGTTATAGTGCAAAGGAATAACCAATATACTCATTCAATTTTTAATATTTACTCTTTTACGGCAAGCTTACTACAATTGCAATTGTGCATGCAACAAATGCCGTATTACTAAAGTGCATCAAATTTAGTAGTTTGATTTATATAGGGGGGTATTACCCGGAAAACGCTAACTTAAAACTGTGCTCTTTTGGAGGAAGAGTTCAAGTTACTCAACAAATTTTTTGATAACTCTTAAAATCAAAATGCTTCAAAAAATTTATAGTGCGTCATATTGGTCAACGAATCATACCATAACACTTTGCAATTCATGCGAATGTGTTTATCTTTCTCCATCGCAAATCGACCTTCAAAATAATCACCTGTCAAGTGCTTTACTCTTGGTAAGCGTTTATTTGACTTGATATCATATACTTCAACTTTCATTTGAGGTGGTTGCGCTACATGAATTTGAAATATTACCGAATCAGTGGGTTTGGATTTCAAATAATCTGTTACATTATAACAAGTAAGTATCCCATTGAAATCGATAATTTTATTTTTTCCATCATACAACCGTTGATATCGTAAATTTCCGTCATAAAAATAAAAAGAATATTCTATCAATGAGCCGTTATCATTATAAACATAATAGTCATTAACGTAATCGCCATTTTCTCCAGTAGAATAAATTTGTTTTATTTTGCCATTTTCATGATAATAAATCATCTTTTTTCTTGTCCGAGTAGAATCGAGAAAAATAGACTTGTTTACAATATGCTGATTATCAAAGTCTTCATCAAATTCTGAATTAACCCATTGCTCATAATTGTAATATTCATCATATACAACTCTGTCATTTTCGCATGAAATTAATAGATTATGAAAGCTAATTACTAAAACTACAATTTTTAAATATTTCATTCTTATTAATTTTTAAAAATTCTCTTTCCATTCAAAGCGTCATTAGTAAAATGATACATCTTAAATATGGAGTCGTACCACTTGACCGTAAAATCACAACAAACAGCATGTGTTTTTTTATCAAAACATTCGTATTTGTAGTAATCACCTGATATATGTTTGATTTTAGTTAAAGGCTTTTGGGTTTTATTGTTAATAACCTCTACTTTGAATTTAGGAGGCTGACATACATAAACTTCAAATCCTACATTCGCACCTTTATTACTGGGAGTAGAAATTCCTGTAGAGTAATGAAATATTTCGCCATCTTCTTCGATAACTTCCCCAATTTCATTGAATTCTCTCTCATAAAATAACAATTTGTTTTTGCTCCTGTAGGAATAAGTTTTTAATTTTCCGATCTTATAAAAAGTGAAACGTTCATTCAAGAATGAATCGCCATTAAAAACAGAAAAAATATCACGTACGTTTCCATTTTCGTAGTAATTGTAAATTTTCATACTTTTCTTTTCTGAATCGAAATAAACAATTTTGGAAATCAAAACAGTATCCTTGAAAACATAGGAAACCAATCCAGAATCACGAGTAAACATCATATTCTTTGAGGACACATTTTTATTAGTGGTTTCCCTACAACTAAATAAAAAAACTATTGTGATAAGTGCATAAGTGTTTTTCATTTTAATTATTTGAATGTGCTTTATCAACATCACCTGTATCTTGAGCTTTTAACTCTGTAGTTTTCCCATTAAGATAATTAAAACCGCAATTTAAACAGTGAATTACTTTTCCATTTTTTGGGTTTATCTTATCTTGTTCGGTATTTGACGGTTGTTCCATCTCGTTTTTATAATATTCTCCAATTTCCATAGCAAGTTCACTAAATTTTTCAACACTGAAATCACTAGACAGTAAATTTTCATTCTTATTAGATACGGAATTTATAATTAAACCTGTGGCCTCGTTAAATTCTGCGATACTAAATGAACCCCATGGTTTTTTTCTAGTTTTATTAGAAATTGAATAACCACTTTTAGTTTCACTACCATACATGATAAATCCTCCAATATCCCAATCATTACCTAACCAGCTTTCATTTTTTGTTTCCCCTGATTTAGCTCCATCAATAATTACAAGTCCGGATAACTTGGCTTTACCATTTTTTATTATTCTTGATTCTGTAATCATTCTTTGACTTCCATCTTTTTCAATAATTTTATAATTAATGGTACGGAAGTCATAATAATAATTAACAAAATACCAACTTGTCACAGGTCCCCCAAATAAGGGTCTCTGGTCTATTCTTGTCTTTAAACCATCTGTCATTACTCTGTCGGATTTAGACTGTTTTATTATAGTAATACCTAACATCTTATTAACTAAAATTGTAGTAATAATTTCAGTATTTCCATCAGGATCTGTAAGGAGAATTGGGTTATTCAAAAAGGCTTTATACACTGATTGATCTGGCTGAAGGCTAAAAAATAGATCTGTTGAGGTCCATCTTCCTAAGCGACTGTTGTAAATTCTAGCACCAAAATCCAACATGTTACCATCTCCTGAAATCTCATTATCTTTTTCTTTACCATTAAACCCATACCTATACCCACCTCCTGAATACATCCGGCCGCCGCTTGAATCTGGGGTTGACCACGACATGGGACTGCCGAACGGATAATAATCGGTGGCAAATACCACATCGCCTTCGTAGTGAGTTATCGTTGTGCTGCTGCCGGATCCACCCGTTGCGGTGATTGGGGTTTTGCGGTCCAATACCGTCGACAATACATTGCCCAAATGGTTGGTTAGTTCGTATTGTTTTTGACTCATCCTGCGCATGGCTCGTGCGGTATTTCTATCGAATT